>Ga0209278_1000019_pt1 | contig 395830 bp, 341 predicted proteins | sample JI81BgreenDNA_FD_187504 | JGI IMG/M metagenome (GOLD analysis project Ga0209278, IMG submission 187504) | Wastewater effluent complex algal communities from Wisconsin, to seasonally profile nutrient transformation and Carbon sequestration -... | ecosystem: Engineered > WWTP > Effluent > Algae... | reverse complement strand
TGCCAATGCTCGTTCCGAGCGCATTGATCGTCAGCGAACCGGCATTGTTATTGGCATAAATGCCGTGCACACCACCCGTCGTCGTCGTGCCCGCAGCCTGATTGATCACCATCGAATTCGTCAGGTCATTGGAGCTGTTGAAGGCCCGGATACCCATTCCGGTCCCGCCGGTCACATCCCCATTCGCCGTGATCATCAGGCCGGCTTGCCCAAAGTTGCGTGCCTCGATGCCGTCGACCCCGCCCGTAACGATATCTCCAGTGGTAACGGAGAGCGAGCTCGCCGAGCTCCCATTCTGTGCTACTATACCGCTGCCAGACTGGCCGACAGTTTCACCGGTTGTGGTAATGCTCAAGGCACCAATGCCGCCATTATAAGCAACAATCCCACGACTTCCGCCTCGCACCACGTTTGAGGTAATAATCAAGTCCGTGGCCCTGTGACCGGAGTTGCGTGCGAAAATTGCAGCATACGGGAAGGCCACGGGGCGATAGTTTGAGGCGGTGGATGTTGCGATGGTCGTCCCAAGCGCATTGATGATTAGCGAGTCTCCGACCGAGCCGCCGCGGTTCTCCGCAAAAATGCCATGAGTCGCCCCGGTGGTGGTCGTGCCAGCAGCCTGATTGATCAATAATGTACCGGTAGGAATGAAGCTAAAGGACCGATTGTTAATCACGCTGATGCCCTGACTGGCCAGACCGGTGACATCCGCATTAGCCGTGACGGTCACGCTGCCCGACCCAACGAGTTGAGCACCTATGCCCGAACTGCCACCGGTCGTGGCGTGGTTCGTTGTCACCGATATGTCGCCGGCACCGTTGGCGTTGGCGTAAGCAGAATTGGAGAACACAGAAATGCCGGAGCCCGAGGCGATGGTTTCCCCATTTGTCGTGACGCTTATGTCTCCACCGCCCAAACGATTAGCCGTTATGGCGATGTTCCTGCCAGTGGTAGCGCCTCCCGTGGTGATGGACAGAGGCGACGTGCCGCTACCCCTATGGATTGCGCTAATGCCCAAGGCGATGTCATTAGGATCTTGACCCCTAGCCATCACGGCACCGGTCGTTGTGATCGTCATCGCGCCGCTACCGTAAGAAACGGCGTTTATTGCACTGCCGCCATAACTGATAACGTTATTTACATTAATTGTCAGCGCCGCTGCGGATGAACCATTACGAGCATAGAGGCCATTGCCGAATATGGAAGTGCTCGTAGAAACGATCGCCCCCGATGCATTGATCGTCAGCGCGCCAATGCCATTATTTCGGGCATTTATGCCATTGGTTGCGCCAGAAATATTTGACTGGAAATTGTCTGTAAAAACAATATCGCCCACACTATTGTTGAACAAACTTATGCCAACTCCAGCGTTAGCTGTAAGACCGAAATCCTGCGTGGTCGTGACGGCAATCCCGCCAGGAGTAGTCCGGACAATGGATTGCTGAACATCAACTGGGGTGGCCGCCCCAGTGCAGATAAATTCGATTTCCGGCGTGGCGGGGTTGTCGCTCAGCGAGCAACCTCCTGCCAAGGCAGCTTCGGGCGCAAGGGCAGTGCCGGCGAGTGCGAGACCAAAGGCGAGCGCGCTCGATGAGATGGCTAGAGTTTTGGCGCCGACCTCAGGTGCAAAGCTGGCGGCCACGCCATTCCACTTGGTCATGCGCCCGCCGCGCAGAACCGCGTCACGAAGATGGAGGTGGTGTGCGGTGCGTGCGGTAGTCATATCAGCTTCCTTGCCGTAAATGTGATGATTGATAATTGCAGGGCCGGATTGGTGCGGCGAACCTGCCTCGCCATTCCCAGCCCATAAGATTGGGGGTAACGCTATGTAGGCGGACGGATTTTTTGATGTTTCGGCCTTGTTGATGAACTGGAGCCTGAAGCAGTGTGTAACGACCGCGAGATGGCGCTATATGCGATTATCGATGGGGCAATTTGCATCGCGCGTCGGCCGAACCTTCACCCACCCTGCCGGGCGATGTGCAGACAGGCGATCCCTTCGAAACCAAGCTTGATGCATGTTTCAGGTGTCAGCGGCGACTCACCAGACGAACCAGACAACGCCAACGATCACCCCCCAGAGCAGGAGCGACAGCGGAAGCGCGAAGGCCAGTCCTCGAAAGAAGTTCCCCGGCTCTTCGATCTCGTCGAAATCCGCCTCATACAGCCGAGGAACCGTGGCGACATCGTCGTCATTTTCCACGATCAGAAATGAAGGGATACCCATCGCCTCGTGGGCCACTGAGTTGGAATCCCGCTTCGGTTCAAAGGTATGCATCTACCCATATTGCAAGCTGGCAATGAAGCGATGGACGCGCGATAAAGTTAAACGATGTCACCCACTTGCTCCGGCAAGCGTGGGCATGTCATCCAAAACCCCTATGAAGATCAGTATTTTGATCTAAATCGCGAAGGCCCATATCTCAAATTTCGAAGACTCAGACCTCGGATGTCGATTGCGAATGCCAAGAAAGGTTAATTTCCGAGCCTTAAATTTACCTGCGCTAGGCCGGCACTCCGTCAAAATGTCCGGAAAATGGCTGGGCAAGCAGGGAAATGTGTACGTAAAGAAACATCACACCCCTCGCAGGCGAGATCCTCCACGCAGTCCTTTGCCGCAAGCGCCGTGCAGCTAACCGCATGGTCTTGCTAGCAATGAGGCGTAAAGTGACTACCCCAGCTACTCTGCGATGATTCTTTCATCGCACAGGGCCAAGGTCAGCAGGTGCTCGCTAAAGGCACGGCCGCCCCTTTCATAAGCCAGTTCGCCCCACACTTTCCAGCGATCAAGGCGTTCATGCAGCCACAGGTAGAAGCGCTCGCGGGCATGGGTGTCTGGGAATTCAAATGACCACAGCTTGCGCCGATGCGGGATATTGGGGCCCAGCCGTTCACCAATTAGGCCGTGGACTCATTACGCGGCGCACCAGATGCGGGCACAGATGAGTTTTACGGCTGCGAGATAGTTTTCAGGGCACTTGTCGTAGCGGGTTGCGATGCCTCGGAAATGTTTGATGCGATTGAAGAAGCGCTCGACGAGGTTGCGTTGGCGGTAGAGCCAGCCGGAGAACGGGAAGCGCTGCTTGCGATTGGAGCGTGACGGGATGTTGGCCCAGACATTCTTGCGGGCGGCAGCTTCGCGGATGGCGTTGCTGTCGTAGCCCTTGTCGGCCAGCAGCGTGGCGCCATCGGGCATGGCATCGAGCAGGGCCTCGGCCTCCTGGCTGTCGTGGACCTGCCCGCCGGTCAGGCGCAGCGCGACGGGGCGACCGTCAGCGTCAACGAGGGCATGGATCTTGCTCGTGAGGCCGCCTCGGGAACGTCCCATGCCACGATCTCCGGGGTCCCCTTTTTACCCGTCGCACCGTGTTGGTGGACGCGGACGCAAGTGGAGTCGATCATCACGATCTCGCCTTCGAAAGCTGCGGAAACAGCCGCCAGAAGCCGATCCCACACCCCGGCTTTGCGCCAGCGGACAAACCGGTTGTAACAGGTCGTCGAGGGGCCGTAGCGCTCGGGCACCTCAGCCCATGGCGAGCCGGTCCGAAACCGCCAGAGAATGCCGTTCAGAACACGACGATCATCTACACGGGGAACCCCGCGCGGCTTGTTCGGCAGCAGCGGCTCGATGATCGACCATTCCTTGTCTGTCAGTTCGTATCGCCGCCGCGTCATTAAGCCTCCATCGCAATGGAAAGCCTGAATCACGCAAGTCGGCAAACCTCAAGCCGATTTATGAGTTTACCGCCTTGAGCCGCAAACGCAGACAGGCGGCGCCTCCGAGGAGACGCCGCCTGCTGGTGCGGGATGATGGATGGTTGTTCCGTCGACGATAATGGCGACGGCGTTCGATATGCGGGAAGAGGATGCTGCCGGAATGGCAACACCCCTTCCTCCGGTCAGCCGAGATCGATCCTCTCGTCCGCAAAGCGGAGCAGCAGCAGATGCTCGGTAAGTGCCCGTGATCCGCCATCGGCCGCGATCTCACCCCAGGCTTGCCAGCGGTCGAGATGATGGGCCAGCCAGCCAAACAGCCGGTCTCGGGCATAATCATCGGGAAACGACAACGCCCACAGCACCCGGGTGAGCGGGATGGCGTCACCCATTTCGTGGCCGATCAGCTTGATCCCGGACTTGCCTGCGACCGGTTCGCGCACGAACCGATACCGTAGCGCCCTGCCCATCGCCTCCTGTGCCGCCATGACCTGTTCGCGCTCTTTTCGGGTTCTGCCGCCGTCGAGCCCGTTCATGCCGGCGAGCGTCGGAAAGTCGAGCGGCGCAAGATCGGGGGCATTGACCGACCGTGTTGCGGCAAGCATGCGCGCGGCCGCCCGCCCTTCGACGGTCACCTCCCGGTCCTTGATCATTCCCTGGCCTTGCAACCATGCCATGTAGTGGCGCTGGCTCTGCCAGCCCCCGCCAAACAGGTCGGCGACAGCGGCCTCGAAGCCCGTCATACGGTTCATCAAGGCGTGCAGAATGCTCAGCAGCAGCTCGCAGCCCTCGTCGACCTTGTAGGAGCCGAGGCTTGGCATTCCGAGGCGGGCTTGCCAGAAATAGTCGCGAAGACTGGGCCACACAGTGCCATCCTCGTCGATCAGGCCATCGATTGCGGGATCCTGGCGAAGCCAATGGCCCCACGGAAGTTGCTCATTGCGCCGGGCAGCATAGCTGCGGGGATCGGGTGCGAAGTCAGTCATGGCCGCCTCCTTTTCTCGGGAGCAGCGCCCTGGGTTTGGCATCAAGGACGAGCGGCACACCCGCCCCGGCATCTGCGTCACCGCCAAGGCTGGCCGTTTGATCCTTGAGCGCCTTCAGCCGGGCCGCGAGGTCAACAACTTCTCCGGCGACATAGGCCAGGTCGCGGTAGACCTTTTGCCCTGCCTCCCGGTTGTGATCGTTGCGCGCGTAGCCGTGGGGCAGAAGGTCACCCGGCTTGTCGGTATTGAACCCGAACCACCATGCATCGCGGCCGCCGCTGGCATCACTGTCTGCCGTGGTAGGAACGTGCTGGCGTGATCGCGCATGGTGATGCACGTGGCAGATCTGAAGCATTGGCGGCGCGTCCTGATCGCATAGCGCCGAATAATCGAGCCCCCGGTGCGGCGAGATGCCAAGGTCAGCCGGAATCGCGTCGCGCTCATAGCACCACAGCGGGTGCGACGGGGTGACAGCGACATAGCCTGACAATGTGCCATCGGCTTGCCGAAGCACCAGACACGAATAGCCGGTCGCGGGATCGCGCCAAGCGATCCTGTCGGGCTCATCACGCCATGGCCCCTCACCATAAGGCCTGCGCTCAGGGATCTGCGTGATTTGCTCGGGGTCGATGGCGTGACCGCCCAGGATCAGCTGTTCGGGCAAGGCAATGGCCGTGGAGCGCGGTGCCACCGGCACCAGGCTGCGGCTTTTGCTCCCCGCACCGCGGCGGGGAGGCTTGGTTGACTTGGTCATCTATAGGTTTCCTTGATACAAAAAAGCCGCAGCGTCCGGGCAGGACCTGCGGCGGATTGCCTGCCGCTCGGGCAGGCATGAGAATCTGCGCATAATGCATCGGGTCGCGGCGCGCGCAGAACGCCGGGCAGCTGCGGTCATGGTGAGGTCATGGGATTCTCCTTGTTGTGACTTGGGCCGAAATAAGGCGGCGAGGCGCGCAAATTCGGCGCTACGCAGCCCGGTACACGACACCCCGCAGCCGCCCTGCCGCGAGCAGCTGGCACACCCACGGCGCAAAGCTGTTGCGGATGAAGGGGCTCGCCGGTTCGGCCCGGCCTGCCGCATCGGCCAATGCAGCAAAGGACTTGGGAATATCGCAGGCGATCACGCCGTGCGAGACCAGATGCCGCAGGCCGATCACGCTGGCGGCCAGCACATCGGCCAGGCACTGATCACGCACCTTGCCCCAATCTCCGATCTCCACCAGTGGCCCCACCTCCTTGGCCGGCGTGGGCTTGGCTGGAATACCGGACCCGGCGGCATATTCGGGCAGGTGCGGAAAGCGGGCGCCGCCTGACACGGCCTTGCACAGGTCAAGGCGCAGGCGGGTATGAGGATGCAGGTCGGCAATCTGCGGCGGCAGCAACATGCCCGCCTCGCTCGCGACCCGGCGCAGGACCGCCAGATCCTTTCCCTCGCCGCCCCATGTGACCAGCGGGGCATCTGCATGATGCTCGAGCGTATCGAAGAGACGCGTGGCGATCTCAAGTTCGTCGGCCTCGTCGTTCGCAAGGCAGAGAAATTCCTCGACCACCGGAGCTTCTGACCCTGCATCGAAGCGCAGGATCATCCAGCATCCGCAGGCGATGCGGTGGAACGGCCAGCGGATATCGTAACGAGCGTCGCTTCCCTCGCTACTGGCATAGCCGGCATAGCTAATTCGGTCGTAGGCGAACTCGAAATCGGCAACGGCGAGGCGCCGCGGCCGGTGCTGCTCAGGTCCGCTGGCTTTTGCCCGAGAGACAAACATGGCCGCATCACGCTCGAGCGCTGCTGCCAGTGCGCTTTCGGCTGCGGCCGAAACCGGATCGGTAGCCATGCCGATGACATTGTTGGTGTCATTGAATTCGTTCATTTCTATTCTCCTTGAAACGCAGCAGGCCCGCCAATCTGGCGGGCCTGCTGGGGGTGTGATGGTGATGGGATTGAGAGGATTATTCAGCGATGCCGCTCATGCGCGGTGATCGGCATCAGCCGCGGCGCAGGCAGACCTTCTCGCTGGAACCACAGCTGTTCAGCTTCGACCGCTTCGGGCAGGATCTCCCGCCACCAGACCTTTCGCAAATGGTGAGGATCCCAGGAATAGCCGCGGGCCTGAAGCAGGTTTTTCTTCGCAAAGGGGGCGTTCACGGCGTCCACCCTGATCGTCTCGCGGTCACTGGCTGCAAGCAGGCGCTGAAGGTGTGTGCGTTCGGCGGCGGCAGCATCACCCTGGTTGCTGTCAGGATCTGAGCGCGACTGCTGCAGCAACCAGAAAAGGGCCCACACATCAGCCGGCGCACGGTGCGCCGTGGTGAAGGCACCATGCTGCAGGAGCAAGTGATGCTGGGAGCGGCCTTCGGGCCCGAGCGACTTCCACGGAATTTCGCTGCACGAGCATGCCCATGGCTTCTCCCAAAGATCGGGCCAGCGCTGCAATATCCAGGCGAGGTCAAACCGCGCATTATGGGCAACGAGCAGATCTGCTCGGTCCAGCAGACGGCTGACCGCTTCATCATCGATCGCCTTCCCGGCGAGATCTGCATCGGTAAGGCCCGTCAATTGCGCGATGTTCTCATCTAGCGGATGGCCGGGATCCTGCAGCCAGCTGAAAATCGGGAAGTGGCCGAGCAGGTTTCCGTGTCCGTCGACCCAACAGAGTTTGATCGCGAGCTCTATGATGCTTCCCGTCGCCGCATCGAGCGAGGTCGTTTCCACATCGAGCAGGGCAATGCAGCGCCCTACTGGCGGCGAACCATTTGCCGGCATTGACGCGTATGGCGGCGGAAGCGCGCGCAGGATCCGGTAGTCGGGGTGTTCGGCAAGCCTGTCGGCGAGGGCCTCGCCGACCGGGTCGAGATGATGGTGTGATGACTTCATGCTACGGTTTCTCCAATGGTGTTGGTGAAACCGGCGAGGCGAAGGCCGAGCCGTTACGCTCACAGCTTCTTTTCCTCTCCTACGCCGGTTTCACCCGGCAAATCTCCTTCACTGTCATATCGGCTTTGGTCCTGCCGGCAGGCATGGCCCGCTATACTTTGGCGCGCGGACGGGAGCACTGGCCTCTTTTCCCGCTGTAGCGACAAAAAAGGGGCGCTCTGGCGAGCGCATCCGTCAGGTATTGCTGGCTCAGCCTATCGGGCTGCGCGGAGGCACGGCTTTTCCTTAATTGGCGGCAAAAAAGAGATGCTGCCGAGGGCTTGGATTGGGCGAGGAAGGCCGCTCAGTCTTCGCCCTTGCTGCCCGCGGCAGATGTCTGCTCCCAATGATGGCCGGGCAAAAGGACGTCGGCCTGCGGCTTTGACGAAGAACCCTTCGGTGGTGCGTTGGGATCCTTCCTTGGTCGACCGCGTCCCCGCTTCGAAGATGCGGCCTGAATGTTCGGCTCGGTTTGCGCCTGTTCCGCACCATCGGACGGTGCAGGCCCTTGACCAAGGTTGGCCAACAGCCGATTGTTGAATTCTCTGGCCTCATCGCGGGCAGCTTCCGCCTTGCCGAGTGCGGCCTGTGTCTGTGCAAGTTCCGCTGCGAGCCGGGCATTCTCCTCGGCCAAAGTCAGACGGGCGCGTTCTGCGTCGTCAAGTCTGCCACGAAGTTCGTTGTAGCGTGCCTCAAGATCATCGAAGCGTTCAGACCACTTGCCGGCGTCCCGCTCATGGGCTTCGGCATCCTCGGCGCGGTACTTGCCAACCAGGCCTTTGGCGAGACGGCGGAAAGTCTCGAATGTCACGTCGAGGGCGGCATCCATTTCTGGCGGTGCCTTGGTCACGTACGGCACACCTTCGGCGATCCTGCGCTCTTTCCAGTCCGCTACCGCTTCGCCTAAGGCACCATTGGCCTTGGACATTCCGATGCGGACGGCGACCTGATTGGCTATGACCTTGTCGATGTCATAGACATGCTCCTTGAGGAGCTGATCGGCAGCTGCATCAATGTCGGCCTGGGTAGTTTTGTCACGCACGCGATCATCTCCTTCCATTTTGTTGGCGAAAAATGCGACATTCGCAGTTTTCGCTGAGTTCGCAGTCTTCGCAGATCCTGATGTGGGGGGCACTTGGGGCAATGTGCCTTAGCCATCAAAACCTTCCGGATATCAGTCCCCTATCCGCGAAGCTCCAACCACGCGCCATCGACCAATTGCGCAAATGCGTCGCGCTGAGCTTGAGTTGTGCCGAGCGCGATCATCATTGACGCCTGCGGGGATGGCTCGCTGGTGCCATCCGGTTTCAGGTACTTTAGACGCCCCTTGAAGAGAAAGACCGAGGCACCGCGCTGCAAGGCATCGTGAAAGTCAGCAGAATCGGTTTTCGCATTGCTGAGGCACAGGAGGATACCAACCCTTCCTGCCTGCCACTCGACATTGACCTTCTTGAGCCATTTGGACGCTTGGCTATAGGGCGGGTTCACGAAGACAATGTGCCCTTCCCAAGGCGTTGCAAGCCCATCTCCGCCGACTGAGTGTCTGATCTGGTGAGCCGCCTGCATCGGGCTGCGGGCATGTGCGCATGGATCAAAGGTCACCTTGCCGAATGCGACCTCAATCGCGTCGACAACATGCTTCGGTGTGAAGCGGGAGTCCTTGTCAGACGCACCTTTGGCCAATGGACTTGACCGGCGACCATATACAGGAGCCAGGATCCTCAAGACAACAAGCAGATCCGCCACGAGGCCAACGCCCCTTTCGAGATCGGCGACAACTGGGATCGCGAGCCCCGAGCGCTCAGCCAGCTTCTCAATCGTCCATTTCTTCGCCTCGCGGGTTGCAACCAATCGATCGTGCAGCATGACGCCCTGTTTGATCCCGGTTAAGTCGATTTTCAGTGCGTCCATAACCCTCGCGAGATGTTCCATGCGGCCTGTTCCCATTTCGATGTCTCGGATGTCGGCGGCAGCACAGCCTGCATAAGAGGCAAGCACTTCGGGCGTTAGCGCTTCTGCGATACGGGCTCGTGTGATCTCGGCAAGGAGATCAAACGGCGGGCGACCGACATCTCTCGTTTGAACGGGGCAGTATATTCCTGATTTAGCAATACTCTTGGGGGGCATGGGTCCGGCCTTTTGTCGAAAACCGAGGCGTCGAGATGCGCGCAAGGCGCACCTCTCCCATCGGTCAAAGTTAGGGGGTGCCGAAGCAGTGGGACATCTCCCACTCTCGACCGGAACGCCCAGCACAGGATCGATCCATCCAGCGCGCAGCCGGACATGCGGACACGTTCAAAGGACTCTATGGCTCCCGAGTTGAAAACCTTCAAGGTCCTTTTCTAAATAAAAGTTGCACTTTATTTATGGAGCAACCTTCTCCAAAAGAAGAGAGCAACCCCGGATCGCCTGTGATTTCTTAGTCTGAATTGTGTATATGTAGAAAAAGCACCATTTCGCCGAATACTGACTTGGCGAATGAACCGCCCCTCTCCATCGGAGGCGATACAGGCATGATGACTGCCATGCGCAAGGCTCGTTGCGCATGCCCAGTATCAGCAGCGCGCCGGTCGGCAGAGGTCATCTCCTTCCATCTTGTCGGCGAAAAATGCGACATTCGCTGTCTTCGCTGTCTTCGCTGTCTTCGCTGTCTTCGCTGTCTTCGCTGTCTTCGCTGTCTTCGCTGTCTTCGCTGTCTTCGCTGTCTTCGCTGTCTTCGCTGTCTTCGCTGTCTTCGCTGTCTTCGCAGGATTTAATGCGGCAGGCACTCACGGCAAGGCACCTTAGCCCATAACATCCTTCTGAAAATCAAGCTCCTATCTACTGTAACGTCCACCCTTCGGCCCGAAGTTTTGGGCATAGGCCCGGGTCCGATTGTCCCAATCTCGATCGGTTTCGCCTAGCTTGCGGTAAGCATGGCCCTGATAGGTCTCCGCGAAACGCCCTTTTGTGCGGCGCAGGGCCTCGGCGTCGTCATATCCCATCGCTTCGAACAGCTCGTGGCGATAAGACCGCGCAACATCAGCAGCCTTTGGCGGCGCGGCGACGTTGCGATCACGGGCGTCTGTCGCGACCTTGTTTCCATGCCGCACGGATGCGGCGAAGAATTCTTCGGCCATTGCACCGATGAGCTGCTCATCGCCGCGATCACGCACTGCCCGCCACGCACGCACCTCTGGTCGCTCGTCAAGGTTGAAGGCAAAGCGATCAGGACGAAGCCGGGACACCGCAAACAGGCGCTGAAAGCTGGGGTCGCCTTCCTGGGCATCCCAGAACGTCTCAGCCCACTTGTCGCCCTTTTGGCTGGCGCTCAGGTTGCCATCGCTCAATCTCACACGGCCCGAAAGAACAGCAGCGGCAATCCAACGCCGTTGCTCGATCTGCACAGCCTCGATCGCCTCGAGGCGAGATTGAACGACAGGCAGGATGATCTGACGCTCCCGCCCGCGGTAGGACGCGCGCAACAAAGGATCGTCGAGAAAGCGGGCGCCGTCGACATTGTAGCGGGAACGGACCAGATGAAGTTGGTTTCGGTCGATCCGGTCGAGCGTGCGCAGTGCGGCAAAACTGACGTCCGGCGGAGGGTTAGGTTGCCAGGGGGCATTCAATTCGGCATCATTCCGCCTACGAAAATCACGGATGGTTTCCCGATCGAATGACATGGCGTCTTGCGCCCGGCGCTTACGGTCCTGGCGGGTTTTCGATCTCCACAACACCAGCCTGTCCCGGTGCCTGGACCACGTGCGAGCACGCTCCACGATCCCAGAACCCGGCTCACTTGCGACTTTCGTGCGATGGTCCATCACCGCATCAGAGAGGCGCTGCGGCAAGAGTTCGATATCAAGCTCGGCAGCAATCCGCGCCAGAGATTCGCGCAGCTTCTGGCGGGCGACCATACGAAGTTTCCTGAAGCGGGACTGCGCCAATTGGACGGCATGAATTCGTGCCTGTCTTGCAGCGATCAAAAGCTGGATCGTGCGCGCACGCTCGATAATGGCGAGCCGCCCGTCCAGATAGTAACGGGTCTCATCCTTCCCTGGCACGACATGATAGTGGTCATCCAGATGGTCGCGCGGACGATTGCCAACATCGGTTGTCTCGCCCGCTTGCCGTGGCTCGCCCCACAATAGCGCAGATACCTCGGGCTTTGGCTGCGTACAGGCCTTGGGCCCTCGGGCGGCCGTGATCTTGGATGGCGTGACGACATGCTGCCGCTGCGCTTTGACAGCAGCCAATTCGGCCTGATGCGCTGCCTTGCGCCGCTTACGGGCCGCGTTGGCATTGTCACCTTTCTCGGCGACGAGCTTCTTGTTGTATCTGGCCTTGTAATCCGTCTCGAGCCCTTCGACGAGCGCCTTGTATTCGGAGAGCTCCTCCTTCCGGGCCGCTTGGTGAGCCGCATCGGCCTTTTCGGGCGCATTGTAGCAGGGCGTGACGAAAGCCCGCACTGCAAGGTCAGGAGCAGGCGGGACGTAGTCAGCCTTCAGCCGCTTCGATAGTTTTCCCAGAGCAGCGTTGGCGTAGGCATCACCCGCTCCGCAGCGCAGGCCTTCGCATTCACTCCAGCGCCCCGCAACGGTGACCGCCTCAAGCACCCCTGTGTTGCCAACCTTCACATAGCGATAGCCGATCCCAGCCAAGCGTTTGTGGACTTCCTGCCACGACTTGGCTTTCTCGATGCAGGGTTTTGCAAGCATCTGGGCAGATCGGTTGATTGTCCAAGGCTGACCCGGTTCAAAGCCGGCCGGCGCCTCATTCTTGAGGACCGCTGCATCATGATCGCGCTGCATGGTGCGCATGGCCTTGCGATCAAGCAGCAGCTTGCCCTCCGCGTCGGCCACCTTCGTCTGGGTCAGGAGGTGATAGACACCCGTGTCGTCAGCGACGTAGCGGCGGTTCGGCTCTGGCTCGAGGCCAAGACGATACTCGCAAATGGCGATCGCGATCTGGGCCTTCTCCTTCCACCATCCCTCGCCGAAGGCGACCGGCTCGTTCGTATCCGCAAGGAAAGATACGATAAGGCCATGGTCATGCAGGTGATCGGTGTCTTGGTGGGTGGCCCAGATCATGGGACACTCCTCCACGCCCAACACTTTGGCAACAATGCGCCGGATCGTCTCCCTTTCCTCTTCGGTCAGTTCTTCTCCGGGCCTGTGGCTCACTACCAGGTGCCAGAACCGCTCGAGCCCGGCACTCGCGGCATGGCTGGCAAGCTCGTCGATCTGCGCCTCGGGTTCCTCTGCTGTGAGGTTGTAGGCGTAGCGCCCAGCGACGCGATCCGGCGTGCGATTCAGGTCCACGACATAGTCGCCAACGGGCCTGACCAGATCGCCTATTTGAACATGACCTGTAGCGTTCCCAATTGCGAAAATGTAGCGACCGGTGGACAGCGAAGTGCCGAAGGCAAGGTTTTGCGCCGTCGCACCGCCCACGACATCCTTAGCGCGGGCCTCGTAGCGGAAGATCTTCATCATCATGGCCGGGGTTTCCCCGACTCTGTGGGCTGGATTACGCGATCGCTCTGCACCCTCGCTGAGATCGTCTGCGACGCTTCTTCGGCGAGCTTAACGATCTTGCCGATGATCCGGAAAGCCTCGTTTACGTCTTCCAGGAACTGCGGATCGACCTCAATATGGCGCACGTCAGGTCCGCCCAGAAGGACGTCCCACTTCTCTTCATTCCAGCGCTTCAGCACCTCCCGCAGACGCTTCATTTGCGCAGCGCTGGCATTCATTTTCGCGCAGACATCGAACAGCGGATCGCGGTAGTTTGCGCTGAACAAAATGCGCTCGCGGCACATTCCCGAAAGGCTCCGGCCGCCCGCTTTACGGACAAGCTCAGCATATTCTTCCTCGCTGAAGGAAACGGCAACACGCGGCTTTTTTGTCACCTTTTTGCGATCAGAGGAGGACATGCATATCCTCCATCTTCAACTTGCCGAAGGCAGCAATTACAACGCCGTCACGAAGCGCAAGCGACACGACGGCGCCAAGTGTGTGGCACACACACCCATCCTGCAAAATGCTTAGGCCCCTTTTTATGAAACTTTTCATGGGAGCTTCACTCCGATCTGAGTGAAGATACCTTCTATAAGCTTTCGCTGTTGAGGACCGCGATTGCAAAATTCGTCCAGCTCTTCACTATGATCGACAAGAGCGTCTATCGCAGATCGAAACGCCCGTTCATTGAAGCTGCCCGGCTTGATGGCATTGAGCAATGCATTGGCTTTGTGCGCACCTGACTTAAAAAAGAAGGTTGGGAAATCTGGGATGATTATTGCCTTTCCTTCAAACATTTCTCGCCTCGCGTTTGAAGGCAAGGAGTCGCTCGCCATCGCCGGCGACGCAAGGCTGTGCACCCGCAGCGACTGGCTTGGCGCTGCTGAAACTTTAGGTGGCTCCGAAGTGACAGTTCGAACGGACTCACCGCCTGAAGGCGCCGACAGCCCCGAACGGTGTGCGGAATCGTTCTTTTCCAGTGAGGGGCCCGCCGCCTCAGCAAGTCGGGGTGCCGGCATCGGTTCAGCGCGCGGCAGATCCACGCCTGGCTGGGGAAGGTGAGGAGCACTGGGATGATGTGGTTCGCGCGGCTGATTGGATGTGAATGACGGCTTCCTTGGTGCCGCCTCAGCCTCTTGCGATGCAACCACTCCCTGAATTTGCGCACGCCATTGCCCATCCAAGGCGGCTGTCCAGGCGTCGGCGTTGTCGGGGCGTGAGCTACTCCAAGCCACGACCGCAGAGCGCCCTTCCTCCTGCAGAACCCACCGCCGCGGTTTGGCCCAGGTGAGCCACTTCAGGAGAAGCTCTCGGTGGGCGGCCGGCAATCTACAAATGCGTGCAACCCTGTCGGCGATGCTCTTGGGATTGCCCCCGCTCCCCTTGCGATACGCCTGCCGTAGCAGGGTGAGGGCACACAGGATGGCAGCGGCGTTCAGCCCGTGCAGCGACGGCTCGTCCGGGTCGAGGAGGCTGTTGCCGTACTGATCGCGCAGACGCTTCTCCTGCCGCGCAGCCTTCTCGGCACTTGTCAGCGGGCGCCGCCTACGCTTTACCTCTTGAGTGTCGGGACACGATTTTGTAGTATCACTCTCGGCAGTATTTTCAGGTATCATAACTAGTCTCCTTTGCTCGAAGACTAGTTATAGGATAGAGTCCGGCATTTTGATAAATGTTGGACAGATTTTTTTGAAATTTTTCTTTAGCGCGGGTTTTTCCCGATGATCAAAACCGACGTCAGGGGCTGAAATAGCGTTGGCCGACGCCCTATACAAGGGGTTGCAAGAGCTGTGGATGTCCCTTCTTCTTGAAGCTCCCCCCGACCCCGCAGTGTGGGCGGGTGTTCAACAGCGGCGGGCCGGTACGATCTCCGCGAGCGGCTGCGGCACATACCGTGACGGTCCATGCGCCTTACGGTGTGGGCGTGAACGCAAGCCAGTGCAGCGAGTGCATCACGCACAGGCCAACCACAGCAGACCGCTTCAACGAAGTCCAAAGATCGTCCGAGCGGGAGCGCCGTCGCCGCTATCGGGAAATCCGCTATTGCTGGAACGCTGGATCGCCGCCCACGCGCAGGCAAAGATGCTCGACAGCAAGCGGATAAGCCTGTGCAGGGAGCGTGGATATTCGAGCGTTCTCACAGTCCGCTCTTGCGCGTCCGCCGCGGTCGAATCATAGTGGTCTGATCAAGGCCACGGCAGGGTGCCACGACGAGGTACCACGGGGTTTTGACTCGAAGAGAAACCCGTTTCTTTTCAGTTACTTGAAACTGAGGAAGAAGTTGGCAGGGGTGACAGGATTCGAACCCGTGGCCCTCGGTTTTGGAGACCGATGCTCTACCAGCTGAGCTACACCCCTGCAGCCGTTGGCGTGGCGAGCCTTTATCGAAGGCCAGAGGGATAGGCAATCCTCTTTGCCGTCTGTATTGTGCACTGCAACCATGCACGCCCCGCTTCCCCCTCCCCCGGTCCCCGTCGAGACCCTGCTGCTGGCCTATCGCAGCGGGATTTTCCCCATGGCCGACCGGCGCGAGGATACCGAGGTGTTCTGGGTGGAGCCGCGCGAGCGGGCGATTCTGCCGCTCGACGGGCTGCATATCTCCAAGTCGCTGCGCAAGGTGCTGCGCGCGGATCGCTATAGCGTGACGCTCGATCAGGCCTTCGAACAGGTGATCCGCGCCTGTGCCGAGCCGCGCGAGGATCATCCCGAAACCTGGATTTCCGAGCGTATTGTGCAGTCCTATCTCGGGCTGCACCGCGCCGGGCACGCCCATTCGGTGGAATGCTGGCGCATTGATGACGCGGGCAATCGCCAGCTGGTCGGAGGGCTCTACGGGGTCAGTTTCGACCGGGTGTTCTGCGGCGAATCGATGTTCAGCCGCGCCGACAATGCCAGCAAGGTCGCGCTGGCGTGGCTGGTGGCAGTGCTGCGGCAGGCGGGCTTCACGCTGCTCGACTGCCAGTTCATGACCGAGCACCTGCGATCGATGGGCGCGGTCGAGATTCCGCAGCGCGAATACCGGCGGCTGGTGGAGCGGGCGCACGGACGGCCGCGCACCAGTCTCGGCACGGCGTGGCGTTCATTCCGGGACGGGGTGGATTACGCTTCGGGGGCGGGCGCAGGGGGCGCAGCAGGCGCGGGCGCCGGTGCCGGAGCAGGCGTGGCCGACGGGCTTGCCGCAGGCGTGGGCGAGGCACCCGCGGAAGGCTTTGCCGCCGCCGGATCGGCATCGCCCGGCCAGCGCATCGCGCAATTCTTGACCCAGACATCATAGACTGGGTGTTCGACCACATTGAGGCTGGGCGATTCGCGGAATAGCCAGCCGGAGAAGACGCGGGCGTGCTGATCGGCCCCGCGCTCGCGGATGTCGACCTGCATGAAGGCGCCCACTTCCTGTGGCAATTCCCACGGCGCGGTGCGCTCGCAGGCGGACAGGCGGATGATTACCGGCCCGATCTCGCGCGTCTCGCCGGGCTTCAGCGTGATTTCTTCCGAGACATTGTTGCGCTTGTTCAGCAGCCCGATGGTGGCCACGCGGTCCTGCATCGGGGTCGCGCCATTATCGGCGGTTTCGGCCAGCGGTGCGGCGGCGGTGGCAGCGGGTGCAGGCGAATCGAGCGGGACGCGCTTCGTCTCCGGCTCTCCCGCATTGTCGCAAGCGGCAAGAGCCAGAGCAGAGACCAGCGCGCAGGCCAGCGGCGCGGCAAGGCGGGCAGGCCTCATCGCGCGCCTCAGCCCTCGGTGCTTCCCGGGGTCCACGCCTCGTAATCGCCGACCGCGCGCGCCCGCTTGCCACCACGCTCCAGCGCGCCCTGCGGGAAATAGGCCTGCGCCGTGCCGGTGGCGTTGGGGGTGTAATCGGCCTCCCACACCTTGGGCGGGGGCAGATGGCTTTCGGGCACGTCGTCATAGGTGCCGTGCAGCCAGCCGTGCCATTCGGAAGGCACGCGGCTGGCATCATTGGCGCCGCTGTAGATCACCCAACGCTTTTCACGCTGGGTGTAGGAGCCGGTGTTCGGCCCGCCCTTGCCCTTGGCGCGGTAATATTTGTTGCCCGCGGCATCGGTGCCGACATGCTCGCCGCCCGCGCGGCTGGCCCACAGGTGAGTGCCGATGGTCGCACCGTCCCACCAGGTGAAGATCTTCGCGAGAATTCCCATGAGCGCGCGCCTAGCGGATTAGAGCGGACGCGCCAAGAAGGGATTGGAGGGAGAGCGCTGGCTCGGCCCGCCAACGGACGGGCCGCAAGGGCGAACACCCGCCCGCAGGCGCCCGGAGCGTAGCGGAGGAATAGCGCCGAGGACGAACCCGCGGAGGCGGGTTCGCCACTAATAAACCACCCGATCCCCCGGCACGATCCCCAGCGCCTTGGCCCGGCCCGCGCGCAGTTCCAGCACGGCGCTGGCAGGGCCGTTGGACGTCACCGAATCGAGCGAATAGGGCACGGTATCGGCAGCGATATTCAGCACCCGTCCGTCCGGCCCGACAAAGATGATATCGAGCGACAGCGGCGTGTTCTTCATCCAGAAGCTGCGCGGCTGGGGCACCGGCGAGGGGAAGATCATCCCCTCGAAATCGCCCAGTTCAGTGCGGAACATCAGCCCGCGCGCCTGCGCTTCGGGGCTGGCGGCGAGTTCGACCTTGAAGGCCAGCTTCTTCGCGCCCCGCTCGACCACCAGATCGATCACTTCGAGCCCCGAGACCGGATGTCGCGCATTGGCCGCGCTCGCCGCCGCCGGAGCCTGCGCCCGCGCCGTCGCCCCCTCGGGCGATGAGCACGCCGCCAGCGCCGCGATCCCCGCCATGCCTGCCACCAGCCAGTTTCTCACCACGATCCGTCCAATCCTTCTGCCTCGGCCGCCTCGTCCAGCCATTGCGCGATCGCGGCCTCCCCCGGGCTATCGAGGATGAACCGCACGTGTTCGTAATCGTGGCCCGCGCGCAGCATTGCTGCAACGGCTTTTTCGCGCGCCTTGCGTCGCTCCAGCGGATCGCCGTCATCCTCGCGCCCCGCGCCGAACGGACCGAGCCGTCGCTTCTGCGCCATCAGCACCGCCGCCCGCCGCCGCGCCGCCTCGCCCGGAGCCGTGTCGGCACGGATGCCTTCGTCCACGCCCGCCGCCCACAAAGCCTGCTCAACCCGCCTTGCGCCATAGCCGCGCGCGCCCAGATCGCGCGCCCGCATCCGGGCATAGGCGGCATCGTCGACATAGCCGAGCTCCACCAGCCGTGCGACCAGCGCGGGCACATCGATCTGGGCCGTGCGTCCGTCGGCATCCTCCGCCGTCCCGCGCTCACGCAGCTTGCGGACCAGATAGGCCTCCAGCCGCGCCCCGGTGCTGGCGAACCGCGCCGCATAGGACAGCGCAAGGTCGCGCAAAGCCGCCTCGTCCAGAGGCGGTTTTGCCCGTTTGCGCCCGTCGGAATCACGACCGCGGGATGACGAATTCGCTTTACCTGAATCCATTTCGCCTTATTCGTGCCACTTTCCTTATCAAATGCGGAAAACTGGACAAAGCCGGATTATGTCCGGTGCAACGGGGTTATGCCAGACGCGAGACGAGACGTTCTCTACGCGCGCCGCAACTTACGGGTATCGCTAGATAATATGACCGACGCCGTTTTGACGCCGACGCCGAATGATTGCGACCTGCCGCGAATCCGCGCGCAATTTGCAACGTTCAACGAAGCGATCGACTACGCCGCGAAGAGCCGCAAGGGGCTCAACTTCCATGACATGCGCGGGGAACTGGCGCGCGTCTACCCCTATACGACCATGCGCGAAGATGCCTTGGTGATGGCACGCCGCCTGATCGCGGCGGGCATCGGCAAGGAAGACCGTGTCGCCCTGATCGCCGAGACCGGGGCAGATTTCGCCGCGCTGTTCTGCGCGTGCGTCTATGTCGGCGCCTGGCCGGTGCCGCTGCCGCTGCCGACCAGCTTTGGTGGCAAGGAAAGCTTCATCGACCAGCTGGCGGTGCAGCTGATGAGCTCGGACCCGAAGATCCTGCTGTTCCCCGAGGAAATCGCCGAAATGGCGCTCGCCGCGGCGGCGCGGCAGGGTTGCCCTGCGGAAAGCTGGCAGGATTTCGGCCAGCGCCCCGCGCCCGAGTGCGACCTGCCCGAAGCCAGCCCGGACGATATCTGCTACCTGCAATATTCCTCCGGCTCGACCCGCTTCCCCACTGGCGTGGCGGTGACGCACCGCGCGCTGCTGCACAACCTTTACGGCCATTCGACCACCATGAACCTCGGCGCGAATGACCGCTGCGTCAGCTGGCTGCCGTGGTATCACGACATGGGACTGGTCGGCTGCCTGCTGTCGTTGATCGCCAACCAGGTCTCGGGCGATTATCTGAAGCCCGATGCCTTCGCCCGCCGTCCGCTGGCGTGGCTCGACATGATTTCGCGCAACAAGGGCAACTCGCTCTCCTATTCGCCGACCTTCGGCTACGACATCTGCGCGCGCCGCATCTCCAGCCAGAGCAATGTTGCCGAACGCTTCGATCTGTCGCGCTGGCGCATCGCGGGCAACGGCGCGGACATGATCCGCCCCGACGTGATGCAGAACTTCGTCAACGCCTTTGCCGAAGCCGGGTTCAAGGCCTCGTCCTTCACCCCGTCCTATGGCCTCGCTGAAGCGGTGCTGGCGGTGACGGTGATGCCGCCGGGCGAAGGCATCCGCGTCGAACTGGTCGAGGAAGAGCGCCTGTCGGGCGCGCCGCGCGATCTGTCGCGTCCGGCCCGCTATCGCGCCATCGTCAATTGCGGCAAGCCCCTGCCCGACATGGATGTCGCCATCCGCGGCGAGGATGGTTCGCACAAGGCCGATCACCAGATCGGCAAGGTGTGGTGCCGGGGCCCCAGCGTCATGCACTCCTATTTCCGCAACCCCGAAGCGACCGAGGACTGCCTCGTCGATGGTTGGCTCGACACCGGGGACATGGGCTACACCGCCAATGGCTATCTGTTCATCGTCGGCCGGGCGAAGGACATGATCATCATCAACGGCAAGAACCACTGGCCGCAGGATATCGAGTGGGCGGTGGAGCAGCTGCCCGGCTTCAACCACGGCGACATTGCCGCCTTCGCCATCGAAATGGAGAACGGCGAGGAAGCCCCCGCGGTGCTGGTGCATTGCAAGGTGAGCGATCCGGACGAGCGGGTAAAGCTGCGCGACCAGATCGCCGACAAAGTGCGTTCCGTGACGGGCATGAGCTGCATCGTCGAACTGGTGCCGCCGCGCACCCTGCCGCGCACCTCCTCGGGCAAGCTCAGCCGCGCCAAGGCGAAGAAGCTGTATCTGGCGGGCGAGATCGTTCCGATCGATCTGGCGGCCTGAGGCCCTCGCGCCTGAGCCGATAATCACCGCGCAATTGCCGGTATCCGCCGGATCGGCGCGCGCTGGCCGTGCGTCAGGCACACCCGATGCCGCACCAACCGTGCAAGACGGGTTGAAAAGCTCGCCGGATTTCGTATTGGGGGGGCAGCGGACCGGGCCCCTCTGACGCCCAGCCTCCCTTTGGAGGCGCGTGATGTCGGCCGCATCGGAAACGTTTCGATGCTTGCCACGGTGCCTCTGCCCAATCGCAACCTCTGATCGTTTCCGCTTCAATGGCGATCAAGAGGATATAACACAGTGGAATTTCTGTTTGTCGATTGGCTGGGAACCCCGGCTTGGTTCTGGTTGGCCTTTATCGGTCTGGTGCTGGCCCTGACGGCCTTCGATCTGGGTGTCCTGCACACCGAAGATCGCGAAATGGGCATCGCCGAGAGCCTCAAGCTCTCGGTGTTCTACATCAGCGTCGCGATGCTGTTCGGCGTGTGGGTATGGTTTGCCCGCGGGCCGGAACCGGGGATGCAATACTTTACCGGGTTCTTCATCGAAAAGGCGCTGTCGATCGATAACGTCTTTGTTATCAGCCTGATATTCAGCTACTTCGCGATTCCCGCCAAGTATCAGTACCGCGCCCTGCTGTGGGGCATCATCGCTGTCATCGTGCTGCGCGGCCTGATGATTGCGGGCGGCGCGGCCGTGCTCAGCCAGGCTTACTGGGTGCTGTATCTGTTTGCCGCGTTCCTGATTTTCACCGGCATCAAGATGTTCTTCGCCGGTGACGAGCCGATGGACGTTGCCAACAACCCCGCCGTCCGGTTCATTTCCCGCCAAATGCGGGTGACGCCGGAACTGCACGGGGAGCGGTTCTTCGTCCAGACGCTCGATGAAAAGACCGGCAAGATGGTGCGGGCGGCCACGCCGCTGTTCCTCGCGCTGGTGGTGATCAATCTGGCGGATCTGGTGTTTGCGGTGGATTCCGTGCCGGCGATCTTCGCGATCACCACCGACACCTTCATCGTCTACACCTCGAACATCATGGCGATTCTCGGCCTGCGCGCGCTCTATTTCGCGCTGGCGGCGATGGTGCACCGGTTCCACTACCTCAAATATGCGCTGGCCGCGGTGCTGGTGTTCATCGGCAGCAAGATCTTCGTCTCCGACTTCCTGCTGGACGGCGGGAAATTCCCGGCGTTTCTCAGCCTTGGCGTGACCTTCGCCCTCATCGGCGCAGGGGTGGCCTATTCGCTGTGGAAGACCAAGGGCGAGGCAGAGCCCGAATGGCCCGCCGGGATGGGCCCGGACGATCCGGCCCGCGAAGACTGCTGAGCCTGCCCGGCCGGGGCGCTCCGCCGATGGTGCGGGGCGCTCCGGCTGAACCATTCCTGCGAGGGAGACTTTCGAGTTTCCGGGTGCTAGGGGCAGGCCATGAAGAGATTTTTCCAGGGTAACGGCAAACCCGATCTCGCGATCGATTTCGGCACCGCCAACACCCGGGTCGTGACCGTGGATGGCGGCATCGCCTTCGACGAGCCGTCGCTGTGCTGCTTTGCCAAGGGCACAGGGGCGGGCGAGCTGGTGACCGCCGGTGCCGACGCGCTGGCGATGAAGGACCGGATCACCGGCGACCTGCGGATCGTCCGCCCGCTCAATCGCGGGGTGCTGAGCGATATTCCCGCCGCGCGCGAATTCCTCGCCTACGCGGTGCAGAAAAGCGTCGGGCAGCGGCGGCTGCGCTCGTTCCGTGCGCTGATCGGCGTTCCGGCCGATGCCACCAATGCCGAGCGCGGCGCCTTGCTGACAGCGGCGCGCGATGCCGGACTTGGCGCGGTGACGCTGGTGCCGGAGCCGCTTGCGGCGGCGTGGGGCGCGGGCCTTCCGGTCGATGACGCGCAGGGATCAATGATCGTCGAATGCGGCGCGGGCACAACCGAGGCGGTGGTGCTGTCACTGGGCGGGCCTTGCGCTGCCGCTTCGCAGCGGGGCGGCGGGGACGCGCTCGACACGGCCATCGCCGATTATCTGCATTTCCAGCGCAAGTTCCTGATCGGGCCGACCACCGCCGAACGGATCAAGCGCGAGATTGTCGGGATGGATCCGGAGCAGGCCGGGGCGGGCGCGGAGATCCTCATCAAGGGGCGCAATCTGGTGACGGGGCTGCCGCAAGTCATCACGGTGTCCGCCCAAAGCCTGCTGCCGGTGGCCGAAAAGCACGCCGCATCGATCACCAAGCTGGTGGTCGATCTGCTCGGCCAGCTCCCGCCGGAACTCAGCCGCGACGTGCATGACAATGGCATCATGCTGACCGGCGGAAGCGCGGCGATCCGGATGATCCAGTCGGCGCTCGCCAAGGCGACCGGGCTGCCGGTGAAAGTGGCCACCAATGCGGCCCATTGCGTGGCCGCCGGTCTGCAACGCGGGCTGCTGCACTAAGCGCAGGCCGTCCTCGCTGCCGTTGTCGCAGCCCGTCTTACACCGGGTTCTTGTAGGTGCTCAGAAACAGCATCTCGCGCAGGTGAGTGGTTGCGGGCAGGTTCAGCCCGGACAGGTCGGCGATTTCGATGATCCGGTCACGATCGCCGCAGCGTGCCAGTTCCAGCCGGTGCGGCTTGATCTGCTCGCCGCTTTCCAGAGAATAGAACACCTGCACCACGGGCCGCGTGTGGTCACTGCGATCCTCGTCGATCACCATGGCCAGCGTGTCGCTGCGCAGCCTGACGAAAGAGCCCACCGGGTAGAGGCCGACCGATTCGATGAAGTGGCGCAGAATGTCTTCGTCAAAGGCGCCGCTCATCGCCTTCATGTGCCTGATGGCCGCCGCCGGATCCAGTGCGGCGGCGGTATTCGTCTGGGAAAGCAGGAAATCGAAGGTGTCGCAAATCGCCGCCATCCGGGCGATGGTCGAGATGCGATGGCCGTCGAGGCCTTTGGGAAAACCGCTGCCATCGATCCGCTCGTGGTGCTGGAGCACGGCATCAAGCACGGATTGCGGCAGGTCGCCGGTGTTGGCCAGCGCGCGGTAGCCCAGCATGACATGCTGCTGCCAGATCTCGGGCTCGATATTCCGGAAGTCGCCGTTCAGCGGATCAAGCGTGGCTGGCAGATAGTTGACCCCGGTGTCCAGCAACAGGCCGGCAAGGCCGCAATCCAGCGTGTCCTGCGGGGGCAGTTTCATCTTTCGGGCCAGCGACACCATCAGCGCGCTGACCGACAGCGCATGGCGGAACATCAGCTCGTTCTTCAGCTTGCAGCGCATCAGGCTGCTGAAGGCCTGCGGATTGCGCCTGACCGACGCGAGGATATCGCTGACCACCGGCTCGACCTGTTTGACATTCAGGGCCCGGCCAAGGCGAGCGGCGAGGAAGGTCTTGTGCAGACTGTCCTTCGCCTTGTTGGCGATGGCCTCGGCCGCATGGAGTTCCTGCGCGAGCGTCGTCGGCCGCGAGGCAGCCGCCTCGCGCTTGCTGCGGTTGCTGATCGCCCGGATGCGCGCGCTGGCGGGCGCGGCGGCGGGCGCCGGAGGAGCCGCCGGCGCAGGGGCCACTATGTCCTTGCCTTTGGAAGTGTCGATGATGACGCCGCGCAGCTTGCTCGACTTGAGCACCTGCAGCCGCTTGTTATCCTCGATCAGAAAATTGGATTTCCAGAACGGATGATCGAACCAGCTCCCGTCCATCTTGTGGACGAACATGCCGATTTCGAGTTCGTGGACGCCAACATTTTTCAACATGACCGGATCTGTTCAGACGTTGCCATCGGGTGAGAGGCATATGCGCGTCCGCGGGTTTCGAGGTGGCTTCCGCCACCTAGGCACAACCCCTTAGCGGGCGCATTCCTGCATCACCCGATCCGGCCCGAACGATAGGCGTCGGCAGCGCCGCAATCGCCCGCCGCTGCCGCTATTCCTCGCCATCCCAGCCCGGCCGCAGCGGGGCCACGCCCGGGCGGATTGCCACGCTGACACCTGCGTCGCGCAGCACCTCGGCGGCGGCTTCGGCTTCATCGGCGGGGCCGGTCAGCACCACCCCGCGCCCGCTGCGCTGTGCCGCCCAGCCGATTACGGCGAGCGCCTGCGAACCGGCAGCGTCGGGCGCGCCCTCGGCGAAGGGGATCGCTCGCGGCAAGGGCGCTTGCGGCGGGATCAGCTCGATCGTCCAGTCCGGCTCGGTCGCGGCAATGCGCGCTTCGAGCGTGCGGTAAACCGCCAGCGGCGCGCCATCGAGCCGTTTGGCCCGCACCAGCGCGCGGCGGCGGGCGGGATCGATCAGCACCTCGCCTTCGTCAACGCCTGCGGCCAGCGACAACCGGCTGACGAGCGCCTTCATCCGCGCGTTGGCAGCAGCGAGTTCCTGCTCGCGGGTGGCGGACAGTTGCGCCCGCTCGGCTGCGCCCGCGCCGGTTTCGGTCTGGGTCTGAGTAAGGGTCAGCGCCACCGGCCTGCCCAGCCGCTCGCTGAGGGTGCGGCTGATCACCGTCTCGGCATCGGGCCGGATCACAGGCGTGAACATGATCGCGCTGACATCCAGCGGATCGGAGGCAAAATCGATCTCCAGCGCGTCAAGCTGGGCAGGCCGCGCGAATTGCTCGCGGATGGCGCTGCGGACGATACGCTGGGCATTGGTCTCCCACGCGATCTGCTGGAGCGAGAAGCCCAGCGGCACGGCTAGCGCAAGGAACACCGTCAGCAGCGCCACGTTCTGGAACATGGTGTTGCGCGCACTCAGCGCATTGCGGAAGCCATAGAGCTTGGCCATGCCGAACGCAGTGAGCGCGATGGTGATGAAGTTGGTGACGAACAGCAGCAGCGCGCCCGAAAACACCGTCCAGTTCCAGGTGGCGAGGCCGAACCCGACCACCGCGAGCGGCGGCATCAGCGCGGTCGCAATCGCCACGCCGACAATCGCGCCTTCCTTGCCCCGGATCATCGCATAGGCACCCGCCAGCGCCGAAAACAGCGCCACGAACAGATCGAACAGGTTGGGCCGGGTGCGCGCCGCAATTTCCGAGGTGATGGTCTGGATCGGGGACAGGAACACGAGGCAAGCGCACAGCAGGATCGCCAGCACACTGCCGATCAGCAAAGTGCGCGCGGATTGCTTGACCCACGCCCAGTCGCCAATCGCCAGCGCAAAGCCCAGCGCGATGATCGGCCCCATCAGCGGCGACAGCAGCATCGCCCCGATCACCACCGCCGGAGACGAGAGCAGCAGGCCGAGGATCGCGATGCCAGCGCTCATGGCGATCATGAACAGATAGTGCTCGGACAGGCGGCCGTCTTCGTAGCGGCGCTCGATCACCTCGCTCTGGTCGATCTCGCGGATCACGTGCCCGGTCCACCATTCGCGCACATAGCGCAGCGCCTCGCCGAGATTGCGCCCCTTGGCGGCTTCGGTCAGCGCCTGCGGGGTATCGGGTTGGGAGCGATCGGTCATTGCATAAGCCTTTGCCGCGACAGGATAGCCTAGGGGATAGCCCCTTGTCGGCGCGCTTGCCAACCGCCCTGCATCACCATGATGGACGCGGACGGCCATTCCGGCTTACCATGCGTGCGAACGCTTGAAAGGCGTGTCTTAGATTACTAATACAGTGGGGATGCCTCGCGCCCACGCCATACCGGGCGCGCGGGGCGATAGGGAGCACGACAAGGCATGAGCACCGAAACCAAGACGGCGACCGCCACGGAATTTACCCTCACCCCGCCCGATCCGGTGCCGAATGTCGCGCCGGAACAGGCCGCGGGGTTGGTGCCGGTCACTTCGGAGCAGAAGTCCAAGCTCGACACCAAGGTCGATGCCTTCGTCAACGAGCTGGTCAGCGTCGATGCCAATTCGCCCCAGTTCGGCGAGAAGGTCGATCAGATCACCCGCATGGGTCAGGAACAGATCCGCGCGGCGGCCGCGATGTCGAACCGCTTCCTTGATCGTCCGGTGCGGGCGATGGATGCCGATGGCTCGGTCGGCAAGGACTTGGCCGAACTGCGCCGCACGGTCGAAGAACTTGATCCCGGCCGGCAGGGCAAGCTGTCAGGCCCGCGCAAGATCCTCGGGATCATTCCTTTCGGCAACAAGATCAAGAACTACTTCGACAGCTACACCAGCGCGCAGGGGCATATCTCGTCGATCCTGACGCGGCTCGAAAGCGGCAAGAAGGAACTGCATCTCGATAACGCCGCGATCGATACCGAGCGCCAGAAGCTGTGGGCGGCGATGGGCGAGCTGGAGCAGATGATCCACATCGCCAAGACCCTCGATGAACGGCTGGAGGCCAAGGCGCTGGAACTCGATTCGGTCGATCCGGCCAAGGCCAAGGCGCTGCGCGAGAGCGCGCTGTTCTATGTCCGCCAGCGCACGCAGGACTTGCTGACCCAGATGGCGGTGAGCGTGCAGGGTTATCTGGCGCTCGACCTCGTCAAGAAGAACAATGTCGAGCTGGTGAAGGGCGTTGACCGCGCCAGCACCACCACCGTCGGCGCGCTGCGCACCGCGGTGACGGTGGCGCAGGCAATGACCAACCAGCGACTGGTGCTCGGGCAGATCACCGCGCTCAACAAGACCACCAGCGACATCATCGATTCCACCAGCACGCTGCTGCGCGAACAGACCGCGCAGATCCACGAGCAGGCGGCCTCCAGCACGATCCCGCTGGAGACGCTGCAACGCGCCTTCCAGAACATCTATGACACGATGGACGAGGTCGACAATTTCAAGGTCCGCGCGCTGGAATCGATGAAGCAGACGGTCAACGTGCTGACCTCGGAAGTCGAGAAATCGAAGGGCTATATCGCTCGGGCTGAAGGCCAGGCGCAGGCACAGGCAAAGGTCGCCGCCTCCGAGCCGTCGCTGCTGGCGCTGGACAAGTAAATGCCTGACGCGACCCGCGATTCTGAACGCATCCTGCGCGAGGCCAAGCAAAGCCTCGCCGTGCAGCGCGACGGCGGCACCCACCGCCCCGCGCCCCGCGGGAGCATCGGCAAGGGTTCGGCCGAGCTCAAGATGAAGAGCCTGCTGACCAAGATCCGCAACATCGCCATCGCGATTTTCACGATCTGGCTGGGCGCAGGGATTGCCGGGGCTTTCGTCAACGGCATCGGCTTCTGGGGTGTGATGGCGGTGATTGTCGCCAGCGCGGTTGCGATTGCGGTGTTCTCCAGCTTCCCCAAGGTCAGGACGCCCAAGCGCGCCGAACTCAAGCAGGGCAACCCGCAGCAGATGGTCGCGCGCACCGAACTGTGGCTGGAGGCCCAGCGCCCCGCCCTGCCCCCGCCCGCACAGGCGCTGGTGGACCAGCTCGGCGTGCAACTCGATGCGCTCGGGCTGCAACTGAAGGGGTTGGGCGACAACGAACCCGCGATGGCCGAAGTGCGCGAGCTGGTGGGCGAATATATCCCCGAAACCATCGACAACTACCGCAAGATCCCCGCGCACCTGCGTTCCGAGGAATATGCCGGCAAGACCGCCGACCAGCGCCTGACCGAAAGCCTCACCAAGCTGTCGGGCGAAGTGGACCGGGTGACGCGGCGGCTGGCCGAAGGCGCGCTCGATGATCTGGCGATCAAGAGCCGCTATCTCGAATACCGCTATGGCGGGGCCGAGGCACTTGAGGACGCCATGCCGGACACCGGCGTGCCGCTGCCCGATTTCTCGGCGATCCCCGCCAACAAGGCCAAAGAACAGGAACGCTGAGCCATGCGCGTGACCCTTCCCCACGACCTCTCCCGAGAGGAAGTCCGCCGCCGGATGCGCGCCCATTCGGACGAAATCGCCGGGTTTTTCCCGCCCGGACTCGCCAGCGTCACCACCCGCTGGCCCAATGACGACCGGATGGACATCACAGCCGAAGTCATGGGCATGTCGATCCCCGGCGGGGTCGATGTGCGCGACGGCGAAGTGGTGATCGAAATGCAGCTGCCGATGCTGCTCTCGGTGATGAAGGGCCCGCTGGAAGCGGCAGTGAAGAAAGAAGGCCGACGCCTGCTCGCGCCCTGAAGCCCCTGCCCGCCCCCTGAGCCGTGCCTGAGCCGCGCGTGCCTGCAATTTCCTGCAGATTCTTTTGCATTCAGCGATTTGATCTGTCACAATTATCCGACGAAGATTCGTGCCTAACTTGCTTTACGCGACGGGCGTGCAAGGCAGACCGGCATTCTGCCCGCGTCAGGGCAGGGAAGGACAGGTCTCATGGCAGGGCAAGCGCATCAGCCAGCGCCGGACGATGATCTGCGCAGCCATCTGCGCGCCGCGACGATGGCGGCGCATGATCTGCTCGATCACGCCATGCAGGCCGCCAGCGGCTGGCGCACGCGCGAGGATTACGCGCGCTTCCTCGAATTGCAGCACGCCGCACGCGCGCCGTTGGAAGACTGGCTGGATGCCCATGCTCCGGGCGGCCTCAATCCCCCGCACCAGACCGCGCTGATTGCCCGCGATCTGGCCGACTTGGGCAGGCCCGCCCCGGCCCCCGCCCCGCTGTTCACGATGGGGCGCACCGGCACCGGCCATGCGCTGGGCGCAGCGTGGGTGCTGGCCGGATCGGCGCTCGGCAATCGCAGCATCGCCAAGCAGGTCAGCCGCATCGGCGCGGGCGCATGGCCGATGGCATTCCTCGGCGATGATTCCATGCTCGGCTTCTGGCAGGCGCTCCGCAGCCAGATCGAACAGCAGGCCGGCACCGGCGAGGCCGAAGGCGCGACTGATGCCGCCACGGCGGTGTTCGCCCACTTTCTCGCCGTGGCGCAGGATGCGGAGGCCTTCGCATGAACCTCCACCAGCGCGAGGATTCGCTGACCGAGTGCGATCGCGAGCCGATCCACCACATCGCCGCGATCCAGCCGTTCGGCGGGCTGATTGCGGCCCATGCGGACGGCACGCTCGCCCATGCCTCGGCCAACCTTGCCGCGATGCTCGGCCTTGCCGCCCAGCCCGGCCCCGGCACCCCGCTGGCCGACATCATCGCGCCCGGCGCGCTGGCGCTGCTTGAACAGGCGCTCGGCAGCCTCGTCGGGATCGACCTGCCCGAACGCCGCTTCGGCCTTGATCTGGCAGGCACGGCTACACTGTTCGATTGCGCGGTGCATCGCAGCGGCGCGCTGTCGATCATCGAGTTCGAGCCGCACGCCCGCAACGACTTTGCCGATCACGTGGCGATGATCGTCCCCGTCATCGCCAAGCTTGAAGCCCTGTCCGATCCGCAGGACCTGTGCGAAACCGCCGCGCGGCTGGTGCGCCAGATGCTCGGGTATGACCGGGTGATGATCTACCGCTTCCACCCCGACGATTCGGGCGAGGTGGTCGCCGAAGAACGCGCGGATGACATGGAGCCGTTCCTCGGCCTGCGCTATCCCGCCGCCGACATCCCGCAACAGGCGCGCGAGCTGTTCCGCCGCAACCGCTTCCGGGTGATCGCCGATATGGACGCCGATGCGGTGCCGATCATCCCCGCGCTCGGGCCGCAGGACACCCCGCTCGATCTGTCGATGAGCATGCTGCGCGCCCATTCGCAGATGCATCTCGCCTATATGCGCAACATGGGCGTGGGCGCGTCGCTCGCCATCGCGATTGTCCGGCATGACCGGCTGTGGGGCATGATCTCGTGCCACCACCGCGAGGCCCGCTTGCCGCCCTATTCGCTGCGCACCGTCGCCGAACTGCTGAGCCAGACCTTCTCGCTGATGCTCGACCGGATGCTGGTGGCACGCTCGGAGGAGCTGCGCGAGCGGGCGCGCGAACTTAACGACCGGCTGTTGCTGCGGCTGGCAGGGGGGCTTGCACTGGCGGACAGCCTGCCGCTGATCGAGCAGGTGCTGGGCCACGCAGTGCCGCATGACGGGCTGTCGCTGCTGATCGAGGGCGAATACCGCGCCAGCGACGCCGCGCCCGACGAAGCCGCCTTCCGCGCCATCGCCCCGCTGCTGGCGAGCACGCTGGGAGGGGCCGTCCACGCCACCGCCCGCCTTGCCGACCAGATCCCCGAGGCGGCGGCCTTCGCCGATGTGGCCGCGGGCGCGCTGGTGCTGCCGCTGTCGCGCGCCAGCCGCGATTGTCTGGTGCTGTGGCGTCGCCCGCTTGACCGCGTGATCACCTGGGCAGGCGATCCCGCCAAGGCCAAAGCGGCCCCGGGCGAACTGCTCCAGCCGCGCGCCAGCTTTGCCGCATGGACCGAAACCGTGCGCGGTCGCAGCGCCGAATGGACCGCCGAGGAATGCGAGATCGCCGCGCGCCTGCGCCGCACTCTGATCGAAGTCGTGCTCCGCATGAACGAGGACATCGCCCGCGAACGCGCGCGCGCGGCCGAGCAACAGGATCTCGTGATTGCCGAGCTCAATCACCGGGTCCGCAACATCCTAGGGCTGATCCGCGCGCTGGTGTCGCAGTCGCAATACGAGGCGCTGTCGGTGCCAGGGTTCGCCGCGATCCTCGGCGGGCGCATCGCCGCGCTGGCCGCCGCGCATGAAAATCTCACCCGCAAGAACTGGGGCCCGGCCTCGCTCCGCAGCCTGCTGGAGACCGAACTGGCGCCCTATTGCGGCAGCGACGGGGCACGCTTGCGGCTGGCCGGGGATGACGTGCTGCTCGGCCCCGAGGCCTATACCGTTCTGGCGCTGGTAGTGCATGAACTGGCGACCAATTCGGCCAAGTATGGCGCGCTTTCGGCCCGCGCCGGAGCGCTGGAAATCCGGTTGGCGCGCACAGCTTTCGGCGATCTGGCGCTGAGCTGGCGCGAGGCGGGCGGTCCGCCGGTAAGCGCGCCTGCGCGGCAGGGGTTTGGTTCAACCATCATCAGCCGCGCCGTGCCGCATGATCTGGGCGGCGAGGCCGATGTGCGCTTCCGGCTGGAGGGGCTGGAGGCCGATTTCCTGATCCCGCAGCGCCATCTCGCCAACCAGCGCGAGCCGAGCGCCGCGCCCCGCCCCGCCCCGGCAGACGCGGCCGCCACACCGCTCCGCGCCGCCCCCGCCGCCCTGCCCGCGCGGGTGCTGGTGGTGGAGGATTCGATCATCATCGCGCTCGACACCGAGGAGAACCTCAAGCGTCTGGGCATAGCCGAGGTGCAGGTGGAAAGCAGCGTCGCAGGCGCGCTCGCGGCGATTGCCGAAAGCCCGCCGGATTTCGCACTGATCGACTTCAACCTCGGCGGCGAAAGCTCCGAGCCGATTGCCGAGGCCCTGCGCGCAGCGGGCGTGCGCTTCGTGCTGGCCACCGGCTATGCCGAAGGCGGCAACACCTTCGCGCGCCTCGGCGCGGATGCGGTGCTGCGCAAGCCCTATGGCAAGGGCGATATCGAGCGGCTGATCGGGGGTTAGCTGGCGCTGACCAGCAGGGTAACTTCGGCGGCGCTGAAATCGAGAGAGGCAAGGCCACCGGCGACAAGGCACTCCCCCGCTCCGGCGCGGGCTGAGCCATCGGCCGAAGCCACCTCGCCCGCCAGCGGCAGAGCGAGCACCGCCCCGTCATAGGCGGCGCGGGTTGTCGCATCGGGCGTGCCTTCGACCCGCTCGAACCGGAACAGTGGGCCATCAACCAGCACCGCCCCGTCCGCCACCGAACGCTTGTGCGCGGCCCCGTAAGGCTCGCCCTTTGCCACTGCCAGCCCGCGCTCCAGATGCAGCTCGCGCGGGCGGCCGTAGTCATAGAGGCGGAAGGTGGTGTCGGAGTTCTGCTGCACCTCGACCAGCGACAGGCCGGGGCCAATCGCGTGGACCGTACCCGCAGGCAGATAGAACAGATCCCCTGCGCGCGCCGGGTGCCATGCGAGCAAGTCCTCGATCGTGCCATCCTGTGCGGCGACGGCGATTTCATCCGGCGTCACCGCGCGCACGAAACCGATCGCAAGCCGCGCATCCGGCTCGGCATCGAGCACCAGCCAGCACTCCTCCTTGCCCGCCTCACCCGCCAGCGCCTGCGCGTCGGAGGGGTGGACCTGCACCGAGAGCTTTTCCGAGGTGAACAGGTATTTCACCAGCACCTGCGGCAATTCGGGCGGCGGCTCGAACCAGATTTCCCCGATCCGCTCCCCCGCCGGCGCGGCAAAGGGCGCGGGCAGGTAATCGCGGCCCCAAACCTTGGAGACCATGCGGGTAGGCAGCTGGCGCGCGCGCATGTCCGCCCTCTACTGCTTGACCGCGCCGGGCAGTTTGCCAACCAGCTGCGCGCCCGCGCGGGTAGTCACCAGCACCTCGTCGCCGGATACGATGATGCACACATCCTCAAGCCCGACCGCCGAAATGCGCGGCCCGTCAGTCAGTGCCAGCACGCCCGTGCAGTCCGCCAGATCGACCGATCCGCCCCGCACGACATTGCCCGCCGCGTCAGCCGTATCCGCCAGCGCATCGACCAGCGCGGCCCAGTTGCCGATGTCGGACCAGCCCATGTCCACCGGCACCATCGCCGCGCGGGCGGTGTTCTCCATCACGGCGTAGTCAATCGAATCCCCCGCAATCGCAGCAAACGGATCGGCGGCAGGGTGGAAGCGCACGCCCTCGTCATGGCCGCCCGCGACCGCCTCTGCCACCAGCCGCGCCATTTCGGGCCGGTAGGCGGCGAGCTCGGCCAGCAGATGCCCGGCGCGGAAGGCGAAAATCCCGCCGTTCCAGCTGAAATTGCCACTCGCAAGATAGGCCTGCGCAGTGGCCAGATCAGGCTTTTCGACGAAGCGGCGGATGGCATAGCCGCCCTCCAAAGGTTCGCCGCGTTCAAGATAGCCATAGCCGGTTTCCGGCCGGTCCGCCGCGATGCCGAAAGAGACGAGATAATCCTGCCGCGCCAGCCCGGTAGCCGCCAGCGCAGCGGCGCGGAAGGCGTCGGCGTCGGCGATGTGGTGATCGCTCGGGCACACCAGCATCACCGCGTCCGTCGGCAGCAGCGCCGCGGCGAGCGCGATGGCGGGCGCGGTGTTGCGCGCGCAAGGCTCCACCACCAGCCGCGCACCCGGAGTATCGCCCAGCCCAGCCGCGATCAAATCGCCATGCTCTGCCCCGGCCACCACCATCGGCGGCGCGAAGCGGGCATCCCCGGCGACGCGGCGCAGCGCCTGCTGGAACAGCGTCTCTTCCCCCACCAGCGGCAGGAACGGTTTGGGCATGGCCTTGCGGCTGAGCGGCCAGAGCCGCGTTCCGCTGCCGCCGCACAGGATGACCGGATGGATGGCTGTCACGGAAAGTTCCTTCGCATTTCCAAGGCCTATAACAGACTCCGGTTACGAAACGAGTAAGCGGACGCGCTTTTTCCAAGGCAGCTTGCACCGATCCGGTTGTTTCAGAACCAACGCTGGCGCCAGTAAAACGGAGCGGCGACGGGATTGCCTTCGCCGTCCATCGCCGGACGGAAGCCGAGCCGGGTTTCGACCAGCTGGCAGGTGATGCGGTCGGCCTCGGGATCAGGGCTGGGGCGGTAGATCGTGCAGCCGCGCGCGCGCCCGTCGGTGCCGACGGTGACGCGCACGATCACCTCGGTGCCGCGCCGCGCTGCACGCCCGCCGGAGGGCACGGGAAAGTCGCGGGCGTTGTCGATGCTGCCGGAGATGTGCACCGGCTTGGTCACCGCCACGCCGCCGCGTCCGCCGCCGCTATTGCCGCTGCCGGTGCCGAGTCCGGTGCCCGCCGCGCCTGTGCCCGCGCCCGCCTCGGCCGCGCCCGAGCGGGTCGCCGTGCCGGTCGAGGAGGCGCGCGGGCGCGGGGTTTCCTGCTTCAGATCGCGCGGGGGCGGCGGCTGGGTAACTGGCTGCGGCACCGCATCCTTGCCGGGATCGCCCTGTGCGCCTTGGTCAGGCTCGGGCTGGTTCTCGGGCGGCGGGGGCGGCGACGTAGTGACGGTGACAGTAAATGCCGAGACCACCTGTTTTTCAACCGAAGCGGTCAAGTCCGGCGCGAGCGCGCGCCCGAGGCCGTAGAGCGCCAGCACGTGCAAAACCGCGATGCCCGCCAGCAGTGGCAGGCTGGGCCTTCGGCGGCGGTGCTGGAACCCTCCCGGGGCGGTCATTCCGGCCACCTGTCAACCACGATTACCTCCATTCCGGGCGAGGTTTCGCCGGAAACCACTCGCGACTTCCTATAGCACGATGCCGCATTTTGGCGAAGGAGCGCAAGGATCGAGCGGGCAATGCAGCCAGTGGAAGGCAGCGGGGATGCGGCCCTGATCGCCCCGGAAACCGTGGTCAGACGCGCCGCTGCGCCGCGGCTGGCGCAGCCGTTCGCGCGGCTGCGGGCGCTGGTGCCGATCGCCTCCGGGCCGCTTGATCGCCATTCGCTGCTGGTGTCGCTGGCGGGGGGCCTTGGTTATCTCGGGTTTGCCTGCGTCAGCCTGCTGCTCGCCCGCGCCGGGGATACAGTCACGCCGGTGTGGCTCCCCAATGCGCTGGCGGTGGTGCTGCTGCTGCGCGCGCGGATGGGCAATGAATGGCTGTTCCTCGGCCTTGCCTTTCTCGCCAGCCTTGCCGCCAATCAGGTCGCCCAGCTGCCGTGGAACGTGGCGCTGGTGTTCTCCTGCGCCAACGTGGTGGAGATTGCGGTGGTGGTGGCGCTGGCGCGGCAGGCGGGCAGCGGCCGCTGTGACATGACGCGGCTGCGCCATCTGGCGCGCTTTGTGTGGGCGGGCGGGCTGGTCGGCCCGATGGCATCCGGGCTGATTGCCGCGACGGTGATGGGGCGCGATCTCGTCAGCTTGCGCGAAGGGATCGTGACATGGTTCCTGACCGACAGCATGGCGATGGTGCTGCTGGTGCCGTCGGGCCTGCTGTTGGTTGACCGGCTGCGGGGCCGCCTGCCGCACGCGCCCGCCCGCCCGTTGGAAAGCGTTGCGCTGCTGATCGGCGGGATGACCTGTGCGCTGGTGGTGTTCGAGCAATCGCATTACCCGCTGATGTTCCTGATCCAGCCGATTACCCTGCTGCACGCCTTCCGGCTCGGCAGCCTCGGCACGGCGGTGCATGTCACCGGCGTAGCGCTGGTGGCGGGGGTGATGACGTGGGCGGGGTTCGGCCCGATTGCGGCGGCCTCGGGCGCGGACATCGCGCAGCTGCACCTGTTGCAGGCCTTCATCGCCGCCAATTTCCTCACCGGCCTGCCCGTCGCTGCAATCCTCGCGGGGCGGGACCGGATGACGGGCGCGCTTGAAGCGGGCAAGCAGCAGGTCGATCTGCTCGCCGCCAACATCACCGATGCGGTGTTGCGCTGCGATCTGGCGGGGGTGTGCACCTATGCCTCGCCTTCGGTGAGCGAGGTGATGGGGGTGCCGCCCGAAACCTATATCGGCAAGCCGCTGACCGCGCGCCTGCATCCCGAAGCGCGCGACCGGACGGTGCTGGCGCTGGGCCGCCTGCTCGATGGCACCTCCGACAAGGAGCGCGTCACCTATCGCCGCTATCAGGACAATCCGGATGGCTCGCCGGTGTTTCTGGAAGCCGACTGCGCGATCATCCGCAATCCCGCCACCGGCCAGCGCGAAGGCGTGGTGGTGGCCGCGCGCGACGTGACCGAGCGGGTCGAGCTGGAGCTGCTGCTCACCCGCGCCCGCCGCAATGCCGAGAACGCGGCCCGCGCCAAGAGCGAATTCCTCGCCAATATGAGCCACGAGATCCGCACACCCATGAACGGCGTGCTGGGCTTTGCCGAGCTGCTGCTGCAGGGCGAGCTCGATCCGGCGCAGCAACGCTATGCCGAGATGATCGTGCAGTCGGGGCGCTCGATGATGATGCTGCTCAACGACGTGCTCGATCTGTCCAAGATCGAAAGCGGGCAGTTTTCCATCGATCACGCGCCGGTCGATCTGCACGCGACCTTGTCGGAATGCGCGGCGCTGCACCGGCAGGCGGCGGAGAAGAAGGGCTTGAGGCTCGAATTCGCCTGCGATTGCGGAGATGCGCCCGAATGCCGGTTCGACGAGGCGCACCGCCCGTGGGTGGTGACCGACGGGTTGCGGCTGCGGCAGATCGTGCTCAACCTGCTCGGCAATGCGGTGAAATTCACCGAGGCGGGGACGATCCGGCTGGTGTGGCAGGCGAGCGAGGCCGAAGTGCGGATCAGCGTATCGGACACCGGCATCGGCATCAGCGAGGGGCGGCTGGAGACGATCTTCCAGCCCTTCATTCAGGGCGACAGCAGCACCGCGCGGCGGTTTGGCGGGACGGGGCTGGGGCTTTCGATCAGCCGCCAGCTGGCCGCCTTGCTGGGCGGACGGATCGAGGTCGAGAGCACGCCCGGCGAAGGCTCGCGCTTCACGCTGCTGCTGCCCGCGCGCCTCGTCACGCCCGGCCCCGCCGCGCCCGAGGCACTGCCGGTCGATCCCGGCGATCTGCCGCGCGCCTCGCGCATCCTGCTGGTCGAGGATCACGACATCAACCGCGAACTGGCGAGCGAGATGCTCGAACGTTGCGGGCAAGAGGTGGCGATCGCGCATGACGGGAACGAGGCGATCGCGATGGTGATCGATGCGGCGATCCGTGACCGGCTGTATGATCTGGTGCTGATGGATGTGCAGATGCCGGGCTGCGACGGCTATGCCGCGACCCGGGCGATCCGGGCCGAGGGGATCGGGCCGGATGTGCTGCCGGTGGTGGCGCTCACCGCCAATGCCTACCCCGAGGATATCGCCGCCGCCCGCGCCGCCGGGATGCAGGCGCATCTGCCCAAGCCGATTGCGCTGGGCGATCTGGTACGGGTTCTGCAACGCTGGCTGCCGACGCGAATTATCGAGAGCCCGGGCAGCGGAGCGGGCGCGTCGCCGGTGGCGGACACGGTAATCTCGCCCCGGCTGGTGGCGCGCTGGGAAGCGCGGCGCTACGAAGCGGTCGAGGCGGTGCGCGCGGCGCTGCGCGATGGAACGCTGGCCGCTTCGGGGATTAGCGGGAGCGGAACCGAACAGGTCGCACGCCTGCTCCACAAGCTGGCCGGCACCGCGGCGATGTTCGGTGAGGCCGAGCTGGGGATCGCGGCTGCCGCGCTCGAACGGGCGCTGGTCACCGGCGAGGAAGCCGCGATCCTCTCCACTCTCGCCGCCGGTCTGCTGGCCGAGGCGGAGCGGCACCGCGCCACCGAAACCTCCCTCGCCCCGCAGGGGTGATCGGGCGCGGCGGGCACCGGGCCTGCGCAATCACCCCAAACGCAAACGGCGGAGCCCGAAGGCCCCGCCGCTCATGTGTCCGTAGCGGACGGCTAGAGATCAGAACTCGTAGCGCGCGCCCACCTGAACGCGCCACACCGACGGTGCAGCGACGGTGTCCGGAACGCCCGAAGCCGGGGAGAAGCCGGTGATCACGTAGCGGCCCTGCGCGTCGTAGGTCGCATCGACCAGATCGACACGGCCGTCGAAGCCGCCGAACCGGCGCACCGAGTTCCATTCCGCGTCGACCAGATTGAGCACGTTGACGACGTCAGCGAACAGCTCGATCCGGTCCTTCTTGACCCCGGTCAGCTTGCCGAGGAACGGCAGCTGCTGGCTGATGCGCAGATCGAGGTCGAAGGTCCACGGGTTGCGGCAGGTGTTGCGCGCCACAACCTGGCCCGGCGTGAACGCACAATTGAGCTGCTGGCGACCATTGCCGGTCAGCAGCGGCACACCGTTCTGCAAGGCATCAAGGAACGCCGTCACAGCCGCCGGGTCGGACCCGCCGGTGCGCACGCCCTGCGCGTTGAAGATCGCCGGGGCGATGTTCGGATCGTTCGGGCCAGTCGGGATGTAGGCCAGAATGTTTTCTTCAGCCGAGAAGCTGCCGCGGAACGTCGGCGAGCCATCGTCGAAGACGAGGCTGTACGGACGGCCTTCGGAGGCACGGAAGAAGAAGCCGAAGCTGGTCTTGTAGTCCTCGATGAACTCTTCCTGGAAGGCCACCGACAGCGTGAAGTTGTGACGGGTCTCGAACACCGACCGCGACACGCCGAGGTTCTGCGGATCGAAAGCCGCAGTGCCATCGAAGAACGAACCGGCGGTCGCGTCCTGACCATTGGGCGACTGCTGGGCGTCGGTGAAGGCGTAACCGAAGTTGACGTTCACGCTACCGCCCTGGGTGAACACACCCTCGCTGAAGCGCTTGGTCAGGATGATCGACGCGTTGTGCGATTCAAAGCTCGGGCCGTTGGTGAGCTGCAGGAATTCCTGCAGGGTCGCGTTGGCCGAGTTGAAGCACGCCGGCGAGAGACCGGTCCACTGCGGGTTGTTGCCGCCAGTGCCGACCAGCTGCGCCGAGCAGCCCGCGCGCAGCGGATCGATCGGGCGATAGATCGGACGACCGTCAAGCAGGAAGCCGTTGCGGCCCTGCGAGGGGTCAATCTGCTGCAGCAGATCAACGACCGTGAGCGTGTCGTTGAAGCGGGTGTAGATGTAGTCGAGGTTAAGACGCCAGTTGCTGAAGAAGCCGCTGTCGGTGCCGAATTCGCTGGCGAAACCGATGTTGGCACGCACCGCAGTCGGGACGTCGAGGTTGGGATCGACCGTCTGCACGTTGCCGCCGCCCGCCGAAGCGATCACCTCGCCCGCGTTGCGCACGCACTGCGGGATGCCGGTGAAGTTGCCCTGGGCATCAAGCACGCTGATCCGGCCGCCTGCACCACGCACCAGCTGGCCCGGGGCGCAGCTGTTGGTGTTGCCGACACCGAACGAGAAGCCGTCGTTCGAGAAGGCATTGGAGAAGAACACCACCGGGTCACCGCCCGAGAAGATGCCGACACCACCGGTCAGACGGCTGTTCGAGAAGAAGCCTTCATTGTCGAATTCGTAGGTTGCCGAAATGCGCGGCAGGATCTGCGGATCGAGCGAGGAGAAGCCGGTGCTGTTGTTGAATCCGATGCGCTGGGTGAACAGGTTGTTCGGGGTCGGCGAGCCGCCGTCGAACAGCTGCACACGCACACCGGCATTGATCGACAGCTGGTCGGTCGCCTGCCAGTCGTCCTGTGCGAAGAACGAGTAGATCGTGCGCGAGAATTCCGCCGCCGACAGGTTGAAATCAAAATCTTCCGGGACGTTGATTTCGGCACCGATGGTCTGGTTGCCGACCAGACGGTCGCTGTTGACGTTGACGTTGGTGCCGCCCGCAATCAGGCCGCGCTCGAAATCATCGAGGCTGGAGAAGTACAGCGTGCCGGTTGCGTTCTGGAGGAACAGGTTGAACACATCCAAGCGGTTGTATTCAGCGCCCAGCTTGATCTTGTGACCGCTGCCGGCATCGATGTTCATGATGAAGCGGGCCTGATCGACCTTGGTGTCGAGCTGGTTGAGCGCACGGCTGAAGCCCGGACCCGAAAGCAGCTGGCCGTTACGCCCACCGGGGATCAGACCGCTGGTGAGGTTGGGCGTGCCGACGATCAGACGCGGAACGGGGTTGGCGCCATTGGCTTCGTCGAAGCCGAACGGCCCCTGCACGTCCGACACGTCGGCACGGCTGACGCGCAGTTCGGTCGAGATCGAGTCGTTCCACTGCGAGTAGAGCTGGGCCGAGTAGTAGTCCGAAGTCGTGCCTTCGTCCTCGAACGAGTTGATGCCCGAGAAGGCAGCGCCCGAATCGTCTTCGATCTTGCTTTCATCGAGACGCTGGTAGGTCGCAACGAGACGGTGATCGTCGTTGATCTGGGCGTCGATACGGCCGAAATAGCGCAGGCTGGTGTTCGACAGCGAAGTCGCGAACTCGCCCGGATCCTGACCATAGACGCGCTGGGCAATCTCGCGGAAGCGGTTGAAGTTGGCGAGGGTCACGCCAAGTTCCGGGTTGCCGATATTGGCACCGAACGGCGAATCGAACGCGCCTTCGACCAGATCGACTTCTTCATAGGCGAAGCTGAAGAACAGGCGATCCTTGATGATCGGACCCGACAGCGTTGCGCCCCAGCGCTTTTCCGTGCCGGCATTGATCGCACGCTTGTTGCCATCGGCCAGCACGACTTCGTCGTTCTGCATCCCGCCATCGAAATAGGTGACGAAGGCCGAGCCGGAGAACTCGTTCGAACCGCCCTTGGTGACGACGTTGACGAGACAGCCGGTGAAGTCCGAATATTCCACGTCGAACGGCGCGAATTCGACCGAGGTCTGGTCAACCGCGTCAAACGGCAGCGGCAGCGAGTTACGGGCGGCGAACGGGGTGCCGTTCAGGCCGAACACGTCGGCCTGCACGATGCCGTCGACGGTGAAGGTGTTGGCGCGATCATTGCCGCCAAGGCACGAAATACGGTCGAAGCCTTCGCCGCCGTTGAATTCGAGGCTGACGCGCGGGTCGATGCGGATGATGTCGCGAATGTCGCGGGTGATCGAGGGCAGCGCCTCAAGTTCGAGCGAACCGAACGCCTGGCCCGGACCAACCGCAACCTGGGCAACGCCGGCGCGGGCACCGGTGACGATGATGGTGTTGTCGCTGCCGCCGGCCTCCGTCGAGGCGAGCGAGAAGCTGAACGAAGTCGGACGGCCGAGCGCGGTGAACACGTTCTGCACGGTCTGGCCTTCGAAGCCTTCGGCATTGGTGGTCACTTCGTAGGGGCCACCCGGCGGCAGCGCGCCGACGCGGAAGCTGCCGTCGCTACTGGTGGTGGTGGTGCGCACCGCGTTGGTGCTGGTGTTGGTGACGGTGACGACCGCACCGGCAATCGGGTTGCCGTTTTCGTCGGTGACGCTGCCTTCAACGTCGGTGACGATCTGCTGCGCGAAGGCCGGCGTGGCGACAAAGGTGGTGGTAGCAGCGAGGCTGACGACGCTTGCTGCAAGAAGGTACTTAAGCTTCATGAAAGTAGCCCCTGGTGACGAAGGAGAGAGAAGTGAACTATGGGCCCCCTAGGCCCGCGTGACTGCGGAAAAGCGACTGTTCTGTGACAGTTTGATGAAAGCCGCTGGGCCCTTAACGCGATTCCGCGGGAAGCGTGACTTCGCGCACACAAAACCGCGGGATTTGTGGCGATTCTTGAGTCAGGTGTTGCATCTGCGCAACGTAAGCCGGGGTGCGGCCGGGCGGATCAGCCACCCGGCGCGCCCCGATTCAGGCGAGATTGATCTCGCGCAGGCGTTGCATCAGGAAATCATGGGCGGAAATCGGCGGCGGCGGCGGAGTCGCACCGTCGGCGCCGATGCATTCCGGCAGCGGCTCGATCAGGAAATCGGGCCGGAAATGCAGGAAGAACGGCATCGAATAGCGCGACCGCCTGGCTGCATCGCCGCGCGGGTTGACCACCCGGTGCGTGGTCGAGCGCAGGCGCCCGTTGGTCTGGCGCTCCAGCATGTCGCCGACATTGATCACCAGCGCGCCCTTGCTCGCCGGGATCGGCAGCCACTCGCCCTGCTTGGTCAGCAGTTCCAGCCCCGCCTCTTCGGCCCCGAGCAAGAGGGTGATGGTGTTGATGTCGCCATGCGCGGCGGCGCGGATCGCGCCTTCGGGAGCGTCCGGCCCCAGCGGCGGGTAATGCAGCAGGCGCATCACCGAATTGCCGTCCTCGACGCTGGCGGCGAAGAAATCGCGGGGGCGGCCAAGGTGCAGCGCAATCGCTTCGAGCACGCGCCCGCCGGCGGTCTCGAAGGCGGAATAGAGCGCGCTCATGGTGTCACGGAAGCCCTCGACCTCGGCGGGCCAGATGTTGGGGGCCATGAATTCGGCGAGCGGGTGATCGGCGGGCAGATCGCGGCCGACGTGCCAGAACTCCTTGAGATCGAACACCGTGGCGTCCTTGGCTTTCTCGGTGCCGAACGGGGTGTAGCCGCGCGCACCGCCGCCGCCTTCGATCTTGTAGCCGCGCTTGACCGCATCGGGCAGCGCGAAGAACGCTTTGGAGACGGCCTCGGCCGCGTCGATCAGGTCTTGCGGGATGCCGTGATCGCGGACCACGGCAAAGCCATATTCGGCAAAGCTGCGGCCCAGTTCGTCGGCGATGGTTTCAAGCGGCTGGGCGAGCGAAACGGAGGCAATGTCAGTCATGCGCCCGCCCTTACACCCGTGCTTGCGCTTGCGCTAGACCGGCAGGAACAGGCCCGCCAGCGCCGCGCTCATGAGGTTGGCGAGGCTGCCCGCGGCCAGCGCCTTGAGGCCGAGCCTGGCGATCACCGGGCGCTGGTTGGGGGCAAGCCCGCCCGTCACCGCCATCTGGATCGCGATCGAGGAGAAATTCGCAAACCCGCACAGCGCAAAGGTGACAATCGCACGGCTACGCTCGGTCAGTTGGCCATCGGTCATCGCACCCAGATCGATGAAGGCGACGAATTCGTTGAGCACGATCTTGGTGCCGAACAACCCGCCCGCAATCTGCGCCTGCTGCCAGTCGGCAATCCCGATCAGGAACATCACGGGCGCAAACACATAGCCGAGCAGTTTCTGGAAGCTGAGGCTGGCGAGCCACGCCGCCGCCTCGGGCGAGAGCGGCGCGCCCAGCCCGTCGGCAAGGTTGACGATGCCCCCGCCAATCCCTGCCAGCATGCCGTTGGCGAGCGCCACCAGCGCGACGAACACCATCACCATCGCGCCGACTGCCACCGCCAGCTTTACGCCGGTCTGGGTGCCTTGCGCGGCGGCTTCGATGATGTTGGCGGGGCGCTGGCCTTCCTCGAAGGTTTCCGCGGCGCTGACCTCGTCGGCCTTGCCGGTCTCGGTCAGGGAGGCGGGGCCGACAGCGCTGATGCGCGCCTGCGGGAGCTCGATCTCCTGCCCGTTCTCGTCATACATCACCACCCGCGTCGCCTCGGCCAGCGCGTTGGCCTTGCCGCGCGCGCGCTGGACGGCGGCGGCGGCGACGGCATTGTCGCGCCCGTCGACATAGGGGGCATCGTCAGGCATGATAATCTTGGCCATCAGGATCCCGCCCGGCGCCGACATGAAGGCGGCGGCCAGCAGGAACGGCACCGCGTCCGCGCCGATGAAGCTGGCATAGGCAGCAAGGATCGTCCCCGCCACGCCCGCCATGCCCACCGCCATCAGCGTGAACAGCCGCGCGGGCGGCAGCGCGGCGAGATAGGGGCGCACCACCAGCGGGCTTTCCGACTGGCCGACGAAAATGTTCGCTGCCGCGCCCAAGGCCTCGACCTTGCTGATGCCGGTGACCCAGCCAATCGCTCCGCCTACCCAGCGAACCAGCCGCTGCATGATGCCGAGGTGATAGAGAATCGAGACAATCGCGGCAAAGAACACGATCACCGGCAGGGCGGCGATGACGAAGGTGTTGGCGAAGGGATTGCTCTCCATCGGCCCGAACACCGAGGTGATGCCGATCTTGGAGAAATCGAGCAGCGCGATCACCCCGCCCGACAGCCCGCCGATCACCGCCACGCCGATATCGGTGCGCAGCACCACCAGCGCGGTGAAGGCTTGCAAGGCAAAGGCCGATCCGACCACCCGCAGGTTGATCCGGCGCTTCGCCGACGACAGCGCGAAGGCGATGCCCAGAATGGCGACGACCCCTGCAAGGCTCAGCAGGATAGGCGTGATACTCTCGTTCACGGCAGCGAATGCCCTTCAACTGTATGGAAGCGACCTGACCCCCGACACCCGGCCAACGCCGGTATGCCGCGCAATTCATGCGGGCGTGGCAGTTTGCGCGGCGAGTTGCAAGCCGCGATGCAACAGCGCCCGTGCACAGGAGCCGTGCGACATTGTGGTGACAGGCACGCGCGGCCCGCTTTTCTTTTGCAGCCGCGCTGGGTAGGCCTTGCATCATGAACGACACACCCGCCGCGCCCACCATCGCGCCCTTTGCCGAACGCCCCACCGCCGCCGTGGCATTGCCGCTCGGGATGTTCGTCTTCACGCTGCTCTATGGCGGGATGACGGTGCTGGCGGGCGTGCTGGCGTTCAAGCAAGTGCAATTGTGGCCGACGAGCCTTGCGGTCGAAAGCGGGATATTCCCGTTCCTGCTGCTGGTGGTGATCTCGTCCACCCTGTCGCAGCTTTACGGGCGCGATGCGGCCAAGCGGATCGTGTGGTGGGGGTTCCTGCCGCTCGGGCTGTCGGCACTGCTGATGCAGTTGGTGCTGGGCCTGCCCGCCTCGTCCGAGATGATCGCCTTCCGCCCCGATGATCTCGCCGCCTTCGAACGGGTCAACCAGTCGACCTGGCGGGTGTGGATGGCAGGGCCGGCCTCCTACATCACCTCGCTGCTGCTCAATATCTGGATTTTCGACCGGCTGCGCGGCAAGGCAGAGGGCGAGAGCACGATCGGCCTGATGGTGCGCGGCGCGATTGCCTCGGCGCTGAGCCAGGCGCTGGATTCGGTGATCTTCATCACGCTGGCCTTCTACGGCGAGTTCGACATCACCGATCTGATGATCGGGCAGGTGCTGGCCAAGGTGTTCCTGAGCCTCGTGCTGGTGCCGTTCCTGATCACCTTCGGGGTGCAGGCCGCGCGCTGGCTGGACGCGCGGGCAAGCTGAAGCGGGCTTTGCCGCAAGCCTCTGATGGGGTATCCTGCACGAGGTAATTGGGGAGGACAGATCATGAAAATCGCGATCATCGCTCTGGCGGCAGGGACGCTGGCGCTGGCGGGCTGCAACGAACGGGTCGGCGGCCCGGGCGTCAGCACCTATTACGACTGCGGGGACGGCACCCGGCTGAAGGTCGATAACCTCGAAGGCGACCGGATCCTGGTGCAGATGAACGACAACCCGCCTGTCACTCTCCCCGCCGAAAAGGCCGCCTCGGGCGCGAAATACATGAGCGCAACGCACCAGTTCTGGAGCAAGGGCGACGAGGCGACCTGGACCGTCGGGCGCATGATGCCGATGACCTGCAAACAGGTGATCATGCCGCGCGGAATGTGAGGGGCCGTCCCGGCCAGTTCTGCCGCGGTGAATCGGTGGCGGCGGGGGCGGTGCCCGCGCGAAGGCGGTGAGGCTTACGCCTCAGGCCTCGTCAGCAAGACCTTCGTGGCTTCGCGGTAATCTGTGAAGGTCTGGCGCACATCGATCGTTTCGGGCGCGACAAGCCATTGATAGATCGTGCCGAAAATGAATGAGCAATACTGCACGGCATAGCGATCAGGATCGATATGCGCTGAAATCGACTTTTCCTGCTGGCCTATCCGCACCCAACCGCTGACATCACGCCGGTATGTGCGATGGTTTTCGATGAGCCTTTGGCGCAATTCGCTGTGGCTCCCGATGGATTCGTACCACAGGATATACATGGCGCGCATGTAATCGGACTCCTCGATCAGGAAGTCCTCGACCGATTCCAGCGCGGTGAAAATCGCCGCCAGCCCGGACTGCCCTTCCAGCCTCCGATGCAGCTGCGCTGCCCAGCGGATGTTGAAATTGGCAATCAGGTTGGCGAACAGGTTGTCTTTCGAACCAAATCGATGGCTGGCAAGGCCGCGGCTATACCCGGCGCGCTCGCCGATGTCCTTCAGGGTCGTGTTGTGGGTGCCGGTTTCGCAGATCAGCTTGATCGCGGCATTGTACATCCGGCTATCGGACAAGGCGGTGCGTTCGGCTTGCGTCATGCGCCGTTGCGGTGACTTTTTCTTGGCCCCTGTATCACGGGCCGCCGTCACCATATCATTGATCTGAGACATTTTTTCGGCTTACATGAATGAGATGTCGTATGTGACATCGTGCCTGCCACTGGCGACCTGGTCACGCAACACCTTCTTATCCACCTTTCCCACTCCAGTCAGCGGCAGCGTTTCGACGCTCGCCCAATATTCGGGTATCCAGAACTTCGCGACGTGACCGGCAAGGTGGCTGCGCAATTCGGACACCGGAACCGGCGGCCCCTTGTGAACCACGATGGCCAGCGGCCGTTCTTCCCAGCGCGGATCGGGGATGGCGACCACAGCCGCAGCGGCAATCCCGGGATGGGCGTTGAGCAGGTTTTCAAGCTCGATCGAGCTGATCCATTCGCCGCCTGACTTGATCAGGTCTTTCTGGCGATCGGTGATCCGCACATAGCCCTTTTCGTCAATCGTGCCGACATCGCCGGTTCGCAGCCAGCCGTCGGCGCTGACGACATCGGCGTTGCTCAACCCGTAATACCCGCCCGCAATCCACGGCCCGCGCAGCTCAAGCGCTCCGACGGTTTTGCCATCGCGCGCAAGGATGCCGCCGTGATCGTCGACAATCCGCACCTCGACGCCGGGCACCGGGCGGCCGCTTGCCATCCGCCAATGGGTTTCCTCGTCCACGGGCGTGCCGCGCGGAGGATGGCTGAGGGCGCATAGCGGGCTGGTTTCGGTCATTCCCCAGCCTTGCAGCACCGGCACGCCCCAGGTGTCGCGAACATCCTCGATCATCGTCTTGGACACCGCAGACCCGCCGACCACGATCGTCCGGAAAGACGACATATCAAGCGGTTGCTCCTGATGTGCGCGCAACAGATCGCCAACCAGTGTCGGAACGGTCGCAGTGAATGTCGGGCGGGTTTGCTCGATCATCGTTCTGACCTTGGGCGGTTGCAGATGGGGGCCGGGCAGCACCAGGTCTGCCCCGGCCAGCCAGCCGGAAAACGGCAACCCCCAGGCATTGGCGTGGAACATCGGCGGAAGCAGCAGGATGCGATCGGACTGCGAAATCGCGAAAGTATCCGCCCCCAGCGAGGCAAGGCTGTGCAGGAAAACGGTGCGGTGGCTGTAGACCACCCCCTTGGGGTTGCCGGTTGTCCCGCTGGTGTAGCACGCAGCCGCCGCCGCCATCTCGTCGAGCTCAGGCCATTCTGCGAGGGGATCATGGGCCGCTACGAGGGTTTCATAGGAATGGACGCTGCCGCCGAACGCAGGCGCGATGTCCGTCTCGCCCACGATAATCACGCAGCGCAGGCTGGCGACGCTGGACAAGAGATCCTGCACCAGAGGCAGCAGGCTGGCATCGACGATAAGCGCCGCATCGGCGGCATCGTTCATGATGTAGCACAATTGATCGGCAAACAGCCGCAGGTTCAGCGTATGCAACACCGCCCCCATGCTGGGCACAGCCAGATAGGCCTCAAGGTGCGGCTGGTGGTTCCAGCACAGGGTGGCAACGCGCTCGCCCTGCTGGATGCCGAGGCCCTGCAAGGCTGCGGCCAGCCGCGCCGCGCGCTCGGCGACATCGGCAAAGGACGCAGCGGCAAGCGCCTCTCCGTCGAAGGTCGAAATTGTGCTGCCGGAATGTATCGTGGCGCCGTGCCGCATGATCAGCTGCGTCGTGATCGGCATGTGCATCATGGTTGCGAGCATGATCAGTCTTCCACCCCATCGAAGCCAACGGCCCGGGCCGCTGACGCAAGCAACGCCGGAACATCGTGGACAAGGCCGCGCGCATAGGCGCTATCCACCAGCCCCCGCCGGTGCAGGACGTGCGCGCCTTCCACAATCGCTGCAAGCCGCCAGAAAGCGAAGGCCTGATAAAAGGCAAGGTTATCGATCGGAAAGCCGGTCGCCGCGCTCCACCGCGCTGCCAGCGCCGCGCGTGAAGGGGCGTCCGGCCGGTTCGAGACAGCCTGAATCGCCGCAAATCCGCGCTCCGGCTCGTCACCGCGGTTCCAGAACATCGTCAGCAGCCCGAGATCGACCAGCGCCGGGCCAACCGTGGCCATCTCCCAATCGACGATGGCTTCAAGGCGCGGGGCGCCGCGCGCGAACAGGGTGTTGTCGAGATGATAATCGCAATGGATGATCGCCACCGGATCACCTGCCGGCAGATTGTCGAGCAACCACTGGCCAAGCTGCGTGAGCAGCGGGAGATCGCGCACCGCGTCTTTCTTGCGCACGTCCAGCCAGCGTTCGATCTGGCGTTGCACGAAGCCTTCGGGACGCCCGAAGCCTTCCGGAAGGGTCGAAGCCCAGTCGATCCGGTGAACCGCCGCAAGTGCGTCGACCAATTCCTCGCCGATCGTGTTGATCGTCGCGGCGGACGCGTCATAGCCTGCAGGCAGGCTGTCGGTGATCGATACGCCATCGACAAACCGGGCGAGCAGGAAGGGCGCGCCCAGCACGGCTGTGTCATCGCAAAAGGCGACGGGGGCCGGAACAGGCGCCCGCCCTGCAAGCGCGCGCATCACATCGAATTCGCGCCGGATCCCGGCGGCGGCCCGGTCCGAAACAGTATGCACCGGGGGGTGCCGCAACACCATCATAGCGCCGTCCACGCGGGCAAGGCGCGTGATGTTGGAATTGCCTCCGCTCAGCACCTCGCCCAGTTCGGCCTTGCGCGCGCCCAATGCGTTTGCCGCCCAAGCCGAAAATTCGTCCTGCCGGTCTAAAGCGAGCACATCAGACCACCATCTGTGGCAACGACCGAACCGGTCATGTAGCTCGCATTGGCGACCCAGCAGATCACCTCGGCAATCTCTTCAGCTGTTCCGGCCCTGCCAAGCGGGATGCGCTGAAGCAGCTTTGTGCGGGCGCGCTGCGTGATCGCGGCGGTCATGTCGGTGTCGACAAAACCGGGAATGACGAGGTTCACCCGGATGCCGCGCCGGGCAAGTTCAACCGCGAGCACCTGCGTCATGCCCGCAAGCCCGGCCTTTGACGTGCCGTAGGCAACGTCGCCGGCAAATCCCCGGAAGCCGACAACCGCGCCGACATTCACGATCGAACCCGTCTCGCCCATGTGCGGCAGGACATTGCGGATCATGTGGAACGGGCCGGAAATATTGGTCGCCAGCACATCCGACCAGTCATTCACATCGATCTGCTCGATCAATCCGCCGCGATGCAGGCCCGCGTTGTTGACCAGAACGTCAATGCTGCCCCAGCGATCGACCACCGCGGCAATCGCCTGCCGGATGGCGGTTGCATCGCCAACGTCGGCAACCAGCCCGATGGTCTGCCCCCCGATTTCACGGGCGACAGCTTCGACCTCGGCCCCGCGCGCAATGATTGCGACCCGCGCGCCCGTTTCTGCAGCGCGCGCGGCGACCGCGCGGCCGAAGCCGCGCGATCCACCGGTGACAATCCACGTCCTGGTCATGTTAGCGGACAACAATCTCAGAACGACTGCGTTACTGCGACACCGAACATCCGGGGCGGACGCGGCGCGCCGTAGCTCCACAGCCCCTGAATATCGAAGCCGATGGTCCAGCCGTCTTCTTCGAGCAGGTTGCGCACAAAGGCGGAAACCATGGTCCCGTCGATCTTGTAGCTGGCCGACAGATCAACCAGATGCTGGCCATCATTAGCCAGCGCCGGATTGTTCAGGAACGTCATCTGGTGCTCGCCAAGGTAGCGCCACGTGCCGTTGAGGATGACGTCGCCCGGGCCTGCGGCGAATTCGTAATTGGCACCGACGGTCCAGTTCCACTTCGGCGCCCGGCGGAATTCAAGGCCGGTATTGTCGGTTTCGATCCCGTCACTGTCGACGTCGGCAAAGAATTCGTCGTAACGCGCATCGAGATAACCGAGCGTGCCGGTGAGCGTCAGGCCGTCGGCCGGGATGGCGGTCACATCGATTTCAACGCCCGTCACCTTGGCGCTCGCCGCGTTCAGGATGCGGGTTTCCTGACCGGTGCCGACGGGTGCCGGCACGCTGAATTCCTCCTGCTTGTCATCATAGATCAGGTGGAACACCGATGCGTTGAAGCGCAGGCGGCGGTCGAAGAATTCCGACTTCATCCCGATTTCGAAGTTATCGACGAGCTCCGGGTTGAACGGCGTGCGCGCCGCGTTCTCGGTCGCGGGGCGGCCGGTGAAGCCGCCGGTGCGATAGCCGCGCGAATAGAGGCCGTAAAACAGCAGATCCTCGTTCGGCTCGTAGCTCAGTGCCACCTTCGGCGTGAACCGTTCCCACGTTTCCTCGATCGGGGTGTTGAGGAAGTCAAAGCCCAGATCCTGGACGGCCTGGGTCTTTTCGTCACGTGTGTGACGGCCCCCGAGCGTCAGCTTGAAGTAGTCATTGAAGCGATAGTCCATGTCGAAGAAGGCGGCATAGGACTTGTTGGTCTGACGCACGGTCTGCGGAATGACGAGCACAGTATCGGGCACGACGAACCCGATGTAGCTTACCAGATCGATCTGGTAGGACGAATCCCAGTAATACAGACCGGCGACCAGATTGATCGGCCCGTCGCCACCCTTGGTGAAGCGCAGTTCGTGGGTGTCCTGTTCGTAAACGGCCGGACGGTCGGTGTGGAACAGGGTCAGCGGGGTGCCATCAAAGTCCTGCGTAATCCCTTCGTCCGTCAGGTAGCGGCCGTAGATGTACTGCACCTCGAGGTCGTCCGAGATATCGTAACGGACTTTCCCGATCAGCAGGTTGCTGTCGAAGAAGGCGTTCTTGCCCAGCGGCCCGTTGCTGACGGACTCATAGCGATCGCCCTGCTGCGGGACGCCCAGAGCGGGCGAGCATTGCAGCAGCGTTGCACAGAACAGGTTGGGACGCGCGATCGGCGGCGAGCCGAGCAGCGACGTCGCCTGCGCAAGATTGGACAGCTGCGGCGGATCCTGACGCGTGTTCTGGTCATCGAAGCTGAGCGAGATTTCCAGATTGGGCGCAGGCGTCAGGAGTAGCTGCACACCGAAGGCCGAAAAGTCCGACCGCTGCGCATCCTGATTTTGCAGAGTGTTGAAGATGTATCCGTCGGTCGTCCGGTAGGCCCCGGTGAACTTCACTGACGCCCAGTCGGTGAGGCCGAAGCTGAGCAAGCCTTCAAGGTCGAACGAATTGAACGATGCGTAAGTCGCCCGGACCTTGCCGGACAGCTCCTGGGTCGGGCGCGAACGGGCGAGGTTGATGACCCCGGCAATCGCGTTGCGACCGAACAGCGTGCCTTGCGGGCCGCGCAGCACTTCGACCCGGTCGATATCGATGGCGCGGATCAGGCCGCCGGAACTGGTGCCGAAGTAGATGTCGTCAAGCACGACGCCCACGGTGGGATCGATCGCCTTTTCGACGTCGGCAACGCCGATGCCGCGGATGGTGGCCGAGGCAACGCCGCCGGGGCCTTGCTGGGTGTCATCGATCAAGACGTTCGGCGCGACGTTGGCAAAATCGCGAACGTCCGAATCGAAGCGGACCGCCAGCTCTGCGGCAGACAAGGCGCTGATCGAAGTGGAAACGTCCTGAAGGTTTTCAGCACGCTTTCGTGCAGTCACCACGATTTCATCCAGCCCCGATACCGCAGGCTCAGCCGCCTGCATTTCGGATTGGACGTTCTGCGCCTTGGCCATCCCAGCCGGGACAATTGCCAGCATGGCAGCGGAAAGTTTCAGACCAGCAATCAGCTGGGCATTGAGCATTTTTGCCATTTCTCTCCCCCGTGTGCGGACCTCGTTGGGTCATCACTTTTGGACGCTTGCGGATCTCGTCGGACAAGATTGTCCGGTCCGAACCCCGCGCCGATGCTAAGCTGGACAAAACGCTTGTTGACGTCAAGCAAGAAGATTGTTCCTCTCTCATTTGCGCAGCGTTCGGCGGCATTGGGGCCGCAACGCGGGACGCCAATCGCGGCGCATTTTCAGCCCCGCGACACGGAGAGAGGATGGGCAAGGCATGAAGGCTTACCGACTGGTCGCATGGGGTCAGGCACCCGAATTTGTCGATGTGCCAAGGCCGGATCCGGGCCCCGGAGAGGTGCTGGTAAAGATGCGCGGGGCCGGCCTGTGCCGCTCCGATCTTGACGTGATGGATCAGACCCCCGGCAGCGAGCCTTTCGCTTCGGTCATTCCGGCAGGCTTCACGCTCGGGCATGAAAACAGCGGCGTGGTTGCCGGCTGGGGGGTTGGTGTCACCGACATGACCGAGGGGGAGGCCGTCGTCGTCCACCATGTCCGGTCATGCGGTCATTGCCTGTTCTGCTTGGACGGAGCCGAGCAGGCCTGCAGCACCTTTGCGCGCGGCGCGGTGACGCTGACGCGCGGGATCGGGATTGATGGCGGATTGGCCGAATACATGGTCGTACCCCGCCACGAGCTGGTCAAACTCGGCGCGCTCAGCCCCGAAGACAGCGCGCCGCTGACCGATGCCGGAGTGACCGCGTACCGCGCCGTACGAAGCGGTCTGCACTGCCTGAAGCCCGGAGCCACTGCGCTGGTGATAGGGCTGGGCGGCCTGGGGTTCTACGGCGTGCAGTTTCTCCGGCTGCTTTCGCCCGCCCGCATCATCGGCACTGATCCCTCCGCCCACCGGTTGCAGCTGGCCAAGCTGGCCGGTGCCGATTCGGTTTTTGCCCCGGACGCCGATTCGCGGGAGCGGGTGATGGCACTGACGGGCGGGCGCGGGGCCGATCTGATTCTCGATTTCGTTGGCAGCAGCGCCACGCTCGCGCTGGCTGCCGCGGTGTCCCGGCCGATGGGGCGAATCGTGCTGGTCGGGCTTGGCGGCGGGACGCTGGAGGTGGGCTGGGGACAGATCGCGACCGGCGCGGAATTCGCGATCTCGCTCGGCAGCACCCGCTCGGATCTTGCCGAGGCCTGCGCGCTGGCAGCGCAAGGCCGGCTGATCCACGAAATCGAGCGCTTTGGGTTTGATGACGCGGCCTTGGCCTATGCGCGGCTGCGCGACGGATCACTCACCGGACGGGCGGTTGTCACCTTCGATTGACAAGATACGCTTGTTTGGGTCAAGTAAGTTGAAAGAGCGACGCAAGGTCGACAATGCAGGGGAGAGAGCGGATGAGGAGACTCGAAGGCAAAGTCGCGCTGATTTCTGGCGCGGCCAGCGGTCTGGGCGAAGCGCAGGCCATGCTGTTCGCCCGCGAAGGCGCGAAAGTCGTTCTTGCCGATATCCAGGACGATCTCGGCAACGCCGTGGCCGACCGGATCACGGCCGACGGGGGCGAGGCCCGCTACATCCGGCTCGACGTCACCAGCCTCGATCAGTGGCATGATGCCGTGGCATTCGCGGTCGGCGCGTTCGGCAAGTTGACGACGCTGGTGAACAACGCCGGAATCTTCCACCCGGGCGGCATCGCGACCGAGAGCCCCGAGGGCTGGTCAAGGATGATCGCGATCAACCAGACCGGGCCGTTTTACGGCATGAAGGCCGCCGCCCCCGCCCTGCTGGAGACCGGCAACGCCGCGATCGTCAACATTTCGTCCCTGTTCGGCCTGATCGGCAGCCCGGACGCGATCAGTTATCACGCCTCCAAGGCCGCCGTGCGGCTGATGAGCAAGGGCGCAGCGCTCGAATTCGCCAAGCAGGGCATTCGGGTGAACACCATTTTCCCCGGCCAGATTCACACTCCAATTCTCGGCGACATCACGCCCGAGCAGGACGAGGCGATCAAGGCCGCAATCCCCATGGGCATGGCTGGAGAGCCGATCGATGTCGCCCATGGGTCACTCTTTCTGGCGTCCGACGAGGCCAGATACATCTCCGGCGCCGAGCTGTGCATCGATGGCGCCTGGCACGCAGGTTGTTGACGATATGGCTTGGGACTTTTCGACTGATCCTGAATTCCAGCGCGAGCTCGACTGGATGCTCGCCTTTGTGCGCGAGGAGGTCGAGCCGCTCGATCTGCTGTTCCGCGGACCGGCCGATCCGTTCGATCCGAACGGGCCGGCGCGGCCGATTATCCGCACGCTCCAGAAAGAGGTGCAGGCCCGCGATCTGTGGGCAGCCCACCTCGGGCCGGAATTGGGCGGCAAGGGCATGGGGCAGGTCAAACTGGGCCTGATGAACGAGATTCTCGGGCGCAGCCGCTTTGCCCCGGTGGTCTTCGGCACCCAGGCGCCCGACACCGGCAACGCCGAAATCCTCGCCCGCTTTGGCACGGAGGAGCAGAAGCGGCGCTACCTCCAGCCGCTGCTCGATGGCGACATTGTCTCGTGCTACTCCATGACCGAGCCGCAGGCCGGTGCCGATCCCGCGCAGTTCACCTGCCGCGCCAGCCTGGTCGGCAACGAATGGGTGCTGAACGGCGAGAAGTGGTTCGCCAGCCATGCCTCCATTTCCGAATTCCTGATCGTGATGGCGATCACCGATCCCGATGTGCCGGTGCACGAGGGATCGACTATGCTTATCGTTCCGGCGGGCACCCCGGGCCTCAGGATCCTGCGCGATACCGCGGTTGGCCCCAAGGACGAAATCGGTTCCGGCGTCCACGGCTACCTCCGGTTCGAGGACTGCCGGGTGCCGCGCGAAAATGCGCTCGGGCCGGTGGGTGAGGGTTTCAAGGTTGCCCAATCGCGGCTTGGCGGGGGCCGGATCCATCATGCCATGCGGACCGTGGGTATGCTGAACCGGGCGATGGAAATGATGACCGAGCGGGTCGTCAGCCGCACCACCAAGGGCGAATTGCTGGCGAACAAGCAGATGGTGCAGGAGAAGATCGCCGACAGCTACATGCAGATCCTGCAGTTCCGGCTGCACGTGCTCTACGCGGCGTGGCTGCTTGATCGCGACAAGGCCTACACCCGCCCGGTGCGGCGCGAGATTGCAGCCGTGAAGGCGGCCATGCCCGGCGTGCTGAAGGATGTGATCTACCGGGCCTTGCACCTGCACGGATCGCTCGGGATGTCGAACGAGACGCCCTTGATGGACATGTGGCAGCACGTGCCTGAAATGGGCATCGTCGACGGGCCGACCGAAGTTCACAAGGTTGCCGTCGCCAAGGATCTGCTGCGCGATGCGGTGCCTTCACCGGGCCTGTTCCCAACCTATCACACACCCGAACGGCGCGCTGCGGCCGAGGCCAAATATGCCCGTTTCCTGACGCCTGCAAAGGATGCCGCGGAATGACCGAAACGCTCGAAACGCGGATTGACCGGATCGAAAGCCGGTTTGCCATGCATGATCTCGTGTCCGATTATTGCCACGGCTTCGACAAGCGTGACTGGGACCGGTTTCTGGCGATCTGGTGGGAGGACTGCGTCTGGGAAATCGGGCCGCCGTTCGGCGACTTCACCGATCATTCCGGGGTCGAACGGGCGGTGAAGGAAATCCTGTGGCCGGCCTGGAACGCCACGACGCATTTCACCACCAACCTGGTTGTCACCTTCGATGGCGCTGACCGTGCCAGCGGAGTCTGCGATGTCGATTGTATCGGCACCACGTCTGACGGCGTCGCGCAGACCATCTCGGCGACCTACGAAGATGTGTTCGAGCGCCGCGGCGGGGTCTGGAAGATCGCCCGGCGCAAAGTGACGATGCATCACTTCAGCCCGCTCGTCGGGATCACCCTTTCACCGCCGGCATAGGACCGAGACATGGCATATCTTGAAATCGAGGACGGGGGCCGGGTCTATTACGAATATCGGCCGGGGCCGCGGCAGCCGGTGATGCTGATCCATGGCTGGGGCATGGGTTGCCGGGTGTGGGACGCCACAATCGACACGCTGGCCGAGGCCGGGCACGCAACCATTGCCTATGACCATCGCGGATGCGGCCTGAGCGACAAGGATTGCGCGGACATCTCCATCGACGCGATCGCCCGTGACGGGGTGGCAATCCTTGACCGGCTCGGCATCGAAAATGTCGTCCTCAACGGCTGGTCGCTGGGCGGCGCGGTGGCAACCGAAATCGCGGCCCGTATCGGGGACCGGTGTGCCGGGCTGGTGCTGACCTGCGCCGCATCGCCGACCTATAGCGGCACGCCCGAGGATGTCCGGGCCACCGAAGCGGCCTACCGGCCCGATCGCGCGACCTTTCTGAAGAACCTCTCCGCGGCGGTCTGCGCCAAGCCGGTCGATCCGGCGGTGATCGACTGGATGTGGTCGATCTTCATGCAACAGGGTGCCGGCGCGATCCGGTCGCTGCATGATCTCGGCGGCATCGACCAGCGCGCATTGCTGGCAGAATTGTCGGCGCCGGTGCTGGTATTCCGCGGCACGGCCGATGCGATTGTCTCGCCGGAAATCGGCGAGCTTGCCGCACAGACCGCACGGAATGCGGAACTCGTGTCCCTCGAAGGCGTCGGCCACGCCCCGTTCGTCGAGGACTTTGAAGGCTATCACCGCCCCCTTCTGGGCTTTCTTGATCGGCTAGGATGATGTTCGACAATCTGCTTACCCCCTTTTCCTGCAAGTCGCTCAAACTGGGCAACCGGTTTCTGATGGCGCCGATGTCGCGCTATTTCGCGCCCGGCGGCGTTCCGGGGCAGGATATCGCCGACTATTACCGCCGCCGCATTGATGGCGGGGTGGCCGGTGTCATCACCGAAGGCGTTGCCATCGATGTTCCCGGTGCGGTTGCGGCGGACACCGTTCCGGATTTCCATGGCGAACAGGCGCTCGCTGGCTGGCGCCATGTGATCGGCGGCGTTCATGCCGCTGGCGGAGCCTTCATTCCGCAATTGTGGCACGTTGGCGGGTGCATCGATTTCAACTTCCCGGATGCGCCCCACGCGCCGCTGGTCAGCCCGTCGGGTCTGGTCGGCCCCGACATGCCCGGCGGCCGCGAAATGACCGAGGAGGACATCGCCGATGTGATAGCATCCTTTGCCCGCGGCGCGCGCGATGCCGTCGCGGTGGGATGCGACGCCATCGAACTGCACGGCGCGCATGGCTACTTGTTCGACCAGTTTTTCTGGAACGTCACCAACAAGCGAACCGATCGCTATGGCGGGGCCGACATCGCCGCCCGCTCGCGTTTCGCGGCCGAGACGATCGCGGCGATCCGACGCGAGGTTGGCCCGGATCTGGCAATCATTTTCCGCATCTCGCAGTGGAAGGTCTACGATTACGAGGCGCGGCTGGCCAACAACCCGCAGGAGCTGGAACAGTGGCTCGGGCCAATCGTCGATGCCGGGGCCGACATTATCCATGCGTCCGACCGGCGCTTCTGGGAGCCGACCTTCGAAGGCTCCGACCTCAATCTGGCAGGATGGGCCAAGGCGGTGACCGGGCTGCCGACCGTGACTGTCGGATCGATCGGGCTGTCGCGCGATCTGATGGCCGATTTCGTGGACGGCACATCCCATCCCGAAATCGAACGCTTCGTGGAGCTCGAACGTCGCTTTGACCGGGGTGACTTCGATCTCGTCGCGGTCGGGCGTGCGCTGCTGAGCGATCCGGAATGGTTGCACAAGGTGGTCGGCGGCAAGTTTGCCGACCTCAAGCCGTATAGTCTGGCGACCAAGGACGTCCTGTACTGATCACGCCGCGAGCGAATAATCTGTTGCGATTACAGGGGAAAGAGGAATGAACAGCACCACCACCCACGACCGCGCGGCAGCAGCCGAGCACAAGGACAATGACCACGATTTCGACTTCGATGTCATCGGCGTTGGCGCGGGCTTCGCTGGCTTGGCCTTGATCCACTACATGCGTGCAAGCGGCCGCAGCGTGCGGATCTTCGATCGGGCGTCCGATGTGGGCGGCACCTGGGCGTGGAACCACTATCCCGGGGCCGCCACCGACAGCGAAAGCTATTACTACTGCCTCACCTTCTCCCCCGAAATCCTGCAGGAATGGAGCTGGTCAAAGCGCTATCCGGGCCGCAAGGAAACGCAGGAATACATGCGCTTCGTCGCCGACAAGTGCGATATGTGGCCGCACATTCAGCTGAACACCGAAATCGTCGAGGCGCGCTATTTGCCGGAACGGGGCGGCTGGGAGGTGACGACCGGAACGGGCGAACGCTTCACCTGCAAGTTCTTCGTCAGCGGGATGGGCATGATCTCGGAGCCGATGATCCCGAAGATTGCGGGAATGGACCGCTTCAAGGGCCCGCTGTTCCACTCGTCGCGCTGGCCGGAAGGTCTGGACTATGCCGGCAAGCGGATCGGCGTGATCGGGGCAGGTGCCACCGCCGTGCAGATGGTGCCCGAACTCGCGAAAACCGCGGCCGAAGTCACCGTATTCCAGCGCACCCCCAACTATATCCTGCCCGCCATGCAGCGCGATATGACCCCCGAATGGGAGCAATCGATCAAGCAGAATTACGACGCAGTCATCGCAAAATGCCGCGCGCATGTGTTCGGCATGGCCTTCGACAGCCCGGTAGGCCGCAACGCGGTGGGCACGCCGCCGGACGAGCGGCGGCGCATTTTCGAGGAGAACTGGACCGGCAGTTTCCGCTGGGTGTTCGAAACCTTCGACGATCTGCTGGTGGATCCGGAAGCCAACCGCATGGCCGGCGATTTCATCGGCGAGAAGATGCGCGAACGCGTGAACGATCCGGCCATCGCGGATCTGCTGGTCCCGGACTTTGACGATTATCCGCTGTTCGCCAAGCGCCCGCCGCTCGATCACGGCTATCTTGAGGCGTTCAACGAGCCGCACGTGCATCTCATCGACATCAAGACGGCGGAGCCCATCGTGGAAATCACCGAGACCGGTGTCACGACCGCAAAGCGCAGCTACGAATTCGACATCATCGTCCTCGCCACCGGCTTCAAGGCTTACACCGGCGCCCTCGAAGCCTTCCCGATCCGGGGCGAAGACGGTCGGACGGTGAAGGAAAAATGGCAGCAGCAATCAGCCAGCATCATGGGCGTTTGCATCACCGGCTTCCCCAACTTCTTCATGATTACCGGTCCGCAGGCACCATTCGCCAACCTCCCGACATCAATCGAGCAAAACGTGATCTGGGTCACGCGGTGCATGAACAAGATGGAGCATGAAGGTTACGCCGTCTTCCATCCCCGTCAGGAAGCCGAAGACGCCTGGACCGCCGCGACCGCCGATATCCACGGCCAGACCCTGATGGCCGAGGGAGACAAGGTCAATTCGTGGATGATGGGCGCCAACCGGGATGACAAGTCGGCCCGCGTGCTGATCTATTTTGGCGGCGCCTCGGCCTATTACGACGCCCTCGACCAATCGGCCGACAACGGGTTTCCCGAACTGATGTTCGAAGCGGAAAAGAAGCACCCGGTCCCCGCCGCCTAGGCGGCATCAGGCCCCGCAAGGTGCGGCACGGAGGTGATTTGCGGCAGAGGCAGATCACCTCCTGTACAGGAAACCACCGCAAGATTCGGGGTGAAGTGCCCCGAAAAGCGCGCCCCATCGGCCGTGAGCGCGCCCAAGGCGTTGCGCAGCAATTGATCAAACCGTTACCGCAACGCCAGCCCCGAAAGCCGATGCTCGGCCATCAAGGCGATCAATCCATATATAATCCATTGAAATATTGGTGAGCCCGACAGGATTCGAACCTGTGACCCGCTGATTAAAAGTCAGCTGCTCTACCTACTGAGCTACGGGCCCACCTGTGTGCCGCGCGTTGGCGGCAGGCGGGTTCACCTAGGCAGGGGGCGCGGGCGGGTCAAGCGGGCTTGGGCTTGTGTGAGCGTCAATCTGCTTGCCGGGTCGCGCCAGCCGGGGGCGATGGCGCAGGCCGGGTCCAGCACGAAGCGCCGCTGGGCAAAGGCCGCGTGCGGGATCGTGAGGCCCGCACTCGCCCAGCGCCCGCCGCTCCACAGGATGATGTCGAGGTCCAGCACCCGGTCGCCCCAGCGCTGGCCGCGGCGGCGTCCGAATTCGCGCTCGGTGCGCTTCAAGGCGGCGAGCAGCGCGGGCGGGGCCAGGTCGCTCTCCAGCACCAGCGCGGCATTGGCGAAGCGGCGCTGCGCCGCGCCCATCGCCGCGCTGGCGATCACCGGCGAGCGCGCCAGCACCGTGCCGAAGGCAGCGCATTCCTCCATTGCCGCTCGCACCACACCGGCGGGCGCGCCATAGCGGTGGTGCCGCCGGTTGCTCCCCAGCGCGACGAGATAGATGCTGCTCAAGACACTCAGATGTCTTGCGCGAGGCGGGTGTAGAGCTGCGGGCGGCGGTCGCGGAAGAAGCCCATGCCGGCGCGGTGGGTCGCCGCGCGCGCCAGATCGAGCCGCGCGGTCAGCACGCCAGTCTCGGCAGCGCCATAGTCGCCAAGGAAATCGCCCCATTCGTCGCTGATGAAGGAGTGGCCGTAGAACCTTTGGCCGCCTTCCGTCCCGATCCGGTTGGCCGCGACCACCGGCATGCAGTTCGACACCGCATGGCCGATCATCGCGCGCCGCCACATGCGGCTGGTGTCGAGCTCGGCGTCATAGGGTTCGGAGCCGATCGCGGTGGGATAGAGCAGCACCTCGGCCCCCATCAGCGCCATCGCGCGCGCGCATTCCGGATACCATTGGTCCCAGCAGATGCCGACGCCGACCTTCACCAGCGCGCCATCCTCGCCCGGCACGTCCCACACCTTGAAGCCGGTGTTGCCGGGGCGGAAATAGTACTTTTCCTCATAGCCCGGGCCGTCAGGGATGTGGCTCTTGCGATAGGTGCCCATGATGCCGCCATCGGGGCCGATCATGGCGAGGGTGTTGTAATAGTGGTGCCCGTCACGCTCGAAGTAGCTGGTGGGGATCGTCACCTTCAGCTTGGCGGCAAGCGCCTGCATGGCGATGACGCTGGGGTGTTCCAGCGTGGGCCGCGCGAGCGCGAACAGCGCCTCGTCTTCCTCGCGGCAGAAATAGGGGCCGGAAAACAGCTCCGGCGGCAGGATCAGCTGCGCGCCAGCGTTGGCCGCCTGTTCGACCAGCGCGGCGACAGCGGCGATATTGGTGGCTTCGTCCTCGGAACCGAGGGGGAGCTGAAGGGCGGCGACAGTGATAGCGGTCATGCCGCCGCCCCTACCTTATTACTTGGCCTTCTTGAACAGCAGAGTCATGCGGTCGCTTTCACACTTGCCCTTCAGGTCTTCGCGCTTGGTGGCGAGCGTCGGCGGCATTTCCCACACGCCTTCGGGGTGATCGGCGGTGTCCATCGGGTTCGCGTTCACCTCGCTCGCGGCGAACAGTTCGAAGCCGTTCAATCGCATGAAGTCGATCACGTCCTGCTGCCGCAGATAGCCCTTGGTGCCGTTGGCATAGGACCACGGCGCGTCGGCCTTGGCGCGGTGCTGGACGATGCCGATCAGGCCGTCATCCTTGAGCAACTCGCGCATCGCCCGGATCTCGGTATCGGCAATCCCGCTGCGGGTGATGCCGTGCAGCGCGCGGATCACGAGGATGCGGTCAAAGGTGCCCTTGTGATCGGCCGCCTTGTCGAGCGTGATGCCGGAAAACTTCTCGGCCGGAAGCCCGGTATAGCCCGCCACTTCCGCGCCGAAGCCCGCCGCCTGATCACGCAGGCGCTGCTGGCGGGCCGGATCGGGCGAGGCGGAAGTCGGGTTGGCGTAGATGCCCACCAGATGCCCCTCGCCGCCCAGATAGTGGCCGAGCAGGCGCGAATACCACCCGCCGCCGGGCGAATATTCGCCGACCTTCATTCCGGGGCCGACATGGAAGAAGGCGAGCGTTTCGGCGGGGTGACGCTGCCCGTCACGCCCCTTGTCCTCGGCGCGCGAGGGGTGATTGATCGCCGCCGACAGCTGCTCGCCGTGCATCTTCATGAAATGCGCGGTGTCCTTGATATGGGCCTCGTCCACCTCGCCGCTGTGACCGGCATGGCCCGCATGCTGGGCGAGCGACGGCGCGGCAAGCGCAAGGCCGCTCGCGGTGGCGAGGGCAAGGATCAGCTTTTTCATCGTGAAGTCTCCCGGGAGATAAAAAATTGGGTGCCAGCACGTGGCAACACGCGGGGTGCTAGCCTATCTGTGCCAGAAACCAACGGAGAATTCGATGAGCGATCATGAAACGGCGATCATTGCGGGCGGGTGCTTCTGGTGCACCGAAGCGGTGTTCCGCGATGTGGTGGGCGTGGCGCAAGTGGAGAGCGGCTATATCGGCGGCACCAAGGCGAACCCGACCTACAAGGAAGTGTGCACCGGCGACACCGGCCATGCCGAAGCGATCCGCGTGACCTTCGATCCGCACGCGATTTCGCTGGCCGAGATCTATGACGTGTTCCTCGGCACGCATGATCCGACGCAGCTGAACCGGCAGGGCGGCGACATCGGGACGCAGTATCGCAGCGCGATCTTCCCGCTCTCGGACGAACAGGGTGCCGAGGCCGAAGCGGCGATTGCGCGGTGGAATACGGAGAGCGGCAAGGTCGCCGTCACCACCATCGAGGGCCTCGCGGGCGGTGCGCAGACGGCGGAGTGGTATCCGGCCGAGGATTACCATCAGGAATACTGGGACGGCGAAGGCCAGCGGAACCCCTACTGCCTCGCGGTGATCCCGCCCAAGCTGATGAAGTTGCGGAAGTCGTTTCAGAAGTATGTGAAGGAGTAAGTTAGAACCGATCTCGTCTCCCCGGCCCCCGAGCCGGGGTCCCGCTGCCTTGTGCCTCAAAGGAAGAAAGCGGGGTCCCGGGTCAAGCCCGGGAAGGCGAGAGGTAGCTCTATCCCCTCACCCAACGCCCGACAAAAAACCCGTCGAGCCCGCCTGCATCGGCCAACATCCCCGGATGCGTCCGCAGCCAGCCTTCAGGCGTCGGCGACAGGCCAGCAGGGAGTTCCTCCGGCGTGATCGGCTTGGGCGCAAGCCCAAGCTCGGCGTCGATCCACGCGCCCTGTTCCTCGCCCTCCTCGGCCTCCAGCGAGCACACGGCATAGACCAGCACGCCGCCGGGGTTCAGCCATTCCGCCGCCTTGGCGACCAGCGCGCGTTGCAGTTCCACCATCTCGGCAATCTGGCCCTTGCCGATGCGGTGGAGCACATCGGGGTGGCGGCGGCAGGTGCCGGTGGCGGTGCAGGGGGCGTCGATCAGGATTGCGTCGAAGCGGTGCTTGGGCTCCCACATCAGCGCGTCGGCGCGCACCGGCGAGGCCTTGAGCCCGGTGCGCTTCAGGTTGTCCTTGAGCAGATCGAGCCGCCGCTTGCTCATGTCCAGCGCCGTCACCTTCCAACCGGCGGCGGCGAGCTGCATCGTCTTGCCGCCGGGCGCAGCACACAGGTCGAGCGCCGACTTGCCCTCGCCCGCTCCGAGCAACCGCGCAGGCAGCGAGGCGGCCAGGTCCTGCACCCACCATGCGCCGTCCTTGAAATCGGCAAGGCTCTCCACCGCTGCACCCCTCGGCAGGCGGATGTGGCCCGGCGCAAGGCTGACGCCGCCCATCTGGACGGCGCGGGTCCGGGTTTCGGACGGATCGCGCAAGGCAAGGTCGAGCTCGGGCGGGAAGGCGAGGCCGGGCGCAATCGCGGCCGCCTTTTCCGCGCCCCAGCGGGCGGTGACGCGCCCGGGCAAAGTGGGCGCTGGGGGCAAACCCGCGCCCTGCTTCATCAGCGCCGAGAACACCCCGTGCGCCAACCGCCGCGGGCCTCCGGCAAGCAAGGGCAGGCCGGTGGCGATCACCGCGTGGGGCGGCGTGTCGAGCCTCAATGCCTGCGCCAGCATCAGCCGCAGCACCATGCGCGCCTTGGCGTCTTCGGGCAGGTTCTGCTGCGTCGCAGAATCGATCAGGGCGTCGAGATCGGTCAGCCAGCGCAAAGTCTCGCCCGCAATCGCCTTGGCCAGCGCGCGGTCGGGGGCCTTGCGGATGTCCGACAGGGCGGCGCCCTCGGCCTGCTCCAGCGTCTCGCCCCGCCGGAACACGGCATCGAGCAGGCGAAGCGCAGCGCGGCGCACGGGAAGTCCGGGAGGTAAGGCCATATGCGCGCCCTACCCCCGCTTGAAACAAAGCGCCAGCACGGGCATTTGGCTCACATGACCAAGGAAAAGTCCGAAGCCGCGAAGAACTTCAAGAAGCCCGCCCACTGGACCAATGATCCGGTGCCTGCACCCAAGGCTGTCACCAACGACGAAAAGCTCTCCCCCACCCGCTATGGCGACTGGGAGCGGGGCGACGGGATCGCCGTCGACTTCTGATCGGCGCGGGCGGCATGACCGCCCCGTTGTCACATCATCGGCGGGTCATTGCCGGTTACTCCCGGCCTCAGCGATGTTCCACGTGAAACACATCGGCGGCGCAGCCGCCGCAAGGCCGAACAGCCGCCCGCAGCGACGCGGCCTTCAGGCCGTGTGAGCGAGGATATCGCAGCGCGGACGCGCTGCGGACATCAAAGGCTCTTGAACGTCACCTTCAGCCCGTCCTTCGGCTGCGGGATCGGCCAGTCCTGCCATTCGGGGTTGTAACCCGCCGCCGCCTCGATCCGGTAGCGCTGGAGCAACTGCGCCAGCAGGATCTTCACCTGCATATAGGCAAAGTGCAGGCCGAGGCACATGTGGGCCCCGCCGCCGAACGGCACCCACGCATATTTGTGGCGTGCCTTCACCTTGTCGGGCGTGAAGCGCATCGGATCGAAGGTGAAGGGGTTGTCCCAATATTCCTCCGAATGGTGGGTCCAGTAGATGTTGATCCCCACCATCGCGCCCGCCGGAATCCGGTAGCCGCCATATTCGAACTCGCGCAGCGCCCGGCGCGGCATCGAGGGCACCGGCGGGATCATCCGCAGCGATTCCTTGAACGCCATTTCGGTGAGATCGAGCTTGCCCAGATCATCATAGTCAAGCGGGCGCGGGTTGCCGTCGCCGTCCGGGCCGCCGGTGACCGCGAAAATCTCCTCGCGCAGCTTTTCCTGCCATGCGGGGTTAGTGGCCAAGTGGAAGATCAGCGAGGTCGCGGAAGACGTGATGGTGTCATGCGCCGCCATCATCAGGAAGTTCATGTGATCGACCACCTCGTCGACCGGCAGCAGGCTGCCGTCCTCGCGGGTGGCGGTGGCGAACTGGCTGAACATGTCCTGCCCGCCACCTTCCTCGCGCCGCCGCAGCGTCTCGCGGGTGAAATATTCGACGAGGAAGGCGCGGCCATCGACGCCCTTCTTCATCTTGGTGAAGGGCAGCGGCTTGCGGACCGGCGCGACTGAGGCCTGCACCATGTCGACGAAAGCCTCGTTGATCTTGTCGGCTTCCGGACCCCACGGCAGGCCGATGAAGCTGTCTGCCGCCAGATCGAGGGTGAGCTTCTTGATCGCCGGATAGAACTCCTTCGGCCCCGCCCAGGTCGCCACTTCGCGCGCGATGCCGCGGTTGAGCGCGCCCGAATAGTGGCGCATCGGTTCCGGCTTGAACGCGATCGAGAGCGCCCGGCGGTCGATGCGGTGATGCTCGAAATCCATCAGCATCAGCCCGCGCGGGAACAGCTGGTCGAGCACGGGGCCCCAGCCCTGTTCGCTGCTGAAAATCTTGTCCTTGTTGAACAACAGCAGTTCGTTCGCCTCGGCCCCGATCAGCGCGACCTGCCAGCCGCCGAAAGCGCGGTTCTTGTAGACCTTGCCGTGGGTGGCAATCATCCGCTCGGCGAAGGCGTGCGGATTCGCGAGCATGGTGAAGGTGTTGCCCACCAGCGGCCAGCCGGCATCGCCGGGGATGTGCGCCAGATCCGCCTCGGTCATGCGGCCCTGGCTCCAGTGGCGGGGGGCATCAGCCGGAGCGGTATCAGGGCTGCGCGGGGCTTCGGCAAGGGTGGCCATGTCTGTCTTGATGCTCCGTAACGGGTTCGGATTCGCAACTTACATTAGTGCGAGTTTCCGAAGCGTCAAATCCAACCCGACAATTCGCGTGCCAGCATGGTCTCGATCATGGCGAGGCCATCGTCCGAGGTGTTGAGGCAATCGAGCACGGCGTAATCCTCGCCGCCCGCTTCGAGAAACTCCGCGCGCCCCTCGATTGCCAGTTCCTCCAGCGTCTCGACACAGTCGGCCGCAAAGCCGGGCGCGGCGACCACCAGCCGCTTGGTGCCCTTGCCGCCTTCCGCGATCAGCGTCGCGTCGGTGGAAGGTTCAAGCCACGCCGCCGGGCCGAAGCGCGACTGGAAGGTGGTTTCAAACCGCACGCCGTCAAATTCGGGCCGCTGCGCCAGATCCTCGCGCAGCAGGCGCGCGGTCTTCATGCAGTGGCAGTAATAGGGATCGCCCTTTTCCAGCGTCTGCTGCGGCATCCCGTGGAAGCTCATCAGCATCACTTCCGGCTTGAACGCGAGCGCGCGCACCTGCCGGGTGAGGTCTTGCGCCAGCGCGCCGATATAGCCCGGCTCGTCATGATAGGGCGGCACAAAGCGCAGCGCGGGCTGCCAGCGCATCTTCTTGAGCACGCGGGCGACCTCGTCGAACACGGTTGCCGTGGTGGCAGCGCAATATTGCGGATACATCGGCGCGAGCAGGATGCGGTCGCAACCGTCGGCCATCAGCGACGTCAGCCGCGATTCGATCGAGGGGTTGCCGTAACGCATCGCCCAATCGACCTGCACCTTCTCCCCGAACCGCGCACCGAAGGTCTTGGCCATCGCCTCGGCCTGCCGCGACGTAATGTCAGCCAGTGGCGAACCGCGATCGGTCCAGATCTTCTTGTAGGCCTTCGCGCTCTTCTGGGGGCGGGTGTTGAGGATGATGCCGCGCAAAATCAGCTGCCAGGCAATCGGCGGGATTTCCACCACCCGCGTGTCCGACAGGAACTGCTTGAGATAGCGCTTCACCGCCTCCGGGTCAGGCCCGTCGGGCGTGCCGAGGTTGATCAGCAAGACGCCGATCTTGCCGCTCGAAACAGGGGGGTGATCGCCCGGAAGGCGCTGGGTCTGCCAGGTCATTGCCGTCCCAACGGTCGGCAGGCGATTGGTTTCCGGGGCGCAGCCATTGCCCGGACCGGGAAGTGATGATGTGTCCGGGTCATATGCCGTCCGAAAGTAGGGGCAGTCGTCTCAGTCGCAAGCCTGTAGCCGAAAACAGCGCATTGGCAATCGCGGGCGGTGCAACGATTGCACCAAGCTCGCCCGGATCGGCCGGAGGCGCCTCGCTGGCGAGGAATTCGATGCGCATTTCGGGGCAATCGGCCAGTGTCGGCAGGCCCAATCCGGCATAATCGAGCGTCTCGGGCATCCCGGCGCGCAGCTTGAACGGATTGCCGAGCGCGATGCCGAGGCCAAACACCAGCCCGCCCTCGATCTGCTGGCGGGCGATATCGAGATTGACGATGCGCCCGATATCGACCGCCGCAGCCAGCTGGGTGACGCGCACCCCGCCCTCGCTCTGGCGGGCGGTGGCAACGCAGGCGATGCGCGCCGCTTCCGGCCCCTCGCCGATGCGCGCACAGGCGAGGCCCTGCCCGCTCTGGTCGACCCCGCCATCCCACCCGGCCAGCTGCGCCGCGCGCTGCAGGCAGGCGGCCAGCCGCACGTCATTGCCGAGCATCGCCATGCGGAACGACAGCGGCTCGCGCTCGAACCTGGCGGCGATTTCGTCGATGAAGCTTTCGATGGCGAAGGTGGTCGGCCCGTAGGCATTGCCGCGCACCCGCCCGACTGGCAGATCGATGGCGGCAGGCACGTGATCGACAAAAACGGCAGGCACCTCGTAAGGCGGCACCGCGCCTTCGCAGGCCAGCGGATCGGGCGTGCCGGTCGTCTCGCGAATCGCGGCCATGGTGGTGAGATTGCCGAACAGGCGCTGGCCGAATTCGCGCGCGGCGGGCGGCGTGGCGATCCGCACCATCAACGCGTCGATCGCGCCGTCCTCGTTCTTGGAAAGCTGCGCGCCGAGCAGCAGCCATGCCGGAGCGCGCGGGCGCGAGCGGATCAGCTCGTCGCGGCGCGGCCAGGTCAATTGCACCGGACGGCCGAGCTCCTTGGCGATCTGGGCGATTTCGATGGCGTGATCGTGCTCCAGCCGCGCATCGAAGCTGCCACCGGCGGGCATGGGATAGAGCGCGACATCCTCGGGCGAGATACCGATGGCCCGCGCAGCGGCGATGCGCGCCTGCTCGGGGGCCTGCGTCGCGATCCACAGATCGAGCCGCCCGTCGGCATAGCGGGCCGCGGCACAGGCCGTCTCGACCGGCGCGGCGTGGGCCGGTTCGACTTCGTAACGCCGCCCGATATCCACCCGCGTCAACGCCTCGCGCCCGAACCCCGTTTCGGTAATCGGAAAGGCCTCGCCCCCGGTCAGCAAGGTATCGAGCCGCGCGGCAATCTCGTTGCTGCTGACCGGCGTGGTGGTTGACCACTTGGGCTTCATCGCTTCGAGCGCGGCATCGGCGCTCCACCACGTGTCGGCGGCGACGGCGAGCCAGCGCTTGCTTTCGATGATCCCTGCCAGCCCCTTGATCCCGGCGGCGGCATCGCGGTTGAACCCGGCCAGTTCCGAGCCATCGGTCGGCCCGTGGCGGATTGCGGCGAACACCATGCCGGGCAGGCGCACATCGCCCGCGAAGCGATAGGAGCCGTCGACCTTGGACGGCAGATCAAGCCGCGGGAAGGCGGGCGGGTTCTCGGCATCGGCGGGCAGCGGCTTTTCGCGCGGGGGCTCGGGGCGCAGGGGCGCAGGATCGGGCGGCGTATAATCCGCCGCAGCCTCGGCCAGTTCGCCGAAGGTGGCGCGGTTGTTGCCGTGGGTGACGAACCCGCCTGCAACCTCGCATTCCTCCCACGCCACGCCCCAGCGCGACGCGGCCTCCTGCGCCAGCATTGCGCGCGCGGCGGCGGCGGCTTCGCGGCAGGGCTGTTCATAGGCGGCGAGCGAGGTGCCATCGGCGGTGGCGTTGAAGCGCTGCGCTCCGGCAAACCGCTCGGCCATCATTGCATCGGTGGTGGGCGACAGGCCGGCAAAGCTCGGATCCCACAGCGCGATCCACTTCTTCGCCAGCGGGACATTGCCATAAGCGCCCGAGACCGGCGCGGGTTCGACCGCGATCTGCCGCCAGTCCGCTCCAAGTTCGTAAGCAACGATCTGCGGCAGCAGCGTGGTGATGCCTTGCCCCATTTCCAGCTGCGGGACCGCGACCGTGACCACGCCGTCAGCGGCGATCTTGAGCCATGCGCCGAAGATATACTCGCCCTCGGCCGCGACCAGCGGGGTGCGGTAGGCGCGCGGCATCAGCCACCACGCCACCAGCAGGCCGCCGCCCGCCGCGGCCCCTGCCAGCAATCCCCGCCGCGAGACCTGCATCGGCTAGAGCTTCCCCGTGTCGAGCCAGCGCGCAAGGCGTTCGGCAATCGCCACGAAGGGTGCGGCGGTATCATCGTCTCCGGCGGCAGGCGGCTCGCCCTTGTCGCCCGCGATCCGCGTCGCCAGCGTCAGCGGCACCCGGCCGAGGAATGGAATCTCCAGCGCGGCGGCGAATTTCTCCACGCCCCCGCTGCCGAACGGATCGCTGACATGGCCGCATTCCGGGCAGCAATAGCCCGCCATGTTCTCCACCAGGCCGATAATCGGCACATCGCCTTGCTCGAACAGCTGCCCGGCGCGGGCGGCGTCGATCAGCGCGAGATCCTGCGGGGTCGAAACCAGCACCGCGCCATCGGGCTTGTGCGCCGACAGCATCGAAAGCTGCACGTCGCCCGTCCCCGGCGGCAGATCGACCAGCAGCAGATCGGTATCGCCCCAGTCGGCGTCGATCAGCTGGCTCAGCGCCTTGCCGGTCATCGGCCCGCGCCACGCCAGCGCCTTGCCGGGCGCGACGATGTGCCCCATCGACAGCACCTTGACGCCGTAAGGGCTGTCAATCGCCACCAGCTTGTCGCCCTCGGGCGTGGCGGCGGGCTTGATGCCTTCGGTTTTCAACAGCTTCGGCTGCGAGGGGCCGTAGATATCGCCGTCGATCACGCCGACCTTGCGCCCCAGCTTGGCCAGCGCCACCGCGAGATTGGTGGTCAGCGTCGATTTGCCGACCCCGCCCTTGCCGCTCCCCACCGCGATCAGGCGGACCCGGCGACGCTCTCCGGTGAGGGCAACGCGGACCTCGTCGATCCCGTCCAGCGGGGTGAGCGCGGCGCGGATATCCGCCTCCAGCCCGTCCCGCGCCTCACGCGACAAATCGCCCGCTTCGGCCACGATCACCGCGCGGCGCGCAATGATCCGGGCCGAGCGCACGCGGTGGTTGATTTCGGGGCTGAGAGCGGCGCGAATCAGGGCCTCCTCGGCGTCAGGGGCACGGGGGGGCTGGCGGCTGGTATCGGACGGGCTGTTCATGGCGCTTGCGCCTCTACCACCAAATTCCGTCAGCCAACCCCTATTTTTCCCGAAAGGGATACCTATAAGAGCCTTATGCAGAGATTGGACGGTTGGAGAGAACGTCTTGGCTTGGCCGCGAAAGGCCTTGCCATGGCTGGCAAGAATCCCTGGGGCAATACTGGCAAGGGTGATGAACCCGGCGAGGATTCCCCCGGCGGCGACAAGCCCACTGGCGACAAGCCCGGCGGCGGAAGCGGGGATGGCCCGCGCAACCCGTGGCTGCCCGGCGGCAGCGGCGAGCCCGGCAAGCGGCGCTCGGCCAGCATCGACGACATTTTCAAGAACCGCGGCCCCGAAGGCCCGCGCCGCGCTGGCGGCGGCGGCCCCGGCGGCTCGGCTTTCCGCCTGCCCGAACTACCGGGCGGCAAGAGCTGGGGCCCGGTCATCGCCGGTGCCGTCGCGCTGATCTGGCTCGCTGTCACCAGCGTGCACTTCATCCAGCCGGGCGAACAGGCGGTGGTGACGTGGCTGGGCGGCAAATACTCGCGCACCATCGATTCCGGCACGCGCTTCACCGCGCCCTGGCCGATCGAGATGGTCGAGAAGGAGAACGTGACGCAGATCCGTTCGGAAACCATTCCCGGCACCAACACCGAAAAGCTGATCCTGACGGCCGACCAGAACCTGGTCGATCTCAGCTACCTGATCCGCTGGAACATTTCGGACCTGACGCTCTACAAGTATCAGCTGTCCGACCCGCGCAACGCCCTGCTGGAAATCGGCGAGGCGGCGATGCGGGCGGCCGTGGCACGCAAGAGCCTCGATCAGGTGCTGACCGGCGAAGGCCGTGCCGAAATCGAACAGGACGTGCGCGAACGGATGCAGGCGCGGCTTGATGCCTATCGCTCGGGGATCACCGTGCAGGGTATCGAAATCAACAAGACCGATCCGCCAGCGCGCGTCGAAGAAGCCTTCAAGGACGTGTCCTCGGCCCAGCAGGATGCCGATGCCGCGATCAACCGTGCCCGTGCGGTGGCGCAGCAGCTGCTCGCCCGCGCGCAGGGTGATGCCTCGGAATTCAACAACATCTACGAGGAATACAAGCTCGCGCCCGAAGTGACCCGTCGCCGGCTCTATTACGAGACCATGGAATCGATCCTGTCGAAGACCGACAAGACCATCGTCGAGTCCGGCAATGTCATGCCCTACCTGCCGCTGCCCGAAGTGAAGCGGCGGACGCAGGCCCAGCCCGCGCGGCCGCAGGGAGAATAAGGCGATGAATGCTCTGATGCAGAACTACAAGGCGATCGGCGCCGCCGCAGTTGCGGTGGTGGTCGGGCTGCTGGCCAGCACGGTGATCGTGCCGGAAACCCATCAGGCGGTGGTGATCCGCACCGGCCAGCCTGACCGGGTGTTCAACATGTTCCGCCCCGACGCGCCCTACGGGCAGACCGGGGCGGGCATCAACTTCCGCATCCCCTTCGTCGAGCAGGTGCGCATGATTGACCGCCGGGTGCTCGATCTCGACATGGAGCGCACGCAGGTGCTCTCCAACGACCAGCAGCGCCTGCAGGTCGATGCCTATGCCCGCTACCGCATCATCGATCCGGTGCGGCTGGTGGAGCGTGCGGGCGATGAACGCCAGCTGGAAAGCCAGCTGCTGCCGATCCTTACCTCGGTGGTGCGGCAGGAGCTGGGGCGGCGGCCGTTCTCGTCGCTGATTTCCGCCGAACGCGGATCGGCGATGGCCAACATCACAAAAACGCTTGATGCACAGGCCCGCAATTACGGCGCGCAGGTGCTCGACGTGCGGATCAAGGCGGCCGACCTGCCCGAAGGCCGTCCGCTCGACGCCGCCTTCACCCGGATGGAAACCGACCGTCAGGAAGAAGCCGCGACGATCCGGGCCGCCGGCCAGCGCGATGCCCAGATCATCCAGGCCGAAGCCAGCGCCGAGGCCGCCAGCATCTATGCGGAGGCCTATGGCAAGGATCCGGAGTTCTACGACTTCTACCGCGCGATGCAGAGCTACCGCCAGACGTTCCTGGCAGGCGAAGGCGAAAGCGCGATGGTCCTGTCCGACGACAGCGAGTATTTCCGCCAGTTCCGCGGCAAGAAATAAGCCGTTCGACGGGCGGCAAACGTCGTCCGGCGAACTGTACGCCGCGTTCAAACAGCGTTCATGGCGCGAAAGCTCAATCAGGGGCGCAGCCGGAGCGATCGGGCCGCACAGGGATTGATGTCAGGAACGCGGCGGCAACCCCGCGCATTCATGACCAGAGGATAAGGATCAAGAGGACGTGAACAAAGTGCGCTACGTATATGGACTCTCGAGCGCGCTGCTGGTGGGCGGCGCGACGATCTCGCTGATCACCGGCCAGCCTCTCGGCGCGCAGGTCGCGCAGAATGACGGGGCGGTGATGGACCGCGTGGTGCCGGTGGCAGGGGCCCCCGCGAGCTTCGCCGATCTCACCGCACAGCTCCAGCCCGCGGTGGTCAACATCGCCACCCGCCAGCGCGTGGAGGTGAGCAACAACCCCTTCGCCGGCACGCCCTTTGCCGAGCTGTTCAATCGCCGTCAGGGCGGCAACGGCCAGCCCCAGACCCGCGAGGCGCAGTCGCTGGGTTCGGGCTTCATCATCTCGGCGGACGGCTATGTCGTCACCAACAACCACGTGATCAACCCGCCTGACAGCCGCGCCAAGCTGGAATCGATCACCGTCACCCTGCCCGACGGCACCGAATACGAAGCCGATCTGGTGGGGGCGGATGCGGCGTCCGACCTCGCGGTGCTCAAGATCCGCGCCAACAAGACCTTCCCCTTCGTGCGCTTCGGCGATTCGAGCGCGGCGCGCGTGGGCGATTGGGTAGTGGCGATCGGCAACCCCTTCGGCCTTGGCGGCACGGTGACCAGCGGGATCATCTCGGCGGTCTATCGCAACACCGGTCAGGGCGGCGCCTATGATCGCTACATCCAGACCGACGCCAGCATCAACCGCGGCAATTCCGGCGGCCCGCTGTTCGACATGCGCGGCAATGTGATCGGCATCAACAACGCGATCTTCTCGCCCTCGGGCGGGAGCGTGGGGATCGGCTTTGCCATTCCCGCCGAAATCGCCGCTCCGATTGTCGAACAACTGCGCGCCGGCCGCGAGATCGAGCGCGGCTACCTCGGCGTCGGCCTTGCGCCGATCAACGAGGATTTCGCCGCCTCGCTCGGCCTCGAAAAGCGCCGCGGCGAATTCGTGCAGACCGTGCAGGACGATAGCCCGGCGGCCAAGGCGGGGCTCAAGCCCGGCGACATCATCACCAAGGTCAACGGCAAGGACGTGACCGCCGATCAGACGGTGTCCTTCCTCGTCGCCAATCTCGTGCCCGGCGCGCAAGTGCCGGTCGAGCTGCTGCGTGATGGCAAACGCCTTGCGCTCACCGTCACGCTCGGCAAGCGCCCGACCGAGGCGGAGCTGCAACAGCAGACCCAGACCTTCGATCCGGACTCCGAAGAGCCGATGGCACCGGGCACCTCGGACGGCACGATCGAGGAAAAGCTCGGCATGCAGGTGATCCCGATGACCGCGCAGATCGCGCGCTCGCTCGGGGTGCCGGTGGAGACCAAGGGCGTGGTGATCGGCGCGGTCGATCCCAATTCCGATGCCGCCCGCAAGGGCCTGCGCCGCGGCGATATCATCCTGTCGGCCAATTATCAGGACGTCCCCACGGTCGAGGCGCTGCTGGCGCAGGTCAAGGCCGCGACCGACGAGAAGCGCGAGGCGCTGCTGTTGCGCATCCAGCGCCGCACCCAGCAGCCGGCCTTCATTCCGGTGCGGCTGCGCTAAGCGCGGCCCGCGGCCCAGACAAAAAGGGCGCCGGGAGCTGATCCCGGCGCCCATTTTTCGTGCCTGAGCCGCGCTGCTATTCGTCGGCTGGCGGCCGCACTGCCTGCTGCTGCGGCGGGCGGCGTTCGCGCGGGTTGTTGCGCGGGATCTGCCCGCCGGTCGCCTGTTCGAGAAACTCGTCGCTGGCCGCTGTCGGAGCATCGCGCGGGCCATCAGGGCCGAGCGGATCGTCGGACGGCGGACGCCGCCCCGGCTCGACCAGATTGCCCTGTTCGTCGATGAAGTAGTAATCCTCCGGCTCGCCGAACATCGCTTCCTCGTCCGGCTCCATCTGCCATTCGGGCAGCTCGACCGTCGTTTCGAATTCCTCGACCGGGCGGTCCTTCACGGCGTAGCGCATATAGGCGGCGAAGGCCTGTGCCGGGGCGCGCCCGCCTTGCAGGCCAGGGACCGGCTTGGCATCGTCGCGGCCCATCCACACGCCGGTGGTCACCCCGCTGGAGAAGCCGATGAACCAGCCGTCCTTGTTCGAGGAAGTGGTGCCGGTCTTGCCCGCCACGGGCCGCCCGATCTGCGCCGCGCGGCCGGTGCCGGTCTGCACCGCCGCCTGCAACAGATCGGTCACTCCGGCGACGACATAGTCGGGCACCAGCGCCCGCTCGCTCTTGTCCTCATGGCGGTAGAGCACTTCGCCGCTGGCGGTGGTGACCTTGGCGATGCCATAGGGCTTCACCCCGGCCCCCTTGGCCGAAATCGCGGCGAAGGCCTGCGTCATCTCGATCAGGCGCACTTCGGAGGAACCCAGCACCATCGAGGGATAGGTCGCCACTTCGGAGGTGATCCCGAAGCGCTTGGCCATCGAGGCGACCGTGCCGAACCCGACTTCATTGCCGAGCTGCGCTGCGACGGTGTTGATCGAGAAAGCAAAGGCGGTGCGCACGTCGGTTTCGCCGATGTTCTGCCCGTTGGAATTGCGCGGGCTCCAGCCGTCGATGGTGACGGGGGTGTCGGTGACGGTGTCTTCGGGGGTATAGCCCGCCTCCAGCGCGGCGAGATAGACGAACAGCTTCCACGAGGAACCCGGCTGGCGCATCGCGGCGGTGGCGCGGTTGTAATTGCTGGCGACGTAATCGGTGCCGCCTACCATCGCGAGGATCGCCCCGTCACGGTCGAGGCTGACGAGCGCGCCTTGGGCATTGCCCGGCGTATTCGCCTCGATCGCCGCAGTCGCCGCGCGCTGCATCCCGATGTCGAGCGTGGTCCACACCTCGATCGGCTCGAAGGTTTCGGGCAGGATGATATCGAGCTGCGGCAGCACCCAATCAGTGAAGTAGCGCACCGAGTTCTGGGTCGCCTGCTCCTTCAGCTGCACTTCCGACACATCGACCGAGGCCTGATCGGGGGTGATGTAGCCCTGTTCGCGCATCAGCCGCAGCACCACCTTGGCGCGGTCGACCGCGGCCTGGGTGTCGGCGGTGGGCGAATAGCGGCTGGGCGCTTTCACCAGCCCGGCGATGATCGCGGCCTCGCCCACGCTCAATTCGTCGGCGGGGTGGCTGAAGAACTTGCGGCTGGCGGAATCGATGCCGTAGGCGCCGCCGCCGAAATAGACCTTGTTGAGATAAAGCTCGAGGATCTCCTCCTTGGAGAATTTCCATTCGAGCGCCATCGCCAGCACCGCCTCGCGAGCCTTGCGATCAAGCGAGCGGTTGTTGTTGAGGAACAGATTACGCGCCAGCTGCTGGGTGATGGTCGATGTGCCGCCGATCCGCGCGCGGTCACCCCGCAGATATTCGGCGGCCGCCCCCGCCAGACGCACCGGATCGATGCCGAAATGCGAATGGAAGCGCTTGTCCTCCACAGCGACCATGGCGTTCTTCATGGTATCGGGGATTTCGCCGGAAGCGAGCCAATCGCCAAAGCTCGGGCCAAGCTCGACAATCTCGCGCCCGTCGCGGGCGCGCACGATGATGGTCTGGCCGGGCTGGGTCGCCTGCAATTCGCCAAAGCTGGGGATCGAACGCGCCGCAAAGCCGACCGCGACGCCGACGAAGATCACCCCGAGCAGCCCCAGCACTACGCCGGTAATCGCCCCGCGCTTGAGCCACACGCGCCAGCGCGCAGGCGGCTCGCCGTCACCGCCGCCATTGCCGTCACGGCTCAGTCTGGTGCGCAAAGCCGGTGCCTCGGCCCGCTGCGCCGCCGCCCGGCGGTTGCCGCGCGCGCCCTTGTTCTGCAACCGGTCACCCCTTCTGGACATGGACGTATGTTCTATCCGTTTCGATCAAGCGCCGCTGCGCCGCGCGGCCCTGTGCATAGGCGAGTTGTAACCGCGGGTGAACCGCCGTTAAGCTTTCGCCCCGACAGGGTGCCGCTGCCTAGCCCTCGACCGGGGTGAACACCAGTGCCGCCGAGTTGATGCAGTAGCGCAAGCCACCCTGCTCGGGCGGGCCATCGGGGAAGACATGGCCCAGATGCCCGCCGCAAGCGCCGCAGCGCACTTCGGTGCGGATCATGCCGTAGGAGATGTCGCGGTGCTCCTCGATCACCTCGTCGTCTGCCGGGCGGGTGAAGGCGGGCCAGCCGCAGCCGCTGTTATACTTGGCGGTCGAATAGAACAGCTGCGTGCCGCAGGCGGCGCAGTGATATTCGCCCTCGTCATAGAACTTGTCGTATTCGCCGGTGAACGCGCGCTCGGTGCCGGCCTCGCGCAGGATGTGATATTGCATCGGCGTCAGCCGCTCGCGCCACTCGGCGTCTGTCAGTTCGAGCTTGTCCATTGCCTTCTCCCTCGGATCGCTTGGCCTGTTGTTCGTGTGGCATATGGGGGGGGTTGTTACCACCGGGCAAGTCTGACAATTTCCCGGCATCGCAGACCACGCCGAGATACTGATGAAAGGCAACAGCTTCCCAGTCCTGATGTTGCGCACGCTCAGCGCCATGCTGCTTGTTTTGGCCATTGGCATGGCCGGTGCGCGAATTGTCGGCGGGCTCGACGTTTCAGGCGTCTTGATTACGAGCCTGATCACGATCGCGGTATCAAACCTGTGGGTCGCCAGCAGCATCGGCAAAAGCAAAAACGAAGCCGAGTAAGGCCTTATCCATCCAACAACGCATAATGCGCGGGTGGCTGGATCGTATCCATGCGCTCGGTCAGCAGCGGGCGGAAGCTCGGGCGGCTCTTGAAGACGGCATACCACCCGCGAGACTGTTCGTGCCCCGCCCAGTCGATCCCGCCGAGATAATCCGCGACCGAGATCTGCGCGGCGGCAGCCAGATCGGCGAGGCTCATGGTGGAACCCGCCGCCCACGGGCGGTTGTCGATCAGCCAGTCGAGATAGTCGAGGTGGCCATGCGCCAGCTTCATCGCATTGCGCAGCGCGCCGCTATCGGGCGGCTGGCGCAGGATCCGCTTGCGCATCCGTTCGGACAGCAGCGGCGCGGTTACGTCGGCGTAGAAATTCTCGTCGAACAGCGCCACCAGTCGCCGGATCTCGGAGCGCTGGGTGGCGGTGCCGTTGATCATCGGATTGCGATCGACCGTTTCCTCGAAATACTCGGCAATCGCGCGGCTATCGGCGAGGGTAATGCCCTTGTCCGGATTGACGATCACCGGCGTGCGCCCGGCAGGGTTGAGGTTGAAGAACATGTCGGACGCGGCCCAGGGGTCTTCGCGCACCAGTTCGAAGGGGATATTCTTTTCGCTCAGCAGCAGCCGGATCTTGCGGCTGAAGGGGCACAGGGGGAATTGATGGAGGAGCCACATATGGGCTTATCCTGTGCCGCAATTCGCCGCCCGAATCCAGCGCCGCGCGGCGGTAACCGGGGAGGAAATCACACCCCGGACGCCTCCAGCATCATCAGGCAGGCGGGCATGATCTTGTAGGTCTCGCCGCTGTCACGCAGGGCCTTGGCCTCGGTGCCTGCGAGCAAGGCGATTCCATCACGGTCGAGCCCGGTTTCGTCCATCAATTGCGCCAGCGAGCGCACGAAGAACTCGCGCCCGCGTGTCCCGAGGGCAGGCCAGCGCAGCGCCGAGGCATCGCCCATCGCCTGCCATTGCGCGACCATGGCGAAGGCTGCCGAGCAGCGCAGCAAGGCGCGGCTGTCCTGCGACAGCGGCGGCGCGGGGGTAGCAGAGGCGGGCGCGGCTTGCAGCGCGAGCAGGGCGGCGAAAACGGGGGTCAGCATGGCTCTTCCTATGCCCTGCCGGATGAACCTTGCGCTACCGAAATCCGCATTGCGGGTGAGACCGATCCGTCCTAATCCGCAACCTGTCTTATGAGAGGAGACCTCGAATAATGTTCAGTCACATCATGATCGGCACCAGCGATTTCGACCGCGCCAAGGCCTTCTACGACAGCGTGCTCGCCACGCTCGGTGCCGGGCCGGGGATGATCAACGTCGCCGCCACCGGCCACAAGCGCGCCTTCTGGATGCACAATGGCGGCATGTTCTCGATCAGCGAGCCGATCAATGATCAGCCCGCAACCGCGGCCAACGGCTCGACCATCGGCTTTGCCTGCGACAGTCTGGAGCAGGTGCAGGCGTTCCACGACGCCGCCGTTGCGGCTGGTGGCAAGTCGATCGAAGACCCGCCGGGGCCGCGCGTCGGCTCGATGGGCACGCTGAATCTCGGCTACGTGCTCGATCTCGACGGCCACAAGCTGTGCATGCTGCACCGCGCGGGCTGATTACCGACTGAGTTCGAAAACCGCGAATTCGGCGCGCCAGTTAGCTGCTGGCGCGCCGATCTGCTTTTCGCCCGAGAAGAACCACGCGCGCTCGATGGTCGCGCCTTTCATCTTTGCCAGATCACGGAAATCCTCGACCGTGACGTGGTGGATGTTCTGCGTCTCGTACCAGCTCACCGGCAACGCGCGCGTCACCGGCATCCGCCCGCCGAACATCAGCGCGGCGCGGGTGCGCCAGTGGGCAAAGTTGGGGAACGAGACAAACGCCCGCCGCCCCACCCGCAACAGCTCGTCGAGCATCAGGTCGGGCCGCGTCGCGGTTTGCAGCGTCTGGCTGAGGATCGCGTAGTCGAACGCCTTGTCGGGGTAGTTCGCCAGATCGAGGTTCGCATCGCCCTGCACCACCGAAAGCCCGCGCGACACGCAGCGCTCCACCAGCGCGCCGTCCAGCTCCATTCCCCGCGCATCGCAGCCGCTGACCGCCTCCAGCTCCGCCATCAGCGCGCCGTCACCACAGCCGATATCGAGCACCCGGCTGCCGGGCGCGACGTGGGCGGCGATGGCGGCGAGGTCTGGCCGCAACGTCATTCCACAAACCCCTTCACCACCCGGTCAAGCTGGTCGTGTTCGAGCAGGAAGCTGTCATGCCCGTGCGGGGCAGAGAGCTCCACGAAGCTCACCTTCGCCCCGGCCGCATTGAGCGCATGGACCACGTGACGGCTTTCGCTCGTTGGGTAGAGCCAGTCGGTATCGAAGCTGACGATGCAGAACCGCGCCTGCGTGCCCGCAAAGGCATCGGCCAGCTTGCCACCGTGTTCCTCGGCGATGTCGTAGTAATCCATCGCGCGGGTGATGTAGAGGTAGCTGTTGGCATCGAACCGGCGGGTGAAGCCGCTGCCCTGATAGCGCAGGTAGCTTTCCACCTGGAACTCGGCATCGAAGCCGAAGCCCTTGGCCTCGCGGTCCTGCAGGCGGCGTCCGAACTTCTCGGTCAGCCCCGCTTCCGACAGGTAGGTGATGTGCGCCGCCATCCGCGCCACGGCGAGGCCGTTGTCGGGCTTGGCATCGCTGGCGTAGTAATCGCCCTCGGCCCATGCCGGATCGGCCATGATCGCCTGCCGCCCGACTTCGTGGAAAGCGATGTTCTGCGCGGAGTGACGCGCGGTCGACGCAATCACCAGCACTCGCGCAGCACGCTCCGGCCAGTTGGCGGCAAGGCTCAGCGCCTGCATCCCGCCCATTGATCCGCCGACGACAGCGTGCAGCGTCTCGATCCCCAGCCCGTCGAGCAAGGCCACCAGTCCGCGCACCATGTCGCGGATGGTGATGACGGGGAACCGCATTGCGTAAGGCTGGCCGTCGGGCGCGAGGCTCGCAGGGCCGGTCGATCCCATGCAGCTGCCGATGACGTTGGCGCAGATGACGAAGTGGCGGTTCGTGTCGATCGGCTTGCCGGGGCCGACCATCCGCTCCCACCAGCCGGGCTTGCCGGTGATCGGGTGGGGGCTGGCGAGATACTGGTCGCCGGTCAGCGCATGGCACACCAGCAGCGCGTTGCTCTTGTCCTCCGCCAGCGTGCCGTAGGTCTCGTAGGCAATCTCGGCCGCCTCCAATACCTGCCCGCTGTCGAGCGGCAGGGGGTGGGGGACGTGATAGACCTTGGAGAGCGGGGCGCGGTTCATGGACGCGGTGCGAATTGGGGGAGCCCCCCGCCCATGTCAATCGCCCGCCCCCGCCCCGCAGCGTTTTCGCGCTGTATTCGCACCGCCAAACTGGCTATCGGGCACGTCCCATGTCCAGACCCGAACCCAAACCCTGGCCCAAACCCTGGATCGCGCAGATTCACGCCTACGTCCCCGGCAAGTCCAAGTCGGCTTCGGGCCGTCCGCTGGTGAAGCTGTCGGCGAACGAGAACCCGTTGGGCTCCAGCCCGGCAGCGCTGGCGGCTTTGGCGCAAGGACACGTGGCGGCGGACTATCCCGATCCCGATGCGCGGGCGCTGCGTGAGGCGATTGCCGAAGTGCACGGCCTCGATCCCGATCGCATCGTCTGCGGCACCGGCTCGGGCGAGTTGCTGCACTGCGCGGTGCAGGCCTTGTGCGGGCCGGGGGACGAGGTGCTGGCTTCGCGCTACTCCTTCTCGCTCTATCCGCTGCTGGCCCAGAAGGTCGGCGCAACCCCGGTGTTCGCCGAGCCGGACGGCTATGGCGCGAGCGTCGACAACCTGCTCGCCGCCGTCACGGCAGCCACCAAGGTTGTCCTGCTCGACAACCCCAACAATCCGGTCGGCACCTTCCTGCCCCCGTCCGAAGTCGCCCGCCTCCACGCCGGCCTGCCCCCGCACGTGCTGCTGGTGGTGGACGAGGCCTATGGCGAGTACGTCGATCCCGCCTTCCAGTCCGATGCCTTCGCACTCGCCGCCGCGTCCGAGAACGTGCTGGTCAGCCGCACCTTCTCCAAGGCCTATGGCTTGGCTGCCGAGCGGGTCGGCTGGGTCACCGGCGCGCCTCACCTTGTCGATCTCGTCAACCGCTTGCGGGGCGCATTCAACGTCTCCGTCAGCGGGCAGAAGGCGGCGCTGGCCGCATTGGGCGACCAGAGCTTCGTCGCCGCCACCCGCAACCACAACGCAACCGAGCGGCAACGGCTGGCCGACGCCATCGCGATGCTGGGCAACCACGGCATCTCGGCTACCCCGAGCGAAGCCAACTTCCTCCTCGTCCACTTCGAGGGCGCCGTCACCGCCGCGCAGGCGCTGGAGGCACTGTCGGACGCCGGATACGCCGTGCGCCACCTGCCCTCGCAGGGCCTGCCGAACAGCCTGCGCATCACCATCGGCAAGACGGACGACATGACCCGCGTCATCGCCACGCTCCGGCGGCTTTGCGGAGAGGCGGCATGACCGCCATCCGCTCCGTCGCCATCATCGGCCTTGGCCTGCTCGGCGGCTCGATCGGGCTGGCGGTCAAGGCCCGCGCGCCCGCCATCGCCACCACCGGCTGGGACCGTGACCCGGCTGTGCGCCAGCGGGCTGCGACACGCGGCCTTGTCGCCGCCGTCCACAACACTCCCGAAGCCGCCGTTGCCGATGCCGACCTCGTGATCCTGTGCGTCCCTGTCGGCGCGATGGGCGATGCGGCGCGGGCCATCGCGCCCGGCCTGAAGGCTGATGCCATCATCAGCGACGTCGGCTCCTCCAAGGAGGCGGTCGGCGCTGCGCTGGCGCAGGCGCTGCCGAACGCCACCATCATCCCCGCCCACCCCGTCGCGGGCACCGAGCAGTCCGGCCCGGACGCCGGCTTTGCCACGCTGTTTGCGGGCCGCTGGTGCATCATCACCCCGCCCGAGGGTGTCGACCCCGCCGCGCTCGACGCGCTCTCGGCATTCTGGACGCAGCTCGGCTCCAAGGTCGAGCTGATGGACGCCGCCCACCACGACCTCGTCCTCGCCGTCACCAGCCACATCCCGCATCTTATCGCCTACACCATCGTCGGCACCGCCAGCGATCTGGAGGACGTGACGCAGAGCGAGGTGATCAAGTATTCGGCCGGCGGCTTCCGCGACTTCACCCGCATCGCCGCGTCGGACCCCGTGATGTGGCGCGACGTGTTCCTGACCAACCGGGGCGCGGTGCTGGAGATGCTGGGGCGCTTCACCGAGGATCTCACCGCGCTGCAACGCGCGATCCGCTCGGGCGACGGGGACACGCTGTTCGATCTGTTCACCCGCACCCGTGCCATCCGCCGCGCGGTGATCGAGCAGGGTCAGGACGACGAGCGCCCCGATTTCGGCCGCGGGCACGGCGACTAGCTCAGCAGGAACATCCCCGAGACAAGGATCATGACAGCCGTTGCCGCCCAGCCGCCGAACTTCAGCAGCGGCGGCAAGGTCAACCGGCCCATCACCTTGGGATTGCTCGCCGCCAGCATGGTCATCACCATCAGGGGCGGCGCCAGCAGCCCGTTGATCACCGCAGTCCAGTACAACGCCTGCATCGGATCGATGCCGATCAGGTTGAGCGCCACCCCGCCCAGCACCGCGACGACGATCGCGCCGTAGAAGGCCTTAGCCTCACGCGGCTTGCGGTCCAGCCCCTCGGTCCAGCCGAAGGTCTCCGACAGCGCATAGGCCGCAGAGGCCGCCAGCACCGGGACAGCCAGCAAGCCGATGCCGATGATCCCCACGGCAAACAGCAGGAAGCTGAGATCCCCTGCGATTGGGCGCAGCGCGCTGGCCGCGGCATCGGCAGAGGTGATCTCGTTGATCCCGTTGGCGTGGAGCGTGGCAGCCGTGGCGATCACGATGAACAGCGCGGTCACGCAGGTCACCCCCATGCCGACAAAGGTGTCGGCCCGCATCCGCTTGAGGCTCGGGCCAGCCGCGCGCGGATGAACGCCGAGGGGATGGGTGTGCAGGCGGTGCTGTTCCTCCACTTCCTGCCCGGCCTGCCAGAAGAACAGATAGGGGCTGATTGTCGTGCCGAGAGCCGCGATGATGGCCATCGCCGTCTGCCGGTCAAAGGTAATTTCAGGCACCAGCACGCCGCGCAGCACCTCTTGCGGGGAGATATCCGCGACGAAAGGCACAAGGATATAGGCAAGCAGCGAAAGCGCCGACCACTTCAGGATGCGCGTATAGAGCGCATAGGCGACGAACACCTCGAGCAGCACCGAAACAGCGCCGAAGAGCACGACATAAAGCATGATGGGCCCCGGCAGCAGCAGATTGAGCGCAGCTGCCATCGCACCCAGATCCGCACCGAGATTGATCGTGTTGGCGATCAGCAGCAGCAGCACGGCAAACCACAGCACAGGGCGCGGATAGTGGCGCTTCAGATTGTGCGCGATGCCATGCCCCGTCACCGCGCCGATGCGCGCGCAGATCAACTGCGTGGCGACCAGCAGCGGGTAACTGAACACCATGATCCACGCGAGGCTGAAGCCGAACTGCGCGCCGATCTGGCTGTAGGTGCCAATACCACTCGGATCATCATCAGCCGCGCCGGTGATCAATCCGGGCCCGAGCACTTCGCCCACTGTGCGCGGATCGGCTTCGGAGTGCCGATCACCAGTGGCTTCGTCCTCCGCAGTCACGGATGCGACGGCCCGGGATCGGGTGAGGCCGGGTTCAGCGCGTTGATCGCCTGATACACCCGCGCCTCGACCTCATCGCGCGGGAGGCCCGCCGGAATGGTTGCGCCGACCTTGTAGGTGATCCGCCCGGGACGCTTCACGACAGGGTGATACAGCCGCCCGCTATCCACCGCGATCGGCACCACCGGCAGCTTGAGCAGCTTGTAGAGCCCGGCAAACCCGGCCTGAAGCGGCGGGCGGGTGCCCACTTCCGCCCGCGTGCCTTCGGGGAAGATCACCAGCGGGCGGCCCTCCTCCACCCGTTGCTTCGCCAGCGCCAGCATCTGCCGCAGGGTCTTGGCCCCCTCCTCGCGCGCCACCGGGATCAAGCCATAGACCAGCGCTGAATAGCCCCAGCCGGGGATGCGGAACAGTTCATGCTTGGCGAACACGGCGGGGTAGGTGAACAGGCGCGGGGTGTCGATCGCCTCGAAAAAGCTCTCGTGCTTGACTGCGATCAGCACCGGGCCTTGCGGCAGCTCGCCATCCAGCACCACCTCGATCCCGAGCACGTTTCTGGTGCACCACAGGTGCCATGCGCCCCAGCGCCCGACCACGCAGCGCAGCCACGCCGGGCGCGCCAGCACCGCCACCACCGATGCGATCACCAGCAGCACCGAGCCACCATAGAACAGCACGTAGAAAGCAAGACTGCGTAACGCGGCGACCAGCGTGCTCAAAGGTCCGCCAGTCCCGCCGCCCGGCTTGCGAGCAGCTTGTGATATTCGAGGAACAGCGTGGTAAATTGCGGCTGCGATGGCACCGCGTCGCGGATCACCGTGACATTGTCGGGCAGCGCGCGGTCCAGCTCGCCGGCCGTGCGGCGCATGTGCCAGTCGGTGGTGACGAGCCGGAGCGAGCGGACTTCGTTCTGGGCGACCCACTTGGCGGTTTCGGCAGCGTTGGAGCGCGTGTCGACCGCATCATGGCCGAGCGTGACGCAGCACGCCATCTCCTCCTCCGAAACGCCGAATTCGGCGGCGAATTCGCCCGGCTTGACTTCGGGATCGACGCCGCTGACCAGCAGCTTTTCGGCCAGTCCCTTGTCCAGCACCTCCAGCCCGCGCGCGATCCGCCCGGCCCCGCCGGTGGGCACGATCACCGCATCGGTGCGCGCGCCGTCATCGGCCGGGCGCGGCAGGGCGACCACGAACCACAGGAAGCCGATCGCCCAGGCGAGGAACAGCAGGGAGAGGATACGGCGCAGCATGGGAGCCCCTAGAGCATGCCCTTGAGGGCAAGCGCAATGGTCAAGCGCGCAGTCGCCAGCGCCAGCAGCACGCCGGCGATGGGAACGCCAGCGATTGCCACCCAGTCCACCGCCGCCAGCGCGCCGCCGCCTGCCATGCCGCTATCGAGCGCGGCGAATTGCTGGCCGAGCAGCCACACCGCCGCCAGCCCCAGCGCGGTGCCCACCAGCGCGCCGAACGCCGCCTCGCGCAGCACCGTGCCGAGGAAGATGCGGGTAATCTGGCTATCGGTGCCGCCCAGCAGGTGAATAATCTCGACCGTTTCGCGGTGCTGCGCCAGCGCATTGCGCGAGGCGAGCCACACCGCTGCCGCTGTCGCCAGCGCGACCAGCGCGATCAGGCCCAGCGCCAGCCATTGCAGCGCCTCCAGCGCGCGGTAGACCGGTTTGAGCCAGTCCGACTGGGCATCGACCCGCACGCCGGGCACGGCGGCGGCCAGCGTGGTTTCGATCGCAGCAAGCTCGGCCGGAGCGGCGTTGCGGGTCAGCTCGACATCGACCAGCACCGGGATCGGCACATCCCCGCTGGTTGCCGCTGCACCGAGCCAGGGTTCGAGCAGTGCGGCCAGTTCGTCCTGCGGCACCAGCCGCACCGCGCGCACCAGATCAATGCCCTGCAACACCGCGACCGCCGCCTTCCCGCGCTCGGCCCGCAAATCGGGATTGGGCTCGATCACCTGCACTGTAATCGCCGAGGCGAGATCGGCCCGCGCGCTGGCGGCGAGATTGCGTAAGCTGAGCCCGCCCGCCGCTGCGACCACCACCAGCGCAATCAGGATCGCGATCACCCACGGCACCAGCCCGCCCAGCCGCGGGCGCGGCAACAGGCGCGCCGCGCGCGGCTGTTTGGTCGCTGTCCTCGCGGCTTCGGACAGCGCATCCTCGGGCGCTTCGGGCAGGGGCGGCACGCTCATGCCCCGCCTCCCGGGCGCGGCGGATAGCGCAGCGCGCCGGTGGGATCGCTCAGCTGCCCCTTGTTGAGCCGCATGATCAGCGAATCCGGCACCTTCTTGAGCAGGTGGACATCGTGCGTCGCCACCACCACCGTCGTGCCGACGCGGTTGTTCAGCGCCTCGAACAGCCGCAGCAGCTTCAATGCCATTTCGGGATCGACGTTGCCGGTCGGCTCGTCGGCGATCAGCATCCGCGGCCGGGCAATCACCGCGCGGGCGATGGCGACGCGCTGCTGCTCCCCGCCCGACATGGTCGCCGGGATCGCCTGCGCGCGGTGCGCCAGCCCGACCCAGTCGAGCATATCCGACACCGCCTTGATCACCCGCCCCTCGTCCGCGCCCGCCAGCCTGAGCGGCAGCGCGACATTGTCGAAGGCGGTGAGGTGCGGCACCAGCCGGAAGTTCTGGAACACCACGCCCAGCCGCCGCCTGAGATCGGGCAGACGCTCGCGCGGCATCGTCATCAGATCCTGCCCGAACATCCGGATCGCCCCGCGCGAAGGCCGCTGGGCGAGATAGAGCAGCTTCAACAGACTGGTCTTGCCCGCCCCGCTGGCCCCGGTGAGGAAGTAGAACGAGCCGGGGTAGAGCGTGAAGCTCAAGTTGCTCAGCACCTCGGGATCGGTGCCGTAGCGCAGCCCGACATTGTCGAATTTCACGATCTCGGCGCTGCGCTCGCTCATGAGGCGCACCTAACAGCGCCGCCCGCCAAGGGAAAGCCGGACAATTGCCAATCCGGCCCGGCGGGCGCTCCCGAACAGCCTCGGTAGCCTCGCAATGTGGAAAAATGCGCCGAAAGGGTATGGATTGCCGCTGCGGCACTTGTCTGCGCGGGCGCGGGGACTATTGCCGTGGGTGCAATGATCATCGCTTGTCCAGCCTGCGGCACGCGCTACGCCGTCCCGGATACTGCCATCGGCAGCGAAGGCCGCACCGTGCGCTGCGCCAAGTGCAAGCATAGCTGGTTTCAGGAACCGCCCGAACTGGAGCTGTCGCAGCCCGCCCCGGAAGCCGAACCGGCCCCGCCGCCCGCTGCCCCTCCTGCGCCTGCACCGGTTACTCAGGCACCGGTCGAGCGGGAGCCTGAACCTGCGCCTCCCCCGGCCCCGCCCCCCGCCCCTTCGCCAGTCGAGGGCCCATCGGTAAGCCACTGGCGCACGCCCGAAGCGAGCGAGGCCGCCGGAGATCCCGACGCGCAAGCAACCATCGCCGTGCGCGCCCTGCGCCGCGGGCTCGCCCAGCAGGCGCGCGAGGATGAAACCCCGCCGCCGGTGACCGAGGCACCCGTCGCCGCCTTCGCCGAGCCGGAGCCGCCGTTCGCCGATGAGCCGGGCGACGAAGACTCCAACGTCTCGCAATTCGATTACCGCGCCCCCTTCACCCGCCGCCGCAACACCTTGCGGATGTGGACCATCGCCGCGGCCATCTTCGCCGCGCTGGCAGCAGGCACGGTGCTCGCGGTCAACACCTATGGCCTGCCTGAATGGCTGCCGATCAGCCGCCCGACCTTCGGCATCGGCGAGCCCGGGCTGGAGCTCGATTTCCCGCGTGAGGACCAGCGCTCGGAAGAGCTGCCCAATGGCGAGAAGATTTTCCGCGTGCGCGGCACCATCAGCAACACCGCGCGCGAAACGCTCGCCGTGCCCAACGTGCTGGTGGTGTTCATCGACGCGCGCCAGCGTCCGGTGGGCGACTGGGTGGTGGTCCCGGCCAAGCGCGAACTCGCCCCGGGCGAGAGCGTCAATGTGACCGAAGCCATCGCCAACATCCCCCCCGCGGCCTTCGAGGCCGACCTCGGCTGGGCGCCCAACTAGGGCCGGACAAGGGCCAGCGACGGGCTTTTTTGCACGCCTGTCATTCCGCAGCTTCAAAGAGCTTGCGCAGCGCCAAACCCCTTGCTAGTGGCGCGCTCCTACCGCGGGGCCAGCACAGCTGCCCCGACATACCCGAGTGCGGTCGTGGCGGAACTGGTAGACGCGCAACGTTGAGGTCGTTGTGGGCGAAAGCCCGTGGAAGTTCGAGTCTTCTCGACCGCACCATTTCCGGTCAAAGCTGGGCACCGAGCCCCTCGTCCTTGCGAGTGCAGCGACCCCTTGGGCGAGGGCGTCAGTCTCGCCTTCGATTTTGATCCGTTCGCCCACGCGGACCGCCTTCACAAAAGCGTGAACGACTTTTTGGCGCGCTTTCGAATCGCCTTCGATCAGCCGCTGCCTGACGACCTCTCCGAACCTCGTGACGGCTGCAGGCGTTATGCTTGTAGGGCCACGATCAAGCTGCTGGCGTAAGGAAGCGATGGTCGCGTTCAACCCGTCGATTTCTGCTCTGCGGTCCTTCAGGCGCTCCCGGACATCAGGATCCCGCGCCGACATAGTTCCAAGCTCAATTGCGTCATGGATCCTACTGAGCCGCTTGCGTGCCTCCTCGAGTTGTTCCTCGGCGCGCTGCAGATCCGCAAGCTTACGGGTCCGCGCCTCGTCGGAAGTGTCGAGCATCTTCTGGAGCAACGGACGCAGTCTCTCCTCGGAGAAGACCTCATCGGCGACCGCTCGGGTGACAAGTTCATCGAGTTTTTCGGCGCGAACCTTTGGGCAACCGCAGGATGATGCGCCGCGGTTCACTGCTGAATTGCACGCATAATACCTGTATTGCCCTGACTTTCCCGTGCGTATGGTCATTCCGCAGCCGCAGCCGGGCATCCCGCAGCGGGCGATACCGACGAGCAGCGTAGTGCCCGCCACAACGTGAGGCGGAGTAACTCGTGGCGCACGGGATGCGCGCAACGCAGCGACCCGATCGAACTGTTCTTGCGAGATGATTTGCGGACAATCGACCCAAATCCACTCATCCTCTGGCAGCAGATTGCCGAGTTCATCCACCTTCGAACCGGGGAAGCGCCCAAGATAATGCGGTCTCTGCAGGAGATCCGCCACATTTGAATTGTGGAATTTCCGGCCGCGCAGTGTGTAGCCATTGGCGTTGAGGTGTTCTGCGATCGCACGGGCGCCCAGTGGCGATCCGTCGAAACCTCGTTCCGCAAGTTCAAAGATATGCATAGGCGCGTGGTTTACGGCGCAGCTCATGGACACTCATACACTTGCTCCCCGCCTGCCTGCTCCTCACGGCATGCCCTCCAGCACCGTCGGGAAGATTATTACGACCTTAGTCAAACAACTGGACGCCCACCGCTTGGCATCGGCACGCAAGAATATCGCGGTTTTTGTCATCAGAGAAAGCTGCGCGCCCCCCTTCGACAAAAATCGCACTTGCAGCGCGTGCGGCGACCAAGTCCATCAGAACATCGATGGCTGCGTGCTCGTCATCGAAACCGTGCACGATATCCACCATCTGGTAGCCGGCGGATGCGGCCATGAACCGTAGCATCGTGTCACCGAGTCCGCTGGCAGCGCGAACGCGCTTTGGTCTTGTCAGGCGGGTCGGCCGGTAACCTATCGCTGCCCTACTCATTGAAAACCTCCTTCAGTCCGTCCTCGCCGAGAAGATCAAGAAGCAGGCACGCGAGGACGTCCTCCGAAGGCGGAGACGCCTGCCACTCGATTTCAACGGGAACGTCGGCGAGCGGCAGCGCGGTCGTAACGCGTGGGGTGCCATGGCTAGCATCTTTTCCCATGTCGATCATCCGTGCCGCTCACGCAGTCCCAGATTGAGTCAGTTCGACTTGGGGCGCGGGCGCTCAGCCAGCAGCCGGGCAACTTCGGCAAGAACCTTATCGAAGACGAGCTTGGCCTCGTCTTTGGTCAAGGCACCGGGCAAGGAAATTGCTACTCCACCTGAGCGCTTAGGAGCATAGCCCACATGCGCGTTTGTGCCGGGAATTGGATGCTTTTCGCCCACATGACGATTGCGGACAGGCGGTGCCGCAGTCGCCCCAACACCCAGCCGCAGCAGACAATCCTGATGGGTGATGGTGCTCTGAGCACCTTCAAGCTCAGCAATGAGGGTTTTGATCTGCCTTTCGAACCCTGCACGGCGACTTTCGCCATCAATTGGTGCTCTGGCATCGTCGGAAGCGCGGTTGTTGAGTTCGCGGCCGATGCATTCCCAAAATCGGACCGGCACCTGCGCAGGGTCGGCAAGAAAGTCTCCTAGCGGGGCACAGTGCTTCTCGGCCCTCGCAGCCAGATTGAACTGGGAAACTCTAGCCTCGCTGACTTCCTTATCGCCTGGGACCCTTAGTTCCCTTGCGATTTCAGAAAGGGTCCGCCCAGCAGTTGTGAGGATAAACGCGCGCCTTGCTATTGCCATCGGCTCGCGCTTGCTGCGCGTTGCGTTATCTTGCGACCTGATGCGCAGCACCTCATCGGTTTCGACGACAATGATCTCAACCTGTGCATTGGGATCAAGGGCAACAATCGCCTCGAGCAATACCGTGCCATCGGCGCTGAGATAAGGCTGGCCAACCTATCCTGCATGGCGAGGTCTTCGACAAAGATAAGTGCTTTCTCTTTTGCTGCGGCGACTTTCTCTAGGATCAAGAGTGCCTGAGCGAGCCGGGCCGAGTCCTCCGCATAAGCATCGAGATCATCTGGTGCATATCGGGGGTCGACGGGATGGAGTGATACGCCACGCATGTTAGCTAGCGTGGTCAGCATCCCACCCTTGCCGAGGTTGCCCGCCGCACCAGCAGCGGCCGCACGTATCACGAGGTCCCGGTAGGCTGCGGCCTGTATGGGCGGCATTTCCTGCTCGAGAACATGCACGGTTTTCGTCGGCATGCCATCGAGCACCTCCCCCTTCATGCGGCGCAGCATGTAAGGCGGGCGGGCAAGGACAGCATCGGTCAACTGCGATTTCAGCCTGGCAAGCGCTTCGTTGTCGTCGGATGGATGTCTTCTTTCGAAATCGCGGCTGGCACCGAGAAACCCGGGTGCCACGACGTCCATAATAGACCACAGATCCTGAAGGCGGTTTTCGACGGGCGTGCCCGTCATTCCGAGAGTGAACTCGGAATTGAGCGCCTTGGCAGCGCGTGTCATCTGACTGCCGGGGTTCTTGAGCTTCTGAATCTCATCGTAAATGATCAGCCCGAACCGTGTGCGGGCGAAACTGAAGTGATAGTCGCGCAGTGTCTCATAGGTTGTCAGGACCACGCCTGCGTCGCGCCAATTCGCGGCATCGAGGGAGGCCTTCTCGAGGCCAATTGCCTCAGACTCGTCTTCCCCGAGTGTTTCGCGCATGACTTTGCGCGGATTGAGGACGAAAGCCCGGCGTTGCGCCTCAGGCGCGTCCTGAAGCTTGCGCACCACATCTAGGGCTGGGCGCAGAGACGGGTCAATGAACAGATATTCGCCGTTTCTAAGGACGTAAACGGGTCGCGCGCCCGACTCACGACGGAATCTGTCACTCGCAAAGAGCCTCTGGGCCGAAGGTGAGAGGATGCTGTCAGCTTCCTCATCGAGCCCTACCCCCTCATCTTCGATGCCAGCCAAGATGTCCGCAAGCGCCGCTTGCTGAGCGGCCTGCGCCGCATCGCTTTGTTCGGTCATGCGGGTTAAGGGGTGGGCCAGTTCCAATCTACGCCGCCGCGCTGCGTCGAACAGCGCAGTCAGCTGGCCGGCGTCCTGCAAACCGGAGAAGGCACGCTTCGCGGATGGCATTAGCGAGGCCTGACTGCACCATGACATCTTATCGCTGGATGAAGCACCGGGTCTTCGATGCTCAGGGCAACGATTGGACAAGGCTATCGGCGATCAGCATGTGGCGAGTTGCGAAGGCCGCTGCAGAGGAGACACGCATATGCCGGCCTAAAGGCAGGAAACAGACCTTCCCCCTCAGCATGCCCCGGTGCGTCCAGCGCCCCTTTGGCAGATCAACCGGCCGTTCCGCGATCTCGGGGGCAATGATCAAGTATGACATTCAACTCAGGCCTGCGCGAACCGACGGCCACACGATCTACGTATATTCACGGCTAACACGGGTTCGGCAAAGAGTTCATCAAAGCATTGTGCCCCGCACTGGGGTGTCTCGACGGAATTTTCATTCCGATATTCCGATCGGACACCCATTTTTTGAGGACTCTTGGCCATGTTCAAGTTCGCTTGGATTGTAATCGCCTCAGGCACCTTGGTTGGTTGTACAACTTACGATCAGGATAGTCGTTATCGCGACGACTGGTCGCGGTATGACTACAACCGGCCCGATCCCAGTTATGGCAATTACTACGCCGATCGCTATCACCGCGACGATCCGCGCTATCGTGAGCGGCGGCTTTCGCGCAACGAACGCGTCTATCGCGGTCAGGACGGGCGCTATTACTGCCGTCGGCCCGATGGCACGACCGGATTGATCGTCGGTGCCATTGCCGGCGGCGTGCTCGGCAATCTGATTGCGCCGGGCGGATCGGAGGAACTCGGGACGATCCTCGGTGCGATCGGCGGCGGCCTCGCCGGACGGGAAATCGAACGTGACCAGGACGTAAGGTGCCGCTGAGCCGTGCTTCAAGGCGTGCCATTCGGACGGAGGAAATGACCGATGCTCTACACAATCGTCGCGATACTCATCGCCCTGTGGCTGCTCGGGCTGGCAACGTCCACCACGCTGGGCGGGTTGATCCATCTGCTGCTGGTCGTCGCCTTGCTCGTGTTCGTGGTGAACCTGCTGCGCGGACGGCGTGCGTGATGCCTTTGGCCATGACACCGCCTGACGCTCTTCTGCGGGGGAGTTGACCATGTCGCTGATCAATCTTGTGATCGTGCTGATCGTGGTCGGCGTGTTGCTGTGGCTGATCAACACGTATCTGCCGATGGACGGCAAGATCAAGACCATCCTCAATGCTGTGGTGGTGATCGTGGTGGTGCTGTGGCTGCTCCAGTCGTTCGGCATTCTTGGATCGCTGAGCGGCATCACGATTGACGAATGACATTCCGTCACTCGGCAAGACGGCAGAGTTTTTCTGCCAATTTCACAGGAGACTGATCATGGGTGAATTCAAGGACAAGGCCAAGGGCTTTGCCAATGAAGCAATCGGCAAGACGAAGGCAGCGGCCGGACGCGCATCCGATAATCCCGAACTCGTCGCCAAGGGCGTGGCCCAGCAGGGCAAGGGCAAGGCCCAGGTTGCAGCCGGTGCGGTCAAGGGTGCGCTCGGCGACAAATTCTAGGCGCCCACAAATCCCTCCCCAATGCGGGGATCAACCAAGGAGACCGCAATGTCCGCAAGCTCTACCGGATCGCTATCCGGCCCGTTTCATGAAAGCGTCGAGACCGCCACCGAGGCGCTGAAGGCGGCAGCTTCGAGTGCGCATGAGGTGTCCGAAGATGCCAGCGCGGCGCTGGCAGCGGTGACGACGGAACTGGCCAAGCTCGCCGAAAGCCTGCGCGCCCACGCTTCCGATGCTGCGCGCGATACCGCACGTTTCGCCAAGCATGAGATCGAGGCGCATCCGATGGCATCGCTCGCCGCGGCGCTGACAGCGGTGGCTGCGGTGATGGGCGTGATCGCCGTCAATCGGCGGAGCAGGCACACGGCGGACTGACTGTCCGGCCTTGCCCCTTCGAATTGCTGCGCCCGCGAGAAAGGCACTAGCGGGCGCAGCAAACCGGCAATGCGCGAGTGGACATCGCCTGCATGCCAACCCTGCTTGTTCGGCATCAGATGTCGATGGCTCAAGTATGACTATAATTATAATTGAATATAATTCGAAATAAATCTCGATCAATATTTTGATTGTCATTGAAATGGAAAATACAAGCACCATATAAACCATAGCGATTAGATATGTGTTACAAGAGTGGGCTAGCGACTTATTCTCACAGTTTATCATGATCTCTTCGCGCCGTGAACAGTCGATCAACCCCGGTCGAATGCGCGGACTTCAAGGACACAGACCATGACCAACTATGGCAAGATCAAGAGCTATGACAGCGGCAAGGGCCGCGGCACCATCGTGCCCGAAACAGGCGGCAATGCGCTCGAATTCGTCAAGGCCGACCTCCAGCAGCAGGCCGCCGAGCCGAAGGCGGGGCAGCGCTTCGGATATGATACCCGGCAGATGGGCAGCGGCGCGCCCCAGGCGACCAACCTCCAGCAGGATCGCCAGCACGATCAGGCGAAGCAGCAGCAGGGCTGACGGCCCGGGAGCGAGGCCCGGATGCGGCGCTTGTCGCCGCATCCGGGCCTTGGTCTGTATCATGTCCCCGCGACCCAAAGGAGCCCGCAATGGATCTCAATGAATTGCTCGACGCCCATCAGCGTGCGGTGATGCAAATCACCGGCGAAGGATCCGCAAGCGGCAAGCATGCCACGAGCGCGGCGCTCTATGCCGCACGCATTCGTCACCTGCGCGATGGGCGCGCCAGCGGAGACCACGACGACCCGGACGCCCGCGACACAGCCATGACCGTTTACGCCGGGCGTTCGGACACGGGGGAAACCCGGCCCGGCACTGGGCCACTGGCGGTCTGGGAAAGCGAGGGCGGGGCGCTTGAAGTCCTGTGCGCTACGCTTCCCTCCGGCATCACCATGACCTTGCGGCCCGAATTTCGGGTCGGCCCCTATGCCTATTCCGATTTTGCGCTGGCTCTTGCCGAACATGCGCGCCAGCAGCGAACCCCAGGTGCGGCCAAAGCTACCCTCCCCGCATAACCGCGATGTCGGGCGTCAGCAGGCTTGGTCAGGCTTGGCATCCGGGACATTACCAAGCCCGCCTGCGGCGCGATCGGTGCACAGTGCCCGTATGGACAACCGGCAAGCGCCTGTGGCCTTGCCAGACAAAGGCAGGAACGATGGTCAAGGTTGCTGAAGTCATGCATCACGGTGCCAGCTGGGTCGCGCCGGACATGCCGCTCGCAGAGATCACCGGGCGTATGGATCAGGAAGATATCGGCGCGCTGCCGGTGGGCGAGAATGACCGCCTGATCGGCATGGTGACAGATCGCGACAGCGCGGTGCGTGCCTTTGCCGACTCCGCCGATCCGGCCCGTCTCACTGCGCGCGATGTGATGAGCAAGCCGATCATCTTCTGCAACGCCAACGAGGAGCTGGAGGATGCCGTGCGGATCATGGAGCGCGAACAGGTGCGCCGCCTGCCGGTGATCGACGCAAACCGCCGGATGGTGGGGATGCTCTCGCTCGGCGATGTGGCGGCGCAGGCCCCCGCTTCGCTGGCGGCGGAAACCCTGAAGGCCGTGTCGGCGCATCATCGCTGAAAAGGAGTGCGCGCCGATGATCGTTCCTCGCAAGGTGATCGTGCTCGTCGCCGATGGCGCCCGGATGCTGCTGCTGCGCAATGATGGCGGTGCCGAAGCACCCGATCTGACCGTGATCGCTCACCGCGATGGCGTGGCGCCGCCGGATCGCGATCTGTTCGACGATGCGCCCGGGCGCACGTTCCAGAGCCACGGGCCCGGCCGCAGCGCCTATGAAAGCGGCTCTCTCCACGATGCCCTCGAACGCGCCTTTCTGGCCGCCGCTGCACAAACGCTTGGGGATCATGTCGGGGCTGACACGCCGGGGATCATCGTGGTCGCCGATCCGGTGTCGCTCGGCTATCTGCGCCAGCACTATCCCCCCGCGGCGAGGGCCCGGCTGCTGGCCGAGCTTTCCAGGGATTTCACCGGCATGCGAACCACCAGCATCGCCCGACACCTTGTCGAGGCTTGAAGGCAACAGCTGGCATGAGGACAGCCCCTAGGCTGGCCGCAGAGCGAGCGCGACAGCCTCTTCGATCTGGTTGAGCCTCATGGGGCCATCATAGCTGTGCGGTGCTGCCAGCTTGCGTGCCGCGCGCACCGGATCGCCGCTCACCATCAGCACCGGGATCGTTCCATCGGCCGATATGATCCGCGCCGCACGCAGCGCGCAGCCCACTTCGATGTCATCGCCGATCACGATGATGTCGGGCCGGTGCAACCGCGCCGCAGCCAGCGCCTGTCGCTCGCTCCAGGTGTGATCGAAGGAAGCGAAGCCCAAGGCTGCAAGGCAGGCTTCGATCCCGCGGCTGATGGCGATGTTTTCGTCGATGATGAGCGCGTGCGGCACAGCATTTCCCCTTCCTGTCCCGCCTGTCTGCCACGCCCCTTTCCGCCCCGCGCCACGCAGATTCCCGGATGCAGGGCGCGCATTGGCCCCCGCCAGCTCCGGTAAGTTCCCTAGAGGCATTTGCGGATTATGGGAGCTTTGCGAGCGCCGTATCACCAAGACGTCGGACGGGAGCGGATGCTTCGTTTTGAACCTGAGCGGAAGCGATGGTTCTGGCCCAAGAGCAAGCGATGATCGTTCGGCCACGGCTCGCGGGGTTTCCAAGACGGGATGTTGCAAGACATCACGGGTCAGGGAACCCCGCGAGTTCGCCCTGCGAGTTCACTTTGCGCGCCACCTGCCGCTGTGATCGGGTGGGCGCTCCGTAACTTCCCCAAGTGCGCCGCCCCACAGGCCTCCTGCATAGCGTCGGTCCAGGGTGGCGGCGGCATGCAGGGAATTGCGCGGTATGGCAAAAAGGGCTCGGAACTGCGGTGGCTATCGCCGCGCGGGATCTGCGCGTCTTGCCACGTCACGCCCGGACAGCCCGCCATCGCCCGGATCAACCCCGAAGTCCTTTCAGCAGCGCATGTTCGATACAGCAACGCATGGTGACTTCAGACACTCGGGATGGGGCCATCGATGGCGCCGGATGCTGCGCTCTGGCGCATCTATCCTGTCGGGCGTATCCTGCGGGGCAGGAGGATGCATGAAGCAGGCGGATGCAGACGGCCGCACGGAGCGCACCTCCTTGCCCGGAGAGGCTGCGCCATGGATCGAACAGATCCCGGCGGCCATTGCGCTGTTCGATGAGACCTTGCGCTGCGTCATGGTCAACGCCGCCTGGCAGCGGGAGTTTGGCACATTGCTTGGCGACCCGGTCGGGCGCGATTTCGATGCGGTGTTCCCGCCTGCGTGGCGGTTCCTGCGGCTGGGCCTGATGCGGGCAGTGATGGGGGAAACCGTCACTTGCGAACCGGACAGCGCGTTCTCTGCCGATGGATCGGCCTGCCGTTTTGGGGCGCGCGCAGCCCCCTGGCGCGATCGCCGGGACGTGATCCGTGGTGCGATTCTGGTTTGCCATGAAGTCGCCGCCCGGGCCGAGGCGCTCGATCTGTTCCCGAACGGCTTTGGCGAGACCATGCGCGATGCCACCCCTGCCGAATTTCAGGCCCGATCGCTCGACGCAAATGCGATTCTGCTGCGCTCGATCCTCGAGACCATGCCCGAGGCGCTGGTGGTGATCGACATCCGGGGCGAAATCCTTCTGTTCAGCAAGGCGGCCGAAGCCATGTTCGGCTTTGCCGGCAGTGAAGTCATCGGGCGCAATGTTTCGATGCTGATGCCGGAAATGGCCCGCGAGGAACACGACGCCCACATGAACCGCTACCGCAGCACCGGCGAAAGCCGGATGATCGGTCGCCCGCGCCGCCTGATCGGGCGGCGCAAGGATGGTTCCGAATTTCCGCATAGCTTGCAGATCGCCGAAGCCTTTAGTGGCGGCCAGCGCATGATTGCCGGCTTCATGCAGGATCTGACCGCGGTAGAGGCGTCCGCGCTGCAGGTTGAACAATTGCAGCGCGAACTCGCCCATATCGGCCGTGTCCACGAGATGGGGACGCTCGCCAGCACCATCGCCCATGAACTCAACCAGCCGCTGATGGCGATCACCAATATCGTCCAGACCGCCGCCGCGTTGCTGGACCGGGGCGATCCGGCGACGCACGAGGCGATTGTGAGGGCCCTGAACGAGGCTGGGCAGGAAACGCTGCGTGCAGGCCAGATCCTGCGCCGTCTGCGTGACTTCCTGTCGCGCGGAGAGCTCGAAAAGACCTTCGAGGACGCCCGCAATCTGGCTGAAGATGCGATCTCCTTTGAAGCCGCCCTGGCACGCTATCGCAACATCCACTGCGTGATCGAATGCAGTGCCAATATGGCCCCGATCCTTGTCGACCGGGTGCAGATCCAGCAGGTGATCCTCAACCTCGTCAAGAATGCGGTCCAATCTATCGGGAGGGACGGCACGGTCAAAGTCGCCATCGCGCCAGCCATGAACACGGTGCGCTTCACGGTCAGCGACACCGGGCCAGGCGTTCCGGAGAGCAGGATTGCGCGCCTGTTCGATCCGTTCAGCACCACCAAGACCGACGGCATGGGACTGGGCCTGCCCATCTGCCGATCCATCATAGAGGCCCACGGCGGTTCGATCTGGTATGAAACAGGCCCCGGGGGAGGGGCCGGCTTCATATTCACCGTCCCGCTGTTCCACGAGGAGATCGACGATGCCGAATGAGCGCAGACTGGTCCACGTGGTGGACGACGACGAGGGAGTCAGGCGCTCGCTTGATTTCCTGCTCTCCAATTCCGGCTACGAAGTACACCGCTGGGACAAGGCCGAGGCGTTCTTGAAAGGGGCCAACAAGATGCGCCCCGCCTGCGCCCTGCTCGATATCCGTATGCCAGGCATAGACGGGCTCGATCTGCAGCAGCAGATGCAGGAACACGGCTTCAATTTTCCGGTCATCATCCTGTCGGGTCACGGCGACATTGCCATGGCGGTCAAGGCCATGCAGGCGGGCGCGGTCGATTTCCTGCAGAAGCCGGCCGATCGCCGGATCGTGCTCGATGCGGTGGAAGCGGCCTTTGCGACGATCGCCGACCGCGAGGCGCTGTGCAACCGTGAACAATGGGCGAGGACCCAGCTCGGCCATCTCACCTTGCGCGAACAGGAAGTGCTCGACGGGCTGGCCTGCGGCTACCCCAACAAGACCATCGCCTATGATCTGGGTATCAGCGCTCGCACCGTGGAGGTTTACCGCGCCAATGCGATAGAGAAGCTGGGCGTAAACAGCTTTGCCGATGCGCTGCGGATCGCCTTTGCCGCCGGGCTGGGATCAGAGCGCAACTGGCTGAAGGTGCACACTCTGATCGTCCACCGCGACCACAAGTGAGATCGGCCGCGCAGCGGCTGGTCAATGCGCCAGCAGCAGGGGAACCGGCGAGGTTGCAAGCATCGTCCGGGTGATCCCGCCGAAGATCGCCTGCGCCAGAGGAAGGCTGCCATAGGCCCCCATCACCAGCAGCCCGGCGTTGCTCGCCTGCACATGATCGCGCAATGTTGCCGCAACCGTGCTCTGGCTGCGACGCTGCACCAGGTCCGGCACGATCCCGTGGCGTGACAGGTAGGTGGCAATCGCCTCCATCGGTATTGCTTCGCTGGGGGCATCGACCTCGAGGATCGTCACCGCTGCCGACCGGGCCAGCAGCGGCACCGCAGCCCGCGCCGCTTCGAGCGCCGGGCGCGAGCCGTCCCACGCCACCAGCGCCCCGCGATCCAGCGCCAGTTCGCGGGCGGTGGGCGGGACCGCCAGCAGCGGCCGCCGCAGCCTGAGCGGCAGGGCCTGCGGGTGAACCGACGCCGTCTCGTCGGGCTCACCCAGCCGCCCGGAAATGACGATGAGATCGGCCATTGCGGCATTATGCGCCAGAGCATCGGCAAGCGAGGCGCATGTGTTGGCGAATGACCAGCGGACATCTTCGGCCATCAGCCGCTGTTCGATCCGCGCCCGGGCCGCCTGCCGGGCCTGTTCCGCCTCCCGGAACGCGACCAGCGCCAGCGCCGCCGCCTCGCCGCCGAAATCGCCCATCATCGGCATCGGCGCGCCGCGCACCTCGACGCATTCCAGATGGCAGTCCAGCATCCGCGCCGCATCCAGCGCGATCTGTAAACGCGCCTCTTGGCCAGGGTCTGCCTGCAGGGGAAGCAGAATGTTCTTCATGCGCAGCGCAGGCGGCAAAGGGCGGCGCCGTCCTCCCGTTGGGGATATTCCTCGGGCACAATGCCCGGCTCGTCGGTATCGGGGCGCGGGGGCTCCGTTTCGGGGGGAGCAGGCCTGTCCGGTTCGATCGGAAGCGGCGTGATTCCCGGAGGTTCGGGCGGCGCAATCCGGCCATGGCGTGAAGCCGCGCGTGCGTGGTCGTCGGTGGGGCAAAGCGCCGCCATCAGGTCACCGCGATGGTGCGCACGCGGCCCTGAGCGGCGGCGTCCTTGCCCACCGACACCTTCAGCACCCCATGATGATAATGCGCCTCGATCCGGTCGGGATCGATATCCTGCGGCAGACTAAAGCGGCGCCGGAACGCACCATAGCTGCGCTCGCTCATCAGGCATCCGCCTGATTTCTCCTCCCATTGCGCCCGCTTTTCGCCGGCAACCACCAGCACCCCGCCGGTCAGTTCGACCCGTATGTCCTTGCGCTCAAGGCCCGGCAGCTCGATGGCGAGTTCGTAATGATCCGGCATCTCCCTCAGTTCGACCGGCGGCGTCAGGATCGCAGGCCCGTCCGGTCGCGGCCCCGCTGCGGCCGGACCGGGCAGGTCGATATCCTCGAACAGTTGGTCGATCTCGTCGCACAGCGAGGCGAACCCCGCCGCTGATCCCTGCGGGGCCGAAGCCGTGGCCGGTCTGGCCGTTTCAGATTGCCGTTTCATGCGCTGCTCCCTTGATGTGTCATCCCGCCAAGATCACCACAGCAGGCTAGGCGCAGCGCCGCAGGCGCGGCATCGGTAAACCTACGGACCGCCGCCGGGTCAGAAGCGGAACGGCAGGCGGATGTTGAACGACATGTCCGGGCTGTCATCGGTCAGTCCGATCCCGACATTCGTCACCAGCGCCAGCCGCGGCCCGAGCGAGAAGGTCGCGCCCAGATTGACGATCCCGACATTGGCCTGGCTGCCCGCCACCACCCGTTCAGCGAACCCTTCCGGGGTCAGGCGCGTGCGGTTCACGATCCGCTGGCTGTAGGACATGGCGATGGATGACTTGTCGTTGAGCGCAAACGCCAGCCCTGCGCCAAACTGCCAGGCATCGCCGATCGCGACCCGGCCGGGCACATCGCCTTCGTTCTCGTCGATATCGGCGAAATCACGCTCGAAATTGTGGAAGTAGGTGAAGTTGCCAAACACCACCATCGGATCGAGCGTCTTGAGCACCGCCACGCCGAGCGAACCACCGTAGACCCCAGTGCCTGTGGCGAGGCTGCGTGGCACCTGAAGATTGCCTTCGCTGCCTTCGACCTCGACGAATTCCACGCCGAAGGGATGGCGCCCCGTCGGGAACTTGACCCGCGCGCTCAACACCACATCGGGCCGGCGGGCAGTCTCGGCGAACAGACGGTAACTCGCCCCGATGCTGGCATCGCCAATGCCCGCATCGCGCACGGTCTTTTCCACCAGCTCCGAAGCCGATCCCCCCGCCCCGCCAGACCGGAAATTGGTCGACCGGTACAGCAACGGCAGGTTGGCATCGACGAACAGCTTGTCGGTGACCCCGTAACGCACCGTCGGATCGATGGTGAAGATGTCGGAATTGATCTGATCGATGCTGATCGTGCCGAGGAAGATCGCATCGAGCGCCAGAAACCCGTTGAGCGAGATCCGCGCATTGTCAAAATGCGAATAGCCAAAGCCGACATCGAAGCCGAAGCGGTTGCCGAAACGGCCCTGCTGCTCCTGGGCAATCTCGACCACCGCTTCGTTCGGCGCCGGCGAACGGCGTTCGGGTTCCTCACCGCCGGCGGGAGGGGTTTGTTCCTGCGGCGGGAGCACGAACCTGCGCGCCCGGTCCTGCTCGCGGAAGAAGGCGAGCGAGGGATCGTCCGGGATCGCCAGCGGCATCGGCGCGATATAGGCTCCGCGCAAATCCGCTGCCTCGTCGGCCGGGATCGTGACAAGCGGCACGGCTGCGGCCTGCTCGATCATGGCGAGGCGCGCTTCCAGTTCCGCCAGCCTGCGGCGATACTCCGCCTCACGCTGCTCAAGGTCTTCGACCTGCCGTCGCAATTGCCGCGCCTCATCGGGCAGGGGCGCGACATCCTGCGCCAGCAGCGCCGATGGCGACAGGGAAAGCACTGTGGCAACGGCGATCATCGCGGTGGCCGGATAGCGAGTAAGCATCATGGCACGTCTCCCGATTGTCAGGGGTTGAGCAGCTTCCACAAGGTGGCAGGGTCCGGCACGCCGGTTTCGGTCAGGCCGACGCTGCGCTGGAAATCGCGGAAGGCCTGGCGCAGGGCTGGCGGGAAGGTGCCGTCCTCAGGCCCGGTGTAGAGCCCGCGGATGCGCAGCGCCGCCTGGGCGCGGCGCAGGATCGTTTCGTAAACGAAGGCGCGGTTCTGCCCATCGCCGACTTCGAGCAGGGGGGAAAAGCGCGCGAGGCGGAAGGGCCTCAGCCCGCCGACCATGCGCTGGGTCACCCCTACCAGCCGGTCGTCCGGGTGCTGGGCGCAATGATTGCCGATGATCATGTCGAGCGCGGCGGCATTGTGCCACGGGGTCAGATCGAAGGTGTCTGGCTCATAGAGGTTAGCCGCCGTCAGATAGCCTTCGATGAAGCCGATCATGCGCTGATATTCGCTCGAAGCGGTGTCGGCCCGCGCGGCAGTGAAGCGCGCGCAGGTCAGCATTCCGGCCCCCTCCACCGCGAACTGGCGCGCCGTGTCCTCCTGTGCGGCCGCTGGCGAGCAGGCGGCGGCCAGCGCGATCAGCGCAAAAAAGTGTGGTTTCATGTTCCTGTCCCCCAAATCTGTGGCGCTTCCTCAGAAGCCGTGTCCCTTCATCGCGCTCAGCGCCTCCTGCACCCGCACCACCTGCTGGTTCTGCAGCGCATCGACGCCGAAGATCACCGAGGCGCGGTTCTCGATCATGTTGCTGTCGCTGTTGAGGATGGTCTGCTGGAGCAGCTGGCCGATATCGCCGCCCGCCAGCTGGCTGGCGCTGTCCTGGCCGCCATTGCCGGTCATCACGATCCCGATCTGGTTATCGGCCATCTGGAAGTGCAGCGTATCGCCATCGGCAAAGGCGATGTCGGCCGGGCCATTGGCCGGGCTCAGCCCGCCCCCGGACAAGGCGGGGATCGCCGAGGACGGCACGATCATCACCTGCATCCCGTTGAGCGCGCGGTTATCCGCACCGGCGATGACATGGGCCTGCGCCGCGCCCGAGAAGTTATCGAGCCCGCCGATCCCCAGCGTGTCCTGCGACGGGATATAGGGCACGTAGCCTTCGTGCATGTCGGTCACGTCCATCGCCGGATCGCCCTCTCGCGACCAGCCGATCATCAGCTGCGGCACAGGCGTCCCGCCCTCGCCGCGGGGCAGGAAATCGACACTGAATACCAGCCGGGCGAGCGTGGTGACGCCGCTTGCGTCCTGCCAGCTGGTCAGCATCGTGATCCCGAAGAACGAGACCGATTGCGGGGTGACGAACTTGCCGCGCAGGTCAGCCAGCTCCTGATCGCCGACCGGCTGCGCGCCGCCGAGCGCAGAAAGATCGGGGGGCGATGCGATGACCGGCATGGCACCGCCCGCGGCAATCACCAGCGCGATGGCGGCGGTTCGGGCGAGCCGTTGGCGGATTGTGCGAACAGGGGACATTGCTTCACTCCTTCAAAAGGCAATGCGCGGGCCGAAGCCGAATTCGGCCAGTTCTGCGCCGGGCATTGTCGCGGTGAGCTCAAGCAGGCGCCGGGCCGAAAGCGGCTCGGGCGGGTCGAGCAGGGGATTGTCGGTGATGTAACCCTCGCCCGAGACGACGAAGAGGATGCCGTTCCACGCAGCCTCGAAGGCTGGGCGGGTCATGGTCAGATTGCCGAGCGCCGGATCGCCGATCGCAACCCTGTCGCCAAAGGTGCGGCGCACCACCACGAAATGCTTGTATCCGCGGATGTCGAGCAGCGCGATCGCGGGGACGTTCAGCTTCTGGAGCGTCGGGTAATCGACCCGGTAGCCCTCGGCCTGATAGCCGACCGACTGGGCATAGGTCTTCATGTCGAGCAGCGAGAAGCCCTTCTGCCGCACCACATCGGGGTCCGCGACCCGCAGCATGTTGACCAGCACCTGCTGTTCGGTGGTGGACCGGCCGAAGGCATGGTTGAAGATCGTCGCCAGCACCGCAGCGCCGCAGCTGAAATCGGTGCGCTGGCGCACCAGATTGTCGAACTTGCGCGCTTTCCAGCTGGAGAGGGTTACCGGCACGGTGGGCGCGGTGGTCGATACGGCACCGAGCCACAGGGGGGTGGCAGAACCTTCGGGCACGCTGGCGCAGCCGCTGGCAAGCCCGGCGGCGATCAGCGCCGCAAGCATGCCGGGCAATCCGTGTCGCCGCGCTGATTCAGGCTGTCCCATATGCCTATCCTCCTGCTTGTGATTGGGCCCCGGGTGATCGGGGGAAGGGCATAGGGCCCTTCCCCGTCACGGCCGGCAGTTCCGATTTGGGGGCCTGAAATTGCCGGCCCTCTCTCCGCCACGGGTCGCCAGAGGCGGAAAGTCGTGCCGTGGGGCGAGCCGATCAGCTCGGGTCGCCGCCACCGCCGTTGCCGCCGCCATTGTCCGGGGTGGTCCCGGCCGAGGAGGCGATGGTGAGGGCGTTCATCTGCTGATTGCCCACACCGGCCGCGAAGTTGACCCCGACATTGCCCGAGGTGCCATCGATCACGAGACCGCTGACCACGTTCTGGCTGTCCTGCTGTTCGACGAAGCTGAGGGTCGAGGACTGGATCAGCCCCGCATTGGCCTCGGCGAGCGTCGAGTCGTTGGCGACAGCCAGAGTCATCAGGTTCGCCTGCTGGTTGAGGCTGCCCGCCGCGGCATTGATGCCGAGGTTGCCCGAACCGGCAATCGTCCCGCCCAGCACCGAGTTGCGATCGCGGAAGTTGTTGTCGTCTCCGCCGTTCTCGGGATCATCGCCCTCATTGATGAAGCCCGGAACCGCAACCTGGCTCACGCCCAGCAGCGATTGCAGCCCGGTGGTCGAGGCTTCCGACCAGCCGCCAACCGCATCCGGATCGGCATTGCTCGACGTGGCGAGCGTGGCCGAATTCATCTGCATGTTGAAGTAACCGGCGGCGAGGTTGACCCCGGTGTTGCCCGAGGAGTCGACGTCGAAGGTGTTCACCGTGTTGACGATCGGGGCGAAGTAACCGGCACGGATGCGGGGTTCGAGCACGCCGTTGATCAGCGTGTCGTTCGGGTCATTGCCGGATTCGCTCCAGCCCGGGCCGAACACGGGATCGACATAGCCGTTTTCCCCGTTCAGCTCGTTCTCTTCACGATAGGTGACCGCGACACCCTGCTGCAGCTGCTTGGCATCGGTGATCGCCACCGCCGAGCTGTCGACATTGATCTGCCCCCGGACAACGGCACCGCCGATGATGCCGACCAGCTTCAGGAAGGTCGCGTCGGTTTCGAGGCGAGTCCGGATCGCGTTTTCATAGGTCAGGTCGACATCGACATCGGCATCGAGCGAGGGGCCGTTCTGCGCCATCGCCGGCATGGCGATGAACGCCGCGGCGGCGGTGGTTGCAAGCAAGAACTTCTTCATTTCAAGTCTCCTTTACTTCACTCAGGGTTGCCCGCCGGCCGCAACGGTCAGCGAGAAGGTGTTGGCAGAGGAGTTCCTCTCGCCGCCGATCACGTTGGCCTGGAACAGCCCGCTGCCCTGACCGAAGGCGGCGTCATCGATGGTGATGGCGTCGTTCGGCCCGGTCGCGGCCTGTGCCGTGCCCCCGGATGGTTCGATGGGCGCGCGCGACTGCTCAAGGAGCAGGTCGGACAGCGTGCCAGCCGGTCCGATTGCCAGCGCTGCCAGATTGGCAGACTGGTTCTGGGTTCCGGCGGTGATGTTGAGGCTGACGAGCCCGGCATTGCCGGCAAAGGCGCCTGCCGCGATGGTGATGCGGTTGGCGGTGTCCTCGCTGCCGGTGCTGGACGAATGCTGGACGATGGCCCCCCGGGTCACCGCGACGTCGCCTTGCGCCAGAAGGGCACTGGCCGCCTGCTGGTTGTGATTGCCCGCTGCGATGTTGATCGCCAGCCGCCCGGTGTGGCCTGCGCCCTCTCCGCTCGCCACGATTACCTGATTGTCAGGGACGGCCGCGTCTTGCGCGCAAAGGCTCGCCACCGGCACGATCGGCCCGAACGCCATCGTGAGGACAGCAAGCCAGCGGCGATGCTGCAAACCGATCATGGCTGGCCTCCCCCGATCGCCGAGAGGCTTTCGAGAGCGCCGGTCAACGCGCTCATCGCCGAGCCGATGCCCGATCCGCCCGCGCCGGAAGCGGTCTGCGATACGATGAACTGGCCGAGGCCGCCCGCCACACCGCCTTGCCCGCCGGCCAGCTGCATTTCGGTCGCTGCCAGCGGCTCCATCGCCGCAGGCAGCGATGCGGTGATGTTCGCCCCCTCGCTGTCTGTCAGCGGAGCAAGGCCGAGGCCGACGGCGTCGATGATCGCGCTGGTCGGCGCCGTGACCGCCGTATCGGTCTCGCCCGGAATATAGGTCGCGCCAATGCTGTGGTGGACGTCGCGGGAATAGACGATCTCGCCGTCCTCAAGCGGAGCCGCAGCGGGCGCGGCCTGCTGCTGCGCCAGAACCGGCTGAGCCAGCCCGCCGGTCAGCGCCGTCAGCAGCACGACGCCGCGTCTTGCGGCTTTCCCGATATCGGACATGATCCCTCCTCGCGCTGGTTGACCCTGAAAGGTCTGGCCGTGGCGCCATTGCCAGGATCGGATGATCCGGAATGACAACGCGAATATGAGGGAGTCGGAAAACGCGGCTTATTCGTAAATATACTATTAAGATTTTATTCTCTTCCGAAATGCTCAAATATAGCCATGCTTATCTAGTTATAATTGACTATGAGCATGCGAAGGAAATTCGGCTGAACATCTCTTCCCTATTGGTAACGCCGATCTTTTGGTGGCATTGCCGGATATGAGCGCGGATGGTGTGGATCGAATTTTTGCGGTTCTGCGCAATCGTCTGCGGGGGGAGACCCCGCATGAGATCGACCACGATCTGCGCCTCGCTTGGGGTGAGCGCGAACAGCGCCTGCAATTCGCCGATGCGCCCCAGGGCCGTCTGGCCCGGCATGGCTATCACCAGGCAGACATGATCGGCATCGACGGCTGCGGCGCGGATGAACAGGGATGCCCCACCCGCTATAGGTGCCATGATCGCGCCTGCCGTGTCCTGTCCGTTCACCGCCAGCAGCCGCGAGGCCGCCTCAGACAGGCCAAGCTGGATCGCGGCGCATTCGAGCATTTGCACGGCATTGCCGCCGGCATCGTCGAGCGCCTCGGCCGAACTTGTCAGCACCCGGCCGCGCCGATCGGCGATCACCCGCAGCTTGCCGTCGAGCCGCGCAAGGCAATCCAACAGCGCACCGACTTCAGGGCTCAACCACGGGTTCGCCCCGGCAACTGCGGCAGATGTCATAGGATCCCCTTCCTGTTGCGTCGTGCGCTGCGCCGAGGGATTAACCGCAGCGCATGCCGACCCATGCGCAGGGGAAATGCCGGATCGCGCGGCTGGCTCGCCATTCGCAATTTCCCTGAGCCGGCCTGTTCACGCCCACCCGGCTTGCACCGGGACATTTACAGGATGCCAGCCGCTGGCTTTGCTGCTAGCGTGAACTCCTTATGTCGGAGACCCCCGCAACTGACGCCGAGGGCGACAAATCCGACGGGGCGGCTTTGCCAGGCGCAAAGAGCGAGCCGGAAGAGCGGGCCGCAACGCGCAGCAGCACAGCGGCCGCCGCTTTCCCGATCGTCGCGATCGGGGCCTCGGCAGGGGGGCTGGATGCGGTGGCCGGCTTGCTCGATGCCCTGCCGGACACGACCGGCATGGCCTTTTTGCTGGTGCAGCACCTCGATCCTGATCACGAAAGCCAGATGGCCGAACTGCTGGCCCGGCATACCGGCATGCGGATCAGGCAGGCTGAAGAGGGCATGGCGATCGCCCCGGATGAAATCTGCATCTGTCCGCCCGGCCACTTTCTGGCGGTGCGATACGGCGTCCTGCACCTATCGCACCCGCGCGAACCGCGCCACGCGCGCCTGCCGATCGATTTCCTGATCCGCTCGCTGGCACATGAATGCGGGCCGCGGTCGGTGGCTGTCATCCTGTCGGGCACCGGTTCGGACGGCAGCGGCGCGCTGGTCGCGCTGCAGCGGAGCGGCGGGAGCATCATCGTGCAGGACCCGGACGAAGCTGAGTATGACGGGATGCCGCGCAGCGCGATCCTGACCGGACTGGCCGACGCCGTGCTCCCGCTGGCGCAGATACCCGCACAGCTGGAGCGGATCGCGGGCCAGATCTTCAGTGTGTCACGGACAACCGGCCCCCGCGCACACGCCGGTCAGGAGAGCGATATTCAGGCGATCATATCGCTGCTGCGCGAGAAGATCGGGCAGGATTTCAGTGCCTATAAGCGGGGGACGCTCGAACGGCGCATCCATCGCCGCATGGGGCTGCGGGGCCTGCCCTCGGGCGCACTCGGGCAATATGCCGAGGAACTGGCGCGCAACCAGCACGAATGCGAGCTTCTGGCGCAGGATCTCCTCATCAATGTGACCGGATTTTTCCGCGATCCCGGTGTCTTCGAACGGCTCGAGAGCGATATCATCCCGGACATGATCAGCAATGTCGCCGCCAACCGGGCGCTGCGGATCTGGGTGGTGGGGTGCAGCACGGGGGAGGAAGCCTATTCCCTCGCCATGATCTTCCGCGATGCGATCATCGCCTCGCGGCGCGATATCAAATTGCAGATCTTCGCCTCGGATATCGATGCGCAGGCCATCGCAGTCGCGCGCGAAGGGTTCTATCCGCTCACCATCAGCGATGAAATTCCCCCCGACCGGCTGGCACGATACTTCGTGGCCAAGGAGAATGGTTACCGCGTCACATCGGGCCTTCGCGGATCGGTGGTGTTCACCGTGCAGGACGTTCTCAACGACCCCCCGTTCTCGCGCATGGACATGGTGTCGTGCCGCAACCTGCTGATCTATCTTAAGCCGGAAGCGCAAGCGAAAGTCATCTCGCTATTCCATTTCGCGCTACGCGAAAGCGGCGTTCTGATGCTGGGCTTGGCTGAAACTGTGGGTCAGGCGGCCGATCGCTTTGCCGTGCTGCACGAAGGCGAGCGGCTCTACCGCCATGTGAAGCCAAGCAGGCCGGGGGAGGTGGCGTTTCCGCTCAGCTTCGTGGAGAACCTCCCGCGGCTCGACACGCAGGCCACCAAGCAAGAGATTTCGCGCCAGGCGGGCCTTGCCAACCTGTGCCGCGACAAGGTGCTGGAGCTTTTCGCCCCCGCCAGCCTGCTCATCAACGCCCAGCGCCAATGCCTTTATTCGGTGGGGCCGGTCAGCCGCTATCTCAAGGTGGCAGCAGGGCCACCGACGCTCGATTTGCTCGAACTGGTGCCGATGGGCCTGCGCGGCCCCCTGCGCTTCGCCATTGCCCGAGCGGATCGTGAGCGCGAGCTAGTCAGCAGCCCGCCGTGCCAGATCACCACCGAAGGGCAGACGATATCGGTCACCATAAGCGTGCAATTCATCGAGAATGACGGCGAAGAGCTGCACTTGGTCACGTTCGTCGAGGAACCCGTTACCGGGGCCGCCAATCCCGCACCGGCGAGCGATGCCCAAAAGGCCCAGCTTGAAGAGATCGAACGCGAGCTTGAGGCGGTCCATGCCGAATTACTCAAGGCGGTCCAGAGCCGCGATGCGCTGGTGCTTGAACAGCAGGCGATCAATGACGAGGCGCTCTCGGTCAACGAGGAATTCCAGTCCACCAACGAAGAACTGCTGACATCCAAGGAAGAACTGCAATCGCTGAACGAGGAGTTGATCGCGCTCAACAGCCAGCTTCAGGAAACGCTGGACCGGCAGCGGGTGGCCTCGGACGATCTCCAGAACATCCTCTACAGCACCAATGTCGCGACCCTGTTTCTTGATGAAGACCTGCGCATCCGTTTCTTCACGCCGGCAACGCGGATTATCTTCAATGTCATCCCCGGCGACATCGGCCGTCCGCTGGCCGATCTCCAGCCGCTCGCCAATGATGATTTGCTGCTGGCCGATGCCCGGATCGTGCTGCGCGACAGCAACACTATCGAACGCGAGATCAGCGGTCCTGGCGCTTCGTGGTTCCAGCGCCGGATATTCCCCTACCGCACCCATGACGACCGGGTGGAGGGCGTGGTCATCACCTTCATCGAAATCACCGAGCGCCGCCGCACCGCCATCGCACTGGAAGAGGCACGGCGAGCGGCAGACCGTTCCAATCGCGGCAAATCGCGCTTTCTGGCCGTGGCCAGCCATGATCTGCGCCAGCCGCTGCAATCGCTCAAACTGATCCAGGAAACCCTGCTCCAGAGCCTCGATGACGAGGCTGCGCGCGAACTGGTTGTGCGCTTCGGCGTGCTGCTGGATTCGATGGCGGGGATGCTCAACTCGCTGCTCGACATCAACCAGATCGAAGCCGGGGTGCTCAAGATCGAGAAGTCGTCCTTTCCTGCCGCCGAAATTCTCACCCGGCTCCACACCGAATTCCTGCCGCTCGCCGAAAACGCCGCGATTGGCTTGCGTGTGGTGCCGACAGATACAATGCTGTTCAGCGACCCGCGGCTGCTCGAAGTGATGCTGCGAAATCTCCTCGCCAATGCGATCAAGTATACCCAGCCGCATGGCCGGATTCTTCTGGGATGCCGTCATTGCGGTGACATGATCCGGATCGAGGTGTGGGATACCGGGATCGGGATTGCGGCCGATCAGCTGGGCCCGATCTTCGACGAGTTTCACCAGGTCGACAACCCGGCGCGTGAGCGAGAACGCGGGTTCGGGCTGGGTCTTACGATCGTGCGCGAACTGGGGCAGGTGCTGGGCCACGCGATCGAGGTGCGGTCTTGGCCGGGCCGTGGTTCGGTATTCTCGATCAAGGTGGCGCGCGGCGCTGCATCGCAATTGGCGTCCATGCCCGATCCCGCCGCGGCAGCGAGGGTGCCCATGGATGTCGCAAGTGGCAAGATGATCGTCCTGGTCGAGGACGATCCCGGCGTTCGCTATGCGCTGGAATTCCTGCTCGCGGCAGGCGGCCATCGCGTGATCTCGGCCAAGGACGGACCGACCGCGCTGGCGCTACTGGACAATGAGGCAACGCCGCCCGACCTGATCCTGACCGACTATAACCTGCCCGGCGGCATGAACGGGATCGACGTGCTGGCCGCCCTGCGGTCCCGCCTAAGCCCTGACGTACCCGGGATCGTACTGACCGGCGACATTGCCAAGGATACGCTGGCCAAGATTCAGCAAGCCAATTGCATCATGCTGAGCAAGCCCGCCGCCGCGGCCGATGTTCATGCTGCGATTGCAAAGCTGCTTTGTCCGGCGGATCCTGACTGAAACCCGAGCCAACAAGACCTCAATGCAGACCCCGATTACCGAGCGTTGCGGCAAGTGGGCATGGTCGAGAACGACCGGAAGGTCTTGGGACTTTGCTGCCGGTCGCAGCCCCTGATTGAAACGTCCATTTCGCCGAAACCGGTCATTCGGGTTCCGACACTATTGATGCTGTTAGCCGAACTGGCCATTCGCTCAGCTAACGATGCAGTGACTTCCGGTCGTTGATGGCCTTGAATTGCATGTTCACGAAAACCCCTTTGTCATCCAGTGCAATGGACAGGCCAACCGATGCCATCGTTGACTGGACAAATGCGGAAGCGTCCCGGGGCTTCTCCCATACCAGGGCGCGCAGCTGCTTGACCCCTTCGGCGGGTGCTCCAAGCTCCTCAAGCACCTGAAAATAGAGTTCGGCACGATCGGTATCGGCCGCTTTCATGCTCGCCGTCTGCAGAGCGTTCCAGAAGTCGAACAGATCGTGTTCGGGTAGCAGCGCGTCGGTTGCGAGAGCGATCAGATCGCCGCAAGCGTAATAGGCGCGGAAATTGCCGCTAGCGCGCGCCTCGACAAGGGCGGCCTGCTCCAGATGCGCGACACAGTCCTTGTATTCGCCAGCATAGACTTGCGCGAGATAGGCGCCGTGATCCTCCGCCAGATCAGCGCCGATGCGATAGGCAAAGGCGTTGGCGGATCCTTCATGAACCCACGCGTGCCCTCCGCCGTCGGAAAACAGCACGGTATCATTGCCGCGCGCGCGCTGGAAGATATGCGCTGCCTCATGGGCCAGGAACCACCGCACATAGGTCCGGATTTCCGGTGTCGCCTCGGCGAGTTGCGCCCCAGACATCTGAAGCGAAAGCAGATCGCCGATGGCGCCGCCTTTCAGATTCAGGCCATCGCTCTCGTGGCCTCCGAAGACCATGAATACGCCGGCCTTGCCCTTGAGCTCTTGCCCCCAGCCGTCAGCGAGCATCGAGAAGACAGTGCCCAGATCCGCGTCGAACCCCTCTCTCAACCACGCCGGAAGACCCGGATCGATGTAGCCGCGAAAGCTGCCGCCCTCGACGGGGACAAGCGATCCGACATAGACGATCGTGCCATCCCCTTCCGGGAGGAATTCCGAGTAAGCCGCACCCTGCTGCGAGGAGACCGGGCGCGAGGAGGTAATGGTTACCTGCGATGACATGACCGGCTCGGGCCATTCCTCGCCGGATTTCCTGAAATCGACGGCATCCGACAGCGAGGCGATGGGCTTCACGCGGAATTGACCGGACAGGACGCCGTAGCTCCCGTCACTGAACGCCAGGAACGGCGTGTAGGCGGACGGCAGATCACCGGTGAAAGGCTTGATCCGGAACCGGGCATCGGATGCGGGCGTGCGAAATGCGAACCCCTCCATGCCCCCGATGCGCCACATCGTCACCCCTTCCGAAAGGGGGGTCCATTGGCGATAGGTGATAGGGGCCTGCGACAGGACCAGGGCAGTTTGCGGTTCGGCAAAGGCATAGGTGACATCCCAGGTTCCGTCCGGGTTCTCGGCGACATTGATCGAAACCTCGGCTGCCGGCTTGGGGGCATCCGTTAGGTCGCCTCCGGGCGCCGCCGCACTGAGACTGGCTGCCCAACCGATCAACCCAAATGCGATTTTCGTCATGAACCTCAATGCCGCCGATCCTTCCGCCTTTGCTTGCTGCCAGAGCAAGACCAAGATTTCGAGAACGCCAGTTTGGTCAATGGACTCAAGGGCAATTCGACGAACCACCCACCAGCGACTATGCGGCCCATCCCGTTGCAATACCGAAAGCGTTATGGCTTCTGTTGACGCGACCAGACGTTCAATCTGGTGATCGTGAACGACCGGGTCTGGGTCGGTAACTGCCGCTCTCCGGCTAACAACCGGCCGATTTTACGGCATCTCGAGCAAAATTTCCCAACAATCCGAGTGCCCATCTTTGTCCTCCGAAGGGCACCAAAAATTCATCCCGAAAAATCGAGATTTAGCCTTCGGGCAGACAGCGCCACGAAGTGGTGCAGTTCTGCGGCATTCTCGCCTCGCCTGACGCGGGCAGTGCGGCAGACCGCGTCGACTTCGCTCGAGGCGAGCGGGCTGGGTCGCGCGTGCCTCTCGGCGATAGAGAGCGCCCTGTCCGGCACCATCAACCCCGACACCCTCGCCTTCCACGCACCGGTGCGCGACGGCCACCTGCGCGTGGAATTCTACGGGTGACCATAGTCCGGTCTTGCGCGTGACGCTTCAACGCTCTTGCGCAATGATGGCTCAAACCTTGCCGATAGGTGCTCGGCAAAGTCGTTCGCAATGCAAAAATCAGCGCACTTACTCAAATCGGGCAACCGGCGATGCCTTTACTGTCGATGATTGAGACTGTGAGGCAGGGATTTTTTGTCGATTTTTCCGAATGAACCGGAAATAGCCGCTTGCGTTGAACAACGACCTCATCAGATATTGCTTACGTGTAAGGGTTTGCATTTTTAGCTGTTCCAACTCAGTTCCGGATTTGAAGGCAGGGATATGGCAGCGTACCGGTTTGAGAGGGTGTACCTGGAAAAACTCGACTGGGCGCAGTTCGACTATCCGGGGCGCGGCCGCAACATCCAGCACTTGGCAACAGAGGGGCAGGATACGATTGCGCCCTCTCGCGATGCGGGCCTCGCTCCTGGATCGGCGATCGGGCAATTTGCGCCTGTGCCCGCCGTGGGATCTGGCACCGGCCGCGACTATCGCCTGAGCATCATCGCGAGGGAAGCCTACAGCGATGACCCGGGAAACGTAGGCGGGTTTATCCGGCTCGAGAATGGGGCACTGGGTTCCGGCGGCTTTTTTGCGGTTGCTTACGTCAACCCGGACGATGCCAATGATATCGTCATCGCATTTCGCGGCACACGGCCAACCGATTCTGATGATCTGGCTGCAGACCTCGCCATCCTCGGAAGCGATGACAACGGCTCGACCGATCTCGACATCGACTGGCACGGCCAGTTTTCCCAGGCGATCAATTTCGTCGCGCAGATCCTGGCGAGACATCCCGCGGCCTCCGTTTCCGTTACCGGTCATTCGCTCGGCGGGTCGCTGGCGCAGGTCGCGGCCTATATGTTTGGGCTTGATGGCGCCACATTCGATCCCGGCGGGGCGCTCAATCTGGTGCGCTCGCAGGAATTCGCGGACGCGGCGCAAGCCTTTCGTGCGAGCCCCCCGAGGCCGGATATGCGCATTGGCGAGGGCGCTTCGTCCTCTTTCACAAATTACTTTATGCAAGGATCCCCTGTATCAGGCTTGAGTGGTGAACATGTAAATGATTCTAATTCGAATACTCTGGACTTCTTCACCTATGCTGAGGAAGAAAGAGTGACCATAGCAGTCGCTACAGGAGCGCTTGAGTTCATCGTAGGCGGGCTTGGCGCTCGCGGGCTTGCGACAGGTATTGTCTCGCTTGTGACTGCCATTGCGATCCATGACATGGATTTCATGGTAACTCTCATGAGCATTGAGGCGGGTGGGCAATTCGATTCAAGTACGCCCATTTATCAGATCGCCTCCAACGCCACTCGGTATGCGACTGAAACAGGAAGTGTCGGTCTGACAGGCGGGCAATATGATGTGTTCAGCCCAGTCCACACGGGATCGGAACTTTCGGGCCTGCTGATTGCCGACAATGGCAGCAACACTATCTTTGATACAGGCCGGGACGACAGGATCTTCGCGCTCGCCGGGGACGACATCATCCATATTCGGGGCGGACGCGACACAATCGATGGGGGCGCAGGGAGCGACCTCGTCATCTTTCACCTCACCCAAGCGGCTTACGATATCACTGTCAATCTGCGGACAGGAGAATTTACCGGCGGAGCAATCTTCGATGTCGAGTTTGTTGGAGGCAGCTTCGGTACTGGCAATGATACCGTCGTGGTCAGCGGCCCATTGTTCTCGTCGATAAATGGCTTCGCCGGTACCGACAGGCTGGTATTGGATTATTCCTCGGCCTCGACAGTCGAGCGGATATGGTTTCTCGCAGACAATATCGGCAGGTTTGATCTGGGAATCTTTTCCGTTGGCGGGCTTGGCTACATCATCGTCGACAGCTTCGAGCATCTCGACATCACTGGCACCAATGGCGACGACCGGTTCGAAAGCACGTGGGCTGAGTCCGTCCGGTTCTTCGGCCTCGGCGGCAACGACACCATATCCGGCAGCGTCGGGGCTGATGTCCTCGATGGCGGCAGCGGCGATGACACCTTCAGCGGGGTCGGCTATGGCGATATCGTCGAAGGCGGGGCGGGCATCGATAGCATCACGCTCGACCTGACCGTCGAGACCCGCGACATCACCGTAAACTTGCGAACCGGCGAGTTCACCGGCGGAGTGATGAATGGGGTGGAGTTCATCGGCGGTGCGCTCGGCTCGGGCAACGATACGGTGATCGTCGGCGGACCGATGTTCGCCAGCATCAGTGGATATGGCGGCACGGACACGCTGGTGCTTGATTATGCGGCGGCCACCAATGTCGAGCGGATCTGGTTTCTTGGGAGCAGCGCAACCGGCCGCTATGATCTCGGCAACTTCGGGGCTGGCCTGAACTACATCACCATCGACAGCTTCGAGAACCTCGAAATCACCGGTACCAGCGGCGATGACCGTTTCGAAAGCACGTGGGCCCAATCCGTCCGCTTCTTTGGACTCGGCGGTAACGACACCATGTCCGGCTCCATCGGTGCTGACGTCCTCGACGGCGGCAGTGGTGATGATACCTTCACCCGGGTCGGCTATGGTGACATCGTCGAGGGTGGGGCGGGGACCGACACTGTCACGCTCGACCTGACCGCTGAGACCCGCGACATCACCGTAAACTTGCGAACCGGCGAGTTCACCGGCGGAGTCATGAACGGGGTGGAGTTCATCGGCGGCGCGCTCGGCTCGGGCAATGATACGGTTATCGTCAGAGGGCCGATCTTCGCCAACATCAGCGGCAACAGCGGGGCGGACACGCTGGTTCTGGACTACTCGGATGCCGCAAACGTCGAGCGGATATGGCTGCTTCGCAACAGCAGCAACGGGCGCTTCGATCTTGGCTACTGGGTCGGTGGCGGCATTAATTACATAACAGTCGACAGCTTCGAAAACCTAGACATCACCGGCACCAATGGCGACGACCGATTGGATAGCGCGTGGGCGGAATCGGTCCGGTTCTTTGGGCTTGGCGGTAACGATACCCTGTCCGGCTCCATCAATTCCGATGTCCTCGACGGCGGTAACGGCAATGATGATCTTTCGGCTGCTGATGGAGTGGACTTGCTTGTCGGCGGCCTCGGCAATGACATGATCGACGGCGGCAGCAACGTCGATACGGCGGTGGTGCGCGGCCTGCGCTCGGCCTATACCATCACCCAGACCGCGACCGGCGTGTTCCGTGTGGTCGGGCCGGATGGCACCGACACGCTGACCGCGGTCGAGTTCCTGCAATTAGACGACCAGACCCTGCGCCTGCGTCCCGGAACCGGCGTGAGCGTCAATTTCGAGACTGCCAATCCGGTGGTCTACCAGAGCGCGATGAACGCCATCCGCGATTTTGACGGCAATGCGCTCGGCGGCAATGGCAGTTGGCTGCGGATTGGCTCTGCCGACGTGAACGGCGATGGTGATGTGGACCAGATCCTCGTCAACCGCGCCATCGGCCGCTTTGCCACGGTCGGCACCGCGCCCGATGGCCTCGTCTACTTCTCCGACTTCAGCTGGGCGGGCGAGACTCGCGTGGCGGGCATCTATATCGACCCGCTGGTCGCCGCAGGGATAGTCGAGCGCTTCGGCCCGAATGACAGCCAGCGCCGCTTCCAGAACGACTTGCAGATCGAGAACATCAACCGCGTCCTCGGCGCGAATGACTACGACCGCGACGGGTTGCAGGAGGTCTATTTCGCCCTCACCGACGGCACCGCCTATCTGCGGGCGCTGATGGAGGCCGATGGCAACATCCGCTACGCCAATTACCAGAGCCAGCAGGAAGTGATCGACTATCTCACCGCCAACGGCTTCGGTCAGGAAACGTGGGGCACCTGGTTCAATCGTTCGAGCGACGGCGAGGCGAGCCTGATGCAAGCCAGCCTCGTGCAAGAGCGCGTGGATTTCGCTGAAGCCAATGGACTGGGCCGCGCGCAGCTTGTGGCGTTCGACAGCGCGATGCCGGGCACCATCAACCCAGCCACTCTCGCCTTCAACGCCCCCGCGCTCGACGATCACATGCGCGCGGAATTCTACGGCTGAGAGGACCTGCCCGCCCCCCTTTAACGGGGTGCTTAGGGGTGGAACGACACCGTCCGCCTGCTGCGGCTGATGCTGATCGCGGGGCGCGGGTGGGCTGGCGGAGGGTGATGGGTGAAGCCATCGGTCGCCGGGTTGTCCCATTCGTCTGCCGTCATCGGCGTGCCGGCGGGCGAGAGCCATTGGCCGTCCGCCGGGAAACTGGCAAAGGCCGCGAGGCATTCTGCCCGGCGCGCGGCGAGGGCAGCGACATAGTCCTCCAGCGCGCAGTCGCGGCGCTCCCACTCCACCGGCATGTCCTGGCAATAGGCGTTGTTGTTGCCGTGCTGGCTGCGACCGAACTCGTCACCTGCGGTCAGCATGATCGTCCCGGTCGAGGCGAACAGCGTGCCCAATAGCGCGCGGGCATCGGCGGCGCGGCGGGCGAGGACGTCGGCGTCGTCGCTCGTGCCTTCGGTGCCGCAGTTCCACGAATGGTTCTCGCCGTGGCCGTCGCGGTTATCCTCGCCGTTGGCGTGGTTGTGGCGGTGTTCGTAGGCGAGCGTATCAGCCAGCGTGAAGCCGTCATGCGCGGCGAGGAAATTGACGCTTTTGCATCCTTGGGGGCATTCGCTGCCGAACAGATCGGACGATCCGGCGATGCGGGTGGCGAGGGTGCCGAGGCTCCCGTCGCCGCGCCAGAACCGCCGCACATCGTCGCGGTAACGATCATTCCATTCGAGCCAGTTCGGCGGGAAGTTGCCGAGTTGATAGCCGCCCGGGCCAATGTCCCACGGCTCGGCAATCATGATGCGGTCGGCAAGGCAAGGCTCGGCGGCGAGTTCGGCGAAGATTGGCGCGGCAGGGTCAAAGCCGGGGCCGCGCGCGATGACGGGGGCGAGATCGAAGCGGAAGCCGTCCACCCCGCAATGGCGCACGAAATGCAGCAGCGTGTCGATCATCAGCCCCCGCACCGCCGGGTTGCCGAAATCGAGCGTGTTGCCGCAGCCGGTATCATTGATCAGCGCGCCATCCGGGGCGCGGGCGTAGGCAGCAGGATCAAGGCCGCGCAAGCTGAGCGTGCCGCCGTGAACATCGCTCTCGCCCGAGTGGTTGAACACCAGATCGAGGATCACGCCGATCCCCGCCTCGTGCAGCGCCGCCACCGCCTCGCGCAGTTCGGCCACCCCGCCGGGACACAGGCCGGGATCGAGCGCCATCATGGCAACGGGATTGTAGCCCCAGTGGTTCGCCAGCCCGAGAGGGGGCAGGTGGCGCTCGTCGATCCAGGCGATCACCGGCATCAGCTCGACGGCGCTGATGTGGAGCTTCTTGAGATGCGCGATTACCGCCGGATGCGCGAGCGCGGCGATGGTGCCGCGCCGGGCCTCCGGCACATCGGGATGGAGCTTGGTGAAGCCCGCGACGTTCACCTCGTAAATCAGCCCGCCGCGCTTGAAGCGGGGCGGTTGATGCGGGACTTGTGCCAGCCGCCCCGGCACCATGGCGCGCGGGACAATGTCGGCGGTGTCCTCGCCAAATGCGGCGAGGCGCGGGTGCTGGACGAAGCGGCGGTCGAGGGTCAGTGCATAGGGATCGACCAGCAGCTTCGCGGGGTCGAACCACAGGTTGTCCTCCGGCGCATAGGTGCCATGGGCGCGATAGCCGTAGCGCATGCCGGTGAGGTCGCGCGGCAGTTCGGCCGCCCACACCTCGCCCTGCCGGGTCATGGCAACGCGGGTTTCGGCCTCGCCCGCAAACAGGCACAGATCGACCCCCTCGGCCAGCGGAGCGCGCACGGCGAAGCGGGTGCTGCCCTGATTAACGCGGCTGCCAAGTTCCAAACCAACCTCCGTTCGTGTCGAGCGAAGTCGAGACACATCAGCGCAGCGGCTCTCGACTTCGCTCGAGCCGAAGGGGGGGAGCTAAGTCACCACATCGGGCGCGGTCCGCCCCGTGTGCGCGGCGATGCCCGCAATCGCCTCGGCCGCCGCGATCAGATCGGCGAGCATCGCAGGTGTCTCCTCCGCCAGTCGCCCGTCCGGGGCTTCGTAGCGTTCGAGATAGACCCGCAAGGTCGCCCCTTCCGTGCCGGTGCCCGACAGCCGGAACACGATCCGCGAGCCGCAGGCGAACATCACCCGCACGCCCTGATTGCGGCTTTCCGAACCGTCGACCGGATCGACATAGGCGAACTGGTCAGCGGCGCTCACCGTCAGCGGGCCGAACGCCTTACCCGGCAACCCGCCAAGCGAAGCCTCCAGCGCCGTCATCAGCGCGTTTGCCTTGTCCGTCTCGATCGCCTCGTAATCGTGGCGCGCGTAGTAATTGCGCCCGAACCGCGCCCAGTGCTCCGCGGCGATCTGCGCCACCGGTTTAGCCGTCACGGCGAGGATGTTGAGCCACAGCAGCACCGCCCACAGCCCGTCCTTCTCGCGCACGTGATCGCTGCCGGTCCCCGCGCTTTCCTCGCCGCAGATCGTCGCCTTGCCCGCATCGAGCAGCGTGCCGAAGAACTTCCACCCCGTCGGCGTTTCCCACGCCGGAATGCCGAGCGCGGCGGCCACCTTGTCGGCAGCGGTGCTGGTCGGCATCGAGCGCGCAATGCCCTTCAACCCGCCCGCATAGGCGGGTGCGAGGTGGGCATTGGCCGCCAGCATCGCCAGCGAATCCGACGGCGTGATGAAGACGCCCTTGCCTATGATGAGATTGCGGTCCCCGTCCCCGTCCGACGCCGCGCCGATGGTGGGCGCTTGCGGCGACATCATCAGATCGTAGAGATCTTTGGCATGGACGAGGTTCGGATCGGGGTGGTGCCCGCCGAAATCCTCCAGCGGCACGCCGTTGCGCACCGTGCCCGCCGGGAAGCCCAATCGCCCTTCGAGGATCTCGCGCGCATAGGGCCCCGTCACCGCGTGCATAGCGTCGAACGCCATCGTCAGCGCGCCGCTTGCGACGGCCGCGCGGATCGCGGGGAAATCGAACAGCTGCTCCATCAACTCGGCATAGTCCGCCACGGCATCAATCACTTCAATCGCCATGTCGCCCACCTGCGACGTTCCGATGCGGTCGAGGTCGACATCGGGGCTCTCCACCATCAGCCAGCGGTCGATAGTCTGGGTGCGGGCGTAGATCGCCTCGGTCACGGCCTCGGGCGCGGGGCCGCCATTGGCGATGTTGTACTTGATGCCGAAATCCTCGTCCGGCCCGCCGGGGTTGTGGCTGGCCGAGAGGATCAACCCGCCGCTCGCGCCATATTTGCGGATCACGTGGCTCGCCGCAGGGGTCGAGAGGATGCCGCCCTGCCCGACAAGCACCCGCGCATAGCCATTGGCCGCCGCAATCCGGATCGCCTGCGCGATCACGGTGCGGTTGTGGAAGCGCCCGTCCCCGCCGATCACCAGCGTCGATCCCGCAGGCCGCTCGGCCACGTCGAACACCGACTGGATAAAGTTCTCGGCATAATTCGGCTGGGCAAACACCCGCACCTTCTTGCGCAGGCCCGATGTGCCGGGCTTCTGGCCTTCGAACGGCGTAGTGGCGACAGTCGTGATCATTCCTGTTCCTCAAGCAATTGGCGGTAGAGCGCGGCGTAGGCAGCACCGCTTGCCCCCCACGAGAAATCCGCTTTCATTCCGTTTTTCTGGAGCCGCTTCCATTCTGCGGGGCGGCAATAGAGTTCGACCGTGCGGCTCACCGCCATGGCAAGCGCATTGTGGCTGACGGCGTTCATCTGGATGCCGGTGGCGACCCCGGCGGCGAGCGCGGCGGAGTTGGCGTCGATCACGGTATCGGCAAGCCCTCCGGTGCGCGAGACAACCGGTACGCAACCATAGGCAAGACCGTAAAGCTGGGTCAGGCCGCAGGGTTCGAACCGGCTCGGGATCAGGATCGCATCGCCCCCGCCCTGCAAGCGGTGCGAGAGCGCCTCGTCATAGCCTATCCGCACGCCGATCTTTCCCGGATGGCGCGCGGCGGCGGTGTGGAAGTCCTGTTCGATAGCGGCATCGCCCGAGCCTAGCAGCGCCAGCCGCCCCCCGATCCCGACCAAATGATCGAGCACCCCGGTGAGCACGTCCATGCCCTTCTGCCAGGTGAGCCGGGAGACGACGACGAACAGCGGGCCGTCATCGCGGTCGAGGCCGAATTCCTGCTCAAGCGCGCGCTTGTTCTTCGTGCGTGCCGCCAGTTTGGCGGCGGTGTAACTGGCGGCAAGATGCGCGTCGCCGGCGGGGTTCCATTCGGCGGTGTCGATGCCGTTCAGGATGCCGTGCACCCGATTGGAGCGCGCCAGCACCAGCCCCTCCAGCCCCATCCCGAATTCAGGGCTGCGGATTTCTCCGGCATAGGTCGGGCTGACGGTGGTGATCGCGTCGGCCAGCTGCATCCCGGCCTTGAGGAACCCGACCCCGCCATAGGATTCCACCCCGTCCACCGTCCACGCCGATTGCGGCAGGCCGAGGTGCCGGAAAATGTCGGCGGGGTAGTAACCCTGAAACGCCATGTTGTGGATGGTGATGACGCTCGGCACGCTACGTCCGCCTGCCAGCGGGGCGAGATTCAGATAGGCAGGCACCAGCCCCGCTTGCCAGTCATGCGCGTGCACCAGATCGAAGGCGCGCCCCTTCACGGCGCCGCCCGCAATGTCGGCAGCGGCGCGGGCGAAAGCCGCAAACCGCCGCCAGTTATCGTCCCAGTCCTTGCCCGCAGCGTCCGCATAAGGCCCGCCCTCGCGCGCGAACAGGCCGGGGGCATCGAGCACCAGCAGCGGATGCTCACCCAGCTTGCCCGCGAGCAGCCGCGCTTTCTCGCCCAGCAGCGCATCCCAGCTGTGGATCGCCTTCGCCTTACCGAGCGCTGCCAGCACCGCCGGATAGCCGGGGATGAAGGTCGTCACTTCCACGCCGTGCGCGGCGAGCGCAGCGGGCAGCGCGCCCGCCACGTCAGCGAGGCCGCCGGTCTTGACCAGCCCCGCTGCCTCGGACGCGACCGACAGGACTTTCACACCCATGCCTTACAGCCGCGCCATCATGTCGCGGGTGACGAGCACCACGCCCTTTTCCGACACGCGGAAACGGCGCGCATCGAGCACCGGATCCTCGCCGATCACCATGCCTTCGGGGATGCGGACGCCGGAATCGATGATGACCTTGCTGAGCCGCGCCCCGCGCCCGATGTTGCAATAGGGCAGGATCACCGCCTCGTTGACGTTGGAGAAGCTGCCGATCTTCACGCCCGTAAACAGCAGGCTGCGGCGCACTTCGGAGCCGGAGATGATGCAATCCCCCGACACCAGTGATGACACCGCAAAGCCGCGCCGCCCGTCCTCGTCATGCACGAACTTGGCAGGCGCAGCCACGACGGCATCGGTCCAGATCGGCCAGTCGCGATCATAGAGGTTGAGCTTGGGCACCGTGTCGGTGAGATCGAGATTGGCCTCGAAATAGGCATCCAGCGTGCCGACATCGCGCCAGTATTCCTCGATCTCCTCCGCCGCACGGATGCAGCTGGTGGTGAAGCGGTGGGCCACCGCTTTGCCGTGCTTGACGATGTAGGGGATGATGTCCCCGCCGAAATCGCGCTTGGAGGCGGGATCGTCGGCATCGCGGCGCAGCTGTTCGAACAGGAACTCGGTGTTGAAGACGTAAATCCCCATCGACGCGAGCGCCATGCCTTCATTGCCCGGAATGCCCGGCGGGTCTTTGGGCTTTTCGACGAAGGCGGTGATGGTGTCCTTCTCGTCCACCTGCATCACCCCGAACCCGGTCGCTTCCATGCGCGGCACGACCAGACAGCCGATGGTGACATCCGCGCCCGAATTGACGTGCTGTTGCAGCATCAATTCGTAGTCCATCTTGTAGATGTGATCGCCCGCTAGGATCACCATGTACTTGGGCGCGAGGCTGGCGATGATGTCCATGTTCTGGAACACCGCGTCGGCCGTGCCTTCATACCACTGGTTTTCCGACACGCGCTGGCTGGCTGGCAGGATATCGAAGCTTTCGTTACGTTCCGGGCGCAGGAAGGTCCACGCGCGCTGCATGTGGCGGATCAGCGAGTGCGCCTTGTATTGTGTCGCCACGCCGATGCGGCGGATGCCGGAGTTGATCGCGTTCGACAGCGCAAAGTCGATGATGCGCGACTTGCCGCCGAAATAGACCGCCGGCTTGGCGCGCCGGTCGGTCAGCTCCATCAACCGGCTGCCGCGTCCGCCAGCCAGCACATAGGCCATCGCATCACGCGCCAGCGGCCTGCCTGAAGTCACCTCTCTCATCCCAACGTCTCCCCAAAGTTGGCTCTGTTACAGATGCCTAATTCCTGAATTGCAGCATCACCGTGGCGAGCGGCGGCAGCACGATATGCGCCGCGCCGTGCTCGGCAATAACCTGTCCCATATTGCCCTTGCCGCTGCCGCCGTAGATTTCGGCATCGCTATTGAGCACCTCGGCCCACACCCCGTCATGCGGCAGGGGCACGCGGTAGTGCGCGTGCAGCGCAGGTGTCATGTTGGCGATCACCGCCACCGGAGCCTCGTCCGGCGCCTTGCGCAGCCATGCGAACACCGAGTTGTCGGCATCGTCGGCGATCAGCCATTCGAACCCCTCGCCCTCGCAATCGCGCGCGTGGAGCGCGGGGGTTGCGCGGTAGAGGCGATTGAGGTCGCGGATCAGATGCGCGACGCCGCGATGGGCAGGTGCGTCCATCAGCTCCCAGTCAAGGGCGCGTTCCTCGCTCCATTCGCGGCGCTGGGCGAATTCCTGCCCCATAAACAGCAGCTTCTTGCCGGGATAGCCCCACATCATCGCATAGTAAGCGCGCAAGTTTGCGAATTGCTGCCAGTCGTCCCCGCTCATCTTGCCGAGGATCGTGCCCTTGCCGTGCACCACCTCGTCATGGCTCAGCGGCAGGACGAAGTTCTCGGAGAAAGCATACACGAGGCCGAAGGTGATCTCGGCGTGGTGGTATTTCCGGTGGATCGGATCACGCCCCATGTACTGGAGCGTGTCGTGCATGAAGCCCATGTTCCACTTGAACCCGAAGCCCAATGCGGTGCGCGGGCCTTCGTCGAAGGCGGGCTGCGAGACGCCGGGCCACGAGGTCGATTCCTCGGCGATGGTCATCACGCCTGCATGGGCGCCATACAGCGCGCGGTTGGTCTCACGCATGAAATCAACCGCTTCCCAATTCTCGCGGCCGCCTTCTGCGTTGGGGATCCACTCGTCCGCGGCGCGGGAGTAATCGCGGTAGAGCATCGAGGCGACCGCATCCACGCGCAGCCCATCGACGTGATATTGCTCGGCCCAGAACAGCGCGTTGTTGACGAGGAACGAGCGCACTTCGCGCCGCCCGAAATTGTAGATCGCGGTGTTCCAGTCGGGGTGGAAGCCCAATCGCGGGTCTTCGTGTTCATACAGCGCGGTGCCGTCAAACCGGGCCAGACCATGCTCGTCGACCGGGAAATGGGCCGGCACCCAATCGACAATGACCCCGATACCAGCCCGGTGCGCCCCGTCGACGAAGCGCGCAAAACCGGCAACGTCACCGAACCGCGCAGAGGGCGCATAGAGCCCGGTGGTCTGGTAGCCCCAGCTCGGATCATAGGGGTGTTCGGAGACCGGCAGGAACTCGATATGGGTGAAGCCCATGTCGAGCACATAGGGGATAAGCCGCGCGGCCATTTCGTCCCACGTCAGGAACCAGCCATTGTCATCGCGCTGCCATGAGCCGGGGTGCACCTCGTAGATCGATATGGCCTCGCGCCGGGGATCGACAGAAGCCCAGTGGGCGCGGTGAGCATCGTCGCCCCAGTCCTGCTTGCCGGGCTTCGCGACGATGCTGGCAGTCTTGGGGCGCAGCTCGCTGGCGAAAGCGAAGGGATCGGCCTTCAGCGGCTGCACTGTGCCGTCCGGGCCGGTGATGCGGTATTTGTAGGCGGTGCCTTCGCCGATGTCGGGGATGAAGATTTCCCATACCCCGATATCGACGCGGCGGCGCATCATGTGGGCAGCGCCGTTCCAACCGTTGAAATCGCCCACCAGATTGACGCTGCGGGCATTGGGTGCCCACACCGCGAAGTGCACGCCGCTCGCGCCTTGATGCTCGACGACATGCGCGCCCATCTTGTCGAACAGGCGGAAATGCTTGCCCTCGGCAATCAGGAAATCGTCCATCGGGCCTAGCACCGGGCCGAAGGAATAGGGGTCCGTCACCCACCACTCCGCGCCGTTCCCCCGGCAGCGATACTTCACCGGCTTGGGACGCCCGCGCAGCTTGCCTTCGAACAGCGGGCCATCGACGCGGGTCATCTTGCCGAGCCCGCCGCCCTTCAGCGAGAACGCCGCGGCCTCCTCCGCCCCGTGCAGGATCGCGCGGGCGAAGGTGCCTGCCGGCCCTTCGTGCGGGCCGAGCAGGGAAAACGGATCGGCATGCGACCCATCGAGCAGAGCAGCGATGGCGCTTGCGGGTGGCTTCACATCACACCCCAGATCTCGCGCGCATATTCGCCGATGGTGCGGTCGGACGAGAACCAGCCGACATTGGCGATGTTCATGATCGCCGACTTGCGCCACGCCTTGCGGTCCGTCCAGCGCACATCGACCTCGCGCTGGGCGGCGGCATAGGCGTCGAAATCGGCGGCGACCATGAACCAGTCGGAGTGATAGAGCGCGTCCATCAGGCCCTGATAGCGGGTCGGCTCGTCCGGGCTGAACACGCCGCTAGCGATCGAGTGCACCGCCTGCGCCAGCTCGCGCGATCCTTCGATCACCTCGCCGGGATTGTAGCCCCCGGCGCGCTTGGCCGCGACTTCCTCGGCGGTGAGGCCGAAGATCACGATGTTCTCAGCGCCGACCCGCTCCATGATCTCGATATTGGCGCCGTCCAATGTGCCGATGGTGAGCGCGCCGTTGAAGGCGAACTTCATGTTGCCGGTGCCCGAGGCTTCCATCCCGGCGGTGGAAATCTGTTCGCTAAGGTCCGCCGCCGGAATGATCCGCTCGGCCAGACTGACGTTGTAATTGGGGACGAACAGCACTTTCAGCACCTCGCCCACGCTCGGATCGGAATTGATCCGCCGCGCGATATCATTGGCGAGTTTGATGATGAGCTTGGCGTTGTGATAGGTCGGCGCGGCCTTGCCGCCGAAGATCTTCACGCGCGGCACCCAGTCCTTTTCGGGATGGCTGCGGATCTGGTCGTACAGCGCCACCGTCTCAATCAGGTTCAAGAGCTGGCGTTTATATTCGTGGATGCGCTTGATCTGCACATCGAACAGCGCATCGGGATCGAGCCTGAGGCCGGTCAGCTCGCGCAAGTGGTTCGACAGATCGACCTTGTTGGCGCGCTTCACCTCGTCCACCCGCTCGCCCAGCGGGCCGTCGGCGGCGAGGGCCGAAAGGTTCGCCAGCTGCTCGGCATCGGCGAGGAAGCCGTCGCCGATCGCCTCGCGCAGCAGGCCGGTGAGGCGCGGGTTCGACTGGTGCAGCCAGCGCCGCGGGGTCACGCCGTTGGTCTTGTTGTTGATGCGCGCCGGATAGAGCTTGTGGAGGTCGGCAAACACCGTCTGCTTCATCAGATCGGTGTGCAGCGCCGCCACGCCGTTCACGCTATGCGCGCCCACAAACGCAAGGTTCGCCATCCGCACCCGCCGCTCGCCATGTTCGTCGATCAGCGAGATTGCGGCGATGGCGGCATCGTCCATCCCGGCCTTCCGCGCCTCGCGCAGCACCTTGGCGTTGATGGTGTAGATGATCTGCATGTGGCGCGGCAGCATCCGCTCGAACAGCGGCAGCGGCCAGCTTTCCAGCGCCTCGGGCAGCAGGGTGTGGTTGGTGTAGGCGATGGTGCGGCGGGTGATGTCCCAGGCCTCGTCAAAGGCGAGGTGCTGCTCGTCCATCAGCAGCCGCATCAGCTCGGCCACCGCGACCGAGGGGTGGGTATCATTGAGCTGGATAGCCGCCTTGTCGGGCAGGGTGCGCACGTCGCCGTGATACTGGATGTGGCGGCGCACGATGTCCTGAATGCTCGCGCTGGAGAAGAAGAACTCCTGCCGCAGCCGCAATTCCTGCCCCGCCGGGGTCGAATCCGCCGGATAGAGCACGCGCACCAGACTGTCGGCCCGCACCTGCGCGGCCAGCGCCCCGGCATGGTCGCCCGCGTTGAAGGCTTCAAGCTGGATCGGGTCCATCGCATTGGCGGTCCACAAGCGCAGCGTGTTGACCCGCTTGCCCTGCCAGCCGACCACCGGGGTATCGACCGCGGTCGCTTCGATCTTCTCCGCCGGATGCCAGCTGATGGTGCCGCCCTCGCTCACCACTTCGCCGCCGAAGCCGACGCAATAGGCGCTTTCCCGCCGCTCGAACTCCCATGGGTTGCCGTGGGCGAGCCAGGTTTCGGGTAGCTCCACCTGCCAGCCTTCATCGATGCGCTGGCGGAACATGCCGTTGATGTAACGGATGCCATAGCCGAAGGCCGGAATGTCGAGACTGGCGAGGCTCTCCATGAAGCACGCCGCCAGCCGCCCGAGCCCGCCATTGCCGAGCGCAGCGTCCGGCTCCAGCTCCTCGAGTCGGGCAAGATCGAGCCCGTGCTCGCGCAGGGCCTGCTCCATTTCACGGGTGCAGCCGAGGTTCGACAACGCATCGCGCAGCAGCCGCCCGATCAGGAATTCGAGGCTGAGGTAATAGACCCGCTTGCCCGCCGCATCATGGGTGCGCGCGGTGGAGGCGAACCAGTTGTCGATGATATCGTCGCGCAGCGCCAGCACGGCGGCGTTATACCAGTCATGCGGCTTGGCAGCGCGCTCGTTCTTGCCGACGCGGTGGTGCAGCGCATCGAGAATGCGCGCTTCCAGCTGGCCGGCCTTGCTGTCGTTCGAGCTTTTGGTCATGCGGCGCGCGCTCCCCCCTGTTGAAGCCTGCTGGATCTGGTCGGCGAGCGGAGGCGGCCCCTGTTGCCCCAATCACCATCGGTGCCACCCTAGCCAGTTGCGGTGCAGTGCAGCAATCGGTCAAATGGCGTGACAGTCGTATTCATGCGGGCAAAGCGGGCGCGCAGCGCTTGCCAAGCGGGCCTTGGCGACGGATGCGTGAGGCTGAGCGCAGCCAAAGGGGGGACACGTGGAGCAACTGCACGCGCTGGCGCAGGCTTGCGGCGTGGCCCGCGAGTGGATCGATGTCGAAGGCCGCTGGCAACTGGTCAGTGATGCGGCGTTGGCCGCGGTGCTGGCGGCGCTCGGCCACGACACGGCAAGCGAGCGCCAGATCGCGCGCAGCCTTGCCGCCGGGCAGGAACGCCGCGCTGCCCTGCCCGCCATGCTGGTCGCCGATACGGGCGCGAGCATCGCGCTGCCGGTCCGCGCGACCCATGCCGAGGCGACGGGCGAGGACGGCGTTACCCGCACTCTGCCGGTTACTGACGGCCACCTGCAAGTGACGCTTGCACCGGGCTATTATGATCTCGCGCTGGATGGGCAGGCGGTGAAGCTGGCGGTCGCCCCGCCCGCCTGTCCGCTGCCGGGAGGGGACAAGGCGCTGCCATGGGGCGTGTCGCTCCAGATCCCGGCGCTGCGGGGCGCGCGGCCTTCGCCCTTCGGCACTTTTGCGGAACTGGTGGAGGCGGCGCAGGCCTTCGGGGCGGCGGGGGCGGATGCGCTGGCGATCAATCCGGTGCACGCGTTGTTCCCCGGGCATGGCGAGAACTTCAGCCCCTATTCGCCGTCGAGCCGCCTGTTCCTTAACGGCGCAATGGGCGATCCGGCGCTGGCAGGGCTGCCGCCGCTGGCCGCTGGCGGGGATAGCGGCGAGCTGATCGACTGGGCCGGCGCGATGCCACGCCGTCTGGCGGAATTGCGCGCCGTCTTCGCCGCACTCGATCCGGCGCGGCGCGCGGCGATTGTGGCCGGGGGCGATGCGATGCTCCACCGCCACGCGCTGTTCGATGCGCTCGACTGCCATTTCCGCCCGCACGGCGCGCATGGCTGGCGCGATTGGCCCGCGGCCTTCCACGATCCGGCGGGCGAGGCCGCCCGCCGCTTTGCGACGGAGAACGCCGAGGAGGTCGCCTTCCACCTGTTCGTGCAATGGCTCGCGCGGCAGGGGCTGGAAGCGGCGCAGGCGGCAGCGCGGGATGCGGGGATGGCGACCGGGCTGATCGCCGATCTTGCGGTCGGCGTTGATCCGGCGGGGAGCGATGCGTGGTCGCTGCGCCATGCGATGCTGGACGGCCTCACCATCGGCGCGCCGCCCGATCCGCTGGGGCCGCTGGGGCAGAACTGGTCAATCACCAGCTTTTCGCCCGAGGGTTTGCGGGCGACAGGCTATGCGCCGTGGATCGCGATGATCCGTGCGGGCCTTTCGGCAGGCGGAGGGCTACGGATCGACCACGCTTTCGGCCTGGCGCGGCTCTGGGTGATCCCGGATGGCGGGGCGACCTGCGACGGGGCTTACCTCGGCTATCCCTTCGACGATCTCATCCGCCTCGCCACGCTGGAAGCGCACCGCGCCAACGCGCTGGTGATCGCCGAGGATCTCGGCACCGCGCCGCCCGGCTTCACCCACGCCGTTACAGAACGGCGAATGCTGGGAATGCGCGTCTTGTGGTTCGAGCGTGCCGCCGATCACGGCTTCATCGGCGCGGCTGATTACGAACCGCTCAGCGCCGCGATGAGCGGGACACATGACACCGTGACGGTCGCCGGATGGTGGCGCGGGCGCGACCTCGACTGGGCGGAGCGGCTTGGCCGCCTGCCCGAAGGCGTCACCCGCGGCGAGGCCGAGGAAATCCGCGAATGGGACCGCGGGCTCCTGTGGTCGACCCTCAGCCATGATCGCCCGCACCCCGCGCCCGATAATCCCGCGCCTGTGGTGGACGCCGCGATAGCCCATATCGCCCGCGCGCCTTCGTGCCTTGCGCTGGTGTCGCTGGAGGACATGCTCGGCATCGACGAGCAGCCCAATCTGCCGGGCACCGTCGACGTCCACCCCAACTGGTGCCGGCGCCTTGCTGCGCCCGCCGCACAACTGTGCGATGCGCCGGATGTGGCCCGCCGCTGCGCGATCCTGCGGGACACGCGGCAGGGCTGATCCGCTCCCAAATTCGTCAGGGCACCCCTGTTTCCGTAGCGGAATTCCGCAATTTCAGACGCTTGCACCGCACCCCCGTGGTGATTGACAATCTGCCTTTCTGCAAATAATCATATTATTGCGATTAATAAGAAATACAGGGGGAGTTTATGTTTCCTAAGCTGCGTAGCTCGGCGTCGTCGCTTGCCTTTGCGGTTGCTTTCACGGGGTTTCTGACCGCTGAAGCCAGCGCGCAGGAGCAGTCCGCACCGCCCGCCAACGTCACCACCGCGCCCGATTCGGAACCGCAGATCGTCGTCAGCGGGGTGCGCCAGAGCATCGAGACCTCGATCGACGAAAAGCGCCGGGCGACCGAGATCAAGGACACCATCACCGCCGAGGATATCGGCCAGCTCGCGAACGAGAATATCGCCGAAGCGCTCCAGCGCATCACCGGCGTGCAGGTGACGCGCAGCGATGACGGCGAAGGGCAAGGCGTGCAGATCCGCGGCCTTTCCGAAAACAACGTCCAGCTCAATGGCGAGATCGTGTCCGGCACCGCGGCCGATCGCGGGGTCAATTTCCAGGACTTGCCGCCCGAACTGTTCGCCGGGGTCGATATCCTCAAGGCGCAGACCGCCGATGCGATTGAAGGCTCGCTCGGCGGGACGATCAACCTCAAGACCCGCGCGCCGCTGGTGGGCCGCAAGGGCTTCACCGCCAACCTGACGGTCACCGAAAAGCGCGCCGATGTCGGCAGCCTCAGCAATCAGGACATCAACGCGCTGTTCATCAAGCAATTCCGCGACACCGGCATCGGTGACATCGGGATTCTGGCGAACTTCGGCTACCGCGAAACCGCAAGCGTTGCCGAAGTCTACGGCGGCGGCGATTTCGACGATGCGCCGGGCATCTGGATCCGCCGCACTGCGGCAGATGTGCCGCAAAACAGCTTCCCCGCGAACCCCAGTTCGACTGCGGTGCAGAATGCAAGTTCTGCCAATTTCAACTCGTTCTGCAATGCCACTGTGTCGGGGCAAGCAAATCCCTACAGGTATCAGTTCACGCCGGACTGCCGCGCGACCAACGCTGGCGATCCGAACTTTGTCTTCTACCTTCCGGGCCAGTTCGGCTTTTTCGAGCGCACCCGCGATGACCAGAAGAAGTCGTTCAACGGCACGATCCAGTGGCAGCCGAGCAGCAATCTCGACATCCGCTTCGATACGGTGCTGACCGATATCGAGGAAAACCTCGTCGGCTCGAACTACTCGATCAACTTCAACGTCCCGCGTTCGGGTGTGCTGTCCGGCGGGCCGACCAACGAATTCGCGCTGCTGGGCGATACGCCGACCCTCGGCGAGGTCTATGTGCTCGAATCCGGACGCCTTGCCTCGGCCACCAACCGCATCGGGGCAGCGCCTTCGGTGAACACGGTGGCGCGCGATTCCCAGCAATATACGCTGGAGGCCGACTGGCAGGTCACCTCGAACCTCACCCTGTTCGCCAAGGGCACCACATCGCGCGGCAAGGCCCGCACGGTGATCCAGGCGCAGCTCAATACCGGGATCGAGCAGCAGGGCGGGGCAACGCCCACCTTCAACGCGCAGGATTTCTACAACTTCGTCGATTACGACGGCACCGGCAGCCGGATTCCCAACGTCACGTTCTACGAAAACCCGTTCCCCGCGCCCAATTTCGGCGTCACCACGCTGGTGCAGCCGGGCAACCTTGTCGAGCTGAACCCGGCCGACATCAATTATGTGCGCCAGCGGTATTTCCAGTACCAGCGCAACGCCTCGGACACCAAGAACACCGACGATTCCTTCCGGCTCGATCTGACGTGGGAGCCCGAAGGCAACTTCTTCACCGCCTTCAAGGCCGGTTTCCGCTGGGCCGAGCGCAGCTTTGAACGCTCCAGCTACCAGAACCCCAACCAGAACGCCGGCGTGTTCACCGCGTGGGACGAGGTGCGGGCACCTGCGCAGCTGGTCAACATCCAGCGCATCCCGGTGAACCCGACGGCGATTGCCGATCCGGGTGCGGCGGCGACCTCGGCCTTCCTCGCGCCCTGCATCGAACCGGCGGGCCGCGAAGGGCTGCTCAGCCAGTTCGGCGGCAACCTGCCGCGCACCTGGAGCTCGACCGGCGCGTGCAACCTTGCAGGCGTGGAGGAATACTTCAACCTGATCGACATCCGCGCGGTGAACCCGGCGACGGGCGTGGGCTATTACGAGCGCACGGCGGAACGGTTTGACGTCTCCGAACAGACGCTGGCAGGCTATCTGCGTGCCGACTTCCTGACGGCGCTGGGCGGGATCGAATTGTTCGGCAATGTCGGCCTGCGCTATATCGAGACGAAGACCGCATCGGGCGGCTTCATCCCCAGTGCGACCACGACCGGCGCGTTCGACACGGTGGTGCTGCGCGGCAAGTACAACGACCTGCTGCCGTCCGGTAACTTCAACTTCGCGCTCGCCGACGACATGATCCTGCGCCTTGCCTATTCGCGCACGCTCGGCCGTCCGGGGTTGTCGCAGATTTCGCCCGGCCTCAACATCATCCGCGGCGATGTGATCGACGGCTTCGACGGCTTCGGCACGGCGGGCAACCCGGGGCTTGATCCGGTGCGCTCGGACAATTTCGATGCGTCGTACGAATGGTATTACGACAAGGGCAGCTACATCTCGGTGGCCGCGTTCCAGAAGAACATCGATTCCACCATCTTCCTCGGCGCGGATCAGGTGCCGTTGCAGGTGGGCGACGAGGTCTTCGCGGTCCGCACCTTCGGCAATTTTGCCGGCACCAAGATCAAGGGGCTGGAGCTGGGCATGGCCCACGCCTTCAACTACCTGCCCGGGCTGCTCAAGCACCTCGGGATCGCGGCGAACTATACCATCGTCGACGAAAGCAGCGATCTGGTGGATCAGGAAGGCGATCCGATCGGACGCCGGGGCCTTTCGGATCGGGTGTTCAATATCGAGCCCTATTATGATGACGGCCGCTTCAGCCTGCGCCTTGCCTACAACAAGCGTTCGGAGTTCACCCGGCGCGAGAATGTGGCATTGGGCTTTGCCCGCCCCGAAACCCTGCCCGAAATCGAAGCCGCGCGCGAGCAGCTCGATCTGGCGGCACGTTATCGCTTCACCAAGAATATCCGCGCGACCTTCAACGCGGTGAACCTCACCAACACCGGCACTCAGCGGTTCATGAAGTATGATCAGCTGGTCAACTATCTCGCCTTTGCCGGACGCCGTTACAACGTCAGCGTTTCGGTGAGCTTCTGATCCCGCAAGGCCGGGGCCCGGCATAGACTGGGCCCCGGCTGACGACACCGCAGCGCGAGGCGATGTGACGATGTTTGCGAAAATCCTGTTGAGTGCGGGTCTGCTCGCTTTTGCCACCCCGGCGCTGGCGCAGCAGGCGGACACGTTGCCGCCGCTCGACGGCTACACGCTGGTGTGGGCCGACGAGTTCGACAGGGACGGCAAGCCCGATCCCAAGAACTGGAGTTTCGAGGAAGGCTTCAAGCGCAACGGCGAAATGCAGTGGTATCAGCGCGACAACGCCTTCGTAGAAAACGGCGTGCTGGTGATCGAGGGACGGCGCACCCGCCGCGCCAATCCGCGCTTTGGCGATCCGGACGAAAAGCCCGAATTCGCCAAGCGCCGCTTCATCCAGTACACCTCCGCCAGCCTCACCAGCGAAGGCAAGCGCCAGTTCCTTTATGGCCGCTTCGAAATCCGCGCCAAAATCAAGGCCGAGCAAGGCCTGTGGCCTGCGATCTGGACGCTGGGTGTCGACGGTAAGTGGCCCGCCAAGGGCGAGATCGACATCATGGAGTATTACGAGAATTCCATCCTCGCCAACTTCGCCTGGGCGGCGCGCAATCCGTCGCAGCCGGTGTGGAAGGGGGCCAAGGTGCCGCTGCCCCAGATCACGCAGGATCCCGATTGGGACAAGCAGTTCCACACCTGGGTGATGGACTGGAGCCACAACGAGATCACCCTGTGGCTCGACGGGCGGCTGCTGAACCGCATCAACCTTGATAATGTGAAGAACGGCGGGCCGGATGCGCCGCTGCCCCACCCCTTCCGCCAGCCGCATTTCCTGCTGCTCAACCTTGCGCTGGGCGGAGATCGCGGCGGGCCGCTGGCGCAGACGACATTCCCGTCGCGCTACGAAGTCGATTATGTCCGCGTCTACCAGCGCGAAGCACGAGGTGAGTGAATGATGTCCCCCCGGTTCCTGCTTGCCGCTGTCGCGCTCGCCTCCACCAGCACTGCTGCGCTGGTGATGGCCCAGGAGCCTTCCGCTGCGCCCGAATGGGAAAACCCGCAAGTCAACGCAATCAACCGCCTGCCGATGCGCACGACCTTCTTCGCCTATGAAAGCGCACAGGCCGCCGCACGCGATGATCGCGCGGCCTCGGCAAGGTTCCTGTCATTGAATGGCGAATGGGCGTTCAGCTGGGCCAAGAATCCGTCCGAGCGGCCTGCCGGTTTCCAGAACCCGGACTTCGACATCGCGGGCTGGAGCCGCATCAAGGTGCCCGGCAACTGGGAATTGCAGGGCTTTGACGCGCCCCATTACGTCAATATCGAATATGTCTTTCCGGCGAACCAGCCGTTCCTGCCGGACGACTACAATCCGGTCGGCTCCTATCGCCGCGACTTCACGGTGCCCGCAGGCTGGAACGGGCAGGAAGTGATCCTGCACATCGGCGCGGTCAATTCGGCCTATTACGTCTGGGTCAACGGCAAGCGCGCTGGCTATTCCGAAGACGCCAAGCTGCCCGCGGAGTTCGACGTCACAGCGCTGCTCCAGCCCGGGCGCAACACCATCGCGATCGAGGCCTACCGCTTCTCGGATGGCAGCTATCTCGAAGATCAGGACATGTGGAGCCTTAGCGGCATCGAACGCGACGTGTTCCTGTTTACCCGCGCGCCTGAACATATTGCTGACCTGAGGATCGATGCCGGGCTGGGCGCTGACAATGCCACCGGCACGCTGGCGGTGGCGGTCGATCTGTCCAAGCGGGCGCTGGCCAAGGGCAGCACCGTCGCGGTGCGGGTGCTGGACGGGGAGCGCGAGCTTTACGCCCACACGCCGCAAACCGTCAGGGGCCCGCGCTTCGATCTATCGCTGGAACTGCCCGGCATCGCGCCGTGGAGCGCCGAGACGCCGCGCCTCTACACGCTGGAAACGACGCTGGCCGACAGCAAGGGCAAGGTGATCGAGGTGATCCGCCGCCCGATTGGCTTCCGCAATGTCGCGATTGTGGACGGGATGCTGATGGTCAACGGCAAGCCGGTGATCATTCGCGGGGTCAACCGTCACGAGCATGATCCGGCCACCGGCCGCGCCGTCAGCCGTGAGCGGATGGAGGAAGACGTGCGGCTGATGAAGCAGCTCAACGTCAATTCGGTGCGCACCGCGCACTATCCTAACGATCCCTATCTCTATGAACTTGCGGACAAATATGGCCTCTATGTGATGGACGAGGCCAATATCGAATCCCACGAATACATGCAGATGGGCGACAAGGCCGTCGCCCCCAAGACCCGCGCCGATTACCAGCTCGGCTTCAAGCCCGAATGGGAGCTGGCGCACCTCGAGCGTATCGAGCGCATGGTCGAGCGGGATCGCAACCATCCCTCGATCATCATGTGGTCGCTCGGCAACGAAGCCGGGATCGGCCCGACGTTCGAAAAGGCGGCGGAGCGGGTCAGGCAGATGGACCCGACCCGGCCCATCACTTACGGCGGCTACGGGCAGGAAAACGGCCACACTCCGCTCGATTACAGCGCGGTCTATACCCCGATGTATGACAGCATCGCCGAGATGATCGACTACGCCAAATCCGATCACAAGCAGCCAATGGTGCAAGCCGAATATGCCCATGCGATGGGCAACAGCCTCGGCAATTTCGCCGAATACTGGGACGCGATTTACGCCCACCCGACGCGGCTTCAGGGCGGCTATGTGTGGGACTGGGTCGACCAGACGCTCTACAAGACCGACGAGAAAGGCCGCCGCTTCTTTGCCTATGGCGGCGACTTCGGCGAAAGCCCGCGGCCCGATAGCGACAACTTCCTCGCCAATGGCATCGTGCAGTCCGACCGCACGCTCAATCCGCACGCGTGGGAGCTGCAGAAGGTCTATCAGCCGATAGCCTTCAAGCAGGCAGGCGCGGGCGAGGTGGAGGTGATCAACCGCCACGATTTCCTCTCGCTGGCCGGCTATGATTTCCGCTGGCGGCTGGAGGCGGACGGCGCGCTGGTAGCCTCGGGCGATCTGGCGGTGCCGGATATCGCCGCCCGCAGCAGCGCCGCGCTGGCACTGCCTGCCGAGGCCAAGGCGGGCGCTGACGGGCGCGAATATTTCCTCACCATCGAAGCGCGCGCCAAGGCGGGCACGATCCCGCTGGTGGAGGCGGGAGCGGTGGTCGCGTGGGAGCAGATCGCCCTGCCCGGCGCGCCTGTGGTGAAGGCCTTTGCGCCAACCGGCAAGGCACCCAAGATCAGCGCCAAGGGCGGCGAGGTGCGCGTCACCACGAAGCACGGCACGCTCGCCTTCGATTCTGCGACCGGCACGCTGGCACAGTGGACCGTCGATGGCCGCAACCTGCTGGTCGCGGGCCTCACCCCCAATCTGTGGCGCGCACCGACCGACAATGACGCGGGCGCGAACTGGCTGCTGCGCACTTCAAGCGTGTGGAAGACCGCCACCGATACGCGCAAGCTGGAAGGCTTCACTTACAGCCGCGACGGCGATGCGGCGCTGGTTACCGCCACTCACCTTCTGGGCGAGGGCACCGCGCGCTTCACCACCACCTATCGCATTGCCGGATCGGGCGCGGTGGAAGTTTCGGGGCAGCTCACGCCCTTGAAGGACAAGCTGCCGATCATCCCGCGCGTCGGCATGAACCTGCAACTGGCAGGCGCTTTCGGCCAGCTCGAATGGTTCGGCCGCGGCCCGCACGAGAACTATGCCGACCGCAAGGCCTCCGCCGCCGTCGGGCGCTATCGTTCGACCGTGGCCGAGCAATATCACGATTACTCGCGCCCGCAGGAAACCGGCGGGAAGGCTGATGTGCGCTGGTTCGCGCTGCGCGATGCGGCGGGGCATGGTCTCGCGATTGCGGGCGAGGGGCTGCTGGGCTTTTCGGCGCTGCCGGTGTTGCAATCCGATCTCGATCATGATCGCACCCCCGCTGCGCCCAACCGCCACGGCGGGCTGGTGGAGTTCCGCGATCTCGTCAGCATCAACATCGACCATCGCCAGATGGGCCTTGGCGGGATCAACAGCTGGGGCGCGCTGCCGCTGGAGAAGTATCGCCTCAAGGCGGGCGAATACAGCTGGCGCTTCCGCATGGTGCCGCTTGCCCCCGGCGACGATCCGGCGGCGGCACGCACACCCTTCGCCGCCGCGAAGTAGAACCAACGCAAGGGGAGAGCCCGGGATGAACGCAAAGCGGATCATGGCGACGATGGCGGGGATGATGGCGCTCGCCCTCGCCCCCGCTGCAACCTTCGCGCAAGAGGCGCAGCGGCCCAACGTCGTGCTCGTGATCACCGACGATCAGGGTTACGCCGATGTCGGCTTCAACGGCAGCACTGACATCCCGACCCCGAATATCGATCGCATCGCCAGGGAAGGCGTGCGCTTCACCCGCGCCTATGTCACCTTCCCGGTGTGCGGGCCGAGCCGCGCGGGGTTGCTGACCGGGCGGCACCAGTCGCGCTTCGGCTATGACCGCAACCCCAATGGCGACCCCGCCGATCCGCGCGGCGGCATTCCGCGCACCGAGGAAATCCTGCCCGAGATGCTCAAGCGCGCCGGGTATTACTCGATGATCGTCGGCAAGTGGCACATGGGCACCCACCCCACCCTGCGCCCGCGCAGCCGCGGCTTTGACGAGTTCTACGGCTTCATCGAGGGCGGGCATTCCTATCTGCCCGAGGAAATCGAGTTCGAGGACATCAGCCAGTCGAAGAAGCTGTATGACTGGTATCGCACCAAGCTGATCGACAACGGCGCGCGCGTGACCTTCGGCCAGTATCTTACCGACGAGCTGAGCGACCGCGCGGTCGATTTCGTGCGGCGGCGCGCAGGCCAACCGCAGCCGTTCTTCCTCTACCTCGCCTACAACGCCCCGCACGCGCCCTTGCAGGCGTCCGAGAAATATCTCGCCGGCTTCGCGCACATCGCCGATCCCAAGCGGCGCACCTATGCCGCAATGATCAGCGCGGTCGACGACGGGGTGGGCCGGGTGCTGGCAGAGCTTGATGCCAAGGGCGTGGCGGACAACACCATCGTGATCTTCCTGTCCGACAATGGCGGGGTGATCGACCGCGCCACGGGCGAGCAGCCGGTGGCCGACAACGGGCCGTTGCGCGGCGGCAAGAGCCAGCTGTTCGAAGGCGGCATCCGCGTGCCTTTCGCGCTGCGCTGGCCCGCGATGATCCCCGGCGGGCGCGACTTTACCCGACCGGTCAGCGCGATGGACATCACCGGCACGCTCGCCGCGCAACTCGGCATCGCGATCAATCCGGACCGGCCGCTCGATGGGGTGGATCTCGTGCCCTACCTCAAGGGCGAGAAAACCGGCGATCCGCAGCCGGTGCTGTTCTTCCGCAAGTTCGATCAGAAGCAGGCCGCGATGGTGATCGGCGATCTCAAATATGTCGACACCGGCGAAAACCGGCTGCTGTTCAACCTGCGCAGCGATCCGGGCGAGAAGACCAACATTGCCGCCGCCAATGCGGACAACATGGCGCAGCTCGCCAAGGTCTACGCGGTCTGGCACGCCCAGATGGCCGCGCAACCGGCCTTCCCGCCGCTCGGCACGTGGCCCAAGGCGGCAGGAGCCAAGGACAAGCGCCAATGATCGCCCGCAATCACGGAGACCAGTCGATGCCGACCCACCGCCCCGGACTTGTCCGTGCTGCCTGCCTTGCGCTGCTGGCCGGAGCGACGGCCTCCTGCGCGATCAGCGAGGGGCCGCAAACCGCCGCCGCCGCGAAGCCGGAGCGCCTGCCCAACATCATCATCCTCTACGCCGACGATCTCGGTTACGGCGATCTGGCGTCCTACGGTGCCAAGGGCATTCCGACCCCGGCGATGGACCGGCTCGCGCGGGAAGGCGTGCGTTTCACAGATGCCCACGCCACCGCTGCGACCTGCACCCCGTCGCGCTATTCGCTGCTGACCGGCGAATACGGCTTCCGCAGCCGCGCCGAGATCCTGCCCGGCGATGCGCCTTTGCTGATCCGCCCGGACACTTTCACCATGGCCGACATGCTGAAGGGTCAAGGCTACACAACCGGCGTGGTCGGCAAGTGGCACCTCGGGCTGGGCGATGGCAAAGTCGACTGGAACGCGGAAGTGAAGCCCGGCCCGCGCGAAATCGGGTTCGACTATTCCTTCCTGCTGCCCTCGACCATGGACCGGGTGCCGACCGTCTATCTCGAAAACCAGCGGGTCGTCGGGCTCGATCCGGCTGACCCCTTGCGCGTGAGTTACGCAGGCAAGATCGGCGACCGTCCGACCGGCACCGAAAACCCTGAATTGCGCCGCTACGGGGCCGACCGTCAGCATTCTGACACCATCATCAACGGCGTCTCGCGCATCGGCTACATGCAGGGCGGCAAGGCGGCGGAATGGGTGGACGAGGAACTGCACGAAGTCGTCACCGGCAAGGCGGTCGATTTCATCCGCGCCAACCGCGACAAGCCGTTCTTCCTGTTCTTCCCGCTGCACGATCCGCACGTGCCGCGCATGCCGGGCAAGCGCTTTCAGGGTGCGACCACGATGGGCCCGCGCGGGGACTCCATCGTGCAGATGGACTGGATGACGGGGCAGGTGATCGCCGAACTCGAACGGTTGGGGCTGGCAGAGAACACGCTGGTGATCTTCTCCTCCGACAACGGCCCGGTGCTCAATGACGGGTATGACGACGGCGCGGTGGAAATGCTGGGCGACCATATGCCCGCAGGCCCCTTGCGCGGCGGCAAGTACAGCGCCTTCGAAGCGGGTGCGCGGGTGCCGACCTTCGCGTGGTGGCCGGGGCGGATCAGGCCGGGGGTGAGCGATGCGCTGCTGACGCAGGTCGATCTGTTCGCCTCGCTCGCCGCGCTGACCGGCGCGCCGCTGGCCGATAATGTGGCGATCGACAGCCAGAACCTGCTCCCCGCATGGCTCGGCCAGAGCGCGCAGGGGCGTGGCTGGCTGTTCAAGGAATCGGTCGCCGGTTTCGCCATCCGCGAAGGCGCGCTCAAATATATCGCGCCGATGCGCAATCCCGAGCAGGCGGCCTTCGTCGCAGGCAAGGGGATAGAGAGCGCGGCCAGCCGCAAGCCGCAGCTTTACGACCTGGCGAGCGACATCGGCGAACAGCGCAATATCGCCCGTGAACGGCCTGCCGATGTGGCGCGGCTGGCCGCCCTGCTGGCACAGGTCGAAGCGCAGAGCCGCGCCGCGACCGATCGCGCGAAGGCCGCCCGGTGATCCCCGCCCGCCGCGCCTTCGCTGCCATCGCCGTCGCTCTGGCGGCGCTGGTGCTGGGCGGGTGCCTGTCGGTGCCGCTGGCCGCCGAGCCGCGCCGTGCGCCCAATATCGTCATCATCCTCGCCGATGATGCGGGCTATGGCGATTTCGGGTTTCAGGGCAGCCGCGAGATGGCAACGCCCAACATCGACGCACTGGCGCGGCAGGGGGTGGTCTATGAACAGGCCTATGCGACGACGCCCTTCTGCAGCCCCTCGCGCGCCGGATTGCTGACGGGGCGGCACCCGCTGCGCTACGGCTTCGAATTCAACCTGACGCATGATCCCGCACCGGGGATCGACCCGGCCTTCATGGGGCTGGCGACCGGCGAGAAAACGCTGGCCGACCGGCTCAAGGCGCTGGGCTATCGCACCATCGCGGTTGGCAAGTGGCATCTGGGCGATGCGCCGCAGTTCCATCCCAATGCCCGCGGGTTCGATCATTTCTACGGGCTGATCGGCGGCAACAGCAGCTATTTCCCCGCAAGCGTGAAGCCGGGCGCACTGCAACGCAACGGCGCGGCTGTGACGGCGCGGGCCTATCTCACCGATGATTTCGCAGCCGAAGCCATCGAACAGATCGATGCGGCGGCGGGCCAGCCGTTCCTGCTCTACCTTGCCTTCACCGCGCCGCACACGCCGATGGACGCGACGGCGGCCGACATTGCCCGCTTCCGCCACATCGCCGATCCGCAGCGGCGGCGGCTGGCGGCGATGATGTGGGGGCTCGACCGTGCGACGGGCCGCGTGCTGGAGGCGCTGAAGGCGCGCGGGCTGGAGCGGAACACGCTGGTGATCTTCACCAACGACAATGGCGGCGATGCGATCGGGCTGGATGCCGATAACCGGCCGCTGCGGGGCATGAAGGGCACTCTGCTCGAAGGCGGGATCAGGGTGCCGATGATCGTGCGCTGGCCCGATGGCACCGGCGCAGGCGAGCGGCGTTCGCACCCCGTCTCGCTGATGGATATCGTGCCGACTGCGCTGACGCTGGCGGGCGGGGCCTTGTCGCGCGGGCTCGACGGGTTGCCGCTGTCCGTGACCGGACGCGTAGCTGAACGCACGCTCCACTGGCGCTATGACACCGTGGCGGCGATGCGGCAGGGGTCGTGGAAGCTGCTGCGCTTCCCCGACCGCGCGCCGCAGCTCTACAATCTCGCGCAAGACCCGGGCGAGGCGCATGATCTCGCCCCCGCCCAGCCCGAGCGCCTCGCGGCGATGATGAAGGCGCTGTTCGCGTGGGAAGGCACGGTCGAACACCCGCGCTGGCATACGGGCAGCTTCTGGTCTCAGGAGGATATCCGCCGCTATGCCGAGGCCCATGTCCGCGCCGAGAACGCCAAGGCCAAGGCCGGCCTCTCGCCCGAACCGCAGGATTAGCCCCTATGCATGGGACCATCCACAGCCGCACGGCCTCGGGCGCGATTAAATGATAGTATTATTCAACATCGCATATTATTGTGATTATTGAACGACCAAAACCAAGATCAACGAAAGGTCCGGTAGACGACATGGGGGGCAATTCGGGCAAGCGGCGCAGCGCGCACAGCTATGGCAAGCTCGACCGCGACGGGTTTATCCATCGCTCGTGGATGAAGGCGCAGGGCTATCCGGCTGATGCGTTTGACGGGCGGCCGGTGATCGGCATCTGCAACACCTGGTCGGAGCTGACGCCGTGCAATTCGCACATGCGCGAACTGGCCGAATACGTGAAACGCGGGGTGTGGGAAGCGGGCGGCCTGCCGCTTGAATTCCCGGCCATGTCGCTGGGCGAAACGCAGATGCGCCCCACCGCGATGCTGTTCCGCAACCTGCTGGCGATGGAGGTCGAGGAATCGATCCGCGGCAATCCCATCGACGGCGTGGTGCTGCTGGGCGGCTGCGACAAGACCACGCCGGGCCAGATTATGGGCGCGGCGAGCGTCAACCTGCCGACCATGGTGATTTCCTCCGGCCCGATGCTGAACGGCAAGTTCAAGGGCAAGGATATCGGCTCGGGCACCGATGTGTGGAAGCTGTCCGAAGCGGTGCGTGCAGGCGACATGAGCCCGCAGGAATTCTTCGCGGCAGAAAGCGGCATGTCGCGTTCGCGCGGCACCTGCAACACGATGGGTTCCGCCTCCAGCTTTGCCGCAATTTCCGAGGCGCTGGGCGTGGCGCTCAAGTATAACGCGACCATCCCCGCGGTGGATGCCAACCGGCAGGCGATGGCGCATGCGACCGGTCGGCGGATCGTCGATCTGGTGCGCGAAGACAAGCGCCTGTCGCACTTCCTCACCCGCGAAGCCTTCGAAAACGCGATCAAGGTCCACGCGGCGATTGGCGGCTCGACCAACTCGGTGATCCACCTGCTGGCGCTGGCGGGCCGCGTGGGCGTGCCCTTGAGCCTCGACGATTTCGACGGGCTGGGCGGCGACATGCCGCTGCTCGCCAACATCATGCCCTCGGGCGAATATCTGATGGAGGATCTGCACTACGCCGGCGGCATGCCCGCGCTGATGTCGGCGATGGCGGAGCACCTTAATCTCGATGTCGAGACTGTCTCGGGCGAGACCATCGGCGAGCAGATCGCGGGCGCGGAAATCTTCAATCCGGCGGTGATCGCCACGCCCGATGCGCCGTTCAAGCACGCCTCGGGCATCTGGGTGCTGCGCGGCAATATCGCCCCCGATGGCGCAATCATGAAGCCGAGCGCGGCCTCGCCGCAGTTGCTTTCGCATCGCGGGAAGGCGGTGGTGTTCGAGACGATCGAGGACTTCAAGGCGCGCGTCGACGATCCCGATCTGGAGATCGACGCGAGCTCGATCATGGTGCTCAAGGGCTGCGGGCCGAAGGGTTATCCGGGGATGCCCGAAGTCGGCAACATGCCGCTGCCGCGCAAGCTGCTCGAACAGGGCGTGACCGACATGGTGCGCATTTCCGATGCGCGCATGAGCGGCACGGCGTTCGGCACGGTGGTGTTGCACGTCTCACCCGAAACCTCGGTCGGCGGTCCGCTGGGGCTGGTGGAGACAGGCGACGAAATCGTGCTCGATGCCGATGCCCGCACGCTCGATCTGATGGTGTCGGACGAGGAACTCGCCCGCCGTGCGGCAGCGCGTGCACCCGAGGAATATGACACCAACCGCGGCTATGTCGCGATGCACCGCCGCCACGTGATGCAGGCGCATCTCGGCGCCGATCTCGACTTTCTGGTCGGATGCAGCGGCGACGAGGTCAAACGGGAGAGCCACTGATGCAACGCTACGCCACCTATCCCAGCCTCGCCGGACGCCGCGTGTTCATCACCGGCGGGGCGACCGGCATCGGCGCGGCGATGGTCGAAGCCTTCGCCGGGCAGGGCGCGGTGGTGGGCCACCTCGATCTGGCCGAGGATGCGGCAGAAGCGCTGGCCGATCAGTTGCAGGCCGCCGGCCATGCCCGCCCATGGTTCCGCCGCGTCGACGTGACCGACGCCGCCGCACTCAAGGCGGCCATCGGTGATTTCGCTGCAGAAGCGGGCGGGCTCGACGTGCTTGTCAACAATGTCGCCAATGACACCCGTCACGATCCGCTGGAAACCTCGGAAGAGAGCTGGCGCAAGTGCATGGCGGTGAACCTCGACTGCGCCTTCTTCGCCTCGCAGCGTGCGGTGGAATTGATGCGGGCAGGCGGCCACGGCGGGGCCATCGTCAACTTCTCCTCGATCAACGCCGTGCTCGGCCCGGACGGCATGCCCGGCTATGTCACCGCCAAGGCCGGGCTGCTCGGCATGACCAAGGCGCTCGCTCGGCAATACGGGCCGGACGGCATCCGGGTGAACACCATCCTGCCCGGCTGGGTCGTCACCCGGCGCCAGCTCGATCTGTGGCTGACGCCCGAGGCCGAGGCCGAATGGATGGAGCAGGTCTGCCTGAAAGAGCGCATCGAACCGCGCGATGCGGCCAATCTCGCCATGTTCCTTGCCGCCGATGACAGCCGGATGATAACCAACCAGCACTTCATCATCGACGGCGGGAGAGTGTGATGGCGAGCCAGTATCTGACCGGCGAAGTGGTGGAGCGGATCGGCGGGCAGATCGTGCGCGGCGATGTGGCGCCGGGCGGCAGCCTGCCGATCGAGGCGGAGCTGGCCAAGCAGCACGACACCTCGCGCACTGTGATCCGCGAGGCGGTGAAGATGCTGACGGCCAAGGGCCTCGTCGGCTCGCGGCCCCGGCGCGGGACCTATGTCGAGCCCGAGCACAAGTGGAACATCCTCGATCCCGATGTGCTGCGCTGGACGCTGCAACGGCGCTTTTCGTTCGAGCTGATGCGCGACTTTCTGGTGGTGCGCGAAGGGATAGAGCCCAAGGCCGCCGCCGCCGCCGCCACCCGGCAGGATCGCGCCGCCATCGCCGAAATCGCCGCGCGGCTGCACGACATGCGCGAGGCGGACGAAGGCAGGATGGACTCGCTCGAATCCGACATCGCCTTCCACATCGCCATCCTGCACGCGAGCGGGAACCGCTTCTTCATCCAGTTCAGCCACGTGATCGACACCGCGCTGAGGTTCTCGATCCGGCTGACCAATTCCGTAAAAGGCGTGCGCATGGCGAGCGTTGCCGATCACGAACGCATCTATCTCGCCATCGAACGCGGCGATGCGGACGGCGCGGCGCAGGCGGCGCAGGAGTTGCTGACCGAAGCGATCCGCCTGCTTGATGCCCGCGCATTGAGCGACGGGGAAGTCGCCGTCCCGGTGGCCTAGGCCCCCTGCGCGGCCTTGAACGCCGCGACAATCGCGCGCGCATCGGCGGCGATATCTTCGAGCGGCTTGCCCGGCTTGAACAGCGATCCGCCGATCCCGAACCCGGCTGCTCCGGCAGCGAGAAATTCGCCCATGTTGCCGGCATTGATGCCCCCCACCGCCAACACCGGCATCTGCGGCGGCAGCACCGCGCGCACCGCCTTGATGATCGCGGGGCTGACCATTTCGGCGGGGAAGATCTTGAGGCCGGTCGCGCCCGCTTCCAATGCGGCGAACATCTCGGTGGGCGTGACGACGCCGGGCATGCTCACCATGCCATGCGCGGCAGTGCGGCGGATCACGGCGGGGTTGCAGTTGGGCGACACGACCAGCTGCGCGCCGATAGCGGCCAGATCATCAACCTGCGCTTCGGTGAGCACCGTGCCCGCGCCGATGAGCGCGCAGTCGCCCAGCGCCTCGACCAGCGCGGCGATGCTGGTGAGCGGCTCGGGCGAATTGAGGGGGACTTCGATGATGTCGAACCCGGCCTCGACCAGCACTTCGCCCACGGCGACTGCCCGCTCCGGCTCGAGCCCGCGCAGGATCGCCACCAGCGGCAGCCTGCCTTCGATTGTCCCCGCCATCATCCGTCCCTTCACACTTTCGCAGCTTCGTGAATGGCTATTGCCTAATTATACTATTAATGCAACAAAACCGAAAAACGGGGCCAAAAAACGGGGAGAGCGCCAGTGGGATTGGCAACCATCGATATCATCGTGATCGCAGCCTATGCGATCTTCATTTTCGGTCTCGCACAGTTCGTGAGCCGCGAAAAGGCCGGGCACCAGAAGGACAGTTCCGACTACTTCCTCGCCTCCAAAAGCCTGCCGTGGTGGGCCATCGGCGCATCGCTGATCGCGGCCAATATCTCGGCCGAACAGATCATCGGCATGTCGGGTTCGGGCTATGCCATCGGCTTGGCGATTGCCTCCTATGAATGGATGGCGGCGATCACGCTGCTGATCGTCGGCAAGTTCTTCCTGCCGATCTTCCTCAAGAACGACATCGTCACCATGCCGCAGTTCCTCGAACAGCGGTACGGCACCCGCATCCGCACGCTGATGGCGGTGTTCTGGCTGGCGCTTTACGTGTTCGTGAACCTCACTTCGATCGTGTGGCTGGGCTCGATTGCGGTCAACAAGGTGGCGGGCGTCGATCAGGATGTGGCGCTGTTCGCTCTCGGCGGGTTTGCGCTGCTCTATCAGCTCTATGGCGGGCTGAAGGCCGTGGCGATGACCGATATCGTGCAGGTGACGCTGCTGATCTGCGGCGGCCTGCTGATTTCGGGCATTACCCTGTCGGAGATCGGCGGCGATGCCGGGATCGTCGGCGGCTTCACCCGGATGACGACCGAGCTGCCGGGCAAATTCGACATGATCCTGTCGCCCGACAATCCGTTCTACAAGGATCTGCCGGGCCTGTCGGTGCTGCTTGGCGGGATGTGGATCGCCAACCTCAGCTATTGGGGTTTTAACCAGTACATCATCCAGCGCGCACTGGCCGCCAAGAGCCTGCCGGAAGCGCAGAAGGGGATCGTGTTTGCCGCCTTCCTCAAGCTGCTGATGCCGGTGATCGTGGTGCTGCCGGGGATTGCCGCAGTGATCCTTGCGCCGGAGCTTGCAAAGCCTGACGAGGCCTATCCGACGATGATGCGCTATCTGCCGTCGGGCATTCTTGGCCTTGTGTTCGCGGCGCTGATGGCGGCGGTGGTTGCTTCGACCGCGTCCAAGATCAACTCGATCGCCACCATCTTCACCCTCGATCTCTATGCCAAGTTCAAGGGCATTGATCCGGCCTCGGCGGAGGCTTCGGCCAAGGCGGGGCAGGAGAACCATCTGGTGCTGGTCGGCCGGGTGAGCGCCGCGATTGCCACGCTGCTGGCGCTCGTCACCGCGCGGCCCTTGCTGGGCGGGTCGGATCAGGCGTTCCAGTTCATCCAGGAATTCTCGGGCTTCTTCACCCCGGGGATCACGGTGATCTTCCTGCTCGGCCTGTTCTGGAAGAAAGCGAGCGAGGCAGGCGCAATCGGTGCGGCGGCAGCTTCGGTGCTGCTGTCCTATGGGCTGAAGGTGGCGGCGCCGGAAATCCCGTTCATGGACCGCATGGGGATCGTCTTCCTCGCCGCGCTGGCGCTGGCGGTGGTGTTGTCCTACCTCATGCCCGCCGCCGCCAATGCCGACCGGATCACGACCGAGGGCGTCAGCTACAAGACCACCGGCAGCTTCAATGTCGCCTCGGTGGCGGTTGTGGCGATCTTGACCGCGCTCTATGCGACGTGGTGGTGAGCGATGGAACTGGTTGCGACAATTCCCGCAGGGTGCGTGCTGGGCGAAGGGCCGGTATGGGATCACCGCCTCTCGTGCCTGTGGTTCACCGATATCCAGTCGTCGCAATTGCTGCGGCTGGACTGGCCCTCGGCTGAACTGACGAGGTTCGCTCTGCCCGAGCGGCTGGGTTCGCTCGGGCTGACGGATGATCCGGCACGGCTGGTGTGCGCCTTTGCCAGCGGCTTTGCGCTCTATGCGCCCGCGACGGGCATCTGCCAGTGGCTGCACAAGACCGAACCCCACTATCGCGGCATTCGCATGAATGACGGGCGGGTGGACCGGCAGGGGCGCTTCTGGGCCGGAAGCATGGTCGAGAACCGGAAATTGGCTGCAGGCGAGGGCGGTTCGCTCTACCGGCTCGACGGCCGCGATGCTGCGCCCGAGGCCTTGCGCGGCGGAATTGCGATCAGCAACGCGACCTGCTTCGCACCCGATGGCAGCGCGCTTTATTTCACCGACACGCCGACGCAGGTAATCCTGCGCTATCCGCTCGATGCCGAAACCGGCACGATTGGCGAGCCTGCCGTGTTCGCGCGGCTGGCGGGCGAGGCTTATCCTGATGGCGCAGATGTCGATGCGAGTGGCCGCGTGTGGAATGCCGAGTGGGGCAGCGGGCGGGTGACCGCTTACAATCCTGACGGCAGCCAATTCGCGCAGATCGATCTGCCCGTCAGTCAGGTCACCTGCCCGGCCTTTGGCGGCGCAGACCTCGACCTGCTGTTCGTCACCTCGGCGCGCGAGGGGCTGTCAGACGAACAGCTTGCGCGCGAGCCACATGCGGGCGATGTGTTCGTCTATCGACCCGGCGTCACCGGGCTACCCGCGCCGATCTGGCGCGGCTGAAGCGGAAGAGGGAATCCATGCGTAAATACGTCCTCGCAGCCTTGCTGCTGGGCACCGCCCTGCCGACCGCTGCGGCGGCGCAGGCACTCGGCCTCGGCCCGCTGGTTTCGGACGGCGCGGTGTTCCAGCGCGGCAAGCCCGTCACCGTCTCCGGCACCGCCGCGCCGAACAGCAAGGTCGAGTTGCGGCTGGGCGAGGCCGTGCGGAATGTCACCGCTGACAGCGAGGGCGCGTGGCAGGCCGAGTTCCCGGCGATGGAGGCGACCACCGGCCTTGCCCTCACCGTAACCTCGGCTGCGGAGACGCTGACGGCGAGCAATCTCGCGGTCGGCGATGTGTTCCTGTGTTCGGGCCAGTCGAACATGCAGTGGTCGATGCGCGAAACCGCCATGCCCGATAACGAGCGGCGGGTGGCGGTCGACAAGACTATCAGCCTGTTCTCGGTGCCGATTGCCAACGCGCGGACCCCGCAGCGCGCCTTCGCATCGCCTGCCAAGTGGAGCAATGCCTTCGACGGCTCGGGCGATTTCTCTGCCATTTGCCTGATTACGGGCCGCGCGATTGCCAACGCGCAGAAGGTGCCGGTGGGCCTGATCGATTCCTCGATGGGCGGCACGCCGATTGAAGCATGGCTGCCCTATGACGGGCTGAAGGCGGCAGGCGGGGCGGATGAGGGCCTTGCGATCCTCGATGCCTTCCGCGCCGATCCGGTGACCGCCGAGGCGCGCTATGGCGCGCAGCTTGACGGCATGTGGGTCAACCCGCCGCCGCCCGGACAGCCTGCGGGCCGTCCGCGCATGGGATATGCCAACCTGTTCAACGCGATGGTCGCGCCGCTGGGCAACACGCCGCTAGCCGGTGTGCTGTGGTATCAGGGCGAGAACAACACCAACCGCCCCGCCCCGCGCGAAGCCTATCGCCGCCAGCTCACCGCCCTACTAGACAGCTGGCGCGCGCGGTTCGGAGCGGATGTGCCGTGGGTGATCGTCCAGCTCGCCCCCTTCGGCAAGCTCACCGATCAGCCGGGCGAGCACAACTGGTCTGAAGTGCGCGAGGCGCAGCGGCTGGTGGCCGAGGCCGATCCGCTCGCGGAGATGGTGACGACGGTGGATGTGGGCGAGCGGCTCGACATTCACCCGCCGCTGAAAAAGCCGGTCGGCAACCGGGCGGCGGCGGCGCTCGCATTCCTGCGCTATGGCGGGAAGGCAGAGGCGCTGGGGCCGCGACCGCTTGCGGCCAGCCGGACTGGCGACGAAGTGCTGATCGCCATGACCCCTGCCACCGGCACGCTGATGGCGGCATCATGGGGCAGGCCGGGGCCGTTCATCCTGTGCGATGCCGCAGCGACCCGCACCTGCACCTTTGCCGACGCGCGGCTCGCCAATGGCGGGATCGCGGTCAGCATCCCCGCTGGCTTCAACCCGGCGCTGGTGCGCTATTGCTGGGGCGCGGCGCCGATCTGCAACGTGTTTGACACCGAGCAGCGTCCTCTGCCAGCCTTTGAACTGCCGGTGATAAACGAGGAACGCCCCTAACCATGAATGACCCTGCCACGCCGCCGACGGGCCGGATCGTCAGCTTCGGCGAAGTTCTGCTGCGCCTTGCCGCGCCTTCGGGCGAATTGCTGCTGCAACGCATGGCGTTCGAACCGAGTGTCTGCGGGGCCGAGGCCAATGTCGCGGTCGCGCTGGCCGGGTTCGGGCACGATGCGCGGCTGGTGACGGCGCTGCCGGACAATGCAGTGGGCGCGGCGGCGCGGCAGACGCTGCGCGGTTTCGGCGTGACGCTTTGCGCCGAGGCCGTCGCAGGCAGTCGGCTCGGCCTGTTCTTCCTCCAGCCCGGCGCGATGACCCGGCCTGCCAGCGTCACCTATGACCGCGCAGGCTCGGCCTTCGCGGGCTTCGATCCGACGGGCTATGACTGGCCCGCATTGCTGGACGGGGCCGACTGGCTGTTTAGCAGCGGGATCACCGCCGCGCTTGGCGACAAGGCGCTCGCGGCCCTCCGCGCGGCGATGGCTGCGGCGCGCGAGGCGGGTGTAAAAATCGCTTTCGACACCAATTTCCGCCCGACTCTGTGGCAGGGGCGCGAGGCAGAGGCCGCCGCGATCCTGCGTGAATTGTCGTGCGAAGCCGATCTGCTGTTTGCCGGTCGCCGCGCAGTGGCGATGATGGCGGGCGGGGATTACAGCGGCGGCGATCCGGCCGAGGGCTTCCACGCCGCCGCGCAGACGATGTTCGCGCTCTCCCCGCGCATCCGGCACATGGCCGCGACCCGGCGCAATGTGTTTTCGAGCGACCGGCAGGACATAACCGGGCTGCTGGCCAACCGCGAAGGGCTGTCGGTGAGCCGCACGGTGCCTCTCGAAAACATCGTCGACCGGGTCGGCACCGGCGATGCCTTTGCCGCCGGGATCGTCCACGGCCTCGTCACCGGGATGGACCGCGATGCCACAATCGGCTTTGCCATGGCCTGCTCGGAATGGGCGCATTCGGTGCCCGGGGACTTCCTGCGCGCTTCGGTGGGCGATATCGCCGCGCTGGGCGCAGGCGGAGGGGACGTGCGGCGGTGAGACTCGCAAACCTGCCTGTCGTGCTCGCCGTGATCGGGCTTGCCGCGTGCTCGGAACCCGCGCCCGAAGCGCCGCAACTGCCTTTGAGCGCGAGCGACTTTGCCACCACCGCCACCTGCACCCCGCCGCCCAGCGCGCGTGTGCGGATCGAGGGCGGCACCTTCCTGATGGGCGAGGATGCGGTCTATGCCGAGGAAGGCCCGCCGCGCGAGACTACGGTGGGCGGGTTCTGGATCGACCCGCACGAGGTGACCAACGCGCAGTTCGCCGCATTCGTGAAGGCGACCGGCTATGTCACCATCGCGGAAAAGCCGGTCGATCCTGCGGCCTTCGGCGTGCCGCGCGAACAGATCCCGGATTACATGCTCCAGCCCGGATCGGCGGTGTTCACGCCGCCTGCCAAGCCGTCGAAGAGTTACTGGGACTGGTGGCAATATGTGCCGGGCGCGAGCTGGCAGAAGCCTTATGGCCCGCAAGGCCCCGACGCACAGCCGAGCCAGCCGGTCGTGCATCTCGCGTGGGACGACATGCAGGCCTATGCCACATGGAAGGGCGGCCGCCTGCCGACCGAGGCCGAGTGGGAATTCGCAGCATCAGTCGCGGGCAAGGAGCGCGCCGTCGCCCAGCCCGGCGATAAGGCCGCCAACAGCTGGCAGGGCGTGTTCCCGGTGGTCAACGAAGCGATCGACGGGTTCAAGGGCGTGGCCCCGGTCGGATGCTTCGCGCCCAATGCGGCCGGGCTCTACGACATGGTCGGCAATGTCTGGGAAGTCACGTCGGACTACTTCCGCCCCGGCCACGATCCCGCCGCCCGTGACAACCCCAAGGGGCCGAGCGAGAATGACGCCTATGATCCGATGAACCCGGTCGGTCCGAGCCGAGTGGTCAAGGGCGGTTCCTACCTCTGCGCGCCCAATTACTGCCAGCGCTACCGCCCGCAATCACGGCAGGGGCGCGATCCCGGCCTCGGGGCGTCGAATGTGGGCTTCCGGCTCGCCTATGACGCGCCAGAGCAGCCCTGAACCGCTGACTTTGCCGCGGCGCGCATTGCAGCCATTGCACTGCGCGCCGGGGAGAGTATGCCGCACCTGACCGGGTCGCGACCGGAGGGGGGGTATCTGCATGACAAGGGCCATCCTGCTGGGGGCGCTGCTGGCGGTGCCGGCTGCCGTCGCGCCGGATGCGGCGCAGGCGCAGAACGAGCGGACGCGGGCAACCTCCACCACCGCCCCCGAAGCCGAAACCGAAACGCGGGAGGCAACGCTCAAGCGGGCGGCCGCGCTCGGGCGGCGGGCCTACGATCTGTCCGAAGCGGGCGATAATGCCGCTGCCCTGCCCCTGCTGGAGCAATCCCTGACGCTCCTGCGCAGCGTTCTGGGCGAGGAGGACCGCCTCACCCTGATCGCCACCGACAATTACGCCTACATGCTGCATCAGGCCCGCCGCGCCGAGGAGGCCGAGGCGCTGTTTGCCGACACCCTGCGCATACGCCGCGCAAAGCTGGGCGAGCGTGATCCCGAAACGCTGACGGGCCTCAACTATCATGCGATGGCGCTGATCGATGGGGGGCGAGCAGCCGAGGGCGAGCCGGTTCTGGCCGAGGCCCTGCGGTTGCGGCGCGCGGTGCTGGGGGCCAGCCACCCCGATACCCTCGCCAGCCTGATCGCCTATGCGCGGGTGCTCGAAACACTGGGCCGCCGCCCCGAGGCCGCCCCGCTGCTGGCCGAGGCGCTGGAAATCCGCCGCGACATGCTCGGCGAGAGCCATCCCGATACGCTCACCAGCCTCAACAACTACGCCTTTGCGCTGCAGGAACTCGGCCGGTTGAACGAGGCCGAGCCGCTGTTTGCCAAGGCCCTGCAACTCCGGCGGCAGACGCTGGGGGAGACCGCCCCGGATACGCTGAACAGCCTCAACAACTATGCGATGGTGCTGGAAAGTCTTGGCCGCGCCGCCGAGGCCGAGCCGCTGCTGGCCGAGGCCCTGCGACTGCGGCGCGCAGCACTGGGCGAGCGGTCGCCCGATACGCTCACCAGCCTCAACAATTACGCCCTGGTGCAGATCAGGCTGGGCCGAGCAGACGTTGCCGAACCGCTCTATGCCGAGGCGCTGGAGGGCTTTCGCGCGGTGCTGGGCGAGCGCCATCCGCAAACGCTCGTCGCGCTCAATAACTACGCCTTTGTCGTCAGCAAGCTGGGCCGCGCCGACGAGGCCGAAGCGCTCTATGCCGAGGCCTTGCGGCTGCATCGCGAAGTGCTGGGCGAACGCCACCCGCAAACGCTCAACAGCCTCAACAATTATGCCTTCGCGCTGCAAATGCTGGGCCGTTTCGAGGTGGCCGAACCGCTTTATGCCGAGGCCCTGCGGCTGCACCGCGAGGTGCTGGGCGAGCGCCATCCCAAGACGCTCAATATCCTCAGCAACTACGCCAATGTCCTCGAAAGCCTTGGCCGGACCGCGCAGGCCGAGCCGCTGATGGCCGAGGCCCTGCGGTTGCGGCGCGCGCTGCTGGGTCCCGATCATCCCGACACGCTCATCAGCCTCAACAGCTATGCCGCGATGCTCGACACGCTCGACCGGCTGGACGAGGCCGAGCCGCTCTATGCCGAGGCGCTGCGCCTGCGGACAGCGTCGCTCGGGCCCGAACATCCCGACACCCTCACCAGCATGAACAATTACGCGTATGTGCTGCGGCGGCTGGGGCGGCTGGAGGAGGCCGCGGCGCTGCACGACACGGCTCTGCGGCTGAAGCGCAAGGTGCTGGGCGATCGCCACCCGGACACGCTGATCGGGCTTGAAGGCTATGCCATGCTGCTAAGCCGCCTTGGCCGAGCGGGCGAGGCGCTGCCGCTGGCGCGCGAGTTGGCCGTCAGCACCCGCGCCCGCGCTACAACGCTTGCACAAGACGGCCTGCGCGGCACCGCCCAGCAGGGCCGCGAGCTTGCCAACCGGCAGGGCGTCGAGCGCCTGCTCGCCGATGTACTGTGGGCCAATTTCGCGCCCGACCGGAGCCAGACGGCGCTGCCGGGCGAGGCTTTCACCGCGCTCCAATTGGCCAGCACCGGGCGCACAACGCAGGCGGTGGCCGATGCCGCCGCGACGCGCTTTGCCGCCGATCAGGGGCTGAAGGATCTGGTGCGCGAGCGGCGGGCACTCGCCCGCGAATGGCCCGAGATCGAAACCGCGCTGGTCACCGCCGAAGCGGGCGGAGAGGCGGGCGCGCAGCAGCGCGAAGGCCTGCGCCAGCGCCTCGCCACCATCAACGCGCGGCTGGCAGCAATTGACGCCGTGCTCGCCCGCGAAACCCCGCAATTCTTCGCCATCCAGAACCAGCAGTCGGTCACGCTTGATGCCCTGCGCGAACGGCTGGGGGCGGACGAGGCGGTACTGTTCCTTGTCCCCACGCCGGACGGCACGCACAGCATGGCCGTCACCCGCGAGACGATCCGCTGGGAGCGCGCCGATCTGGCCGAGGCCGCGGCGAGCAAGGCGGTGAGCGAGATGCGCAAGGGGCTGGAGATCGAGGGCGGCGGGGAACTGCCCGAATTCAGTCTGATGCAGGCGCACGCGCTCTACCGCCAGCTGGTCGCGCCAGTGGAGGATGCGCTGGTGGGCAAGGCGCGGGTCTATGTGGTGGCCGACGGGGCCTTGTCGCGCCTGCCGCTCGGCACGCTGGTGACGCAGCCGCCCGCGCCGGGGGCTGACCCCAATGATCCCGCCGTGCTGCGCGCCGCCGGGTGGCTGGCCGATCGCTTTGCGCTGGTGCAGCTGCCGTCCTTGCAGGCGCTGGTCTATGTCCGCGCCTTTGCCGGTCCGGCAGGCGAGGCGGAGGATGCCGGGTTCCTCGGCTTCGGGGCCCCGGCGCTCAAGGGCTCGGCGGCGCTGCGCGGGGCGCGTTCGGCGACGCTGGCACCGCTCGATGCGGCGGGGCTGGCCGGCAGCGGGCGCAATGCCGGGGGCACAGCGCTGATGGACCCGGACGCCCTGCGCCGCCTCTCGGCCCTGCCGGGAACGCGGATCGAGCTGCAACGGGTCAGCGCGGCGCTAGGCAGCGGGGATGAGGCGCTGCGGCTCGATGCCGCGATGACGGAGCGCGCGATCCGCGACCTCGACCTGTCGGGCGTGCGGGTGCTCCATCTCGCCACCCATGCTTTCACCAGCGAGGAAGCGGGCAGCCTGACCGAGCCGGGCCTCGTCTTCACCCCGCCCGCGCAGGCGAGCGTGGCGGATGACGGCTATCTCGCCGCGTCGGAGGTGGTGTCGCTGGCGCTGACCTCGGCGCGCTGGGTGATCCTGTCGGCCTGCAACACCGCCTCGCCCTCGGGCAAGCCGGGCGAAACCGGGCTGTCGGGCTTGGCGCAGGCATTCTTCTATGCCGGGGCGGAAAGCCTGCTGGTGAGCCATTGGCCGGTGTTCGACGACATCGCTCCGGTCATCACGGTCGAGGCGCTCAGGGCCTCGGCAGCCGGAATGCCGCGCGCGGAAGCCTTGCAGGCGGCGCAAGCCAAGGTCCGCGAAGACCCGGCGCTCGATGCCGCGCATCCGGCGGTGTGGGCGCCGTTCTCGCTGGTCGGCGAGGGACGTTAAGCGACAGGAGTGCCGAGCAGGCCGAGCTGCGCCGCGCGGAAGACCGATTGTGCGCGGTTCACGGCTCCCAGCTTGGTGCAGGCGCGGGTGACGTGATAGCGCACCCCGGCATGGCTGCACCCGAGGATGATGCCGATCTCGAAGTCGGTCTTGCCGTGCGCGATCCAGTTGAGGCACTCGATTTCGCGGCTGGTGAGCAGGCAGTCGTCAGGCAGATAGCGCTCGTCGCGGCTGACCATCACATAGCCGCGCACAAAGCGCTCGATCGGGGCAGCCAGCGCTTCGACCACGCGGGCGAAGGGTGCCGAGAGATCGGTTTGCTCGCCGTCGCGGCTGACAAGGATCGCCCCGCCAACCTGACCGAAAGGCAGGTGCACCGGCACGACAATCGCCGATGCGGGGCTATCCTCTGCCGTCTGGGTGTCGCGCATGATCTGGCCGATCACGCGGTTGCTCCAGCGCGTGCGGATGCCTTCGCCGGTGGCCCAGAACGGCTCGCTCTCGACCCGGCAGGCGCGCAGCAAGGGCGAGCGCAGCAGCTGCTCGCGGCATTGCCACGGGGCAAGCTCGTGCGCGGCCCAGCCGAATGCGCCGGTATCGAGCGGATCGCCCGCCGCATCGACCATCGCCGCAAGGGTGGAAAGATCGTGCCACACCATCAGGCGCAGGCCGTGGCTGTCCGCTGCGCGGGCCAGTGCCTCTGCCGCCCCGACAATATCGGTCGGGCCAGCAATGGTGACATCGTCGATCAGCGCGCGGCTGGCGGCAGCGGCGCTGTAGCGGTGAAATTCGAGAACGTTGGTTGCCAAGCGGTTTCTCCCGTTCCGACCCGCCAAGGTTTGCCCAAGCCCGCCCGCCAGTCCAATGTTAATTTGCAAATTTGCAAAGGCCGAATTTGCAAACTACAGTCATGCGCCATGTCGACCCGGCACCGTATCTTCGCAGGCGCGCACTTGAGGGCGCTGCGTGAACGCCACAATCTGCGGCAGGTGGAGCTGGCGCAGAAGCTTGGCGTCAGCCCGTCCTATCTCAGCCAGCTGGAGCATGACGACCGGCCGCTAACGCCCCGGCTGGTGGAGCGCGTGGCGGGCGAATTCCCGCTCGACTGGCACGATTTCCCCCGCGCCGATGCCGAGCAATTGTCGCTGGCGCTACGCGAGGCGGTGGCCGATCCGCTGTTCGATTCGCCCCTCCCGCCCGAGGCGATTGCCCGCCTTGCCGAACAGCAGCCCGCCTTCGCGCGGCGCTTTGTCGAGCTGCACGGCGCGTTCCGGCGCGCCAGCCAGCGGCTCGAAATGGTCGACGAGGCGCTGACGGTCGACACCGACGAAGGCGCGCGCCTGCCGTGGGAGGAAGTGCGCGACTGGTTCCACATTGCGAACAACTACGTCGACCCGATCGACCGCGCCGCCGAGAAACTCGCCCGCCTGATCGCCGGGCCGGATGCCGTGCCGACCACCGAGTCGCTGCAACGCCACCTCAATGAGGTACACGGGATTGCGGTGGAGATCCGCCCGCTCGACGAGCTGCGCAACTTCGATTCGGCGGGCCGGGTGTTGCAAATCGATTCGGGCCAGCCCGCCGCCAGCATCCGCTTCCAGATCGCCTATCACGTCGCTGCTACCACGCTTGGCGAAGTGATCCGCGCCATTGCCGAGGCCGCCGCGCTGCGCAGCGATGCGGCGCGCGAATTGCTGAAGATCGGGCTGGCCAACTATGCCGCGGGCGCGGTGCTGATGCCCTATGGCGCCTTCCGCAAATCGGCCCGCGCCTTCCGTCACGATGTCGACCGGCTGGCGCTGCATTACCAGACCAGCTTCGAACAGACCTGCCACCGCCTCTCGACCATGCAGCGCGAGGGCGAGCGCGGCTTGCCGATCTTCTTCTGCCGGATCGACATGGCGGGCAACATCACCAAGCGCCACAGCGCCACCCGCTTCCAGTTCGCGCGCTTCGGCGGGGCCTGCCCCTTGTGGATCGTGCACGAGGCCGCCGCGATCCCCGACCGCATCCTCGTCCAGCTGGCCGAAACGCCCGACGGGGTGCGCTATGTCTCGATTGCCAAGGGGCTGGTGAAGACGGCGGGGCGGTTTGATCGCAATCCGCGCCGCTATGCCGTGGCGCTGGGGTGCGAGGTGCAGCACGCCGACGAGTTCGTCTATGCCGACGGGATCGATCCGGATTCGGGCCGATCGGTAACCCGCATCGGCGTGTCCTGCCGCATCTGCCCGCGCATCGATTGCGAACAGCGCGCCTATCCGCCGAGCGATCAGGCCATCGCGGTCGATCTGTTCCGCCGCGGCGTGGTGCCCTACCAGATGAGCTAGGGATTCCTCCCCGGCCCCTATTGAGTCCCTTGCAGGCTTGCGGCAATTCTTGTTCCTATGAGCACCGCAGCACAACAGACCGCTCTGGTCACCGGAGCATCCTCGGGCGTCGGACTTTGGACCGCGCAGGCGCTGGCCGCACAGGGGTGGCACGTCATCATGGCCTGCCGCGATCTCGCCAAGGCTGAAGCCGCCGCGCGCGAAGTCGGGATTGCGCCTGCCAATCGCACGCTGATGCAGCTCGACCTTGCCGATTTCGATTCTGTCCGCGCACTTGCCATGGCCGCGCGCGAGAATGTGCGCGTGCGCGGCGGGGCGCTGGATGCGCTGGTGCTCAACGCCGCCGTCTATCTGCCCCGCGCCACCGCGCCGCAGCGCAATCCCGACGGCTACGAGCTGTCGGTCGCCACCAATTACCTCGGGCATTTCCTGCTGGCGAACCTGCTGCTGCCCGATCTTCAGGCCGCCCCCGCCCCGCGCCTTGTCGCGCTCGGCACGGTGACGGCCAATTCCGAGGAGTTCGGCGGCAAGATCCCGATCCCCGCCCCGGCCGATCTTGGCGATCTGGAAGGATTTGAGGCCGGTTTCCGCGTCCCCATCGCGATGATCGACGGCAAGCCGTTCAAGCCGGGCAAGGCCTACAAGGATTCCAAGCTGGCGCTGATGATGATGAGCCGCGAGCTGCACGCGCGGTTCCATGCCGATACCGGCATCGTGTTCGCCACGGTCTATCCCGGCTGCGTCGCCGACACCCCGCTATTCCGCAACGCGCCCAAGGCGTTCCAGACGATCTTCCCGTGGTTCCAGAAGAACATCACCAAGGGCTATGTCTCGCAGCCGCTCTCGGGCGAGCGGGTGGCGCAGGTGGTGGCCGATCCCGGCTTCACCGCATCGGGCGTGCACTGGAGCTGGGGCAACCGCCAGAAGCCGGGGGCCAAGGCCTTCGCCCAGCCGCTTTCGGCCAAGGCAGAAAACCAGCGCCGCTCGGCCCGGCTGTGGGGCTTAAGCGCCAGCCTGGTCGGGTTGGAGCAGGCCAAGGTGCCCGAGAACGCCTAGGCCGCGCCGCCTAGTCAGCCAGTTCCTTGAGCAACAGATACCAGTGATCGAGCCCTCCATAGAACGCCGCGACTGACAGGCGTTCGTTGAGACCATGGGCGAACATATCCTGCGGCCGGCTCGCCGCGCCCGAGATCGCGACGGCGGCCAGCCCGCGCGCGCGATAGTGCATCCCGTCGGTGCCGCCGCTTTCCATATAGGGCTGGATCGGCAGGCCGGGATAGCGCGCGTCGATGACCTTCCGCAGCGCCGCGGAAACCTCGTCCGGCACGGCGGATGCGGGGCTTTCGGTGACATCGGTGAGCAGCCGGAACTGCAGCTTGTCATTGCCGATCACTTCGCACAGCGCCGCCTCGGTCGCGGCCGCGCCTTCGCCCGGGAATATCCGGCAATTGACGGTGGCGGTAGCCGATTGCGGCAAGGCGTTTTCGGCATGCCCGGCGCGCAGCATGGTCGCAACGCAGGTGGTGCCGAGCGTGCCGACCGTCTCGGGATTGGCGCGCAGCACGGCGATGGCGGCGGCGTCAGTCGGGTCGGCAGCGAAGGCGCGCATCGCCGCGCCGGTCTCGCCCGGAGTAATCTGGCCGAGTGCGCCGAGGAACGCGCGGGTCAACGGGCTCGCCTGCACCGGAAACCGGTAGGCGGCGATTTTTTGCAGCGCGTCGGACAAGTCGTAGATCGCATTGTCGGCGCGCGGGCGCGAGGAATGGCCGCCGGGGTTGGTGACGGTCAGTTCGAAGGTGGCGAAAGTCTTCTCCGCCGCCTGCACACCCATCGCCAGCGGGGTGTTGTCGGGCGCCAGCGAAATCCCGCCCGCATCCGAATTGAGCACATAGGCCGGGTCGATCTGGCTCGCGACATATTCGGCCTGCGCGCGCGAGGAGATCATGCCGGTCTCCTCGTCGCCCGAGAACACAAGGTAAAGATCGCGGCGCGGGCTCCAGCCTTCCTGCTTCAGCCGGATGAAGGTGTGAACGAGGCTGGCGATGCCATACTTGTTGTCAGTCGTCCCGCGCCCGAAGAAGAAGCCGTCCTTCTCGGTAAGGGTGAAGGGCGGCAGCACCCAGTCCTCGGCCAGCGCGTCGACCACGTCCATGTGGCCGAGCATGACGATCGGCTTGCGCCCGTCGGGCTTGGTGGCAGGGAAGCGGACGACGAGGCCCTGCACCCGCTCGCCCGCGCTGTCGTAATCGGTGACGGTGATGTCGGCATCGGCAAACCCCGCCGCCTTCAACCGGCTGACGAGATAGGCGACCATCTCCGGCGTCTTGGCCTGCCCGCGCGCGGTGCGGATGGCGATGATGTCGCGGTAAATGTCGAAGGCCTGTTGCTGCTGGGCGGTCAGCGGCGCGGGGGCCTGCGCCTGCGCCGTGCCGAGCGGTGCCAGCAGGGCCGCGGCCAGCGCCAGTGCGGTGATCGGCTTGGATTTCATCATCATTCTTCCTTCAGGGGTTTCATTCGTCCGGCGCGAGCAGGCTTGCAGGGTCCATCCAATCGTCCTCGCCAATCGGATCGCCCGGCGGCACATTGACGGCGCGCGGCAGGCTGGCGGCGAACTCGGCGCGCTCTGAGGCATCGCCCAGCCGCCGCGACAGCCCGAGCGCCCAGGCGCGCTCCGCCCCGGTTGCCTTGCGCTTGGCCAGCAGCGCGGCAACGTCGGCAAGCTTCTGTTCAAGCGCGGCGGCAACTTCGGGCGTGGTGTCCGCCCGCCGCGCGACCTGCGCCATGGTGGCAAAGGTGCGGGTGGCGATGCGGCGGCCGAGATCGTCGCGGGTATCGGCCAGCACAGTATCGCTCAGCCGGTCGAGCAGTTCGCCCACCCCGAGCATCGCCGGATCGCCGTGATGCTGGACCACCAGCCGCGCAAGGCGGCGCGGGGCGAGCAGGGTCTGCGCGGTCAATTGCGCGGCGGCATCGGCGGCGACCAGCGGATCGAACACCGGGCCGCCTGCTGTGGCGAAGATCTCGGTTTCGTACTGGCGATCATAGGTGGAGTTCTGCGCCGCCGAGAGCAGCGGCACCAGCGCGGGCGGCACCCGCAGCGCCTCGGGCTTGAGAGTCGCCAGCGCAGCATCCAGCGCGGCGCGCTGCTGCGCCGGGGCGACCACCTGCGCCGCCTCGCGCCCGCCGCCGTTCACGGCATAGGTGAAATCAACCCCGCCGATCTGCTTGGCCGCAGCAACCAGCTGGTAACGATGCAACAACCACAGGGGTACGAAGCGGCGACGCAGGTTCGCCACCGGCTCGCCCGGCGCCAGCGCGGCGAGGCCGAAGCGCGACAGGGCGGCGGCGCGCACCTCCATCATCCGCGCAAGCTCGGCGGTCGGGTCCGCCCCGTCGTCCCACAAGCCGCCCCAGGCATAGGCGCTGTCGGGCGCGCGGGCGTTATCGTCCTGCACGAACCGGAACTGCTCCGCTGCCGCCGCCGTTTCAGCCTCCCCTGCATCGGCATAGAGCCAGCGCACGGTTGCCACGTCCCAGCTGCCTATCCCGCTGGCATAGGCGTCCGACAGATCAGGCTTGCCATCCACCAGCCCGATGCGCGGCGGGGGATAGTCCATCACCGAGGCGCGATCTTGCGTGCTGGCGGCAAAATTATGCGCGAAGCCGAGCGTGTGGCCGACCTCGTGCGCGCCCAGCTGCGCCAGCCGGTCCAGCGCCACCTTCACCGGATCATTGGCAGAGCCGCTCCCCACCTCGCCCGCGCCCACCAGCGCCTGGAATATCTGGATATCCTGCCGCGCCCGCAGCGAGCCGAGTACCACCATGCCTTTCACAATCTCGCCGGTGCGCGGATCAACGATTTGCTGGCCATAGGCCCAGCCGCGCGTCGCCCGGTCGACCCAGTTGACCATGTTGTAGCGCACATCCAGCGGATCGGCGCCTTCAGGCAGCATCTCCACCCGGAAGGCATCGATGAAGCCCGCCGCCTCGAAGGCATCGCGCCACCAGCCGATCCCTTCGAGCAGCGCGGGGCGGATTTCCGCAGGCGTGTTGCGATCGAGGTAGAAGGTGATCGGCTGCCTCACCCGCGAACGCGGCGCGGCCGGATCGAGCTTCTCCAGCCGGAAGCGGTTGGCCATGTCGCTCACCACCGGGCTGCCCAATGGCGCGGAGAAATCCACCGCCTGCGTGCCGAACCCGCCCAGCCGCGGATCGAAGGCGCGGGGCACAAAGCCGGGCTGCGGCAAGCGCACGAAACTGTGATGCACCGTCAGCGTCACGCGCTTGGGATCGGGCACGATATTCTCGACCTCGGCCCCCGGCGTGTCGGAGACATAGGTTTGCACCGCATCGACTTCGAGATTGTCGGGAAACAGCTTGACCGAAGCCGGATCGGCAAGGCTCAGCCCCGCGTCCAGCCGGAAGCTCTTGCCCGCAATCGCCCCCGCGCTGCCAACCCCGAGCGTGTCGGCATCCTGATTGAGCGAGGCCGCCACCCCCAGCATATCCAGTGCGAGGAACGGGGCGAGGTCGATCACCACGCGGCCATCGGGCAGCGTCTCGGCAATGTCGGTGAGCCACACGGTCGAAATCGCGAAGTCTTGCGCCACCGCCTGCTGCTGTGCCGCCTCGCCCGCAGTGGCGCGGAAGCGCGGGTTTTCGAACTGCACCGCAATCTTCCCGCCGATCCGCCGGAAGGCAAGCAGCTGGGTGTTGCCGGTCCGCCCGCGATCCAGCACCAGCGGCGCCGAGCCCAGCCCGGTGCGCAGCGCGGTGGAATAGAGCACCCGCAGCGCAACGCCGTCTTCTGCGGGGCGCGGCAGGGTGACGAGGATGCGGCCCTTGGCGGCCTCGGTCCGCACCGGCACCAAGCCGGCCTCGCCCGTTGCCACGGCAACCTCCTGCACCCCGCTCTGCGCCATCACCGGCGCGAGCGGAACGGACAGGGCCAGCAGCAGCGCCCCCAGGCGCACGCGGCGCGTCGTCATCATGGTTTTCCCCTGTGTGCCCGCCCGCCCGTCCGCGGCGGGAGTGTTCGCCGGCGATGTTCGGGCAAGAACCCGGCAAGCTCAAGCACCAAAAGCGCGAGCCCGGCGCGGCAGGCAGGCCTTACCTAGCAGGCGCGCCGCGATTTCTTAATGCGAACAGGGCCATGTCGGCGCAGTGACCGATCCTGTGCGCCTCGAAATCATTCGCAATCTCGATCTCGAGTCCAGCGCCGACCGGGCGTTGTTCTCGCGCATTGCGCTGCTGGCGAGCACAATGCTCGACTGCCCGATGGCACTGCTCTCGGTTGTCGAGGACGAGCGCCAGTGGTTCCTCGGTTGCACCGGGATCGACCTTGTCGAGACCCCGCGCGACGCATCGTTCTGCGCGGTGTGCGTCACTGGCGAGGGGCCGCTGCTGGTGCCCGATGCACGCGCCGATGTGCGGTTCCGCAACAATCCGCTGGTGACGGGCGCACCCTTCATCCGCTCTTATCTCGGCGTGCCGATCCACAGCGAGGATGGCGTGCGGCTGGGGGCGCTGTGTGCGATCTCGCCCGAGGCCCACGCCTTCAGCGAAAGCCAGATCACGCCGCTGGCCGCGCTGGCCGAACTGGCAGAACAGAGCATCGCGCTGGGGGTGCGCACCCGCGAATTGAGCCTCGCCAACGCCGCGCTCAAGCAGACTTCGCAGATCTTCCGTCAGGCCGAGCGCGCCACCAATGTCGGCTCGTGGCGGGTCGATATCGCCTCGCGGCGGCTCTATTGGTCGGATCAGGTCTATGCCATCACCGGGCTGGAGCCGAGCCTTTCGGTCAATGTCGAACAGGCCTTGTCGCTCTGTCTGGGGGAGGATCAGGCGATGATCGGCGCGGCGCTGGCCGACACCATCGAACAGGGCAAGCCGATATCCTTCGAAAGCAGCATCCGCCGCGGCGATGGCGAACGCCGCCGCATCCGGGTGGTGGGCGAGCGTATCGATGTGGATGGCCGGCCCGATAGCGTCGCCGGGATCATCCACGATTGCACCGAGGAACACCTGCGCAACTTCGCGCTCAAGCGCGCGGCCGAGCATGACCGCCTGACCGGCCTGTTCAACCGCGCAAGCTTCGATCGCAAGCTGGCGGCGGCAATGCACCGGGCCGACCGCGAGGCGGTGATGGTGGCGCTGCTCGATCTCGACGGGTTCAAGGACGTCAACGACACGCTCGGCCATCTGGTGGGTGACCGCGTGCTGGTGGCGATCGCATCGCATCTGCACCAGCGGCTCGGGAGGGGCATGTTCCTGGCGCGCTGGGGCGGTGACGAATTCGCGCTGCTGTTCCCGCCCGCCACCACGCTGGCAGCGGCCCGCGCCTTTCTGGAGCAGCTGATCGGCGAGCTTGACGATGTGGTCGCGCTCGGCAGCAGCGCGCTCACGATCGGCGCGACTTGCGGGCTGGCGCGGGTCGAACAGTCCGGCAGCAGCGAGGAAATCATGCGCCGCGCCGACCTCGCGCTTTATCGCGGCAAGGAACAGGGGCGCGGCAGCGTGGTGTGCTGGGACGAGCAGATCGAGGCCCGCCAGACCGAACGCCAGCGCGCTATCGCGCGCCTGCGCGCGGCGCTCAATGAAGGGCGCGCGATTGCCGCCTACCAGCCGATTGTCGCGCTCGACACCGAGCGGATCGGCTCGCTCGAAGCGCTGCTGCGGCTCAAGGACGAAGACGGCAGCCTGATCACCGCGAGCGAGATTTTCGCCGCGCTGCTCGATCCTGAACTGTCGCGGCGGGTGTCACGCGTGATGCTCGATCAGGTGATTACCGATGCCCCGGCGATCCTTGCGCTGCTGGGGCCGGAGGTGCGGATCGGGATCAACCTGTCCGAAGCCGATCTGCGCAAGGACGATTTCGTGCACCACCTGATCGAAGTGGTCGACGATTCGGTGCTGACGCCTGCGAATTTCACTATCGAAGTGACCGAGACGATGCTGCTCGATGCCACCGGGCAATTGCACGATTCGCTGGCGATGCTCGATGCCTGCGGCTTTACCATATGCCTCGACGATTTCGGCAGCGGCTTTTCCTCGCTTACGCACTTGCGGCAGTTCCCGATCCACAAGGTCAAGATCGACCGCGATTTCATCGCCGGGATCGCCGAGGATCACCAGTCGCGGCTGATCATTCAGGCGATCGTGCAGATGGGCCACAGCCTCGGCTTGCGCGTGGTGGTGGAAGGGGTGGAGACCGAGGAGCAGGAGACGTTCCTGCGCGCCATCGGCTGCCGTCATGTGCAGGGCTATCGCTATGGCCGGCCGATGCTGATCGGGGAATTGCAGGCGCGGTTAGGCCCGGGGCAGGAAGCGGAGCGGCTTACAGCCTAAAGCACGCCTTCCTGCGCCGCGTCACCGGCGGTGAAGATGAAGGTCGTCACGCGGGTGCCGCTGCCCAGGTTGACGCGGTTTTCCTGCCGCGCCCAGACATCGGTGAGCACCTGCGAATTGACCCGCACCTGCGCCTCGCCGCGCGGCGCTGGGGCCTCCTGATAGACCATCAGACTGCCGCCCGAAATCTCGCTGCCGACATAGGCCAGCGCCACCGGCTTGCCGCCTGTCTCCAGCAGGAAGCGGGTGGTGACGTAGCGGGCAAAATCCTCGCGGCTTTTGGCGCTGCCGACGATATCGGGCAGGCGCAGCCCCTGCACCGTCAGCGCGTGTTCGGCATCATGCACCGGCACCTGATGCACCACCTCGATCATCCCGGTGCGCGGATTGACCGACACCGTGGTGATGGTGATCTTCTGCTGGTGCGCCAGCGCCGCCCCGCCCCCAAGCGGAGCCAGCGCCAGCGCGGCCAGCAGCAACAGGGCGTTAAGAAGTGCGGGCCGCCGCAGCATCACTTGCGCCCGTCAGGCTCCGCGCCCGCGGCCTCGCCCATCAGATCGCGGCTGACGCGGGCCTTGGATTCCTCGTCCTTGAAGGCCTCGATCCGGCTCGGGATGATGCGGCGCGGATAGTGGTTGTTCTCGATATCCGCGTCAGCCGTTTCCCAATCGGGATCGAGCACCACCTGCACCAGCTCCTTGCCCTTGGGGAACACCAGCAGCTTGGCGACTTCGCGCGAATTGCGCCGCCAGATTTCAGCCGGGATATTCAGCTTCTCGGTGCTGCCGTCCTTGAAGGTCAGGCCAAGGATGATCGGCATCACCAGCCCGCCCTTGTTCGAGAAATTGAGGACGTAATAATTCGCGTCCTCCTTCACCGCGCGGTCGAACACGCGGCGCTCCCACGGGTCCAGCCCTTCGAGGAAGCTGGTGTAGCCCTTCTTGTCCTTGGGGGTGACGGTGAATTCGTCATTGCTGTCGTAGAAGTCGCGCACGCCCGGATTTTCCAGCACCCAGATCGGCAGCTTCTGATCGCGGTTGAGGCCGATGCCCACCACTTCGGGTTCAGCGGCGCGCTCGGCCCGGCGGCGCGGCAGATCGATGTCGGGGTCCTTGGTGTCGACCTTCAGGCGGTAGATCGAATCCAGGCTGATATCGACGTGATCGGTGGTGTAGAACCACCCGCGCCAGAACCAGTCGAGATCGGTGCCGCTGGCTTCCTCGATGGTGCGGAAGAAGTCGGCCGGGGTGGGCCGCTTGAACTTCCAGCGGCGGGCATATTCCTTCAAGGCAAAGTCGAAGCGTTCACGCCCGATGATGGTGTCGCGCAGCAGGTGATAGGCGGCCGAAGGCTTGCCATAGGCGTTGGAGCCAAGGTTCGTCACCGAATCCGACTGCGTCATGATCGGCTCCTGCTGGTTCGACACCATGTAGCTGACCATGTCGCGCGGCAGGCTGCGGGTCCACGGCATGTTCGGATCCCATTCGTAACCCGCCACCGAATCGAGGAACGAGTTCAGGCCTTCATCCATCCACGTCCACTGACGTTCATCCGAGTTCACCGTCATCGGGAAGTAGATGTGCCCGATCTCGTGGATCACCACGCCGACGAGGAACATCTTCTCGGCCAGCGAATAGGTACGGGTGCCGTCCTTGTTCAGCGTGGTGCGCGGGCCGTTGAAGGTGATCATCGGATATTCCATCCCGCCAACCGGCCCGTTGACGGACTGCGCGGTGGGATAGGGATAATCGAAGCTGAAGCGCGAATAGACCTTCAGGGTGTGCACCACCGCGGCGGTGGAGTACTTCTTCCACAGATCGCCGCCTTCCTTGGGCCAGAAGCTCATGGCGAGCACGGTTTCATGCTCCGCGCCGGGCTGCTTCACGCCTTGCGCGTCCCACATGAACTTGCGGCTGGAGGCCCAGGCGAAATCGCGCACGTTGACGGCGTTGAACTGCCAGGTCTTGGTGCCCTTGGGATTGCCGGCTTCGGCAGCGGCGGCTTCCTGCGGGGTGACGATGAACATCGGCGCGTCGGCATTCTTCGCCGCTTCCAGCCGCTGGCGCTGGGTGGCGGTGAGCACCGCATCGGGGTTCTGCAGCACGCCGGTGGAGGCGACGATGTGATCGCCCGGCACCGTCATCGCCACCTCGTAATCGCCGAATTCGAGCGTGAATTCGCCGCGACCGAGGAACTCCTTGTTGTGCCAGCCTTCATAGTCCGAATAGGCGACCATGCGCGGGAACCACTGGGCAAGCAGGAAGATATCATTGCCGCCCTTGCGCGGATCATCGGGGAAATGCTCGTAGCCCGAGCGGGCGTTGATCGCGTCTTCCTCGACGATGTTGAAGGCCCATTCCATCGTGAATTCGGTCGTCTGCCCCGGCGCAAGCGGTTCCGGCAGGTCGATCCGCATCAGCGTGCCGACGATGGTGTGCGGCAGATCGGCTCCGGCCAGCGTCTTCACCGCATTGATATCATAGCCATACGTGTTGTCGGCCAGCGCCTGCTGGCGGCGCAGTTCGTCGAGCGAGAGCTTGGTCGGTTCGGCTGCCGAGCCAAGGCTGACCTTCGGCCCGCGCCGCCCGGGGCCGCCGAAAGCGTCGGTCAGCTCGGCCATCGAATCGGTGCGGAAGATGTTCTGATCAAGCTGCATCCACAGCCACGGCAGGGTGTCGGGCGAATTGTTGGTGTAACGCACCGTGGCGCGCGCGGTGAGGCGGCGCTTGGCCTCGTCCAGTTCGGCCGTGATCTTGTAATCGACCTTCTGCTGCCAGTATTCATGCCCCGGCGCGCCGCTCGCGTTGCGATAGGTGTTGGCATCGGGCAGCACTTCATCGAGCTGGCGGAACTTGTCCTCGAAATTGCCCTTGGTCTGCTGCACCCCCTGCGCATGGGCAGGCGCGGCGAGCGGCAGGGCGAACAGCATGGCGGCGAGAATCAGCGCGAAACGCAAGGGCGTTCTCCGGAGGGGATGAGAGGCAATCGGTGGCCGGGTCACAGCGCAAAACCGGCGCGCGTGCAAGCCGAATTGTCTTCGCGCGGCGGCCAGACTATCGCCCCCGTATGACCGAGCCTCAATGGCACGCCCTGCACGAAGCCGCCTGCGCACGCGGTGAAAGCACCTATCGCGATCCCGCGACGGGCTACACCGTGTTCACGCGGGTGGCGCATCTGGCGCGCGGCAAGTGCTGCGGCTCGGCCTGTCGCCATTGCCCTTACGATCACGAAGCCGTACCCAGCCGCCGCTGATTCACCCGAGGATAACGCCCCATGAAGACCCGCGCCGCCGTTGCCTTTGCCGCCAAGCAACCGCTCGAAATCGTCGAGCTCGATCTCGAAGGCCCCAAGGCCGGCGAAGTGCTGGTCGAAATCATGGCGACCGGCATCTGCCACACCGATGCCTACACGCTCGACGGGTTCGATTCCGAGGGCATCTTCCCCAGCGTGCTCGGCCATGAAGGCGCAGGGATCGTGCGCGAAGTCGGCGCTGGCGTCACATCCGTGAAGCCGGGCGATCACGTGATCCCGCTCTACACGCCGGAATGCCGCCAGTGTAAGTCGTGCCTCAGCGGCAAGACCAACCTGTGCACCGCGATCCGCGCCACCCAAGGCAAGGGGCTGATGCCCGACGGTACCACGCGCTTCAGCTACAAGGGCCAGCCGATCTATCACTACATGGGCTGCTCGACCTTCTCGAACTTCACCGTGCTGCCCGAAATCGCGGTGGCGAAGATCCGCGAGGACGCGCCGTTCCAGTCCGCCTGCTACATCGGCTGCGGCGTCACCACCGGTGTTGGCGCCGTCACCAACACCGCCAAGGTGCAGGTGGGCGACAATGTCGTGGTGTTCGGCCTCGGCGGGATCGGCCTCAACGTCATTCAGGGCGCGCGGCTGGCAGGCGCGAACCTGATTGTCGGGGTCGATATCAACCCCGCGCGCGAGGAATGGGGCAAGCGCTTCGGCATGACCCACTTCCTCAACTCCGCCGGCATGAGCCGCGAGGAGATTGTCGCCAAGATCGTCGAGATGACCGATGGCGGCGCGGATTACACCTTCGATGCCACCGGCAACACCGAAGTGATGCGCACCGCGCTGGAGGCCTGCCACCGCGGCTGGGGCACCTCGATCATCATCGGCGTGGCCGAAGCGGGCAAGGAAATCGCCACCCGCCCGTTCCAACTGGTGACGGGCCGCAACTGGCGCGGCACCGCGTTCGGCGGGGCCAAGGGCCGCACCGATGTGCCCAAGATCGTCGACATGTACATGACCGGCAAGATCGAGATCGACCCGATGATCACCCACGTCATGGGCCTCGAAGAGATCAACACCGCCTTCGATCTGATGCACGAAGGCAAGTCGATCCGTTCAGTTGTGGTGTTCTAGGCCGCCGAACTTCCCGCCGAAGAACACCAGCGGGCGGCTCCCTTCCGACCCCTGCACCAGCGCCTCGACTTGCCCGAGGATCAGCGTGTGATCGCCCGCTTCGTGCAATGCGAAGCGGCGGCACGCGAGGTGGCCGAGCGCGCCGGCAATCACCGGCAAACAGCCTGCGCCGTCCGCGAAATCTTCCGCAATCAACGCGCTACTGCCGCGCGCGGCATAGCGCCGGGCGATGGCCTGCTGGCTTTCGGCAAGGATGCTGATGCTGAACCGCTCGGCCCCGGCATAGGCGGCAAACTGGCTCGCCCCGTTCTTGAGGCTCCAGCTTACCAGCATCGGATCGAGCGAGACGGACACCAGCGAATTGATCGTCATCGCCGCCACCGCGCCGCCTGCATCCTGCACCGTCACCACGGCGACCCCGGTGGCGAATTGGCCCATCAGCTGGCGGAAGGCGACCGGGCCGGGGGCGGGGGTATCGGGCAAGGCGCTCTCCGGCAGTCGGGCAATTCTGGCCAAGGGTTGCCCTGTGCGCGCTGCTTGTCAATCGGGGCCGCTCCTGCACTCAGGAAGTTGCGTGGTTAACCGGGTGGTTACACGCCCGCGCTATGGCCACCGGGTCACACCACCCTGTGGCGCTGATGGTGAGCGATGTACGAGAGCAGGATTGCAGCCGACCAGCTGACGGTAACGGCGACAGAGGGCTTCCCGCCTGAAATCGACGCGCTTGCCGACCGCAGCCTGTCGCGGCACGGCTTCCTGCGCGCGGCATGGTATCAGGGCGGCGCCGATCGGCCCGGGCGCACGCTGCTCGTCAGGCGCAGCGGGGGCGAGATTATTGCGGCCCTGCCGACGGTGGGTTTCGGCCCGGTGATCGGCCGGTTGCGCAAGATTTCCGGTTCCTACTGGCCGTTCCGCGCGCCGCTGATTGCGCCGGACTGTAACCCCTTCGAACTGGCGCAGGCGCTTGAGGATTCCGCCGTTCAAAACCTCGGCGCGGTATGGCGGCTCGGCCCGACGCGGATCGACGATCCCGCTGTCCGGCTGCTGATCGAAGCCGCGCAGCTCACCAGCTGGACCGTGCTGGCCCGCCCCGCCGGAACCAGCTGGACGGTTGACCTGAACGCCGCCCGCGCGAACGGATATCCGCGCCCCTCGGTCGCCAAGAAACTGCGCGCCGCGTGGCGCAAGCTCGAAGCGCTCGGCCAGCCGCGCTGGGTCGATGTGCGCGGGGCGGACTGGAGCGACGGCGTGCTGGAGACGATGGGCGCCATCGAGGCACAAAGCTGGATCGCGCGCACCACCGACGGCAGCGGCGCGAAATTCCTCACCGCCGATCACCGTTCCGTATGGCAGCATGTGCTCGGCGATCCGGTGCTGGCGGAGAAGCTGTGCGCCATGCTGCTGATGCTTGACGATCGCCCGATTGCCTTCTCGTTCGATCTCGATGACGGGCCGGTGCGTTACGGGATCGCGGGCAGCTATGCCGAGGACATGAAGCGCCTCAACATCGGCAAGCTGGCCAATTACCGCGCGCTCGATATCGCCATCGCTGCCGGGCAGAGCGTGCTCGATCTGGGCGCGGGCGACACCGGCTACAAGGAAGAGATGGGCGCAGTCGCGGGCTATGAACTGGAAGACTTCCTGTTCGTGCGCCACCGCCCCGCCGCGCTGGTGATGGCGCGGGTGTGGGGCGCGGAAGTGACGCCCGAACGGCTGATCGAGCTGCCCGAGCGCCTGCCCGCCCCCCTGCCCGCCACCCTGCCCGAACGCCTGCACGCGCATGGCTGAGGCCGACCCCGCCCCGCCCCGCACCTCGCTCGCCGCACAGGTGCGCACCGCGGTGATCTGGCGCTCGGGCAGTCAGGTGCTCACGCAGATCGTGTCCTGGGCCTCGACCCTGATCGTCATCCGCCTGCTCGCTCCCGAGGATTACGGGCTGTTCGCGATGGCGCAGGTGATGCTGACGCTGCTCTCCACTCTCAACGGCTGGGGCCTCGCCTCGGCGCTGATCCGCGAGGAGCACGTCAGCGAGGAACGGCTGCGCCAGACGCTGGGAATGCTGATCCTGCTCAATTGCGGGCTGGCGCTGGCGCAGTTTCTGGCCGCGCCACTGGTGGCGGCGTGGTTCGAGCAGCCGCTCGTTACCGATCTGCTGCGGGTGCAATCGCTGGTCTATCTGGCGGTGCCGTTCTGCGCCCTGCCGCACGCGATGCTGAGCCGCTCGATGGATTTCCGCCGTCCGGCGCAGGTGCGGCTCGCCGCTGCGCTGGCGGGGGCCAGCACCGCGCTGACCGGTGCCCTATCCGGGTGGGGTGTGTGGACGCTGGTCGCCGCGCCGATGGTGATGCTGCTGACCGAGGCTGTCGGCATGACCTGGGCCGCGCGCGCGCCGATCCGCCCCAGCTTCCGCTTCACCGGCGCGGGCCACATCGCCGGGTTCGGCGGAGTAATGACCGCGACCCAGATCTTCTGGTTCGTCCAGAGCCAGGCCGACGTGATGATTGCGGGCCGCGTGCTCGATCCGCACGCGCTGGGGGTCTACACCACCGGGCTGTTCTTCGCCCAGCTGCTCGCCGCCAAGTTCGTGCCGCCGATCAACGAAGTTGCCTATGCCGCCTATTCGCGCCAGCAGGGCGAGGGGCTGGCGGATCAGGGCGCGGCTGCGCTGCTGGCGACCATCCGGCTGGTGATGCTGGTGGGCCTGCCCGCCTATGCCGGCCTCGCCGTTGTCGCGCCGGTGCTGGTGCCGGTGCTGCTCGGCGAGCAATGGACCGGGATCGTCCCGCTGCTGCCGATCCTGGCGGGCGCGATGGCGATGCTGACGCTGCAGATCCTGTTTGCGCCCGCCACCAATGCGCGGGGCTTTCCGGGCATTGCGCTCAAGGTGACGATGCTCGGCGCAGTGGTGATGCCACTGGCCTTCTTCACCGGTTCGCATTTCGGCGTGACCGGGTTTGCGTGGGGGTGGGTCGGCGGGATGGCGGTGCTGACGGCGGCGACCATCCAGCTGTCACGCCGCGTGCTGGGGCTGGAGCTGGCGGGGCTTGTCCGCGCCCTCGCCCCGCCGCTGGCCGCTGCGCTGCTGATGGCGGCGGGCGTCGCGCTGGCGCTGCGGTTCATGCCGCCGGTGATGCCGCTGGCGGCGCTGGCGGCGGCGGTGCTGCTGGGTGTGGCGCTTTATCTCGGCGCGCTCAAGCTGATCGCGCCCGAGCGGCTGGCCGAGGCGCTGCGGTTCGTGCGCGAGCGCGGCGAGCCGGAACCCGTTCCGGCGGAGTAGCCACCAACAGCCCCTGCCAAAAGCGCGCGATTGACAGCGCGGGCGCTATACGGTTGGGCAGCGCCATGCACAACTCCCGCCCCGCCCCCGTCACCCGCCGCTACCCCGTCAACGACATTGATCTGGTCGTCCACGAATGGGCCTCGGACGCAGACGGCGTGCCGCTGGTGTTCGCCCATGCCACGGGCTTTCACGGGCGGGTGTGGGACGCGATCATCGCGCAATTCCCCGCGCATCCGGTCTATGCCATCGACCTGCGCGGCCACGGGCAGTCGGGCGGCGGGCCGATCACCGACTGGCGTATCATGTCGAGCGATGTCGCAGGGTTCCTTGAACAAGCGGGCCTCACCGGCGCGGTCGGCATCGGCCATTCGATGGGGGCGCACACGCTGTTGCAGGTGGCAGCCGATCATCCGCAGGCCTTCAGCCGCCTCGTGCTGTTCGATCCGGTAATCCTCGCCCCCGAATTCTACGCCCTGCCCGAGCCGTTCTACACCGCCGACAACCCCCACCCCGCGATCCGCCGCAAGCGCGATTTCGCCTCGCCCGAGGAAATGATGGAGCGGTTCCGCGCGCGCGATCCCTATTGCCTGTTCGACGCGCAGGTGTTCGAGGATTACTGCCGCTACGGCCTCGTCCCCGCCGCTTCGGGAGAGGGGATGGAGCTGGCCTGCGCGCCGGAAATGGAAGCGAGCGTCTATGCCTCCAGCCGCAGCAATGGCGCGATTCTGGACACCGCGCGCAGTGTCGGGATTCCGGTGCTGGTGGTGCGCGCGCAGATGACCGACCTGCAGGACTTCAAGAGCTCGCCGACCTGGCCGGAACTGGCGAATGTGCTGCCGCAGGGCACGGACCTTTACCGGCCCGACCGCACCCACTTCCACCCGTTCGAAGACCCGGCGGACGCTGCGCGGATCATCGCCGGGATGCTCGGCTAACCCGCCGCCGCCAGCAGATCATTGAGATCGCCGCGCACCCGCGCGATTTCCCCGGCCCGGGCGCGCACGAAATTGCCCGCAATCTGGGCCGCCAGCCCGCCGTAGAAAGTGACGAGACTGTCGCGCAAAGGATGCTCGGGCGCGACTGACCGGGCGAGCCACAAGGTGATGGCCTGCGCCCGCGCCAGCGCCTCGCGCGGGATGGTATCGGGCGCGCGCTCCAGCGCGATTTGCGCCTGCCCGAGCGCGGCGACCGCTTCCTCCAGACAGATCCGCGCAAGATCGGCCGCGCCTGCGGCTTCGATCCGGGCATCAAGCTCGACCCGGCGATAGGCCGCGGCGGGGTTGTGCGAGAGCATCTGCATCTGTCCTGCCTCCTTTAGCGATCGCTGGCCGACCAGACGTCGATCTGCTGGCGCAGGAAGGTCAGCGTCGATTGCGAGGCCGCCACCTGGCGTTCGGAGGCGGTGAACTGGCGGGTCAGGCGCTCGCGCAGGGTTTCCTGCTGCTCGGCGATGCGGGCGAGGCGTTCGTCGCTGGCGGCGGCCTGGCTTTCGAACCGGCGCAGCGATCCGCCCAGCGTGCCGGGATCGGCGGCAAGGCTGTTCTCGCGCGCCAGCCGGTCCATCGTCGAGAACACCCCGCTGATGCCGGTGGTGAACATCGCCGCGACGGCATCGGGATCGCTCTCCAGCGAGCGGGTCAGCCGCGCGGTATCAAGCCGGAAGGTGCCGTCACGGTTCAGGGCAAGGCCGAGATCGGCGAGGGTGCGCGGCGCGTCGGCGGTCGCCCCCGGCATCACCACCCGACCCGCAAGGCCCGCCAGATCGCGGCGCAGCTCGCGTGCGCCGGGATCATTGCCAAGCTCGCCCCCGAGCGGCGCGGCCACGTCCTTGAGCTGGCCGACGATTTCGTTCAGCGCATCGACCAGATCGCTCATCACCGTCGAAACCGCCGCACTGCTGTTGCCGAAGCTCAGCGCGGTCGGGGCGCCGGTGTTGGTGCCGGTGAGGTTGAGGCTGAACCCGCCCGGCAGGCCGGTGACGCGGTTCGACGCGCTGGTCATCGCCACCCCGTCGAGGCTCAGCGCCGCATCGCGGGCGGTCGATTGCAGCGCGGGCGCGCCGGGGCCGGGCGTCCAGCCGAAATAGGCGAGATCACCCGCCACCGCGCCGCCGCCCATGCCGGTCGCTTCGACCACAAAGCCGTTCGCCGCCCCGTCGCGCCCCTTCATAACCAGCTGCGCGCCGCTGCTGCCGTTGGCGACATAGGCCTGCACCGCCCCGCCGCTGGCCTGCGAAATCTTGCTGGCGAGCGTGGCGAGGGTATCGGTCGCGGTCACGGCAATGTCGATCGCGGCGCGCGCGGTGTCGGGGCTGAAGCTGGCGGCGTCGACCGTGCCGAAGCGCAGCGTCAGCGTGCCCTCGCCCACCAGCGCATCGCGGCTGGCAAGGCCGGGGCTGACCAGCGTCTGGCTGCCGGCGAGCTGCGTGACTTCAAGGCTGAAGCTGCCGCGCGGGGCGAGGCCGGGCAGCACCGCGACTTCGGCCACCGCCGGATTGGCGAGCGTGGCGCGCGGGGCAAGGTCGCCATTGCGGATGCGGTCGCCCAGCGCGCTGGCGAGGCCGGTGATTGCGCCGCGCAGCTGCGAGGCGGCGGAAATCTGCGCTTCGAGCGTGCTCTGCCGCGCGGTGATCTGATCGCGCTGGACGGCGAAGGTGGCGGTGGAAATGTCCTGCGCCAGCTGGATGAAATCGATGCCGCTACCGGCGCCGAGCGCAGAAATGATCGAGGAGCCGGAGGTGGTGGTCATGCCCTCAAGAACGGGCGGCGGCGGGGGAGTTTAAGCGGGAATCTCGCGCCTGCCATCCCCGTCAAACCGCAGTTCGGGCGGCACTTCCACCACCGGGCGGCGCGGGTTCTGGCCCCGCTTCAGCGCCATCACGAAGGCGACCAGCGCGGCAATCGCGACATACAGCTCCTCGCGCACCATCTGGTTTTCGCGGGTGGTGAAATAGACCGCACGGGCCAGCTGCGGATATTCGAGCAGCGGCAGGCCCTGTTCGCCCGCGATTTCGCGCATCGCCAGCGCGGTGTCGCCCCGCCCCTTGGCCAGCACCACCGGCGCAGGGGCAATCGCCGGATCATAGGTCAGCGCGACGGCGAAGTGCAGCGGGTTGACGATCACGAACTGCGCGTCCTGCATCGCCTTGGCCACGCCCCCGCGCGCCAGATCGCGCTGGCGCTGGCGGCGGGCGGACTTCATCTCGGGCGAGCCTTCGGCCTCCTTGGACTCCTCGCGCATTTCCTGCAGGCTCATCTTCAGCCGCTTGCCGCGCTGGAAGCGTTGCAGCGGATAATCGATCGCGGCAATCACCACGAGCCCCGCCAGCAGCGCGCCGACCAGCCCGGTAATCGCCCCGGTGGCAAGGCCGATCTGCGCCTCCAGCCCGCTGCGCCCCAGCACCAGCAGCCCGGGCAGATGCGCCGCCGCCCAGAACCACGCAATCGCGCCCAGCAGCGCCAGCTTCGCCAGCCCCTTGCCCAGCTCGATCAGCCCCTGCCAGCCAAAGATGCGCTTCAGCCCGCTCAGCGGATTGATGCGCGAGCCCTTGAACCCCGCGTTGCCGGGGATGAAGCGGCCGTCGCCCATCAGCAATTGCGAGGCCGCCGTCACCAGCGCCACCACCAGCCCCAGCACCATGACGGGCGGCAGCACCGCGAGCGCGGCATCGGCCAGCACCGCTCCGGGCGCAAACCCGTCCAGCGCGGCGCGATCAAAGGTAAAGCCCGCCCGCGCCGTCGCCGCCATGCTTTCCGCCAGCCACGGGCCGAGGCTCATCAGCAACACCGCCCCGGTGCCGGTCGCGGCCACGGTCGCCAGCTCCTTGGAGCGCAGGACATCGCCCTTCTTGGCCGCATCGGCGAGGCGCTTGGGAGTTGGCGCGAAGGTCTTTTCGCCGGCAGTCTCCTCGGCCATCAGCGCGGCTCCGGCGCGATCAGCGCGGCGGACTGGTCAAGCGCGCCTTCGAGCACGCCTTCGAACTGTTCCACCATCACCGGCATGGCGATAATCAGCGCGGCAACCCCGGCCAGCACCCCCGCCGGCAGGCCCAGCGCGAACAGGTTCAAGGACGGGGCAGAGCGCGCGATCAGGCCGGTCACCACCTGCACCAGCAGCAACACCAGCACCACCGGCAGGGCAATCGCCGCCGCCGTGGCAAGGCCATAGCCGAAGAACAGCCCGACGCTCTCGGCCCGCCATGCGCCGAACGCGAAAGTGCCCGCAGGCAGCAGGCGATAGCTTTCGATCAGCAGCTCAAACCACAGCAGATGCGCGCCGATGGCATAGAACAGCAGGCTGAGCACCAGCCCGAAAAACGTGCCGAGCGCGCCCGATTGCGCGCCGCTGGCCGGATCGATCGAGGTGGCGATGGCAAGGCCCATCGTGCCGGAAATCTGCTCGGCGGCGATCAGGGGAATGGCAAAGGCGAGTTGCAGCACAAAGCCCAGCGCAAGGCCAACGGCGACTTCCTGCAACACCGCCAGCACGGCGGCAAAGCTGAGCATTTCGGGCGGCGGCACTATCGGCACCCAGCTCGCCACGAAGAACCCGAGCACCACCGACAGCAGGATCCGCACCGGCGCGGGCACCGCCATGCCGCCCACCATCGGCGCGGCCATCAGCGCCGCCCCGCAGCGGATCGACAGGAACAGGATCTGCCACAGCTGCCCCTCAAGGCTGGCGAAGCCGAAATCGAGGACGTTCATGCCGCCCCCGCTCAGGCCGACAGATTGGCGACCTGCGCCATGATCTCGCGGGTGAAATCGCCCAGCAAGGCCATCATCGCCGCGCCCAGCACCACGAACACCAGCGCGGTCACGGCCAGCTTGGGGATGAAGCTCAGGGTCTGTTCGTTGACGGAGGTGGCGGCCTGGATGATCCCGACCACCAGACCGACCACCAACGTGGCGATCAGCACCGGCCCGGCGATCAGCGCCGTCACCCACAAGGTCTGGTCGGCCAGCGCAAGGAGAGCGGCATCTTCCTGCATGTCAGGCAAAACTCATCGCGAGGCTGCCCATCAGCAGCGCCCAGCCATCGACCAGCACGAACAACAGCAGCTTGAACGGCAGCGAGATGATCGTCGGGGACAGCATCATCATGCCGAGGCTCATCAGCACGCTCGCCACCACCAGATCGATCACGAGGAACGGCAGGAAGATCATGAAGCCGATCTGGAAGGCGGTCTCCAGTTCGGAGGTCACGAAGGCGGGGAGCAGGATCGAGAACGGCACGTCCTTGGCGCTGGCGAAGGTGCCGCCCCCGGCAATATCCGTGAACATCATCAGGTTCGCCTCGCGCGTCTGCGCCATCATGAAGGCATGGAACGCCTCGCCCGCCTGCGAAATCGCGGCATCCGCGCCGATCGTGCCCGCAGCATAGGGCGCAATCGCCTGCGCGTTCACCAGCTCCAGCGTCGGCGCCATCACAAACAGCGAGAGGAACAGCGCTAGCCCGGCCAGCACCTGCCCCGGCGGCGAGCCTTGCAGGCCCAGCGCCTGCCGCAGGATCGCCAGCACCACCAGAATCCGCAGGAAGCTCGTCATCATCAGCACCAGCGAGGGCAGGATGGTTAGCAAGCCCATCACCACCAGCAGCTGGAGCGACATGCTCAGGGGGCTGTCATCGCCCGCCCCCTGGTCGCCCAAAGCGCGCTCGATGGCGGTGCCAACGCCCGCTGCCACCGGGTCAGGGGGGAGAGTCGCGGCAGCAGCAGGCGTGGCCGCCAGCGCCCAGTCAGGCGCGGCGAAAAACATGGTTAACGCGGCAAGGCTCACGAGGCCGGCACGCAGGATCGACGCAGCCCGCATCATTCGCTCTCCGGCAGGCTCGCCGGGGCCTCTGCCAGCCGCACCATCCCGTGGCGCGACAGGCCGAGCAGAATCTCGCGCTCGCGGAAGCGCACCACGGCGAGTTTGACGCCGGGGGCGATCATGCTGGTTTCGACCAACTGGAGCTGCCGCCCGCCGCCCGCCGGAACACCGGCAAGGCGGGCCTGCATGGTGCGGGTCAGCCACAGGCTCCCCCAGATCAGGCCGCCCAGCAGCGGCAGCAGCAGGGCCAGCCGCAGGAGATATTCGAGCATCGTCCGAACTCGCCTTAGCCGACGTCAGCCGCGCTCACCGCCGGATCGGCGGGGGCGGACGCAGGAGGCGCGGGGGTAGCAGGCACATCCTGCCCGTCCTCACCCACCAGACTGACGATCCGCAGGGCAAAACGCCCCTTCTCCGCCACCACCTCGCCGCGCGCGATCACGCGGCCATTGGCGGTGACGTCGAGCAATTCGTCCGTCAGCCGGTCAAGCATCACGGTGCTGCCCTCACCCAGCGACAGAACATCGCGCAACGCCATTTCGGTGCGGCCAAGCTCGACCGACAGGCGCACGGCGACCGCGCCGAAACGGTGGAAGGCGGCGGGCTGGAATTCGCTCATCGGGCAAGTCCTTGTTCAGAGGCGCTTGGGGGAAAACGGGTCAGGCGGATCGCCATGCGATCGTCGAGCGTGCCGATGCTGCCATGCGCGAGCAGCGTGTCGCCGAGCATGAGCGGCACCTGCCGGCCCATCGCCAGCGGCAGCATATCGCCCGGCGCAAGGGTCTGGAGGCGGGCGAGCGACAGGTCGATTTCGGCCAGCACCGCGTGGAGCGGCAGCGGCACGGCGGCAAACGGCGCAGCTAACGGATCGGCGGCGGCGCGGCGGCGGCGCGCACCGGCTTGCAGCGGCGCGCGGCCCGGCGCGGGCAACAGGCGCGCCATCCGCTCGGCGGCGACCGCCAGCAGGCAGCGCCATTCGCAGCCCTCGCGGTTGGCCATCGTCAGAGTGAACAGCAGCGCGGGGGCATCGGGATCGAACGGCTTCAACCGCCCGGCGCTCTCGCTGCGCACAATCACCTCGCCGCCCAGCGCGCCGCCCGGCGGAGGAGCGTGATCGCCAAGGCTGGCGCGGGTGATCGCTCCGGCGATGGTCGCCGCGATCTCGTCGACCAGCAGCGACGCCGAGCGCGGCAACTGGTCGGGCCCATCGGCGGCAACACGTCCGTCGCCGCCAAAGCTGCGATCGGTCAGCGCGATGGCGGTGGCAAAGTCGAAGGCGACCAGCGCGGTCTCGGCGCTCGCCCCGCATCTCAGCAGGCTGTTGGCGGCGACCGGGCCGATGCGGGCCAGCACTTCGCTGCCGGGCAGGCTCTCGGGCTCGGCCACGCTGACATCGAGCCGGTCGCCCGACAGCAGCGCGGAAAGCTCCTCGGCCAGCATCCGCGCCATATCGCGCCGCCATGCCGCCAGCAGCACCGCGCGCTCTTCGGGGCGAGGCCCGCGCTGGGTCAGCTCGCGGCAATGCTGCGCGGCGGGCCGGAGCGCAGCGAATTCGTGCGACATTCTCATTGGACGAGGAACCCCCGGAAATGCACGGCATCGATCCCGCCGAAGCCTTCGTTCTCCTCCAGCACGCCGTTGACCGCCTTGGTCAGCCGCGTGGCCAGCCGCTTCTTGCCCTCGACGTCATAGACCTCGGCCTCGGTGGTGGCGGCGAGCTGGGCGAGGATTGCCGAGCGGATCGCCAATTCGTGGTTCTTCACCCATTGCAGCACCCGCCCGTCGCGGCGGGTGGAGACCGCCAGTTCGACCTGGATCAGCCCCGGCGAATCCGCGAGGTTGGAGGTGAAGCTCTCCTCGAACGAGTAATAGACCGTGCGATACTTGCTGCCGCCCTCGCCATAGACGGGGGCTGCGGCGTCCTTTTCCTTGTCGGCACCGGGGACGGCATAGGGATCTTCCTCGCCCTTGAGCACCAGTTCGGGCTGGTCCGGCTCGTCATGGCCGCCCGTCTCGCCGAACAGGCCCGCGGCAAACGCACCGTAAGCCCCGCCCGCGCCAAGCCCGAGCAGCAGCACCGCGCCGAGGACGAGCTTCATCATCCCGCCCTTCCCCGACTTGCCGCCGTCCTCGCCATCCTTGTCGGACTTGTCCTTGCCCTTGGACATGAAAGTTCAACTCCCTGTTGCCGCGCTGCCGGTTCAGGCGAACAGGCCGCGCTGGCGCTGATCGGATGCCTCGCTGTCGGGCGCTCCGGCAGTGGCGGCAGCGCTGTCGTCGGCGCGGCGTTGCTGCGGGTTGCGCGGGTCTTGCGAGGCCCCTTCGTCTCGGCCACCGGATTGCCCCGGGTATGGTGAAGACGATCCTTGCCCCGATCCCTGGGAAAACCCGTAACGCTGGTCGGAGGAGGATGAGGACGAGCCGCCCTGCCCCGCCCCGTTGCCGGTCGCGGCGGTGTCGGCACTGGAGGCAACGGCGCGTTCCGCCAGCGCCGCCTGAAACGCCGGGACAAAGCCCGGATCGCGGCTCGCCAGCACCGCGCGCCAATCTTGCGGGGCGGCAGCCGCGCCTTCGATGCGGAGCGAGACGAAGCCGAATTCGGCATGGCGCAAGGTCATCTCAGGCCGCACCGAGCGCAGCGCCTCGCGGATCTCGCCGACTTGGGCGATGGCGGATTCCTGATCGGGGGTGGCACTGCGCGGCGCGGCCCGCTCGGCCACCGGGGCCGGGGCGGCGGGCGGCGCAGGCTGGGCGAGCCCGGCAGTCGGAGCGGGCGCAGGCGCGGGGCTGGCGGGCGCGGACTGGGACGCAGCCCCAGGCGCATCGCTGGCGAGCGCGGCGAGCGCCGGAGTGGCGGGCGCGTCTTCCTCGCTGGCCGGTTCGGGCGGCAGAGCAGGCAGGCGCGGGCCAGCTATGGCAGGGGCAGCGGCGGGAACGGAGCGGGCCGGATCGGCGGCTCCGCCAGCGCGCGCGAGGGCGGCAACCGGCACCGGCAGCGTTGCGGGCAACACGGCGGGCGCAGCAACGGGCAACAGCGCCAGCAGCGCCGCCTCGGGCAACTGCGTGTCAGGCGCCGACGGGGCGTCAGTCTCAGCCTCGGCGGTTGCGGCCAGCGGCTCGCCCGGCGGCAAGAGCGGGCCAGCAGGCGGCAGATCGCTGCCGCTCTCCGGCAAGGCGATGCCGGAGGGCAGCGGAGCAGCGGCCACCGCTTCCGTCACTGCTTCAGGCAACAGCAGTCCCGCCCCCTTCAGCACCCCAAGCGGACGCATCACCGGGGCCGGTTCGGGCATCGCAGGCGCGGGGACGCCGCCGCCCGCCTCGGCAACGGGCAGGGTCTGCGCCCCGCCGGGCAGCACCGCATCGAGCAATTCCGCGAAGTCGAGCGCAGGGCGGCCCCCGCCCTCTCCCGCCGCCGCGCCCGCACCGCCCGCCAGCCCCGGCAGCGACGGCGCAGCGGTGGGGAGCGGGGAGGCCGGCAGTTCGGGCAGGAAGGGGATCATCGCGAGACTCCTTGGGGAAGGGGGTGAGAGGGGGCGGATGCGATCAGGTTTGCAACTTGCGTGCCAGCGGCAGGGCATGGGCCGCCTCGCGCTTGGCCTTGACCGCATCGAGCGCCGCGCGCGCCTCGGCCTCGCGCTCGGCGAGGCGCTTGGCGCGGGTCTCTGCGGCGGCGAGGGTTTCAGACGCCCAGGCGGATTGGCGCGCGGCATCCCCGGCAGCTTCGGTGGCAGTCACCGCCAGCTGCGTGAGCCCGGCGGCAAACGCCGCCCGCGCCGCCAGCGCCGCGCCGCTGGTCGCGCCCGGCTGCGGGGCGCTGGCAAGCGCCAGCTGGCGGCTGCGCGCAGCGAGCAAAGCGCTGCGCTCCTCGGCGGCGAGCGCATCGGCAAGGCCGCGGAGCGCCTGCCGCCGCGCGACCTTGGCGATCAGCGCCTGCCGCTCGATCAGCGCAAGGCGGCGCGCCTCACGCATGCGCCTGCGCCATCAGCGCGGTGAGCGCGGCGTGGCTCGGGGCGAGCGCCTCGGCGGCTCCGCGCTCCTGCGTCAGGAACGCATCAATCGCGCCCGACAGCGCCAGCGCGGTATCGAGCTGCGGATCGCTGCCCGCACGATAGGCCCCCATCAGCACCAGATCGCGATTGCTCTCGCGCGCGGCGATCAGGGCGCGCAAGGCACGGGCGGCGCGGGCGACATCGGGCGTCACCAGCTCGTCCATCACCCGGCTCAGCGAGGCGGGAATGTCGATGGCCGGATAATGCCCGCGCTGCGCCAGCTCGCGCGAGAGGACGATATGCCCATCGAGAATGGCGCGCGCGGTGTCGACCACCGGATCATTGCCATCGTCGCCATCGGCCAGCACGGTGTAGATCCCCGTCACCGCCCCGCCGGTGCGCGCCGAGTTGCCGGCGCGTTCGACCAGCCGGGTAATCGCCGCCAGCGCGCTTGGCGGATAGCCTCGCGCCGCGCCCGGCTCGCCCAGCATCAGCGCCAGCTCGCGCGCGGCGTGGGCAACGCGGGTGAGGCTGTCGAGGATCAGCAGCACGCGCTTGCCCTGCGCGCGGAAGTATTCGGCGATGCTGCTCGCATATTGCGCCGCGCGCAGCCGCAGGTTGGGGGCGTGATCTGCAGGCACCGCCACCACCACGATCCCCCCGCGCCGCGCCCCTGCCATGTGGCGGTTCACGAAGTCCGAAACCTCGCGCGCCCGCTCACCGATCAGCGCCACCACCGTGACGTCGGCCACCGCATGGCCCGCAATGGTATCGACCAGCACCGATTTGCCCACGCCCGAGCCCGCCATAATCCCCAGCCGCTGGCCCACGCCCATCGTCGCCAGCGCATTGATCGCCCGCACCCCGCAATCGAACGGCACCTCGACACTCGCCCGTTCCAGCGCGCCTTCGCGGGTGCCTGCGAGTGGCCAGGCGTGGGGCAGATCGAGCCGCGGGCCGCCGTCAATCGGCGCGCCCAGCGCATCGACCGCACGGCCCAGCAGCGCCTCGCCGACGCGCACCTCGCCCGGATGGCCCAGCCCCCGCACCCCTGCGCTCGGGCGCAGCAGCATGGTATCGCCGAGCAGCATCATCAGCGAATGTCCGGCGCGGAACCCGATCACTTCGGCGAGGGATTCGCTGTCCGCACCGTTCTCGACCACGCCCAGCGAGCCAACTGGCAGGGGCAGGCCAGCGACCTCGATCAGCCCGCCATCGCAGGCGACCACGCGGCCCATCCGCACCGGTCCGGCATCCACCGGCGCGGCCCGCATCCGCGCCAGATCGAGCTGCAATCCGGCAATCATCCGCGCACCGCATCGGCAATCGCGCGGCGCCAGTCGGCAGGCCCGTCGCGCACCGCGCCGTCCGGCCCTTCGAGCAGCAGCGCCCCGCGTTCGAGCGCAGCGTCAGCGGCCACCGTCCAGCCGCCGAGCGCGTCGGGGCCGAGAGCCGCGATATCCTCGGGGTGGAGGTGCAGCCGCAATCCCGCAGCCGCGCCGCCAATCCGCCGCGCTGCCTCGTGGCAGCGGGTCAGCAGAGCGTCGCGGTCAGCCGCATGGGCACCCAGCACGCCATCGCACAGCGCGATCACCGTCTCGGCAAGGTCGGCGGCGAGCGTCTCGCTGGCGGCTTCATCGAGGGTGCGGAAGGCGAGCCGAAGCGCGCGCTGGCGGGCGGCATCCTGCGCCGCTTCGGCCAGCGCGGCGGCGCGGCCTGCTGCCTCGCCTTGCGAGTAGGCCTGCGCCACCAGATCTGGGACAGGATCTGCGACCGGCTCGGTTTCGGGCTGCGGGACGGGTTCCGGCTCTGACACCGGCGCTTCCTCCGCCGCCGCGAATCCGGGCAGCATTTCGCGGAAATCCTGCGCCTCGCCGATCGCCGCCAGCCAGCCCGGCGGCGGCGGGCGGGTGTCGCCGAGCGCGCCGAGCCAGTCAGACGAATTCGCCACTGCCGCTTCCGATCACGATCTCGCCCGCTTCCGCAAGGCCCCGCGCAATCGCGACGATGGCGCGCTGGGCGGCCTGCACCTCGCTCTTGGCCAGACGCCCGCGCAGCTCGATCTCGTCGCGCACGCCGTCCGCCGCGCGGCTCGACATGGCGGCGAAGAACGGCGCACGTTCCGGCTCCTTGAGGCCCTTCAATGCATCGACCAGCTTCTCGTTGTCGACATCGCGCAGCAGCCTGCCCATCGACATCGGATCGAGCGCGAACAGCATTTCGAAGGTGAACAGCTCCTCCTCGATCTGCGCGGCGAGCGGCCCGTCGCGTTCGGCAATCGCTGGCAGCACCGCGTTGCGCAGGTCGCCAGCGGCGAGGTTGATGAGGTTCGCCGCCTCGCGCGGGCCGCCCAGCGCCAGCGCCGCCGCGCCGAAAGTGGCGGTAATGCGCTGGGTCAGCAACGTGTCGATGGTGGCAATGGCCGAGGCGGAAATCGGCCCGCTGCGCGCCACCCGCTCGACCACCATGGTCTGCAAACCGGGCGGCAGGGCGGCCAGCACTTCGGCGGCGGGTTCAGGCTCGATCAGCAGCAGCAGCGCGGCGATCACCTGCGGGTGTTCGTCCTCGATCAGGCGCACCAGCACCGGCGGCACCAGCCAGCGCGCCATCTCGACGCTGCGCGGGCGCGCGTCGGGCTCGATCCGCTGCATCATGCTGTCCGCGCACGCCGGGCCAAGCGCCTTGTCGAGCATGGTGCGCACCCGATCAGTGCGGCCGCGCTGGGGCAGCAGCTCGCGCTCGGCCTCGCTGGCGAAGTCGGCCAGCGCCTCGGCCATGCGCGGCTGGTCGATTTCGCCCAATGCCATCATCGCCGCGCCGAGGCGTTCGAGTTCATCGGGCGAGAGGCGGCCGAGGATCAGGCTGGCCTCCTCGTCGCCGAGCAGCATCAGGAACACTGCGGCGCGATCGATCCGGCTCAGAAGGCGCGCAGGCGCAGCGGCGAGAGCGGCATCTTCGGTGGCATTATCGTCGAAATCGAGGTTCATGACGCGCTGGCCTCCGGGCGGGTTTCGTCAGGCGCGGCGAGCATCCGCTGGAGCGCCTCGGCAGCGCGTTCGGGCTGGCTGGTAGCGAGCCGCCGCGCGAGTTCGACCTGACGCGGCAGATCGCCGACCGCGGTTGCGGCCACCATTTCAGGCACGACATCGGCGGGCGGCGTGCCCTCGCCCCGGCCCTCGCCTGCACCATCGGACGCGGCATCGGCGATGGCCAGCGGCGCAGCTTCATCGGCGACAGGCTCGGCGGGGGCGGGCTCGGCCTTGGTCTTGCCCTTCACCCGGCTGACCAGCGGGCGCACCGCGAACAGCAGCACCAGAAGAACCGCCAGCAGCGCCGTGCCGTAACGCACCAGCATCGCAAACCACGGTTCTTCGTAGAAAGCGGGCGCTTCCAGACCGGCAGGCTCGAACTTGCTCGCCACCACTTCAACCTGATCGCCGCGCGCCGTATCCGCGCCCAGTGCCGCGCCGACCAGTGCTTCGAGCTGCGCGGCGGTCATCGGGGCGGCGGCCTTCAGGGCGGCATCGCTCACCGCCACCGCGACCGTTAGCCGCCTGAGGCCGCCCGGACGGGTGCTGGTAACGGCCACCTCGCGGCCCAGTTCATAGCTGCGCTCCGAAGCGCTTTCAGTGTCGGTCGCCTGCGCGGTGGCAGGCGGGGCGGGCTGCGGCGGGCCGTCCACCAGCTGCGCCTGCGGGGGCGGGGTGTTGGCCGTAACCCCCGGCACGCCACCCACCGGCCCGGCGCCGGTGCGGCTGGCGTTGCGCTCGCTTTCCGAACGCACCACGCCTTCCTTTTCATAAGTCTCGCGCGCCGACGTCACCTCGTTCTGGTCGAGCGCAACCTGCACCTCGGCGGAATAATTGCCCTCGCCCAGCAGGGGCAGCAGCAGCGTGTCGATCTGCTCGCGCAGCTTGGCCTCGTGCTCGCGCTGGAGCAGCAGCGGTTCGAGATTGTCTTCGCGCGGGGAGGACAGCAGCCGCCCGTTCTGGTCGACCACCCGCACCGCATCCGCGCTCATCCCCGGCACGGACGCCGCGACCAGATTGACGATCGCCTCGACCTGCGATTGCGACAGGCTGCGCCCGCCCACCAGCCGCACCATCACCGAGGCGGACGGCGGATTGTTCTCGCGCACGAATACCGAGCGTTCGGGGGTGGCCAAATGCACGCGCACGCTTTCGATCCCGTCGATCTCGCGGATCGTCAGCATCAGCTCGCGTTCCCGCGCCAGCCGCAGGCGCTCGCCCTCCAGCGTGCGCGAGGTGCCGAGCGGCATCGCGTCGAGCATCGCTTCGGCCCCTTCGGGCGCGGCGATCCCGGCATTGCTGGCGACCAGCATCTTGGCGCGGTAGAGATCGTCCTCGGCCACCGAGAGCGCGCCGGTCTGGTTGTCGATGGCATAGGCGATCCCGCCCGCTTCGAGCGTTTCGACCACCTTGGCGCGCTCGGCATCGGTGAGGCTGGTGTAAAGCAGCCGGTCAGGCCCGGAGGCCAGCGTCATCCACAAGGCCCCCGCCGCCGCCAGCGCGCCGACACCCGCGAGCATCGGCAGCGCGCGGCCAAGCGCGGGCTGGGCCATGAACCCGGCGACGGGTTCGGGCAGGATTGTGCGCCAGCCGGCTTGCGGCGGCACGGCGGGAAGGTTGGCCGCCGGGTCTGCGGCCACGGGAAGGCTTGCTTCGGCCATCTACTCAGCCCCCCATCCGCATGATGTCCTGGTAGGCGGTGAGCAGCTTGTTGCGCACCTGCAGGGTCGCCTCGAAGGCGACGCTCGATTCCTGCCGCGCCAGCATCACTTCGGCGATATCAGTCACCGCCCCGCGTTCATAGGCGACCTGCATGTCGGACGAGCGTTGCTGCACCGCGTTGACCTGCTTGATCGCATTGCCGAGCGTGTCGGCAAAGCCTGCGGCGGGTGTAGGTGCGGGGGCGGCGGCGCGCGGGGCCTCGGTGGCGGCGCGCACATCCTGCAAGGCGGCGTTGCGGGCGAGGATGTTCTGGCGCAGCGCCATCACGTCGGCGGCGCCGAAGCCGGGACGGATCGTGCTCATGCCCGGCCTCCTGCGACCATGCCATTGGCGCGCATCGAGGCGAGGCGATAGCGCAAGGTGCGCTCGGAAATGCCCAAGGCTCGCGCGGTGGCGCTGCGGTTGCCGTCATGGCTGGCGAGCGCGGCGAGGATCGCCTGCGCTTCCGAGGCAAAGGCAACGTCCGACAGCGTGCGCGCCGGGCGTCCGGCGGGAGCGACGAGCGGCTCGTTCGCCGCGCGCACCGCGGTGTCGAACACGATATGCTCCGCGCCGATCGTATCGGCCTCGCCGCTCAGCAGGAGCGCGCGGCGGATGACGTTTTCCAGTTCGCGGACATTGCCCGGCCACGGATGGGCTTCGAGCAGCGCCAGCGCATCTGCGTCGATCCAGCCCGGCTGGCGCAGCGCGCCGGGGACAGGCTGGGGGGTGTGGCGCAGCAGCATCCCGAAGGCGAGCGCGGCAATGTCGCCGGGCCGGTCGCGCAGCGCGGGGATGCGCAGCGGGAACACGTTGAGGCGGTAGAGCAAATCCTCGCGGAACCGCCCGGCGGCGGCCTCGGCGGCGAGATCGCGGTTGGTGGCGGCGATGATCCGCACATCGACCTTGAGCGGACGGGTCGCGCCCAAGGGCAGCACCTCGCCTTCCTGAAGCGCGCGCAGCAGCTTGGCCTGCAAGGCCAGCGGCAATTCGCCGATCTCGTCGAGCAGCAGCGTGCCGCCATCGGCTGCGCGAAACAGCCCCTCGCCCGCTTCCGCCGCGCCGGTGAATGCACCCTTGCGGTGGCCGAACAGCAGCGCCTCCAGCATGGCTTCGGGCATGGCGGCGCAATTGACCGCAACGAACGGCCCCTCCGCGCGGGGCGAGAGGCGGTGGACGAAGCGCGCCAGCACTTCCTTGCCGGTGCCGGTCGGGCCTTCGAGCAGGACGGGAATATCGCTTGCCGAAATGCGCTCGGCCAGCGTCAGCAGCGCCAGCGATTGCGCGTCGGCAGCAACCGGCCAGCCGCCATGCGCCGCCGCCGCCAGCAAGGCCGGGCGCGCGGCTTCGGGCGCGGCGGGATCATAGTCGAGCGTGATGCGCCCTTGATCGGCAAGCGCGAGCGCCGGAAGGCGAGCATGGCCAAGCGCAATCGCCATCAGCCCCTTGCGCGCCAGCCCGCTTGCCAGCGCCGCCGGGATGCTGTCGCCCAGCACGATCCGGTCGCGCTGCCACGACACGCCCATCAGCGGCACGGTGATGCCGATCAGCCCGTCATGCGCAGTGAGCGCGGCGTCCTGACCGGGCGCTGGCGCGGTCTGCCTGCGGGTGGCTGTCGACGCTGGAATATTCATGCTGGCCCCTGTTATCGTGGCGGCAATCTGGTGTGCCGGTGGCAACTGATTGCCGCGCGGACGTCCAACATGTTGCAAATTTAAGCCCCCGTAGCTTCACCTAGTCCCCGCGCGCGTCACGAGGGAAAACCGGCCGGGCGGGCACGCGCATAGGGCACCGGCGGGGCGGCGAGGGTTTGCCGCCGCAGAAAAACAGGGACACAAAAATCAGCCGCTTAAACATCCCGGCCAATGGTCGCTCTAATGGCCAGCAGCGACGCGCCTCTTCGTCCTGCCTGACCATTCGGGAGTTTCGACAATGAACGTCATCAACACCAATTCCTCGGCCCTGCGCGCCACCAATGCCGCCACCCAGGCGAACAAGATGCTCGGCACCGCGATGGAGCGCCTGTCGAGCGGCAAGCGCATCAATTCGGCCAAGGACGACGCCGCCGGTCTCGCCATCGCCAGCAGCATGACCTCGCAGATCCGCGGCATGAACCAGGGCATCCGCAATGCCAATGACGGCATCTCGATGGCGCAGACCGCCGAAGGCGCGCTGGATGAAGTCAGCAACATGATGCAGCGCGTCCGCGAGTTGGCGGTGCAGGCCACCAGCGGCACCTATTCGGCCACCGACAAGACCAACCTTCAGGCGGAAGTCACGCAGCTGACCCAACAGATCACCGGTGTGCTTACCAACACCGAATTCAACGGCAGCAAGCTGTTCGACGGCACTGCCGGCACCAGCGGCACCGTCACCATTCAGGCTGGCGCGGAAGCTGCCGACACGGTCAACCTGACTTTCAGCAACCTGCTGACCGATGCCGCTATCACCGGTGTCACCTCGGTCGACCTGACCACCGCCACCAACACGGTGCTGAATACGATCGATACCGGGATCACGCGGGTCAACACCACCCGCGCCACGCTGGGTGCGTCGCAGAACCGGCTTGAATCGGCGGTCCGCAACCTCGCCAACAACGCCATCAACCTGTCGGATGCGCGCTCGCGGATCGAAGACACCGATTACTCGTCGGAAACCACCGCGCTGGCCAAGGCGCAGATCCTCGGTCAGGCCTCCACCGCGATGCTGGCGCAGGCCAACCAGTCGCAGCAGAACGTGCTGTCGCTGCTACGGTAATCGACTGCGCGTCGCCTATCGTCCTCCCCTGCGAAGGCGAACATCAAGCCCGGAGCCGCACGGCTCCGGGCTTTTGTCGTGCCGGGAGGCGGATTCGCTTCGGGATATGGTTAATGTCAGGTAAGTTGATGACACTTAACGAGTCGCATCAAGTGCTTGGCGATTGACGCAAGGCCCGGGGGGGATCCGGTCAACGCACCGTCACGACGCAAACCGGCAGGATCATGCTGGTAGCGTGACCGTGCTGGTCCGCCCTCCCGCAACAGAAACATTGGGGGGAATTCATGACACGTTACCTGCTGGCCGGTGCATCCGTACTGGCATTCATCGCAGCCGCACCGGCGCTCGCCCAGAGCAACGGCAACGAATCCACCGCCACCCAGACCGGCTCGAACAGCCAGATCACCGTCGAGCAGACCGGCAGCTCGGGCCTGTCCACCGTCACCCAGGGCGGCGACCGCAACCGCGCGACGCTCGATCAGGCCGGCAGCGACAACGAATCCGAAATCGTGCAGGACAACGGCGTTGCCAGTTCGGACGACCAGAACATCGCCACCGTCACCCAATCGGGCAGCGACAACTTCTCGCGCGTGTTGCAGGATAACGACTTCGCCACCGCCACGGTCATACAGGCTGCCACCAGCAATGAATCGCGCGTCACGCAGAGCGGCGATCTCGATTCGGTCCGGGTTGAACAGCTCGGCGATGACAACAGCTCGGACGTCGTCCAGACCGGCAATCTCAACACCGGCACGGTGCTGCAGAACGGCGATGGCAACATCTCGGAACTGACCCAGTCGACCGGGCTCAATCAGGCGTTCGTGGCGCAGGACGGCAACGACAACACCTCGCTCGCGGTCCAGCAAGGGATTGGTGCCAACACTCTCAATGTCGCGCAGGGCGGCGATGGCAACCTGTCGGACATCATCCAGAACGGCGCGAGCAATGGCGTGGGTTCCACCACGGCTGCGGGCGCGATCCAGCTCGGCGACGATGGCACGATCACCATCCGTCAGGACGGCGCGCTGCAAGAAGCCTTCGCCGAACAGAAGGGTGGCAGCCTCAACACCGCCGCGATCGATCAGGGCGGCGCGAGCTCGTCCGATCAGAACGCGGAAATCCGTCAGGACGGTTCGCGCAACAGCGCCGACGTGCTCCAGCGCGGGTTCAGCCAGACCGCGGATATCACCCAGATCGGCGACGACAATGCCGGTTCGGGCGCGTTCCTGTTCGGCGCGCAGATCATTCAGGGCAGCGATACCGGCCGCGATAACGAAGCGACCATCACCCAGCTGTCGGGCGGTAACCGCGCGCTGGTGAACCAGCAGGGCGACAGCCTCTCGGCCAATGTCACGCAGGGCGGCAACGGCGGCAACACCAGTACGGTGATGCAGGCCGGCACCGGCGGCGCAGTGCTGCTCAATGCCGATGTCCTGCAGAACGGCGCGGACAACACTTCGCTGGTCGATCAGAGCGGCACAAGCCAGACCGCCGATGTCACCCAGCTGGGCGAGGACAACCTGTCGGAAATCACCCAGACGGGCAGCGGCAACACCGCCACCGTCACCCAGAACTCAGACTTCAACCAGTCCTTCGTCACTCAATCGGGCACCGGCAGCACCTCCACCGTCACGCAGGGGCTCTGACGCAAGCAAACACGGTTCGCGGGGGCATCGATCGGTGGTATGATCACCGCCGGGCGATGCCCGCAAGCCCCGCGACGCATCGCCCCTGAGAGGGGGAATTGCCATGCGTATGACTGCAACCGGTCTGATACTGCTGGGCGGGACAGGGGCCGCCGCGGCGCTGCTATCCGCCACCGCCCTGTCGCAAAGCGCCGCGCCTGCGCCGGTGCGTTACGCGATGGACGTCGCCACCATGAGCGGCATGGGCGCGATGGCGGGCGGCGGGGGCGGCTTTGGCGCGGTCATGGGCATGATGACCGGACGCGCGCCGCAAGCCGTCCGCACCATTGATCTCCACCACAGCGCCAGCACCACCGCGCCCAAGCCGCAGGCCGATCACTTCATGCCCAAGGCGGCCGGGCTCGGCACCTCGGTGCGGCTGCTGCCCGAAACCCGCGCGCCGGGCGAGCCGCGGATGCCGGGCGACATGGAGATGCCCAAGGGCCGCCTGCTGCTGTTCTGGGGCTGCGGCGAACGCGCGCCCAAGGGCCAGCCAGTGGTGATCGACTTCGCCAAGATGGCCAAGGGCCAGATCCCGCCCGGCCTGTTCATGGGCGGGGTCGACTTGCCCGAAGACTGGCAGGTGAGCCTCGCCAACAGCCGCACCTACACCAGCTGGCCCAATGGCGGGGATCGCAAGACGGTGCCCGCCAATGCATCGCTGCTGGGCGCGCACCGGATCGCCGCCAATTATTCCAAGGAAATCGCCTTCACCCTCGGAGATGATTTCATGCCGCCGCTGCAAGCCAGCACCAGCGACGCGCCCGGCGGGGGCAGCAAGCTGGCGTGGGGAGGGCTGGAGCGGGCCACCGGCTATTACGCTTGGGCGATGGGCGCGAAGGATACAGGACGCGGCGGCGCGCCTGCCGAGATGGTGTGGTGGGCCTCATCCAGGCAACAGGCCTTCGGCGGCGCGCTGTGGGACTGGATCTCGCCCGCCGGGGTGCGCAAGCTGATCGCCGCAGGCACCGTCATGCCGCCCGAACAGCGCGACTGCACCGTGCCCGCCGAAGTCATCAAGGCCAGCGGCGAGGGGCTGATGATCAACCTTCAGGCCTATGGCCCGCAAGCCGATTTCGCCTATCCCCCGCGCCCCGCCGATGCCCGCAAGGCGTGGAACCCGGAATGGATCGCGCGGGTGCGGTTCCGCTCCTCGACCATGCTGATGCCCGGGATGGAGGGCATGGGTGGAATGGGCGACACCAGCGCCGCCGAGCCAGAGGCCAAGCCGCGCAAGCCCAAGTGCAAGGGGCTGAAGGGCCTTGCCGAACGGGCGGCAGGGTTGTGCGAATAGCGCCTAGGCCCAGTCGCCCAGCAGCGGGGTAAACTCGTCGACGCGAATCGACTGCCACACCCCGCCGGTGAGGTAGGGGTCATCGGCGAGGATGGCGCGCGCCGCGGACTCGTCCTTGGCCTTCACGATCAGCAGCGAGCCGATGATGAGGCCGTCGGCGCGCTTCAGCGGCCCGACAATGACGAAATGCTCGGCATTGGCGTGGACGAATTCGAGATGCGCCGGGCGGTGGATCGCGCGCAGCCGTCCGCCGTCTTCGCCGTCGCGGCAGTGAAAGCAGAACATCCGCATGATCGAAAGGCCCCTGTTGATCGCCGCGCAGGCTAACCGCCCCCCGCGCGCCAATCAAGGCAGCCAATGAACGCTGGTTGCAATCACCGCCCTTGAAGCGCAGCCTCGGCGGGTTCAGAGGGCCGCAATTGCCCCGAATCGTTTCAGGTGAAACCAGATATGGCTGACGCCGCCACCCCGACTGCTATCGACCGCACCGACCTGCGCCGCGCCTATCGACAGGAGGAGGAGGCCTGCATTGCCGAGCGGCTCGAACAGGCCGCCCCCGCCGCGCGGGTGAACGCCGAAGCGGCACGGCTGGCGATTGCCCTGATCGAAGGCGCGCGCGGGAAGAAGGCGAGCGGGGTCGATGCTTTCTTGCAGCAATACGGCCTCGATACCGAGGAAGGCATCGCGCTGATGTGCCTCGCCGAAGCGCTGCTGCGCGTGCCCGATGCAGCCACCGCCGACGCGCTGATCAAGGACAAGATCGGCAGCATCGAATGGGGCGAGCATCTGGGCGAAAGCTCATCGACCTTCGTCAACGCCGCGACTTTCTCGTTGATGCTGACAGGCGAAGTGCTCGATCCGCCGGACGAGCGCCAGCGCGGGATGGGGAGCGTCCTGAAGCGCGCGATGAACCGGCTGGGCGAGCCGGTAATCCGCACCGCCACGGCGCAGGCGATGAAGATCCTCGGCGGGCAGTTCGTGTTCGGCCGCACCATCGACGAAGCCCTGAAGCGCGCCGCGCCCGAACGCGCGCGGGGGATTACCCATAGCTTCGACATGCTCGGCGAGGCGGCAATGACCTTCGCCGATGCCGAGAAATACCGGCAGGCTTACGAGGCCGCGCTGGCGCGTTTGGCGCGCGAGGCGGGCGCAGGTGTGGCGGGTTCGCCCGGCATTTCGGTCAAGCTCTCGGCGCTGCACCCTAAGTACAATTTCTTCCACGCCGACGAAGCCAAGGCGGCAATGGTGCCGATGGTGAAGGCGCTCGCGATCAAGGCGCGCGATGCCGATATCCATTTCACCATCGACGCCGAGGAAGCCGAGCGGCTCGAACTCAGCCTCAACATCATCGAGGAACTGGTCGCCGACGATGATCTGTTCCGCCGCCCGGACGGCAGCCGCTGGGACGGCTTCGGCCTCGCGGTGCAGGCATACCAGAAGCGCGGGGTCGCGGTGTGCGATTTCGTCGCCAAGCTGGCGCGGCGGCACGGGCGCAAGCTGTTCGTGCGGCTGGTGAAGGGCGCCTACTGGGACAGCGAGGTGAAGCTGGCGCAGGTGGGCGGCTATACCGACTATCCGGTGTTCACCCGCAAGGTCGCGACCGATGTGAGCTACCTCGCCTGCGCGGCGCGATTGTTCGAGCATAGCGACGTCATCCGCCCGGCCTTTGCCACGCACAATGCCTATACGATTGCCGCGATCAAGGAACTCAGCACCGGCCGCGCGTTCGAATTCCAGCGCCTCCACGGCATGGGCGAGGAAGTCTACGACGCGCTCCACGCGCTCGAAGGCAACCAGCGCACCCCGGTTCGCATCTATGCGCCGGTGGGCGGGCACAAGGAGTTGCTCGCCTATCTGGTGCGCCGCCTGCTGGAGAACGGGGCCAACACTAGCTTCGTCAACCGCATGGGCGATGCCGATATTCCGGCCGAGGAACTGGTCGGCGATCCGGTGGCAGAACTCGCCGCGATGCAGCCGCGCCGCAATCCCGCGATCCCGCTGCCGACCGCCATTTTCGGCGCCCGCGAAAACAGCGCGGGGGTGGACCTCAGCGACCCGCTGGTGCGCGAACCTATGATGGATCGGCTGAAGGCCCTCGAAGGCAAGGCATGGTCTGCCGAGCCGACCTTCGCAGGCACGCAAGGCACGCGCGAGAATGTCACCTCGCCCCACAACCGCGCCCATATCGTCGGCACGGTCCGCCCCGCGACCCCGGCCGAGGTCGAGCAAGCCTTCACCCGCGCCGCCGCGATCCAGCCCGGCTGGGACGCATTGGGCGGCGAGACGCGCGCGCTGCTGCTTGAAGAAGCCGCCCGGCTGTTCGAAGCGCATACGCCGGAGTTCCTCAGCCTGTGCCAGCGCGAGGCGGGCAAGACGCTGCTCGATTCCGTGCTCGAACTGCGCGAGGCGGTGGATTTCCTGCGCTATTACGCTGCCGAGGCGCGCCGCCACTTCACCGCGCCGCTCGCGCTTCCGGGGCCGACGGGGGAGGAGAACACCCTCTCGCTCCACGGGCGCGGCGTGTTTGTCACCATCGCGCCGTGGAACTTCCCGCTGGCGATCTTCATCGGCATGGCGAGTGCCGCACTGGCGGCGGGCAACACCGTGCTGGCCAAGCCCGCGCCGCAGACCCCGCTGATCGCCGCGCTCGCGATCCGGCTGTGCCATCAGGCCGGCATCCCGCCCGAGGCGCTGCAACTGATCCCCGGCGGTGCCGATGTCGGCGCGGCGCTCACCGCCGATCCGCGGCTTGCAGGCGTCGCCTTCACCGGATCGACCGCCACCGCCCGCGCCATCAACCGCGCTTTGGCGAACCGTGATGGCCCAATCGCCACGCTGATCGCGGAGACCGGCGGACAGAATGCGATGATCGTCGACAGCTCCGCCCTGCCCGAACAGGTGGTGCGCGACGTGGTCGCTAGCGCGTTCCAGAGCGCCGGGCAGCGCTGCTCGGCCCTGCGCGTGCTCTACCTTCAGGAAGACGTCGCCGACACCATGCTGGAGATGATCCGCGGCGGGTTTGAAGCCCTGCAAGTGGGCGATCCGGCGGACCTTGCCACCGATGTCGGCCCGGTGATCGACGAAGCGGCGCGGGCACGATTGGAAGCCCACGTCGCTGACTGCGCGGCCAAGGGCTGGTCCGTCACCCGCCTGCCGCTGCCCGAAGCCTGCGCCGCGGGCAGCTTCGTCGCGCCGACGATCATCGAAGTCCCCTCGATCCGCGCGCTTTCGGACGAGCATTTCGGCCCCGTCCTCCACGTCGCCCGCTTCCGTGCAGGCGAATTGCCGCAGGTGGTGGCGGACATCAACGCTTGCGGATTCGGCCTGACGCTCGGCCTCCACAGCCGCATCGCCGAGACGCGGCGCTATGTGCAGGCGCACGCGCGGGTCGGCAATTTCTACGTCAACCGCAACCAGATCGGGGCGGTGGTGGAAAGCCAGCCGTTCGGCGGCGAGGGCCTGAGCGGCACCGGGCCCAAGGCGGGCGGCCCGCACTACCTCGCGCGCTTCGCCACGGAACGGGTGATGACGATCGACACCACCGCGGCAGGCGGCAATGCCAGCCTGCTGGCGGCGGGGTAAGCGGAGGTTCAGACAGCGGGGCGCATCACCGCAACCGGTTAAACAGGAGGCGGATGATGAAGCTTGCGATAAGAGCCGCGCTGCTGGCCGGAGCGATGATCGCAGGCACCGCCGGCACGGCGCAGAGCGTCGGGGTGCCGGTGGTGCGCGCCAGCCCCGCCCCCGCGCCCGCCCCCTCCAGCACGCCGATCATCCCGCTCGCCCCGGGGCAGGAGCGTCTTGCCCGCGCCATCGCCAATCTCGAAGCACTGCGACAGGGCCGCCTGTTCACCAGCGACCTGACGCCGCAGGAATTGCAGGACGTGCTCGAACTCGATCGCACGGCGCGCAGCGGAGCCCTGGGCGACAACCGCTCCTTCGTGCAGCAATGCATCGACGAGGAAGTGCGCCGCAATGGCGGCAACCCCACCCGGCTGGCGTGGGAGGTGATCCGCCTGAAGTGCCGGTGAGGCGCTAGTCGTCGAGCCACTGGCGCACGGCGAACCACCCAAGCACCGCCAGCGCAATCACCCCGCAGAAACCGACCACGCCCCAGAACGCCCATTCCCGCTCGGCAAAGGGGATGCCGGTTACGTTCATCCCGAGCAGCCCGGTGACGAAGGTCAGCGGCAGGAAAATGAAGGCGACAATCGCGATGCCGAGCGAGCGGCGATCGACGATCTCGGCGCGCAGATCGGTCAGCTGTTCGTGCAGCAGCGCGGCGCGCTCGCGCACCGCCTCAAGCTCCTCGGCCATGCGGGCGAAACGATCGGCGGCATCGCGCAGGTGCATCCGGTCTTCGGTGCTGATCCAGTCGAACGGCAGCTGCGCCATCGAGGCCAGCGCATCGCGATCGGGCGCGACGAAGCGGCGCAAGGCAATCGCCTGCGAGCGCAGCACCGCAATCCGGCGGCGCAGGGCATAGATGTTGCCATCATCAAGCGCGCCCTCGCAGTCATCGAGCTGATCGCCGAGGTCAGCCACCTCGGGATCGAGTCCGGCGCTGATCGCCTGTGCCAGCGTCGCCACGAAATCGCCGCCGTCCTGCAGGTGTCCCGCGTGCATCGCCGCCTCGACCTTGGCGAGCGCGGCGAGCGGGCGGCGGCTGACCGACGTGACGCGCCCTTCCTCCACCCACACCCGGATCGAAACCAGCCGGTCGCTATCGGCGGTGCCCGCAACGCCGGCGCCGCGCAGATTGACGAGCGCGCCTGCATCGATCTCGTCGCAACGTGGCCGCGTCTCGCTGGCGAGCAGCGCGTTGGCGGCAAGGCCCGGCACGTAGGGCGGCACCTGCGCCTTGCCATCCTGCCCGGCACCCTCGACGTGCAGCCAGACAAAGCCCGGACCACGGTAATCCGCCACGGCCGCAGCGGGGATTTCCGTCACGGCGCCACCCTCGCGCACCAGCGCGCGCATTACGATAGGGGGCGTTTCCTCGGTCATGCCGGTGGTCTAGACGTTGATCGGTCTGCCGGGCAAGCTGCCCTGCCCGGCGGCAGCGCGGCGACGGCGGCAAAGAGGGGATAGAATCCGCCCCGCCCTTGCCCCCGCGCGCCGCATCGGGAATCCCTCGTGCATGGCGATTCTCTCCGACAAATGGATCCGCGCCCAGGCGCTTGAGCACGGCATGATCGAGCCTTTCGTCGAAGCCCAGCGGCGCGACGGGGTGATCTCCTATGGCCTCTCGTCCTACGGCTATGACGCCCGGGTCGCGCCGGAGTTTAAGATCTTCACCAATGTCGACAGCTCGGTGGTCGATCCCAAGCAGTTCGATCCCAAAAGCTTCGTCGACCGCGAGACCGACGTCTGCATCATCCCGCCCAATTCCTTCGCGCTGGCCCGCACGGTCGAATATTTCCGCGTGCCGGAGGATGTGCTGGTGATCTGCCTCGGCAAGAGCACCTATGCGCGCTGCGGGATCATCGTGAATGTCACGCCGCTGGAACCGGGCTGGGAAGGCCATGTGACGCTGGAATTCAGCAACACCACGCCGCTGCCCGCGAAAATCTACGCCAACGAAGGCGCGTGCCAGTTCCTGTTCCTCAAGGGCAATGAACGCTGCGAGACGAGCTACAAGGACCGCGCGGGCAAATATATGGGCCAGCGCGGGGTGACGCTGCCCCGGCTCTAGGACCGCAGCTCTAAAGCCCCTTGCGGCCGAACCCGCCCGGGCGGCGCAGTGGCGGACGGGCAGGCCGGTGGACGGCAACCGGCGCAGGCGGCGCGCGGACCGGAGCATCATCGACCGGCGGACTCCCTTCCGCCTGCAACTCGGCAAGGCGGCGCTGCAGGCGCTGGTCGAAGCTTTCGTTGCTGTCGCCACGCTGGCGCGGTTCCGGTTCGTCCGCGTCTTCATGTTCCATCGTCAGCCACCCGCCGGACAGGGTCTCGACCACTTTGCCCATCGCCTCTTCCTTGGCGTATTCCGTCAGTTTTTCGAGGAAGGTGGGTTCGGATTCCTGCGCGCGGTCCTGCGCCGCATGGTCGTTGTTGCGCGCGTCGTTATTCCGGAAGTCCATGAGCCTGTGCTCCTGCGTGGCAATTCAGCGCAAGTCAGCGTAAAGCCGACAGGTTTCCAAGCTGCTAAGCGGCGCAGACCCGCCCGAACGGAAAGAGAGTAACCCCATGACAACACCACGCGAATTCGACATCATCGTCTATGGCGCCACCGGCTACACCGGGCGGCTAGTGGCGGAATATCTCGCGCACCATTACGCTGGCCGCGATGCCAAAGACCTTGGGGCACCGAAGTGGGCGATGGCGGGCCGCAGCCTCGCCAAGCTGGAGGAAGTGCGCGACCTGATCGGCGCGCCGGCCTCCACGCCCCTTGTCGTCGCCAATGCCGATGACGACGCTGACCTTGAAGCGATGTGCCAGCGCACCCGCGTCGTCCTCACCACGGTCGGCCCGTACCAGCTTTATGGCGACAAGCTGGTCGCCGCCTGCGTCAAGACCGGCACCGACTATGCCGACCTGTGCGGCGAACCCGCATGGATGGCCGCCAAGATCGCCGAGCATCAGGCCGCCGCCGAAGCCTCAGGTGCGCGCATCTGCTTTTCGAGCGGGTTCGATTCGATCCCCTTCGATCTCGGCGTGATGATGACCCAGAAGGCCTGCGTCGAGAAATTCGGCAAGCCCGCCCCGCGCATCCGCGGGCGCGTGCGGGCGATGCAGGGCACCTTCTCGGGCGGGACTGCGGCAAGCCTCGGCGCGACGATGAAGGCGGCGGCCAGGGACGTCTCGATCATCAACGTGCTGCGCAATCCGTATGCGCTGTGCCCCGGCTTTGACGGGCCGGACCAGCCCTCGGGCATGATCCCGTCGTATGAGGACGATCTCGGCAAGTGGTCCGCGCCCTTCGTGATGGCGCCGATCAACACCAAGAACGTGCACCGCACCAACTTCCTGCTCGGTCACCCCTATGGCACCGGCTTCCAGTATGACGAGATGATGCTGACCAGCCCCGGCGAAGCGGGCAAGGCGGCGGCCAATGCGGCGCTGGAATTCATGAAGAACCCGTTCGGCGCCAAGCCCCCCAAGCCGGGTGAAGGCCCGACCAAGGAAGAGCGCGAGAACGGCTTCTACGATGTCGTGTTCGTCGCCGACATGGCCGACGGCCAGCGCCTGCAATATGGCGTGAAGGGCCGCTATGATCCGGGTTACGGCTCGACCAGCCGGATGCTGAGCGAGACAGGCATTGCGCTGCTCGCCTGCACCAAGCCGGGCGGCATCGGCACGCCGGGGGCGTTCCTTGGGGAAGACCTCGTCAAGCGGCTGGAAGAGCACGCCGAGCTGACTTTCGCAGTCGAGGACTGATACAAAAAAGGGGGCAACCGGCGTGTCCGGCTGCCCCCCTTTTTTCGGCCCTGATCCGGGCGGCGCGCGTCAGAAGCTCAGACGCACGCTCGCACGGAAGTTGCGACCCATCAAGGGCACGAAATCCTTGGTGAAGCTCGCATGGCGACGGCCGACCACGTCGAAGATGTTGTCGGCCGCGAATTGCACGGTGACATTGCGGTTATCCGCCAGCGGTCGCCACGCCACCAGCGCATTCACCAGCGTGAAGCTGTCGGTCGGGGTTTCGAAGGTGGTGACGTCGTTCTTTTCGTCAAACCACTGCACCTCGCCGCGCACGTCGAAGGCGTCGGTCTGGGCTTCCAGCGCGCCGAGCAAGCTCAGTGGCGGGATGCGCGGCACGGCGGTGCCGTCACCCAGCTCGGCCTCGATATAGGAGGCGCGCAGATCGGTGAGCAGGCGGAACTTGTCGCCGTCGATCACCGGGTAGGAGACGTCCGCCTCGATCCCGAAGAAGTCGGCATCCTGCTGGAGATAGCGGAACACGGGAAGATCATCTTCCTCCGCGCCGGTTTCTTCGAGGAAGATGTAGTTGTTGAACCACTGCTTGAAGACCGTGAAGTTGAACGTCCCCGCCCCGATATTGCCGCGCGCATAGGCTTCCAGCCCCCAGGCGCTTTCGGTTTTGAGGTCGGGGTTGCCGATCTCGAAGGCCTGCGTGGCGATGTGCGGGCCGTTGGAGAACAGCTCCTCGGCGGACGGCGCACGTTCGGCGCGCGAGCCGTTGAGGCCGATGCGAACGCCCTCGATCCCTTCGTAAACCGCGCCGAGCGCGCCCGAGACAGTGTCGTAATCGCGGGCGATCCCGAGGGTCTGGGCCTCGACCGAGGTGAATTCGGCGCGGGCGGCGGCTTCGATCTGGAACGGACCGGTGCCGAATTCCTGCAGGGTGAAGATCGCCAGCTGATCGGTGAGGTTCGGCGGGACATAGGCCTCAGCCCCCACGGCGAAGAAGTCGCGGTGGGTGTATTGCAGGCCGGTCGACCCGCGCAGCATCCCGTCGGCGCTCTGCACCAGTTCGGCGCGGGCTTCGACGCTGGTCGAATCGAAGGTGGTGCCGACTTCAGCGCCTTCGAATTCGGTGTGGGTGTAGTCGGAATAGCCGACCCGCAGCTTCAGCCGCTCGAACGCGCCCTCGCCAAGGTAGATGTCGCCCTTGAAGTCGGCCCGGAACTGCTCGAGGCCGATGCGGACGGTTTCCTCCTCCTTCTCCTCGGGCTCGGCCGCGCCGTCACCGCCGTGGTCGTGCTTGAGGCCGGGGCGCTTGATGACGCCGTAGTCGGTGTCGTAATAGCCGAGCGCAACGCCGAAGGTGCTCTGGCCGAGGATCAGGCCAAGCCCGGCGTTGATCGTCCAGCTTTGCATGTCGGAATTGGGCACGAACCCGCGCTGGCCGGCGGCTTCACGGAATTCCGCGGCTTCCTCCGGCTCGCCGTCCGCGTCCTTTTCAGCCGCTTCCTCCAGCAGTTCGGCGCGAAGCTCGGGGGAGAGCTGGAAGCCGCCGATGTCCATGTTGCCGGTATCGCGCCAGGACCCGTCGAGGTGGAACACGAGGTTCGAGCCGATCCCGACATCGATGCTGGCCGCGCCGGTGCGCAGGTTGCTGGCGCTGTCGACACCGGCAAAAGCATCGACGTGGAGATTGTGGTCGGGCATCCGGGTCGGGATGCGCTTGTCGATCACGTTGACCGCGCCGCCGATCGCCTGACTACCGTAAAGCAGCACCGCCGGGCCGCGCAGCACTTCGATGCGCTCGACGGTGATCGGATCGATGGTGGTGGCGTGATCGACCGAGGTGTTCGAGACGTCCGCCGTCCCCACCCCGTCGATCAGCACGCGCACGCGCTCGCCCTGCTGGCCGCGCAGCACAGGGCGCGAGGAACCGGGGGCGAAGCTGGTGGCCGAAACGCCGGGGATCTTGGTGAGGAGATCACCGATCTGGCCGCTCACCATATCGCGCTGGATCTCGCCGACTTCGAGCACGCTGGTGCCCGCGAGCACGTCAAGCTCCTTGAGGCCCGAGGCGCTGACGATGATATTGCCATCGCCATCGGCCTGACGGTTGTGGACGTCATCCTCAAGCTGCGCGCCCGTGTCTTTGGCGGCGTCCTTGGCCGAATCCTGCGCGAAGGCCGGTGCCGCGACAAAGGCCAGCGACAGCACCGAGGCAATCGCGAGGCGGGAGGAGAGGTGGCGGAAATCGTGAGGCATGATGCTTCCCGTTGCTTTAATGTGATAACGTATCGCGCAGCTAGCGGGCGCGGCGCGGATTGCAAGAGGGAAACCGGCAGTCGAGCGTCATTGGGCGATCAACTGCGGCACATTTGCGACAGCTGCGCCGGGCGCAAACGCGCGGCGGCCGCACCTTTCGGCACGGCCTGCAATCGCTTCACCGATTTCGGTAAATGGAGCGGGCGAAGGGATTCGAACCCTCGACCCCAACCTTGGCAAGGTTGTGCTCTACCCCTGAGCTACGCCCGCTCACTGGCGCTGACAGAAACCGCTGAATGCGGAAGTTCCTGCCGGAGAGGCGGCGCGATTAGCAGCGCCTTTCGCACCCTGCAAGCGCAAAATTGGGGTGATCGGGACTTGATTGCAGCGCGCCTTGCCGTCAGCACAATTGCGCGCTTCACATCCGCCCGGAATGCACCACATTGGGGCGACACATTGCGCCGCGCAGCAACAGACAGGAGCAGACCTTGGCCAGCATGGGATTGAGCATCGACGAACAGAAGGCGGTGGATCGCTTCCGCAAGGCGGTGGTGGAACCCTCGCAGACGCAGCTCGTCATTCTCGATTTCTGGGCCGAGTGGTGCGGGCCGTGCAAGGCGCTCACCCCGGTGCTGGAAAAGGTCGCGGCCGAATATGCCGACAAGGGCGTGGTGCTGGCCAAGATCAATGTCGACGAGGAACAGTTCATCGCCGCGCAGTTCCAGGTGCGCTCGATCCCGACGGTCTATGCGATGTTCCAGGGCCAGCCGGTGGCCGATCTCACCAATGCCCGCAGCGAATCGCAGCTGAAGACCATGCTCGACCAGATTCTCGCCCAGCTGCCGGTTCAGGCGGGCGGGGGCGAAGCGGGCGCGCAGCAAGGCCCCTCGCCCGAGGAGCTGGCCCAGTTCGTCAAGATGGGCGAAGAAGCGCTGACCGCAGGCGATGCCCAGCGCGCCGCCAGCATCTTTGCCCAGATCACCGAATTCGCCGAGGGCAACGCCCCCGCCCATGCCGGACTGGTGCGCGCGCTGGTGCTGCTCGGCGAGGTCGATCAGGCGCGGCAGGTGATGGAGGTGATCGATTCGGACCCCCGCCTCGCCACCGATCCTGCAATGGCTGCGGCCCGCAGCGCGATTGAACTGGCGGGCACCCGCGTCGATGATGGTGAGCTGGCCGCCCTGCGCGTCGCTGCCGCCGCCGATCCGGCCAATATGGACGCGCAGTTCGCCTATGCCGAGGCCGCCTTTGCCGCGGGCGCGCGTGATGAGGCCGCCGACACCCTGCTCGCGATGGTCGCCGCCGACCGCGAATGGAACGAAGGCGCCGCGCGCGCCCGGCTGCTCAAGATCTTCGAGGCAACCGGGCTGGAGGACGAATGGGTGGTCGGCGTCCGCCGCCGCCTTTCGCGCGTATTGTTCGGATGACGAAACGCCTCTCCATCTTCCCGCTGACGGGCGCGGTGCTGTTTCCCGGGATGCAGCTGCCGCTCCACATCTTCGAGCCGCGTTACCGCGCACTGGTGGGCGATGCGCTGATTCGCGATCGCCAGATCGCCATGATCCAGCCCCAGCGCCCCGTCGATGGCGCGCCGCTTTACCGCGTCGGCTGCGTCGGACGGATCGGCGAGGTGCAGGCAATGGACGACGGGCGTTACAACCTCATCCTCGAAGGCGTGGCGCGCTTCCGCATGGTGCGCGAGCTCGACGTCACCACCGCCTTCCGCCAGATCGAGGCGGAGATCTACGACGAGGACGAGGACGAAACGCTGTCCCACGCCCAGCGCGGCGGGTTCGAGCGCGAGGCGCGGGCCTTTGCCGAAAATCAGGGCTATTCGGTTGACTGGGATTCGGTCGCGCGGCTGGATGATCGCTCGCTGATCAACGGCGTCTCCCAGATCGCCCCCTTCGATCCGGCCAGCAAGCAGGCGCTGCTGGAGGCCGAGACGCTGACCGAGCGGTGCGAGTTGCTGGTGCAGCTGATGCAGTTCTACGGCCGCCGCAGCGACGGCGAGGAAATCGTCACGCTGCAATAACAGGCGCGATCCCGGCCCGCGCGAATAATCGCGATCGCGTGGGGCAGGCCCAACCCGCCCGCCCCTACCGCCCTGCGCCCCCAGCCTTTGCCGGGGCTGGCAAGCACGGTGCGATGCCGTGTCGATTCCGGAATCGGATTGCGGAACCGCAGCCGTGCGGATCGCTTCCGGCTTGGGCAGACCCGCCCGGGCCGTCCAAATGGCGCTGTCACGCAACTTTCGCGCAGAGGTTCGTGCAAAAGATTCACGGATTGATTCACATGATTCAATCACCAAATTTTTCTTCACAGATTCAATTTTGGGCTTGTCAGCCACGCGACTCAAGCTTGCTCCACGCGTCGCGGCCCGGGGCGGGTCTGGCGCGCCGCTTGGACGGGCCGATCATGGTGACTTAAGGGTTAATCGCCCGTTGACGCGGAATCGCTCCTGATTCAGTATATAGTGGTTCGGTTCAAAGCGGACCCCCAACCATTGGTGACTCCCCCACACAGCCCGTCAGGGCGACAAGGGCAGGAGTCGCTCTGGAAAAGGGGCCTCAAGCGGCGGACCGGGAGGCGAAAGCAGTCCGGCTTGTGGACCCTTCTGGGGACATCCTGTTGGCGGATCTGTGGATCGTCCTGTATAGAACAGAATCGGAACATAGGCCTTGTGCCAGGTTGTGATTCGGGGGACACAAGTGGGGCAAGCGATGGAATTCAAGAATGGCGATGGCGTGGCAGACGAAGTGCTGAGCGAAGTGGATGCGGGCGCAACCGCCCCGGTGAAGGCAGAAAAGGCCGTGACCATGAAGAATAGTGATGCAGGTTCGGACGCGCTGATCGCCGCCAAGGCTGGTGAGGCGCTTGGCAATGCCATGGCCGAAGCCGCCAAGCAGGCGGCCGCTCCCGACAGCAAGAAGGTCAACGATCGCCGCTTCAATATCGTCACCGATACCGCGCGCGACGCCAACCTGACCGAATTCGGCAAGGACACCCTGAACGATCGCTACCTGCTGCCCGGCGAAGTCTATCAGGATCTGTTCGCCCGCGTCGCGGATGCCTATGCCGATGATGAAGCGCACGCCCAGCGCCTCTACGACTACATCTCGAACCTGTGGTTCATGCCCGCCACCCCGGTGCTGTCGAACGGCGGCACCAATCGCGGCCTGCCGATTTCGTGCTATCTCAACTCGGTGTCGGACAGCCTCGAAGGCATCGTCGGCACCTGGAATGAAAACGTGTGGCTCGCGTCCAAGGGCGGCGGGATCGGCACCTATTGGGGCAATGTCCGCGGGATCGGTGAGCCGGTTGGCCTCAACGGCAAGACCAGCGGCATCATTCCCTTCGTGCGCGTGATGGATTCGCTGACGCTGGCGATTTCGCAAGGGAGCCTGCGGCGCGGCTCGGCGGCGTGCTATCTCGACGTCTCGCACCCGGAGATCGAGGAGTTCCTCGAAATCCGCAAGCCCAGCGGCGACTTCAACCGCAAGGCGCTGAACCTGCACCACGGCGTGCTCCTCACCGACGAGTTCATGGAAGCCGTGCGCGAAGGCGCCGAATTCGAGCTCAAGTCGCCCAAGGACGGCTCGGTGCGCGGCAAGGTGGATGCGCGTTCGCTGTTCCAGAAGCTGGTTGAAACCCGTCTGGCGACCGGCGAGCCCTACATCGTCTTCTCCGACACCGTGAACCGCATGATGCCCAAGCATCACCGCGATCTGGGCCTCAAGGTTTCGACCTCGAACCTGTGCTCGGAAATCACCCTGCCGACGGGCATCGACCACCTGGGCAATGATCGCACCGCCGTGTGCTGCCTGTCCTCGCTCAACCTCGAAATGTGGGAAGAGTGGAAGGGCAACAAGCAGTTCATCGAGGACGTGATGCGCTTCCTCGACAACGTCCTGCAGGACTATATCGACCGCGCGCCGGACGAGATGGCCCGCGCCAAGTATTCCGCCGCGCGCGAACGCAGCGTCGGCCTCGGGGTGATGGGCTTCCACTCGTATTTGCAGCAGAAGGGCGTCGCCTTCGAAAGCGCGATGGCCAAGGCGCTGAACATGCAGATGTTCAAGCACATCCACGCCAAGGCCTCGGAGGCCTCGATGCTGCTGGCGCAGGAACGCGGGCCGTGCCCCGACGCCGCCGACATGGGCGCGATGGAGCGGTTCAGCTGCAAGATGGCGATCGCGCCGACCGCGTCGATCAGCATCATCTGCGGCGGCACCAGCGCCTGCATCGAGCCGATCCCGGCCAATATCTACACCCACAAGACCCTGTCGGGCAGCTTCATCGTCAAGAACCCCTATCTTGAAAAGCTGCTGGAAAAGAAGGCGAAGAACTCGACCAACGTCTGGAACTCGATCCTCGAACGCGGCGGGTCGGTGCAGCACCTCGAATTCCTGACGCCGGAGGAAAAGGCGGTCTACAAGACCAGCTTCGAGATCGACCAGCGCTGGCTGCTCGAATTCGCGGCTGACCGCACGCCCTTCATCGATCAGGCCCAGTCGCTGAACCTGTTCATCCCGGCCGATGTCGACAAGTGGGATCTGATGATGCTCCACTATCAGGCGTGGGAAAAGGGCATCAAGTCCCTGTATTACCTCCGCTCCAAGTCCGTGCAGCGCGCCGGCTTTGTCGGCGGTGTGGAGGCTGACAACACCACCGAAGCCCCGAAGATCGAACTCAGCGCCGAGACCGATTACGAGGAATGCCTGAGCTGCCAGTAGGCGGCCTTCGCGGGGGACCGGGCCGGCCTGCGCCGCCCGGCCCCCTCGCCAGCATGCGATCAACAAGGGATATCAGTCATGAATCTGCCGTTCGGGATGGGGATCTTCGGCCTCGTCATCTGCGCGTTCTTCGCCTTCACCGCGATCCGCGAGCTGCGCCGCGACCGCCCGGGCCATGCGCGCAACGCCGCGATGATCCACATCGCGATGGTATCGATGTTCGTGCCCTTCTGCCTCTACGTCCTGATCGCCTACGCGCCGTGACGAATACCGCGAGCCTCGCGCGCCTCAATCCGCGCGCGCCCTCGCACCGTAACTGACAAACGCCTATATTGGCCCTTGATGACATCCAATTGAAGGAACACCGCCGATGTCGCTGCTCGAAGCCCGCTCCACCTACAAGCCCTTCCAGTACCCCTGGGCCTATGACTTCTGGAAGCGCCAGCAGCAGATCCACTGGATGCCGGAAGAAGTGCCGCTGGGCGAGGATTGCCGCGACTGGGCGCAGAAGATCTCCGAGAACGAGCGTAACCTGCTCACCCAGATCTTCCGCTTCTTCACCCAGGCCGATGTCGAGGTGCAGAACTGCTATCACGAAAACTACGGCCGGGTGTTCAAGCCCACCGAAGTAAAGATGATGCTCGCCGCCTTCTCCAACATGGAGACGGTGCACATCGCGGCGTACTCGCACCTGCTCGACACCATCGGCATGCCCGAGGCGGAATACAGCGCCTTCCTCGAATACGAGGAAATGAAGGACAAGCACGACTTCCTCGGCCAGTTCGGCGTCGACACCGATGAAGATATCGCCCGCACGCTGGCGGCCTTCGGCGGCTTCACCGAAGGGCTGCAGCTGTTCGCGAGCTTCGCGATGCTGATGAACTTCCCGCGCTTCAACAAGATGAAGGGTATGGGCCAGATCGTCAGCTGGTCGGTGCGCGATGAATCGCTCCACTGCGAAGGCATCATCAAGCTGTTCCACACCTTCTGCGAGGAACGCCAGTGCCTCACCAAGGCGGTGAAGGAAGACCTCATCGACATCTGCCAGAAGACCGTGCGGCTGGAGGACGCCTTCATCGACCTCGCCTTCGAGATGGGCCCGGTTGACGGGATGAGCGCGAAGGAAATCAAGAAGTATATCCGCTACATCGCCGACTGGCGCCTGAAGCAGCTGGGCCTGCAGCCGATCTACCTGATCGAAGACCACCCCCTGCCGTGGCTCGCCCCGCTGCTGAACGGCGTGGAGCACGCCAACTTCTTCGAAACCCGCGCGACCGAGTATTCGAAGGGCGCAACGCGCGGCGACTGGAACACCGTGTGGTCGAGCTTCGACAAGCGTCAGAAGGCGAAGGCCGCGAACGAGGGTGAGGCTACCGCCGAGGCTGAAGTGGGGCTGTTTGGGGCTGAGGCTGCGGAGTAGGGGTCAAGTCAAAAGATCGCCTTGGTGGGACTCGTCCAAACGAATGGCGCTCGCACCTTTGGACTTTTCCCTCCCCCGCCCCGGGCTTGCCCCGGGGCCCCGCTTCTTCCCCCACCGGCGCAAAGTTCAGCGGGGTCCCGGGTCAGGCCCGGGATGGGGCGAACGGGGCGGCAGCCGTCACAATCCGCACAGCAACCCTTCCGCAACCCCTCCCGCGCTATCCAGCCGCGCATGAGCCTGCCCGACCTCATCACCGATCCGGCGACAATTGACGCCGTGAAGGCCCTCGCAACGCCCGCCAACATCGCCACTGCGCTGATCGCGATGAACTTCCTCGCGTTTGCCGCTTTCGGGATCGACGAGGCGCGGGCCGAGGCGGGGGCGTGGCGGATTTCGGAGGCGACCTTGCTCAACCTCGCGTTCCTCGGCGGCACCGCGGGGGCCTATGCAGGGCGGGCGCTGTTCCGGCACAAGACGCGCAAGGAACCCTTCAGCAGCAACCTCCACACGATCGCCGGGCTCCAGCTGGTCGCGGGTGCGGGGCTGACGGTCTACTTCTGGTAGCGCCCCCTTTCCTACACCCACCCCCGTGCATTACCCTGCCGCGCGATGCATCGGCTGCGCTCCTTCTCCGACGCGCCGGCCGCCCGGGCCTTGCCCTGCGGCTTGCCTCCCCTCGCACAGCCCGTTTTTCCGCGAGCACACCGTGTCCGTCCGCTTCACCGCGCGCCCACCAACCCGCTGCATTTGCGTGATAAATACCGGAACTCGCAAGCGGACAGGGTGTCCGCTTTGTCCGCTTTGTCCGCTCGGGCGCGCAAGGGTGAGGACGTCACCCCACTCGCGCCGCTGCTAGAGCGCGCCAGTACGTTCCCAGCCCCAAGCGGGCGGGGGCAGCGCAACGGGCTTCGTCAGGTCGAACTCGACGCGGAAGTGCCGCTCGGCAGGGGCGCCGCCGGCCACTGTGCGGCGCAGTTGGTAGGCGTAGGCGGCGCCGGGGGTGCCGGCCGGGTCGACTTCGATGGTCCAGACATTGGTGAGCGAGGCTGTCAGCCCTTCGCGCTGGAACAGCGCGATGCTCTCCGCGTCGACCGGGAAGGACTGGGCGCGGGCGGTGCCGGGGCTGGCGGTGTCGCCGCCATACATGGTGGTGCTGTCGGCAGAGCCATCCTCGTGGCGGTGATCGTGTTTGAGGCGCAGGCCGCCGTCAGCGTTGCGGGAGACGAGCCAGGTGCGCGATCGGTCCCACGATCCGTCGGCGCGCTGGACGTGGAAGGGGACGGCGATGCGCTGCGGCCCGCACTCCGTCACCGCCATCACCATCGCCTGCCCGGCCAAATCGGCATCGGCGGCGTCGGATGTGACCAGCCGACCGGCATAGGCCTTGCCGCAATGGCTCGACAGGGCGGCGAAAAAGCGGCTCTGCGGATCGGCGTCAGAGGCGGGGGCGGAGGTGGCGCAGGCTGTCGTCAGGAGCAGCGGAAGCAGGGCGGCGAGGGGGCGATGAAGGCTCATGCCCGCCCGCCTAGCACAGATCGCGGGCCTAGCACCACGTGCGGCGCGGGCCGCCCCAGCGGGTCGCGAGGCCTTCGCGCACCAGCACTTCGCCGAGGCTCTGCCCGCCGCGCTTCACCACCCGCAATTCGCGCCCGAACCGGTCGCGGGTGCGGCCGCCGGGCGGGGGTTCGAGCGTGAAGGCCCCGGCATTGAGCAGGGCGCGCAGCCGCTCGGTCGCCTGCCGCCCCAGCGCCGCCTCGCGCGGGCAGGCGGGCTGGGTGACTTCGGGGGTGTCGATATCGGCAAGGCGGATCTTGGCGCCGCGATACCAGATGGTGTCGCCATCGACGACACAGGTGACGCGCTTGCCCGAGCGGCACATGGGGAACAGCACCCGCTCGCCATCCTGCGCGGCGGCGGGGGCGACCACAGGCAAGGGTGCCAGCACGACGAGGGCCAGCGCCATGGAGCGCACGAAGGGAGAAGTGAAAATGGTGTTCATCAGCAGATCCTGCCGCCGGAATCGCCGGGGTCGCCTGAAAGTTCCCTGAATTTGATTAAGCGCAAATACCGAAGGGTCGCCGCGCCCTAGGCTGGCCTCATAACCCAAGGGAGAAAACCATGTCCGCCCACACGCCGCATGAATTGCACGACGAATTTCCGCATGATGCCGAGGTGCTGCACCGGCTCAAGCTCACCAACCCGCATTTCGTGACGCTGGCCGAGCGGCATCACGAGGTGAACCGCGAAATCCACCGCATCGCGGTCGAGATCGAGGCGGCGAGTGACGAACGGCTGGAAGCGCTCAAGCGCGAACGGCTGCATCTGCTCGACGAGGTGGCGGCGCTGATCGAGCAGGAGCAGGCGGGCAATACGTCCACCTGACGATCAAGGGCTTATGCGGACGGTGCACGAGGCGATGCGCCGTCCGCAACCTATCCGCTGACAGCGCTCAGCTGCGGGGCGTGGTCCGGCGGTCTTCGCCCGAGCGCCGGTCGCCCTTGCGGCGGTCCGGCACTTCGAAGTGCTGCTGGCCCTGGCGGCGATCGCCCTTGCGGCGGTCACCTTCGGGCGTGTCGGAAACGGAAGTATTGTCTGCCATGTCCACCTCCTGTCGCGGGAGAATAACACCAAGGCGCCGAAAAACCTAATCCGGCTCGCACCGCCATGCCAAGCCGCCTTGCACTGCGCGGTGAAGGCGCTAGGGGCGCAGGCGTGCCATCTGCCCGGCAGGGGCAAGGGAACCGACGCCTGTGACCGAAACCAAATTCAACGCCCCCCGCGGCCAGATGCCCGATCTCTCGAAAGCCGAAGTGCTGATCGAGGCACTGCCCTATTTCCAGCGTTATGCCGGACGCACCTTTGTGGTGAAATACGGCGGCCACGCGATGGGCGATCCGGACGCCGCGCGCGATTTTGCCGAAGATATCGTGCTGCTGAAGGCGGTCGGCATCAATCCGGTGGTAGTGCATGGCGGCGGGCCGCAGATCGGCCAGATGCTCAAGCGGCTGGGGGTGGAGAGCACCTTCGTCGACGGTCTGCGCGTCACTGACGAGGCGACTGCCAAGGTCGCCGAGATGGTGCTGTCGGGCGCGATCAACAAGGAACTGGTCGGCTGGCTGGCCGCAGCGGGCGGCAAGGCGATCGGCATTTCCGGCAAGGACGGCGGGCTGGTGACGGCGCGCAAGGTCAGCCGCACTACCCGCGATCCTGATAGCAATATCGAACAGGCGGTAGACCTCGGCTTCGTGGGCGAGCCAGCGACAGTCGACACCACAGTGATCGACACGATGGTGGCCGCCGGGATGATCCCGGTGATCGCCCCGATCGCGCCGGGCGAGGACGGGGCGACCTACAACATCAACGCCGACACCATGGCGGGCGCAATCGCGGCGGCGCTGGGCGCGGCGCGGCTGTTCCTGCTGACCGACGTGCCGGGCGTGCTCGATGGCGAGGGCAACCTGCTGACCGACCTCACCCCCGCCGACATTGCCAAACTGCGCGAGGACGGCGTGATCCGCGGCGGCATGGTGCCCAAGCTCGAAACCTGCGTCACCGCGGTGCAATCGGGCTGCGAGGCGGCGGTGGTGCTCGACGGGCGGGTGGGCCACGCGATGCTGCTCGAATTCTTCACCGCCCGCGGCGCGGGCACGCTGGTGCGCGCCTGACGCCTTTTTGCGGCCGCACGCGGTTTTCAAGGGAACACAGGTGTGGCGCGAGGCGTATTAAGAAGCTAATACGCCTCTCAAGGGACCACACAGGGCAGCGCAACCTCCGCGCGCCCAGCATGGGATATCATTCGCAATGCAAGGACTGGCTGTACTCGTCGACATTCTGGTGATGATCACCAACGTGCTGGTGATGCTGATCATCGTGCAGTTCGTGATCGGGCTGCTGTTCGCGTTCAACGTCGTCGCGCCGAGCAACGAATTCCTGCGGCAGGTCTATGACGCGATCAACCGCCTGCTTGAACCGGTGCTGCGCCCGATCCGCAACATCATGCCCGCGACCGGCGCAATCGACTTCTCGCCGCTGGTGCTGATCCTCGGGCTGCAGATCCTCATCCGGGTGCTGACCGGCCTAGCGGGAGCCTATTGATGACGCAGGCGGCGCTGATCGACGGCAAGGCCTTTGCCGAAGCCTTGCGCGCCCGCGTGGGCGAGCATGCTGCGGCCTTCGCGCATCAGGCCGGGCGGCGTCCGGGCCTCGCCGTGGTGCTGGTGGGCGATGATGCGGCCAGCCAGGTCTATGTCGGTGCCAAGGGCAAGGCCTGCGCCGCGGCCGGGATGGAAAGCTTTGAACACCGCCTGCCCGCCGACACTTCCGAGGCCGCGCTGCTCTCGCTGATCGAGCGGCTCAATCAGGACGAGGCGGTCGACGGCATCCTCGTCCAGCTGCCGCTGCCGGGCCAGCTTGACGAACAGGCGATCATCGCCGCGATCAACCCCGACAAGGACGTTGACGGGTTCCACGTCATCAACGCGGGCCGCCTCGCCGTGGGGCAGACGGGCTTCGTCCCCTGCACGCCGCTGGGCTGCATCATGCTGCTGAAGGACCGGCTGGGCGACCTGAGCGGGCTGGACGCGGTGGTGATCGGCCGCTCCAACATCGTCGGCAAGCCGATGGCGCAGCTACTCACCGATGCCAACGCCACTGTCACCATTGCCCATAGCCGCACCAAGAACCTGCCCGAAGTGGTGCGCCGCGCCGACATCATCGTCGCCGCCGTGGGCCGTCCGGAGATGGTGCGCGGCGACTGGATCAAGCCGGGCGCGACTGTGATCGACGTCGGCATCAACCGCCTCCCGCCTGAAGAAGGCAACACCAAGGGGCGCCTTGTGGGCGATGTCGCCTTTGCCGAGGCGATGGAAGTTGCAGGCGCGATCACGCCGGTGCCGGGCGGGGTCGGGCCGATGACCATCGCGGTGTTGCTGAGGAACACGCTGGTCGCCGCGCATCACCATGCCGGAATGCCGGTGCCGGAGGGGCTGTGAGGCACGCCGCCGCTCTCGTGGTGCTCACGGCGCTGGCGCTTACCGCCTGCGCCAGCCCGCGCCCCAAGGGGCCGCCGGTTGCGGTTATCAACCGCGTGCTGACGGGCGCTCCCGGGGCCGGGCAACCGAGCACCATCGTCGCCGCCGAAATCGCCTTCGCCCGCGCCGCGCGCGAGCAGGGCCAGTGGACCGCCTTCCGCCAGTTCGCCGCCCCCGGCGCGTTGCTGCACGGCGCCGACGGCCCCTTCCCGATCGAGCCGTGGCTCGCCACCCAAACCGATCCGCCCGAAGCCGTGCAATGGGAACCGCGCGCGGTGGTGGTCAGCTGCGACGGCGCGCTCGCCGTCAGTCAGGGGCGTTACCGCGATCCCGCGGGTAAGGTCGGCAATTTCGTCACCGTGTGGGAACGCCAGTCCTCCGGCGAATACCGCTATGTCTTCGATGCGGGCGGTGATGATGTGCCCCAGCCCCCGCCGCGCCCCAAGGTCGAGGACGGGGACATCGTCGTCACCTCGATCGACGCAGTGCTGGGCCTGATCGCCTCCTGCCCGCGCGGCGGCGGCGAGATCCCCCCGCCCCCCGCCATTCCGGTGGGCGAGGACGGCAAGACCGACGCCCGCCTGTCGCGCGATGGCACCCTGCGCTGGCGCTGGGAACACCGCGCTGACGGCACGCGCTATGCCACAGCCGAATATTTCTACGAGGGCCGCTGGCTGACCGCCTTCGAGCAAACCCTCCTGCCTACAGGGGCCGAGTAATGGCGCTGACCGAGCTGTTCCTGTCGGCCTTCGTCACCTTCTTCGTGGTGATCGATCCGCCCGGCTGCGCGCCGATCTATGCCGGGCTGACCAAGGGCGCGAGCCCCGCGCAGGCCCGCAACATGGCGCTGCGGGCGACGATGATCGCCTCGATCATCCTGCTGGTCTTCGCGCTGTTCGGGCAGGAATTGCTGGGCGCGCTGCACATCGAATTGAACTCGTTCCGCATCGCGGGCGGACTGATGCTGTTCTTCATCGCTTTCGACATGGTGTTCGAAAAGCGCACCCAGCGCCGCGAGGAACGCGCCGAGAAAATCGCCGCCACCCCCGAGATCGAGGATGTCTCGGTGTTCCCCATGGCGATGCCGATGCTGGCCGGGCCGGGCGCGATTGCGGCAGTGATGCTGCTGATGAACGAGGCCGACGGGCTGTCCGAATCGCTCGAAGTGCTGGCCGCGCTCGGGGCCGTGCTGGTCATCACCGCGGTCGCTCTGGTGGCAGCCGGGCCGCTGATCCGGCTGCTGGGCGACAAGGTCGAAGCGGTCATCACCCGCCTGCTTGGCGTGCTGCTGGCCGCGCTCGCGGCGCAATATGTGATCGACGGGCTGAAGGGCAGCTTCGGGCTTTAGGGCCAGCGCCCCGAAGCACATTTTCGCGCGCGGGGGAACTCACGCTCCGGGGGCGCTTTCCAGTAACCGGCTGCGGATCGCATCCGGCTGGCGGGCAATGTCCGCAAGCGTGAAGCGGTCGAGATGGGAAAAGAACGCTTCGAGCGCCCCGCCGAGCGCGGGTTTCAGCCCGCATGCCCCTTCGATCACGCAGGGCTCCTCGCCGCCCATGCAGGCGACAAAGCCCTCGAACCGCTCGAAGCTTCGCACGACGGCGCCGACATTGATCTCCGCCGGAGGGTGCGCAAGCTGCATCCCCCCGCTGCGGCCGCGCACCGTCGTCACCAATTGCGCGGCGGTCAGCGCCTGCGCGACTTTGGCCAGGTGGTTGCGCGAAACCCCGTAATGCCCCGCCAGCCAGTCCACCGACAGCACCTCGTCCGTCGAAGCCAGCGCCATCAGGATACGCAGGGCGTAATCGGTCTTGAGAGTGAGCTGCATAAAAATAGGTATAATGAATATTGCTTTTACCGGCAAGGCGACTAATTAGGTATCATAAATACCCATATATGAGTCGTCCAGATGACCACAGCCTCGCCTTCCCCTGATGCCCACCCCCATGCCGCCCAGGCCCGTGAGGCCAAGCGCCGCGAGGCCGAGGCGATCGGGATCGACGAGGGCTTCATTTCAGACATGGTCGAGGGCTTCTACGCCACGATCCGCGCGGATGAGATGCTCGGCCCTGTGTTCGCCGAACGCATCGCCGACTGGCCCGCGCATCTTTATCGCATGAAGCAGTTCTGGCGCTCGATCCTGCACAATAGCGGCGAATTCTCGGGCAATCCGATGGCACGCCACATCGCCATTCCCGGGCTCGAACGGGACCACTTCGTCCGCTGGCTGGAGCTGTTCTACGCCAACCTGCGCGCGACGGCACATGATCCGCGCGCGCCGGAACTGGTCGGCATGCGCGCGCGGATGATCGCCGAAAGCATGCTCACCGGTATCCGCATCAAACGCGAAGGCATCGCGGGCGCCATCAAGAAGGAGGAGCTTCCCCATGTTTGAAGCACGACACGACCTGCACGAACACGCCGTGGCCGACAGGCCTGATGACGTCCTGCCGGCGGTAGCCCCTGTGATCGCAGCCCAATCCCCGGCCCAGCCCGAACAACGCGGCTTCGAACTGCCCGCCACCATCTGGCAGGCGATGATCGCGTGTTATGCCGTGTTCTTCCTCGCGCTGGCGACCGCGCTGGGGGCGAGCGGGAAGGCGATGCTCGCGCTCGTGGTGGCCGTGGTATATGTGACCATCTTCTTCGGTGTCGCAAGAATTGTCATGCACCAGAACCCGGCCCGCGAGCGCTCCCCGCTCGACAGCACGGGCGTGCTGGCGACGTGGTGCGGGCCGATGGATCGCAAGGCGGTATTCGGGCAAATCCTTGTCGTCCCGTTCGCGGTCGCCCTGTTGGGGATCGCAGCGTGCATCATCATCATCGCCAGCGGGGCTGCGGCATGACTGTGGACACGCAGCCTGCGGCGCGCTTCAGCCTCCCGCCTGACGCCCGGGCCTATCGGCGGATCGGCCCGTTTGACCGGACGAGCCTGCCAAAAGGGCTGCTGCACGAGCACCGGCTGAAAGCGGGAACCTGGGGGGTGCTGCGGATCCTGTACGGCAACATCCGCTTTGTGTGGGACGATGCCGGGCATGAACACGAAGCCGCGCTGGTCGGCCCGGCGCAAAGCGTGATCATCCCGCCCGGCGTCAGCCACCATCTCGAAATCCCGGCAGGCGATGTCGTGGTGGAGATCGAATTTCTCGAAGCCGAGGCGTGAGGTGACTTGCGGGGTTTAGGCTGGCGGGAATGCCGGCTTTCCGCTCGCCGCTAGCCCCCGCGTGCGTGGGTGACGATCTCGCTCGCCACCCGCGGGATCAGCGGCTGCGGGATGTCGTGGCCCCAGCCCGGAATGGTGACGAACCGCGCGCCGGAGATGTGCCGTGCGGTATCCTCGCCCGCTTCCACCTTCACCAGCGGATCATCCTCGCCGTGCAGCACCAGCGTCGGCGTGCGGACGCTGGCGAGGCGCGAGCGGCGGCAGCCGTCATCGATGATCGCGGCGAGCTGGCGCGGGAGGCCTGCCGGATAGACCGAGCGGCGGATGTTCTTGAGCACCCGTTCGCGCTGCGCCTCCGGATCGAAGGGGAAACCCGGGCTGCCGATGTTCTTGGCGATGTTGAGTCCGTGGGCGACCAGCGTTTCCTCGTCCATGCCTTTCAAGGGCGCGATCAGCGCCTCCATCGCGTGCTTTTCCGCTTGCGGCAGCTTGCCGTTGCCAGTGGTCGACATGATCGAGGTCATGCTCATCAGCCGCTCGGGATGGTGCACCGCCATCAGCTGGACGATCATCCCGCCCATCGACGCGCCGACCACATGCGCCTGCGCGATGCCGAGCGCGTCGAGCAATCCGATGCCGTCGTCGGCCATGTCCTTGAGCTTGTAGGGCACCTTGGCCGGAAAGCCGATCTTCTTGCGGAGCAGCTGGATCGGGAGGCTGGGCGCGCGGGCACCTTCGAACTTCTGGCTGAGGCCGATGTCGCGGTTGTCATAGCGGATCACCCGGTAGCCCTCGCCCACCAGCGCATCGACCAGCTCGTCCGGCCACAGGGTCAGCTGCGCGCCGAGGCCCATCACCAGCAGAATCACCTCGTTAGCGGGATCACCGTGTTCCTCGTAGAAAATCTCGATGCCGGTGTTGGGGGTGGTGATGGTGGGCATGGCTCTTGCTGATCCTCTATCGGCCCGCGCGGCTCACTTCCACGCGGGTCCGGCGATATCGAAGCCGCGTAGCGCCAATTGGTCAAGCACGCCTTGGGGTTCCGCCAACACCCGCAATGGCACGACGGCAAGCGTGGTGCCCTTGGCGGCGCTGGCTTCGGCGATGCGTTCGACCCATATGGTCCTGAGTTCGTTGCCCAAAGTCTCGTCCGCCCACGGCCAGCACTGGCCGAGCGCGCCTTCCAGCGGGTTCGCCATCACCGCCGGAATATCATAGCGCCGCCAGTCCGCGCCGCGCTGTTCGACGATATCGGGGCCAGCCTCGACTGCGTCCATCGCGGCGGTGAGGCAGGGGATGTGGGCGGTGGGCGGCGCGTCGGCGAGGTTGTCGATGATATCCTCGCCCCGCAGCGTGGCGGCGCGGGTGATCGGCACATCGGCCTTCTCGGCAGCGTCCTTGACCACATCCGAGGCATCGCGCGCCGTGTCGCGGTTGAAGCGCAGCTCCTTGCGCAACATCTGGAACGCGGTGAGGAGGAAGCTGGAGCGCGAATAGTCCTCGTCATGCGCCGTGCCGAGCGCTTGCAGCCGCGCCCATTGTTCGGCGCTGAGATATTCGCTCGCCAGCTTGTCATCGGGCAGCTTGGTGAACTTTGATCCGGAGAACATCAGCCGCAGCACATCCCCCGGCGAAACCTTGGGCCGCGCGCCAAGGATGACGCGGTCGGCCTGCGCGGTCGCATCCTCGAGCCTTTCGGGTTGCCACGGGGTGGTCTTGGGGATCGCCCGGATCTCGCCGACGAGTATGATGGTGCCGGTGGGAGTATCAATGGTCCACATCGGCGCGCCCGAGCGCTGGGCGGTGACGACGATGGCGTTGTCCGGGACGTCCTGAGCCGCGAGAGGCGCGGCAAGCAGCCCGGCGAGGCCAAGAACAAGCAGAAAGTTTCTCATTGAATCGGCCCCTTGAGACGATGCCGATAGCTATGCGGCACCAGATGAACCGCGCCCGAACCTTCCTGTTCCGGCCCTAAGGCACCAGCACCGTATCCTTCGCCTCGTCTGCCAGCGCCGGGTAATCCAGCGTGTAGTGCAGCCCCCGGCTTTCCTTGCGTCGCAGGGCCGACTGCACGATCAGTTCCGCCGCTTGCAGCAGGTTGCGCAGTTCAATGAGGTCGGTCGTCACGCGGAAGGCGCCGTAGTAATCCTCGACCTCGCGCTTCAGCAGTTCGATCCGGCTCGCCGCGCGCTCCAGCCGCTTGGTGGTGCGCACGATGCCGACGTAGTTCCACATGAAGCGGCGGATTTCGGTCCAATTCTGCTTGATGACCACCTCCTCGTCGGAGTCGGTCACGCGGCTTTCGTCCCACGGCAGGATCGCAGGGGGTGCTTCCAGCGTGTCCCAGCGGGAAAGGATATCCTGCGCCGCCGCCTCGCCGAACACGAAGCATTCGAGCAGGCTGTTGGACGCCAAGCGGTTCGCGCCGTGCAGCCCGCTCTCGGTGCACTCGCCTGCCGCCCACAGGCCCGGCACATCGGTGCGCGCGGCTAGGTCCACCACCACCCCGCCGCAGGTGTAGTGCTGCGCGGGGACGACGGGAATCGGCTGGCTCGTCATGTCGATCCCGAGACCCATCAGCTTCTCGTAGATGGTCGGGAAGTGGCCCTTCACGAAGTCGGCCGGCTGGTGGCTGATATCGAGGTGCACGTAATCGAGGCCAAACCGCTTGATCTGGTCGTCAATCGCGCGGGCCACCACATCGCGGGGCGCAAGCTCCATGCGCTCGGGATCGTAATCGACCATGAAGCGCCGCCCGGTTTCAGGGTGGAGCAGATGCCCGCCCTCGCCCCGCACCGCCTCGGTGATGAGGAAGTTCTTGACGTCGAGGTTGTAGAGGCAGGTCGGGTGGAACTGCATCATTTCCATGTTGGAAACGCGCGCGCCCGCCCGCCATGCCATCGCGATGCCGTCCCCGGTCGCGCCGCGCGGGGCGGTGGAGAACTGGTAGACGCGCCCTGCCCCGCCGGTCGCCAGCACCGTGGCGCGGGCGACATGGCGCTCCACGCGCCCCGTCGCCTCGTCCAGCGCATAGACGCCCCACACGCGGCCCGCAGCGGAGAACTGCTCGCGGTGGCGATCGGTGATGAAGTCGATGCAGGTGCGCCCCGGCAGCAGGGTGATGTTGGGATTGTCCTCGGCCGCCTTGACCAGCGCCGATTGCACCGCCCAGCCGGTCGCGTCGTCGACATGGACGATGCGGCGGTGCGAATGGCCGCCTTCGCGGGTGAGGTGGAGCGCGTGCTCCTCGCGGTTGAACGGCACGCCCAGCTCGCACAGCCGGTCAATCGAGGCGGGCGCGCGTTCGATCACGAACTCCACCGTCTCGCGGTCGTTGAGGCCGGCCCCTGCCACCATCGTGTCGCGGATATGATCGGCGAAGGTATCGCCCGCATCCAGCACCGCGGCGATCCCGCCCTGCGCCCAGGCGGTCGACCCGCCGGTGAGCGAACCCTTGGCCAGCACCAGCACCCGCCGCGTCTCTGCCAGCGCCAGCGCCGCCGTCAGCCCGGCCGCGCCGGAGCCGATGACCAGAACGTCATGCGCCTCAGCCATTGCATCCTCTCTCGCCATGTCCCCTGCAATGGCGCGCAATTTGTCCCTCGGCAAGCGCGCTGGCTGTCACGCGCCCTTAAACAGTTTTGTTTATTGCCCGACGCGAGGGCGAGGAGCATGAAGGCAGGCCTGCGGCGACCGGTAACAGCCGGCGCGCGCGGCGGGTTCCGGGTCGCGCCCTTTCCAAGAACGAAAACGCCTATCCCTCCCGATTCAGGACGCCCTTTCCATGTCCTTCATTTCCTGTGTTGTTTGCGCGATGGACCGTCACACCCCCGTGCGCCGCGAGGTCACGTGGAACGGCAAGCACTATATCGGAAACTGCCGCCATTGCGGCGAGCCGATTATCCGAATCGGCTCGCGCAAGTGGCGCAAGCGCGAGACTTAGGAGGAAACGTCCGCCGTCAGCTGCACGAACACGTCTTCCAGATCGGCCTCGCGGGTGGTGACATCCTCCACCGTCAGACCCTGTTCCTGCAGGATGGCGAGCACCTGTCCGGCACTCAGGCGGTCCTTGTCATAGGTCACCTCGACCCCGCGCGCGCCGTCCCATTGCACCCGCACGAAAGCCTCGTGCGCGGGCGCGGCGGCGAGATCGGCGGAGGTGGTGACGGTGACGATCTTCTCGCGCGCCATGTCCACCAGCTCGCGGGTGGGCTTGTTGGCGATCAGCTGGCCGTGGTTGATGATGGCGATGCGATCACACAGCTCCTCGGCCTCTTCGAGGTAATGCGTCGTCAGCACCACGGTGACGCCTTCGCGGTTGAGTTCGCTCACCAGTTCCCACAGCTGGCGGCGCAGATCGACATCGACTCCGGCGGTCGGTTCATCCAGCACCAGAATGGGGGGCGAATGCACCATCGCCTTGGCCACCAACAGCCGCCGCTTCATCCCGCCTGACAGCGTGCGGGCATAGGCGTTGCGCTTGTCGGCCAGCCGCACCGCTTCCAGCAGCGCCTCCGACCGGCGCAAGGCGGCGGGGATGCCGTAGAACCCGGCCTGATTCTCCAGCACCTCGAAAGGAGTGAAGAACGGATCGAACACGATTTCCTGCGGCACGATCCCGATCGAGCGGCTGGCATTGCGCCGGTCGCGATCAATGTCGAAACCCCAGATCTCGGCCGTGCCGCCGGTCTTGTTCACCAGCCCTGCAAGGATGTTGATCAGCGTCGATTTGCCGGCGCCATTGGGGCCGAGCAGGCCGAAGATCGAACCTTCCGGCACGTCGAAGCTCACCCCGCCGAGCGCCAGCTTGCCCTCCGTCATGGTGCCCTTCGCGCCCTTGGCAGGGGCGTAGCGCTTGACGAGGTTGTCGATGCGGATGGCGGGTTCGGCAGACATGGCGACGGCCCTAATGCCTCGGCAGGGCAGGGGGCAACCGTAATCGTCGGCCGCTGTCCTGAAGCACGCTTTCCTACTGCGGGACGGGCTGACAGGGTGGGCGGCATGATCGCCCCCCAGCCCGCCCGCCTTTTGCCCCCTTCGCCCGTTCTGTGCGAGGGGCCGCGTTTTTGTGTTCTGGACAGTGTCTCATGTGTCTCCAACAGGCGGCTTGCCGGGCGCGGAGCGCGGCTGTATCGGGGGGCATCATGAGCATTCCCCCTCCTGAAGTCCTGCTGGTCGACACCCACCGCGTAAGCTGCGACGGTTCCAGCGGCATTCGCGGCGGCGCGGGCTATCGCCCGGCGGCGCTGGGCCACCCGCGCGTGTTCCTCGAAATCGACGAGCACGGCTATGTCGATTGCGGCTATTGCGACAGGCGCTTCGTGCTGCGCGGCGGTCCGGCGGATGGCGCGGATCAGGCCGACCTGCCGGATATCGCTGCCGGGGCCAGCCCCGCGCGCGGCTGAGCGCGCCGCTCAGCGCCGGTTAAGGCTGGTTGTGGCAGTAGGCACTCACACTGTCTGTGGAGATATGCCCGTGTCCAACCTGTCTGCCCCTTCCCGCCCCGTGCTGGCCGGCGCGATGGCCGGCCTTGCGGCGGCCGCTCTGCTGGGTCTGGCGCTGCCTGCCGCCGCACAGGATCAGGGCGCGCCGGATGTCGAGACCGAAACCGAAGCGACGCCTGCGCCTGCGACCAAGGGCGAACAGCGCCTCGCCAAGCTGCTCGAAGGGCGCGTGGCGGGTGAGCCGGTGCGCTGCATCCGCACCTTCCCCAACATGCAGATGCAGACGATCGAGAAGACCGCCTATGTCTATGGCCGCGGCAACACGATCTACGTCCAGCGCACCAGCAACCCCGCCGATATCGACGAGGGCGATGCACTGGTAACCCAGCGGTTCAGCGCCGGCGAGCTGTGCCGGCTTGACCAGATGACCACGGTTGACCGGGTGCTGGGCTTCTTCACCGGCGCGGTATTCTTCGAGGACTTCGTGCCCTACACCCGCGTCAAGGAAGACAAGTCAGGCGGGGCCGAGGAGGGCTGAGCGCCCGCCGACTGGCACGCTTCGCTGTCCGGACAAGAGCGCCGGGTGGCAATGGGGCAGGTCGGCTGACCGCTCAAACCGATGAAGCGGCATCCTGCGCCGGATGAAGCGCCGGTCAGCACGGGCAGCGCGTCCTCGCACGGTACATCCCACAAGATGCGCTCATCACGGCGGATGGCACTCGCTTCGGCATGGAGTTCAGCGAGGGCGAAAGGCCGGGCGAGCGCGGCGCGGCGTTCCTCCAGCGCGCGTTGCTGGCAGGGGGCGGGCGCGATACGTGGTGCGGCGACCGGGTGGTCCGGCGTGTCGGTTTCGGGCAGCGGGCGATCCGGCAGCCCGGCTTGCCCTTGAGAGGGCACCCCGTGCTCCGGCAAGCTCTCCCCCGCCAGCGGGCCATGCGCGCGGCCCATCGCCCAGCTGGCAACAGCAATCAGACCGGCGAGCCCCCCCAAGGCGGCCGGATCAACCAGCAGTGTCATCACGTCCTCCGCCTTGTGCGCTGCCGGCAAGCCTCCCGTTGCCGACCGACAGCTTTGCGAATCGCCCCGCCCGATTCTGCGGGCACGGCGTCGATGCGGAAATGATGACTCACTCCCGCCGCGGCGGGAATGCGGGTGGATACCTAGTCGGCGCGGGGCCTCAGGCGCGGGCCATCACCTGCATGCGCGCGATGATCTCCTCGGCCTGGAGCATGATGCGGTCGATCAGCTCCTTGCAGGTCGGGATGTCGTGGATCAGCCCGGCCACCATGCCACAGCTCCACGCGCCCTTGTCCATATCGCCTTCCATCATGATCGAGGGATAGACCCCGGCGACTTCCTCGACGATGTCCTGGAAGGTGATGGCATCGCCCAGCGCCTTTTCCTTGGCGATCAGGCGCTCGACCGCCGGATTGGTCAGCACCCGCTCGGTGTTGCGCAGCGGGCGCATCACCAGACGGGTGTCGAGTTCCGACGCGGCGAGGATCGCCTGCTTCACGTTCTCGTGAACGGGCGCTTCTTTGGTCGCAATAAACCGCGTGCCCATGTTCATGCCCTGCGCGCCCATCGCCAGCGACGCGACCAGCGAGCGACCGTCGGCCATGCCGCCCGAGGAGACGAAGGGGATCTCCAGCTCGTCCGCCGCGCGAGGCAGCAGGATGAAGTTGGGCACATCATCCTCGCCCGGATGGCCGCCGCACTCGAACCCGTCGACGCTCACCGCATCGCAGCCGATATCCTGCGCCTTCAGCGAGTGGCGCACGCTGGTGCACTTGTGGATCACCTTGATCCCCGCATCCTTGAGCGGCGGCAGCAGATCGACCGGATTGCGCCCCGCCGTCTCGACCACCTTCACCCCGCCCTCGATGATTGCCTTCACCAGCCCGGGATAATCGGGCGGCGTCAGGGTCGGCAGAATGGTCAGGTTCACGCCGAACGGCTTGTCGGTCATGTCCTTGCAGCGCGCGATTTCATTGGCGAGCTTTTCGGGCGTGCCCTGCGTCAGGCCGGTGATGATGCCCAGCCCACCCGCGTTCGAGACAGCCGCGGCCATCTCGGCAAAGCCGACATAATGCATGCCCCCCTGAATGATCGGGTGCTCGATGCCGAACATTTCGGTGATCGCGGTCTTCATGGCTAAGATCTCCCATCTTTGGCCCCGCCGGGGCACGTTTGCAGGCAAGACAAGCCGAGTTGCGTAAGGCTTTCAAGCCTGCTTTTGAGGAGGCCGGACCGCAACCGCCGATGTCGTAGCGTCGCGCTGTCAGGAAAATCGTCTCGCCATGAAGGCCGCTGCCGTGCTTGCCGTGATCGTCGCCCTGTTCGGCGGGGCGAGCCTTGCGTTGCAGGGGCCGCTGCCGGGCGATGCGGCGCTGACGCTGGGGTTGCAGGGGCTGCTCGGGCCGCGTCCGGCATGGGCCGGGTGGCTCACCAACACTGCCAAGGCGCCGCTGCTGTGGGGGACGCTGGTGCTGGCGGGCGGGCTGGGCTGGTGGAGCGCGGGCCTGCGCGGCGCGGTCGGAGTGCCACTTGCCTATGGCCTCGCCTTCATGGCCGACAAGGGCTTGCGGGCCGTGCTGTTCGTGCCGCGCCCCGATCCGGCATCGGTGGCGGTCGCCGACCCTGCGGCATCAAGCGGCCTGCCCTCGACCTTCGGCCTCGTCTACGGCGCGATGTTCGGCGCGGCGTTGCTGGCGGGCGGGAGCCAGCGCCCGAGGATCGCCGCACAATGCCTTGCGGGCGTGCTGCTGGCGGGTGGAGCGACGGCGCGAATCGCGCTCGGCGGTCACTGGGCAAGCCAGATGATCGCCTCCACCGCGCTCGGCCTGCTGCTGGCGCTGGCGGCGCTGGCCATCACCGGTGCAGGCTGGCGCGCAAGACAGGGATAAAAGGGGAACCGGGGGGCAGAGATACGGTGGGATCGGATCGCTCCCCGCCCGCCCGGCACGATCAGCTATGCCGCATCAGGCGCGGGGCAACATTGATCCAGCGCAAAGAAGCCGAAATGGCGGCGCTAACGACCTCAGTTACGGGTGAAGGCGAGCGTGAAGGTCACCGGCACCGCAGGCGTGATCGACGGCAACTGCGCCAGCGCGCGCAATTCCCCGAGCTCGTCGGTCAGGCCGAACATATCGGTGGTGACGATCACCGGCGCGGTCGGCACCACGGTGACACGGTCGTCGGAGACGCGCGTGACGAGCACTTCGGTCTCGATCTCACCGGTCGCGCCCTTCACCGTGACGCTGGCCTTGAGCGGACGGGTGAGCGACTGGCCCACGGCTAGCCCGGCAAACGCTGCCGGATCAAGCTTGGCCGTGACGGTTGCCTTGGGGTTGTCGGCCACCTGGAAAAAGATCTCGCGCATCCGCTCGTTGCGGATGTCGACCCCCGTCGAGACCGAGGCGAGATCGATATCGAGGCTGGCCGTGCCATCGGCGGCGACGGTGCCTGCCAGCTTGTCGAAGCGGTTGGCCTCGGCAATCTCGCCTGCCTTGATGCTGACATAGCTGAGGCGCGAGGCCGCCGGATCGAGCGTCCATGCGCCTTCCGTCACCGGCGCAGCCTCGGCAGCGGCGTCCTCGGGTGCATCGGCAGCAGGCTGGGCGCAGGCGGCAAGGCCCAACGCGAGAACGGCAGCGAGGGCACCAAAGCGAAAGGCGGGGCGGACAGTCTGCATCACGTGCGAAAACCTCTCATGCGGAAAAATGCGGCAGCGAGCGATATGCTATTCTACGGCGCACCGGAAGTGGCAGATGCGTCAGGCTCACTCCCACTCGATCGTGCCGGGCGGCTTTGATGTGTAGTCGTAGACCACGCGGTTGATGCCCTTCACTTCGTTGACGATGCGGGTAGCCACGCGGGTCAGGAAGCCGGCGTCGTAGGGGAAGACGTCTGCCGTCATCCCGTCGGTCGAGGTGACGGCGCGCAGGGCGCAGACCGAATCGTAGGTGCGCCCGTCGCCCATCACGCCGACGGTTTTCACCGGCAGCAGCACCGCGAAGGCCTGCCAGATCGCATCATAGAGGCCCGCATTGCGGATTTCCTCCAGATAAATCGCGTCGGCCTTGCGCAGGATGTCGCAGCGTTCCTTGGTGACTTCGCCGGGGATGCGAATGGCGAGGCCGGGGCCGGGGAAGGGGTGGCGGCCGACGAAGGCGTCGGGCAGGCCAAGCTCGCGGCCCAGATCGCGCACCTCGTCCTTGAACAGCTCGCGCAGCGGCTCGACCAGCGCCATGTTCATCCGTTCGGGCAGGCCGCCGACATTGTGGTGGCTCTTGATGGTAACGCTCGGGCCGCCGGTGAAGGACACCGATTCGATCACGTCGGGATAGAGCGTGCCCTGCGCGAGGAACTCCGCCCCGCCGATCTTGCGCGCTTCTTCCTCGAACACGTCGATGAAGGTCTTACCGATGAACTTGCGCTTGGCCTCGGGATCGGTGAGCCCCGCCAGCCCGCCGAGGAACAGCTCTTCGGCCTCAACGTGCACCAGCGGGATGTTGTAATGGTCGCGGAACAGGGTGACGACTTGCTCGGCCTCGTTCATCCGCATCAGCCCGTGGTCGACAAAGACGCAGGTCAACTGGTCGCCGATCGCTTCGTGGATCAGCACCGCGGCAACGGCGGAGTCTACGCCGCCCGAAAGGCCGCAGATCACCCGCTTGTCGCCCACCTGCGCGCGGATTTCGGCGATCTTGGTCTTGCGGAACTCGGCCATCGTCCAGTCGCCCGCGAGGCCGCAGACATGGCGCACGAAGTTGGCGATCAGCTTGCCGCCGTCGGGCGTGTGGACCACCTCGGGGTGGAACTGGGTGCCGTAGAACTTGCGCGCTTCGTCCGCGATCACCGCAAAGGGCGCGCCGTCGGAGGTGGCGACGATCTCGAAGCCGGGGGCGAATTGCGTCACCTTGTCGCCGTGGCTCATCCATACCTGATGGCGCTCGCCCACTTCCCACAGCCCGTTGAACAGCGCGCATTCGCCGGTAACGGTCAGGAAGGCGCGGCCAAACTCGCCGCCTTCCCCTGTTTCATGGCCGGGACGAACTTCGCCGCCGAGCTGGTGGGTCATGACCTGCTGGCCATAGCAGATGCCGAGGATCGGCAACCCCGCCTCGAACAGCACCTGCGGCGCGCGCGGGCTGCCATCGTCAGGGACGCTCGCGGGCGATCCTGACAGGATGATGCCCTTCGGACGCAAGCGGTGGAATGCGGCTTCGGCCTGAGTGAAGGGCGCGATTTCCGAATAGACCCCGGCCTCGCGCACCCGGCGCGCGATCAGCTGGGTCACTTGCGACCCGAAGTCGACGATCAGGATCGAATCGGGGACGCTGTCAGGGAGGGGGGAATCGCCCGCAGCGGGGCTGGATGGGTGCGCGCTCATGGCGGCGGATTACGAAGCGCGCCCCCTGCTGTCCAGCATCGCCGCTCACCGATACGTGTTTTTGCGATGCAGCATATTTTTCTGCAATGGAATTCAGGCGGTTCCCGAAAATTCGCAGGGGAAGCATTGCAATCTTTGGAACCATTTTCACGCTTTTCGCATTTGCACAGTTCTCTTGTGCACTGCACCAGAGTTTCAATCAGCAACCAAATGCCGGTCAGCGGCATCGATCACTACGACACCCTCTCAAACCCCGGAGTATCCCCCATGCGTTTCATCCTCCCCCTGATCGCCCTGGCCGCCCCCGCCATCGCGCTCGCTGCCCCGGCTGACGAAACCGTCACCCTGCGCGTCGGTTACGGCGATGTCGACGTAACCAGCGCAGAAGGCCGCGCCGCTCTCGAAGCGCGCATCGACGCCAAGCTGCGTCAGGCCTGCAAGCTCGAAGGCGCCGCGCGCTACACCTACGGCCGCACCGTCGTTGACGAAAAGTGCGTCGCCGAAGCCCGCGTCGCCGCCCGCGCCGAAGTCGAGCGCGTTGCCGCCGCCGAAGCGCGTCGCGGTCGTGCGGTCGCGGCCAACTGAGCCACGACAACCGTTTGATAATGCAGGCGGCCGTCGGAGAAATCCGGCGGCCGCTTGCGTTTGACGCGGCGATTTAGATTGCAAACCATGCAACTGACCTTGGCGTTTTCGCATTTGAATTCGATGCCATCGAACACCAGATAGCCGTCACGCGATGCGCGCCGGGCCCCTCTCTCTCCATTCCGGCATCCCCCATGCGGGGCCATTGCAAGGCAGCACCAGGTCGAAAACGGCTGGTCTGTCATCCTGCCAGACCCGGCACGGACGGCCTCCTCCCCCCCTTGGCCCTCCTGCCTAGCCGGGTGCCCCGCCGCAAATGGCAGGGCAAGCAGCACGCGAGACGCGGCCACCAAACCTCCCCCCCCTATCATTGGTGGCCGCGTCTCCAGCGGCTACCCCTTGGCACACGCCAACCTGCCTCTGGCCGGGACCTGGGTACCAATCTGGGGTTGGGGCGCTGAAACATTTTCATTCGTTTGAGTGTTTGAAAATTACGTGCACTATCCCATATAGTGCGCAAGCCCGGGGCGGTGATTCCTCTCCCCCTCTCTTGCATCGCCGTCCCGGGCCAACCCGAACACAACAGAACAGGGAATACGAACCATGACCATGATCAGCGAAAAGGCGTTCGCCTTGCTGCTCGCGCTCGCCATGAGCAGCACCGCGTTCAACACGTTTATCGTTTAAGGCCTCAAGCCTCCGATATCGTTTGACGCGCGCGAGCGCAGCGACGCAACCGTCCGGCCCGGCCCCTCACCCGAGGAGCCGGGCCGAACTGTTTCTGGCCGCCGCTATTCGACCCCGCCCAAGCGCGCGGCTTCCTCGCGCAGATCGGTCTTGAGCAGCTTGCCGATGTGGCTCCTCGGCATTTCGGCAATCGCATGGAGCGCAGCGAGGCGCTGGGTCTTGCCAAGCCGTTCGTTCACCGCCGCCATGATCGCCGCCGTGTCAGCCCCGTCTTTCAGCACAACGAAGCCGACCGGGCTTTCCCCCCACTTGCGCGAAGGCACGCCCACCACCGCCGCCTCGGCAACGCCTGCCTCTTTCAGCAATTCGGCTTCGAGGTCGCTGGGATAGATGTTGAACCCGCCCGAGATGATCATGTCCTTGGCGCGGCCCACCAGTTCGACGAAGCCTTCCGCGTCCACCCGCCCGATGTCGCCCATCCGCATCCATGCCTCGCCCGTCGCCGGGTCGATCCACTGGGCTTCGGCGGTTTTGTCGGGGCGGTTCTTGTAGCCGCTCATCATGGTGAGGCTGCGGCCAATGAGGTTGCCGGGGGTGCCGGGGGGCACTTCGCGGTCTTGATCGTCGAGCACCTTCAACTCGCTCCCCGGAGCAGGGCGGCCGACGGTGTGGAGCTTGTCGGGGAATTCATGGGCGGCGAGCAGGCAGACGACCCCGCCCTCGGTCATCGAATAGATCTCGATCAAGCCGCCCGGCATCCGCTTGAGGACTTCGCGCTTGAGCTCCGCCGAGAAGGGCGCGGAGGTGCAGTATTTGAGTTTCAGGGCCGAGAGGTCGAAGTCGTCGAAGCCCGCGAAATCCATCAACCGCTGGTATTGCACCGGCACCAGCATGGTGATCGTGGTGCGGTCGCTCTGCGCAAAACCGAGCCACTTGGCGCAATCGAACTTCCCCATCACCCGCACACAGCCACCAGCCAGCAGCACCGGCAGGAAGGCAACCATCGTGGTGTTGGAATAAAGCGGGGTCGAAGCGAGCGAGCGAACCTCCAGCCCCGCGCCGAGGTAGCTCAAAGCCGTCGCGCCGAACTGTCGCCAGCGCATCTGGTGCGAATGGACGATACCCTTGGGAATGCCGGTGGTGCCGCTGGAATAGATGATGTTGAACGGGTCTTTCGGCTCGGGCACGAAGTCCGGCGCGCGGGCTCCGGGAGGGGCCATCCACTGGTCGATGGATTCGAGCGGCACGCGGATCAGATCGGCCATGAAGTCCGGCCCCAACTCCGCCGCCTTGGCCGCATCGATGAACAGGTGGATCGCGCCCGAATCCTTGGCCATGCCTTCGAGCTGTTCGGGGCTCGCGCTGGTGGTGAGCGGTGCCGCCACGCCGCCTGCACGCACTGCCGCCAGAAACACCAGCGCATATTCGACTGTCGAGGTGCCGAGGATCGCGACTGATTGCCCGCGCTTCAGCCCCGTCTCCACCAGCCGCGCCGCCAGCCGCTCGACCAGCCCGACCAGTTCCGCCCAGTAAACCTCGCGCTTCTCGTCGCGCAGGGCGAGATCGTCACCCTTGATGCGCGACCATTCCATCAGGATATCGGAGAAGCTGCCGAAGGGTTCGGAAAGGCGGGCGATCATCATCTCGTTGCTCATGGCCGCCATGCATAATCAGCGGCGCGGTGCGCGCAAAGGATTTGCATCCCGGCTCGCACAAGTGGCAGGAAGCCCCGAGGGGAGGGACAAGCAATGAACCGCACCACTACGGCAATCGCACTCGCCGCGTTGGCGCTGGCTCCGGCGGCGCAGGCGCAGGATGAGGCGCAGAATCAGGTGGCCGAGCCGCGCCAGATCACTGTCGTTCTCGCCCATCCCGATGACGAGCTGACCATGGCCCCGGCCCTCGCCGCGCTCGCCCGGCAAGGCGCGCGGGTGCAGATTGCATATGCCACGCAGGGCGATGCCGGGCCGGGGGTTTCGGACCTCACGCCGGGCAAGGAATTGGGCGAAGTGCGGCTGAAGGAGGCCTTCTGCGCCGGCGAAGCGCTCGGCGCGGCCTCGGTGGCGAGCCTCAATCGCGGCGACGGCCAGTTGGGGGTGAACGTCCACCACAAGGGCAGCGCTGCTTCCAAGCTGCTCACCGACCTGCAAGCATGGCTGGGCGAGCCCGAGATGATCCTCACCTGGGGACCGGACGGCGGCTATGGCCACAGCGATCACCGGATGGTGAGCGCGATCGTCACCCAGATCGTCCAGGCCATGCCCGCCGCGAAGCGCCCGAAATTGCTCTACGTGGGAATCCCGAATGGCACGCTGCCGCCGCTCCCGCAGATGGCCAACTGGGCGACGACCGATCCTGCGTTGCTGACGGAAACAATCGCCTACACGCCCGCCGATCTCGAAGCGGCCACGGCCGCCGCGCAGTGCCACGAAACCCAGTTCGATGCCTATACCCGCGACGGGATGATGGCGATGTTCGACGGCACGATCTGGCAAGGCAAGGTGCATTTTCGCCCCGCCTTCTAGGATGCCTTCTGGCGCCTTCGACCAAGCGCCCTGAACATTCGTGGAAAAGCAGGTCTTGCGGCGCTCCCGCAGTTGGGTTTCCGCGCCCCATCGCCTATATACTGTTGCATGGACGACAACACCAACTCCACTCCGGCCAAGCTGCCCAACGCCAACGAATATGGCGCGGATTCGATCAAGGTTCTCAAGGGCCTCGATGCCGTGCGCAAGCGGCCCGGCATGTATATCGGCGACACCGATGACGGCTCCGGCCTGCATCACATGGTGTTTGAAGTTTCGGACAATGCCATCGACGAGGCATTGGCGGGTCATTGCGACCTCGTTCTGATCGAATTGAACGCCGACGGCTCGGTTTCGGTGGAAGATAACGGGCGCGGCATCCCGACCGGCATGCACTCCGAAGAAGGCGTCTCGGCCGCCGAAGTCATCATGACCCAGCTGCACGCGGGGGGTAAGTTCGAGAATACCTCGGACGATAACGCCTACAAGGTCTCGGGCGGTCTGCACGGCGTCGGCGTGTCGGTGGTCAACGCGCTGTCCGAATGGCTCGAACTCACCATCTGGCGCGAGGGGCTGGAGCACTGGATGCGCTTCGAGCACGGCGATGCCGTCGCCCCGCTGGTGGTGAAGGGCGATGCCCCGGCCGGGAAGAAGGGCACCCGCGTGACCTTCAAGGCCAGCCACGACACCTTCAAGAACGTCACCGAATTCGATTTCGAGAAGCTCGAACACCGCTACCGCGAACTGGCGTTCCTCAACTCCGGCGTGCGCATCAAGCTGCGCGATCTGCGCCACGAAGAGGTGGCCGAGCATGACCTTTATTACGAAGGCGGCATCGCGGCCTTCGTGAAGTATCTCGACCGCAACAAGCAGCCCTTGATCCCTGCGCCCATCGCCGTCTCGGCCGAGAAGGACGGGATCGGGATCGACGTCGCGCTGGAATGGAACGATTCCTATTACGAGAACGTGCTCGCCTTCACCAACAACATCCCGCAGCGCGACGGGGGCACGCACCTTGCCGCCTTCCGCGCCGCGTTGACCCGCACGCTCAACAATTATGCCGAGCGTTCGGGGATGCTGAAGAAGGAGAAGGTCAGCCTGTCGGGCGAGGATATGCGCGAAGGCCTCACCGCCATCGTCTCGGTGAAGCTGCCTGACCCGAAGTTCTCCAGCCAGACCAAGGACAAGCTGGTCAGCTCCGAAGTCCGCTCGCCATTGGAAACGCTGATGAGCGAGAAGATGAGCGAATGGCTGGAGGAAAACCCCAATGATGCGCGCTCGATCATCCAGAAGGTGATCGACGCCGCCGCCGCCCGCGAAGCCGCGCGCCGTGCCCGTGAAATGAGCCGCAAGGGCGCGATGAGCGTCGCCAGCCTCCCGGGCAAGCTCGCCGATTGTCAGGAACGCGATCCGGCCAAGTCCGAACTGTTCCTCGTCGAAGGGGACTCCGCAGGCGGATCGGCCAAGCAGGGGCGTGACCGCAAGACGCAGGCGATCCTGCCGCTGAAGGGCAAGATCCTGAATGTGGAGCGCGCGCGGTTTGACCGGATCATTTCTTCCAAGGAAGTCGGCACCCTCATTCAGGCGATGGGCACCGGCATCCGCGATGAATTCAATCTCGAAAAGCTGCGCTACCACAAGATCGTCATCATGACCGACGCGGACGTGGACGGGGCGCATATCCGCACGCTGCTGCTGACCTTCTTCCACCGCCAGATGCCCGACATCATCCGCGCCGGGCACCTGTTCATCGCCCAGCCGCCGTTGTTCAAGGTCGCCAAGGGGCGGAGCGAGGTTTACCTCAAGGATCAGGCCGCGCTCGATCGCTATCTCGTTGATGCCGGCCTGCAGGGCCGCGTGCTGGAGACGGCGGGCGGCGCGCGCGGGGGCGAGGATCTGCGCGCGATCGTGGATGCGGCGCTGCGCCTCAAGAACCTGCTCGGCTTCGTGCCGCGGCGCTATGACATGGGCATCGTCGAGCAGATGGCGCTGACCGGCGCGCTCGAACCCGGCCTGTCGGGCGACGCGCTCGCCGCCGCGCTGCAACGCGCCGCCGGACGGCTGGGCGCGGGCGACCGCGAAGCCCGCTGGAGCGCCTCGCAGCGCGAGGATGGCACGGTGGTGTTCGAACGCCTGTGGCGCGGCGTCACCGATGTGCACGAAATCGACGCACGCTTCCTCTCCAGCACTGAGGCCCACAAGCTCCACAGCCTCGCCGCCGCGCAGGCCGAGACTTATGTCGCCCCCGTCAACCTGGTGCGCGCAGGCGAAGCCGAGGTCGAGGAGGCCGAGGCCGAGGCCGAGGCCGAACCCGTCACCGCCGCCGATCCGCTGGCGAGCGAGACGGAGGACACCCCGCCGGTCACCACCATCCCGGTCGACGGCAGCATCAGCCGCCCGACCCAACTGCTCGACGCGATCTTCGCTGCGGGGCGCAAGGGCCTGTCCATCGCGCGCTACAAGGGCCTTGGCGAAATGAACGCCGAGCAGCTGTGGGAGACCACGCTCGATCCCGAAGCCCGCGTGCTGTTGCAGGTCAAGGTCGAGGATGCCGACGTGACGGACGAGATCTTCACCCGCCTGATGGGCGACGTGGTCGAACCGCGGCGCGAGTTCATTCAGGACAACGCGCTCAACGTGGCGAACCTCGATGTCTAGGCGAGACTGAACCGCATGGCCCGCACGCCCCGTCGCACTGACCAGTTGCAGCACGCCAGCTTCTTGCTGATCCTTGCTGTGGTCAGCCTGATGATGGCGGTGATCGTGTGGCCCTTTGCCACCGCGCTGCTGTGGGCGGCGCTGGCGGCAATCATGTTCCAGCCGCTCTATCGCTGGATGCTGCGCAAGATGCGCGGTCGGCGCAATCCGGCGGCGGTCGCCTCGCTGCTGGTGATCTTCTTTGCGGTGCTGGTGCCCGCGCTGTGGCTGGCGACGCTGGTGGTGCAGGAAGCGCTGACGCTGGTCGCCGCGTTGCAGCAGCAGCCGGTCGATCTCGCCGCGACCTTCGACAATGTCTACGGGATGCTCCCGCAGGCAGCGCAGGAGGCGGTCGACCGTTCCGGCTGGGCCAATATGTCGAGCGCCCAGACCAAGCTGCAGGAACTGCTCGCCGCGAGTGCCGGGATGATCGCCTCGCAAGCCGTGTCGATCGGCAGCGGCGCGCTCAGCTTCATCCTGTCCTTTGCGGTCGGGCTGTATGTGATGTTCTTCCTGCTACGCGATGGCGAGCGGATCGGGCGCACCCTGCTCACCACCGCCCCGGTGGAGCGTTCGATTTCCGAGCGGCTGGCGGAACGCTTCCTCGGTATTGTGCGCGCGACGATCAAGGGATCGGGCGTGGTCGGTCTGGTGCAGGGGGTGCTGGCGGGCATCAGCTTCCTGATCGTCGGGCTGGAATCCGCGCTGCTGTTCAGCGTGCTGACCACGATCTTCGCGCTGGTGCCGGTGATCGGCGCGGGGGCCATCTACATTCCCGTCGGCCTGTGGCTGCTGGTGACCGGCGCGGTGTGGCAGGGCGCGTTTGTGCTGATCTTCGGCGTCATCGTCATCTCCAACGCCGACAACGTGCTGCGCCCGATCCTCGTCGGCCGCGATACCGGTATTCCCGACTGGATCATCCTTGTGACCACCCTGGGCGGCATCAGCCTGCTCGGCTTTTCGGGCATCGTGCTGGGGCCGCTGGTGGCGGGCCTGTTCCTGGCAAGCTGGTCGATCCTGCAGGAATACCGCGAGGAAGACACGCGGGCGGGCGAGGAGATCGGCCCGATCACCGTTGACGCGACGGGCCACGCGCCCGACATTGCTGCGGACTGAGGCCGCGATGCAGTCACTGGTGCGCCCCGGCAGTCAGGCCGAGCAGGCCGGACGGCTGGTGCTGGCAGGGCTGGTGGTGGTGATGCTGCCCTCGCTGCCTTTCGGCAATTACCTGATCTACCCGTTCGAGATCCTAACCACCTGGTTCCACGAGATGGGCCACGGCCTCACCGCTCTCGCCAGCGGGCAGGAGTTCCGCCATCTGATGATCTACCCCAGCGGCTCGGGCGTGGCCCAGAGCCTGGTTGCCGGGGATGCGCCCACATGGGTGCCCGCTGCGATTGCCGCAGGCGGGCCGCTGGCGCCCGCCATCGCAGGCGCGCTGCTGATTGTTGCCAGCGCGCACGCCAAGCTGTGGCGGCCGGTGCTGTGGCTGATGGCGGCGGTGATCCTTGCCAGCGTCATCATCTGGGTGCGCTCGCCGGTCGGCTATGCGATGCTGCCGCTGGTCGCTGCCTGCCTTGCGCTGGTGGCATGGCGCGCGGGACCGGCGCTGACGCGCTTCACTCTGCAATTCCTCGGCGTGCTGGCGGCGATGAGTATGCTGCGCCATTTCGACTACCTGTTCACCGCGCAGGCGGTGATCGAAGGGCAGGCGGTGCTGTCCGACACCGGCCAGATGGCCGCCGTCACAGGCCTGCCGCACTGGCTGTGGGCGGGGCTGATCCTGCTGGTTTCGGCGGTGCTGGTGGGGGGCGCGCTCAAATACGCGCTGGCCGAGCATCGCCTCAAGCCGCCCCCGCCCAAGCCGCCCGCCAACGTGCTCCAGTTCCGCCGCAACTAGGTGCTTCTGCCAGTTGGGGCCGTGCTGTCGCTGCGATAGCCTGCGCGCATGGACATCACCGAAGTCGCCGACCGGCTTGCGATAGCCGAAACCCTCGCGCTCTATTGCCGCGGGATTGACCGCTGCGACGACGAACAGCTCGCCGCCGTGTTTACCCCCGATGCGCTGATCGACTATGGCGACGGGGCGCGCCCGATTGGCGAGGTCATCCCCGGGTTGATGGCGGGCCTCGGCACCATGCGGCTGACCCAGCACAACATCTCCAACACCGTGATGCGGATTACCGGAGAGACGGCGCGGACCGAGACCAACTGCGTTGCACTCCACCTCATCCCCGCGCCCGAGGGCGAGATCGAGCTTGTGGTCGGCGGGCGCTATCTCGACCGGCTGGTCAAGCGCGACGGGCGCTGGCGGATTGCCGAGCGGCTCTATGTGATGGACTGGAACCGCACGAGCCCGTCGACCATGGCGCTGGAAGGCGGCCTCCTCGGCGGGTTGCAACGCCGCGGCGCACGCGGCGCGGCGGACCCTGCGGCCGCGTGGTGGGATGAGATCTAGGCAAGGTTCAATCCCGTTCGTGCCGAGCTTGTCGAAGCACTGCACTGTTTCCGCCGCGTAGCCTTGAAGCGTCAGGACGGCCCTTCGACAAGCTCAGGGCGAACGGAGGTTTTTCTAGGACGCCACCTTCAGCGTGTTCACGCCAGAGGCATCCGCCCCGGCCTCGCCCGACAGGCCGATGAACATGGTGTCGACGATCCGCGCCAGCTTCGCCTCGGACAGCTTGTCGCCGAGATAGATCAGCGCGTCGGGCAGGGTGTAGTTCGAGATCATCTGGTTGATCAGCGACAGCGCCTCGTCGATCTCCAACCCGGCAAAGAAGCCTTCAGCCTGCGCTTCCGCGATCAGCTCGCACAGGTAGTGATCGGCGAGATCGACATAGGACCGCACCTTCTCGAAATTGGCCGCGCCCATTTCGCACAGGATGTTGAAGAACTGCGGATCGGCCCGGAACCGCTCCTGCGAGATCACAAATCGGCGGCGGAAGAATTCGTACATCTTGCGCTGCGGCGGCAGGTTGGCCGCGAGCACTTCTTCCATCACCGCCAGATGCGGGGCCAGCCACAGCTGCGCGACGGCATCGAACAGATCGTCGTAATCTTCGAACAGCGCTTCAAACCGCGCGCGGGTGAGGCCGCTTTCGGCCATCGCGACGGTCCACGGAATCTCCGATCCGCGTTCCTTGACGAGGTCGAGCACATGGCGCGCGACACGTTCGCGTTCCTGCTCGCGCAAGGTGGGGTTGAGAGCCATGGGCAAGCGCGTCTCCTTGAATGCGCGCAACATAGGCCAATCGGGGGCAGGCTTAAAGGGCGGCGCGTCGCTTTTTGTGCGGCGCAACAAGGCGGTTGGTCGATTAAGCGCGTCTCAGGCCTTGGGCGGCCAGGGGAAGAAGGCCGAGGTGCGGCGCTTGTAATCGGCGTATTTGTCTCCCTTGGACTTGGCCAGCCCCTTCTCCAGCAATGCCGCGCCCGACCATTTGGTGAGCGTGAAGCTGAGGAACAGCGGGCCGATGACGGTCGCAGCGGCATATTGCCAACCCGCAGCCGCGCAGGCGAGCCAGATGCCCCACCACGCGGCGAAGTCGCCGAAATAATTGGGGTGGCGGGTGTAGCGCCACAATCCGGTGTCGAGCACCTTTCCTGCATTGGCCGGATCGGCCTTGAAGCGCGCAAGCTGCCAGTCGCCAACCCATTCGAAGAACACGCCGAAGCTCCACAGCGCCAAGCCCGCCCATGCCAGCGGCGGGATCGGCGCGGGGTGTCCGCTGGCGAGGATGCCGACCTGCGCGGGGCTGCTCACCATGAACAGCAGCACCGCCTGAAGCAGCCACACCTTGGTGAGCGCGGCGCTGGCAAAGCGCCCTTCCGCGCGCGCGTTCTTGAGGATCAGGGCGTAACGCTTGTCCTCGCCATGGCTGCGCCAGCGCAGGAACAGGTAGATGCCGAGCCGGAAGCCCCACGCCGCCGTCATCGCCATGATCAGCGTGGCAAGCGCACCCGGCCCGCCCGGCACATGCAGCCAGCTCGCCACCGCCAGCACGCCCATCCCTGCGCCCCAGAAGGCGTCGATGAAGCTCACATCATTGATGCGGACCGAGATCGCCCACTGGACCAGCACCAGCACGATCAGGATGGCGGCATTCACCGCCAGTGCTTCAAACATCATTTTTGCCGGCGATGATGTCGCGCGCCTGCTGTTCCAGCACCTTGAAGCGTTCGTAATCGGGCAGCTTGGAGCGGAACCACTCCGCGATCTTGAGCAGGTCCTCGCCGTAGTTCCCGGTCGGCATCATCGGCGGGCCGAAGCTGATGATCTTGCGGACATTATCAGCGAAGGCCGGGACAATCGGCACATCGGCGGCGCGGGCGATATGGTAGAAGCCGGACTTCCACTTGCCATCGGTCTTGCGCGTGCCCTCGCAGGCGATCACCAGCGCCAGTTCATCGCGCGCGGCGAATTCGGCAGCGACCTGCTCGGTGGCGTTGAGGCGGCTGCGGCGATCGACCGGGATGCCGCCCATGTCGAACATGAAATTGCGCATGATCCCGGTGAACAGCGTGTGCTTGCCCATGAAGTTGGGGCGCACGCCTTCCTCATGCGTCGCCCCGGTAAAGAACACGAAGTCCCAGTTGGAGGTGTGCGGCGCGCCGGCCAGCACGTATTTCCTGAGGTGTTTGGGCAGCGGATCGACGACCTTCCAGCCCTGAATATACCAGACCGCCAGAATGATCCGTCGCACGATGCGCGACAGCAACGTGGGTTTGCGGGTTTGATCGTACGGCAAAATGTGATCCCTCTCTTGCGCATGTTTCTGCCCGCAATCGGGGGAGTTACGCAAGGGAAAGTGTGGGGGTATGAGCCTTTACCGTCTTCCCGGGCTTGACCCGGGATCCCGCTTTTTCGCGCATCGGAGCAAGCAGCGGGGCTCCGCGTCAAGCCCGGGGAGACGAGAGGGGTTACATCCGGAACACGCCAAACGCGGGCCGCTCGGCAATCGGCGCTTCGAGACACGCCGCGAACGCCAGCCCCAGCACATCGCGGGTCTGCACCGGGTCGACCACGCCGTCGTCCCACAGGCGGGCAGTGGCGTAGTAGGGGTTGCCTTCGTCTTCGTATTTCTGGCGGATCGGGGCCTTGAAGGATTCCGCCTCGCGTTCGTCCCACTTGTCGGCGTCGCGGTGGACTGTCGCCAGCACCGATGCCGCCTGCTCGCCGCCCATGACGCTGATGCGCGCATTGGGCCAGGTGAACAGGAAGCGGGGGCTGTAGGCGCGGCCGCACATGCCGTAATTGCCCGCGCCAAAGCTCCCGCCGATCACTACGGTGACCTTGGGCACGGTCGCGGTCGCCACGGCGGTCACCAGCTTCGCCCCATGCTTGGCGATACCCTCCGCCTCGTATTTCCCGCCGACCATGAAGCCACTGATATTCTGCAGGAACAGCAGCGGAATGCGGCGCTGGCAGGCGAGCTCGATGAAATGCGCGCCCTTCTGTGCGCTCTCGGAGAACAGCACGCCGTTATTGGCGAGGATCGCGACCGGCATTCCCCAGATATGGGCAAAGCCGCACACCAGCGTCGCGCCGTAATGCGCCTTGAATTCGTGGAACTCGCTGCCGTCGACCAGCCGCGCGATCACTTCCTTGACGTCATAGGGCGCGCGCACGTCCTCGGGGATGAGGGCGTAGAGGTCGTCCGCGTCGAACTTGGGCGGGCGCGGGTCTTTGAGCGCCACATCTTTGGCCGCGCCGGTGTTTGCGCCGAGGTGGCTGACGATGTCGCGCACGATGGTGAGCGCGTGTTCGTCGTTCTCAGCGAGATGATCGACCACGCCCGATTTCTTGGCGTGCAGATCACCGCCGCCAAGGTCTTCCGCCGTGATCTCTTCGCCCGTCGCGGCCTTCACCAGCGGCGGGCCGGCGAGGAAGATCGTGCCCTGATTGCGGACGATCACCGTCTCGTCGGACATGGCGGGCACATAAGCGCCGCCCGCGGTGCAGCTGCCCATGACGCAGGCGATCTGGGGGATGCCGCTGGCGCTCATGTTCGCCTGATTGAAGAAGATCCGCCCGAAGTGATCGCGGTCCGGAAACACCTCGGCCTGATGCGGCAGGTTCGCCCCGCCGCTGTCGACCAGATAGATGCACGGCAGGCGGTTCTCCTCCGCGATCTCCTGCGCGCGCAGGTGCTTTTTGACCGTCATCGGGTAATAGGTGCCGCCCTTCACGGTCGCGTCATTGCACACGATCATGCACTGCCGCCCGGAGACGCGGCCCACACCGGTGATGATCGAGGCGCCATTCACATCGCCCTCATACATCCCGTTGGCCGCCAGCTGGCCTACCTCAAGGAAGGGCGAGCCCGGATCGAGCAGCCGCTCCACCCGTTCACGCGGAAGCAGCTTGCCGCGCGACACATGGCGTTCGCGATGCTTCTCCGGCCCGCCCAGCGCAGCCTCTGCCACACGGGCGCGCAGATCGGTCGCCAGCGCGTGGTTATGCGCGAAGCGGGCCTTGGCCTCGGGGCTCTCACGGTCGAGCTTGGTGGTGAGGGTGGGGGCGGTCATGGTGTCGTCCTTAGCGTTTCCGCACGAATTCGGCCCTGAGCACCAGGCCCTTGATGCCGGGGTATTTGCAGTCGATTTCCTGCGGGTCGCCGGTCAGACGGATCGACTTGATCAGCGTGCCCTGCTTCAGCGTCTGGCCTGCGCCCTTGACCTCAAGGTCCTTGATCAGCGTCACCGCATCCCCATCGGCGAGGAGGTTGCCGACCGCATCGCGCACCTCGACCGCGTCCTCCGCCGCGCGCTTGGCGGCGAGTTCGGACGCTGGGAGCCACTCGCCGCTCGCCTCGTCATAGACGTAGTCTTCGTCTCCGCCGCTCATCCTGCCGCTCCAATCAATTCACGCCCGATCAGCATCCGGCGGATTTCGTTGGTGCCCGCGCCGATGTCCAGCAGCTTGGCGTCACGCATATACCGCTCCACCGGCCAGTCGGTGGTGTAGCCCGCCCCGCCCAGCGCCTGCACGCTTTCGGCGGCGACCTTGAAGGCGTTCTCGCTCGCCAGCAAAATCACCCCCGCCGCATCAAACCGCGTCGTCTGCCCCGCGTCACAAGCCTTGGCGACCGCATAGGTGTAGGCGCGGGCCGATTGCAGGGCGACATACATGTCGGCGACCTTGGCCTGCATCAGCTGGAAGCTGCCAATGGGTTTGCCGAACTGCTTGCGCTCCCGCAGGTAGGGAATCACCGTGTCGAGGCACGCCTGCATGATCCCGAGCTGCAATCCGGCGAGCACCACACGCTCGTAATCCAGCCCGCTCATCAGCACGCCGACGCCGCCGTTGACCGGGCCCATGATGCGCTCTTCCGGCACGAAGCAATCGGTGAACACCAGCTCGGCAGTGGGCGAGCCCTTCATGCCGACCTTGGAAATCTTCTGGCCGATGGCGAAGCCCTCGTCGCCCTTCTCGATCAGGAAGGCGGTGATGCCGCGCGATCCGGCGTGGCCGTCAGTCTTGGCATAGACCACCAGCGTGTCGGCCTCGGGTGCATTGGTGATCCAGAACTTGGTGCCGTTGAGGACGTATCCGCCCTGAACCGCGTCGGCCTTGAGCTTCATCGAGACGACGTCGCTACCCGCTCCCGCCTCGGACATGGCCAGCGACCCGACATGTTCGCCCGAAATCAGTTTGGGGAGATATTTCGCCTTCTGCTCGTCATTCCCCCAGCGGCGGATCTGGTTGAGGCACAGGTTGGAATGCGCCCCGTAGCTGAGGCCGATGCTGGCGCTGGCGCGGCTGACTTCCTCGACCGCGATCACATGTTCAAGGTAGCCGAGGCCCAATCCGCCCCATTCCTCCTCGACCGTGATGCCGTGCAGGCCGAGTGCGCCCATCGGCTCCCACAATTCGCGCGGGAAGCGGTCCTCGCGGTCGGTGCGTTCGGCGAGCGGCATGATCTGCTCGTCGGCGAAGCGGGCGGTGCTTTCGCGGATCATCTCGGCGGCCTCACCGAGGTGGAAGTCGAAATCGGGGGTGGCGCGCATTTTATGTCCTGCGGGTGAAATGATTGTTCCGTCCGCCCGCATAGCAAGCGCCTGCGAAAAGGCCAATCGCCCGCGCTGGCACAATGCGCCTTTCGCGGTTAGACCGGCGGGGCATGACGACCCCCCAACCCCTGCTTGTGTTCGAGGGCGCAGCCCGCGCCTACGGCGAGACTGTGGCGGTGGCCGGGGTTTCCTGCGCGATTGCGGCGGGCAGCTTTGTGGCGCTGGTAGGGGCCTCGGGCTCGGGCAAGTCGACGCTGCTGAAGATGGTCAACACCCTCGTCCGGCCGACCGGCGGGCGGGTGCTGTTTGCGGGCGAGGACGTCAGCGGCCTCAAGCCCGCCCGCCTGCGCCGCCGGGTGGGCTATGTGTTTCAGGGCATCGGGCTGTTCCCGCATTTCCCGGTGGCCGAGAACATCGCCATCGGCCCGCGCCTGACGGGCGAGAAACTGCCGCCCGAACGCATCGCGGAATTGCTCGCGCTGGTCGAGCTTGATCCCGCGCTCGCCAGCCGGATGCCCGATGAACTTAGCGGCGGGCAGCGCCAGCGCGTGGGCGTGGCGCGGGCGCTGGCGGGGGAGCCTGAGCTGTTGCTGATGGACGAGCCCTTTGGCGCGCTCGATCCCGTCACCCGCGACGCGCTGGGGCGCAAGGTGCGCGAATTGCATGAGCGGCTCGGCCTCACTACGGTGATGGTGACGCATGACATGGCCGAGGCGCTGCTGCTGGCAGACCGGGTGCTGGTGATGGACAAGGGCGCGCTGGTCGCCGACGCAACGCCCCGCGCACTGCTGGCGGGCGAAGGCGGCGCGGTGGCGCAGCGGCTCGTTGCCGTCCCGCGCGAACAGGCCGAGCGCCTCGCCGCGATGGAAAGCCTCGGGGAGACTCGCGGCTGATGGGCGATATCTGGGACATCCTCCCCGGCCTCGGCGACAAGCTGGCGGCGCATGTGGTGCTCTCGGCCAGCGCGATCGGCCTTGCCATGCTGATTGCCCTGCCGCTGGCGGTGTGGGCGGGCCGGTCGCAGGTCGTCGCGCGGCTCTCCCTGAGCCTTGCGAGCCTCGTTCAGACCATCCCCGCGCTCGCCCTGCTGGCGCTGTTCTTCCCGCTGCTGCTGAGTCTTCGCGCGGTGTTCGGCGAGGGGTTGCCGACATTGGGCTTCCTGCCCGCGCTGATGGCGCTGACGCTCTATGCGCTGCTGCCGATCCTGCGGAACGCGGTGACGGCGCAGGCCAATCTCGATCCCGGCGTGCTGGAGGCGGCGGACGGGGTCGGCATGACCAAGTGGCAGAAGCTCTATCTGGTCGAAGCCCCGCTCGCCGCGCCGTTCATCATGGCCGGGATCCGCACCGCGAGCGTGTGGACCATCGGCGCGGCAACACTCGCGACCACCATCGGCCAGCCGAGCCTTGGCGATCCGATCATCGCGGGGCTGCAAATCCAGAACTGGGCGCTGGTGCTGGCCGGGTGCCTCGCCAGCGCGGGGCTGGCGCTGGCGGCAGATTGGCTGTTGTGGTGGATCGAGGTCGGCCTCGCCCGGCGCTCGCGGGGGATGACCTTCGGCGGCATCGCGGTGACGCTGCTCGGCATCCTCGCCGCGCTATGGGCGCAGGGCACCGGCGGTGAAGACCGCCGCATCGTCATCGCCGCCAAGCAGTTCTCCGAGCAATATATCCTCGCCCAGCTGATCGGTTCGCGGCTGGAGGCGGCCGGCTACGAGGTCGAATATCGCGACGGGCTGGGCAGCGGGGTGGTGCATGGCGCGGTCGCCTCGTCGAGCATCGACATCTCGGTCGATTACACCGGCACGATCTGGACCAACTACCTCGGCCGCAAAGACAATCCCGGGCGCGAGGTGATGTACGAGACGATCCGTGAATGGGAATGGCGCACCAACGGGGTGCGGGTGCTGGGACGATTGGGGTTCGAGAACGCCTATGCCTTCGCCATGCGCGGCGACCGGGCGCGCGAGCTAGGCGTAACCTCGCTGACCGATCTCGCCGCGGTCGCCCCCAATCTGACGGTCGGCGGCGATCCCGAATTCTTCGAGCGGCCCGAATGGATCGCGGTGCGCGATGCCTATGGTCTCAGCTTCGCCAGAAGCCGCAATTTCGCGCCGACCTTCATGTACAACGCGCTGCAATCGGGCGAGGCGGACGTGATTTGCGCCTTCACCTCCGACGGACGGATCGCGACGGACAGGCTGGTGGTGCTGGACGACCCCGAAGGCGCGCTGCCGAGTTATGAGGCAATGATCATGCTTTCCCCCCGCATCGCCGGGAACGAGGGCGTGGTGGCAGCGCTCAAGCCGCTGCTGGGCGCCATCAGTGTCGAGGCGATGCGCGAGGCAAACATGGCGGTGGACCGCGAGGATGCGGAGAAGCTGACACCGAAGCAGGCGGCGGAAGGGTTGGCGAAAGCGGCGGGCTTGGCGAAGTAGGCCCCACCTACATCATCGCGACAGAGCAAGTGCCGGTCGCACAGCGACCGCAAGGCCAATCGGCCACCCGCAGCGACGCGCCCGAAGGGCGTGTGAGCGAGGATTTCGTACCCGCGGAGGCGGGTGCGGAAAACTACCCCACCTTCTTCCACACCTGCGTCTGGCACAGCGGGCCGAAGCAGCCCTTCACCTCCAGCGCTCCGGCACCGCTGCGGCGCACTTCGGAGGTGTAGGTGCGGCCGGTCTTGGGGTCGTAGACCTGCCCGCGCCACACCCCGGAATCCGCCGTCAGGCCCAACAGGATCGTCGTGCCGATCAGCTTGCGGTTACGCTTGGCCGGGTCGGAATTGTTGACATCGCGCTGGTCGTTGCCGCCCGGCGGGGGGATCAGAAACTTCTCGATCGTCCCGCAAAGCGCCTTGCCGCACTTGCCAATCGCCACCACCGCGTCCTTTTCCGCCGTCACCCAGCGCCCAGTGATCGGCTCGGCCGCCCAAGCCGGAGCGATGGCCGCAGCGCCCAGCGCAATCGCCAGCGCGGTATGCCTGATTTTCGTCATCCGCGTCATCCTTACTGGAACCCCACCCCGAACGGCCAGCGCCGCCCGCAGATCCCGAGCACCTTGAACAGCGTGCCCATCTGGTTGTCTTCCACCAGCCGGTCGCGCTGGCGCTGGAGCTTGTCCTTGTCGCCCGGATTGCGCCGCTGGAGCGCCTCGGTGCGGACGTCGATGCCCATCTGGCGCAGCCATTCGCCCTGATATTGCAGCCCCATCACGTCGACCCCGTTCGCGGCGGCGACATGGGAGAGCAGCTCGAAATCGACATGGGCGGTGATGTCCGCCTCGCCGGGATGATCGAACACATCGACCTTCTTGTGCGCCTTCAAGGCCTGCAAGGTGGTGCCCGAGGCAAGCTCGCGGTGGCCGTAATCGATGATCAGCGCCGCCCCGCCCTGTTCCTTCAGGCGCCGGGCAATTTCCTCCATCACCGCGACCGCGGCGGGGCTGGTTTCGATCGTCGCGCCCTGCGCGGCGGTGCGCCAGCTGGGCGGGACGATGTGATCCATCCGCTCTTTGCCCGGTTTGAAGGCGAACTTGTCGCCCTCCAGCCCGACCATCCGCTCGAACCACCCGTCCGCCGAGCGCACCAGCTGGTGGATCGGCAGCGCGTCGAAGAATTCGTTGGCGACGATCAGCAGCGGGGCATCGTCAGGCAGGGTCGAGAGATCGTGGTGATGCTCGCAGCCCGGAAAGGCCTCGCGCTGGATCGCCCGCAGCGTCGGCGAGGTCTCGACGAAATGAACCTGCGGCGCGAATTCGTAACGCGCCGCCGCGCCGAGCGCGTCCTTGGTGAGCGTCCCGCGCCCCGGACCAAGCTCGACATAGTGGATGCGCTTGCGGCTGCCCATCCGCACCCACAGATCGGCAAACCACAGCCCGATCAGCTCGCCGAACATCTGGCTGATTTCCGGCGCGGTGATGAAATCGCCCTGATCGCCGAGCGGATCGCGGCTGGCATAATAGCGCGCGTTGCTTTCGGCGATGTAGTGGGCAAGGCTGATCGGGCCGGTCTCCTTGATAAGCCGGCGGAAGCTCTTGCCGAGATCGATCTTGGCGCGCGCGGCGGCCTCGGCCTCGAACTTGGCCTGTGCTTCGACCTTCGCTTGTTCAGCAGCTGCGGCTGCGGCACGCTCCTGTTCCTCGGCGGCGCGGCGGGCGGCTTCCTCGGCTTCGGCTTTAGCCTTGGCGGCCGCTTCCGCTTCGGCTTTCTTGCGCGCTTCGGCTTCGGCCTTGGCCTTGGCGGCGGCTTCGGCCTTGGCTTTCTTTTCAGCTTCGGCGCGGGCCTTGGCTTCGGCGGCGAGACGGGCCTTTTCTTCGGCCTCGGCCTTGGCAAGCGCGGCAGCTTTGGCTTTGGCTTCCGCTTCGGCGCGCGCCATTTCCTCGGCTTCGCGGCGGGCCTGTTCCTCGGCGGCGGCCTTGGCTGCGGCTTCGGCTTCAAGGCGGGCGCGTTCTTCGGCTTCGGCCTTGGCTTTGGCAGCAGCCTCGGCTTCGGCGCGGGCGCGTGCTTCGGCCTCCGCTTTCGCCTTGGCAGCAGCTTCCGCCTCGCGGCGTGCACGTTCCTCGGCTTCGGCCTTCGCCTTGGCCTCTGCTTCTGCGCGTGCCTTTTCTTCGGCCTTGGCGCGGGCTTCCGCCTCGCGGCGGGCCTTTTCCTCGGCGAGCGCCTGTTCCTTCGCTTCCTTGCGAGCCTTCGCTTCGGCCTCTGCCTTTGCCTTGGCCTCGGCGGCGAGACGGAGGCGTTCGGCGGCTTCGGCCTCGCGCCGGGCGCGGGCTTCGGCGGCGGCTTTTTCGCGGGCTTCGCGTTCGGCAGCGGCGCGAGCGGCGGCTTCGGCCTTGGCGCGCTCGCGCTCCTCGCGAACCAACCGCGCGCGTTCCTCGGCCTCGGCCTTGGCCTTGGCGAGCGCTTCGGCCTTGGCGGCCGCTTCAGCTTCGGCGCGGGCCTTGGATTCGGCACGGGCGCGCTCGCGGGCTTCGGCCTCGGCGCGGGCCTTTTCCTCGGCCTCGGCCTTGGCGCGGGCGGCGGCTTCAGCGCGGGCGCGGGCTTCGGCTTCTGCCTTGGCCTTGGCGTCAGCGATGGCCTGTTCGCGAGCCTGTTCACGCGCGGCCTGCTCTGCCGCGGCGCGGGCCGCCGCTTCCGCCTTGGCGGCAGCCGCAGCCTCGGCCTTGAGCCGGGCCTGCTCCTCCTTGTCGTCCTCCGGATCGATCAGCCTGAGCGCCGGGCGCCAGACCCCGGGCGCTGCATTCAGGCCGGTTGCGTCGTCCCAGCGCCCAGCGGCTTCTTCCGCAAGGCGTAGAGCACGACAATCAATCCAGTCAGGATAAGCGGTATGGTCAGCCATTGCCCCATCGATAGCCCGGTCCGGGCCGCAAAGTCAGCCAGCTGTGCGTCGGGCTGACGGAAAAATTCGTTAACGAACCGCGAAATGCCGATGCCGAGCGTGAACACCCCCGCCAGCAGTCCCGGACGATAGCGCGCGCGGGTTTTCCAGAACAGCAGCATCATCACGATCAGCAGCGCCAGCCCTTCGAGGCCCGCCTGATAAAGCTGGCTGGGATGGCGCGGCAATTCGTCGGCGGCAGGGAACACCATCGCCCACGGCACGTCGGTCGCCCGGCCCCACAGCTCGCCATTGACGAAGTTCGCCAGCCGCCCGAGCAGCATCCCCATCGGCACGCCGACCGCGACATAATCGACCACGCGGATGAAGTTCAATTTGTCGCGCCAGGCGACCCAGGCCATCGCCACCGTCACGCCCACCAGCCCGCCGTGGAACGCCATGCCGCCATCCCACAGCCGCAGCAGTTTCCACGAGACAAAGCCATCGCCCGAAAAATCGGTGAAGGCGCTAGGAATGCCGGTCGCGCCCCCGGTGTAGAATGCCGCATAGCCCAGTCGCCCGCCGATGATGACGCCGAGCGTGCAATAGAAGAACAGATCGTCGGCATGGCGCTGCGCCATCGGCGCGCCGGGTGCTTTAAGCATCTTCGAGGTGTGCCAATAGGCAAAGATCACCCCGATCAGGTAGGCCAGCGAGTAATAGCGCAGCGTGAAGAAGCCGAGTTCGATGCCGGGCCTGAGGCCGAGATCGGCCCAGTGGATCGGATCGGCAGCGCCGCTTGCGGCAAGTAGTGACAGCACGGAGCGAACCCCTTATTGACAATGATATGCCGTATCGGCGGGCCTGATTTGGCCGGGTTGCGTGGGTGCTTCTGGCACAGCGCGCCGGACAGGGGAAGGGCGCAGGACTGTCGAATGGGCGTGGGATCGGATGACCGGCAGGGCGCAATGCGCACCGGTCTTCCAGCAAAAAGAGAGGAAAGGATACCGCGTGCCCACCCAGCTGGACAATGCGCTCGAAGCGATCATCACCGCGCTCACGGCCGAGGGCCAGCCCTTCGCCACCGTGCCCTTCACCCGCGACGGGGTGGAAATGCCCGCCTTCGCCGGCGCTCCGCCGAGCCTTGCGCATTACTTCGCGCATTTCTGCAACGAACACCGCGATGTGCCCTTCCTGGTCGATGGCGAGATCCGCCTGACCTTCTCGGAAGCCTATGCCGCCGCGACCTGCGTGGCGGAAAGCCTCGTCCGCGATCACGGCATCGTGAAGGGTGACCGCATCGGGCTCGCCGCGCGCAACTCGGCCAACTGGATGCTCGCCTATATGGGCATCCTGATGGCAGGCGGCTGTGCGACGCTGCTCAACGGTTTCTCCAGCGGCGATGAACTCGCCTACGGGATCGAGCTGGCCGAGGCGAAGCTGGTGCTGGCCGATGCCGGACGCGCGGCGCGGCTTGAAGGCCATGCGCACCCCGCCAAGGTGGTGCTGTTCGATCACGGCAACACGCCGTCCGCCGGGCTCGCCAATGTCTGGCGCGTACCGGAGGGCACCAGCGCGGCGATGGCGATGCTGGGCCAGATCGGGCCGGACGATATCGCCACCATACTCTACACCTCCGGCTCGACCGGCAAGTCGAAGGGCGCATGGTCGGATCACCGCGGCGTGGTGAGCGGCGTGATGAATTACGTCGCCCAGTCGGCGATGGCCAAGCTCTACATGGAAAGCACCGGCGAAACGCTCGGCGATCAGCCCTGCGCGCTGGTTGCGGTGCCGCTGTTCCACGTGACGGGCGAAGTGCCGCTGTTCCTCCAGAGCTTCGCGATCGCGCGCAAGCTGGTGCTGATGCCGAAGTGGGACGCGGGCCTCGCGATCCGACTGATGGCCGAGGAAGGCGTCACCTATTTCGTCGGCGTGCCGCTGATGAGCTACGAAATCGCCAACCATCCCGACCGCGCCAATTACGACCTGTCGAAGTGCAAGAGCTTTGCCGCAGGCGGCGCGCCGCGTCCGGTGGAGCATGTCACCCGCATCAAGGAAGCCTTCCCCGGCGGGTTCCCGCTGCTGGGCTATGGACTGACCGAAACCAACGCGGTCGGCTGCGGCAATTTCAACGAGAACTACCTCGCCAAGCCCGGTTCGACCGGCCGCCCGTCGAAGCCGATGGTTGATATGGCGATCCTCGACGATGCCGGCAATCCGCTCCCGCAAGGGCAGATCGGCGAAGTCTGCATCCGCTCGGTCGCCAATTTCCGCGGCTACTGGAAGAATGACGAAGCCACCCGCGCCGCCTTCACCGACACCGGCTATTTCCGCACCGGCGACCTGGGGTATCTCGACGCGGACGATTACCTGTTCATCGTCGACCGCAAGAAGGACATCATCATCCGCGGCGGCGAGAATATCTCGTGCATCGAGGTGGAGGACGCGATCTACGCGCATGACGATATCGGCGAATGTTCGGTGTTCGGCCTGCCGTGCGAGCGTTTTGGCGAAGTCCCGGCGGCGGTTTACCGCATGAAGGAAGGCCAAGCGGCGATCACCCCGGCCGAATTGCGCGCCTTCCTGCTGGAACGGATCGCGCCGTTCAAGGTGCCGCTGGAACACCAGATCTGGATCACCGAGGAAGCCCTGCCGCGCCTCGGCACCCAGAAGATCGACAAACGCACCGTCAAGGCGCGCTACGCCAGCGAGGCGGTTGCGGCGTGATGTTCGCATGAGCCCTCGCCGCGTTCCGGGCCAGCGGGCGATTATCGACCGGCGGGTGCTGGCCGATGAGGTCGCTGGCCTGCACGCGGCCGAGGGCACGCGCGCGCGCGCAGCAATCGTCAAGGCGCTGCGCACCGCGATGGAACAGGGCCGCGCCGAACTGGCGCGGCGGCTGGCCGAAGCGCCCTCTGCCGGGCACGAGGTGACGGGGGGCTATTCCTTCCTCACCGATCAACTGCTGCGGGTGATCCACGATCACGTGACCACCCATCTCTACCCCGTCCCCAACCGCACGCAGGCGGAGCGCCTCGCGATCCTTGCGGTGGGGGGCTACGGCCGCGCCGAGATGGCGCCGCATTCGGATATCGACATCGCCTTCATCACCCCGATGCGCCGCTCGCCGTGGTGCGAACAGGTGATCGAGGCGATGCTCTACATCCTGTGGGATCTCGGCCTGAAGGTCGGCCATTCGAGCCGCACCGTCTCCGACACGATGCGGATGGCGAAGGAGGATCTTACCATCCGCACCGCGCTGCTCGAAAGCCGGTTGGTGTGGGGCGATCAGGATCTTTACGAGGAGCTGCGCCAGCGCTTCTGGGCAGAAGTCGCCAAGGGCAGCGAGCGTCTGTTCCTGACGCAAAAGCTGGCCGAACGCGACGCGCGGCACAAGCGCATGGGCGACAGCCGCTATGTCGTCGAGCCCAATATCAAGGACGGCAAGGGGGCCTTGCGCGATCTCCAGACGCTCTATTGGATCGGCAAATATGTCCACCGCGTCGCCAGCGCGGGCGAGCTGGTCGATGTCGGCCTGCTCACCCCCAACGAATATCGCAGCTTCCGCCGCGCCGAGGGATTCCTGTTGGCGGTGCGCTGCCACATGCACGTCATCACTGATCGCGCCGAGGACCGGCTGACCTTCGATCTCCAGCGCCAGGTGGCCGAGCGGATGCACTTCGCCGACCGTCCGGGCAAGAGCGCGGTCGAACGGTTCATGCAGTATTACTTCCTGCAGGTGAAACGCGTCGGCAGCCTGACCGGCGTGTTCCTCGCCCACCTCGACGAGGAATTCGCGAGGAAACGCACCCGCAGCGGGTTCTTTGCCGGTTGGACCCAGCGGCCCCGCACCTTCAAGGGCTACACCGTCGAAGGCGGGCGCCTGCGCGCGCCGGGCGACGACTGGTTCCGCAGCGATCCGGTGCGGCTGATCGAGGTGTTCCGGCTGGCCGAGAGCGAGGGCCTCGAAGTCCACCCCGAAACCATGCGTCAGGTCGGGCGCGATGCGCGGCTGATCGACGTGAGCGTGCGCCGCGACAAGCGCGCCAATGCCCTGTTCCTCGAACTGCTGGCGGGCCGCAAAGACCCGGAAACGGCGCTGCGCTGGATGAACGAGGCGGGCGTGTTCGGCCGCTTCGTGCCCGATTTCGGCCGGGTCAACGCGCAGATGCAGTTCGACATGTATCACCACTACACCGTCGACGAACACACCATCCGCGCCATCGGCCTGCTGAGCCAGATCGAGCGCGGGCTGCTGGCCGCCGATCACCCGCGCGCCACCCGCGAGATTCCTCGCTTGGCTTCGCGCCGGGCGCTGTATGTCGCGGTGCTGCTGCACGATATCGCCAAGGGCCGCGGCGGCGATCATTCGGTGCTCGGCGCGGATGTGGCGCACCGGCTGTGCCCGCGCTTCGGGCTGGACGAGAAGGAGACCGATCTGGTCGCCTGGCTGGTGCTGCACCACCTGCTGATGAGCCGCACCGCGCAGAAGCGCGATCTCACCGATCCCAAGACGATCGAGGATTTCGTCGGCGAGGTGCAGAGCCTCGAACGCTTGCGCAATCTCGCGATCCTGACGGCGGTCGATATCCGCGCGGTCGGGCCGGGGACGTGGAACAGCTGGAAGGGCCAGCTGCTGGGCGAGCTGTATGATGCCGCGCAGGAACGGCTGCGACTCGGCCACAAGGGCCACGGGCGGGCGCAGCGGGTGGCGGCCAAGAAGGACGCGGTGGCGCGCCTGCTGGGCGAGCGCGATCATCTGGTCGACAGCGCCGGAGCGCTGCTGGGTGATGCCTACTGGATCGCCGAGCCGGAGGACATCATCGCCAGCAACCTCAGGCAATATGACGCCGCGCTGGCCGCAGGCGAGCAGCTTTCGATCCATTGCGAGCCCGACGAAGTGCGCGGCGCAACCCGCGTCAATGTCATCGCCGCCGACCACCCCGGCCTGTTTTACCGCATGGCGGGCGGCATCCACCTTGCCGGCGGCAACATCATCGACGCGCGCATCCACACCGCGCGCTCCGGCTATGCGGTCGACAACTTTCTGGTGCAGGACCAGCACGGTCAGCCGCTGAGCGAGGAAGCGCAGATCGCGCGCATCCACAAGGGCATCCGCGATGCGCTGCTGGCCAAGGTCGAACTGGTGCCCAAGCTCGCCGCGCGCCCGCTGGCGCACTCGCGCGCGCGGGCCTTCGACGTCGCCCCGCGGGTCGGGTTCGACAACGACGCCTCGAACAACTTCACTGTGATCGAAGTGACCGCGCGTGATCGCCCCGCGCTGCTCAACCGGCTGGCGCACGCGCTCTACAAGGCCAACCTGATCGTCCATTCGGCGCACATCACCGCCTATGGCGAAGCGGCTGCGGACACGTTCTATGTGACCGACCTGACCGGTTCCAAGGTCAAGGCGCCTGAACGGCTGGCGGAAATCGAGGCGGCGCTGCTCGCCGCGGCCAGCGATCACCGTCAGCAACAGCTTGAAAAGACGTGATTTCAAATCCGTGAATCTATGACGTTTTGAAGGTTCACCGCGAACCGGCGCGATAGGTTGCAATTGCGTGACGCATTGCTATTGGGGCGGCCCTCAACTCAGGGAGAGTTATAACATGACCACCGCAACCCCCCTGCGGAGCCCCCTCCGGCTCGGCAAGCTTGCACTTCTTCTGGGCACGGCAGCCCTCACCCCCGTCGCTGCCGCCGCTCAGGATAGCGAAGAACCCGCCAGCGAAGCGCGCACCAGCACGCTCGACGCGATCAACGAAATCCTCGTCACCGGCACCAAGAAGAAGGATGCCGAAAACGTTCAGGATATCCCGCTGGCCGTGACCGCGTTCAACGCCGGCACGCTCGAAGCCTTCAAGATCCGCGACATCGCGGGCCTCTCGTTCCAGGCCCCGAGCGTCAGCCTCGATCAGGTCGGCACCACCCGCGGCACCGCCAACTTCACGATCCGCGGCGTCGGCATCAACTCGTCGATCCCCTCGATCGACCCGACCGTCGGCGTGTTCGTGGACGGCGTCTATCTCGGCATCAACGGCGGCGTCGTGTTCGACCTGTTCGACCTTGATAGCGTCGAAGTCCTGCGCGGCCCGCAGGGCGTGCTGTTCGGCCGCAACGTGACCGGCGGCGCCGTGGTAATCAACACCGGCAACCCGACCGAAGACTTCCGCGGCAAGTTCCGTGCAGCGGTTGACGGCCCGGTCGATGGCGGCCGCGGCGGCGCGAACTACACCGTCAGCGGCGTGGTTTCCGGCCCGATCGTCGAAGACGTGCTGCTGTTCAAGGTCGGCGCCTATTACAACAACGACGAAGGCTATTTCCGCAACCAGTTCGACGGTTCGAACCACGGCGCAGCGGAAACCAAGATCCTGCGCGGCGCATTGGAAGCGCGTCTCGGCGGGCTGACCCTGCTCGGCAAGCTCGACTATTTCGAGAGCGACGGCGACGGCCCGTCGAGCCAGAACCGCGCGTTCTTCGATCGCAACAGCTTCGACTTCGCAATCGACGAGCCAGGCTCCTACGGCAACGAAATCTGGACCAGCTCGCTCACCGCGACGGTCGATATCGGCCCCGGCACGCTCACCAACGTTTTCGGCTGGCGCAAGTATGACGGCACCACCCGCGGCGACATCGACGCGACCCCGCGATTCCTGTTCCACTCCAGCACCGAAACCGCGCAAGAGCAGTACTCGAACGAACTGCGCTACGCGATGTCGTTCGATAGCCTCGATCTGACCTTCGGCGGCTTCTGGTTCGATCAGGATCTGGCCTACACCGAAAACCGCGAACTGCGCCGCGACCTGCCGGTCAACCTTCAGCCGCCGGTGTTCTTCGGCGGCGGCGCGCAGAACCACGAAGTGCTTGGCGTGTTCGCCAACGCCCAGTGGGAATTCGCCGACGGCCTGTCGCTGATCGCCGGTATCCGCTGGAACCAGGAAACCAAGGAAGCCGACGTCACCTTCGTGCGTCCGCGCCCGGAATGTTCGGTGGTGCAGGGCACCTGCCCGACCACCGGCACCAACCCGTTCGTGCCGGGTGAGGCCAACGGCTTCAGCGATCGCGTGCGGTTCCGCAACGTCTCGCCCAAGGTCGGCCTGCAGTACGAATTCGGCGACAGCCAGATCTATGGCCACTGGAGCCGCGGCTTCCGTTCGGGCGGTTACAACTTCCGCATCACCGACGTGGCCGTGTTCAACCGCATCGTCACCGCCAATGACGGCGCGCTGGGCTTCGACGAAGAACAGGTCGACACCTTCGAAATCGGCGGCAAGTTCCAGACCGCCGACGGTTCGTTCACCCTCAATGCTGCGGCCTATGTCACCAAGATCGGCGACATGCAGCGCGAAGTGAACACCGCCGGTGCTTCGGGCGTGGTGCAGAACATCGTCAACACCGCCGATGCCACCATCAAGGGCATCGACGCCGAAGCCCGTATGCGGGTGTCGGAATCGCTGGTGTTCACCGCCAACCTCGGCCTGATCGACGCCGGTTATGACAGCCTGCTGTTCAACATCGGCAGCGCCGACGGGATCACCGGCAACCCGGCGGATTCGCTCGGCCTGAGCATCCCGCGCGTGTCGCCGGTTACCGTTGGTGCCGGGTTCATCCACGAACTCGACCTCGGCAGCAGCAACATCCTGACCCGCGTGAACTACCAGTATCGTGACCGTGCAGCCTACACCGACGACAACCTCGGCTGGCTGAACGATCTGAGCATGCTGGAAGCCAACATCACCTGGAACACCCCGATCGAGGGCCTGGCGCTCTCGCTCTACGGGCGCAACCTGCTCGATCAGGTCCAGGAAGGTGGCGACACGCAGGTGCCGTTCGGCGGCCCGAACTCGACCGGCGTGCGCCGTCCGTTCGGCCTGCAGCCGGCAGCTGGCACCTTCTCGCCGCTGATGCGCGGCCGGAACGTGGGTATCGAAGCTCTGTTCGAGTTTTAATGCTATTGTGGCGATCGCCCCTCCGGGCGATCGTCCTCGCTAGACGCGCAGCAAGCTGCGCCCGCTGCGGGCGGCCAGTCGGCCTTGCGGTCGCTTTGCGACCGATACTCGCGGTGGAGAAAAGGGGGCGCTCCGGCAACGGGGCGCCCTTTTTTCTTCAGTCTTCAGCGGTGGCGAGCAGCAGCGCGATGGCGCTGTCGTCGAAGGCGACGAAGGCCCATTCGATGCTTGCGCCAGTGATCGGGTTCCAGCCGAAATACATCCGGTTGGTCACGATCTGCCGCGTCGCAGCATCGAAGCAGGCGAGGAAATCCGCCGCTATCGCCCGCGCCCCCTCATCGCCGAGCCACTTCTGCCCCGGCAGGGCCATGTCGCTGGCGAAGGCCTCCACCAAGGCAGCTAGGGCCGAGCGCGGTTCGTCCGGTGCAGCCTCGGCGTCGAGCAACTCCCAGTTACCCTCGATTGCCTGAAAGCCGAGCGACGTCACAAAGCTGTCAGCGCACGCGGAATGCAGTCCCGGCGGCGCAGCAAGCGCCCTTGCGGTAAAATGCACCTCGGCCCGATCCCCGCACAGGCGATCCTGCCACTGCGCGAAGAAGCCCTCCAGCCGGGCGAGCGTCGTGCTCAACCGCGAGAACCGAACAGCGCCGTTCCCACCCGCACATGGGTCGCGCCCAGCATCACTGCCGTCTCGTAATCGCCGCTCATCCCCATGCTCAGGCCTTCAAGGCCATGATCCGCCGCCAGCTTGGCCAGAAAGGCGAAGAACGGCGCGGCCTCGGTGTCGGCGGGGGGAATGCACATCAGCCCGGCGAGCGGAATGCCGCTGGCGCGCACCGCGTCCAGAAACGCGGGCAGTTCGGCAATCGGGCAGCCGCCCTTCTGCGGCTCGTCCCCGATATTGACCTGCACGAAGCACGGCACCCGCCGCCCCGCCTTGTCCATCGCCTTGGCCAGCGCCGCCAGCAGGCTCGGCCGGTCGAGCGAGTGGATGACGTCGAACAGCGCCACGGCTTCCTCGGCCTTGTTCGATTGCAGCTGGCCGATCAGGTGGAGCTCGATATCCGGATAAGCCGCCTGCAGCGCGGGCCACTTGCCTTGCGCCTCCTGCACCCGGTTCTCGCCGAACACGCGCTGGCCGGCTGCGACCAACGGCTCGATTGCGGCCGCATCATGCGTCTTGCTGACCGCAATCAACGTTACATCCTCGGGCTTGCGGCGGGCAGGCTTGCACACGCGGGCGATATTGGCGCGAACGTCGGCGAGGCGGGAGGCGGCTGTGTTTTCCATCTCGGCGCTCTATAGCGGCTCGGTGACGCGCGCAAAGACCCTCCCCGCGGTGTGGCTGATCTCCGATGCCCGCAACGATGCGGCGCTGGAGCGGGCGCTCGCCCGTCTGCCGCGCGGGTCAGGCTTGATCTACCGGCATTACCACCTGCCCGGGCCCGAGCGCCTCGCCCGCTTCCGCCAGCTGCGCCGCATCGCCAGGGCGCGCGGCCATGTGGTGATCCTTGCCGATTCGGCGCCGACCGCGCGCGAATGGGGGGCGGACGGGATTTACGGTGCGCCGCGCAGCCTGACCCCGCGCCGGGCAGGCCTGCTCCACCTCGCCACCGCGCACGGCATGGGCGAGCTGGGGCTGGCCGCACGGCTGGGGGCCGATGCCGCGCTGCTCTCGCCGGTGTTCGCCACCCGCTCGCACCCGGGCGGCGCGGTGCTGGGGCCGGTGCGTTTCCGCCTGCTGGCGCGGCAGTCACGCTTGCCCGTCATCGCACTGGGCGGAATGAGCGCCGGGCGCGCGCGCGGGCTACGCTGGCTGCATTGGGCAGCGATTGATGGGTTGAGTTGATCCCGGTTACTCCCGCACAGCCGGGAGTGCGGGAGAATACCGTTCATCGCACTTCGCTTGACCGGAGTCCGCCTAGGATTCATGATGTGTTCCGCACAGGAGACTCCCCCATGGCCAGCCGCGCCGTTACGCCCCGAAGCACGAATGGCCGCAAGCCTGCCGTGAGCAAGTCTGATGCCGAATGGCGCGCGGGGCTGCGGCGCGGTCTGCGTCGTCTGGCGCAGATGACCGGTGCGGCAGTGCTGCTGGGGGGGATGCTGTTCCTCGCCCTCGCGCTGGTGAGCTACACCCAGACCGATCCGAGCCCGTCGACCGCTGCCGATCCGGGGGCGGTCGCCAACTGGATGGGTGTGGCCGGGGCGTGGGCGGCAGACCGGGTGTTGCTGGTGTTCGGCTTTCCGGGCGCGCTGCTGTTGCCGCTGCTCTATGTCTCGGCGCGCAAGCTGTGGCGTGATGTAGAGAATGGCGACGAACCGGAGACGACCCCGTGGTGGCTGCCCGCCGGCCTGCTGCTGATCGCCATGACCCTGCTTTCGACCGTGCTGTCGCTCGCCTTCGAAGGGCCGGGCGGCACGCTGCCCGCGCAGAGCGGCGGGCTGGCGGGGCTGCTCGGTGCGGGCGCGGTGCAGGCGATCGCGGCGCGAATTGCGGGCGATGCGCAGGGCTGGGTGATCCTCGGCGCGGCGCTGCTGTGTCTGGCGATCGGCGTGGGCCTGCTCACCCGCATCTTCGCGATCGATTGGCGGGTGCTGATGAGCCTGCCCGAATTTCTCGGCGGCGGATCGCTCGGCGGGCTGCTGCGCCGCCTGCCGCTGCCGGGGCGCAAAGCCGCGCCCGCGCTGGCCTTTGCCGGTGACGAGGACGACGCGGACGAGGATATTGCCCCCCGCCCGCGCCGTGCCGCCAAGGGGGCCGATGCCGCGCCCGTCACCATCGACGATCGCCCGCGCCGCGCGCCCGAAATCAGCGATCCCTCCGCCCCGCCGCGCCGCGCCCAGCCGGCCAAGACCGCGCAGGGCGACATGTTCGCTGCCTTCAAGCTGCCGAGCCTCGATCTGCTGGCCGAGCCGCCGGTCGACAAGGCCCCCAAGCTCGACAAGGTCGCGCTGGAACGCAACGCCCGCCTGCTGGAAAACGTGCTCGACGACTTCAACGTGAAGGGCGAAATCACTGCCGTGCGCACCGGCCCGGTGGTAACGATGTACGAGCTTGAACCCGCGCCCGGCATCAAGGCTAGCCGGGTGGTAGGCCTTGCCGAAGACATCGCCCGCAATATGAGCGCCATCAGCGCGCGCGTTTCGCCGATCCCGGGGCGCACGGTGATGGGCATCGAACTGCCCAATCAGGACCGCCAGATGGTGGCCCTGAAGGAACTCGCCGCCTGCGCCGCCTTTGCCGAGGCCAAGGGCAGTCTGCCGATCATCCTCGGCAAGGATATCGCGGGCGAGCCGATCATCGCCGATCTGGCCGCCATGCCCCACCTGCTGGTCGCAGGGACCACGGGTTCGGGTAAGTCGGTGGGCCTCAACGTCATCCTGCTCTCGCTGCTCTATCGCTTCACGCCCAGCGAACTGCGCCTGATCCTGATCGATCCCAAGGTGCTGGAACTCAAGACCTACGACGACATTCCGCACCTGCTCTCGCCGGTGGTGACAGAGCCGGCCAAGTCGGTGCGCGCGCTGAAGTGGGCGGTCGAGGAAATGGAGCGGCGCTACCGGATGATGAGCGCCATCAGCTCGCGCAACATCCATTCATTCAACGAAAAGGTCTCCGCCGCGATTGCCAAGGGCAAGCCTTTGGGCCGCCGGGTGCAGACCGGGTTCGATCCCGAAACCGGCGAGCAGCTGTTCGAGGAAGAACAGCTCGATTACCAGCCGCTGCCGCAGATCGTGCTGATCGTCGACGAACTCGCTGACCTGATGGTCACGATCGGCAAGGAAATCGAAGTGCTGATCCAGCGCCTCTCGCAGAAGTCGCGCGCGGCGGGCATCCACCTGATCATGGCGACGCAGCGGCCTTCGGTGGACGTCATCACCGGCGTCATCAAGGCCAACCTGCCGACCCGCATCAGCTTCAAGGTGACAAGCCGGATCGACAGCCGCACCATCCTTGGCGAACAGGGCGCCGAACAGCTGCTGGGCAAGGGCGACATGCTCTACAAACCCAACACCGGCGCGATGGTGCGCGTCCACGGCCCGTTCGTCTCGGACGAGGAAGTCGAGGCGGTGGCCGATTTCTGGCGCGGGCAAGGCTCGCCCGAATATGTCGACGCCGTCACGGAAGAACCGGAAGACGGCTTCGGCGGCTTCGGGTTCGAAGACGAACTCACCGCCTCCGACAATCCCGAAGAGCGCAAGTACCGCCAAGCCTGCCAGATCGTGTTCGAAAACCAGAAGGCCTCCGGATCGTGGCTCCAGCGCCAGATGGGCGTGGGCTACAACACCGCCGCCAAGTGGATCGAACGGATGGAGGAAGACGGTTTTGTCGGCCCCGCGAACCATGTCGGGCGGCGCGAGATCTACCGCGACAAGGACGGCAACCCGCTCTAGTTTTCCATGATCGGCGGTGGCGGCGGCAGGGGGGAGACTTCTTCCACCGGCCGGTTTAGCTCGTCGCGCTCGGCCTTTTCCGCTGCGGTCAGCGGGCGGAAGCGGATGCTTATCGCGGTGAAGCTGCCGTCCTCGCGCTGGCGGATGGTGACGATGGCGCGCTGGTCGCGGTCGCGCAGCTGCTCGTCGAGCACCGCGGCGCGGTTCTGATCGAGATAGAGCCGCCCGACGACCAGCGCGTCCCAGCCATAGACCCCGCTGGCATCGGTACGGACCGAATGGGCGCAGGCCGCACCGGGCTTCAGCACCGTTGCCCGCTCCAGCTTCGGCGCGGTGCCTTCAAGGCACAGCCCGGCAGGCGGGACGTCGCGGAACTCGTCGATCCCGGGCCAGTCATAGCTGAATTCGAGATAGTGCCCGCGCAGGTAATCGCGCGGGTCATAGCCCTGGATCGGCACCTCCCATTCGGTGCCGGTGCGGTAATGGCTGTCGCTCTGGAACCACAGCGCGCCAAGGCCAGCGAGCGGCAGCAGCACGGCGGCGAGGCGGGCCAAGGCAGGCACGTGCCGGCTCATACCCCGGCCTCCGTAGTGCGGGGGGCGAAGGTCTTGGACACCTTCACCGCCGCCCATGCCACGCCGAGGATCAGCACACCCGCCACGATCAGGCCGAAGCCGCTCAGCAGCAGGTCGCTCGCCAGTTCGAAGCTCAGGATGATGAGCCGCAGCGCAATCGCCGCCACTGCCAGCTGGAACACGCCGCGCCAATGGGCGACCAGCGCGGCGGCAGCAATGCCCGCCCACAGCACCATGAACAGCAGTGCGGCAGGCACATCGAGATCGTTGAGCGCATAGGCCAGCAGCGGCACCGCCGCCGTGCCGGCGATGATCGCGCCCGCCATCCGGCCCGACGTGCCCGGGCGAACCGCCATCACGCCAAGCCCCGCCGCCAGCGCGACCGCGCCGATCACCGCCATGCTCGTCCAGTCACGCGTCAGGCCTTCGTCGTGGCCGAATCCATCACCGCTCGCGACCGCCGTGGCGAAGGAGGCCCCGGCGACGGCATAGGCCAGCGCCAACTGCTCCAGCCGCCGCCAGAAATCGGGCCGCTCGCCGCGCCCGCGCAGCCATGCCGCGGCAGGCGCAAACAGCACGGGCAGTGCGGTGACGAGCGCAATCCACAGCACCAGCCCAGTGCCGGGAGGGCCCGCAAGATAACCGGTGCGCGCGATGGCATAGTCCCACGCGCACCAAACCGTCCCGCCCAGCACCGCCAGCGCGGCAGGCCAGCTGCGCCCCGTCAGCAGCAGCAGCGGCGCAAACAGCACCAGCCATGCGGCAAGCGGCTGCCACAGCGGCGAGGATGTCTGGTAGACCTGCCCCAAATGTCCGAAGAAGGTGAGGCCGAGCGCGGCGGTGACGAACACCAGCGCCTCGACCGCCCAGGGCGATGTCTCGGCCAGCCGCTGCTCGCGCAGGAACAGCCCCGCCAGCGCCCCGGCAATTAGCGCGAGATGCACACCGAGCCGCAACTGACCCGGGATTTCCTCCCAATTGGCCGCGATCACCGATACCAGGCCAAGCCCGATGGCGAGGGCCCCGATACCGAAAACCGCCCACAGCGCGAGCGGGCGCGCGTGGGCGGTTTCGTAGGCCAGCAACCTGTCACGCGTTGCCGCGTCGATCAGTCCGGCTTCGTGCCATGTGGCGATCTTGCGGGCGCTCATGAGGGTAAATTACTCCCTCATGCCACCCGCCGCAATCGTTTCACCGTCCTCAAGCAGCGCAGCGATAGGACGACAAAGACATCCTCAAGCAGCGAAGCGATAGGACGACAAAGACGTCCTCAAGCAGCGCAGCGGCAGGACGGCAAGCAACGCTTATTTGGCAGCCAGTTCCTCGCGGGTCAGCACGGTCTGCTCGCGCACCTTGGCGGCGTTGGCTTCCATCGCTTCGGGCGGCATGGCGACCATCCCGATCTTGGCGAGCGGGCCGTCCTTGTTCCAGCTCTTCACCCACTCGTCGAGGAAGGCGGACAGGCCCGGGATCGCGCGCATGTGCTCCTTCTTGATGTAGACATACAGCGGCCGCGCGCCCGGATAGGCGAAGCTGGCGATGTTCTCGTAAGTCGGCTGCACGCTGTTCATCGGCAGGCCCTGCACCTTGTCGAGGTTCTCTTCGAGGTAGGAATAGCCGAAGATGCCGACCGCCTGCGGGTTGCTCTCGATCTTCTGGACGATCAGGTTGTCCTGCTCGCCCTGATCCTTGTAGGCGCCGTCATCGCGCACTTCGGTGCAGATCTGCTTGTACTTGCCCTCGTCGCTGTCCTTCAGCGCCTTCATCGCCGGATCGGCCTTGCAGCCCACTTCCAGCACCAGTTCCTTCAGCGCATCGCGGGTGCCCGAGGTGCTCGGCGGGCCATAGACGAGGATCGGCTGGGCCGGCAGCGCAGGATCGACATCCTTCCAGGTCTTGGCGGTCTGCGGCTTGCCATAGGGCTGGGCGGCCAGCGCCTTGTAGACCGTCTCGGGCGACAGGTTCAGCATGATCCCGCCCTTGGCCGAGGCGAAGGCAATGCCGTCGAGCCCGACCTGCAGTTCGATAATCTCGTCGACCTTGTTGGCCTTGCAGCTGTCAAACTCGCTGTCCTTCATCCGGCGCGAGGCGTTGACCATGTCGGGGGTGTTGGGGCCAAGGCCCTTGCAGAACAGCTGGATGCCGTTGCCGGTGCCGGTGGATTCGATCAGCGGCGAGCGGAAATCGGTGTTCGAGCGGGCGAAGTTCTCGGCCACCAGCTTGGCGAAGGGATAGACCGTCGACGAGCCGACGGCGTGCACCGAATTGCGCGCGCCGCCGCTGGCGCCGGAGGTGTCACAGGCGGAAAGGGCAAGCGCCGCCAGTCCGAGCGTGGCGGTGGTGCGGGCGAGAGCGGCAAAGGAAGTGGTCATGAAAAGTTCCCGAGGTTGTCCGATGCCGCGCGTTAGTGCCTCTCCATGACAAGCATATGACAAACCGGCAGGGCAATCCCCGTCCTTGCCGCAATCGCGCCCGCACAACTGCCCGGTAGATGCAGCAAGCTAATGAAACAGCGTTATAATTTTGTCGCGGCGCAGATGGTAGGCTTAACAGCATCGTAAGGGCTTGGGTGCTACATGACCGTGCATGTGCAGGCTGTGCCTCAAGATCTGGCTGTGGCTGGCGGCTGCGTTGATCGCGGCGGGCCTTGCCGTGCCTGCCGCAGCCGACCGGCATGAAGGCCATGTCGCCGCCTCGCGCTGCCATGCCGCGACCCCGGCGGATCGCAGCGCGGAGGCGATGATCGACAGGTCCGTGTGGAACTGCACCGGCAGCGGCTGGCGCGCCGGTCTGCCCTCTGCATGGCTGCGGTTCGAGGCCGACAGCTGGCAGGACGGCGCAGCCCCGCGTTACTTCTTCACCCGCACCGCGCGGCACGAGACGATCACGCTCTACGCGCTCGACAAGGATGGCACCCTGCGCGCGCGCAGCTTTGCCGAAAGCGAAGGGCGGCCCTTCGCCGCCGGGCCGGTGTTCCGCCTGCCGCTGCCCGAAGTCACCGCCGACACCAAGGCGGTATTGGTGCGGATCGACCTGCCCCATTCGATCCCGCTGCTGACCGAGGCGGGGATCGCCCGCTATCCCCAGGATGCCAATCGCAGCATCGAGGAGATGATGCTGTTGGCGCTGGTGCTGGGCATGTTGGTGCTGCCGCTGCTGTTCGACGTCAGCTTCTACCTCGTGCTGCGCGAACGCTTCGTGCTCTATCACGCGACCATGGTGGTGGCGATGATGGGCTATGTCCTGTTCGCCGGAGGGCTGATTTCGGCGGTGGTGAGCCTGCCGGTCGCGTTTCTGGCGATCATGGCGCCGCTGTCATGGGCGGTGGGCTGCGGGGCGGCGCTGCTGTTCCTGAGCGACTTCCTCGAACGCGGGGCGTTGTCGCGCGGGATGCGGCGGCTGACTTTCTGGACCGGCTGCTGGACCATCGCGGTGCCGGGCTTCTTCGCGCTGCAATTGCACGCGACGCAGGCCTTCGACGACACCGGCTATTTCCTCACCATCACCCCTGCCGCAGTGGTGGTGAGCGCGGCGCTGGTGCACGCGATTTTGCGCGGCAGCCGCTCGGCCAAGTTTGTCGCGGTGGCGTGGTTCCCGCTGATCCTGACTTCGATGGAACGGCTGGTGCGCGGGCTGGGGGTCTATGCCGGGCCGTCGACGCTCGATCTGATGATGTTCATGGCGACCGGGATCGAGGTGGTGGTGATCAGCCTCGCGATTGCCGACCGCTTCTTCGCGATCCGGCACGAACGCGATGCGGCGCTGACGGAAGCGCGGATGCTGGAGCAGATCTCGACCCGCGATTCGCTCACCGGACTGATGAACCGCCGCGCCATCGAAGCGCGCTTCGACGAGCTGCTGGCACAGGGCTTCGATACCTTCGCGCTGGTCGATCTCGACCGGTTCAAGGCGATCAACGATCTGCACGGCCATCAGGTCGGCGATGCGGCGCTGATCGCCTGCGCCAATGCGATCCGCAGCGTGGGCGACCGGGATTCGATTGCGGTGCGGCTGGGCGGCGAGGAATTCGTGGTGCTGCTGCGCGGCGAGCGCGCGCTGGAGCGGGCCGAGGCGCTGCGGCAGGCAATCCCGATGCGGGTCGCCAAGGAAGTGCCGGGGCTCAATTTGCCGGTGACGGCGAGCATGGGGGTGATCGTGCTGTCACAGGCGGCGCGCCATGCGATGCAGTTCGCCGAATTCTACGCCCGCGCCGACGCGCTGATGTACGAAGCCAAGGCAAGCGGGCGCAACCGGCTGGCCTACGAACGCCTGACCGTGTTCAACCAGCCCCCGCCCCCCCGCAAACGGCGCGAGAAGGCGGCTTGAAGTCCCTACCCCGTTCGCGCAGCGGATGGGGAGGGATGGGCACTACATGAACGGCGCCAGCACCTCGAGCCGCACCCGCGCCAGCCGTCCGGTGGCGCGGTCGAGCATCGCCCAGGTGGTCGCCGCGCTAACGAGGCGTTTGCCGGAAGCGTCAGCGAATTCCACCCGCCGCAGCGACTTCGCGCCCTGCGCCTCGCCCTCAATCCATGTGGTGGCAGTGACGCTGTCGCCCTCGGAGACATTGCCGCGGTAATCGATCTCGTGCCGCACCACGACCCAGAAGAACGCCGCACGGTCTTCCGGGCGCGCCACCGCGTCCCAGTGGGCGGTGGCCATGTCCTGAATCCACTGCACCCACACGGTATTGTTGACGTGGCCGAGCTCGTCGATGTGTTCAGGCAGCGCCACGAAGGTGCGGGTGAAGGTGTTGGTCACTCCTCCCACTCCCGCTCGCGGGAGGGGGTCGGGGGGTGGGATTGAAATCGCATAAGCCTGTTCTTGCCCACCCCCAGCCCCTCCCGCAAGCGGGAGGGGAGTTGAATCACTTGCCGTCCGGCTTCGGCGCCATGCCCATCTGCCACAGGATGAAGGCGTATTCCTCCGCCGTCTCCTTGAGGCTGTTCCAGCGTCCTGATTGCCCGCCGTGGCCTGCGCCCATGTTGGTCTTCATCAGCAGCAGGTTGTCGTCGGTCTTGAGTTCGCGCAGCTTGGCGACCCACTTGGCAGGCTCCCAATAGGTCACGCGCGGATCGTTAAGGCCCGCCGTCACCAGCATCGGCGGGTAATCCTTGGCCACCACCTGATCGTAGGGCGAGTACGACAGGATATAGGCGAACGCCGCCTTGTCGGTGATCGGGTTGCCCCACTCCTGCCACTCGCCCGGGGTGAGCGGCAGTTTGTCGTTGAGCATCGTGCCGAGCACATCCACGAACGGCACGTGGGCGACAATCGCGCCATATTGCCTGGCGTCCTGATTGATGATCGCGCCCATCAGCTCGCCGCCGGCCGAGCCGCCGCTGGCTGTCACCATGCCTTCCGCCGTGTAACCCTTGGCGATCAACCCGCGCCCTGCATCGACGAAATCGTTGAAGGTGTTGGTCCGCTCGAACAGCTTGCCCTGCAGATACCAGCGCCGCCCGAGATCATCGCCGCCGCGGATGTGGGCGATGGCATAGGCAAAGCCGCGGTCGACAAGGCTGAGGCGCGTGGTCGAAAAGCCCGGCGGCACGGCATAGCCATAGGCGCCATAGGCATAGAGATGCAGCGGCCCCGGCCCCTCGATCCCGGCCTTCTTGAGCAGTTCCGCACGGTCCTTGCGCATCATGATGCTGACCGGCACCATCGTCCCGTCGCGCGCCTGCACGGTCACTCGCTCGGTGGTGTAGAGGCTGGCATCATAGCCGCTCGGGATTTCCTGCGTCTTCAGCGTCTCCAGCTTGCCGGTGGCGACGTCATAGTCATAGACCGTGCTGGGCGTGACCATCGACTGATAGGCCAGCCGCAGCTTGCTCATGTCGTATTCGGGGTTGTTGGAAAGGCCCGCGGTATAGCTCGCCTCGGGGAAGCGGATCGGGGTCGAACGGGCCGGATCGGCGTAGGAACGCAGTTCAATCTGGTCGAGCCCGTTCTCCCGCCCCTCGATCACGAAGAAGTCCTTGAACAGGTCGAATCCGGTCAGATAGAATTCGTCCGAACCGCCGATCACGGTCTGCCAGTCACCGGGGGTTTCCAGCTTCGCCTTGGCGAGGCGGAAGTTGATGTGGTTGTCGTTGGTCCACACCCAGATTTCGCCGTCGCGGACATCGACCGAATATTCCACGCCCTTCTGGCGCGCCTTCACAAGGATCGGCTCGGCAGTCGGGTTGGCGGCGGGGACAAGGCGCACTTCGCTCGTCTCGTTGTCGCCGGTGGCGATGATCAGCCAGTCTTCCTGCGCGGTCAGGCCGGTGCCGACGCCGAAGGACTGGTCTTCCTCCTTGTAGAGCGTCTTATCCTGCTCGTTCGGCGTGCCGATGACGTGCAGCTTCGCCTCCAGCGTGCGCCATTCCTCGGTGGAAGGGCCGTAGACCAACGCGGTGTCATTCATCACCCACACCAGATCGCCGCGCAGGTTTTCCAGCACGTCGGGCAACAGATCGCCGGTCTGGAGGTCCTTGATCCGCGCGGTGTAGCGTTCACTGCCGTTGGTGTCGGTCGAATAGGCGAGATAGCGCCCGTTCTGGCTGATCGAGGCCGCGCCGAGGCGGAAATATTCGAGGCCCTTGGCCAGCTCGTTCTCGTCGATCAAAAGCTCGTCTGGCCCGCCCGCCGCAGGCTTGCGCCAGTGCTTGCGATATTGCGCGCCCTCCTCGAACTCGGACCAGTAGATGTAGTCGCCATCCTTCTGGGGCACCGTCGAATCGTCCTCCTTGATGCGCGCGCGCATCTCGGTGAACAGGGCTTCGGTGAAGGGCGCCTGCGCGGCCATCTTGGCTTCGAAATAGGCGTTCTCGGCCTTGACGTGGTTCAGCACGTCCTCGTCGTCGATGGTGGGGTAGGACTTGTCGTAGAGCCAGTCATACGGGTCTTCGATGGTGATCCCGTGGCGGGTGTAGCTGTGCGGGCGCTTTTCCGCGACGGGGGGCTTGATTTCGGCAGGGGTCGCGGCGGCGGAAGACGTGGTCACGCGGGTCGAATCCTCTCGGGTGGTGGCCATCGCGGCCGGAGCAAAGGTGGTGGCTGCCAGCGCGGTGGCAAGGGCAAAGCGGCTGATCAGACGGGTCATTTTCGGTCTTCCCCTATGGCTGGCCGACAGCGCGCATCCGGGTGGAAAGACGCGCGGGCAAGGCCTATGATGGCGGTTCTAGTGACACATTCCTGCGCGGCAAGTGCCTGACGCGCAAAGCCGAGGATCGTTCAAATGCTGATGCAAACCCATGAAGCCCGCCTTGCCGCCCTGCGCGAGGAATTGAAGCGCCGGGGCGTGGACGGCTTCATCATCCCCATCAGCGATGAACATATGAGCGAATATGTCGGCGATTATGCCCAGCGGCTGCGCTGGCTGACCGGCTTCGGCGGATCGGCCGGGTTCGCCGCCGTCACCCTCACCCACGCCGCGATCTTCGTCGACGGGCGCTACACCGTGCAGGTGCGCGAGCAGGTGGACGGCAGCCTGTTCGACTACAAGAGCGTCCCCGCCGACACGCTGGCGGGCTGGCTGGCCGAAGTGTGCGAAAGCGGCGCGCAGGTCGCCTATGATCCATGGCTCCACACCTGGGCCTGGGTCGAGGCGCTGGAGCAGAAGCTCGGGCCGAAGGGCATCACCATGGTCGCGGCGCAGGGCAATCCGCTCGATGCGGTATGGGCCGATCAGCCGGAGCCGTCAGCAGCTGTCGCCATCGTCCACGCGGATGACCTCGCCGGGCGTTCATCCGCCGACAAGCGCGCTGCGGTGGCCGACTGGCTGGCGAAGGAAGGCCATGACGCTGTGGTGATCCCGGCGCTCGATTCGATTGCATGGCTGCTTAACCTTCGCGGCAGCGATGTGCCGCACACGCCGGTCGCATTGAGCTATGTCATCGCCCGCAGGGATGGCAGCGCCGAACTGTTCATCGCGCCCGAAAAGGTGACGCTGGAACTCACCCGCCATTTGGGCAACGCGGTGACGATCCGCGATCGCGCCGCATTCGAGGGCGCTTTGAGCGAATATGCGGGCCAGAGTGTCGCGCTCGATCCCGATTTCGCCGTGGTCGGCATTGCGCAGGCCCTTCGCGCGGGCGGCGCGAGCTTCGCCTTCAAGCAAGACCCGACCATCCTTGCCAAAGCGATCAAGAACCCCGCCGAACAGCAGGGCCACCGCGACGCGCAGGCGCGTGACGGGGCGGCGATCACCAAATTCCTGCGCTGGCTTGAAATCGAAGGGCCGAAGGGCACGGTCGACGAACTCTCCGCCGCCGCGCGCTTGCAGGCCTTCCGCGAGGAAGACGAGGGCCTGCGCGATCTCAGCTTCGACACCATCTCCGCCGCCGCCGGCCACGCCGCGCTGCCGCATTACAAGGTGGACGAGGACAGCAATATCCCGATCCCGCCGGGCTCGATCTATCTGGTCGATTCGGGCGGGCAATATCCCGGCGGCACCACCGACATCACCCGCACGGTGTGGGTGGGCACCCCAGACGGCAGGGGTGAACCGACGCAGGAAATGCGCGACCGCAACACGCGGGTGCTGAAGGGCCACATCCAGATCGACCGCGCCGTATTTCCGCAAGGCACCGCAGGCGGGCAGCTCGATGTGCTGGCGCGGCAATATCTGTGGGAGGCGGGTGTCGATTACGCCCACGGCACGGGCCACGGGGTCGGCAGCTTCCTCGGCGTGCACGAAGGCCCGCAGCGCATCGCCAAGCCTAGCGGCGGGCAGGCCGGGACGGGGCAGGAACTGTTCGCAGGGATGATCCTGTCGAACGAGCCGGGCTATTACAAGCAAGGCGCCTTTGGCATCCGGATCGAGAATCTGGTGCTGGTGGAGGAACGCCAGATTGCCGGGCAGGAAGGCCGCTATCTCGGCTTCGAAACGCTGACTTTCGCCCCGCTGGATCGCAAGCTGATCGACAGGGCGCTGCTGACGGCGGACGAGATCGCATGGGTCGATGCCTATCACGCCAAGGTGCGCGAAGTGGTCAGCCCGCGCCTTGCGGGCGATGATCTGGCGTGGCTGGAACGGGAAACGGCGCCGCTTTAGGGGTAAGAACCCGGAGGGGCATCGGCGAAATGCAGCAACTGCTCAATTGGCTGTGGAGCCGGGTGCTGCTGTTTGCACTGCTGGTGGTTGTGATCGGTGCCAGCGTTGCGTTGGGGCCGACTCTGACAGACCTGCCACGTCTTGTCGGCGAGGAAGCCCAAGACAAAGCCACCATCATTGCCTCGATCGACGCCAAACGGCTTCGGGCACAGCGCGAGTTTGACGAGGCCGCCGAACGCGCCAAGAACGGATCGCTCAAGGAACTGGAAGACCGGATCAGGAAGCGCGAAGCCGATCTCCTGACAGCAAAAGCCGCACTGGCGGAGAGCGGAAAGGGACTGCTCGCCGAATACCGTCCCAACAAGATTCTGCAGGCCAAGCAGGCCGAGATCGACATTTTCGTGGCTGAAAGAGAGCTTGAATTGCTGAAGGTCGCCAAGGACAGGCGCAAGGCGGCCAACTATCTCCAGCAACGTCCCAAGCGCCCCACCGAAGCCGCAGTCAAGGCGGCTCAACAAAAGTGCGCAAGCGCTAAAAAGGCACTCGCGGCATTCGAAGCACGCGCCGAAATTTCACAAATCGCCCGCGACATTGCGTTCGACGAGCAGGACAGCTTGCTCAAGCGTCGGGATGCAGCGTGCGAAACAGCCACAAAGGCACAGGCCGAACGCAAAGCCCATCTCGAATACGAAAAGGCGCGCAATCAGGCGCGGGCCGAATTTGATCGCCTTGCCGCAATGCAAGTCCCACAGGAACTCGCGGCCCAGATCCCTGCGATCACGTCGCGCGACATTCTATGGAAAGCGTTTCTGGCGCTTTTAGCCATTACTCTTACCCCCTTCCTCTACCGCACCATCGCCTATCACCTGCTTGCCCCCCTTGCCGAGCGCTGGCCACCGATACGCTTTGCACCCGATGGCGAGCGTCCGCCGCCACCCGTTGCCACGCCCTCGGCGATTTCGCAGGCCCTTACACTCGGCCCTGACGATGAAGTGCTGGTGCGGCAGGATTATCTGCAAGCCTCTCCGACCGATGGCCAAAAGGACTTTCGCTGGTTGCTCGATTGGCGCCATTTCCTCGTCAGCCTTGCCAGCGGGATGCGGTTTCTCACCGCTATTCGGAGTGACGGAGGAAAGGTCACGGTATCGGCAGTGAAAGACCCTTTCGCCGAACTGGCGGTGCTGGCGCTGCCCGAGGGCGCGGCCTGCGTGCTTCGGCCAAGCGCGCTGGCTGCGGTGGTGCAACCCCGTGGCAAGCCGATGCGGATCAAGGGGCGCTGGCGCTTCTCATTGCCCGCACTGCTGACGTGGCAATGGCGCTATTACATCTTCCACGGCCCGGTACGGCTAGTGATCAAAGGCGGGCGCGGCGTGCGCATCGAGCCGGCCCAGCGCGGGCGGATCGTCGGCGAGGGGCAGATCCTCGGATTCTCGACCGACCTTGCCTATTCGGTGATCCGCAGTGAAACATTCCCGCCCTATTTCTTCGGGCGCGAAGCACTGCTCAAGGACCGGGTCCAGGCAGGCGGCGGCGTAGTGCTGATCGAGGAAGCGCCGTCGGCAGGCAAAAGCGGCAGCCGGCGGGGCATTGAAGGCGTTTGGGACGCCGCACTGAAGCTCTTCGGAGTTTAGCGCCGACCCGTTGCCGAACGGCGTTTGTTCCTATAATGTTCTGTGTTCGCGAGTCGTGCGGCGCAGACGCCGCGCTCGAAATCGCTTTTCGGGAGGAACACACATGATCGGCTACGTCACACTGGGCACCAATGATCTGCCGCGCGCGGCGGCGTTCTATGATGCGATTGCCGCGCATTTCGGAGTCGGGCGGATGATGGATACCGAAGCCTTCATCGCCTGGGGCGAATGGGGTGGCGGCACCGGGATCGCCGCAACTCTGCCGTTCGACGGCCAGCCCGCCACCGTCGGCAATGGCGTGATGGTGGCGCTCGAAGTCAAATCGCCGGAGGATGTCCACGCGCTCTACGATATCGCGATGGCGCACGGCGGCAGCGACGAAGGCGCGCCCGGCCCGCGCGGGGATGACGGGTTTTACGCGGGCTATTTCCGCGATCCGGACGGCAACAAGCTCAACGCCTTCTGCATGGTGCCGCCCGCCGAAAGCTGAGGCGGGGCGCGCGGGGACGCGGCGGGGCCGTTACGCGGTCATTGTGCAATCATCGGCGGGTCATTGACTGTTTCACGTGGAACAATCGCGGCCCGCCAAGCCCGCTCAGCGCATCAGCCCGCCGAGCAGATTGCGGACAAAAGCGGTCGCCCCGGTGCGGAGCGGATCGGCGCCGGACTTCTTGCCCAGCACCGCCGCCACCGCCATCGAAGCGAGCGAGCCGCTCGCCGCGGTCATCGCGCTCTTGCCCGCCTTCTCCCACACCGAGGTAGTCTTGCGCTCGCGCTTGCCCACTTCCTCGCGGCCCTTTTCCGCCACTTCCTCGGCGGTGGCGGCGGCATCGGCGGCCTTGGCGGCGAGCACTTCGGCGGCGCTGTCACGATCGACGCGGGTGTCATACTTGCCGTCAAGCGGGCTGATCGACTGGATGATCGCGCGCTCCTTGGGCGTCACCGGCCCCAGCCGCGAGCGCGGCGGGACAATCAGGGTGCGCTGGACGATGGTCGGCGCGCCGTCATCATCAAGCGTCGAGACGAGCGCCTCGCCCACCTTCAGCTCGGTAATCGCGCTCTCGACATCGAGTTCGGGGTTGATGCGGAAAGTCTCCGCCGCCGCCTTGATCGCCCGCTGGTCGCGCGGGGTGAAGGCGCGCAGGGCGTGCTGGACGCGGTTGCCCAATTGGCCCGCGACTTCCTCGGGAATGTCGATCGGGTTCTGGGTGACGAAGAAGACGCCCACGCCCTTGGAACGGATCAGCCGCACGACATTCTCGATGGTGTCCTGCAAGGCCTTGGGGGCATCGTCGAACAGCAAGTGCGCTTCATCGAAGAAGAACACGAGGCGGGGCTTTTCCGGATCGCCGACTTCGGGCAGCGATTCAAACAGTTCCGCCAGCAGCCACAGCAGGAAGGTGGCGTAGAGCTTGGGGCTGCGCATCAGCTTGTCGGCGGCGAGCACATTCACATAGCCGCGCCCCTGATCGTCGACTTTCAGGAAATCGTTGATCTCCAGCGCCGGCTCGCCGAAGAAATTGTCCGCCCCTTGCGCCTCGAAGCTCAGCAATTGCCGCTGGATCGACCCGACCGAAGGCCGCGTGACATTGCCGTATTTGCCGGAAAGTTCCGCCGCATTCTCGTTCGCCCAAGCGAGCAGCGCCGACAGATCCTCGAAATCGAGCAGCAGCAACCCGTTCTCGTCGGCATAGCGGAAGATGATCTGCAACACGCCTTCCTGCGTCTCGTTCAAGTCGAGCAGGCGTGACAATAGCAGCGGGCCCATTTCGGACACCGTCGTGCGGATCGGGTGGCCCTGTTCGCCGTAGAGATCCCAGAAGATCACCGGATTGTCGGAATAGGCATAGTCGGTGATGCCAAGTTCCCTGGCGCGGGACTCCAGCTTGTCGGCGTTCTTGAAGGTGGGCGAACCCGGCATGGCGATCCCCGACAGATCGCCCTTCACATCGGCCACGAACACCGGCACCCCGGCGGCCGAAAAGCTTTCGGCGATGCCCTGCAACGTCACGGTCTTGCCGGTGCCGGTGGCGCCCGCGATCAGCCCGTGGCGGTTCGAGCGGCCCAGCAGCAGCGTCTGCCGCGATCCGTCCGCCCCCAGCCCGAGATAGATGTCGCTCGCCGTGTCGGTCATGTCCCCGCCTCTTGTCGTTAAAGCCTTTGCGCCGGTGTGCAGGGGCGGCGCGCGGCGGTCAAGTTCTCGACTTGGCGGCGAATTGGGGTAAGGAAACCGCCATGGGTCAGCCAACGCCATTTGTCCTGCTCGACGATGCCCGCGCCGGATCGAGCGCCGCCGATGCTTTGCTTTACGAAGCCCCCGAGGCGCTGTTTGTGGCGCACCGGGCGGACGAGGTTGCCGCCGTGCTGGCCGCCGCCGAGGCTGCGCGGGCTGCGGGTGGCGGGGCGCTGGCGGGCTATATCGCCTATGAGGCGGGCCTCGCGCTCGAACCGAAGCTCGCGCCGATTGCGGCCAAGCGCGCAGGCGCGGCGGGGCCGCTGGTATGGCTCGGGCTGTTTGCTGCGCCCACCCGCATCGCCGCCGCCGATGTGCCCGCATGGCTCGCTACCCGCGCTGCTGGCCCCGGGACTATCGGCCCGATGGAACCGCAGCTCTCTCCCGGCGGCTATGCCGCGGCCTTCGCCGCGCTGGGCGAGGCGATCCGCGCGGGCGACATCTATCAGGCCAACCTCACCTACCCGCTGGCGGGCGCGTTCCGGGGCGATCCGGTGGGGCTTTACGCCGCGCTGCGCGATGCCTCGGCGGCGAGTTATGGCGGGCTGATTTTCGACGGCTCGCACTGGCTGCTAAGCTTCTCGCCCGAGCTGTTCGTTGCGCTGAACGGGGCCGAGGCCAAGGTCAAGCCGATGAAGGGCACCCGCCCGCGCAGCCCCGATCCGGAAGCCGATGCCGCGCTGGCGGAAGACCTCGCGCAATCGGTGAAGGACCGGGCCGAGAATCTGATGATCGTCGATCTGATGCGCAACGATCTGTCGCGCGTCGCCGAGGCGGGGAGCGTCGTGGTCGATGCGCCCTTCGCGGTCGAAAGCTATCCGACGGTGCACCAGATGGTCTCGACCGTGCGCGCACGGCTCAGCCCCGGCAAGGGCGCGATGGATCTGATGCGGGCGCTGTTCCCCTGCGGCTCGATAACCGGCGCGCCCAAGATCCGGGCGATGGAACTGCTGACGCAAGTGGAGCGCGATGCGCGCGGGCCTTATTGCGGGGCGATTGGCCGGATCGATGCAGACGGCAACGCCGCCTTCAACGTCGCGATCCGCACGCTGCGCCTCACCCCGATAGAGAACGGGCACGGCAGCGCGGTGCTCGGCATCGGCTCGGCGATTGTCGCGGACAGCGAGGCCATGGCCGAGCGGCGCGAATGCGAGGTCAAGGCCGGTTTCCTGCGCCGCGCCGCCCCCGGGCTGACAGCGCCGCAATGCGACTTGATCGAGACGATGCGGTTCGAGCCGGAGAGCGGGATTGCGCTGCTCGAAGGCCACCTTGCGCGGATGAAAGCGAGCGCGGCCGCGCTGGGCTTTGCCTTTGATCGCCATGCTTTGCGCAACCAGATTCAGGCGCTGTGCTTCGAACTGGATACGCCTGCCAAGGTGCGGCTGCTGGTGTCGCGCTCGGGTGCCAGCGCGCTCGAAACCGCGCCGCTGCCCGCGCCGCTGCCAGAACCGGTGAAGGTGGTGGCCCTGCCCCATCCGCTCGATCCGTCCGACTGGCGGCTCATGCACAAGACCTCCGACCGCGGGTTCTACGAGGATGCGCTGGAGGCCGCCCGCAGTTTCGGCGCGGCAGAAGCGGTGCTGGTGCGCGCTGACGGTTTCGTCACCGAAGGCAGCTGGACCAGTGTGTTCGTGGACGGCCCGGACGGCGGGCTGCTGACCCCGTCCGGCCACCTCGGCCTGCTACCCGGCGTGCTGCGCGAACAGTTGATTGCCGAAGGCCGCGCGCGCGAGGCGGAGCTGACGCTGGATGATCTGGCGGACGGCTTCTGGCTCGGCAATGCCCTGCGCGGGCTGATGCGGGCGGTGCTCGTCTGAAGCACCCTTCGACAATGTCGGGCCAAGCGGCTATCGGGGCGCATGTCTGACATCAAAATCCTCTACGAAGACGGCGAAGCGCTGGTGATCAACAAGCCTTCGGGCATGGCGGTTGACCGGCCGCGCAAGGGCGGCATCTGCCTTGAAGACCACCTCGGCCGGTTGAAGCTGGGCTTCCAGCGTGCGCCCGTTGCGGTGCACCGGCTCGATACCGACACCTCGGGCTGCCTGCTGCTGGCGCGCAATCCCAAGGCGCTGGCGCGGTTCAACAAGGCGTTCGAAGACCGGCTGGTGGGCAAAACCTATCTCGCGATTCTCGCAGGCCGCCCGCCGGGGACCGAGGGCACGATCGAACTCGCGCTGTCAAAGATCAGCTCGGCCGAACAGGGCTGGCGGATGATCCCGGCGAAGAAGGGCAAGCCCGCCGTCTCGCACTGGGAACTGGTCGAGGAGTTGGGGCCGCACAGCCTGATCCGCTTCCGTCCCGAAACCGGGCGCACCCACCAGTTGCGAGTGCACGCCTTGAAGGGCCTCGGCGCGCCGCTGCTGGGCGATCCGGTCTATGGCGCGGGCAACGCGCCGGGGGCCAAGCGCACCATGCTCCACGCCGAGAGCCTGACTGTCACCCGCCCCGGCAAGACCCCGATCGAGGCGCGCGCGCCGCTGCCTGCCGATTTCCTCGCATTCGGGGCGAAGGATGGATGAGGACGCGCCCGAACCGCTGGTAAGCCGCGCGCTGCGGCTGGCGAGCGAGAGCTTTCTCGCAGGCTCCGGCCCCGGCGGGCAGAACGCCAACAAGGTCGCCACCGAAGTCGAACTGCGCGTGAATATCTATGCGCTGCGTCTGCCGGTGCCGGTGTTCGCGCGGCTGCGGGGGCTGGCGGGATCGAAGCTGGCGGGCAATGGCGATCTCATCATCACCTCCAAGGCGCACCGCACGCAGGAAGCCAACCGCCAGGACGCCCGCGCCAAGCTGGCCGAGCTGCTGGAGGAGGCCCAGCGCGAACCCAAGAAGCGCGCCAAGACGCGGGTCAACCGGATCGGCAAGACCGAGCGCCTGAAGGTCAAGAAAGCGCGCGGCGCGGTGAAGGCCGGACGCGGCAAGCCCAGCGCCTCGGACTGGTAAGCCGCCCCCCGCTACGCTCCTTGACTTTTACCCGTGAATCGGCGAATGGCGCGGCCGTGTGCGGTGTGCCGGGCCTTCCGGGTGCGCCGCGTTTGCTTTTTTGACGCCCGTGTCGAGCAGTCTGCCGGGCCGATCCATTTGACAGGAAACCGCCATGGCGAAGCCCACCACCGTCAAGATCCGCCTCGTCTCGAGCGAGGGCACCGGCTTCTTCTACGTGACCAAGAAGAACCCGCGCAACATCACCGAGAAGATGAGCTTCCGGAAGTACGATCCCGTTGCGCGCAAGCACGTTGAATTCAAGGAAGCCAAGATCAAGTAAGATCGGCTTCCCACGCGCCTGCCTGCCGGGCGGGCGCGATAATTCATCGACAGTTCAAGCCTGCGGCCTTAGGCGCGTCGGCATGACCACACATCGCATTTCCGCCCGTTCGCTGCTGCTTGGCCTTGGTGCCGGCACGCTGGCGCTTGGCCTTGTACCCGCTGTACCCGCCGCCATTGCTCCGGCACCGCTGGCCGCGCAATCCGGCGGGCAGGCAGCCAGCCAGCTCGATACCGTGGTCGCCGCCCTGCGCGCGATCAGCACAATGCGCGCCGACTTCTCTCAGACCGACCGGCAGGGCAATGTCATGACCGGCGTCATGACGCTGAAGCGCCCGGGCAAGATCCGCTTCGATTACGGCAAGGATTCGGACTTCCTCGTCATCTCCAACGGCAAGTCGCTGTTCGTGGTTGATTACGAGGTCAACCAGGTCGAACGCTGGCCGATCGGCAACTCCCCGCTGGGCGCGCTGTTCGATCCCGATCGCGATGTGAAGCGCTATGGCAAGCTGGTGCAGACCGGCAATCCGGACGTCATCAGCGTCGAAGTGCGCGATCCCAAGAAGCCCGAATTCGGGATGATCAACCTGATCTTCGTGCGCCAGCCTGCCGCGCCGGGCGGGTGGCAGCTGACCCATTGGGTCGCGCTCGATGCCCAGAACAACCGCACGCGGGTGCAGCTGACGAATCAGCGCTACGGCGTGCCGGTGGCCGAAAGCACCTTCACTTTCCGCGATCCGCGCCGCGCGGCCCGTCGCCCCGGGTGAACGGCTGGGCGGCGAAAGGTTGTATGAAGACGACAGAATTTCATTGCCGTTCATGTTGCTGAAAGGCGCAAACAGCTAATCATTCTCAACAAGGCGGGCCGAAGGGCGGTTTCCCCCCTGTTGCCCCCCCTTCACAGAGGGCCTGCCTTGTACAAGCGTGACGAACGCTGAACGGAACCCTCGACCCACCGCCCCCGGGTCGAGGGTTTTTGTTTGGGATTTTTGTTTGCGCCCTCAAACGCCGGGCGCGGGCCGTCCGGCCCGGTTGTCCTCGCTTCGCTCGTTCAGCTCCGCGTCGGCTTCCGCGCCATAAGGCGCGGCGCGCAGTTGCGCTTGCGGCGGCCGCGCCGCCGTTGCAGCGCCATACCGCCAGCCTTGTGCTACCCTCTTACTTTTCCCAGCCGAGCGCCTTGCGGATGATCGCATAGATCACGTTCTGCTCGATCACCCCGCGCGCCTCTGACGCGCCGGGGCCGGTGGCGAACAGGGCGACGTCCTCGCCGCCGTGGGTTTCGATACCGGTCGGCACCAGCGATTGCTGGCGCGCGCGAATGCCGGTCTCGGGCACAGCCCGTTCGCCCCGCACCGCGCCCGGGCCGTTGGCATAGCCCAATGTCGTATAGGGCTTGCCGTCCCCCGCCAGCAGCGGCGAGACGCCGTCGCCGCCATCTTCGCCGGTGCCCTTGGGCGGCACCACCAACCCGAGGATGTCGTTCCCGCGCTTGGGATAACCCGCGATGGTGAACACATGGCTGTGATCGGCGGTGACCATGATCAGCGTCTCGGCCGGATCGGTGTTGTCGATCGCATATTGCACCGCGCGGGCAAACTCGACCGCCTCCTCCAGCGCAAAGCCCGCCTGCCCGGCGTGGTGGCCGTGATCGATCCGCCCGCCTTCGACCATCAGGTAGAAGCCGTCGGAATCGGCCTTTAGGCGGGCAATCGCCTGCGCGGTCATGTCGGTCAGGGTCGGCTCGGGCGAATCGGGCTTGCGCTCGGCCATGAAGGTCAGATGGCTGGGGTTGAACAGGCCGAGCACCGGCTTGTCCATCGGCGCGGCCCACAGCGAGGCTGCATCCTTCACCACCACGCCGCCGTTCTTCGCCGCCCATGCGCCCGGCAGATCGGCCGCCGCATCGGCCCGCCGGCCGCCCTGCTGCTTGCCATAGAACATCTGGCTCCCGCCGCCGAGCGCCACATCGAACTGCGCCTCGGCCAGTTGCAGCGCGATATCCTTGCACCCGTCAGCGCGCTGGTCGGCGGGGATGTTGGTGTCGCTCTCCCAGTCGCGGTCGGCGCTGCGCGAATAGACGCTGGCCGGGGTGGCATGGGTGAGCCGCGTGGTGGTGACGATGCCAAGCGCGAGACCGCGGCGCTTCACTTCCTCGCCCAGCAGCGGGAGCGGGTGCGCCAGCGCATCGCGGCACACGCCCTTCTCCGCCTCCGGCCCGATGCCGAGCACGCCGATGCGGGTCTTCTGGCCGGAATGCATCGCGGTCGCCGTCCCCGCAGAATCGGGCACCTGCGCGTTGGTGTTGTAGGTCTTGACCAGCGCGAGGTTGGGGAAGCGTTCGAAGCTCAGCCGGTTTTCCTCACCCGTCTCGCCGCGCTTCTGCGCTTCGTAGATGCGCGCGGCGGTGATGGTGGAGATGCCCATGCCGTCGCCGATGAACAGGATGACGTTCTTGGCGCGCGGCTCGGCAGGCGCGTCCTCGGCCAGCGCCGGGATGGCGGCGGTCGTGAGCAACAGGGCGGCGAACAGGGTGCGGGTCATTGAAGTCTCCGAGGAAGCTGCCTCGCCCTATCGCGCAGATCTGCGTCGATAAAGTGAAAGCTGGAATGTTGGTGGATTGGTGCCTAAGTCCGCCCCCATGCTGACCGTTGCCACCTGGAACATCAATTCCGCCCGCCTGCGCGTGGGCCTGATCGAAAAGCTGCTCACCGAAGCCGCGCCCGACATCCTGTGCCTGCAGGAGATCAAGTGCGAAAGCCACCTGTTCCCGGCCGAGGCTTTGGCGGCGCTGGGCTACACCCATCAGGCGGTGAGCGGGCAGAAGGGCTATCACGGCGTCGCCACGGTGAGCCGCGTCCCGATCCGCGAAGTGACCCGCCACGACTGGCAGGCCAATGGCGAGGCGCGGCACATCGGGGTCGAGGTGCTGGGCAAGGATATCCTGATCGAGAACGTCTATGTCCCCGCCGGCGGCGACGTGGCGGACCGCGAAGTGAACCCCAAGTTCGGCCAGAAACTCGATTTCCTCGGGCGGATGACGCAGTGGGCCGACAAGCTGGATCGCCCCACGCTGATCGTCGGCGATTTCAACATCGCTCCGCTGGAAAGCGATGTGTGGAGCCACAAGCAGCTGCTCAAGGTCGTCAGCCACACGCCGATCGAGGTGGAGACGCTGGGCAGGTTTCAGGACGCGCACGGCTGGGTCGATCTCGGGCGCCAGCATATCCCGGCCCCGGCGCGCTATTACTCGTGGTGGAGCTATCGCAATCCGAAGTGGCAGGAGAACGACAAGGGCCGCCGTCTGGATCACATGTGGGCCTCGCCAAGCCTCGCTGAGCAATCGCGGGCGCACCGTGTGCTGGAAGAGGCGCGGGCGTGGGAGCAGCCGTCCGATCACGTGCCGCTGATCACGGAGTTCGACCTCTGAGCGAGCCGTCGCCAGAACGCCGCGCCGCGCAGGCGGTGGACGCGCTGCGCCACGGCTGGCCGCTGGCGTTTGCGGGCGGGCCCCAAGGGTCCATAACGCTGCTGCCGGTGGAGACCGCCATCGCGCAGGGGGCCTCTGCCCCGCGCATGCTGATCTCCGCCGCGCGCGCCGCGACACTGAAACTCGCCAACCAGCGCGAGGCGGCTGTCCCGCACGCGCCGGTGCTGATTGCGGGCGGCGAGGATTTCACCATGCGCGATGCCCTGCCGATTGCCGATCCGGCGCTCGATCTTGGCAATCCGCTGAAAGGCCCGTTCAAGGCGGTCACGCTCGACTGGGCCGAGACGGCGGCGGCGGCGCTGGAGCTGGCGCGGATTGCGGGGATTTTGCCTGCGTTTCTGGTCGATCCGGCGGACGCGGGCGAAGCGGTGCCGGTCGCGGCCTCCGATCTGGCCGCCTATGCGGACGCCGGTGCGCTAAGGATTGTCACCCGCGCGCGCCTGCCCGTCAGCGCCTGCGAGGAGGCGGAAATCGTCGCCTTCCGCTCGGCGGCTGACCTGCGCGAGCATGTCGCGCTCGTCATCGGCAAGCAGTCGGGTGACCGCCAGCCGCTGGTGCGGCTCCATTCGGAATGCCTGACGGGCGACATCCTCGGCAGCCTCAAATGCGACTGCGGCCCGCAATTGGACGCCGCGCTCCACGCGATGGCACACGAGGCGCGGGATTCGGGCGGCTGGGGCGTGCTGCTCTATATGCGGCAGGAGGGGCGCGGGATCGGGCTCGTCAACAAGCTGCGCGCCTATCGCTTGCAGGATCAGGGCTTCGATACGGTCGATGCCAACCAGCGCCTCGGCCTGCCCGACGAAGCGCGCGATTTCCCGGTGGCGGCGCGGATGCTGGAGCTGCTGGGGGCGACCACCATCCGGCTGCTCACCAACAACCCCGCCAAGGTCACGGCGCTATCGGCGGCTGGCATCACCGTCAACGAGCGGGTGCCGCACCAGCTCCCCGAAAACCCCCACAACGCGCGGTATCTGGCGACCAAGCGGGACCGGTCAGGGCATTTGCTGCTCTGAGGCAAGAGCCCGCTATCCGCTTGCCAAGGCAGGGCTTTTGACGGACACTCCCCCGACCTGTTCAAGCGAGGGCCTTCCCATGCGCGCCGCCATTCTTGCCCTCGCTCTGCTGTTCGGCACCGCCAACACCTTGCCGACGCTCGACGCGGAGATGGACGCGCTTATCGAGGCGGGTAAGTTGGAGGCAGCTTTCGACCTCGCCAGCAGAGCCGCCGAGCAGGGCGACCCCGAAGCGCACGACTGGCTTGGCTGGCTCCACGAAACGGGCGAGGGCGTGCCGGTCGATCCCGCCAAGGCCGCCGAGCATTACCGCATTGCCGCGCGCGGAGCGGACAATCACGCGGCGTGGCGGCTCGGGGTTATGATCGACAGCGGTAAGGCAGAGGGCACGCTCGAAGAGGCGGTTGCGCTGTTCCGCGCGGCGGCGGACCGGGGATATGCCACCGCGATGGTCAGCCTCGCGGTGATGGAGGCCACCGGGCGCGGGACCCCGCAGGATTTCGGCGCGGCGATGGCCGATTACATGCGCGCCGCAAAACTCGGCGATGCGGGCGGGGTGCGCGGCGTAGCGGTGATGCTCTATCTCGGGCAGGGCGTCGCCGCTGACCCCGAGGAAGCCGCCGCCTGGATGCTGGTCGCAGCGGCAATGGGCAACAAGGATGCCGATGGGAATCTTGGGCGGATGCTTGAACAGCTGCCCAATGACCACGCCCCGGCCATCGGCCGCCGTGCCCTGGCGATTGCCGACGAGCTGGGAGTCAAGGTGTCGATAGTAATTCAGGACGACTTGCCCGCAGACGCGCCTGCCACCTGACCGCCCGTCAGCGCGCCTCGTACTGCTTGATGCCTTCCGCCAGGCGGTTGCCCTGCATCACCACCTTCTCGCCTGTCCAGTCGGCGAGGAAGGCGCTCTGGCGGCTGAGGCCGGGGACGAAGCGGGCTTCGTTGTTCTCGATCCTCAGGCCGGCGGAGGGGTGGAGCAGGTCTTCCGCGCCCAGCGCGATGAAGGCCGAGTAGTTCTCCTTGTCGCGCCCCTGCACGAACCAGTTGTCGGCAATCCGCCCCCGCGATCCGGCGGGCAGGTCGATCATGTAATTGGTGCCGCGCCCGTTCGCGTCGTCGAAGCTGTTGCCCTCAATCACCACCTCGGCGGCGCGCGCCTTGAGGTAGTGGCCGCCCGTGCCGCGCTCGAACCGGCTTTCGCGCACGGTCAAGGATCCGACGTCGCCGATATAGAGCGAATGCGCGCAGCCCGCGTCGTTCTCGCAGGTGCCGAGGCCAGAGAAGGTCGAGCGGGTGATGAAGATGCGGATGCGCGGATCGGCCCCGGTGAGGATGCCCTGCTGGCTGTTCTCGAACCGCGCCAGCGCGACATTCAGTGCGCCCGCTTCCAGACGGATGCCCGCGCCGTTGCCGTCGGCGACATTGATGCCGGAGAAGGTGAGCCCGCGGATCTCCGCTCCGGTGCCGCGCAGCACCAGCGCCGCCTTGCCCTCGCAGGCGCGGCTCGCAAGGGTGACGGTGCCGGGGGCGGCGGCCTCGTAAACGATCACGCCCTGCTCCTGCACCGCGCATTGGCGGTAGGAGCCGGAGGCGATGCGGATGGTGGCGCGGGCATTGCCGACCGCGTCGACCGCATCCTGCAAACTGGCATAGCCACGCCCGGTCTCGACCACGGTGAAGGGCGCGGCGGCGCCTTGGCCGGAGACGGCGGCAAGCGGCAGGGCGAGAGCGGCCAGCATCACGGCCGCGCGGAAGCAAAAGCGGTTCATGCCACGCACGATAGCGCAGAATCGTTAAGGCACCATTTGGCGCTTGGCCTCGCCCCCAAGGCTTGGCTAAACCCGCGTCGCGCTGCCGCCGGACGTGGTTCCGGCGCTGTCCCGGAATTTGAGGAGAGACTTGCGATGAACACCCGCGCCACCTTTGGCACCCTCGCTGTTGCCGCGCTGATGCTGGCCGCTTGCGGCAGCTCGGACGATGCCTCGACCGAGGCGACCGCCGACACCGTCGAAATGCCGGCTGACGAAGCGCTCGAAGCGATTAGCGACGAACCGGTTGCCGACCCAGAAGCCACCGCCACCGACGCGCCCGAAACCGATGCTGCCGCCGAGGTGACGGCCGAGAAGGCTGCCGATGCCGCAGCCGATGTCGCTGCCGAAGCCGCCGCTGCAGCCGAAGCCAAGAGCGAATAGGCGACAAGCGGTGCGCCGCGCTCCCGCCTTGCTCGCGCTCCTCGCCTGTCTCGCCGCGTGTGACAGCGCGGGGGCGGACGCGCCGGGCGGGGTAAGCGCGGGCGAGGCCGAGGCGTTGGATGATGCCGCGGAAATGCTCGACGAACGCCGCCTGCCGCCAGAGGCGCTCCCGCCCGAAGCGGCACCTGCCGAATTGACAGGCGACACCGGCGGCGAGAGCCGTCAGTGAACCCGGCCAACCCCTGACCATCCGGCGGCGCTGTGCGGCCGCCCCGAGGAACAGTCTTGCGATGAATGCCCCCAGCACCCTTTCCACCCCCCGCAATCCCGGCATGGACGAGGACACCTTCGAGCAATTTGCCGAGCAGCTCACCCGCTATGTCCGCGAACGCCTGATCCCGGCCGAGCCGCAGGTGCTTGCCGAGGATCGCATCCCCGACGAAATCCTCAACGAAATGCGCGAGATGGGCCTGTTCGGCCTGTCAGTGCCGGAGGAATATGGCGGCGCAGGGCTCAATCTGACGCAATATGCCCGCGTCGTGAACATCATGGCCTATGCCGCCCCGGCCTATCGCTCGATCTTCTCGATCAATGTCGGCATGTTCGCGAGCGCGCTGAAGAACGGCGCGACCGAAGCGCAGAAGGCCGAATGGTATCCGAAAATCGCGGAAGGCCGGATCGCCTGTTTCGGCCTGACCGAGCCGGGTTCGGGCAGCGACAGCGCCGGGCTGCAGACCACCGCCGTCCCCGACGCGCAAGGCAACGGCTGGATCCTCAACGGCACGAAGCGTTACATCACCAACGCCCCTCACGCCGAGGTCGCCCTCATCATGGCGCGCACCAGCAAGGAAGCGCTGCCCAAGAACGCCCACGTTTCCGCCTTCCTCGTGCCGATGAACGCGCCCGGCGTGTCGCGCGGCTCGCCGGACAAGAAGATGGGGCAGTCCGGCTCGCATATCTCCGACATCATGCTCGACGATGTGCGCGTGCCGGGTGACGCGCTGCTCGGCGGGGAGACGGGCAAGGGTTTCGTCTTCGCGATGAAGAGCTTGGACAACGGGCGCATTTCCGTCGGCGCGGCGGCGACCGGCTATGCGCGCCGCGCTTTGGACTCCGCGCTGCGCTATGCCAACGAGCGCAAGGCGTTTGGCGAACCGATCGCCAACTTCCAGCTGATCCAGCAGATGCTCGCCGACAGCGAGATCGAGATATATGCCGCAGAAAGCATGATGAAGGACGTGACCGCCCGCGCCGACGCGGGCGAGAACATCTTGGTCAAGGCCGCCGCCTTCAAGGTCTTCGCCAGCGAGATGTGCGGCCGGGTGGTTGACCGGGTGGTGCAGATCTACGGCGGCGCCGGGTATCTGGCCGAATACGATGCCGAACGCTTCTTCCGCGACGCGCGCATCTACCGCATCTACGAAGGCACGACGCAGATCCTGCAACTCCAGATCGCCAAGCACATGCTGCGCGAGTGGAGGGATTCTTGATGTTCCGCAGCCCATCCGGGCTGCGAAATCCTCGCTCACGGGGCCTGAAGGCCCCGTCGCTGCGGGCGCGCAGTCGCGCTTGCGGCCCTTCGGGCCGATACAGCGCGTTCATCACGGTAGGTTCCCGATTGCATGTACAACCTTCTCAACGACCTCTCGATCGTCGAAGTCTCCAGCTTCGTCGCCTCGCCCACCGCCGGGCTTTACTGCGCGCAGATGGGGGCGGAGGTCATCCGCGTCGATCACAAGGCGGGCGGGCTCGATTACAACCGCTACATGCTGACCCGCGAGGGGCGTTCGCTGAGCTGGGAGAACCTCAACCGCGCCAAGAAATCGGTCGCGCTCGATCTGCAATCGCCGGAAGGGCGCGAACTGCTGGTGGAGCTGGCGAGCACGGTCGGCCAGTGCATCACCAACCTGCCGGAGCAGAGCTTCCTCAGCCATGCGGCGATGCAGGCGCGGCGCGCGGACATGATCTCCCTGCGTGTGATGGGTTGGCATGACGGGCGGCAGGCGATGGACTTCACCGTCAACGCCGCGGCAGGCTATCCGCTGATGTGCGGCCCCGAAGACTGGGACCCGGCCACCGCGCCGCCCGTCAACCAGGTGCTGCCCGCATGGGACTTCATCACCGGAGCCTACAGCGCCTTTGCGATGCTCGCCGCACTCCACCACCGCGCCCGTACCGGCGAAGGCAGCGAAGTGCGCGTGCCGCTCGGCGATGTCGCGATCGGGACGCTCGCCAATTCAGGCACGATGGCGGAAATGCTCTATCGCGGCGGCGATCGAGAGCGGCTGGGAAATGCCATCTGGGGCGCGTTCGGACGCGATTTCCGCTCGAAGGACGGCAAGCGCTTCATGGTCGCCGCGCTAACGCCCAAGCAGTGGGGCGGGCTGGTGAAAGCCTTCGGGATTGCCGAGGGCATGGCGGCATTGGAAGCCGAACTCGGCGTGCGCTTTGCCGATGGCGACACCCCCCGCTTCCAGCACCGCGCGCGGCTGTTCGCATTGTTCCAGCAGGCGGCGGACGGGATGGATTACGACACCCTCGCCGCGCGCATGGCGGCCGAGGGCTGCACTTTCGAACGTTACCGCACCGCCTACGAAGCCGCGAACGATCCGGTGCTGGTGGCGGACAATCCGCTGTTCGGCCCCTCGCCCGCCAACCCTTCGGGCTTCGAATATCCCGCCACCCGCAGCTTCGCGAATTTCGCAGGACGCGAGGTGGGTGATCCGCGGCCGGCCCCCTACCTCGGCGAACATTCCGAGGAAGTGCTGGCGGACAAGCTTGGCCTCTCCTCCGGTGCGATCGGCAAGCTGATCGATGCCGGGACAGTGGCTTTGAGCGACAAGTGATACCCCATCCGTTCGTGTCGAGCGAAGTCGAGACACCTCGCACGGCCTCTCGACTTCGCTCGAGGCGAACGGAAGTTTGTAAGGACTGAATGAATGACCAGACGCGCCGCAATCTGCACCCCCTTGCGCACCCCGGTGGGCAAGTTCCTCGGCGGGCTTTCCAGCATGAACGCCGGGCAGCTGGGCGCGGTGATCCTCAAGGCGCTGATGGAGCGTTCGGGCATCGATCCGGCGCGGGTAGATGATGTTGTCTTCTCGCAGGGCTACGGCAATGGCGAGGCCCCGGCGATTGGCCACTGGGCATGGCTCGCGGCCGGGCTTCCCATCGAAGTGCCCGGCTTCCAGCTGGATCGGCGCTGCGGATCGGGCGTGCAGGCGGTCGCAACGGCGGCGATGATGGTCGAGACGGGCATGGCCGACGTGGTGGTTGCGGGCGGTGTGGAATCGATGTCGAACGTCGAACACTACACCCTCGCCGCGCGCGGCGGTGTGCGGATGGGCGACATGGTGCTGCATGACCGCCTCAGCCGCGGCCGCGTGATGAGCCAGCCGGTTGAACGCTTCGGCGTCATCACCGGCATGATCGAAACGGCGGAGAATCTCGCCAAGGACTACAACATCACCCGCGAGGAGGCCGATGCCTTCGCGGTGCGCTCGCACCAGAACGCGGCCAAGGCATGGGCGGAGAACCGCTTTGCCGAGCAGCTGGTGCCGGTCGCGATTCCGCAGAGGAAGGGAGACGCGATCATCTTCGATCACGACGAAGGCTACCGCACCGACGCTTCGATGGAGACATTGGGCAAGCTTGCGCCCATCGACTTGAAGCGTGATCCGGCTGCCATCGTAACCGCCGGCAATGCCAGCCAGCAGAACGATGCGGCGTCTGCCTGTCTGGTGGTCGCCGAAGACAAGCTGGAGGAACTGGGCCTCACCCCGATGCTGTGGTTCGGCGGCTGGGCGGCGGCGGGGTGTGACCCCTCTCGCATGGGCATCGGCCCGGTGCCTGCCGTGGAACGCCTGTTCGAGCGGCGCGGGTATAGCTGGGACGATATCGGCCTAGTCGAACTCAACGAAGCCTTCGCGCCGCAGGTGCTCGCCGTGCTCAAGGGATGGGGCTGGTCGGACGACGACTCGCGCCGCGCGATCCTCAACGTCAATGGTTCGGGCATCAGCTTGGGCCACCCCATCGGCGCGACCGGCGGGCGCATCCTCGCCGACATGGCGCACGAAATGCACCGGCGCGGCGTGCGCTATGGACTGGAGACGATGTGTATCGGCGGCGGTCAGGGCATCGCGGCGGTGTTCGAGCGCGCTGAATGACCTTCGCGGCGTGGATCGGGCGCGAGGCGCGGGCGGCGGACCGGCTCGACGAGGGGCTGGCGACGCGCTGGCTTGCCACCTTCGATCTCGCCCGCCCGCGCCCGCCGATCATGCCGCAGGGCATCCACTTTGCCCTGTGCACGCCTGATGCGCCGACCGCCAGGCTGGGCGAGGACGGGCATCCGGCGCGCGACGACAGCCCGGACAGCTTCCTGCCGCCCTTCCCCATGCCGCGCCGCATGTGGGCGTCCTCGAAGATCGCCTTCCACGCCCCCATCGCGATTGGCGCAGTGATCGAACGCAGCAGCCGGGTGGCTTCGGTCAGCGAGAAGGAGGGCGGCTCGGGCCGGCTCGCCTTCGTCGATGTCGAGCACGTGACCCACGCAAACGGCACCGTCGCGGTGATCGAGACGCAGACGCTGGTCTATCGCGACGCCGCCGCGCCCGATGCAGCCCTTGCCCCGCCGCCTCCGGGCGAGGGCAGCTTCAACCCCTCGGCATGGGACGCGCATCGCGTGCTGACACCCGATCCGCGTCTGTTGTTCCGCTACTCGGCGCTGACCTTCAACACCCACCGCATCCACTACGACGCGCCCTATGCGCAAGCGATCGAGCGGTATCGCGGGCTGGTGGTCCACGGCCCGCTCACCGCGAGCCTGCTGCTGCAACTCGCCGCGCGCGAGCTGGGCGAGAACCGCTTGCGGACCTTCCAGTTCCGCGGCCTCTCCCCCGCCATCGCGGACGAGGCGCTGCATCTGGTGATGCGCGCCAAGGACGAGGGCTATGAACTGGCAGCGTTTGCCGATGATGGCCGGCAGGTGACGGCGGCGAGCGCGACGGTCTGACCCCCGTGCCTGAAGGGAGGGGAAATTACCCCTCCCAATCCGCAATCGGCTTCAGCACCTTGAACTTCTCCTTCACCGGATCGCGCCCCAGATCGGGGAAGTCGATCGGTTCGGGCTCCGCATGGGTGTCGGGTATCCGCGAGAGCAAATCGCGCACCAGCGTCAGCCGACCGCGCCGCTGGTCGTTGAAATCGACGATGGTCCACGGGGCGTGCTTCGTGTGGGTCGCCTTCAGCATCGCCTCGCGCGCCTTGGTGTAATCGTCGTATTTCTCGCGCGCGGCGAGATCGATCGGCGAGAGTTTCCAGCGCTTCAGGGGATCCTCCAGCCGTTCGCGCAGGCGCGCTTCCTGTTCCGACTGGTCGGTGGCCAGCCAGTATTTGAACAGCAAAATGCCGTCCTCCACCAGCAGCTTCTCGAAGGTCGGCACCGCCTTCAGGAAGGCCGCGACCTGATCTTCGCTGGCATAGCCCATCACCTTCTCCACGCCCGCGCGGTTGTACCATGAACGGTCGAACAACACGATCTCGCCCGCGCCTGGCAGGTGCGGGACATAGCGCTGGAAATACCACTGGGTCGCCTCGGCCTCGGTCGGTTTGGAGAGCGCCACAGTGCGGCACTGGCGCGGGTTGAGCTTCTCGCGCACCGCGGTAATCGCGCCGCCCTTGCCCGCGGTGTCGCGGCCCTCGAACAACACCACGATCCGCGCGCCTGTCGCCTTGGCCCAACGCGCCATGCTGACCAGTTCGAGCGTCAGCGGTGCCAGTGCCTCCTCATAATCCTTGCGCTTAATCCCCATGCCTGCCTCCCCTCGGTTGCCGCCGCCTGCGGGTGATAGTATCATCTGCAACGATATGGCCACGCTTGCAGATCCTCACCCCGATTTCACCACCCTGCCAGAGATGGCTGCGGATGTCTTTACCGCGCCGCTCGCGCGGCCCGCGCATGTCGGCGAGGACTGGCTGGAGCCCGCGCAGACAGACTACACGTCCGAGGATCACGCGGTGTGGGACGATCTCTTTGCCCGCCAGATGGAGGTGTTGCCCGGGCGGGCGTGCAGCGCGTTCCTCGCGGGGCTGGAGAAGCTCGATCTGGGGCGCGGCGGCATCCCCGAATTCGGCGTATTGTCGCAGGAACTGGGCGCGCTCACCGGATGGAGCGTCGTGCCGGTGCCGATGCTGATCCCCGATCACGTGTTCTTCTGGCACTTGGCCAACCGCCGCTTTCCGGCAGGGAACTTCATTCGCACGCGCGAAACCTTCGACTACATCGAGGAGCCGGACGTGTTCCACGACGTGTTCGGCCACGTCCCGATGCTGACCGATCCGGTCTATGCCGACTACATGCAGGAATATGGCCGCGCCGGATGGAAGGCGATGCGCTACAACCGCTTGAAGGCCTTGGGCGCGCTCTACTGGTACACGGTCGAATTCGGGTTGATCGAGGAGGCTGGCGCCGTGCGAGCCTATGGCGCGGGCATCCTCTCAGGCCCGACCGAGGCGCGCTTTGCCGTCGAGGCCGAAAGCCCCAACCGCATCATGCTCAATGTCGATCGGGTGATGCGCACCGACTACGTCATCAGCGATCTGCAGCCGACCTATTTCGTGATCGAGAGCTTTGCCGATCTCTATCGCCAGACAGTGGAGCGCGATTTTGACCGGCTCTATCGCAGCCTGCCCGCCGGGTTCACCTATGCCAATTCGGCGGTGATCGATGTCGACAATGTGCTGCACCGGGGGACGCAGGAATATCACCTGCGTGGCGGGCGCGGCAGCGGAGCCCGGCCTGTCTAAACGCCGGTTTACGCCCGCGCCCTGCGCCGCCCAATAGCGTGATAGAGCACCAGCGCGACAAGGCAGGATGCCAGCGCCACGCCAAGGCCTAGGAACGACAGGCTGCCGATCATCGTGCCTTCGTTGGCGATCTCGCCCGCAATCACCGACACCGCCAGACCCAGCGCAACCTGGCGCAGGATCGCGCCCGGCGCTTCGGTGCGCGCGAGGATCGAGGCCAGCCAGCCCAGAGTAGCCCCCAACACGATCAGCACCAGCAACGCCATTTTGTCCGCAATCTCCGTGAAGCGCCGGCGCCGTTCAGCTTGGGCCGGTCCGACTCCCAAACCAGCGGCCCGCCTTGTGGTTCCGAGAATGGTGATTGCCCGGCAGCCACCTGCGGCGGCGCAGACCCCGGCGAACCCGATTCAGCGCATCAACAGCCAGACGAGCGCAGCCCCGCCAACGACGATCCGGTAATAGGCAAACGGCGCAAACCCGAAGCGGCTGACATAGGTGACGAAGGCACGGATCACGACCATCGCGGCGAGGAAGGCGGCGACAAAACCGATCGCGATCTCGTCCCAGCCGACCACGCCTGCGCCCGCCAGCAGCTTTTCCGGCTCGGACGCGATCTTCACCGTTGCCGCGCCGAGCATCGTCGGGATCGCGAGAAAGAAGCTGAACTCCGCCGCGGTCTTGCGGCCCACGCCCATCGCCAGCGCGCCGAGGATGGTCGCGCCCGAACGGCTGGTGCCGGGGATCATCGCAAGGCACTGGATAAAGCCGATGCCGATCACCTTCTTGAGCGGGATCGCCGCGACGCCGCTATCCTCGCCGGGGCGCACTGCCTTCTCCAGCCCGATCATCGCCACCCCGCCGACCAGCAGCGCCCAGGCCACCACCAGCGGGCTTTCCAGCATCATGTAAACGTGATCCTTGGCCAGCAGGCCGATTACCGCTGCCGGCATGAACCCGATCAGCAGGTTGCGCACGAACAGCACCGAGGTCCGCTCCCACCGCAGCAGCCCCATCGCCATGTCCCACAGGTAGCGGAAATAGGTCACCACTACGGCAAGGATCGCGCCGAGCTGGATCACCACGTTGAACTGCGACCATTGCCCGGCGTTATAGCCGAACAGCTCGGAGGCAAGGATCAGGTGCCCGGTCGAGGACACCGGCAGAAATTCGGTCAGCCCTTCAAGGATGCCGAGCAGGATCGCGACAACGGTTTCACTCATGGTGGAGCGGCTTTGACGAGAGGCACGGCCAAGTCAAACCAAAAGGCCCGCCCGAATGAACGGGCGGGCCAATGATACGCATCTCACCCAGCCCGCCATCGGACGGGCCGCGAGCGCACGCGCGCGAGCCGCAGGTGCGCAAGCCCGCAGGGCTTGTAACAGCGCCGAGGATGTGCCCGCGGAGGCGGGCACGCATACAAGAAGGCAATCACCAGATCCGCACGCGCTTTTCCGGCGGCAGGTACATTGCATCGCCCGGCTTCACGCCGAACGCCTCGTACCATTCGTCAAGGTTCCGCACGACGCCGTTGACGCGGTATTCTTCGGGCGAGTGGCTGTCGGTGCGCAGGCGGGTGCGGTAGTTCGCCTCGCGCTGGGTGGAACGCCATACCTGCGCCCAGGCGAGGAAGAAGCGCTGGTCGCCGGTCAGCCCGTCGATCACCGGAACGTCCTTGCCCTTGGTGGCGATCTTGTAGGCGCGGTAGGCCATGGAGAGCCCGCCGACGTCGCCGATATTCTCGCCCAGCGTCAGGCGGCCGTTGACGCAGGTCTTGCCTTCATCGAGCGGGCAGAAGGCGTTGTATTGCGCCACCAGCGCGTCACCGAGGCCGTCAAAGGCGGCGCGGTCGGCGTCGGTCCACCAGTTGCGAAGTGCGCCGGTGGCATCGGACTTGGAGCCCTGATCGTCGAAGCCGTGGCCGATTTCATGGCCGATCACCCCGCCGATAGCGCCGTAATTGACCGCGATGTCGTTGGTCAGCGCGAAAAACGGCTGCTGCAGGATGCCCGCCGGGAAGACGATCTCGTTCTTCACCGAGTTGTAATAGGCGTTCACCGTCTGCGGCAGCATCCCCCATTCAGTGCGGTCGATCGGCTGGCCCAGCTTGGCGATATTGTCCGCCCGCTCCCACCGGGCCGAAGCCATGCGGTTGGCGATGGGATTGCCGGAGGTGATGGCAAGGCCATCATAGGTTTCGAGGTTCGGGCGATAGCCGATCTTGGGATCGAAGCTGTCGAGCTTGGCTAGCGCCTGCGTCTTGGTTTCCGCGCCCATCCAGTCGATCTCGGCAATGGATTCGCGCAGGGCGAGCCGCAGGTTGACGACCAGCTCGTCCATCGCCGCCTTGTTTTCGGGCGGGAAGTAGCGCGCGACATATTCCTTGCCGACCAGCTCGCCCAGCAGCCCTTCGGTCTCGCCGATGGCGCGCTTCCAGCGCGGGCGCTGTTCAGGGGTGCCGCGCAAGGTCTTGCCGTAAAATTCGAAGTTCGCTGCGTCGAAGCGGGTGGGCAGGACGGCGGCGTTGCCCGACAGGAACTCCTTGACCATCCACGCCTTGAGCGTTTCGACCGAGGTCTGCTCCAGCAGGCTGAACATCCCCGGCAAGCCGCTGCCGATCTTCGCCAGCGTGGCGGAATCGAGCTTGAGCGCTTCGATCTCCTCGGCGCTCGGCGGCATCTGGCGCACGACATAGGTCGGGCTCTTGTCGAGGCCGATGGCCGCGAACATGGCGAGCGCCGGGACGCGCCCGGCGATGCGCGCCATTTCCTCGGCGGAGACCTGATTATAGGTCAGATCGCGGTTGCGGCTGACGGCGCGGTCCCATGCCACTTCGCGGGCAATGCGGTCTTCGAAGGCATAAACCGCAGCGGCCTGCTGGTCCGCGTCTGCGTAACCGGCCTCGGCCAGCAGGAAGGCGAGGTAGGCCTTGTAGGCGTTCTGGATCGCGACGCCCTTCTCGCTGGCGTCGAGATAGTAGTCGCGGTCGGGCATCCCGAGCCCGCCGAAGCCGACATAGGCGACATGGCGATCGGGCTGCTTGGCATCGACGCTCACCGCGCCGCCGATCGGGCTGGCATAGCCGGGCTCGGCCCACAGCTTGGCGAGATCGTCCAGCGTACGCGCACCCTTGATCGCATCGAGCCACGGCTGGGCCGGGGCAAGACCGGCGGCCTCGATCGCATCGGTATCGAGATAGGCCTTGTAGGCGTTGATGATGCGCTGTTCGTCGGGCGAGAGGGCGGCGGCATCCTTGGCCGCAAGATCGTCCATGATCGCCTTGACGTCGGCGGTGCTCTTTTCGCCGAGCAGGGTGAAGGCCCCCAGACGGCTGAATTCGGCGGGGAGCGGGTTCGCATCGATCCAGCGCTTGTTGGCATAGGCGTTGAAGTCGTCACCCGGCTTGATGTCGGTGGCGATCAGCGCCGGATCGAAGCCCCAGGTGCCGAAGCTCATGGTCGGCAGCGCGGCGGCGGCGGTGTCGGTGCCGGCTTGCAGCAATTCGTCCTGCCCGTGATCATGGGCGTCGTCATTGGCGAAGGCAGGCGCGGCAAAGGCAAGCAGGCTGGCGCCGAGCAGGGCTGCGGTTCTGGTGATCATGTGTGGTGTCCCCGAAAAACTGTCGCAGATGATCTGCGCTGCGCCACCCTAACGCCGCGCGCGGCGAAGGGTTGCGGTTCGTCCAGCCCGAGGGGTCTTTCGTCGATTTTGTTTGAAGCCACCTACGGTGGCGCAGACCCCCCGCCCCGCCTCCCCACCCGGCCACCATAGCATGATGGTATCATTGGTGGCCGGGTGGGGAGGTGGAGCGGGGAGTCTGCGGTTCGCGTTAGCGAACCTGCGATATCACGCAGCGTCGGCGGCGAATTGCAGGCGGGCGAGGCGGGCATAGAGGCCGCCTGCCTTGGTCAGCGCGTCGTGGGTGCCCTGTTCGACGATCCGGCCTTCATCCAGCACCACGATCCGGTCGGCGGCGCGCACCGTGGCGAGGCGGTGGGCGATCACCAGCGTGGTGCGGTTCGCCATCAGCCCTTCGAGCGCTTGCTGCACCAACTGCTCGCTCTCGGCATCCAGTGCGCTGGTCGCCTCGTCGAGCAACAGGATCGGCGCATCGCGCAGCAGCGCGCGGGCAATCGCGACGCGCTGTTGCTGGCCGCCCGAAAGCTGGGTCCCGCCCTCGCCGAGATAGGTATCGAGGCCGTTCGGCAGCGCGCGCAGGAATGTCTCGGCATTGGCGGCGCGGGCGGCCTGCCAGATCTGCTCGTCACTGGCGTCCCACTTGCCGTAGCGCAGGTTGTCGCGCGCATTGGCACTGAACAGCACCCCGTCCTGCGGCACCAGCGCGAGGCGGGCGCGGATATCGGCCGGGTCGGCGCTGGTCAGCGGCACCCCGTCCATGCGGATAGTACCGCCCTGCGGATCGTAGAACCGCTCGACCAGCTGGAAAATCGTGCTCTTACCCGCGCCCGAGGGGCCGACGATGGCGATGGTCTCGCCCGGCTCGATTTCGAGTGTGAAGTCCTTCAGCGCCGCGGTTTCGGGGCGCGAGGGATACCGGAAGGTGACATTGCGGAAGCTGAGGCTGCCGCGCGCCGGTTCGGGCAGGCGTTCGGGCCGGGCCGGGGCTGCAATTTCGGGTCGGGCTTCGAGCAATTCGGCCAGTCGGCTCGCCGCGCCCGCACCGCGCAGCAGATCGCCATAGACTTCGGTCAGCGCGCCGAGCGCACCTGCCACAAGGCCGCCGGTGATGACGAAAGCGGTGATCGTGCCGCCCGAAATCTCGCCCGCCGCCACCGCCAGCGCGCCGCGCCACATCACCAGCACGATCCCGCCAAACACCAGCAGGATCACCACCGTGGTCATGCTGGCGCGCAGCAGAATGCGCCGCCGGGCGGTTTCGAACGTGCCTTCGACCACGCCCGCAAACCGCTCACCCTCGCGCTTTTCCTGTCCGAAGCTCTGCACGATCTTCATCGCCGAGAGCACCTCGGTCACATAGGCGCCGACATCGGCGATGCGATCCTGGCTGGAGCGCGAAACGGCGCGGATCTTGCGGCCGAAGTAAACGATCGGCGCGATCACCAGCGGAATGCCGATCAACAGCCCCATCGTCAGCGACGGGGCGAGGAACACCAGAAACCCGATCCCGCCGATGCCGGTCAGCAGGTTACGCAGGGCAACCGACACGGTGGTGCCCACCACGTTCTCGATGATCGCGGTGTCGGACGTCATCCGGCTGGAGATTTCCTTGGGGCTGTTGACCTCGTAGAATCCGGGCGACAGGCGCAGCAGGTTTTGCTGCACTTTCAGCCGGATATCGGCCACCACCCGTTCACCCAGCCAGCTGACGAAATAGAACCGCAGCGCCGTGCCGATGCCCAGCACCACCACGATCATCAGCAGATACTGGAAGGCGTGGCTGATATCCTCGGGCGTGGCCGCGCCGCCGAAGGCTTCATCGACGATCACCTTGAAACGCCACGGAATCGCCAGCGTTGCCGCCGAGGTAATCACCAGCGCCGTCAGCGCCAGCGCAATCTGCCGCGGGTATTGCACCGCCGTGCCGAACACCATCCGCAAGGGCGCGAGCGAGCGCGACTTGGGCGCCGCCTCGGCCTCTGCCGCTTCGGCCACAGGCATGGCCGAAGGCGCAGACCCGGTATCGGGCTGATGATCGGACAGGTCGCTTCTCTCGGTTTCGCCGTGCATGGTCGCAGCGCTCTAGCGGCAGGCGTGGCGGATTTCACGTGCAAAAAGCAACGACAAGACTGCGGCGCGCAGGGGACGCGCAATATTGTGCATTGCACAACACTCCGCAAAGGCGCATCTGTCAGGGCAAGGCGCCCACGGGATGAGGTGCCGGATTGTTCGTCGCGTGAGGTTTTGTGATGCTCTACCATGCCTATGAGCTGCAGCGCAGCTGGATGAACAGCGCCAGCGCGCTGGCTTCAATCAGCGCCGGGATGCTCTCCAGCCCCGCCAATCCGCTATCCTATCTCGGCATGGGCCCACTGGCGGCGAGCGCGCTGGACGTCTTCGCTCATGCGACCGCGCATTACGGCAAGCCCGAATTCGGCATCGACAGCGTGGAGATCGACGGCCAGCCCCATGCGGTCATTGAAAGCGTGGTGATGAAGCGCCCGTTCGGCGATCTGCTGCGCTTCCGCGTCGAAGGCACCCCTGCTGACCGTCCCCGCCTGCTGATTGTCGCCCCGATGAGCGGCCACTACGCCACCCTGCTGCGCGGCACGGTGGAGCGGATGCTGGAATCGGCCGAAGTGTTCATCACCGACTGGGCCGATGCCAAGATGGTGCCGGCCAGCGCAGGCAAGTTCGATCTCGACGATTACATCGACTACGTGATCGACTTCGCCGACCACGTGCATTCCGAAGCCAACGGCCAGCGCATCCACATGATGGCAGTGTGCCAGCCTTCGGTGCCCGCCTTCGCCGCCACCGCGCTGATGAACCTCCATAACTCGCCCGCCACACCTGCCACCCTCACCATGATGGGCGGGCCGATCGACACCCGCGAATGCCCCACTGTCGTCAACAACATGGCGATGCAGCGCCCGATCGAATGGTTCCGCCAGAGCGTGATCGCCACCGTCCCGGGCAAATATCCCGGCTCCGGCCGCCGCGTCTATCCGGGCTTCATGCAGCTCTCGGCGTTCATGAGCATGAACCTGTCGAGCCACATGATGAGCCACTACGAGATGTTCAAACACCTTACCGTAGGCGACGAGGCGAGCGCGCAGGCAACCAAGACCTTCTACGACGAATATCGCGCCGTGTGCGACATGACGGCGGAGTTCTACCTCCAAACCGTCGAGGAAGTGTTCCAGAAGCACTCGATCCCCAAGGGCGAGTTCCGCCACAAGGGCGAGCTGGTCGACATTACCAAGATTACCGACACCGCGCTGCTGGCGATCGAGGGCGAGCGTGACGACATTTCGGGCCTCGGCCAGACCCAGGCGGCGCTCAAGCTCACTCCGAATCTCCCCGAGGACATGAAGCGCTATTACATGGCCGAAGGGGCGGGCCATTACGGCATTTTCAACGGCAGCCGCTGGCGCACCAAGGTCGCGCCGGTGGTGGAGGAATGGATCGCCGCGCACGTCGGGTAATTTTCCGCAGGGCGCCCCGCGAGCCACTTGCCGCTACGTCCTGCGCGCATTGCCGTAACGGCACCCCGACGCGCTCGCACGTGCGCTGCAAAAAACGCAAGGCCGTGCCCGCAGATTGCCCCTTGCCGGTCGGGCTTTTCTCATGACAAGACGCAGGCCGAGAGCAGGCCCAAGGCCGACGCCAAGGCCGACGATTGTCAGGAGAGTGCCCCGATGAACCTCGAATTCACCCCCGAAGAACAGGCGTTCCGCGAAGAAGTGCGCGCCTTCATCGCCGAGAACCACCCCAAGGAGCTGGGTGATTTCGGGATGCGCGAGGATATGAGCCGCGAAGAAATGGTGGCGTGGCACAAGATCCTCGGCCGCAAGGGCTGGTCGGTCCCGGCATGGCCGGTGGAATATGGCGGCACCGGCTGGACCCCGACCCAGCGCTACATCTGGTCGGAAGAAAACGCCCGCGCCAACACCTTCATGCCGCTGCCCTTCGGCGTGTCGATGGTCGGCCCCGTGATCTACACCTTCGGCAACGAGGAGCAGAAGGCCCGGCACCTGCCCGGCATCCGCAGCGGCGAAGTGTGGTGGTGTCAGGGCTATTCCGAGCCGGGCTCGGGCTCGGACCTCGCCAGCCTCAAGACGACGGCGGTGCGTGACGGCGATCACTACATCATCAACGGCCAGAAGACCTGGACGACGCTCGCCCAGCATGCCGACTGGGGCTTCTTCCTGTGCCGCACCGATCCCACTGCCAAGCAGCAGGAAGGCATCAGCTTCATCCTCGTCGACATGAAGACGCCGGGCGTGGAAGTGAAGCCGATCAAGCTGCTCGACGGCGGGTATGAGGTCAACGAGACCTGGCTGACCGACGTGCGCGTGCCGGTCGAGAACCTCGTGGGGCAGGAGAACAAGGGCTGGACCTATGCCAAGTTCCTGCTCGCCCACGAACGTTCGGGCATTGCCGGTGTCGCACGTTCGAAGCGCGGCATCGAGAAGCTGCGCGAAATCGCCGCGCATGAAACCGCCTATGGCGAGCCGCTGATCAAGGACTTCGATTTTGCCCGCAAGGTGAGCCAGCTCGAAATCGATCTCGCCGCGCTCGAAATCACTGAACTGCGGACGCTGGCGGGCGAGCAGGCAGGCAAGGGGCCGGGGCCGGAAAGCTCGATCCTCAAGATCAAGGGCACCGAAATCCAGCAGCGCCTGACCGAACTGACGCTCGAAGCGGTCGGCTCCTATGGCGCGCCCTACATGGGCGGCGTGTCGAACGACAACGGCTCGAACGAGCACCCCGTCGGCCCCGACTACGCCACCCACGCTGCGGCGACCTATTTCAACATGCGCAAGACTTCGATCTATGGCGGATCGAACGAAATCCAGCGCAACATCATCACCAAGATGATCCTCGGCCTCTAAGCGCCTGAGACGGGAGAGATACACGTGGACTTCAACTTCACCGAAGAACAGGACATGGTGCGCGACGGCCTCTCGCGCCTCGTTCGTGAACAGTACGACTGGGAAACCCGGCGCAAGGCGATTGCCTCGGCTGCGGGCTGGCGGCCCGAAGTGTGGGCACAACTGGCCGAACTCGGCATCCTCGGCATGCCCTTCTCCGAAGCCGATGGCGGCTTTGGCGGCGGCGCGGTCGATGCGATGGTAATCATGGAGGAATTCGGCAAGGGCCTGGTGGTCGAGCCGTTTGTCCCCACCGTGGTCTGCGCGGGCGGGTTCCTGAAGCACGCGGGCACCGCGGCGCAGAAGGAAGAGCATATCGGCGCGATCGTTTCGGGCAGCGCGGTGTTCGCCTTCGCCTATGCCGAGCCGCGCGGGCGTTATGACTATGCCGACCTCGAAACCACCGCGAAGAAGGACGGCGCGGGCTATGTGCTCAACGGCCACAAGGCGGTCGTGATCGGCGCGCCCTGGGCGAGCCACCTGATCGTCACCGCCCGCACCGGCGGCGAGCGGCGCGACCGCGGCGGCGTTTCGGTGTTCGTGGTCGCCAAGGACACTCCGGGCGTCACCACCCGCGATTACGTGACGGTCGATGGCCGCCGCGCTTCGGAAGTCTATTTCGAGAACGTGGCGGTCGGCGGCGAGGCGCTGATCGGCGCCGAGGGCGAGGGGCTGGCGCTGATCGAGCGCGTCACCGACGAAGCCATCGCCGCGACCTGCGCCGAGGCCTGCGGGGCGATGAAGGTCGCCCATGCGATGACGGTGGAATACAGTCGCCAGCGCAAGCAGTTCGGCGTGCCGATCGGCAGCTTCCAGGTGCTCCAGCACCGCATGGTCGACATGTACACGGCCTACGAAACCGCCGTGTCGCTGACCTATCTTGCCACGCTGCGCCTCGGCTCGGACGAACGGACCCGCAAGCAGGCGGTCTCGGCAGCGAAGGTCGGCGTCGGGCAGTCGGCGCGGCTGATCGGGCAGGAAGCGGTGCAGATCCACGGCGGCAACGGCGTGACCGACGAATATGCCATCGGCCACTACTTCAAGCGCCTGACGATCTTCGATTCCGAATTCGGCAACGTCGATCATCACATGAAGCGCCACGTCGCACTGGCGTGACGCGGATCGCCTGACAGGGAGACGGGGCGTGTCGTTCCAGCATGCTGCGCGCAGCCTGACGGTGGTGCTGGTCGCCAGCGCCATCGGCCTTGCCTTTGCATGGTTCGCGGGCAGTGGCTCTGTGCCGCTGGCGGGCCTGCCGGCGGTGTTCGCCTGTGCTCTGATCGCGTTCGGGGTGAACTGGCTGGCCTATATCCCCGCCGCCCTGTTCCAGTCTGACCGGTTCTACGACACCACCGGCGCGCTGACTTACCTGTCGGTGATCGGGGCAGCCTGCACAGCGGCCTATGGTGCGCGCGGCGGGCTGGAGCTGCAAACTCTGGTAGTCGCGGGCATGGTGGCAGTGTGGGCAGTGCGGCTCGGCAGCTTCCTCTCCACCCGCATTCACGCTGCGGGCGGCACTGATGTGCGGTTCGAGAAGATCAAGGTGAACCCGCCGCGCTTCCTCGTCGCGTGGACGTTGCAGGCGTGCTGGGTGATCTTCACCGCCTCGGCCGCGCTGGTGATCATCACCAATCCGGCTCCGGCCCCCATCGGCCCGTTCTTCTGGGCGGGCGCGGCGCTGTGGGTAATCGGGTTCGCCTTCGAAGTGATCGCCGACGACCAGAAGCGCCGCTTCCGCGCCGATCCCGCCAATCACGGCAAGTTCATCACCTCGGGCCTCTGGGCATGGTCCCAGCATCCCAACTACTTCGGCGAGATCGCGCTGTGGGCGGGCATTCTGGTGATCGCCATCCCGCAGCTGTCGGGCCTCGAATGGCTGGTGGTGTTCTCGCCGGTGTTTGTGACCCTGCTGCTGACCAAGGTTAGCGGGATCAACCTGCTGGATGCCATCGCCAAGAAGCGCTGGGGCGATGATCCGGCCTATCAGGCCTACCGCGCCCGCACCCCCGTGCTGTTCCCGCGTCCTCCGCGCGGCTAGCGCCGCGCGCTCGTTCCCGTTCAGGTTCGGGGCTGTTGGAGACACATGAGACACAGTCCTGAAACAGAAAACCCGGCCCCGCCGCGGCATCGTCCGGCGGGCTGATTTTCGGGGAACAGGCGAGCCATTCGATCATGCCCGCGATCATGGCCGCGCGTGGCTAGGTAGGAAAGCGGAAGGGCGGCATCGCCCCGTTCGCGAAGAATTCCTGCCGTTCTGGAAGCGGCCCCGTTGCTGCCATCTGCGTCACCCCAGCGAAAGCTGGGGCCTAGGGCGGCAAGCTCTGCTCTATGTAGCCCTAGGTCCCAGCTTTCGCTGGGATGACGGAAGGGGCAGAATTCCGCCCGATACGAAAACGGCGCGGGAAGTTGCCCTCCCGCGCCGTCCTTGTTCCAGCTTGAGGTTCTTTATCAGAACACCTCGAACAGCCCCGCTGCGCCCATGCCGCCACCAACGCACATGGTGACGACAACATACTTCGCCCCGCGGCGCTTGCCTTCGATCAGCGCGTGGCCGGTGCAGCGCGCGCCGGTCATGCCGTAGGGGTGACCGATCGAGATCGAGCCGCCGTTGACGTTGAGAATGTCATTCGGGATGCCGAGCGTGTCGCGGCAGTAGAGCACCTGCACCGCGAAGGCCTCGTTCAGTTCCCACAGGCCGATGTCGTCCATCTTGAGGCCGGTTGCCTTCAGCAGCTTCGGAATCGCGAACACCGGGCCGATGCCCATTTCGTCAGGCTCGGTACCCGCAACTGCCATGCCGACATAGCGGCCAAGCGGCTGAAGCCCGCGCTGTTCGGCGAGCTTGGCTTCCATCAGCACCGCAGCCGAGGAACCGTCCGACAACTGCGAGGCGTTGCCGGCCGTGATGTTCATGCCCGGGCCCATCACCGGATTGAGGCTCTGGAGCCCTTCCAGCGTGGTTTCGGGACGGTTGCCTTCGTCCTTGGTGAGAGTGAATTCGACTTCGCTGACTTCGCCGGTGGTCTTGTCCTTCACCTGCATGGTGGTGGTGACGGGCACGATTTCAGCGTCGAACAGCCCGGCAGCCTGCGCCGCGGCAGTGCGCATCTGCGACTGGAAGGCGTATTCGTCCTGCGCCTCGCGGCTGACATTGTAACGCTTGGCAACCGTTTCGGCGGTTTGCAGCATCGGCATGTAGACATTGCCGTGCATGGCGAGCAGCGACTTGTCCATGGAAACGCGCATCTCGGGGGTCTGCACCATCGAGATCGAATCCTGCCCGCCGCCGACGACAATATCCATGTTGTCGACGATGATCTGCTTGGCGGCGGTGGCAATCGCCATCAGGCCCGAGGAGCACTGACGGTCGATGGTCTGGGCCGAGACGCCCACCGGACAACCGGCGCGCAGCGCGACCTGACGGCCGATATTGCCCGACTGGGTGCCCTGCGTGAGCACCGCGCCCCACACCACGTCGTCGATATGGCCGGCTTCGATGCCCGCGCGCTCGATGGCCGGAGCAAGCGACAGCGCGCCGAGGGTGGCGCCGGGGGTGGCGTTGAAAGCGCCCTTGTAGGCACGGCCAATCGGCGTGCGGGCGGTGGAGACGATAACGGCGTCACGTGCCATGATGGGTATCCTTTAAGAGAGGTTGGCCCCCGCACGCAGGCGGGGGCGATATCATGCCGGTCGGCGCAGCGAAGGCCGCTGCGCCGCGCTGGATCAGCAGAAGTAGAGCGTCATCCACTCGCAGATCAGGGCGGGCTTGTCCTCGCCTTCGATCTCGATGGTGATCTCGACCGTCTGCTGCCACTGGCCGGGGCGCTTTTCGGCCATTTCGAGCAGCTTCCACTGGCCGCGGATGCGCTTGCCCGAGCGGACGGGGGCGATGAAGCGGGTCTTGTTGCCGCCGTAGTTGACGGCCATCTTGATCCCGTCGACGCGCGGCATATCGCTGTTGGCGCTGAGGTAGGGGATCATCGACAGCGTCAGGAAGCCATGGGCGATGGTGCCGCCGAACGGCGTCATCTTGGCCATCTCTTCGTTGACGTGGATGAACTGGTGATCGCCAGTGGCTTCGGCGAACTGGTTGATGCGCTCCTGGCTCATCTCCACCCATTCGCTGGTGGCGAAATGTTCACCGACCTTGGCGGCGATTTCCTGCGGGGTCATGGGGCTCCTCCTCGTGCTGTAACGGCGGAATCCCGAGCCCGCCGCGTGCTCATGCGGCCCGCTTCATGGCGCAACAAAGGGGGGAGCGCAACGGCCCAGACGCGGGGCGCGCTATGCCGCTACGGCACCGCGGAGCTTGTCGTCGATCACCGCCCGCCGCCGCTCGCTGCGCTGGTGGAGCGACTGCGCCGAATCGATCCGCGCGCAATAGCTGGCGAGCCCGATTTGCAAGCCCACCAGCATCAGCATCACCGGCTGATAGCCGATCCCCTGGAACGTCGCCCCGACCAGATAGATCAGCGCGCCCATCTGCAAGGACGCGGCAAACGGCGCGATCCACGCCTCCGCCTCGGCCTCAGCGCCCTTCCAGCGGCGATAGATGCGCTCCATCTGCCACAGGCCCAGCGCGTGGAGCGACAGCCAGATGATCAGTCCCGGCCAGCCTTGTTCTCCGAGTAATTCGAAGAATGAGGAATGGAACGCGCGGCCCTTGTCCTCGACCTGTTGGTAGGTGACCGTGGTGGTGTTCCCGTCCACCTGCTTGACCGGCATCACATAGGTGAAGCTGTTCGAGCGATAGGCATCGAACCCGCCGCCGGTCGGCTTTTCGGCGACGTAATCGAGCGTCCATTCCCACACCGCCACCCGGGTTGACGCGCTTTCGTCGCCCCCCGGTTCGGCCAGCGTCGCCATGCGCTCGTAATAGCTCTGCGGCAGGAACGGCAGCGCGGCGAGGCCGAGCACGCCCGCCCCGGCAATGAACATGATCCGCCGCTTGGTATAGCGCAGCAGCAACACGCCCAGCGCAGCGATGCAGAGCAGGCCGGTGCGCGCCTCTGTGCCGACGGGCACCAGCAGGCAGGCGAAGGTCAGCGCCACCGCGAAGGCGGTCACCAGCCAGTGCGGGCGGAACACCGTGCCGTGGCGGGTGAACCACCAGATCATCGGGATCAGGCCGATCGCCACCGTCGCCAGCGTCGAGCTTTCGTAGATCCCGCTATTGTCGTTCACGAAGAACTTGAGGTTCTGGTAGCCGCCCCCGCCAAGGATGGTCTTCATGCCGGTGCCGATCACAATGGTCGCCACGGTCAGCACCAGCATCAGCGCCAGCGCCTCGATCCGGGCGCGGGTGGTGAGGGTGAAGGGCAGGAAGATCGCGAACAGCAGCGCCTTCCACACCCAGTCCCACTTGGTCGCGGCTTCCTCGGGGAAATCGGCGTGGCCGGTGGTCCACCAGCAATAGACGAGCAGCGCCAGCATCAGCCCTTGCCGGACCGAGAACCGCCCGCCCTCCTTGCGATCGAGCACCAGCCACCCGCCGAAGGCCGCGGCAAAGGCGATCAGCGAGACCGGCAGGCTGGTAATCAGCGAATAGCCGATCCGCTGGGGCGCGAGGATGTCGATATAGACATAGAGCAGCACCCACAGAAACGGGCGCTTCAGCCCGAGCAGCAGGATGAAGAAGATGAAGGCAAGGAAGACCAAATCCAGCATGGTCTAGGTGTCCGCAGCCTCTTTGCCTGCCTTCGCCCGGCGCGCGGCGTTGCGCCCGGCGCTGCTGGCGGCCATGCGGTTCTCCGCCGTGTCGGCCTTGAGCTGCCCGATCAGCGGATCGGCATCAAGGTCCGCGCGCAGCACCAGCCGCAGCAGCGCAATGGCCATCAGGCCATGCCCGAGCGCGAGCGCGAAATAGTCGATCATCGAAGGCGGCTCCAGACGGCGGCAAGACCGGAACCTTAGCGCCCGCCAGTTGACGGCGCGTTAAGCACGGCTGCGCTAGGGCACCTGCCCATGACCCGCGTGCTCCATGTTCTCGACCATTCGCTGCCGCTGCACTCCGGCTACACCTTCCGCACCCGCGCGATCCTGAAGACGCAGCAAGGCCACGGGCTGGAGGTGCGCGGGATTACCGGGCAGCGCCACAACCTCGAGGCCGCCGCCGTGCCTTCGCCCGAGGAAGCCGACGGCCTGACCTTCCACCGCACCCCGGGCACCCCCGCAGGCCCGCCGCCCTTGCGCGAGCTCGGCGAGATCGAGGCGCTCGACGCGGCGATCCATGCCTTGGCGCAGGAATGGCGGCCCGACATCATCCACGCCCATTCCCCCGCCCTGTGCGGCGCGGCGGCGAGCCGGGCGGCGCGTGCGCTGGGCATCCCGTTTGTCTATGAAATCCGCGCCTTCTGGGAGGACGCGGCGGTCGGCAACCTTGCGGGCACCAAAGGCAACCTCAAATACCGCCTGACCCGCGCGCTGGAGACGCGGGTGGTGAAGCAGGCCGATGCGGTGTTCACCATCTGCCACGGGCTGAAGGACGATCTGGTAGCACGCGGCATCCCGGCCGAGCGTATCGCGATCATGCCCAACGGAGTCGATCTGGAGCTGTTCGGCGAGCCGGTGGCCCGCGACGAGGCGCTCGCGGCCGAGCTTGGTCTTGCGCCGGATACGCCGGTGATCGGCTATATCGGCAGCTTCTATGCCTATGAGGGCGTCGATGATCTGATCGCCGCCATGCCGCTGCTGCGCCAATCGCACCCGGGCGCGCGGCTGTTGCTGGTGGGCGCGGGGCCGATGGATGCGGCGTGGCGCGCAGCGGCGGCAGCCCTCCCCGAACCTGACGCCGTAATCTTCACCGGCCGCGTGCCGCACACGCAGGTGGAGCGTTATTACTCGCTGGTCGACGTGCTCGCCTATCCGCGCAAGGGCCAGCGCCTGACCGATCTCGTCACGCCGCTGAAGCCGCTCGAAGCGATGGCGCAGCGCCGTCTGGTCGCCGCCTCCAGCGTCGGCGGGCACCGCGAGTTGATCACCGACGGCGAGACCGGCACCCTGTTCGCGCCCGATAATCCCGCCGCCTGCGCCGCCGCGCTCGCCCGGCTGATTGATGCACGCGGCGAATGGGAGGCGATCAAGGACCGCGCCGTCACCCATGTCCGCACCCGCCACGACTGGGCCGCCAATGCGCGCGATTATCTGTCTGTTTACCATCTCTTGCTAGCCCGCACAGAGCGACGGAAAGCAGGGTGACAGGCGCATGAGACGCGGGCGGAAGAACAAGGCACAGGACGCAGCCCCGAACCGGGCCGTCAGCAAGCCGCCGCGCCGTCCGTTGGCGCTGCATCCGCTGTTCGGCAGTGTGCTGGGCCTGTGGGGCGCGGCGCTCGGCGGGCTGGTGACGCTGGCGCTACCACGCGAATTGGTGCTGGTGGTGGCGGCCGAGGCCGGTTCGGCCGGGATCGGCGCCAATGCACCCTTCGTGCTGGCCGCGATTGCCGCGCTGGTGTTGGGCGGCGTGATGTTCGCCCTCGCCGGCCTGTTCACGCGCGCCGCCATCAAGTCCCGCCGCCTGGGCGACACCCCCTCGCTGGCGGCCAAGGCAGTGCACCATGTGCAAACCATCGACCCCGCAAGCGAACTCGGCAGCAGCAGCCTCGACGAACCGGTCGAGGCCATGCCCTTCGCCGGTCTGAGGCCGGAGTTCGAGACCGGTGCCGAGGCGGAGACGAGCGAACTGGCTCCCCCGCTGGAGCTTGATCTGGAAGAATTCGGCGCTCTGCCCGGGCGCAATGCCGTGTGGGTGGAAAACCGCAGCTTGATCGCGGATACTCCAGAGCATGTCGCCGCGCCCGAACCGCAGCCCGCCTCTGCCCCCGCACCCGAACCGGTGCTGCACGCAGTCACCCCCGCCCCGCGCCCGCTCACCCAGAGCGCGATCGAGCACCTGCGCGCGGTGCCGACCAGCGAATTGAGCCTCGTCCAGATGGTCGAACGCTTTGCTGCCGCGCTGCACGAACACCAGTCCGCCCCGCCGGGCAGCAGCGCCGCCCACGCCGATCAAGCCGGGCGCGATGCCGCGCTTGCCGAAGCGCTCAAGGCGCTCGCCGCGTTCAGCCCCGACGAGGGCACCACGGCCCAAGGCGAGCCGCTGCGCGCCGCGCTGGCGCGGTTGCAGGAATTGCGCGGGGCTGCCTGACGCAGCGAGCGGCACGGGGCCGATTCCCGCAAATCCTGCAAGCGACTAGCGGATTTGATGCGGCGGGCGCAATCTAATGATAGTCTGAATAGGTCTGCGAGAAATAAAACTTCACGCAAGGCCATTGCCAAAACCGCTTCCTGTCGGCATGAGGGGCCCGAAACCGGGGAAGGCAGGCCGCCTGCGCTGACCCTTGCCCGGAATAATCGCCGCCATGCGCCCGTTCGGCTTCGCAACCGCCACAACGCGCCTGTCGGCATCTGACAGATCGGACGCTTGCCATGGGATACCCCGTTTCCCAGGGTCTTTATGACCCCCGTAACGAACACGATGCCTGCGGTGTGGGCATGGTCGCGCATATCAAGGGCGAGAAAAGCCACGCGATCATCGCGCAGGCGCTGGAGATTCTCGACCGGCTCGATCACCGCGGCGCGGTGGGTGCCGATCCGCTGCTGGGCGACGGCGCGGGGATTCTCATCCAGATTCCCGATCCGCTGATCCGCCGCTGGGCGACAGGCGAAGGCCATGATCTGCCGCAGCCGGGCGACTATGCCGTGGCGATGTGCTTCCTGCCGCAGGACGATGCCGCGCGCGCCTTCGTCAAGAGCCGGATGGAAGCCTTCACCGCCAAGGAAGGCCAGCGCTTTATCGGCTGGCGCGATGTGCCGACCACGCAGGACGGCCTCGGCGCGGCGGTGATCGCTTCGATGCCGGTGATCGAGATGGCGGTGATCGCGCGCGGTGCCAGTTGCGCCGATCAGGACGCGTTCGAACGCAAGATCCTCACCATCCGCAAGCAGGTGCAGAACCCGCTCGCCAGCCTCGCTCAAAAGCACGGCCTGCCGGGCGTGGTGGAAACCTACATCCCCAGCTTCTCGACCCGCACCATCGTCTACAAGGGCCTGCTGCTGGCGACGCAGGTGGGCAGTTTCTACGACGATCTGCGCGATCCGGCCTGTGTCTCGGCACTGGGCCTCGTGCACCAGCGTTTCAGCACCAACACCTTCCCGAGCTGGAAGCTGGCCCACCCGTTCCGGTTCATCGCCCACAATGGCGAGATCAACACCGTGCGCGGCAACGTCAACTGGATGAACGCCCGCCGCCGCACGATGGAAAGCGAGCTGCTCGGCCCCGATCTCGACAAGATGTGGCCGATCATCCCGCACGGGCAATCGGACACGGCGTGCCTCGACAATGCGCTCGAACTGCTGATCGCGGGCGGATACAGCCTCGCCCATGCGATGATGATCCTGATCCCGGAAGCATGGGCGGGCAACCCGCTGATGAACCCGGACCGGCGCGCGTTCTACGAATATCACGCCGCGCTGATGGAGCCGTGGGACGGCCCGGCGGCGGTGTGCTTCACCGATGGCCGCCAGATCGGCGCAACGCTGGACCGCAATGGGCTCCGGCCTGCGCGCTTCTGCGTCACCAAGGACGATATCGTCTGCCTCGCTTCGGAAAGCGGCGTGCTGCCGTTCGCCGAGGAAGACATCGTGCGCAAGTGGCGGCTCCAGCCCGGCAAGATGCTGCTGATCGACTTGGAACAGGGCCGCATCATCGAGGATGACGAGCTCAAGGCCGATCTCGCCACTGCCGAGCCCTATGCCGAGTGGTTGCATCAGGCGCAGTACAAGCTGGCCGACATCACCGATATCGTCCCCGAACTGGCGGCGATCCCGGCGGAAGAAGGCACCCTGCTCCAGCGCCAGCAAGCGTTCGGCTACACGCAGGAGGATGTCACCCGCTTCCTCGAACCGATGGCGGTGGATGCCGATGATCCGATCGGGTCGATGGGCACCGACACGCCGATTGCCGTCCTGTCCGACCGTGCGCGCCTGCTCTACGACTACTTCAAGCAGAACTTCGCGCAGGTCACCAACCCGCCGATCGATCCGATCCGCGAAGAACTGGTGATGAGCCTCACCAGCATGATCGGCCCGCGTCCGAACCTGCTGGGCCGCGATGCCGGGACGCACAAGCGTCTGGAAGTCGATCAGCCGATCCTCACGAACGAGGATCTCGCCAAGATCCGCTCGGTGGAAGAAGCGCTCGATGGCGCGTTCCGCTGCGCCACCATCGACATCACCTGGGACGCCTCCACCGGTGCCGAGGGCATCGCGCTGGCGCTCAAGGAAATGTGCTGGGCCGCGACCGAAGCGGTGCTGCAGGATCACAACATCCTCGTCCTGTCCGACCGCGGGCAGAGCGAAACCCGCGCGCCGATGCCCGCGCTGCTCGCCACGGCGGCGGTGCATCACCACCTCGTGCGGCAGGGCCTGCGGATGCAGACCGGCCTGGTGGTGGAAACCGGCGAAGCGCGCGAAGTGCATCACTTCTGCGTGCTGGCGGGTTACGGCGCGGAAGCGATCAACCCCTATCTCGCGTTCGAAACGATCGAAGCCCTGCGCGCCAAGCGCCACCCCGATCTGCCCGCCGCCAAGGTGCAGCAGAACTTCATCAAGGGCGTGGGCAAGGGCATCCGCAAGGTCATGTCCAAGATGGGCATCTCGACCTACCAGTCCTATTGCGGCGCGCAGATCTTCGACGCGGTCGGGCTGTCGTCGGCCTTCGTCGAACAGTTCTTCACCGGCACCGCCACCACCATCGAAGGCATCGGCCTAATCGAAGTCGCCGAGGAAGCTTTGCGCCGCCACGGACAGGCTTACGGCGACAACCCGCTGTATGACGGGATGCTCGATGTCGGCGGGATCTACCAGTATCGCCTGCGCGGCGAAGAGCACGCGTGGACGCCGCAGAACGTCGCCCAGCTCCAGCACGCGGTGCGCGGGAACGATCCGAAGAATTACGAGGAATTCGCCAAGTCGATCAACGAGCAGTCGGAACGCCTGCTGACGATCCGCGGCCTGCTCGAATTCAAGAAGGCGGACAAGCCGATCCCGCTCGACGAGGTCGAACCGGCGAGCGAAATCGTGAAGCGCTTCTCGACCGGCGCGATGAGCCTCGGCTCGATCAGCCACGAAGCGCACTCGACGATGGCGATCGCGATGAACCGCATCGGCGGGCGTTCGAACACCGGCGAAGGCGGGGAAGAACCGTTCCGCTTCAAGCCGCTGGAAAACGGCGATTCGATGCGCAGCCGGATCAAGCAGGTGGCCTCCGGGCGGTTCGGCGTGACGACCGAATATCTCGTCAATTCCGACGATATCCAGATCAAGATGGCGCAGGGTGCCAAGCCCGGCGAAGGCGGCCAGCTGCCCGGCCACAAGGTCGACAAGCGCATCGGCGCAGTGCGGCACTCGACCCCGGGTGTCGGCCTGATCTCGCCGCCGCCGCACCACGACATTTACTCGATTGAAGACCTCGCGCAGCTGATCCACGATCTCAAGAACGTGAACCCGGTGGCGCGTATTTCGGTCAAGCTGGTGTCCGAAGTCGGCGTCGGCACGGTTGCCGCGGGCGTGTCCAAGGCGCGCGCGGATCACGTCACCATCGCCGGATATGACGGCGGTACGGGCGCTTCGCCGCTCACCTCGCTGACGCACGCCGGTTCGCCGTGGGAAATCGGCCTTGCCGAAACCCAGCAGACGCTGCTGCTCAACGATCTGCGTTCGCGCATCGCGGTGCAGGTCGATGGTGGCCTGCGCACCGGGCGTGACGTCGCCATCGGCGCGTTGCTCGGCGCGGACGAATTCGGCTTTGCCACCGCGCCGTTGATCGCGGCCGGGTGCATCATGATGCGCAAGTGCCACCTCAACACCTGCCCCGTCGGCGTGGCGACGCAGGATCCGGTGCTGCGCGCGCGCTTTACCGGCCAGCCGGAGCACGTGGTCAACTACATGTTCTTCGTCGCCGAGGAACTGCGGCAGATCATGGCCGAGATGGGCTTCCCCACCGTCGAGGAAATGGTGGGCCGGGTCGACCGGCTCGACACCCGCCGGATGGAACACCACTGGAAGGCGCGCGGCATTGATCTGTCGCGCATCCTCCACCGCGTGGAGCTGAAGGACGGCGCGGCCCTGCACCAGACCGGCACGCAGGATCACGGCCTCGAAGGCGCGCTCGACAATCAGCTTATTGCCGAGTGCCGCAGCGCCATCGACACCAGGCAGCCGGTGCAGATCGCGCTGCCGATCCGCAACGTCCACCGCACTGTCGGCGCGATGCTTTCGGGCGAGATCGCCAAGGCGCACGGGCACGAAGGCCTGCCGACCGATACCGTCCGCATCAACCTGACGGGCGTGGCCGGGCAAAGCTTCGGCGCGTGGCTGGCCCACGGCGTCACGCTCGATCTGGTCGGCGATGCCAACGACTATGTCGGCAAGGGCCTTTCGGGCGGCCGCATCATCGTGCGCCAGCCGGACATCGCTCCGCGCGCGGCGCAGGACAACATCATCGTCGGCAACACCGTGCTCTACGGCGCCATCGCGGGCGAGGCCTACTTCAACGGCGTCGCGGGTGAACGCTTCGCGGTGCGCAACTCCGGCGCGATTGCGGTTGTCGAAGGCACCGGGGATCACGGCTGCGAATACATGACTGGCGGCGTGGTGGTCGTGCTCGGCAAGACCGGGCGCAACTTTGCCGCAGGCATGAGCGGCGGGGTCGCCTATGTCTATGATCCGGACGGCGCGTTCACCGATCTCGTCAACCACGCACAGGTCGATCTGCTGCCGATTTCGGGCGAGCCGGATGCCGAGGAAGGCACCGGACGGCCCTCGCAGCGCCCGCGCTCGGTGAACGATTTCGGCATGGGCGACATGCTGCGTCACGATGCCGAGCGGCTGCGGATCCTGGTCGAGCGCCACCAGCTCCACACCGGCAGCAAGCTGGCGGGCGAGCTGCTGGCGGACTGGGACGCGGCGCTGGACAAGTTCGTCAAGGTGATGCCGCGCGACTATGCGGCAGCCCTGAAGCGGCTGGAAGCGGAACGGAACGAAGCGGCAAGCGTCGCAGCGGAATAGAGATTCAGGAACGAGACTGAGACATGGGCAAGGAAACCGGATTTCTCGAGCTTGACCGCCGCGAGCGGGACTATCTCGATCCGAAAGAGCGGCTGAAGAACTACCGCGAATTCGTCATCCAGCCGGATGATGCGACGCTTTCGTCGCAGGCCTCGCGCTGCATGAATTGCGGGATTCCCTACTGCCACAACGGCTGTCCGGTGAACAACATGATCCCGGACTGGAACCACCTGGTCTACGAGGCGGACTGGAAGCGTGCGCTCGACATGCTCCATTCCACCAACAACTTCCCGGAATTTACCGGCCGCATCTGCCCCGCCCCGTGCGAGGCGGCGTGCACGCTCAACATCATCGACCAGCCGGTCACCATCAAGTCGATCGAATGCGCCATCGTCGATCGCGGGTGGAAGGAAGGCTGGATCACGCCCAAGGTGCCCGCAACCAAGACCGGCAAATCGGTTGCGGTGGTCGGCTCCGGCCCGGCGGGCATGGCCTGCGCGCAGCAGCTGGCGCGTGCGGGGCACTCGGTGACGGTGTTCGAAAAGTCGGACCGCGTCGGCGGGCTGCTGCGCTATGGCATCCCCGACTTCAAGATGGAAAAGCACCTCATCAACCGCCGCTGCCAGCAGATGGAAGCGGAAGGGGTGACGTTCAAAACCTCCAAGGAAGTCGGCGTCGATATCTCGTTCAAGTCCTTGCAGGAAAACTTCGACGCGGTGGTGCTGGCCGGCGGCGCGGAAGATGCGCGCCCGCTCTCGATCCCCGGTGCGGAAATGCCGGGCGTGCGGCTGGCGATGGAGTTCCTGACCCAGCAGAACAAGCGCGTCGCGGGTGACGATGAATTGCGTGCCGCCCCGCGCGGGTCCTTGCTCGCCACCGGCAAGAATGTGGTCGTGATCGGCGGCGGCGATACCGGCAGCGACTGTGTCGGCACCTCGAACCGGCAGGGTGCCAAGAGCGTCACCCAGCTTGAGATCATGCCCAAGCCCCCCGAAAAGGAAGACAAGGCGCTGACCTGGCCCGATTGGCCGCTGAAGCTCCGCACCTCGTCGAGCCATCAGGAAGGCGTGGAGCGCGACTGGGCGGTGCTGGCCAAGCGCGTGCTGGGCGATGGCGAGGCTGTGACCGGCCTCGAATGCGTGCGCGTCGAATGGGTCGGCGGCCAGATGCAGGAAGTTGCGGGCAGCGAATTCACCATCCCTGCCGATCTGATCCTGCTGGCGATGGGCTTTGTCGGCCCGAAGAAGGCCGGGCTGCTCGAACAGGCAGGCGTGAAACTTTCGCCGCGCGGCAATGTCGATGCCGATACCGAAAGCTACGCCACCAGCGAACCGGGCGTCTTCGCCTGCGGTGACATGCGGCGCGGGCAGAGCCTCGTCGTGTGGGCGATCCGCGAAGGCCGTCAGTGCGCGCGGAGTGTCGATGAAGCGCTGATGGGGGTGAGCGAACTGCCGCGCTGAGGGGGCCAAGCTCGCCGCTTGCGGGATTGATGTCCTTTTCGTCCTCCCGGGCTTGACCCGGGATCCCGCTTTCTTTGCTTGAGGGCCAAGAGGAAGGCAGCGGGGCCCCGGATCAAGTCCGGGGAGACGGTGAGAGGATAGAGCAGTCCCTCACCGAATCGCGTGACCGTAACCGCAAATGCCGTCGAGCGTTACCAGGCTCTCCCGTTTGCCGGTCCACCAGAATTTGACGATCCCTTTGCCGCGCTCGAAAAGATAGACTTGCGGCACGTCAGGGCTACTCGCGTGGCAGCGCACCAAGGTGCGGTCGCTCGTTATTTGGAAGCCTTGGCAAGCCACATTCGCGCGATTGAATTCTCCACCGTCGATCAATTCTTCGGTTATCGCAAACCAGCCCCAATGGACGATCCCATCCTCTCCAAGATCCTTGGCAAGATACACATCCTCGTCCCTGGATCCGAGATAGAACGTGGAACCAGTCGATACCTCGTCAATCTCGAGGACGAGGTTGTCAGCGCCGACGTAACGGAAAGTGCTTTGGCTAGCGGCGCAATTCGCTTTGTCATGGCTCGCACCGCAACCGGCAAGTGCCGCCGAAAGCGCAGCCACAAGATGGAGCGGGAAAGCGGAGCGCCGCTGCCTCAGTCGTCCACCCGCTCGATATCCGCGCCGACCAGCTGGAGCTTCTCCTCCAGCCGCTCATAACCGCGATCCAAGTGATAGAGCCGCCGCACGGTCGTCTCGCCCTCGGCCGCGAGCGCGGCGATCACGAGGCTCATCGAGGCGCGCAGGTCGGTCGCCATGACTTCCGCGCCGGTCAGGCGGTCGACACCCTTGACCACCGCGGTGCGGCCTTCGGTGGTGATGTCCGCCCCCATGCGCGCCAGTTCGGGCACGTGCATGAAGCGGTTCTCGAAGATCGTTTCCTTCAGCACGCTGGTGCCTTCCGCCTTGCACAGCAGCGCCATCAGCTGCGCCTGCATGTCGGTGGCAAGGCCGGGATAGGGCGCGGTGGTAAGGTTGGTCGCCTTGAGTGCGCCATTCGCGCCGACGGTGACGCTCTTGGCATCCCACGTCACGTCGCAGCCAATGGCTTGCAGCGCATGGATCGTCGCCATCATCTCGTCAGCGCGCGCGCCTTCCAGCCGCACTTCGCCCCCCGTAATCGCCGCGGCGCAGGCGTAGGAGCCGGCCTCGATCCGGTCAGGCATGACGCGGTAGGTCGCGCCGTGCAGGCGCTTCACGCCGTGGATCACGAGCGTCGAGGTGCCGATGCCTTCGATCTCCGCCCCCATCGCCACCAGCATGTTGCACAGGTCGACAATCTCAGGCTCGCGCGCTGCGTTGAACAGGCGGCTGGTGCCGTTCGCCAGCACTGCGGCCATCAGCGCATTCTCGGTCGCGCCGACGCTGACCACCGGGAAGTCGAAATCGCCGCCCGGCATCCCGCCATCGGGCTGTATCGCCCGCACATAGCCCGCCGCCAGCTCGATCTTCGCGCCGAAGGCTTCGAGTGCCTTCAGGTGCAGGTCGATCGGGCGGTTGCCAATCGCGCAGCCACCGGGCATCGACACGGTCGCCTCACCGCTGCGCGCCAGCATCGGGCCGAGCACCAGAATCGAGGCGCGCATCTTGCGCACCAGATCATAGGGGGCAACGGTGGAGGTAATGCGGGTCGCCTCCATGCTCATCACCCGGCCGAAATCTTCGGGGCGGGTGCCCTGAATCACGGTAGTGACACCGAACTGGTTCATCAGGTGCTGGAACCCGTCGATATCCGCCAGCCGCGGCAGGTTCCGCAGCGTCAGCGGCTCCTCGGTCAGCAGCGCGCAGGGAATGAGCGTCAGCGCGGCATTCTTAGCGCCGGAAATCGGGATGGTGCCGGAAAGGCGGTTACCGCCACGAATGATGAGCTTGTCCATGTCTTACGCCTTAGCGAAAAGTGACTTTCGCGCAACTCATGCGCCGTGTCAGCGTCCTAATCGATTGCATGATTGACCTTCCCGGACGGGCGCGGCACGGCGCAAAGAAAACAACGCGGGCGGTCGACGTTCTGATCTGATCAAGCAAAGGCACACAATGTCCCCCAAGCCGATCCGTAAGGCCGTGTTCCCCGTTGCGGGGCTCGGCACCCGTTTCCTGCCCGCCACCAAGGTCGTGCCCAAGGAACTGCTGCCGGTGGTTGACCGGCCGCTGATCCAGTACGCCGTGGACGAAGCGCGCGAGGCGGGGATCGAGCAGATGATCTTCGTCACCGGCCGCGGCAAGAGCGGCATTGTCGAACATTTCGACATCGCCTTCGAACTTGAGCAGACCATGTCGGAACGCGGCAAGGACCTCTCGGTGCTCGAATGCACCCGCGCCACGCCGGGCGATGTGATCGCGGTGCGCCAGCAGGTGCCGCTGGGCCTCGGCCACGCGATCTGGTGTGCCCGCGCCATCGTCGGCGACGAGCCTTTCGCGATCTTCCTGCCCGACGAGCTGATGGTCGCGCGCGAAGGCGGCAGCGGTTGCATGAAGCAGATGGTCGAGGCTTACAACGACGTCGGCGGCAACCTGATCTCGGTGCTCGAAGTGCCGATGGCGCAAGTCTCGTCCTATGGCGTGATCGACCCGGGGGCCTCGCATGGGGCGCTGACCGAGGTGAAGGGGCTGGTCGAGAAGCCGCCTGTTGCCGAGGCACCCTCCAACAAGATCGTCTCGGGCCGCTACATCCTCCAGCCGGAAGTGATGCGGGTGCTGGAGCATCAGGGCAAGGGCGCGGGCGGCGAGATCCAGCTGACCGACGCGATGGCCAAGATGATCGGCCAGCAGCCGTTCCACGCCGTCACCTTCGACGGTGCGCGCTATGACTGCGGCAGCAAGGTCGGCTTTGTCGAGGCGACGCTGGCGATTGCGCTCGCCCGCCCCGACATGGGCGATGCGGTGCGGGCGATTGCGCTGGATTTGCTGAAGTAGCGCCCGCCGGTCTCCGCCTGTTGGAGACACATGAGACACTGTCCTGAAACAGAAAACCCGCCCTGCCGCCGCCACCTTGAAAGACGGCGGAAGGGAGGGGTTCGGGCGGGCCATGCGGGCGGTTGTGTCAGTCCGCCCGCGAGTAGGAAAGCGTGCCGGGCCTAGGCCGGGGTCACCTTCAGCGGCAGGGTCTTGAGGCCGCCCACGAACGTGCTGCTGGCGCGCTTCGCTTCGCCTGCGGGTTCCACCGCGGCGACCCGATCGAGTATCGCTTCGAACAGGATCTTCATCTCCAGCCGCGCCAGATGCAGGCCGAGGCACTGGTGCGCCCCCGCCCCGAACGCCAGATGCCGGTTGGGCGAGCGCGCCGCGTCAAACCGGCGCGGATCGGGGAACTGCGCGGGATCGTGATTGGCGGCGACGTAGTTGATCATCAGCCAGTCGCCCTTTTTCACCTGCTGCCCGCCGATCTCCACATCCTCGGCCGCGGTGCGCATGAAGTGCTGCACCGGGCTGGTCCAGCGGATCGCTTCCTCGACGATGCCGGGGAGCAGCGAGCGGTCGGCACGCACGCGGGCGTATTGCTCGGGGTCATTGGCCAGCGCCTGCATCGCGCCTGCCGTGCTGGCGCTGGTGGTGTCGTGCCCGGCGGTGGCGACGATGATGTAATAGCCCGCCATGTCGCGCGGGGGGAGCGGCTGGCCGTCCACCAGCGCATTGGCGATGACGCTGGCGACATCGTCGGTGGGGTTGCGGCGGCGGTCTTCGGCGATTCCGGCGAAGTAATCCTCGAAAGTCTTCACCGCGCCCGCGACGATCTGCACAACCTGTTCCGGCGTCATCTGATCCATGCCGGTGCCCGACAAATCCTTGTCCTGCCCGCCGAACAGCTGCTGGGTGAGCATCTGCATCCGGAATTCATCCTCCGGCGGCACCCCGAGGATCTGCATCACGACGCGCAAGGGATAGGGGCCGGAGACTTCCTTGACGAAGTCCATTTCCGGGCCTTGTTCGATCATCCGGTCAATGGTGCGGGCCGCCAGCGCGCGCAGCTCGCCCTCAAGCTGGGCGAGGTTCCTCGGCATGAACCATTCCTGCGTCAGCTTGCGATATTTCGGGTGGATCGGCGCGTCGAACACCACCAGCGAATCGACCAGCATGTTCGAACCCGTCGCCGCGCGGCTGAATTCGATCGCCTGATTGAAGCTGAACACCACCGGGCGCGGGTTGTTGAGGAAGGTCGCGTTGTCCTTCGAAATCCGCATCACATCGTCATAGCGGGTGACGAGCCAGAACGGCTCGAACAGGCCGGGCGTATCGGGCTGGACCTTGGCGACCGGACTTTCGGCGCGGATCGCATCGAAGGTGTCGAGCAGCCCGTCCCATGCCGCATAGGCGTGCGGGTCGATCACCCGGCGGGCGATATCGCCGGGCAGCACCGCATCACCGCTCATGCCGCCGCAGCCTTGGCGGCGTATTCGTCGCGCAGCTCGCGCTTGTAGAGCTTGCCGTTGGCCTCGCGCGGCAGATCGGGGCGGAAGTCGAACAGCTTGGGCATCTTGATCTTGGAGAGGCTGGCGCTGAGGAAGGTGCGCAGCTCCGCCTCCAGCTCCGCGCCCCCGTCCTTCAGGGCATCCGCCATGTCGCGCGGCTGCACCACCGCGACCACCTTTTCGCCCAGATCAGGGCAAGGCGCGCCGATCACCGCCGCGTCCATCACCTTGGGGTGGGTGACGAGCAGGTTCTCGATTTCCTGCGGGTAGATGTTGACGCCGCCGGAGATAATCATGTGGCTCTTGCGGTCAGTCAGGAACAGGAAGCCGTCCTTGTCCAAGTGGCCGATGTCGCCCAGCGTCATCCAGCCTTTCGGGTGCATCGCCTCAGCCGTCTTGTCGGGATCGTTGTGATAAGTCGGCAGATTGTCGTTCTCGAAGTAGATCAGCCCGTCCTGATCGGGGCCAAGCTCCTCGCCGTCCGGCCCGCAGACGTGGACCTTGCCATGCACCGCCACGCCGACGGTGCCGGGCTTCATCAGCCAGTGTTCGGACTTCACCAGCGTCATCCCGATCATCTCGGAGCCGGCGTAGTATTCGTTAACGATCGGCCCCCACCACTCGATCATCTCGCGCTTGATCGGCACCGGGCACGGCGCGGCGGCGTGGATCGCGCGCTTGTGGGTGGAGAGATCGTACTTGGTGCGAACCTCGGGATCGAGCCGCAGGAAGCGCACGAAATGGGTTGGCACCCATTGGCTGTCAGTGACCTTGTAAGTCTCGATCGCCTTCAGCGCCTCCTCGGGATCGAACTTCTCCATCATCACCACCGTCCCGCCGAGCCGGTGAACGACCGAGCACCAGCCGATCGGCGCGGCATGATAGAGCGGGGCAGGCGAGAGGTAGACCATCGAGCCATCGGCCGGCATCCCCATGCCCAGCGTCGCCAGGCCGAGCAGCGCGACCGGCGCGGCGGGATCGGGATCTTCCGGCGGCGCGGGGCGGATGCCCTTGGGCCGCCCGGTGGTGCCCGAGGAATAGAGCATCAGCAGACCGGCGCTCTGGTCGGGGATCGGGGTGGCGGGCTGCGCGGCCAGCGCGGCGGCAAAATCCTCCGCGTCACCGCTATCCATCACCAGCACGGTGAGACCGGGGCACTCCGCGCGGATCTCGCTGAGCATCCCGGCGAAGTAACCGCTGGTGATCAGCAGCTTCGCCTGCGCGTCGCGGATGATATAGGCGGCTTCCGGCGCGGTCAGGCGCGAGGAGATCGGCACCAGCATCGTGCCCGCGCGCTGCGACCCCCAGATCACAGTGAAATACTCGATCCGGTTTTCCAGCAGCACCGCAAAGGCATCGCCCGCGCCGATCCCGTGGGCGCGCATCAGGTGCGCGAAGCGGTTCGATTCGGCCTCCAATTCGCCATAGGTGATCTGCTTGCCCGATCCGGTCATGATGACGGCGGGGTGATCCGGGCGGGTCGCGGCGTGCGCGATCGGGTGCATCGACATGATTTCTCTCCCTTGCAGCGGCAGGCCGACAGGCGGACGCGCTGGCTCTCTCTCGGGCAGGAAATCTAGCGGGAGCGGGACGGCCCGCAAGCAAAATCGGTATGGGAAATGCTACCGAAAATGCGGCGCGCAAATGCTGGACAGGACAAGAAAAAAGGCGGCGGGATAACCCGCCGCCATGTTCGGACACCCTCTCCAATGTCCGGCCCGCTTACAGCGGGCAATCTCGTGAAGCGTGGTCGCCAGCGGCTTATGGAGGATGGCTTATTCGCCGCCCTGACCGGTCAGACGAGCATCGCGGGCGTAGGCCAGCTGTGCTTCGCTCTCTACCATATACGGAATCGGATTGACTGCAAGCCCGTCAATACGAACTTCGTAATGCAGGTGCGGGCCGGTGGAGCGGCCGGTCGAACCGACATAGCCGATCAGATCGCCCTTCTTGACGCTGTCGCCCGCGGCAACCGCAAGGCGCGACAGGTGGGCGTAGCGGGTTTCCATCGACGCACCGTGGTTGATGCTGATGTAGAGCCCGTAGCTCGAATACCAGTCAGCGCGGCCGACGAGGCCATCGGCGGTGGCGTAAACCGGGGTGCCGGTCGGCGCGGCGAGATCAATCCCGGCGTGCTGGCGACGACCGCCAAGCACCGGGTGCGTGCGCATCCCGTACCCGCTGGTCAGCTGCGCGCCTTCAAGCGGCATGCGCGAGGGCACCGAGACGGTCGGACGGGTGAAGGGCGCGGAATAGGCGGTTTCGGCACCGACCCCGACGCTCGGGCTGGTGCGCTCGATCGAGGTCCAGCTGGAGAACAGCGACTTGAAGCGCTGGTCACCATTGGCGAGCGGATCGACCTGGTCACCCTTCACCGGCTCGGCAATGTCGGCGCTGGCGTTGGTGGTGGCGGAACTGGCGGTGTTGGCAAAAGCGGGGCTGGTGGCGGCGATGGAGAGCAGCGCTGCACAGCACAAGGCTGCGATCTTCGACATCTGGCGCACGGCAAAATTCATAACTGACCCGGTCCCCGATTTCAGCGTGTCACGCTGCTCGTTTGGTTGAGCACGTCTTGTGCGCGCCTTCGCTGGATCGTGGTTATGCGGGCGCAACGTTAATGCGCAATCGCCGCATAGAATTCCCGCGACAAACCGGCAGCGAGACGCGCCGAGTCGTTGAACGGTGGCTTAATCGCACCGCGAAAGTGCCGTTTTACGAGGTTCTGCCAAAGGGATTCGGGCGCTTCCTGCGCCATTCCGGCACAACGCAAAAAGTGCTTGGTGCCGAACGCGACATGGCGGATTTCGTCGTCAAGGATGCGTTTGAGGATCTTTGCGCCGCCTGTGTCACCCGCTGCCGTGACCCGTTCGAGCGTCGCCGGCGTCACATCGAGCCCGCGCGCTTCCAGCACCATCGGCACCACCGCCAGCCGCGCCGCAACATCATCGCGGGTGGCGTGCGCGGCCTCCCACAGCCCGGCATGCGCAGGCAGCGCGCCGTAATGGCTACCGAGGCTTTCGAGCTTCCGCGCCAGCAGCGCGAAGTGCATTGCCTCGTCCGCGGCAACGCCAAGAAAGTCGTCGACGAAATCCTCGCCCATCGCTTCCCCGAATCGCCCGGCCATGTCGAGCGCCAGGTCGATTGCGACGAATTCGATGTGGGCAAGGCTGTGCCACAAGGCGATTCGCGCCCGCTCCGATCCGAACTTCCCGCGCTTGGGCATCCGATTCGGCGGGAGCAGCTCTGGCGCATCGGGCCATGCGGGGTAATCCGGCATGGCGACGTCAAACCGCCATGCCAGCGCCCCGCGCCGCCACGCCCGCGCCACATCGCGCGCGGCAAAGCACTTGGCGCGCGGCTCGGGCGTGAGCAGCGCGGCGCGGATGGCGCTGGCGACTGACGTCATGCTTGCGCTCAGAGCGCTTTCGCAGCGGCGAGCACTTCCTCGGCGTGACCGGCGACCTTCACCTTGTCCCAGATGCGCGCGATCTTGCCGTCCGCGCCCACCAGATAGGTGGCGCGCACCATGCCCATATAGGTCTTGCCGTACATCTGCTTTTCCGCCCACACGCCGAGCGCATCGGACAGCCCGCCTTCCTCCGCATCGGTGGCGAGCGGCGCCGTGAGGCCGTGCTTGGCGATGAACTTGGCGTGCTTCTTGGCCGGATCCTTGCTGACCCCGAGCAGCTTGGTGCCCGCCGCCTCGAACTGGTCTTTCAGGCCTGAGAAGTCCTTGTTCTCGGTGGTGCAGCCCGGTGTGTCATCCTTGGGATAGAAGAAGATCACCAGCTTGGAACCGGCGAAGTCCTTGGGGCTAACGCTGCCGCCTTCGGGGGTTTCCATGGCGATATCGGGGATGGCGTCACCGACGCCCGGGAAGTTGCTCATACGGGGTTCTCCTGTTCGTCTGCGAGAATGTCTGGCCCGAGGATTTGTTTCCACGCTTGCGCCACCTGTCCGCGCGCGGCGGCGAGGGCTGCGATCAGCGCGGCATAGCTGTCATGCCCGCAGGCCCGCGCCAGCGCCCGCGCCCCGCCGGGCGAGGGTTCGCGGCCATCGGGGGCAAGCAGGCGTCCGGCCACCAGCATCCGGCTCATCAAGGCATGGGGGCCGGCAATCTCCGCCGGCAGCAGCCCCGCCTCCACCAGCCCGCCGATCGCCACCGCCAGATCGGGATCGAGCGCCTGCGGCACGCTTTCGCCCAGCGCCGCGCCGCTCGCCGTCTCGCCCTTCAACTGGAGGTAGTGGACAAGGAATTCGAGATCGACCAGCCCGCCGCGCAGCAGCTTGGCATCGATCGGCCCGCCGGGACGCTTGTGGCGGGCCATCTCGGCGCGCATGTCCAGCACCGCCTCGCGCAGCGCCGCCCGGTCGCGCGGAGCGTGGAGCACCTGCCGCAGCACCGCACCCAGCTCTGCCCGCGCCACGTCCGAGCCGAACAGCACCCGCGCGCGGGCCAGCGCCATGTGCTCCCACGTCCACGCCGCCTCGCGCTGGTATTTGCCGAAAGCCTCGCAGCTGACTGCCAGTGGCCCCTGATTGCCCTGCGGCCGCAGCCTTGTATCGACTTCGTAAAGCGCCCCCTGCGCCGTCGGCACCGAGAGCGCGGCGCTGACGCGGCTGGCGAGGCGGTTGTAATAGACCGTCGCCCCGAGCGGGCGCGGGCCGTCCGACTGGGCGGAGAAATCGCCGGTAAACAGGTAAACGATATCGAGATCGGAAGCGTGGGTCAGCGCCCCGCCCCCCAGCCGCCCGAGCCCCAGCACCACCAGCTCGCTATCGGGCACGCGGCCATGCTTGGCGGCGAATTCGGCGATGGTCGCCTCGGCTGCCAGATCGAATGCTGCCTCGGCGGTGCGCGACAGGGCGCGGGCGATGTCGAGCGGATCGGCCAGTCCCTCGATCAGCTGGATACCGAGCGCGAAGCGGATCTCGCCGGTGACCACCCGGATCGCATCGAGCAGCGCCTCGTAATCATCACGCACCGCCGCGCCGCGCATCCGCGCGACAATCGCGGACACCTCGCCCGGCAGATCGAGCGCATTGCGATCGAGCAGGGTGTCGATGAGGTCAGGCTTGCGCGCCAGTTCGTCGGCCAGCACCGGGGCGAGGGTGAGCGCCGCCACCAGCCGGTCAATCAGATGCGGGCGGGCGACCAGCAGGCGGAAGGTGGTGATCGCGGAGGGCACGCTTTCAAGAATGCGCTCCCAGCGGGTGAGCGCGCGCAGGGGATCATCGCTGCGGGCAATCGCCTTCATCAGCGCCGGGCACAGCCGGTCCCACGCTGCCACCGCCTGGGGCGAACGGATCGCGGCATGACGCCCGTCGCGCCAGCTTTCGATCCGCTCGGCAAGGGTTTCCGGCTCCTCGAAGCCGAGCGCGGCGAGCTCGTGCGCCAGATCGCTGGCAGCAGCCGCCGGAGCAGGCGCGGTGTCAGGCGCGCCGATCAGCTGTTCGTAGATCGCACCGGTGCGGCCCGTCAGCGCGGTCAGCTCGGCCACCAGCGCCGCGCCGTCCGCCAGCCCATCGAGCCGTGCCACCTGATCCAGCGCCTCGCCCGCCGGCAGGCTGTGGGTCTGGCGGTCATTCACCATCTGCAAGCGGTGTTCGATGCTGCGCAGCCGGTCGTAACCATCGCCCAGCACCAGCGCGTTCTCGGGCGTGATCCACCCCGCGGCGGCAAGCGAATCGAGCGCATGGCGCGTGCCCCGCACCCGCAGCGAGGTATCGCGTCCGCCGTGGATCAACTGGTGGGTCTGGGCGTAGAATTCGATCTCGCGGATGCCGCCGCGCCCGCGCTTCACATCGAAATGCGGCCCCGGAGCGGGCGGGCCTTCGTGGCTGTCGCGGATGCGGTGGGTGAGCGCGCGAATCTCCTCGATCGCGCCGAAATCGAGCTGGCTGCGCCACACGAAGGGGCGGATCTGGGCGAGGAACGCCTCGCCCGCGGCAATGTCGCCCGCCGCCGCCCGCGCGCGGGTGAAGGCGGCGCGTTCCCACGCCAGCGCCTGCCCCTGATAATGCGCCAGCGCCGCGCCCACCGGCACCGCCAGCGGGCTGATCTCGCTCGCCGGGCGCAGCCTCAGATCGACCCTCAGCGCATAGCCCTCGTCGGTATTGGCCGAGAGCAGCGCGACAATCCGCCGGGCATAGCGCTGCGCCGCCTCGCCCGGATCGTCGCTGGCGCGGCGCGGCAGGCGATCACGGTCATAGAGCAGGATCGGATCAATGTCGGAGGAGTAGTTGAGCTCGCCCGCCCCCTGCTTGCCGAGCGCCAGCGCGATGAAGCCCGCCGTCGAATCCTCGCCGCTGCGTTCGGCAATCGCGGTGCGGATCGCGCGGTCAAGCGCGCGGTCGGCGAAGGCGGTCAGTTCCTCCACCACCCGCGCCAAGGGGAAGGCCCCCGCCAGATCGCCCACCGCCAGCGCCGCCGCCAGCGCCAGCCGCTCGCGCCGCAGGGCCACTTCGGTGTCGGGATGTTCGCTGTGTGCGCGCGCCCATGCGAGCGCCGCCTCGCCATCCCCTGCGGCCAGCAGCGCGGCAAGATCAGGCTGGCGATCGAGCGCCCGCGCCAGAAACGGCGCGTGGGCGCGGGCGCGGGCGAGCGCGCTCTCCCAGTCTGCGGTTGTTGTCTCTCCCATCGCTTGCCTCTCTGGCCGGAGTGGGCGCGCCTCGCAAGGGCGCAAACTTGCACCCGGCCCGCGGCTCTGCAATTGAGGCGCGCAATACGTGACACGAGGGATACGCGATGACGAAAAGATGGGCAGCTTTGGGCACGGTGCTGGCGGGCGCGCTGGCGCTGGCGGCGTGCGATACTCTCCCCGGCATGGGCAGCGCCCCGGCGGCGCTCGACATTCCCACGGTGGACGCGGGCGACATTGCCGAAGCCACCATCAAGGACGTCACCCGCCTGCTTTCCAGCGACGAATTCGAAGGCCGAATGCCCGGCACCATCGGCGAGGAAAAGACCATCGCGCTCCTCACCGAGCGGTTCAAGGCGGCGGGCCTCAAGCCCGGCAATGGCGATACCTGGGTGCAGGAAGTCCCGCTGGTGGAGATCACCGGCAAGAATTACGCTCCGCTCGCCATCACCGGCAAGGGCGGCAACCTGTCGCTCGATTTCGCCAAGGATTGGGTCGGCGTGACCTATCGCGAGGAAGCCAAAACCACCCTCAAGGACAGCGAGCTGGTGTTCGTCGGCTACGGCATCAACGCGCCTGAAAAGGGCTGGAACGACTACGCCGGGCTCGACGTGAAGGGCAAGACGGTGGTTATCCTCGTCAATGATCCCGACTGGCAGACCGAGGGCCTCGAAGGCCCCTTCAACGGCAAGGCGATGACCTATTACGGCCGCTGGACCTACAAGTTCGAGGAAGCCGCCCGCCAAGGCGCGGCCGGCGCGCTGATCGTGCACCAGACCGCTCCGGCGGCCTATGGCTGGAACGTCGTCGAAAGCTCGTGGACCGGCCCGCAGGCCTATGCCCAACGCGGTGAGAACGCTCCGCCGCTCACGCAGATGAACGGCTGGGTGACGGAAGACGCGGCACGGCGGATGCTCAAGGCCGCCGGGCAGGATCTCGACGCGCTGACCAAGGCGGCGCAGATGAAGGGCTTCAAGGCAGTGCCGCTCGGCATGACCGCCTCGACCAGCTTCGAGAGCACGTTCCGCAGCTTCAAATCGCACAACATCATCGGCATCCTGCCGGGCAGCGAAACGCCGGACGAATATGTGCTGCACACCGCGCACTGGGATCACCTCGGGCGCTGCACCCCTGCGGCAGACGGCGACGACATCTGCAACGGCGCGGTCGACAATGCCACCGGCACCGCCGCGCTGGTCGCGTTGGCCGAAGCCCACGCCAAGGCCGGAGCGCCGCGCCGCAGCCTCGTGTTCCTCGCGGTGACGGCGGAGGAATCCGGCCTGCTCGGCGCCACCTACTATGCCCAGAACCCGATCTATCCGCTGGCCCAGACCGTGGGCGGGGTGAACATGGACGCGCTGCAGATGGCCGGTCCGGCCAAGGATGTGACGGCGGTCGGCTTCGGCAAATCGGCGCTCGACCAGTTCCTCGACGCCGCGCTGAAGGCCGATGGCCGCACGGTTACGCCCGATCCCAAGCCCGAGAACGGCTACTACTACCGTTCGGACCACTTCGCCTTCGCCAAGCTCGGCGTGCCGATGCTCTATATCGATGGCGGGCAGGATCTGATCGAAGGCGGCCGCGCGGCGGGCGAGGCGGTGGCCAAGGACTACACCGACAAGCGCTATCACGGCCCCAAGGACGAATTCGACGCGAGCTGGGACTGGTCGGGCGTGATGGCCGATCTGCAGCTCTATTACCGCCTCGGCCGGATGATGGCGATGAGCACCAGCTGGCCCAACTGGAACGACGGCGACGAATTCCGCGGCATCCGCGACGAAAGCTGCAAGGCTGCGGAAAAGGGTTGCTGAGGGCACCATGACCGCAATCATGCCCCCCGAATGGGCGCCGCAGGACTGGATCTGGATCGGCTTTCCGCATCTGGCCGAGGAATGGCCGGGCTGGCTTGAACCGGCGCAGGTGCAGATGGCCGCCTTCGCGAGCGCCGTGGCCGAGAGCGGGCAGCAAGTGCGTCTGCTGGTGCGCGACGAGGCCAACGAGGCCCGCGCGCGCCAGCTTGTCAGCAGCAAGGTGGTGCTGGAACGCCGCGTTTATGGCGACGTGTGGCTGCGCGATACCGGGCCGCTGGTGGTGCGCGAGGCGGACGGCTCGCGCAGCGCGCGGCGGTTCGGCTTCAATGGCTGGGGCGAGAAGTACCAGATGCCGGGCGATCAGGAGATCGGGGCGGAACTCGCCCGCGATGCCGGGCTGGCGATCACCTCGACACCGATGATCCTGGAAGGCGGGGCGGTGGATGGCGACGGCACCGGGCTGGTCGCGACGACCGAGCAGTGCCTGCTCAACCCCAACCGCAACCCGCATCTGAGCCGCGAACAGATCGAGGCCGAACTGGCGGCGCAACTGGGCTTTACCCGCGTGCTGTGGCTCGGCGACGGGCTCATCAACGATCACACCGACGGGCACGTCGACAACCTCGCGCGGTTTGTCGCGCCGAACCGGCTGGTGGTGCCTGAGGCGACCGGGCAGGACGATCCCAACGCCGCGATCTATGCCGACGCCGCCGCGCGCGCCGCAGCCGCGGGGGTCGAGGTGGTGCGCATACCCTCGCCCGGGCTGCTCACCCGCGACGGGGTGATCGAACCGGCCAGCTATGTGAACTTCGCGATCACCACGCATCTGGTCGTGGTGCCGACCTTCGGCAGCCCCCACGATGCCGAGGGCGTCGCCGCAATTGCCGCGCTGTTCCCCGACCGCGAGACCATCGGCTTGCCGGGCGAGGCGGTGCTGGCGGGCGGCGGGGGCTTCCACTGCGCCAGCCAGCAGATGCCGGCTGCTTAACGCTTCGTTAGGAACTTGAGCGGATGGTGGGGCGCATGAACCGTGCGATCTCCTATGCCGCCCCGTTTGCCGCTGCCTCAGGCCGGGTCGACCCGCTCGATGCGCTCCGCAGCCTGATCGTGCTCGGCTGCGCTGCCGCGCTGATCCTCGCGCGCCAGCCGTTCCTGCCGTTCTGAGCTAGACCAGCCGCGCGAAGGCCGCTGCCGCCGCGCCGCCCAGCACCAGCCCCACAAACCCGCGCCACACCGGATCACTGACCCGGCCCGAAACGCGCGCGCCCAGCCGGTTCCCCGCGATAATCATCGGCAGCATCGCCAGCGCGAAGGCGAGCAGCTCCCACCGCAGGATGCCAAGCCACGTCGCGCTCGCCAGACCGGCGCTCGCGGCAATCGTGAAGATCAGCTGCATCGAGGCCTTGATCGTCGGGCGCGGCAGCGTGCGGCCCGCATAATAGGGCACCACCGGCGGCCCCGGCATCCCGGCATAGCCTGTCATCAGCCCGCTCAGCACGCCGACGCTACCGGTCGCCAGCTTGCCCGGCACGCTCTCGCCCCGGCGCGGCAGCAAGATCGCGATAAAGGCCGACAGGGCAATCAGCGCGATCACCAGCCGCGCCACATCCTTGCCGGTGAGCGAGAGGGCATAAAGGCCAATCGGGGTCGTCACCACCACCAGCGCGCCGATCACCCAGGCGGTTTTCTCGGCATCGCGCACCAGCGTGCGGATCTCGGTCGCGCCGATCATCAGCGAGAGCGCATTGGTCAGCACCACCGCCTCGACCGGCGGCAGCGCGAGGGCGAGCACCGGCACCAGCAGGATCGCCATGCCGAATCCGGTGAGGCCCCGCACGAAGGCAGAACCCAGAGCGGCGACCAGCGCGAAGGCGATCTGCGCCGCGGTGAAGCCCGCGATCAATTCCACCGTCAGACGGTGGCCAGATCGGGCGGGGTGCCTTCACCCTTAAGCATCGCGATCGCCTCGGCCAGCGGCATCACCTTCTGGTGCTCGGCGCCCAAGGTGCGGACGGCGACGGTGCCTTCCTCGGCCTCGCGCTTGCCGACCACCAGCAGGTGCGGAACCTTGGCGAGCGAGTGTTCGCGGACCTTGTAGTTGATCTTCTCGTTGCGGGTGTCGGTCTCGACGCGGATGCCAGCGGCGCGCAGTTGCGCTTCGACGTCTTCGGCATAGCCGTCAGCATCCGAAACGATGGTCGCCACCACGGCCTGCACCGGCGCGAGCCATGCGGGCAGGCGCCCGGCGAAGTGCTCGATCAGGATGCCGATGAAGCGTTCATACGAACCGAAGATCGCGCGGTGGAGCATCACAGGGCGGTGCTTCTCGCCATCCTCGCCGATGTAATGCGCGTCCAAGCGCTCGGGCAGCACGCGGTCCGACTGGATCGTGCCGACCTGCCACGTACGCCCGATTGCGTCGGTGAGGTGCCATTCGAGCTTGGGGGCATAGAACGCGCCCTCGCCCGGCAGTTCCTCGCATTCGAGGCCATTGGCAGCGACGGCATCGCGCAACTCCTGCTCGGCCTTGTCCCAATCGGCGTCGGAGCCGAAGCGCTTTTCGGGGCGCAGCGCGAGCTTGATGTCATAGGTGAAGCCGAAGTCGCGATAGACGCTATCGGCCAGCGCGATGAAGGCCTGCACTTCGGACACCACCTGCCCCTCGGTGCAGAAGATATGCGCGTCGTCCTGCGTGAACTGACGCACGCGCATCAGGCCATGCAATGCGCCGTGCGGCTCGTTGCGGTGGCAGCAACCCATCTCGCCCAGCCGGATCGGCAGGTCGCGATACGAGGTGATGCCCTGCTTGAACACCATCACGTGCGCGGGGCAGTTCATCGGCTTGATCGCCATCCACGCGGCATCATCCGCGACCTTGGGAGAGGCGACGCCTGATTCCTCGTCCACGTCGGGCACGATGTCGGGGACGGCGAACATGTTCTGCGCATACTTCCCCCAGTGGCCCGATTGCGTCCACTGGCGCACGTCCATCAGCTGCGGGGTCTTGATCTCGCGGTAGCCCGCGCCGTCCATCTTGCGGCGCATGTAGCTCTCAAGCTCGCGCCAGATGCGGTAGCCCTTGGGGTGCCAGAAGACACTCCCGTGGGCTTCTTCCTGCAAGTGGAACAGGTCCATTTCGCGGCCCAGCTTGCGGTGATCGCGCTTGGCGGCTTCCTCAAGGCGGGTGAGGTGGGCCTGCAGCTGCTTCTTGTTGAGCCAGCCGGTGCCGTAGATGCGGGTCAGCTGGGCGTTGTTCTGGTCACCGCGCCAGTATGCCCCGGCAACGCGCATCAGCTTGAAGGCGTCGGGATCGAGCTTCCCGGTAGAGGGCAGGTGCGGGCCGCGGCACATGTCGAGCCAGTCGTTCCCGCTCCAGTAAACGGTCAGTTCCTCGGTGCCGGGGAGCTCCTTGGCCCATTCGGCCTTGAAGGTCTCGCCCTCGGCCTCCCACTTGGCGATCAGCGCCTCGCGGCTCCAGACTTCGCGGCGCAGCGGCTTGTCGGCGCGGATGATGCGGCGCATTTCCTCTTCGATGGCGGGGAGATCGTCCATGCCGAAGGGCTCACGCGTGGCGGGGGCCTTCACGTCATAATAGAACCCGTCATCGGTCGCCGGGCCGAAGGTGATCTGCGTGCCGCGCCACAAGGCCTGCACTGCTTCGGCGAGGACGTGGGCGTAATCGTGGCGCGCGAGTTCGAGCGCATCGGCCTCGTCCCGCGCCGTCACCAGCGCCAGTTCGGCATCACCGTCGAAGGGGCGGCCAAGATCGCGCAGCTCCCCGTTCACCCGCGCCGCGAGCGCCGCCTTGGCAAGGCCAGGGCCGATCGCCGCAGCAATATCCGCAGGGGTGCTGCCGGCGGGCACTTCGCGCACCGAGCCATCGGGCAGGCTGATCTTGAGCAGTTCGGTCATCGTCGCAGGTTCCGTCTCGTTTGGGCCGCCCTTAAGGCAAAGGGCATCGCACCGGAAGAGCGGTGTTGCGCGAGATACCGGTTCGGGAAGGACACCGCGCCGCCCCGATCCGGGCGGCGGGCTGCCGGGATTAACCCGCGCGCCGCCGCCCCCGGATAGTCGTCCGGGTGGTGGTGGTAGCAGTCGTGGCGGTCAGCTTGGCCATGACGCACGCATAATCGCGCAGGCGGCGGAAGTCACGCGGGACATGACGATGGAAAGGCTCCTTGACATTCGCGCTGAATTTGATGTAAAGCGACCTTGTCATTATGCAAAAGGAGCTTTCCATGACGTCCACCTGCTACGCCCTGCTGATCGGCACGGCCGCGATTGCCATCGCCTTGCTGGCGGTGTTCGACATCATCCCGGCGCAGGCGGCGCAATTTGCTCCGGTGGCGATGGTGCCCTTCATCATCCGCCGCGGCCGCAACGCCTGCGCCGTGCGGGAGTGCTGAGCGTGGACACAACCGGCACCCGCCAAACCCCCGCCGGGCGCGGCCCGTGGTTCTGGGCGGGGCTCTATGTCGCCGCCTCCGCCGCCATCGTCGCGCTCAAGCTGACCGACACGATCACCGCGCCGGTCGCCATGATCCTGTTCGTGGGCGCAATGGGCCTGCTGATCCCGCTGGTGCGCGCGGGCGAGCGCCGCAACTGCGCCAGCCCGGTGATGGTGCGCTACAACCGCCGCTTCCTTGCCGCCTGCTTCGGCTATGTGCTGGGCCTCGGCATAGCGATTTCGCTGTGGAACGCCTATGACCTCACCGGCCCGGTGGTGTTCGCCATCGCCCTGCTGCCGACCATCCCCACCTTCGCGATGATCTGGGCGATGGGCCGCTATCTGGTCGAGGAGACCGACGAATATCTGCGCTACCGCACCGTGCGCGCCGCGATCATGAGCCTTGGCGGCGTGCTTACCATCGGCATTTTCTGGGGCTTTCTGGAGATGTTCGAACTCGTCCCCCATGTCTGGGCGTGGTGGGTGCTGCCGGTATGGGCGGCGGGCCTCGGGTTTGCCCAGCTGTGGATGAAGGTGCGCGGCGAATGAACAACCGCCTCAAGGTGCTGCGCGCCGAACGCAGCTGGTCGCAACAGGATCTCGCCGACCGGCTTGGCGTCAGCCGCCAGAGCGTCAACGCCATCGAGACCGGTCGCTACGACCCCTCCTTGCCCCTCGCCTTCACCATCGCCGAAGTGTTCGGCCTGCCGATCGAGGCGATTTTCAGCCGCGATTAAACCTCCAGCTTGCCCGAGCCCTTCTCGCTCGCGATCACCTTCGTCCCCGCCAGCTTGGCCGAGCGCTGCTTCACGCTGCCGGAGAAGCGGTATTCGGTCACGGCGCGGGTCGGGGTGAGTTCCACCGCCATATAGCCGCGCTGCGATGTGTCGGCCCATTGCAGTTGTGCGTTCTCGGCCACCAGCGCGCCTGCGAGGTCGCCCGGCTTCACGGAGGACAGATAGGTCTCGAACCCCGGCGAGCTGACCGAGCACACGCCCAGCTCCACGCCGACGCTTGCGCCCTCATGCGCCAGTTCGAAGGCCCAGCCATTGTGGGTGTCGCCTGCCAGCACCAGCAGGTTGGCATCAGCCGCCAGCGCCGCCTTGAACACCCGTTCGCGCGCGGCGGGATAGCCGTCCCATGCGTCCATATTGAGCGGCAGGCCCGCCTTGCTCGCCATCGCGGCGGCGGTGAGGCGCTGGCGCACGTAATCGGGCAGGCCGTCGCCCAGTTGACCCACCAGCGAGAGCGGGCTCTTGAGGCTGCCGATCAGCACCTGCTGCACCAGCACCTGCCACGCCGTGCCGCTGGCGGTGGAGGCCTTCAGCCCCTCGGCCAGCCAGCTTTCCTGCGCCGCGCCGAGCAATTGGCGCGCGGGGTTGGCCCAGTCACCGTCGCGGAAAGTCTCCAGCGCCGCCAGCGCGGCCTGCGGATCGCTCTTGCCCGCCAGCACCTGTTCAAGGCTGAACTGCTGCTCGCGCCCCTCCAGCCGGGTGTCGAGCCGGAACAGAGTCGCCAGATCGCCGACCTGATAGCTGCCATAGGGCGTATCCGAGACCGGCATCCATTCGCGATAGACCCGCTTGGCAATCGCCTTGCGGGTGGCCCAGTCGCCCTCGGTGTCAGGTTGGTGGTTCTGCGCGCCGTTCTCCCACGAATCGTTCGCGCTTTCGTGATCGTCCCACACCGCGATCATCGGCAGCACCTGATGCAACCGCTGGCAATCGGGATCAGCGCGATACGTGGCGTAGCGCAGGCGATAATCCGTCAGCGTGACGATCTCGTTCGCCGGTTCCAGCACCCGCTCGGCATTGGCCTCATTGCGGTCGGGATAGGTGCCCGCACCATATTCATAGATGTAATCGCCCAGATGCACCGCAAGGTCGCAATCATTGGCGGCGGCGGCGTGGCCATAGGCGTTGAACCAGCCGAACCCGTAATTGGCGCAGGAGAACACTGCGAGCCGGAACATCGCGGTCGGCCCCTGCGGCAAAGTGCGGGTGCGGCCCACCGGCGAGGTGGTGCCATCGGGCGCGATGAAGCGGAAGAAATACCAGCGGTCAGGCGCAAGGCCGGTGGCGATCCCCTTGGCGCACCAGTCACGGGTCGGCGAGGCGGCGATGCTGCCTTCCGCGACGGGGCGGGTGAAATCCTCGCTGGCGCTCACCTGCCAGGTCAGCGCGGTCTCGGCCTCGGCGACGAAGCGGGTCCAGAGCAGCACGCTGGTGGCGGACGGCTCGCCGCTCGCGACATTATGGGTGAAGCCGCTGCCGAAGCTGCGCGCGGCGAGCGGCGTCGCCGCCAGCGCCGCTGATGCGCCGGCGAGCGTGAACAGGCCGCGGCGGGTGAGCGCGGCGGGTTGAGTGGCGGGCTGGGCGGCGGTGTGGTCGGTGGTGGTCATGGCAGCGCGCTATCTCTCTCCGGTTGCGCTTGCGTGACAGCGCGGCGCGACAATGCTTGCGTGTTGGCACAGGCGCAAGGCATGGTGACACACATGAGCGACGTGATGCACCACACTCTTTACGACGGCCGCCGGATCGCCTTTCGCTACACGCACGGAACCGGCCCCTGCCTCGTGTTCCTGCCGGGCTATATGTCCGACATGAGCGGCAGCAAGGCAACGGCGCTGTTCGCCGAGGCTGAGGCGCGAGGCCGCGCCTGTCTGCTGATGGACTATTCGGGCTGCGGGCAGAGCGACGGTGACTTTGCCGATGGCACGCTCTCGCACTGGTGCGACGAGGTGCTGGCGCTGGTCGCCTCCTATGCCAGCGGGCCGGTGGTGCTGGCGGGATCGTCGATGGGCGGGTGGCTGATGCTGCTGGTGGCCGAGCACCTGCGAGGCCGCTGCGCCGGGCTGATCGGCATCGCCCCCGCGCCCGATTTCACCCGCTGGGGCTATTCTGCGGAACAACGCGCGAGCCTGGCGGCGGGCGAGGTGATCCATGAACCCAACCCCTACGGCCCCGAGCCGACCGCGACCCACCCCGGCTTCTTCGCCGATGCCGAATGCCATGTGCGGCTGGAGCAAGGCATCGCCATCACCTGTCCGGTGCGGCTGATCCACGGCCAGCAGGATGCCGATGTGCCGTGGGAGATTTCGCTGCGGCTGAAGGATGCGCTCGCGTCGGCTGACGTTCAGGTGACGCTGGTAGAGGATGGCGACCATCGCCTGTCGCGGGATAGCGACATTGCCCTCATCAAGGCCCTTGTGGCCGAACTCACCGGATAATCGCGCGTGTCCCTCATCCTCGCTCTGCTGCTTCAGGTTGGCCCCGATCCGATGAGCGGAGGGATGCCCGGCGATGATCTGGTGCGCGACCGGCCGCCACGCGAAAGCATGACGCGGCGCGATCTGACCGAGCAGGAGATCCTCGATCCCACCAGCGCGTGGCTGCAGACCTGCCTCGACCAGCTCGACACCGATCCCGCCCGCGCGCACACCATGGCGCAGCTGCGCCGGAGCGAGACGACAGGGGCCGAGCGGGTGCTGGCAAACCACTGTCTCGGCACCGCGGCGAGCGAGCTGGGGCTGTGGGAGGACGCCCGCGGCGCCTTCCTTGCCGCGCATGACGAGACGCCGGAAGACGAGCCGCGCGCCCGCGCCCGGTTTGCGTTGCTGGCGGGCAATGCCATGCTGGCGGGCGGCGATGCGGGGGGCGCGCTGGTGCTGCTGGCGCAGGCCGAAGCCGATGCCCGCACCGCCGCCTCGGCCCCGCTCGAAGCCCTCGCCGCGCTTGATCGCGCGCGCGCGCTGGTGAGCCTCGGGCGCGGAGAGGAAGGGCTTGCGGCGCTGGATACGGCCACCACGCTCGCCCCCGCCAATGCCGAGGGCTGGCTGCTCAAGGCCACCCTGCTGCGACGGCTCGACCGGCTGGACGAGGCGCAGTTGGCCATCGAAGCGGCGGCCAAACTCGCCCCCGCCAATCCCGAAATCGGGCTGGAGGCGGGCGTGATTGCAGTGCTGGCGGGACGTGACGAGGCAGCGCGGGCAAGCTGGCAATCAGTGATCGCCTTGCAGCCCGAAAGCCTCGCTGCCGCCACCGCCAAGGGCTATCTCGCCCAGCTTGATCCGGCACCCGAAGCCGCGCCCACCGAGGAACAGGAACCGCCCGCATGACCCGATTTTCCGTGCTCGATCTTGTCCCCGTGCGCGAGGGCGGGACGCTGTCCGAAGCCTTCGCCGCCACCGCCGATCTCGCCCGCGCCGCCGAAAGCCTCGGGTGCGACCGGTTCTGGGTGGCGGAACATCACGCGATGGACGGGATCGCGGGCGGGGCGACCGCGGTGGTGCTGGCGCATGTCGGCAACGCCACCAGCCGCATCCGCATCGGATCGGGCGGGATCATGCTGCCCAACCACACCCCGTTCCAGATTGCCGAGCAGTTCGGCACATTGGACGCACTGTTCCCCGGGCGGATCGACTTGGGGCTGGGCCGCGCGCCCGGCGCCGGGCCGGAATTGCAGCGCGCGCTTCGCAAGAACCTCCATCAGGCTGCCGAATATTTCCCGCAGGATGTGGTCGAGCTGCGCGCGCTGCTGACGGGCGATTTCGATCTGCCGATCACCGCCACGCCGGGGCTGGGCGCGAAGGTGGAAATGTGGATGCTCGGATCGAGCCTGTTCGGCGCGCAGCTCGCGGCGAAGCTCGGCCTGCCCTACGCCTTTGCCGCGCATTTCGCGCCCGATCATCTCGACGCCGCCCTCGCCGTCTATCGCCGCGATTTCCAGCCGTCCGAAGCGCTGGACCGGCCGCACGTGATGGTCGCCATGAACGTCTTCGCCGCCGACACCGAGGCCGAGGCCCGCTTGCTCGCCTCCAGCCAGCAGCAGAGCTTCGTGCGGCTGCGCTCGGGCAATCCCGGCAAGCTACCGCCGCCGGTTGCCGATTACACCGACACGCTCCCGGCACCGGCGCAGGCAATGCTCGCCCATCTCGGGCAGGCCGCCGCCGTGGGCACGCCCGCACAGGTGCGCGAGGGCATCGCGGCCTTCGTCGCGCGCACCGGGGCTGACGAGATCATGCTGTGCGGCGCGACCTATGAACCCGAAGCGCGCATCCGCAGCCTCGAAATGACGCTGGAAGCCTGCGCCACCGCGCTCGCGGCCTAAGCCTCCGCAATCAACACGCTTGGCAGGGCGGAGCTAAAAGCGTATCGCGGTCAGACACGATTACAACAATCCGGCATAATATAATTACAGGGATCGTGAGCCGGAAACGCAGGATGCCGGGAGCCGTATCATGGGGTCAAAGTCCGCCGCCCAAGCGCCGCAACACGCGCTGATCAAAGCCCTTCGCCTTCATCTCGAAGCATCGCTGCTGCCCGGCGATGGTCCGGCCGACAAGGCCACACTGGAGGATGCCGCGCAATTCCTGCTCGCAGCCGCCGGTCCGCGCGCGCCGGCCGAGTCGCTGGTCCACATCGCGTCCGACACAGGCGAGCGCCGCTTGCGGATCGCGGTCATCAATGACGACATGCCGTTCCTGGTCGATTCGGTCGCCGCGACCATCGCCGCGCAGGGCCTTGCGATTGACCGGCTGCTGCACCCCGTCGCCGCCGTCACCCGCGACGGCGCGGGCGCTGTCACCGCGCTCGGCAAGCCGGGCGGCAAGGACGCGGGCGGCACCCGCGAATCGCTGATCTATGTCGAAACCCCGCGCGCCGACGCCCGCCAGCGCCGCGAGCTGCTCGACGCGCTCCACACCACGCTCGCCGATGTGCGCGCGGCGGTGAGCGACTGGCGCGCGATGCAGGCGGTGATGGCCGAAGATGCCGCCCATGCCGCCGCGCTCGATGAAGAGGCGGGCGCGCTGCTCGAATGGTTGGGCGGCGGGATGCTGACCCAGCTCGGCCACCTCACCTGCTACCGCGACAAGCGCGAGGACCGGGTGCTGGGCATCTGCCGCAGCTCGGCCCGCGAAATCCTCGCCGAAGCCTCGATCGCCCGCGCCTTCGAGTGGTTCGACCGCCACGAGGCCGAGGGCCGTCCGCGCACGCTGCTGGTGATCAAGGCCAATGTGCAATCGCGCGTCCACCGTGCCAGCCCGCTCGATCTGTTCGTCGTGCCGGTGCGCGAGGGTGGCAAGATCACCGCGCTGTCGATCCATGCCGGGCTGTGGACCAGCGCCGCGCTCAATGCCCGCCCGGGCGAAGTGCCGGTGCTGCGCCGCGCCGTGGCCGAGCTGACGGCGGAGCTGGGCTATGATCCTGCCGGCCACAACGGCAAGGCGCTGGTGCACGCCTTCTCCTCGCTGCCCAATGATCTGCTGATCGCCTTCGGGCGCGCCCGCATTGCCGAACTCGCCACCACCAAGATGGCGCTGATCGACCGCCCGCGCCCGCGGCTGGTGATGCTGCCCGGCACGCTCGAACGCCACGTCTTTGCGTTTGTGTGGCTGCCGCGTGACCAGCTTTCCACCGATGTCCGGCTGCGGGTGCAGGCGATGCTCTTGCAGGAACCGGGCGCGGCGCTGCTCGACTGGAGCCTCGAGGTCGAAGGCAGCAATCTGGCGCTGCTGCGCTTCCTGATCGACGTGCGCGCCTGCGAACGCCTGCCCGATCCGGCGGGCATCGAGGCGCAGCTGGTGGAGATGCTGCGCGGCTGGAACGAGGCGGTCGAGACGCATCTGGCCGCAGGCGAGGATGATGGCCGCGCCGCCGCGCTGGCGGCACGCTATGCCCCCGCCTTCCCGACCGGCTACCGCCTGACCTATGGCCCCGCCGAAGCCGCGCGCGACATCGCCAAGCTGCGCCCGCTGGCACTGGGCGAGAGCGACAACACGCAGCCCGCCGCCGACCGTGCCGCGCGGCTGTATCGCATGGGCGATGACGGCGCCGATGCGCTGCGGCTCAAGATCTACGTCGCGCGCGGGCGGCTGGCGCTGTCGGATGCAGTGCCGGCGCTCGAACATTTCGGCTTCCGCGTCACCGCCGAAATCCCGACTTTCCTCGCTGATCCGGCGTTGGGCTCGATCCATGACTTCCTGCTCGATGTCCCCGCCGGGCTGGATGCCGGCGCGCTGCTGGCGCGGGCGCCGCTGATCGAGGATGCGCTTGCCGATGTGCTCAATGGCGTGGCCGAGGATGATCCCTTCAACCGGCTGATCGCCGCCACCGGCCTGACCCCGCGCGAGGCGAACTGGCTGCGTGCGATCTACCGCTATCTGCGCCAGACCGGGGTGAGCTACACCATCACCACGGTGGTCGACGCGCTGGCCGCCGCGCCGCAGGTGACGCGGGCAATGATCGATCTGTTCGCCGCGCGCCACGATCCGGCGTTCAGCGGCAGCCGCGAGGACGCGATTGCCGGTGCCGGGGCCGCCTTCATCCGCGGGCTCGCCAAAGTCTCCGCGATTAACGACGACCGCCTGCTGCGGCTCTACCGCGCGGTGATCGACGCGGTGCTGCGGACCAACGCCTTCGCTCCGGCGGCGGCGGAAGCGCTGGCGTTCAAGATCGATTCGAGCCTTGTGCCGAACCTGCCAAAGCCGGTGCCGTGGCGCGAGATCTTCGTCTATTCGCGGCGGGTAGAGGGCATCCACCTGCGTTCCGGCGCGGTAGCGCGCGGGGGCCTGCGCTGGTCCGACCGGCGCGACGACTTCCGCACCGAAATCCTCGGGCTGATGAAGGCCCAGCGCGTGAAGAACGCGGTGATCGTGCCGACCGGCGCGAAGGGCGGGTTCTATCCCAAGCAGCTGCCCTCCCCCGCATTGGATCGCGAAGGCTGGGCGGCCGAGGGGCGCGCTTCCTACGAGGTGTTCATCCGCACGCTGCTGTCGATCACCGACAACATCGTCGAAGGCCGGGTGGTGCATCCGCAGGCAGTCGAAGTGCTCGACGGGGAAGACCCCTATTTCGTGGTCGCCGCCGACAAGGGCACCGCGACCTTCTCCGATGTCGCCAACGGCATCGCGCAAAGCCGCGATTTCTGGCTCGACGATGCCTTCGCGAGCGGCGGCTCGAACGGGTATGACCACAAGGCGATGGGCATCACCGCGCGCGGCGCGTGGGTGAGCGTGCAGCGCCACTTCCGCGAGATGGGAATCGACGTCCAGAAGGACTCCATCACCGTCGCGGGCTGCGGCGATATGTCGGGCGATGTGTTCGGCAACGGGATGCTGCTGTCGAAGGCGGTTCTGCTGGTGGCGGCCTTCGATCACCGCCACATCTTCCTTGACCCCGCGCCCGATCCGCTCACCAGCTGGAAGGAACGCAAGCGCCTGTTCGAACTGCCGCGTTCGAGCTGGGAGGATTACAATCCCGCGCTGATTTCCAAGGGCGGCGGGGTGTTTAGCCGGTCGCTGAAGCGCATCAAGCTGACCAAGCAGATGCGCGATTCGCTCGGCATCACCGAGAAGGAAATCGAGCCCGAGGCGCTGATCTCCGCGATCCTGCGCGCGAAGGTCGATCTGCTGTGGTTCGGCGGGATCGGCACCTATGTGAAGGCGGGCCACGAGAACAATATCCAGGTCGGCGATCCGGCCAATGACACGATCCGGGTGGACGCGGAGCAAGTCGGCGCGCGGGTGATCGGCGAGGGCGCGAACCTCGGCGTGACGCAGGCGGGGCGGATTGCCTTCTCGCTAACCGGCGGGCGCATCAACACCGACTTCATCGACAATTCAGCGGGCGTCGACTGCTCGGACAACGAGGTCAACATCAAGATCGCGCTGGCCGCAGCGCTGCGGGACGGGAAGCTGTCCGAAAAGAAGCGCAACACGCTGCTCGCCGCGATGACCGACGAGGTCGGCCAGATCGTGCTGGAGGACAACCGCCTGCAGGCGCTCGCCTTATCGGTGACCGAAACCGGCGGGCCGGGGGCCACCGCCTCCTATGTCCGCCTGATCGAGCGGCTGGAGGAAGTCAGCGATTTCGACCGCCGCACCGAAGGCCTTGCCGATGGCGAAACCCTGCTGCGCCGCGCCGCCGACGGGCAGGGGCTGACCCGCCCCGAACTCGCGGTGCTGCTGTCCTCGGCCAAGCTGGCGCTGCAGGACGCGATCGAGCGCAGCGCTCTGGCCGATGATCCGGTGCTGGAGCCGATGCTGCTGGCGCGCTTCCCTTCGGCGATGCGCGGGCCGTTCGCGGCGCAGATCCGCACCCACCGGCTGCGGCGCGAGATGATCGCGACCAGCCTTGCCAACCGCATCGTCAACCGGCTCGGCATGGTCCATCCGTTCGAGCTGGCGGAGGAGGAAGGCGTCGGCCTTGCCGAAGTCGCGGGCGCATTTGTGGTGGCCGAGCGTCTGTTCGGGCTCGATGCCCTGTGGCGCGAGTTGGACGAGGCGGCGATCCCGGAAGCTGCGCGCCTCGCGCTGTTCGCGCGGCTGGCGGCGGCGGTCGGCAACCTCATGTCCGATGTGCTGCGGACGGCGGCAGGCAAGGTCGAGGCAGGCGCGATGATCGAAGCGCTGGCGGCCAGCGTGACCGTGCTGGTGGACGGGCGCGAGGAACTGCTCTCCGCCGAGCCGCGCGCCCGCTCGCTCGGCCTGCGCCAGAGCTTCGTCAGCCTCGGCGCGCCCGAGACGCTGGCGGCGCGGGTCGCCAACCTGTTCGACTTTGACGGGGCAGTCGGCCTTGCCCAGACCGCGCGCGATGCGGGGATCGATGCCAAGCTGCTGACCCATGCCTTCACCGGCATCGGCACGCGGCTCGGCCTCGACTGGGCGCAGGGGACAGCGGCGCACATGAGCCCGTCGGACGTGTGGGAGCGACTGCTCGTCTCCGGCCTTGCGCGCGATTTCCAGCAAATGCGGATCGAGTTTCTGCGGCGGCTGATGCGGACCAAGGTCGGCAAGGCCGATCCGCTGGCGGCCGTCGGCGAATGGGCCGCGCGCAACGAAACCGGCGTGGCCCAGTTCCGCGCGATGATCGCCCGCGCGCAGGCCCGCCCGCCAGTCGGTGCGGCGATGCTGGCGCAAATCGCCAGTCAGGCGCGCAATCTGCTGGAGCGGTAGGAGGCACAGCCCGCCTCTCTGCCAATTCCACCAGCTTGACCCTCCGGCAATTTGCGGCAAGTCAAAGGCCGCACAGCGCCGGAGGGGCATAGGCAGGCCATGACATCCACAACTCACCATGCAGACGTCGTGATCGTCGGCACCGGGCACGGCGGCGCGCAGGCGGCGATTGCGCTGCGCCAGCAGGGGCACGAAGGCTCGATCCTGATGATCGGCCGCGACGATGCGCCGCCTTACGAACGCCCGCCTCTTTCGAAGGAATATCTCGCCGGGGACAAGGGCTTCGAGCGGATCATGATCCGGCCCGAGAAGTTCTGGGCGGATAAGGGCATTGATCTGAAACTCGGCGCGGCGGTGACGGCGATTGACAGCCAAGCGCACCGCCTCACCCTGTCGGACGGCAGCCACGCCACCTATCGCAAGCTGATCTGGTCAGGCGGGGGCGATCCGCGCCGGTTGCCGGTGCCGGGCGCGGTGCTGCCGCAGGTGTTCTATGTGCGCGACAAGTCCGATGCCGACGCGATGATGGCCGCGCTCGCCGACGGTCCGAAGCGCGCGCTGGTGATCGGCGGCGGCTATATCGGGCTGGAGGCGGCCGCCGTGCTGCGCAAGCTCGGCTGCGAGGTGGTGCTGGTGGAGATGCTGCCCCGCCTGCTCGCCCGTGTGGCGGGTGAGGAACTCTCTACCTTCTATGCCGAAGAACACCGGAGGCAGGGCGTCGACGTGCGGCTGTCCACCGGAGTCCATGCCGTGCTGGGCGAGGAGCAGGGCAAGGTCACCGGGGTAAGGCTCGACAACGGTACTGAAATCGCCTGCGACATGGTGGTGGTCGGCATCGGCATCGTGCCGGCAGTCGCGCCGCTGATTGCGGCAGGGGCGGCAGGATCGAACGGGGTGGATGTGGACTTCTGCTGCCGCACCACGCTCGACGATATCTACGCCATCGGTGACTGCGCCGCGCACGCCAATCCCTATGCCGACAATGCGGTGATCCGGCTGGAATCCGTGCAGAACGCGCATGACATGGCAAACACGGTCGCGAGGGCGATCATGGGCGAAAAGGAGCCCTACAACGCGCTGCCGTGGTTCTGGTCGAACCAGTATGACCTTAAATTGCAGACGGCGGGCCTGAGCCTCGGCTTTGATCAGACCGTGCTGCGCGGCGATCCGGAAACGCGCAAGTTTACGGTGGCTTACCTCAAGAACGGCGTGCCGATCGCGTTCGACTGTGTGGGGACGATGAAGGACTACGTACAGGCAAGGAAGCTGCTGGAGAGCGGCGCAGGCAAGATCGATCCGGCGCTGCTGGCGGACCCCGAAGTGGCGCTGAAGGATTTGATCTGACGCTTTTCTTCTCCCTTCCCCTAAGGGACGGGTCTGGGATGGGGGAGCGAGGCCGCAAGGCCTCGCGTCAACGCTGGCGTCGAGCCCCCACCCCCTCCCCCCTCCCCGAGAGGAGGGGAGAACCAGTCAGCCGCGCCAGCGCCCACTCGGCCGCCTCAGCCACCACCGGATCAGGATCGGCCCTCAGAGCCTCGATCTGCGGCACAAGCGCCCGATTGCCGCTATTCCCCGCCGCATAAAGGCAGTTCCGCACAAACCGGTCGCGCCCGATGCGCTTGATCGGGGAGCCGGAAAACAGCGCCCGGAACCCCGCATCGTCCAGCGCCAGCAACTCGTCCAATCGCGGCGCGACCAGCTCGGCGCGGGGGAGGAATTCCTTCATCGCCTGCGCTTCGCTGGCGAACTTGTTCCAAGGACACACCGCCAGACAATCGTCGCAGCCATAGATGCGATTGCCGAGCCCTTCGCGCAATTCCTCCGGGACCGGGCCTTTGTGCTCGATGGTAAGGTAGGAAATGCAGCGCCGCGCATCGAGGCGGTAGGGCGCGGGGAAGGCGTTTGTAGGACAAGCGTCGAGGCAGGCGCGGCAGCTTCCGCACTGGTCGCGGTGGCCCTCGGCAGGGGTCAGCTCCAGCGTCGTGTAAATCGCCCCCAGAAACAGCCAGCTGCCATGCGTCGGGCTGACGAGGTTGGTGTGCTTGCCCTGCCACCCGATCCCCGCCGCCTCGCCCAGCGGCTTTTCCATCACCGGCGCGGTGTCGACAAACACCTTCACTTGCGCACCCGGCTCGGTCTCCACCAGCCAGCGGGCGAGCGCCTTCAGCCGCTTCTTGACCACGTCGTGATAGTCGCGGCCCTGCGCGTAAACCGAGATGCGCGCGTGGACATCAGACCCCTCCAGCGCCAGCGGATCATGCGCCGGGGCGTAGCTCATGCCGAGCGCGATGACACTGCGCGCCTCGGGCCACAGCCCCCGCGGCGAGCGGCGTTCCGCCGCGCGGGTCGCCATCCATTCCATGCTGCCGTGATGCCCCTCGCCCAGCCATTGTTCGAGCCGGGCCGAGCGCAGCGGATCTTCTCCCGCGCTCGCAAATCCGCACACCGCAAAGCCCTCGCCCAGCGCCCGCTCGGCGATCCGCGCTTCAAGGCTTGCAGGCGCGTTAACCATGCTTGGAAGGGGCTCCGTTTAATCCTGCCAGCTAACCGCGTAGGCTATGGACATGGCGGTAAGCGAACAGAGCCGGACGGGCAATGCGGGGATTGGCTTCAGCGCGATCCCCGATGATGCGCGGCCGCTGGCGATCGAGGCGCGCGGGCTGGTCAAGAGCTTTGACGGCACGCGCGCGGTGGACGGGGTGGACATCTCCGTCCCTGAAGGCGCGATCTACGGCGTGCTCGGGCCGAACGGCGCGGGCAAGACGACGACGCTGCGGATGCTGCTCGGCATTATCGATCCCGACGAAGGCGTGCGCCGTGTGTTCGGGCATGACCGCCCGCATGATATCGGCCGGTTGATCGGCTACCTGCCTGAAGAGCGCGGGCTTTACCCGTCGATGAAGTGCGTCGAGGCGATTGCCTTCATGGGCGCGCTGCGGGGCTTGCCGCTGAAGGAAGGGCGCAAGCGGGCGGTCGAACTGCTCGAACGCCACGGGCTGGGCTATGCGGCCGAGCGGCAAATCCGCCAGCTTTCCAAAGGCATGGCGCAGACCGTCCAGCTGCTCGGCACGCTGGTGCACCGCCCCCGGCTGGTGGTGCTAGACGAGCCGTTTTCCGGCCTCGACGCGATCAATCAGGGCAAGCTTGAACTGATGATCCGCGCGCTGGCGGATGACGGCGTGACGGTGATCTTTTCGACCCACGTGATCCACCATGCCGAGCGGCTGTGCGAAGGCGTGGCGATTATTGCCGGGGGCAAGGTGCCTTACGCGGGGTCTGTCGAGGCGGCACGCGACCGGATTCCGGCGCAGGTGCGGCTGGAGACGCGGGCGCGCGAAGGCGCATGGCTTGCGTTCCTGCCGCCCGAAACCCGCCGCAACGGCGATTTCTTCCAGTTTGCGCTCCCCGAAACCGGGATCGAACCGCTGCTCAAGGGGCTGATCGAGGGTGAGGCGGGGATTCTCTCGCTGTCAATCGAGCGGGCGGGCCTGCACGATGCCTTCGTCGCCATCGCGGGCGAGGCCGCCGCGCGCCAGCTTGAGGCGGATGCTGCGGAGGGCCGCGCATGAGCCTCGACCAGACCATCCGCCCGCGCCTCTCCGCGCTTGAAGCCGCCTGGGTCATCGCCCGGCGCGATTTCGTCGCGGTGCTGTTCAGCCGCGCGTTCCTGTTCTTCCTGTTGGGGCCGCTGTTCCCGGTGGTCGTCGGCGGACTTGCGGGGGCAATCGGCGGCGAAGTGCAGCGCGAGGCGGTGAGCGTCGAGATCGGCCTCGCCATGAGCCCGGATGACAACGCGGCGATGCTCGCGGCAGGCAAGCGACTCGCCCCGCAACTGGGCGGCGCGCTGCCGCGTTTGCGCGAAGTGCCCGAGGCCGCGGGCGATCCCGCCTTCGACGCGCGCGCCTTCATGGAAGCGCGGCGCGGCAATTACGCAGGCATCCTCACCGGCACGCTGGCCGCGCCCGAGCTGGTCGGCACCGAGGGGCAATTGCGCCGCTGGCAAGGGCCCGTCGGGCTGCTGGCGGGCCACGCCACGAGCGCCGAGCCGACCACCTTCCCCGACGTCGCCAGCGCAGTCGTCACGACCAGCGCGGCCGCCGAACGCTCCAGCCGCATCCAGACCGCGCAGGTCGCGCAGATGCTGCTGTTCCTGCTGACGATGCTGCTGGCGGGCATGGTGCTCAGCAACCTCGTCGAGGAGAAGGCGAACAAGATCATCGAGATCCTCGCCGCCGCGATCCCGATGGACGCGGTGTTCATGGGCAAGCTGTTCGCGATGCTGGCGGTGTCGTTTGTCGGCATCGGCGTGTGGGGGCTGGCGGCCTACGGGTTCTGGACCATCGGCAGCGACGCGATCACCGCGGCGAGCGGCTTCGACATCGCCCGCCTGCCCGCACCTGCGGTCGGCTGGCCGCTGTTTCTTGTGCTCGGCATCGTTTATTTCGCGATGGCCTATCTGCTGCTCGGCGCGCTGTTCCTCACCATCGGCGCGATGGCGAACACGGTGCGCGAGGTGCAGACCTTGTCGATGCCCGTCACGATGATGCAGCTGATGGTGTTCTTCCTTGCCGCCTATGTCATCAAGCAGCCGGGTTCCGGGCTGGAACTGGCGGCGATTGCCTTCCCGCTGTCCTCGCCCTTCGCGATGCTGGCGCGCGCCGCGATGGAGCCGGAGCTGTGGACCCACGCGCTGGCGCTGGCATGGCAGGCGCTGGCGGTGCTGGCGCTGGTCAAGGGCGGCTCGCTGCTGTTCCGCAAGCGGGTGATGAAGTCGGGCGGCGCCGGGCGCGTGCGCAAGAGCTGGTTCGCCCGTCGCAGCGCCGGAGCGGCTGAGCCGGCCGAATAGGTTCGGAATCGAAACCGTTATTGACATTGCTGTCAGTTAAGGCAGGATGCGACTCGGACCAGCGCGGCCCCGTCCCGGAGGTCGCCGGACGGGAGAGAGACATGGCTACCATCGCCCCGCCACAGCGCCCTCAGGTGCGCCGTGAACCGAGTTCCTATGACGCGCTGAAGAAGCACTTCGAAACGCATCCCGAAGAACGCCTGAAGCACACCCACCCGTGGGACGTCAGCCGCTCGGACATCTATTTCGAGGATACGTGGCAGCCGATCTTCGCCGAAATGCGCAAGGCAGGCCAACTCCACTACATCCCCGAAAGCCCGTTCGGCCCCTATTGGGCGGTGGTCGGCCACAAGGCGATCCAGCATATCGAGGCTCTGCCGGAGACTTTCTCGTCGAGTTGGGAACATGGCGGCATCACCATCCTCGAACGGCCCGATGACGAACAGCTCGCCGAAATGGGCGTCGAGCGGCGCGAGCTGCCGATGTTCATCGCGATGGACCGCCCGCAGCACACCGGCCAGCGCCGCACCGTCGCGCCCAAGTTCACGCCTTCCGCGATGACCGACATGGAGGCCGAAATCCGCGCCCGCACCGGCGAAGTGCTCGATCGCCTGCCGCGCGGTGAAGTGTTCGACTGGGTCGATACCGTCTCGATCGAGCTGACCACCGGCATGCTCGCGATCCTGTTCGGCTTTCCGTGGGAAGACCGCCGGTTGCTGACCTTCTGGTCCGACTGGGCGGGCGATACCGAACTCGCCACCGTGCGCGAACTCGACGAGACGCGCTGGGGGCTGATGCAGGAGATGGCGGCCTATTTCCAGTCGCTCTGGATCGAGCGGACGATGGACAAGGAGCCGGGCAACGACCTGATCTCCATGATGCTCCACTCCCCGGCGATGAACCAGATGCGGCCCGAGGAATTCATGGGCAATCTGGTGCTGCTGATCGTGGGCGGCAACGATACCACCCGCAACACCATGAGCGGCATCATCCACGCGCTCGACAAGTTCCCCGACCAGCGCAAGCTCTACGAGGAACAGCCCGAGCTGATCCCCAATGCCGTGCAGGAAATCCTGCGGATGCAGGTGCCGCTGGCTCATATGCGCCGCACCTGCACCGAAGATACCGAGGTGTTCGGGCAGACCATCAAGAAGGGCGACAAGGTGGTGCTGTGGTACATCAGCGCCAACCGCGACGAGGAAGTGTTCGAGAACCCCGACAAGCTCGACATCACCCGCGAAAACGCCCGTCGCCACCTCGCTTTCGGCTACGGCATCCACCGCTGCGTCGGTGCGCGTCTCGCTGAATTGCAGCTGCGCGTGCTGCTGGAGGAAATGCACAAGCGCCGGATGCGCGTGCACGTGGCGGGCGATGTCGAGCGGGTGCGGGCGAACTTCGTCCACGGCTTCCGCAAGCTCGAAGTCGAGATCACCACCTTTTGATCACGTTCTGACGGATTGAAACTTCCGGGGTGCCTCGCGCGTATATTCTTGCGAGAGACCCCGGAGGAAACGTCCCATGCGCCTGCCTGACGCCAACCGCCGCACTGTGCTGGCCGCCGCCGGAATGGCCGCGGCCATGCCGTTCGTTGCCGCCTGCGGAGCGAGCGAGGCACAGGCGAAGGCCTACCGCGTCACCAAGACCGAAGCCGAATGGCGCAAGATCCTCACCCGTGACCAGTATTACATCCTGCGCGAAGCAGGGACGGAACGCGCCTTCAGCCACCCGCTCAACAAGGAAAAGCGCAAAGGCACCTTCACCTGCGCGGGCTGCGGCAATGCGCTTTATGCCTCGGCGCACAAGTATGACAGCGGCACCGGCTGGCCCAGCTTCTGGCAGGCGATCGACAAAAGCGCGGTCGGCACCAGCACCGATTACAAGATCGGCTACCCCCGCACCGAAGTGCATTGCGCCGATTGCGGCGGGCATCTGGGGCACATCTTCGGCGACGGGCCAAAACCCACCGGCAAGCGCCATTGCATCAACGGGCTGGCGCTGAAATTCGTCGCGGCGTGAGGGCCTAGCCCTCCAGCAGCGCCGGAGCCTGAAGCCGCGCCGCCAGCCGGGCAAAATCGCCGAGCGTGAAGGTGTCATCAAACACCACCCCGTAATGCTTGCCCCGCCGCCAGCGCACCTTAGCGCGCACCTCGCGCAAGCTGCCGACAAGGTCCGGCGCCGCGATCCGCACCGCCTGGTCAATCGCCAGCAACGCGTCGCATTCAATCCGCGCGCCCTGCTGGGAGAGGTTCTCCACCACCGCTTCGCAGGCCAGCGCCAGGGTGCTGACCCGCACCGGGAAACACAGCCCGAGCCTGAGGCCGCGCTTGGGATAATCGCCGGATTCGTTGATCAGCTGCGCCACATCGACCGGCTGGGCAAAGGCGAAACCGGCCTCGTTGGCGCGGTTCCAGACACGCGCGATCTGGTAGATTGCGCCTGCGGGCATGTGCAGCTCGAATTCCTGGCAACTTGGCAGTGCGTGGAACAGGCGCACGCTGACGCCCGTTTCCGAAACGTCGCGGATCACGCAGACGAATTCGCCCTGCGCCGAAACCAGCTTGGCGGCACGGATCAACAGCGTGAAACGCGGCGCGACGCGCTGTTCCGCGCCTGCCGGTTCCGGCTCGTTATCCAGCCGTGCGAAATTCGCAGCCTTGTCCATGCCTGTGTCGCCCTGCGCGCGGCGCCGCATCCCGGGAGGAGAGATGCAACGGGGCGCGTGTGTCCCATGCTTGATGCAAGTCAGTAAGTGCAACTGGTTAAGCCGGAGATAATGGGCCGCTCACCATTATGAGAAGGGCAGCGCGGGTCCGGCGCTTCGTACGGGCGGCGGGACTCGAACCCGCACGAGCAAAGCTCAGGGGATTTTAAGTCCCCGGCGTCTACCATTCCGCCACGCCCGCAACATCGCGGCCCTTGCCACAGGTTGGCGGGTGAAAGCCAGAGCCATACGGCACGGCAATTCGGCTCACACGGGCAAGCAGCCCGCGCGCCAAAAATGTTTCACGTGAAACATTCGGCGAACATCACGCACCCGCGCCGCAGCGCAGGGCACCTCAACCTTCGTTGAGGCGCTCGCGGATTTCCTTGCCGGCCTTGAAATAGGGCACGCGCTTGGCGGGCACCTTGACCGTTTCGCCGGTGCGCGGGTTGCGGCCGCTGCGGGCCTCGCGCTCGCGGGTGGAGAAAGCGCCGAAGCCGCGCAGTTCGACCCGGCCACCTTCGGCCAGACGCTGGGCGATTTCGTCGAAGAAGATATCCACCACCTGCTCGATTTCCTCGGCACGCAGTTCGGGATTGTCCTTGTGGAGTTCTTGCAGCAACTCGGATCTGATCATGGCGATCTCCCGGCGCTTGAGAGTGGCTTGCGCTACCCGTCACGCCGCTGGCGGGTTGGCCCCGCGGTTTCCTGTTATCGCCTCCGACCCGTGAGGCGCCCCCCTTTAGACGCAGCAGCCTACGCTATTCAATCCCGTAGCCTGCTTACCTTAACAGGTTGTCAGAAATTGGTTTCAAGCGCAACGACTACAAGTGTCGGTGCGCACTTTTATCAGGTCAAAACCGCCAGATCGGCCGGATCGAGGCCGAGGCGTGCCATGCGGGCGCGGATCTCGGGCCATTCCTCGCGCAGGAAAGCCTCGCGCTCGGCCGCGCGCAGGCGCTCCGCCGCGCCGCGCACAACATACATGCCGACTCCGCGCTGGACTTCAACCAGCCCGTCGTTCTGGAACTGCTGGTAGGCCTTGGCGACGGTGAGCGGGTTCGCCCCCTGCTCCGCCGCAAGCGCCCGCACCGAAGGCAGCATCGCGCCTTCAGGATAGTCCCCGTCGATAATCGCCGCCGCGATCTGATCGCGCAGCTTGAGATAGACGGGCCGGTTGGGATTCGGGCGGCTGGGGCTCATGGCATGGGGTGTCCCTGGGAAGGTGCATCAGTGCCATAATACAGCCATGCGGTCAATTTATTTGCGTGCCCGCCTCCGCGGGCACGTCCTCGGTGCGGTTCCTCCGCTTCGCTCCGGGCACCTGCGGCTCGCGCGCGTGCGCTCGCGGCCCGTCCGTTGGCGGGCCGAGGCTCTGCACCGCTTTCGCATCGCCAGACACGGCATTCCGTTACCCGCGCACGCAACAAAAGCTTCACACACGCGCCAGAGGCGCTAGGGTGCGCCGCCATGGGAGCGCGCCGGAGAGAGGCGCGCATTAGGGATATCCGTTTACATGGCCACTGCTGAGCTTCCGCACGGGGACAGCGCCGGGACTTTCCTCGGCCACCCCAAGGGTCTGTTCGTCCTGTTCTTTGCCGAGATGTGGGAGCGTTTCTCCTACTACGGCATGCGGGCGCTGCTGATCTTCTACCTCACCAAACACTGGCTGTTCTCCGACAGTCAGGCCGGCGTGATCTACGGCGCCTATACCGCGCTGGTTTACATCACCCCGGTGCTGGGCGGCTATCTGGCCGACAAGTATCTCGGGCAGCGCAAGGCCGTCACCTACGGCGCGGTGCTGCTGACCTTCGGCCACGTGTTGATGGGCTTTGAAGGCAATGGCGGACAGGATGCGTCGGCGCTGAACGTCTTCTGGCTGGCATTGGCCTTCATCATCGTCGGCTCGGGCTTTCTCAAGGCGAACATCTCGGTGATCGTCGGCCAGCTTTACCAGCGCACCGATGTGCGGCGCGACGGGGCCTACACGATCTTCTACATGGGGATTAACCTCGGCGCGGCGATCGGCTCGCTGCTGTGCGGCTACCTCGGCGAGACCTATGGCTGGTCCTATGGCTTCGGCGCGGCGGGCGTGGGCATGCTGCTCGGCCTGATCGTGTTCACCGTGTTCAAGCCGCTGCTGCTGGGCCGGGGCGAGCCGCCCAAGCCGCTCGGCAAGGGGCTGGAATGGAGCCTCTATGCTGTCGGCATCGCGGCTGTCGGCGCGTGCTGGTGGATGGTGCAGAACCAGTCGGTGGTTGGCGTGCTGCTCGGCCTGTCGGGCGCGCTGCTGGTCGGCTACGTGCTGTTCACTGCGGTCGTGAAGCTGCCCGCGGAAGACCGTGACCGGATCTTCGCGGCGATGTTCCTGATCATCGGCTCGATCCTGTTCTGGGCGCTGTTCGAACAGGCCGGCTCTTCGCTCAACCTCTACACCGATCGCTATGTCGATCGTGCAGGCGTGCCGGCTTCGGTGTTCCAGTCGATCAACGCGATCTACATCGTGCTGCTGGCCCCGTTGTTCGCGACGCTGTGGACGTGGCTGGGGCGCAAGGGGCTGGAGCCTTCGGCACCGGCCAAGTTCGGTCTGGCGCTGATGCAACTGGGTGCGGGCTTCCTGGTGCTGGTCGCGGGCGCGGCCACCGGTGATCTCACCCCGGTGCTGTTCATCTTCCTCATCTACCTGCTCCACACCACCGGCGAGCTGTGCCTCAGCCCCGTGGGCCTGTCGGCGATGAACCGTCTGGCGCCTGCGCACATGGCCTCGCTGATCATGGGCACGTGGTTCTTCGCTTCGGCCACCGGCAATTTCGTCGCCGGTCTGATTGCGGCGGCGACGGGTTCGGAAGCGGCCTCGGGCGAGGGCGCGGGCAAGGATGTGGTGCTGGGCGTCTACAGCCAGATCGGCTGGATCGCGATTGCGGTCGGCGTCGGCGTGCTGGTGATCAGCCCGCTGATCAAGAAGCTGATGCACCTCGACACGCTCAAGGACGATGCTCCGGCAGAAGCGTAATCCGCCACTGTCGCATTAATCGACAGGCGGCATGGACAAACCTCGCGTTTTCCGTTCCAACGACAGGATCGGAATAACGCGAGGTTTTAATGTTCGCAGATAAGACAATGCGCGCCCGCTCGGGGGCGTTTGCCATGCTGGTCAGCGCGCTGGCGCTGGCCGCCACCGCTACCTTCGCCCCGGCTGTCGCTGACGCCAAGGAGCGCGACAAGGACCGCAAGAAGGGCAAGGACGAGGAAGTCTCGGCCCCCGCCTTCGCCGCCACCAAGGCGGGCGATCCGGTGTTCGCCAGCACCTACAAGCCGTTCCCCAACATCGCCACCGCGATCCGCGGCGCGACCGTGTTCGACGGCAAGGGCAACCGCATCGACAACGGCGTCGTCTTCATGTCCGGCGGCAAGATCGTCTCGGTCGGCGGGCCGGACACGCCGATCCCGGCCGACATTGCGGTGTTCGACGGCACCGGCAAGTTCATCACCCCCGGCATTATCGACATTCACTCGCACCTCGGCGACTACCCCTCGCCCGGGGTTGACGCGCATTCCGACGGGAACGAGGCGACTTCGCCCACCACGCCCGAAGTCTGGGCGGAACACTCGGTGTGGCCGCAAGACCCGGGCTTCAGCCGCGCGCTCGCCAATGGCGGGGTGACGGCGCTGCAAATCCTGCCCGGCTCGGCCAACCTGATGGGCGGGCGTTCGGTGACGCTCAAGAACGTCCCTGCGCGCACCACGCAGCAGATGAAGTTCCCCGGCGCGCCCTATGGCTTCAAGATGGCCTGCGGCGAAAACCCCAAGCGGGTCTATGGCAGCCGCGGGCGGATGCCTTCGACCCGCATGGGCAACATCGCCGTCAACCGCGAAACGTGGCTCGGCGCGATCGACTATGCCAACAACGAAGATGCCAAGCGCGATCTCGCCAAGGAGACGCTGGTGGGCGTGCTGAAGGGCGAAATCCTCGTCCACAACCACTGCTACCGCGCCGACGAAATGGCGCTGGTGATGGATATGGCCAAGGAGATGGGCTACCGCGTCAGCGCCTTCCACCACGCGGTCGAAGCCTACAAGATCGGCGATCTGCTGCGTGAAAACGACGTGTGCAGCGCGATCTGGGCCGATTGGTACGGCTTCAAGATGGAAAGCTATGACGGCATCCTCGAAAACGCGGCGTTCTTGCAGCGCGAGGGCGCCTGCGTGGTGATCCACTCGGACGACCAGAACGATATCCAGCGTCTCAATCAGGAAGCGGCCAAGGCACGCGCGGCGGGCCTCAGGATGGGGATCGACATTTCCGAAGGCACCGCGATCCAGTGGATCACCTACAACGCCGCCAAGGCGATGGGGATCGAGCAGATGACCGGCAGCCTCGAAGAAGGCAAGATGGCCGATGTGGTGCTGTGGAACGGCAACCCGCTCTCGGTCTATTCGCGGCCCGAGAAGGTGTGGGTCGACGGCGCGCTGCTGTTCGACGCCAATGACCCCAAGCGGCGACCGGTGAGCGACTTCGAGCTTGGCCAGCCCGGCGAAGGAGATGTGAAGTGAAGCGTCTCCTCGCACTTGGCCTGAGCGGCCTCGCCCTTGCCGCCGCCGCGCCCGCACTGGCGCAGGATGTCACCATCACCAACGCCCGCCTCGTGATCGGCGACGGTTCCGAGCCGATCGAGGGCGGCACTGTGGTCGTGAAGGGCGGCAGCGTAGTCTATGCCGGTCCGGCAGGCGGCGCGGGCAGCGCGGTGACTGGGGGCGGCACTGCGGTCGACGCGGGCGGAGCATGGGTCACCCCCGGCCTGTTCGCCACCGTCACCACGCTCGGCCTCGCCGATGTGTCGGCGGTGGGCGAATCGAACGATATCACTGCGAACGGCTCGCCGTTCAGCGCGGCATTGGATGCCTCGTCGTCGATCAACCCGACTTCGCAGCACATCCTCGTGCACCGCGCCGCCGGGATCACCCGCGCGGCGACCAGCACGCTGCCCGCAGGCTCGATCTTTGCCGGGCAGGGCGCGATTATCGACCTTGATGGCGATACCAAGCCGGTGATGCAGGCCCGGGCCTTCCAGATGATCGCCCTCGGCGAAGGCGGGGCGCAGCGCGCTGGCGGCAGCCGAGTGGCCGCGCACGTGCTGCTGCGCGCGGCCTTGCGCGAAGCACAGGCGCTGGTCGGCAAGGTCGGCACGCCGCAGACCACCGAGATCGGCAAGGATGACGAAGTGCTCCTCAGCCGCTTCGATGCCGAGGCACTGGTGCCGGTGGTGACGGGGCAGCAGAAGCTCTACATCGCGGTCGAGCGCGCCGCCGATATCCGCGCCGTGCTGGCGCTGAAGGCGGAGTATCCCAAGCTGAATATCGTGCTGGTCGGCGCGACCGAGGGCTGGCTGGTGGCGAATGAAATCGCCGCCGCGGGCATTCCGGTGATCGCCAATGGCTTGATCGACCTGCCCGAAACCTTCGAGCAATTGGGCGCGACCCAGTCCAACGCCGGACGCCTTGCGCAGGCAGGCGTGAAGGTCGCGATCAACGCTGCGACCTTGCAGGATCCGCGCCGCTTGCAGCAGGTGGCAGGCAACCTCGTCGCGCTCAATCGCGTGCCGGGGGCGGCGGGCATGGCGTGGGGCAAGGCCTTCGCCGCGATCAGCTCTGTCCCCGCCGACATCAGCGGTATGGGCGGCAAGGCGGGCGTGCTGAAGGCAGGCGCGCTGGGCGATGTGGTGCTGTGGGACGGCGATCCGCTGGAAGTCGGCTCGGTGCCGACCAAGGTGTTCATCGGCGGCATCGAACAGAGCCTCGACAACCACCAGAGCCGCCTGCGGGAGCGTTACCGCGATCTCGACGAAAGCGATCTGCCCAAGGCCTACGACTGGTAATGACGCCGATGAGAACGATGTTCGCCGCCGCAGCACTTGCGGCTTCGCTGATGCTTGGCCTCGCCCCGGCCACGGCGCAGGACGCCGCGCCTGCGCCTGAATCCGATGCGCAAAACCCCGCGTGGCACGCGCAGCAGCAGCTCTATCTGCTCGGGCTGACGGCGGAAGATGGCTGGCACTTCGAAGAAGGCGGCGTGCGCTGGCGCTGGGTGAAATACCTCGCGTCGGACAGGAAGCCCAAGGTCTCGGACATGATCACCGTCCATTATGAAGGGCGGCTGCTCGACGGGACGGTGTTCGACAGCTCCTATGCCCGCGGCGAGCCTGCCACCTTCCCGCTTGGCCGGTTGGTCAAAGGCTGGCAACGCGCCATCCCGCAGATGGGCGTGGGCGAAACCATCGAAATCGCGATCCCCGCCGACATGGCCTAAGGGCCGGTCGGGCGGGGTCCGATTCCGGGCAATGCGACGCTGGTTTTCAAGGTGGAACTGATCGCGATCGGGGGCTAGGTTCGGCCCCCGAACAAGGCCCGCAACAAGGGGGGGCGAACATGGACGCTGCTATCGGAAATCTCGTCGCGGCGAATGTCGCCTTTGTCGGCACGCATTTCGCGATGTCACATCCCTTGCGCGCACCTCTGGTCGCCAAGCTGGGGGCGGGCGGCTTCACCGGGGCCTACACGCTCGTCAGCTTTGCGACGCTGGGCTGGGTGGCGTTCGCCTTCAAGGCCGCTCCGGGCGCTGATCTGGGCGGCTCGGGCGAGGCGGGATGGATCATCGCCACGCTGCTGACATGGCCCGCGATGGTTCTGCTGGCAGGCTCGCTGGTCGGCAATCCGGCGCTCCCCACCCCGATGGCCGAAGCGCAGGCCCGCGCCGCGCCCAAGGGCGTGTTCAAGGTCACCCGTCACCCGATGATGTGGGGGATCGGACTGTGGGCGCTCTCGCACATGGCGCTCATGTGGAGCACCCGCACGATGGTGACGGCGCTGGCGATGGGCATTCTCGCGCTGGTGGGCGCAAAGTTTCAGGACGCCAAGAAGGAAGTCCTGATGGGCGCGGCTTGGGCCGAGTGGGAGCGCAAGACCTCCTACTGGCCGCAGCTTCACAAGCTGTTGACGGTCGGCGCGATGCCGCTGGTGGCAGGCACAGTGCTGTGGCTGGCGGGCAGCTGGCTGCACCTGTGGCAGGCGGGCATTCCCGCCGGCGTGTGGAAGTGGGTGGGCTAGCTACTCGCCCTTGAACACTGCGGCACGCTTCTCGATCAGCGCGGCGATGCCTTCGGCGTGATCGGCGGTGGTGTGCATCATCGCCTGCGTGTTGGCCGCCATCTCCAGCGCCGTGTCATAGCTGACCTGCTGCCCTTGCCGCAGCAGGTTCTTGGTGTGGCGCAGCGAATGCGGGGGGAGCAGCGCAATCCTGGCCGCCAGCACGCGGGCTTCGTCCATCAACGCCTCCGGAGCGACCACGCGGCTGACGAGGCCCCAGTCCTTGGCGGTCGCCGCGTCGATCACATCGCCGGTGTAGAACAGCTCCGCTGCGCGGCTCATCCCGATCACGCGGGGCAAAATCCACGTCCCGCCATCGCCGGGGATGATCCCGAGCTTGAGGAACGTCACCCCGAACTTCGCGCTCTCCGAAGCGATGCGGATATCGGCAAGGCAGGCGACATCGCAGCCCAACCCGATGGCAGGGCCATTGACCGCCGCGATCACCGGCACGCGCAAGCCATACAGGGCGCGCAGCATCTGGTGGATATTGTCGCGATAGCCGTCGGAAATGGCGGGCGTGGTGCCGCCGAAGGTGCCGGTCTTGTCGCGCATCGCCTTGACGTCGCCGCCCGCGCTGAACGCCCGCCCGGCACCGGTCAGGATAACCACCCGGCAGTCCATGTCGCGGTTTATCGCATTGGCGACACTGGCGAACGCGTCCCCGTCGCCCGGCGCGCCCAAGGGGTTCATGGACTCGGCCCGGTCGATCGTGAGGATGGTGACGGGGCCTTCGCGGGTGATCTGGAGCAGCGACATCGGGGCCTTGGCCTTGTATGGTTGGCAGGTTCAGGCTGCGTATAGGGTCGGGGGGCCAACGAGGGAACAAAGGAATGCCATGCCCCACCTTGCGCTTTTGACAGTCTCGCAGCCGCTGTTCGGTGCCGCGCTCGCGGTGGCCGAGCCGCCGGTGGCCGCCACGCCGCCCGAGCCGGTGGCCGCGGTGGCATGGTCGCTGCAAGAAGCGCCCCCCGCTGACGAACAGGCTCCGCCCGAAGAAGAAGTGAACGAGATCGTGGTAGAGGGCGACTATGGCCCGCCAGCAGGCGATCCGGCGGAAAAGCTCAATGCCGAGACCTATCGCCTGACGCAGGCAGTCGACGATGCGGTGATCGAGCCGGTCGCCTATGCCTATCGCGACGGGCTGCCCGAACCGATCCGCGACGGGCTGGGCAATGTCGTCAAGAACCTCGGCGAGCCGAGCAATGCGCTGAATTTCCTGTTGCAAGGCAAGGTCGGCAAGGCGTTCGGCAGCCTCGGGCGGCTGGCGATCAATTCGACGCTGGGGCTGGGCGGGTTGATCGACGTGGCGGGCAAGCCGGGGATCGGCCTGCCCTATCGCCGCAACGGCTTTGCCAACACGCTGGGCTATTACGGCGTCGGCCCGGGCGCCTATCTCTACCTGCCGGTGACGGGCGCAACCACGGTGCGCGATCTGGTCGGCAGCACATTGGATCAGGCGCTGCTGCCTTTCGCCATCGGCAAGCCCTTCAACCAGCCCGAATATGCGGTGACCTATTTCGTGGTGAACGGGCTGGACCAGCGGCTCGAACTCGATGCCGAACTGGCGGAGATTTCAGCTTCGGACGATCCCTATGCGATGCGGCGCGACACCTATCTCGCCAAGCGCAAACGCGAGATCGCGGCGCTGAAGGGCGAGGTGGTGGAGGAGGAGGCTCCCCCCGCAGAGCCCGAGGCCGCCGACCCTGATGCCCCGCCGCTGTCACTGGTGGAACAAGTGCAACTGACCGCCCGGGCAATCCCCGCGACACGCTGAACCTGCGTCCCCCCTCCCATCGGGGAGGGGGTGGGGGCTCTGCCCTATCGAGCGTGGAACCCCCATCCTCGGCCCTTCCCCAACGGGAAGGGAGAAGTGGGGTCAGGGCCGACCTGGCAGATCGGGCCAACGGGCAAAGTTGCCGACCGTGAGCGGCCAACCTTCAGACCCGTCGGCTTACGCCCGCACTTCCTCGATTTCGACGCCTGCGCTGTTGTGCTTCAGCGCCGTCAGCACCGTCTCGACGATGTGCGGGGCGTTGAGGCGGGCCTCGTCGTATTGCTTCATAGGATCATCCTGATCCTGGAAGATGTCGGGCAGGCGCATGGTGCGAACCTTCAGGCCCGCATCGGTCAGCCCTTCGTCCGAAGCGAAGGTCAGCACGTGCGCGCCGAGACCGCCGATCGCGCCTTCCTCGATGGTGACGACCACCTCGTGGGTGCGCATCAGGCGGGCGATCAGCGCCTCGTCCAATGGCTTGGCAAAGCGCATGTCGGCGACCGTGGTCGAAAGCCCCTTGGCCTCCAGCTGGTCAGCCGCCTTGAGCGCTTCCGGCAGACGCGCGCCGAGCGACAGAATCGCGACCTTGGTGCCTTCACGCACCAGCCGGCCCTTGCCGATTTCGAGCTTCTGCGGAACGTCCGGCAGCGGCACGCCGGTGCCCGCGCCGCGCGGATAGCGGAAGGCAATCGGGCCGTCGTCATATTCGGCCGCCGTGTAGGTCATGTGCACCAGCTCTGCCTCATCCGAAGCAGCCATGACGACCATGTTGGGCAGCGTGGCGAGATAGGTAATGTCGAAGCTGCCCGCATGGGTCGCTCCGTCAGCCCCCACCAGCCCCGCGCGGTCGATGGCGAAGCGCACGGGCAGGTTCTGGATGCACACATCGTGCACCACCTGATCGTAAGCGCGCTGGAGGAAGGTGGAGTAAATCGCCGCGAAGGGCCGCATCCCTTCAGCCGCCATCCCGGCAGCGAACGTCACCGCGTGCTGTTCGGCAATGCCGACATCGAAGCTGCGGCTGGGGTGCGCCTTGGCGAACTTGTCGACCCCGGTGCCCGAAGGCATCGCGGCGGTGATCGCACAGATGCGCGGATCATCATTGGCAAGCTTGGCCAGCGTTTCGCCGAACACGTCCTGATAGGCGGGCGCGCTCGGCGCGCTCTTGGCCTTTTCGCCGGTGATGACGTTGAACTTGGGCACGCCGTGATACTTGTCGGCGGAGTTTTCGGCCGGGGCATAGCCCTTGCCCTTCTCGGTCACGACATGGATCAGCACCGGGCCTTCGGAGGTGTCGCGCACATTCTCCAGCACCGGCAGCAGGTGATCGAGATTGTGCCCGTCAATCGGGCCGACGTAGTAGAAGCCCAGTTCCTCGAACAGCGTCCCGCCGGTCACCATGCCGCGGGTGAATTCCTCGGCCTTGCCAATCGCATCGTGAAGACGGCGGCTCATCTTCTGGATTGTCCGGCTCGCGAGGCTGCGGATGCCGAGATATTCGGAAGACGACACCATCCGCGCGAGATAGGCCGAAAGCCCGCCCACCGGGGGCGCAATCGACATGTCGTTATCGTTGAGGATCACGATCAGCCGGTTGCCCGCCTGCGCGGCGTTGTTCATCGCCTCGTAGGCCATCCCTGCGCTCATCGAGCCATCGCCGATCACGGCAATGCCGCGCCCCGGACGGTTCTGGAGCTTGTTGGCAATCGCAAAGCCGAGCGCTGCCGAAATCGAGGTCGACGAGTGCGCCGCGCCGAAGGGATCGTATTCGCTCTCCGACCGCTTGGTGAAGCCGCTGAGGCCGCCGCCCTGACGCAGGGTGCGGATCCGGTCACGCCGTCCGGTGATGATCTTGTGGGGATAGCACTGGTGCCCCACGTCCCAGACCAGCTTGTCCTCGGGCGTGTTGAAAACATAGTGGATGGCGACGGTCAGTTCGACCACGCCCAGCCCCGATCCCAGATGCCCGCCCGAAGTGCTGACCGCGTCGATCATCTCGGCGCGAAGTTCGTCGGCAAGCTGGCGCAGCTGTTCGGGCTTGAGGCGGCGGAGATCGTCAGGCGTGTCAACCTGATCGAGCAGCGGAGTGTAAGGCGGTTGATTCATCCGGCCAGCTTTACACATTGTAAACGGGCCTGTCGATGAAGGTTGATTGCAATCAATGACAGGGTTTGCTTGTCGACCTTGCCGAGGACCGTTGCCCTGTGCAGGCGGCTCGGCACCACGCGATTGAGGGCGGCACTGTGGGCGGCGGGCTTGCCACCGGCATTTTAGCTTGTCGGCCTTGCCGAGGACCGTTGCACTATGCGGACGGCTTGGCACCACGCGATTGAGGGCGGCACTGTGGGCGGCGGGCTTGCCACCGGCAAGGGGGTGGCGCGCTCCTACGGTGCCAACCGGCTCAGGCGCAGGTCTTGCACAGCCCCCGGATCTCAAGCACCGGACGGGTCGCCTTGAAGCCGCGCCCGGCGGCGATGGCGCGGACGGCGTGGCTCACCTCCTCGTCATCGACATGGGCCGCCTCGCCGCATTCGTCGCACACCAGGAAAATGCAGTCATGCGCGCAGCCCGGGTGGGTGTTGGCGAGATAGGCGTTGGCGCTCTCCACCCGCATCGCGAGGTTGTTGGCCACGAACACATCGAGGATGCGATAGACCGAGTTGGGCGCGACCCGCTTGCCGCGCGCAGCCGAAAGGTTGTCGGCGATGTCATAGGCCGAAACCGGACGCTCGTGCCGGGCAAGCTCGCCGAACACGGCTTCGCGCATCGAGGTCCATTGCTCGCCCGCGGCAACCAGTGCGCGGGCGGCTTCGGCGACCAGATCGGCGCCGTGGTGTTCATTGTGGCTGTGTGCGTGCTGTCCCATACCTGCGAATATAATCGCAGGCGCGGGCTTCGCAAAGACCGGTTTTGGCAGGACTTACCCCGCGTCCCGCAGAAAGCTGGTGCGGTAGAGCGTCGGGAACATCACCTTCAATGCCGCCACCTTGGGCGCGTCCCAGCGGACGATGTAACCGTGGCGCGGATTGTTTGCCATGAAGTCCTGATGATAGCCTTCCGCCGGATAGAACGCGCGATAGGTCTCGATCCGGGTGACGATCGGCTTGGCCCACAGCCCCGACTTGCCGAGCTGGGCAAGATAGGCCTTGGCAACCGCGGCCTGCTCGGCATTCATCGGCACGATGGCGCTGCGGTAATGGCTGCCGACATCCGGCCCCTGCCGGTTCTTGAGCGTCGGATCGGCCACCACCGAGAAGAATATCCGCAGCAATTGGTCATACCGCACCACCGCCGGATCATAGGTGATCTTCACGGATTCGGCATGGGCCGTGCCGCCAGCGACGATAGTGTCATACTTGGCGGTCGCCGCGGAGCCGCCGTGGAAGCCCGAGACGGCGGAGGTGACGCCCTTCACATGGCTGAACACGCCCTCGACACCCCAGAAACACCCGCCCGCGAAGATCGCGGTCTTGAGGCCGGGCTTTTCCTTGGCGACACGGGTGGCGGCGGGCGCGTCGACCGGTTCCTCGGCCGCGATGGCAGGGCCGGCGCAGGCCGATAGCCCCAGCGAACCAGCCAGCAGCAGCGCCGCGAGCCGCTTCACCGCGCGGCCTCTTGCGGGGCGATCACGAACTCGGGCGCAGGCTCGGGCGCCTTGTGCAGCGGCGCGGCGAGCGCGGGCGAGGCGATCTGGTCGCTAAAGCTTTCGGCATTGGCCCCCGCCACCAGCAACGCGCCGAGCAGGAAGCCGATCGAGAAATTGCGGACGAGATCGGAGGAGAAGGGGCGCATCGGGGAACTCGTGATTCGTGTTATGTGTCTGTCTGACCGCGCCATGCCCGAGGGCGAATTGCTTGCGGATGAACGCGCGGATCAGGGGACGTTTGGTTTCGAGAAGTTACGCGCCGGAGGGGAAATGGTTGCAGGCGGGACCAAAAGGACAGCCCGCCCCTCTACCATCCCTTCGACAGTCTCAGGCCAGGCCTTGCGGATGGTCCCTCCTTCGTCCTGCTCAGGACAGGCTTCCCCGTGCCGGGGAGGCCAAACGGGCCGAAGGCCCGCGAGCGCACGGTGCGAGCCGCAGCTGCTCCGTAGCGAAGCGAAGGAAACGCAGCGAGGACGAAGGGGCGGAGGCCCCTTCGCAAAACAAATCAGTGCCTAAAGTGCCGCATCCCGGTGAACACCATCGCGAGACCGGCTTCGTCGGCAGCGGCGATCACTTCGTCGTCGCGGATCGAGCCGCCCGGCTGGATCACCGCGGTCGCGCCCGCCTCGGCAGCGGCCAGCAGGCCGTCGGCGAAGGGGAAGAACGCATCCGAGGCGACTGCGCTACCCACAGTGCGCGGGGCGGGCCAACCATAGGTTTCGGCCGCTTCCTTCGCTTTGATCGCGGCAATGCGCGCCGAATCGCGGCGGTTCATCTGGCCTGCGCCGATCCCTGCGGTCGCGCCGTCCTTGGCGTAAACAATGGCGTTGGACTTCACGTGGCGCGCCACGGTCCAGGCGAACAGGCAGTCCTTCAACTCCTGTTCGGTCGGCGCGCGCTTGGTGACGACCTTGAGGTCATTCGGCCCGATTGCGCCGTTGTCGCGCGACTGGATCAGCACGCCCCCGGCGATGGTCTTGAGCGCCAACCCGGCGCGCCGCGGATCAGGCAGCGCGCCACATTCGAGCAGGCGCAGGTTCTTCTTCTTGGCAAAGATCTCGCGCGCCTCGGCGGAGACGGAGGGCGCAATCACGACTTCGGTGAAGATCGCGCTGATCGCCTCGGCAGTCGCGGCGTCGAGTTCCGTGTTGACCGCGACAATCCCGCCGAACGCCGAGACAGAATCGCACGCCAGCGCCGCTTCCCATGCCGACAGCAGCGAAGGCCCTTGCGCCACACCGCAAGGGTTCGCGTGCTTGACGATCACCACCGCCGGTTCCTGCCCGGCAAACTCCGCTGCAAGTTCCAGCGCGGCGTCGGCATCGTTCAAGTTGTTGTAGCTGAGCTCCTTGCCCTGCAACTGGTCCGCCTGCGGAACGCCAGCCGTGCCAGCCACCTGCGGCACGTAGATCGCCGCCGACTGGTGCGGGTTCTCGCCATAGCGCAGAGTGTCGGCGCGCTTGAGGGCGATGGGCAGGGTGTCGGGGAAGGGCGTCGTCTCGCCCTCGGGGTCGGCGAAGGCGAACCAGCTGGCAATCGCCGAATCATAGGCGGCGGTGCGGGCATAGGCCTTGCCTGCCATGCGGGTGCGGAAGGCCTGCGTGGTCGCGCCAGCATTCGCATCCATCTCCGCGATCAGCGTCGCGTAGTCGGCGGGATCGGTGAGGATCGTCACAAATCCGTGGTTCTTCGCCGCCGAACGCACCATGCTCGGCCCGCCGATGTCGATGTTTTCAATCACTTCCTCGCGCGAGGCACCCTTGGCCACGGTCGCCTCGAACGGGTAGAGGTTGACCACCACCAGATCGATCGCGCCGATCCCGTGCGCCTCCATTGCCGCGACGTGCTCGGGATTGTCGCGCAGGGCGAGCAGCCCGCCGTGGACCGTCGGGTGCAGGGTCTTGACCCGCCCGTCCATCATCTCGGGAAAGCCGGTGAGTTCCGACACGTCCTTCACGGTCAGCCCCGCATCGCGCAGCGCCTTCGCCGTGCCGCCGGTGCTGACCAGTTCCACGCCGCGCTCGGCCAGTGCCGCGCCCAGTTCAGCCAAACCGCTTTTGTCGGACACTGACAGCAGTACCCGGGTGATCGCCGTGTTGCTCATCGGGGAAGAACCTATCCTGTTTTCTTCAGCAGCCAGGAGAATTGTCCCCCGCTGCGCAATGCCAGTCCCTCGATCACCAGCTGTTCGGTGGCGTGCGGGCGGCCTTCGCCGTCGACCCACAGGCTGTCCTCGGCAGACAGGGTGATCTCGCCGGCGCCCGCCCTATCCCCGCCGAGCCGGAATTGCCAGAGCCGACCGTCGGGCAGCAGCAGGCTTGCCCCGCGCTTGTCGCCCGAAAGCTGCACCTCGACCCCGCGCCCGAGATGGAAGCGGATCGCAAAACCGATCTTGCCGCGCTTGCCCTTGTTCGAGGTAGGGACGAGAATATCCTCGCCCGCCAGTTCCGTGCCGTCGCCCGAAAGGGTGAGGATGCGCTGGTGGGTAAGGCCGAAACGCGCGGCATAGCCGTCATGCGCAGCCTCGATCCGGGTCGCCTCTCGGCCGCGTCCGGCAACCATGCGGCGTTCAAGCTCGACCGTCTCGACCCCCTTGCCAAGCTGGCCGTTTAGCAGCACCGCAGTGGAATTGGCATTGTCGAGCACCAGCGTCGAGAACGCGGCGGTCGCCCGCAGGCCCTGCCCGATGCGCGCCGGCACCTGCCCGCCCGCCAGCGCCGCGCCGCCGCAATTGACGATCACCCGCGCGGGGCCGTCGGACAATTCGAACGCCAGCGTCGAGGCACATCCGGTGCGGACATGGCGCGCGCGCGGCGGCGGGGCGGAGTCGAACTGCACCAGCGTGTCGCCCGCCTTGATGCGCTGATAGCCCCAGCCCTGCACCGCCGTCAGCGGACGGGTCCGCACGCCCGAGGCCTCGATTACGGCATTGACGCGGTCCGCCGGGATCGCCGCCTGCCCTTGCCAGTTGCCCAGCGCCCCGTCGCCATGCCGCAGCGCCAGCAAGGGCGGCACCAGCAATTCGCGCATGACGGCGAGTGCGGGCGGCGGAGTGACTTCGGCCGCCTCGTAACAGGCGATCAGATCGGTCAGCAGGCGGATCGCATCGAGCTGCACCGCGGGGCAGCGCGACAGCACGCCGCCATCCTCGCCCACCATATCGCCCAGCGCCTTCACCAGCCCCGCCTCGCCATGCAGCCGCCGGGGCTTGCCATGCGGGAGCAGCAGTCCTGCCGCCACGACGCCCGCCCAGCCCGCGACCTGCGCGAAGCCCGCGCCTTCGCGGCCAGCGCGCTTGTCGAGCCAGCTGGCGGTTTCGGAAATGGCGGCGAGCATCTTCGATTTCAGGCTCTTGTCATGCCCGCCCAGCACCAGCGGCGCGTGGACCAGCCATGCCACCAGCCTCAGCCCTGCGTGCTCCACCTCCCACGCCGGCCCCTTGCCGGGCTCGCGGTGCGCGTAGAGCCACATCGTGGTGATGCGCTCGGCCACCGGCGTCGCCTCGGCTCGCGGGGCGGCGGCGGCGAGATCGGCCAACCAGCTGAAGCTATGCAGCACCCGCTCCATCGCAGGGGCGGGACGAGCGGAACCGGCAAAGTCGAGGCCGGAAATCGGCAGGCGCACGCCGTGGACAAGGAAATGCCCGGCGCGCAGTGCGGTGCCCGCGGCACGATCGCCGCGATTGGGGCTCTCGACCGTAGCCAGCACCCGCAACGGCTGCGGACGGCGGAACGGCTGGCTGAGCGCATGGCCGGGAATGCCCATGCGATAGGCCAGCCGGATCAGCGTCTCACCCGGGCCGGAGGGCGCGGCGATGACATCGCTCAACGCCAGCGCGCGGCCGGTTTCGCCGGGCGGCGGCGGCGCGGGGGCCGGGGCGGCCTGCCGTTCGGCCTGTTCGGCCAGCGCCAGCACCGGAACATCCGCCACCCGCTCCACCAGCGCATCGGCCCGGCGGCCAGCGGGGGTTCGCAGCAGCGTCGCCATCAGCCCAGCCCCTTCAGTGCGGCGATATTGGCCGCGTAATGCTCCGGCCCGCCCTTGAACGTGGCCGAACCTGCCACCAGCACATCGGCTCCGGCCGCGACGCACAGCTTCGCGGTTTCGGGATTGACCCCGCCGTCGACTTCAAGGTGGATATCGCGGCCAGTCGCGTCGATCATCTGGCGGATGCGGGCGACCTTGGCGAGCTGCGAAGCGATGAAGCTCTGCCCGCCGAAGCCGGGGTTGACGCTCATCACCAGCACCAGATCGACGAGGTCCATCAGGTTGTCGAGCACCTCGACCGGCGTGCCGGGATTGATCACCGCCCCGGCCTTCTTGCCGAGCGCGCGGATGGCTTGCAGCGTGCGGTGGATATGCGGCCCCGCCTCGGGATGGACGGTGATGATATCCGCCCCGGCATTGGCGAAGGCTTCGAGATAGGGATCGACCGGGCTGATCATCAGGTGGACGTCGAAAGTCTTGGCGCTGTGCGGACGCAGCGCCTTCACGACGTCGGGGCCGATGGTGATGTTGGGCACGAAATGGCCGTCCATCACGTCGATATGGATCCAGTCCGCGCCCGCCGCGTCGATGGCGCGCACTTCCTCCCCCAGCCGGGCGAAGTCGGCAGACAGGATCGAAGGCGAGATCAGCGGCGTGGGCATGGTGCGGCGCGAAGCCCCTGTGCAAGGTTGCAGCCCCTGCAATACGGGACGCGCGAATCGCGCCACAAGCGCGCGCGGGCCGTTTTCCACCGTGGCGGGCGGCAATTTCGCGGAAATCCGCGATTTGTTGCACTTTTGAGGGCTGGATCAGGCCTTGCGGCGGTGCCGCCACAATTGCCACAGCACCTGCGGCGCGGCGAGCAGGGGGAAGCGTTCACGAAACGGCGTCACTTCCACCGGCATGCCCGTGTGCCGCTCGATCTTCCACGCGGCATAGCGCGCGGCGCCTTCGAAGGTGGTGCTGGCCTTGACCAATCGCAGCAGGTTCAGCGGCTTGCCCATCCGCCGCCGCTTCGCCCACCACTTCAGCACAACCCCGCGCTGCCAGTGCGGCAGATCGGGCGTAAGGCGCTCGCCTTCCGCCTTGACGGGAATGCCCCCCGCCTCCCACGCCAGCGGGAGCAATCCGGCAAAATGCGCGGCGTTGACGCTGAGGATGTCATTCTCGCGCCCGCTTTTCTCGACCCGGAATTCGGCTTGATAAGTGGCGCGGAACAGCGCCCGCCAGTAATCCTCGGCCGTGCCGCTCTGCGGCCCGAGCGCCGCCGCCAGCCGCGCCGCGGTGGTGCAGGCGGCGGCGATGGCGGCGATAACCTCGCCTTTCGCCTCGGCATCGGCGGTCCACACCAGCGCGGACGGCTGGACGAAGCGCGCCCAGATGGTGGTGTCGGTCAGCTCGCCCCCGGCGGCGCGGGCGAAAGTCGCCAGCCGCATGGTGGCAACCTTGGCGCGCAGGGTTTCGTCCTCATGCGGGCGCTCGTGATAGCTCACCGTCGGCCAGATCGCCGGTTCTTCGGTGCCCGGCAGCAACACGTAGAAATCGAGCACCCCTTCGAGCGAGCCGGTGCGCAGGTTCGATCCGTAGAACAGCACCGCACGCGCGCCCGCAGCCTCGCCCAAGGCGGCAGCGAAGGCGGCAACTTCGGGTTTGACGGGCGCTGCCAGCTGGGCCGCGATGCGCTCTGCCAGCGCGCCGGCTAGCCCGCTCATGGCTTGACGAAGGCGAGCTCCGGCCCCTGCTCGATGCGGTAATCGCCCGGCGGGAAGGCCTCCCCGTCGAGGATGAACTGATCGTCGATCGAGAGCGTGAACTGGCTCGCGGCGAGCTGGTGGATGCCACGCTCGCGCAGGCCGCGCTGGACCTTGCCCGACACGATCAGCGGCACCAGCGCCGTGGTGCGGCGCGAGATCTGGTCGACCGCGACCAGCTTCAGCCCGCTCTTGAGAAAGCCGAACGGGCGGATACCGGCGGGCAGCCGTTCAAGCGTCGAGGCGAACAGCACTTGCCGCCGCCCGGGATCGCCGAGGCCGCTATGCTCCATCGGTACTTCGCCCGCACCCAGTCCGATCCGCATCTTGGTGCCGCGCCGCCACGGGTTGGTGCGCCCGCCGAACAGCGACTGGAGCAATGCCCACGCCGCCGTCACACCGACGGCAAGGCTGTTGAACGCACCGAGCTTGTGCGCGCTCTGCCCGGCGCGGGTGGCGGTGGTGAAGGCCCCCGCCCCGAGAATGAAGCCCGACACCCGCGACAGGCCCGAGCCTTCGGCGAGCGCGGTGACCTCCATCGGGCGGCGCCATACGCGCCCGCCATGATCGAGCGCGGTGATCGCGTCCTGCAGCGTCCAGTTGTCGGGGATGCCGAGATCGACCGTCAGCGCATTGGTCTTGCCCTTGGGCAGCACCGCGATGGCGGGCCAGTCGTCCCCGAAGATCGGGCCGCCACAGGTCAGCACATCGCGCACAGTGCCGTCGCCGCCGTTGATGACCAGCAGATCGATCCCGCGTGCGGCGAAATCGGCCAGCGCCAGCGGCAGCTGCGAGCGATCCCCCGGACGGGCGATATGGACATGGGGCGACAGGCCGCAGTCAAAATCAGCCCCGAGATTGCGGTGGCTGCGGGGATTGTAGATCACCCCGACCGTGGGCGCCTCACCCGACGCGCGCTCACGACCCAGCCGCGTGCGCGCCGCAGCAGCAGCGTCCACCCGGGGGATTTGCGCGAATTCGTAGATCGGCGTCGCCATGCGGCGGATATAGTTGCAGAAGGCTCAAGTTTCCACTGCCATGTTACCCCGAACGGTAACAAACGGCCCCGCGGGCGACACGTTTCGACCGGCAGGCACCGCGCGGCGCGCAGGGGCCGAGCGCCCGGCCCTGACAGAAAGTGCTTGCGTGATCGCTCACATTGCCATCATTTCGCAACCGCGCGCAGGCATAATCGACGCCGGGGCGCACCATGGCGAGAGAGAACGGGGACCGGTGGCGCGAGGCATCACCATCGAGGATGTAGCACAGGCCGCCGCCGTCTCGCGGCAAACCGTTTCGCGCGTCATCAACCGCAGCCCGCGCGTCAGCCCGGAGGCGCGGGCGCGGGTGGAACAGGCAATCACCGCGCTCGGCTGGGTGCCGAGCCTTGCCGCGCGCAGCATGGCGGGCGGACGCAGCCGCTTGCTGCTGGTGGTGTTCGGCGGGCCGCCGCCGGGGAACGAACCGGCGCTACCGCTCGGCAACCTGCTGCTCGCCGGAACCTCCGCCTGCAGCGCGCAGGGCTATCGCCTGCTGTTTGAACAGCTCGCCCCCGGCCTCTCTCCCGCTGCTGCCACGGCGCAGCTGGCGACGACGCTCGGCGCGGCCCAGCCGGACGGCGCGATCCTGCTGCCGCCCTTCGACCGGAACGAACAGCTGCGCGCCTTGATCGAGGGCCGGGGCATCGCCTGCGAGACGCTGCACGCCGCCAGCCATCCGCCGGGCAATCCGGGCGAGGCAGCGGCGCAACATCTCCTCGGGCTCGGCCACCGCCAGGTCGGTTTCATCGCCGGAGCGCGCGATCCGGCCCGCACCCGCGACAACCTCGCCGGATACCGCCGCGTGCTGGCGCAAAAGGGCAGCCGCGCCCACGCCCACTTCGTCGCCGAAACCGCACCCGATCTTGCCGCTACGCTCGATCTGGCGCGCTCGTGGCTGGTGCCGACCATCCGCCCGACCGCGATCATCACCGAGCGTGCCGCAAGCGCGCTGGCGGTGCTCCACGTCGCGCGGGCGCTCAAGCTGGCGGTGCCGGACGACCTGTCGCTGATCGCGCTGGAGGATGATCCGGCGCTGGCGACCTGCCAGCCGCCGCTCGCCGCCCTGCACGAACCTGCCGCCGCGCTGTTTGCGGCCGCCTGCGAGCGGCTGATCGCACAGGCCGAGGCCAGCCCCGCCAACCTGCCCGAGCCGCCCGCCCTGCCGCTCACGCTTGAACTGGCCGAACGCGCCAGCCTCGCCCGCGCGCCGCGCACGATCTGACCGATACCGCCCGCATGGACGCCCCGATCCTGTTCATCACCCGCAAATGGGCCCCTGCCAGCGGCGGGATGGAGACCTATTCGATGCGGCTGGTCGAGGCGCTGGCGGCGCACGAGGCGGTCGAGACGATCGCGCTCAAGGGTCGCAACAATGCCATGCCGCCGACCGCGCTGGCGCTGCTGCTGTTCCCCTTCACGGTCATCGCCGCCTGCCTGCGCCGCACCGCGCCGCCGCGGATCGTCCATCTTGGCGACATGGCGCTATGGCCGCTCGGCCTGCTGGTGCTGGCATGGCCCGGGGCGGCGCTGTTGGTGTCGGCACATGGCACCGATGTCGCCTATCACCGCCGCGGCGGGCTGCGCGGGCGGGCCTATGGCGCCTACCTGCGCGCCGGAGCGCGGCTGCTCGGAGGGCGCACCACGGTGATCGCCAATTCGCGGGCGACGCGCGAGGTTACGGCGGAAACCGGCTGGCGACAGATCGCCGTCGTGCCATTGGCGAGCGATTTTGCCGATGCAGGCTCAGCACAGGCCCCGTCCCCCACCACCATCCTGTTCGCGGGACGGCTGGTGAAGCGCAAGGGTCTGTCATGGTTCGTGCGCGAGGTGCTGCCCTTGCTACCCGAACACGTCACGCTCGACGTCGCCGGAACCGTCTGGGACGCGAGCGAGGAGCGGGCCTTGGCCGATCCGCGGGTGCGCTTTCTCGGCCCCTTGCCGCAGGACGAGTTGGCGCAGCGCTTCGCTGCTGCCCTGTGCGTAATCGTCCCCAATATCGAACCGGACAATGGCGAGTATGAAGGCTTCGGCCTCGTCGCGCCCGAGGCGGCGGCGGCAGGAGGCGTGGTGCTCGCCGCCAGCCATGGCGGGCTGACCGACGCGGTGCTGGACGGGGAGACCGGCTTTCTCCTGCCTACCGGAGAGGCCTCCGCCTGGGCCGCCCAGATCGCCGCCGTGGCGTCATGGCCGCCGGAACAGCGCGCTGACTGGTGCCGCACAGCCGCCGCGCGCTCGCGCAGCTTCTACAGCTGGCCGCGCGTCGCCGCCGACACCTATGCGCTCTACCGCTCTGCCACCGACGAGTTGGCGGCAGGCGAGCGCGCGGGGGTCGCCGACAGCGGAGCGAGGCGCTGGATCCGCCGCGCCGTCCACCTTGCAGGGGCCACCCTGCTGATCGCCAGCCTCGTCTTCGTCGGGCTGCATCTGGCCGAACACTGGCCGGGCGCAGTGCACTTTGCCCCGGGCACGCTGGCGCTGGCGGGGATGCTCTACGCCCTCACCCACGTCACCGCGACACTCGGCTGGCTATGGGTCATCCGCGCCTGCGGCCACCGCCTCCCCGCGCGCGAGGGCTTTGCGATCAGTCTGGTATCGCAGGCGGCGAAGTACATTCCCGGCAACGTCGCCCAGCACATCGGCCGCGCCGCGCTGGCAAAGCAGGCCGGCTTGCCGCTGCGGATATCCTCGCTGGTGCTGCCGACCGAGATTGCCTGCCTGTGCTTTGCCGCGCTGCTGGTGGGCGGGTTTATGCTGTCGCAATGGATCACGCTCGCCTGCCTTGTCGGACTGATGGCGCTGCTTGCAACCCGCGCACGCAGGCTGGTTGCGCCAATCCTTGCCTTCGCGCTCGGGCTGGTGCTGGCGGGGCTGTCCTTCGCGGTGCTGGTGGAGGTGCCGCAGGCGGTTCCGGCCTATGCCGCAGCGTGGCTCGCCGGGTTTCTGCTGCCCGGCGCCCCAGCGGGATTGGGAGTGCGAGAGGCGGCGCTGCTGGCGCTGTTCGGCAAGGCCGTGACGCCGGAAGCGCTGGGCGGCGCAATCATTGTCCACCGGGTGATGACAGCCGTGGTCGACGGGTTGGTGGCGCTCACCGCCTACGTGGCCGGGCTCGCCGCAGCGCGGAGCGGGCGGAGCGGCGGCGCGTGACCGGTCGGGCGGAAGATTTTGCAGGCCCGCGCAGATGTTCAGCGGAGCGGCGCGACCGTAATATCGTGCGCCGACCGGATCACAGATAACCAGAGATCGTGGAGCTGACCTATGAAGAATGACTCCGTTACGTTTCGGATGATTGCGCGAGGACTGACCCTCGTTTCAGCAATGGCCGCGACGCTCGGGTGTTCCGAGGGCACACCGGCCGTCTTCGAGGAAGTGCAAGTGTCCGATCTCCGTTTCTTGCCGGAGGATTTTGAGGGCACCTGCATCAGCCACTTCATATCCGATCAATCACAATTGGAATATCTCGACGCGCTTTACACTGCTCACGAAGGCAACCTTGCTCAAAAGCTCAATTTTTCTTTCGAGCACAAGGACAGCAGGGTTTTTGATCTTCTATCGGGTGGGGATGACAAGCAACCGGGCATTCACGCCCCGAAAAATGCCGATCGGATCAGCATAAAAATTGACGACATGGTGGTAAAACCCCTGTCGGTCGCAATTGCCTCTGAAGATCGGTTTAATCGCGTCTGGTCGATGGAGGCCTACATCTCGGTGCGGGACATGCCTTACGGCAAGTTTGCCCAGACGCGCGTGCTGGCGATCCTGTATGACGGCAAGCCGTTTCACGAATTCCGCTTCCCGTCAGAGCCGGACGCTCAAAAGTCCGTCAACACATGCCTCGAATCGTCCCGAGCAGAGGCAGCGGAATATCTCGCCGCCGAAAGATTGCAGGCAAATGGCACGCAGAACGCCCCGTCTATCAGCAGCGAAAACGCGGCCGGGGAATGCACCGCCGTGGTGATCAGGCCCTCCCTCCCGGTGGCATCCGACGGAACCGAAAGCGAAGCCTGCTTTCCCGGCCTCAAAGCGGGCGACCCTCCTGTCTGCGCAACCCCTGTGGCAATGGGGAGCATACTTTACCCATCCCAGATCTGGCTGAAGGACGGGGCGCGGGTGTCAGTGTGCGAGCATGGCGGTTACTGCTATCCGGCAACCAGTGTCAGGTTCGCCCCGGCTTGCGACGATCCGGGAAGGGTCGGCTATTTCGAGGTCGAATAGTCATGGCAGGGTGGCTGCGAAGCATGGCTTCAGACACAACCTAAAAAATCTGGCGCACCCGACAGGATTCGAACCTGTGACCTCTGCCTTCGGAGGGCGCCCAGATTCCATATCGATATGGAATCATTGGGTTTTTCCTTGTCGACGTTTTGTGAACTTTGACGGATTTTGGCGCTTCTCGCCGGTACCTTTCAATCGTTATGCGAACTCGTGTGTACGAACACCGCCGATCACAATTGTGTATCTCAATTGGTCATTGCTGGGTAGGGTCATTTATCGACAGGCACTTGCTCTTCCGGTCTCGCGCTGCCCGGCACCCGCAATTCTAGCGGGAAAGCCTGGTCAGCCACGATCCTGTGAAACAACAACCGCACGGCGTCTGACGTAGAAAGCCCCATCGCATTCAGGGCTTCAACCGCCTGCGCTTTCAACTCAGAGTCCATCCGGACATGCAGCATCGAAGTATGGGTTGCCATCATGATCTCCTGACCACCTTCCATAGCCGAAACTGGCCGATGGCGGAACTGGGGCCCTGTGTGTCTTGCCGGAGAACGCGCTGGCTTACCAAGTCGCAATTGAGGAACCAAACGAGGTAGATCGACTCACGCAATCTTCATGGCCATGGCTTGAAGATCATCGTCGTCAGCGTGAGTATAGACCCGGTCCTGAGTCTCGGCTGTCATAGCCAAAAATGCGTCCACTTGGTGGGGTTGCATCCCCATAGTCCGCAGTGCTGTGACCCTCGTGTGGCGAAGCGTGTGCGGGGTGACATCCTTGAAGCCGCATCTCTTCACCGCGGCGCGAAAGCCCTTCACCACCGAATTGACGCGTCGCGTGTGGTCGAGCTTCTGGTGAAACACGAACTCGGGGACGGTCTCGTAATCCTTATATCGTTGTAACAAATAGGCTCGAAGTGGCGGTGCCATTGGCGTTATCGCGCGCGGCTTGTGGTCGACGAGCACCTCACCGCGATCAGGCAGGCGGTAATCGATTACGTTCCCGTCAAAATCGATGTCGGACCAACGCAGGCCCATGATCGCCCCGCTGCGCGCGCCGGTGTAATAACCAATCATTAGGAACAGTTGGAGTGGCTCGGCAGAACGATGCTCTCTGGCTGCCTCGGCAAACAACTGGTCAAACTCGGTCCGCTTAAGCCAGCGCTCCCGCGGCGCTCCATCGGCCGGAAGCTTAGGGAACACGATCGCGTGAACCTTGTGGTTGACTGCCGCAGCTTTGACGGCGGCCCTAAGGTCGCTTAGCTCACGACGCACCGTCGCGCGAGCACGACCAGGCTTCTCGGCTGTGCGAACGTTCTGCGTCACGTAATCGAGCACGGCGTCCGGCGTGATCGCGTCAAGGCACTCATCCTTCCAGAATTCGAGGATGTGCTGCATCGAGCACAGAAACCGGTCTCCTCGGTCCGTTTTTGAAAGGCGCGCATGGTGTGCGTCAAGAACGTCAGCGATCTTCACCCTGTACGGCGGCAACGCCCGGCTGCTCCTTGAAAGACGCCGATCTCTCAAGAATTCTTCGAGGATTTCTTGCGCTTCTTCGCTATCTTCAGTGTGTGTTGATACGTCCCTCTGCTTGCCTCTTTCTGGGTCGATGTAGCGGACGTAGAAATTGTCCTTGCCCCTTCTGCGGACGAGTCTGGGGCCGAGGGATTGTCTTGGCATAGCGGCACCTCGAAGGTTTTACAAAATTCGACAATAGCATCAGATGGCAACAGAATCAGGCCACCGGCGCGAACGTGCCGCAGCATGCGCGCTTTTATCATTCGCCGTATCCTTCCTTCTGGCCATCCGGACTGTTCCGCCAGTTCCCTGGGGCTAAGCATTTGCATCATGCGCCTCCGAATGGTTCGACACTCTGATGAGAATTTGATGTTCTGAAACGAAGCTCAAGTTCTGGGGCTGTGTTGCTTCGAAATTTCTCAGATTTTGGTCGGACTTCTCACCAGGCGTTCCGATTTCGGTCCAAGATTGCCGCGATTCCGGGACGGGGCGTCCCGCTTTTCGGCACGGGCATCCCGAATTTCGGGACATCGCTTCCCGATTTTCGGGATGTGGCTTCACGATTTTCCTGATGCAGTTTTCCCGACTCGCAGCGGGCAATGCTGCGCCGTGGCAGGCAGCGTTGCGCTACCATAAGCGATTGGCCGCACTGAGATTGTCGATTGCGGCGAGCGCGGCTATCAGGCTGGTCTGGTTTTTCGGGGGCCCAATGCCGATTTTATCGTGGTTGACGCGTGAGCAGGATGTGAAGGCGGCGGACAGGGTTCCCTATCGCCTGCTCGAGCGGGACGATGCCTTGTCGTATGGCGATCACGACAGCGGCAACATGCTGATCCAGGGTGACAACCTGGAGGCGCTGAAGGCCCTGCTGCCCTATTATCGCGGGCAGGTGAAATGCATCTATATCGATCCGCCGTATAACATTAATGCGGCGGTTGGCTTAGCATTCGAAGATAACATAGCTCATTCTCAATGGCTTGGAACGCTCCTTCCGCGCTTGCAGCTTCTGGAGGAACTTCTCGCAGATGATGGCATAATCGTCGCCTCAATCGATGATAAAGAGGGCGCCTACCTGACCGTACTAATGGACGAAATTTTTGGCCGTAGCTCCCGTGTAAACATTGTCGCTGTTAAAATGAGTGAAGCGTCCGGGGTTAAAATGGCACACGCTGACAAGCGCCTTCCTAAGCTCAAGGAGTGGCTATTGATATATTCGAAGACGAGAAGGCCGAAATTTACGATTGATCTAATTCCACCCAAGCAATGGAATGAAGAATATAAAACGCTGCTGACGGGCTTGTCAGACGTTGAAATCTCTCGATTGAAAGAACTTATCAATACTGATATTGCTGATATCGAAACAATCAAAGAGTGTAACAAAATTCTTTCAAAAAGTTCATTAGAAAGTTTAAGCTCATATTTTAAAAGAGAGGTAATTCCTGAGGAAGATCAGGATTCTTGGAAATTTTCAAACGCATATCGGATTGTCCAAGCAGTCGGGTCTGGAAGCGTATTTTCGCTTGCGAAACGAAGCTCCAAGAGTGGGGGGGCGATATCTGCCGCACTTTCGAGCAGTGGTTTGGTTTATCTTTTCAAAAGCGAATTTAATACGGCTGCGAAAAGCCCGCGCGTTCAAATTATATTCGCAGATGATAACCTGATGACTCATCCGGGTGATTTCTGGGCTGACATCAAGACTACTGGTGGTGTCGGGCAAGAAGGGGGCGTCTTGTTTCCAAACAGCAAAAAGCCTGAGAGGCTGATTCAACGGATCATTGGTCTTGCAACCCAAGAGGGGGACATCGTTCTCGATTCTTTCCTTGGGTCTGGCACGACCGCTGCAGTTGCGCACAAAATGAAGCGTCGCTGGATCGGAATCGAAATGGGCGATCACGCGACGACGCACTGTGTTCCGCGCCTACGCAAGGTTATCGAAGGCGAGCAAGGGGGTATTAGTGAAGCCGTTGGTTGGGGAGGTGGCGGCGGATTCGCTTTCTATCGGCTCGGCAGCGAGGCTTTCGGTCCTGACGGCACAATTTCGGCGGAGATCAAGTTTGCTCCGCTCGCCGCGCACATCTGGTTCGCAGAGACGGGCACTCCCTTGACCGATACGGCGGCAACCCCATTCCTCGGCGCGCACGATGGAACAGGCATTGCGTTACTCTACAATGGCATCCTCGGCGACAAGAGTGTCACTGGCGGCAACGTCCTGACCCGCACCACGCTTGCTATCATCCGGGAGGCCGCCGGCGATTTCGATGGGCCGCTCATCATCTATGGCGAGGCTAGCAGGATCGGTCCGGATGCTCTGAAGCGTGAACGGGTGACCTTCAAGCAGACCCCCTATGATGTGAGGGCGCGCTGATGCAGCTCAAGACCTATCAGCGCGATACGCTCGCTACGTTGCGCCGTTTCTTTAGAGATGCGCGCGTGCGCGGCCCGAAAGCGTCCTATGAGGCGATCACCTCCGAACCGGAACAGACCAAAAGGCTGCGCGGCTTTGGCGGCGCCTACACCCCGCTGCTGGCCGACGAGGAGCTTCCTTATGTCTGCCTGCGACTTCCGACCGGGGGCGGTAAAACTGTTTTGGCGGCGCATTCAGTCGCGGTGGCGACGCAGGAATACATCGGTCAGGAGTTCCCGATGGTGCTGTGGCTGGTGCCGTCAACTACGATCCGCAAGCAGACTGCCGAAGCTCTCCAAAACCCTCGCCACCCTTATCGTATGGCCTTGGCCGAGCATTTCGGGGAGCCGGTCCGCGTGCTCGACATGGCCGATTTCCTGCGCCTGCGGCCGCACGATCTCGGGCGGCATCTGTGCGTGATTGTCAGCACGATCCAAAATCTGCGCGTCACCGATATCGAGGGGCGCAAGGTTTATGCGCATCAGGAAGATCTCGAACCTTTTTTCACCAAGGTGAACAAGCGCGCACCAGGGCTTGAGACGCTGGGCGAAGAACTGGCGGCAAAGGTCGGCGGTGATCCGAATGACATCCGGTTCAGTTTCGCCAACCTCATGCATCTTCACCGCCCGCTCATGATCGTGGACGAGGCGCACAAGGCGGTGACCGGGCTGTCGCGCGAAATGCAGGCGCGCGTGAATCCCATTGCCGTGATCGAGTTCACCGCAACGCCACATAAGAAGAGCAACATCCTGCACTCTGTCAGCGCGCTCGAGCTGAAGAACGAACAGATGATCAAGCTCCCGATCCAGCTGGGTGAGCACCAGACTTGGCAGGGTGCGGTTACCGCCGCGATCCTTAAGCGTGCGGAATTGGCTGATGAGGCGGCGAAGGATCGCGAGGGCTATATCCGGCCGATCGTTCTGTTTCAGGCGCAGGACAAGGGGCAGGAGGTGACCGTCGATGTGCTCAAGCAGCACCTCATCGACGTCCATCGGATCGACCCACGCAGCATTGCAATCGCCACGGGCGAGCAGCGAGAGCTTGATGGGATCGATCTATTCGATGCGAATGCCGACCCGCTGATCGAGTTCATCATCACCAAAGAGGCGCTGAAAGAGGGCTGGGATTGCTCCTTCGCGTACGTCTTCTGCTCGGTGGCGAATATCAAGAGCTCGACCGATGCCGAACAGCTGCTCGGCCGCGTGCTGCGCATGCCCTATGCGACGCGGCGGAAGTCGGACAAGCTCAACAAGGCCTACGCCCATCTCGTCAGCAAGAGCTTTGCCGAAGCTGCGACGGCACTGCGGGATCGTCTCGTTGATATGGGTTTCGAGGAAACCGAAGCCGACGAGAATATTGAAGCTGATCCGCTTCTCGGCAACGATGATGCGGACGATCTTTGGTCGCCGCGGCGCAAGCCGAAACCGTCGGTCAAGATCGAGGTAGAGGCGAGTGACGAAGAGTTGTTTGCTGCCTGTGAGGCCGCCTCGGACAAGATTGCCGTCACCAGGGAAGAGGGCGGTGCGGCCACTATCGTGGTCACGGGTTTTGTACGGGAAGAGGAGCTCGAACAGGTAGCCGCAGCCCTTCCGCCCAAAGCAGCGCAACGGGTCAGAGAGGAGGTCAAGAGGTACCACGCCGAGCACGCGCACAAAGCATCGCCGGCGGAACTGGGTGAAGAGTTCGTCATTCCTGCGCTCATGGCACATGTGCAGGGCGAGCTCGTCTTTGCCGACAGCGAGAGGTTTGCCGAGTATTTCGACTGGTCGCTGCGGGACGCGCCGGTTCAGCTCAGCAAGAACGAATTTGATGTCAACGCGACCGAGGATGGGTTCGAGATCGACCTTGATGGCAACCACCTGAAGCTGAGCCCGACCGATCAATCAGACCAGTTGTTGCTCGACATTGCCGTGGAAGGTTGGACCGAAGCTGGATTGGTAGCTCTGCTTGCGAAGCAGGTGCGCGCGGACGATGTGCCCGCCAGCGACATGTTCGCGTGGCTGTCAGCCGTGGTCCGATATCTCACCGATACTCGCAAGCTGCCCCTAGCCGCGCTGATGCGCTGCCGCTTCATTCTGGCGCGCAAGCTCAAGGAGAAGGTCGATGCTCTCCGCGCCGCCGCCCGCAAGAATGCCTATCAGACTAGCCTCTTTGCACCTGATGCCCAAGTGGAGGTTTCGTTTGAGAACGGCTTCCGCTTCTTCGACGGCATGTTCGACGGCGTGCCGTGCTATCGCGGCACGAAGTACACATTCGGGAAGCATTTCCTTGGGCCTGATCGCGTACCTCGATTTGACGGTAAAGGGGAGGACGGTGCCGAGGGTGAGGAGTTCAAGGCCGCTCAGTTGATCGATTCAATGCCCGAGATCGAGTACTGGGTGCGCAACGTCGCGGGCCATCCTAACGCCTTCAAGCTACCGGTATCTGGGGGGTGGACCTATCCTGATTTCGTCGCGAAGCTGAAGGATGGCCGCTTTCTGGTCGTCGAATACAAGGGCGGCCACCTCGTTGCGGATTCAGCGGAGAAACGCAGTGTAGGCGAGTTGTGGGAAGCCAGCAGCGGTGAGCGCGGCGTTTATGTGTTCGCACTACAGTCGGTTGATGGGAGAGACGTTCGGGCACAGGTTCGGGCAAAGCTATAATTTATACAAGGCAATTGCGACCGTACTAAATGTATGCTGCGCTTGGCTAGCCTGTTTGAATTTCGCAATACCTCAAGAAACACTTCAAAAGTGCGACTAGGATTTTTGCCTAAAACTTGACCAACCCAAGATCTTCCGGCTCTCCACAGTGACGATCAACGCAATCTTGCGTCAGGATCACCAAGTTAGCCTCCGCGGACCTTGCTGACGGAACGAGCAATCCGTCGCGCTCGTGGAACATGGCAACCGCAGCAATCTCTTGGCTTCTGACATATTCCTCGCCTCGTGAAACATAGTCAGATTTGCCCCACGCAGCCAAATCGATGCCGAGTTTTTTGAGAAGTTGAGGGTCAAGAAGATTAATGACGTCGATACTCTCAACGGGGATTCGGAACATTCGGTATGAAAGGAAGTCAGGGACAAAGGGCTGTTGTGAGAGATGGTATCGTATTTCTTCCAATGCGCCCTTGGCGCTCGTCGATGTGTACAAGACATCAAACTCGCCATCGTCCCACCGACCTTTAGGATGCCAGCAGTCGGTGGGGCCCCGACCGTCTCGCACAAGTCTGAAGACATCGCTGGAGAATTTCTCTGTTGGCAACGCCTCAATCGCGTCGATCAGTTCAATATCCCTAAGCGTTGGACGCATGCTGCACGCTCAAACAAAGGCATCTGCATCTAGGCGTGCGATGATCGTAAGAACTTCGTCAGTCCGGTTTTGATGGATGAGATCAATTGCACGCTCTCCATCAAGCTGAGGGTGGCGCGAGTGCAGCCAAAGCCGGATATTCTCAGGCTTGTAATAGTCGCGTAATTTCTGAACAACGTAGTTTAGATCAGAAATGATCAATTCATTTCTGGGCTGAGGGGCGGCTTTGCCGCTTAGCCAGCGATGCACCGTCGTTTTCGATACGTTGGTGAGCGCCGCGATATCGGTTCCCAAGATTCCGCCTTCCTCCTGAAGGGAGGTTAGAACGCGCGCAACGGCTGCCCCACTCATTGCAGTTGGCCCCCGGCCCGATCTTCATTCAACGACTCGGTATGGACTAGCTGGATTGGCTTGGTCAGGCGAATGGATGGGTCAACAGCCATTTTTTCTAGCGCCTGCCCAGTCTTGTCCAAGAGATTCGCATAATCGACCAACCGCTTCGAAAGGCTTTCGGGCGATCCCACCTTGAGCTCCGCAGCCCGCCTTTGGTCAAGTTCCAAGTTAGACAATTGACGCGCCTTACGAGCATGTTGGTCGAATTCCATAGTGCGGATATGATGCATCCGACGAGTGTCAGGCACTTTACTCAGCCCACTGATTGCTTCGACAGCTTCCCTAATTGCAATTTCCCTAGCTCTTTTCTTAAACTCTTCGAAAGTGCTGATCCCGGTGTTGGCGGGATCAAAGAGGATTCGTTTGCCCTTTGTGGCTTCAGACATCAACTTTAGCTCGGAGTGGCTGAAATTACGACCAAGCCCAGGCAAGCGTGCAAATTGCTGGCGACCCTCACTCCCAACGGAATTGTCGAGCGACTTGGAGGGGCCCACCCAAGTTGCATCCGAGAATTGATCATTTGCCAACGCCCCAAAGGCAAGGCCACTGGCGACGCCCAGTGCAGCTAGCGTTAACGGCTCAAGGCCAGCAGCATAATCCAAAACCAAGGGCAAATTGGTCTGTTTGAGGCGCTCGAGACGCCGTGCGGTGGTCCGGACACGCGTTGGGGCAGGGTCTCGCTTCAACCCATGTAACCGCATCCAAATGGAGTTAGCCGGAGATGTCCGGAGCAGGTCGATCAAGCGGTCGCTAATAGAATCGTGCCCCAATAGCGATAGGCGCCCGATGAAATTAGAGGCGATTCCGATGCGCTTCCCGCCGGCCGCATCAAGGGCTTTGCGAAGCAGCACCATAAGCTCGTGATCCTGCTCGAGCGTCTTGATGGCCGAACTTTCAGAGACATATCGACTTGGCGCAAGGACCACATGGAACCCGCCCGCGACGGCAAGTTCGGCAATTCTCGCCATCGCTCGCTCGTCAAAGTCGTTTACGTTGAGCGCCTGCCGCGGTTCCCCGTCTAGCCATTCGGCCTTGCGCGCTTGGCCGCTCCACTTGAAGGCGCATGCCAACTCCGCAGCTTTGGTATCGAGAATGAGCTCGAATCCGCTGGCCTTTAGCTCGTTCAGCAGATCAGCTTGCCTTGCCACATTATAGGCGTCGACAACTGCGCGCCTCTCAGGAAGCAGGCCTTGAGACACGTGCTGGGCAAATTGCTGATTGAAGTCCCCCACCCTGACGATGGACGTCAGCGGGGTCGTATGTGACCTGAAATCATCAAGTTTGACCACGTTCATGTCGACTATGTACGAAACGGTTTCACAATTGTCAATCGTGAAACCAGTTTGCACCAAGTGGGGCTTAGCCCTTCCGATCGTCTCAAAGCAGGGGCGATGGCAACCTGGCCATCCCGCGTGCTGGGAAGCTCGAGCCAATCATGGAAGATCGCCTCCTCGGAGCGGACTAGAGCTTGAATCCAACCCTTCGGTACAACGTCGCGTGGTGGCAGTTCAGAACCTTCGCCACTTCACGCACCGATTTCCCCTCTTCAATGAGGCGCCGTCCGAGTGCGATCTGATCGGGGCTGAGTTTGGCCGGTCGCCCGAACCGCACGCCGCGCTGCTTTGCCGCGGCTCTGCCAGATGACGTCCGCTCACGGATGAGATCGCGCTCGAACTCGGCAATGCCCGCAAACACCGTCAGCACCATGCGGCCTGCGGGTGACGTGGTGTCCGCCCAAGGCTCGGCTAGCGAACGCAGACCTGCGCCGATCGTGTTGAGCCGCTCGGCAATGTCGAGAAGGTCGCGGGTGGATCGGGCAAGGCGGTCGAGCCGGGTGATGACCACGACATCGTCGGCGCGCAGATGGTCGAGCATGCGTTTCAGCTCGGGCCGATCACGCCTGGCGCCGGAGAGCTTTTCCTCGAACAGGCGCTCGCAGCCAGCCCGCTGCAATTCGCCGCGCTGAAGCCGGAGATCCTGATCGTCGGTCGAAACGCGCGCATAGCCGATGAGCATGTCGCAGATATGGCGCGAAATTTTCCAATTCTGCAACCAACTTTTGCGACATCGATCCATGGGCAGGATCAGGTGCTGCCGACCTTGTCGCATTATTTAGGAGTTGTGCGACAAAGGCCCATCGATGCCGGGAGTTTGCCCGCAGAATGCGTGGCGTTAGAACCCAAGTTCTCACCTCACATGGGTGGCAACGACCACTGCGTCGTCAGAAGATCCCAATCATCAAGCCGCCATTCGCAGGCGTTCCCGCACCTTGGGCATTGCTGGGTTTCTGCAGCAATCCGGGTGAGGCGCAGCCGCTTCGATCGGCATATCGCGTGATCGGCAGGATCGATCCACCTGTCCCCATGTCCACATGTGCACGTGTGAACAATCGCGACACCTTCGCGGACAGCATCGTTGGCCTGCATGTTGGAGCGGCGGTAGTCGAGCCAGAACTCAAGCTCTTCGGCGCTCATAAGGCGGGCGAAATCAGGACTGTTGTTCGCCAGCTCGAACCCGGCGCGCAGCATGTGCTGACCCCAACGCAGTTCCGCCATCAGGCTCTGGCTGCGGGTCTGCACCGTTTCGAGAATGGCGAGCCGCGGCAGCCTGCCGATCGCGAAGAGCCAGGCGATATGGCGGTGGACAAGTGCCGACTCCGCGGTGAGGTGCTGGGGTGAGCGCAGGTGGCAGGTGATGCGGGTTTCGATCTCGCAGGTCTGCCCCACATAGAACGGGGTGCCGTTGAAGGGGCTGGGCTCGAACGGTTCGTCGGGACTGCCGGGATCGAGCAGGGCGTAGACTGCATAGGGCGCGCCCTGCACTTCCTGCCGTGCCTGGCCGCGCAGGGCCTTGATGCGCCGTTCGATATCCATGGGGCTTACTGGCATGTCGATCTCCTTTCTTGGATCGACACCCCACTCCCCCTCTACCTTGATGCCTGACCTGTGCGCGTGTTGGCGGGGATGGCGGGAAGTATGGGCGCGGCGCCCTCGCCTTCGGACAGCGCTGTTGTCGCAATTGCGTTGCGCCCCGTCTCGGCTCCGTATTCTCCCGGACCGCGTTGCCGATCATCCTGCCGGGGCATATCGTGACCATCCAAAGGAGATTGCCATGGAAAGCGCCCTCGACATCGGCTGCTTCGACCTCGACATTATGCTGCAGGACGCCGCGCTTGATGACGGCAATCGAACGACCCGCCGGATGCTCGCCAATGCCTGCATCGGCGTAGAGGCGTTCGACGCCTACTATGCGGCGCGCGAGCTGCACGATGCCCTGACGGCGGTGCATGACGAGCTGGCCAAGGGAAAAGGTCGGCTCGCGCAGATCCTGGCGACCCGTTGCGACGATTTCCAACGCTGCCTCTACTACATCGTCGCGGGCCGGGGCGTGGTGCAGATGCTCGAGGATCTCGACTGGCTGCTCGCGTTGCTAAAAGCCCGCACCGCGATCTCGCGCGATCTGCTCAGGCAGGGCCGGCATCCGAAGTATGCCACGTCGCCCTACATCTCGTCGCAGCCGGATGGCCCGGTTCCATCGGCTTCTGCCGAGTTCGAGCTTGGCCCCTCATGGTACCTTGATCCCGCCCTTGGTGGCAGGATCACGGAATAGCCTGACCGCGGTCGACCTCGTCGCGCCTCAGAGATGGCGTCGCAAGTCACATGCCTATCGCATGCTCGCCAACGGCGGGGTCTGGGACATTCCTGCCGTTCCGGAAGGATATTCGAACGGCTGCTACTGTCAGAATCCGACATTCAGCAGGTCCCTCATCGGCATCGCAGGTCGGAAGAAAATGGGTCGGGGGCGGACTGGAGGGTTACGGGAGCCGAACAGGCGAGAGCGGACGTCCTTCGAAGCAATCGCGCGGCCGGATCGCGTTCGGTGCGAGGGGTTGCTGAGATGCCATGGCCGGGAGCGGCGCCGACTTCGCCGTCGGCATTTGCCGCCGCATGATGGGGCTTCGCGGGGCGACCTCTCCAAGGTTCATGGCCATTGCGATACATACCGGATCACCCCGTAGTCCTCCAGCCCACGACGGGCAATTCGCTCAAGACAGCGCGTGACACTGCAGGACGATGCATAGTATTCATCAGTCATGCGCAGGAACATCCTCGTCACATTCACCCATGGAGCGACACGCGTCTATGAGCCGGCGGCGTCGGTGCGGATCGTCAACCATGGCCCCCGCCCGGGCCCGTACAAAGACTTCGAGAAGGTCCCGTCTAACCCTCCGCAGTGGGTCGGCTTCGGATCTTTCGAAGCGCGCATCCTCGCCATCGGCCACGTCGTCGAGATGCGCAGTGGATTGAAGACGGTCGCGAATGTAGTCGGGGACATCGATGCCCCGCCAAGCGACGCAGTCCCGCCTGGGATCGCGCCCTGATGCCCATTTACCAGGAGTGGTGCGAACTCGACAACACGGTCGATGGTCGGAAGCGCTATTGGAAGCTGACCGAGCGAGAGGGCGGGCGCGCCGCGATCGCGGATCGCCTCGCCGGTATCATCCGCACCCACTACGACACTCAGGAGCGCATCGCTGACGACATCGAGCACCTCGGATACGAGCGGGCGGCGGAGATGCTGCGCGCGCTCATGCCGCACACGCCGCGGGCGCGGGCGGGTGACCTCGGCGAGATCCTGGCCGTCGAACTCACCGAGGAGCATCTCGAGTTCCGTGTCCCGGTGCGTCGGCTTCGCTACAAGGACGGCCGCGAGGTCCCGATGCGTGGCGACGACTTCATCGGGGTGAACTTCGCCGAGGAGGACGGCGGTCTCTGGCTGCTGAAGGGCGAGGCAAAGAGCCGTCGGCGGCTCGGACGACAGACCATCGAGGAGGCCCGGGAGGCGCTGGCGCGCGATGGTGGCCGCTGTACGCCTCACGCCCTGCTGTTCATCGCGAACCGGCTGCTTGAGAGCGAAAACGATAACGAGTGCGCGCTCGGTCGGCTGATGCGCAACGAGGTCGCGGAAAGAGCGCTTCCCCGGCGGCGGATAGACCACGCACTCTTCACGATGTCGGGCAATGGTGTGCCCGGATCGCTCGACGAATATTTCGAGGCGGCCGACGGGCGGCGCGGACACGAGGTCGTCAACCTCCACATTCCCGACTACGACGAGTTCCTCGTCGATACCTACGAAGCGGCCGGCGCCCTTGGAGACGGCTGAAGAGTTGACCGCATTCCTGCGCGACGCGACCGCGCCGGAGGCAAGGGACCGCCTGCTCGCCCGCGGTGGCGCCTGGTCGTTGATGAGAGAAGACGGCGTCCTTCGAGACGGCGCGCCCAACTTCGCCCGAGACATTGCCGTCGACTTGGCGGAATACGGCTTCTCAGTCCTGCGCGCCGCGCTCGCTCTTCACGAACTCGGGGAGGAACGCGAACTCTCGCGCACCGCGTTTGAGAGCGCGGCGTCCGCCTTCGAGGCGCTCGTGCGGAACGGTGACCCGGAGTCTATCGAGGGCGGGTTCCACAGGATGGTCGCCGCGTGCTGCTACCACCTCGCGAGCTACTCGGCGATCGCGTTCTCAATGTTTGCCGAGGCGCCGTCCGCGATCAATGCGTCGCCAGCCGAGCGGGCACTCTCCGCCCTCATAATGCGCGACCTCGACCGACTGCGGCGCATCGCCCGCAACTGGCTCGAGGATCCCGAGCACGACGACGGAGTCATCGCGGAAGCGTTGGCCGAGCGCGACATTACGCCCGACGACGCCATCGCGACGATCCTCAACGGAGTGGCCTGCCGGGCGCTCACCACGTTCGATCTCGCCCTTCAGTCGGGCCGGGAGGAACTGGTCGCCGAGGCAAGGGCGCTCCTCGTGCGGGGGCTCGGAATTGCCGACGAAGCCGGGAACGTGCCCCTGTGGTGGATCCTCAAGCTCGCACGGGCGCTCATCGGCGACCTGTGGTCGCACTCGCTCCACCAGAACCTGCCGCGTGATCCCCCTGCGGGCGGCGAGGAGCGATACGCGGAATTGCGTTCTCTGTTGATCTCGACCCTCTACGCGCGCAGGGCGGCCGAGGTCGAGCTCTGGCCTTCTCAGCTCGAGGCCGCGAAACGCGCGACCGACCTGACGGACGATCTGGTCGTGGCGCTCCCGACGAGCGCGGGGAAGACCCGCGTTGCCGAGCTCACTGCGCTCATGACCCTGGCGACCGGCAAGCGGGTGCTGATCGTCACGCCGCTACGCGCACTGTCCGCGCAGACGGAACGCTCGTTTCGCCGCACCTTCGGCCCGCTCGGCTTCGAGGTATCGTCGCTCTACGGCGCCAGCGGGGTCTCTGAAGGCGACGAGGACGCACTACGCAGCCGCCCCGTCGTCATCGCGACGCCCGAAAAGTTGGACTTCGCCCTGCGATCCGACCCGGGCATCATTAACGACATCGGGCTGATAGTGCTCGACGAGGGACACCTTATCGGCCCGACTGAGCGCGAGATACGATACGAGATCCTGGTGCAGAGACTGCTTCGGCGGGCAGACGCCAGCGAGCGGAGGATCGTCTGCCTCTCGGCGATATTGCCGGACGGCGAGGCGCTAAGCGACCTCACCGCCTGGATCCGCGACGATGCGGAGGGAGAACCTGTCAGGTCACGTTGGCGGCCCACGCGTCAACGGTTCGGGTCGATCGCGTGGTCTGGCCGGACCGCGAGGCTCGCGTTCGACAATCGCGCCGATGGGCCGTTCGTTGGCCGCTTCCTTGATCGAATGGCCGCGATACGGCCGGAGCGGAACGCGCGACCCAGGGACGTCAAGGACCTGACGCTTATGTCGGCCTGGAAATTCGCCGAGCAGGGCAAGCGCAGCCTTGTTTTCTGCACGCAGGCCAACTGGGTGGAAGGATACGGAACCCGCGCGGTCGAGCTGGTCGACCGCGGATATCTCGAGAGCCTGGTCGATGACGAGGCGCCGCTGGCGCGCGCACTCGAGGTCGGGGCCGAATGGCTCGGGGCGGAGCATCCGGTCGTCGCAGCCATGCGGGTCGGGGTTGCGATCCATCACGGGAAGCTGCCCCAGCCGTTCCTGCGAGAGATGGAGCTGCTGCTCGGCTCCGGCACGCTCAAAGTGATCGTGGCGTCGCCAACGCTGTCCCAAGGCCTCAACCTGAACGCCGCCGTCCTCCTCGTGCCCTACCTCGTGCGCGCGCAGCAGACGATCTCCGGGGAGGAGTTCGCGAACGTCGCCGGACGCGCAGGGCGGGCCTTCGTGGATGTCGAGGGGTTCGTCGCGCACGTCATGTTTGACCGGCTCGACTACAGGCTCCGCGAGTGGAGGCGGCTGGTGAGGCGCGCGCGGGCCCGCGATCTCACGAGTGGCCTCTTCCAGGTCGTCGCCGCCGCGATCGACCGCCTCACGGATCAGGGCGTCTTCGAACGCGACGACGCCTTCGAGTATCTCGCCAACTCGCGTGATGCGTGGACCGGCGCTCCCGAGGCCGCACCGGCGGAAGATGAGGACGAGGACGCCGAGGCACAGTCGCTGGAGGACCTCGTCGATCGGCTCGATGCGATCGTGATCGGCCTAGTCGAGGCGCTCGATGCGGAGAGCGAGGACCTACCGAGGCTGCTCGACGAAGCGCTCAAGGGCTCGCTGTGGTCCCGCCGCCTCGAACGGGAGGACGATGCGGAACAGGAGTCGCAGCGGGGGCTGCTCATCGCCCGCGCCAAGCTGATCTGGCGCTCAACGACGGCGGAGACCAGGCGCGCACACTTCGCCATGGGCGTCGGACTGGAATCCGGCCTCGCGCTGGACGCAATTGCCGACGAGCTGGGCGCACTTGTTGACGCTGCCGACCACGCCGCACTGCGGGGCGACGCCGACGCGCTTGGTGACGCGCTGATGCCGTTGGCGGAACGGCTGCTCGGTATTCGGCCGTTCTTGCCCAACGCTGAGCTGCCCCGAGACTGGGGACGCACGCTCAGACGTTGGGTATCCGGCGGCACGGTCGCCGAGATTGGTCCAGCAGCGGTCAGGCTGATCGAGGATGCCTTCGCCTACCGGCTCGTCTGGGGCTTAGAGGCCGTGCGGGCCCGCCGGATGGCAGCCGGCTGGGATCCCCAACCCGGCGCGGGGGGAGCGGCGGCGTCGTTGGAGACAGGGGTGCCGCAGACGATGATGTCGATGCTCATCCGCGCCGGACTGCCATCGCGCGAGGCTGCGATGGCCGCCGTTCGGACCGGTGGCGCCCAATACGTCGACAGCGCGGAGATGCGGGAATGGCTGGCAGGCGAGCACGTCGCCGAACTGACGGCGGGCGCGTGGCCAACCGCGGCCACCGCCGAGCTCTGGCGGCGCTTCCGCGCGGAGGCGACCGGCGCGAGCGCCCCGCGGTGGAACCACGACGTCGTCAGGCGCAGGGTCGCCGGCGTCCAACTACCCGCACCGGGGACCTACCGCGTCGAGCTTGATCACGCGACGCAGTCGGCATGGCTGCTGAGCGCCGACTTCAGGCGCGTCGCTCGCCTCAGGATGCCGGTCCGAGACCGGCGCGACGCCGTCTGGTGCGCGCGCGTCGAGGAGGGAGACGATCGCGTGATCGTCGAGCGGCTTGGACCCGGCCACGCGCAATGGCGGCGGCCGGCTTAATACGTCGGCGGCTGTCCGCCTCAGCGTGCTGGAGCTGAAGGACTCGGCCTGCTGTGAGAGGGCACGTCAAGGGGACTCTACGCGCCCGAATGCCCAACATCCCCCCCGTAGAGCAGCGCGGATGCGGCCCGGTGTCTCACGGTAGCGGCGGCAGGCGGGCGGCCCGCTCGAACTCCGGCATCGACATCGGCGGCTCGCCATAGGCGTCCATCAGGTCGTTCCAGAATCCGCGCAGCAGCTCGCGCCGTTCCGCCGCAGTCCACTCCTCCGACGTGCCCTCCGTGGCCGCGCCGTCACCGACTGCTTCGACAAACCTACCGGAGTACTCGCCCGGCAGGACGGTGTCGCCGATGTCGACCGCGCCGAGTTTGATCGAGATGGCGCCCGCGCCGCCCATCTCGCGGATGCCCGCCACGGCCTTCGCGAGGAACTCGTCCAGTGGCCCGAATGGGATCGCCGACGAGAACCACAGGCGGTCGTCGTGCTGGGTGAAGCTGTTGACGTTGACCGCCCAAATCTCGCCGGTCGTGCGGAACCACTGGGTCGCGTTCCATACCTGCATCGCATCGCGCTCACCATCGATGCGGCCCCACACAGAGAGGGCGCCATCAGAATTCAGCCCCCAGTCGCCATCGCGGCTGCGAACGACCAGCCCGACGCCATTTACGCGCGGCTCAAGGTCGACACGCGGCGGCACCGTCCATTCCGCCGGCACGAGGCGGGCGTAGATGCGCTTCCCCCCGGCAAGTTGCACTTCGCGGCGACCCTCCTCCATCGACCTGTTGCGGAACTGCAGCCCGGCGTCCGCACCGTCCCACACCGCGGGATCGGACGCGCTCGCCGGCTGCCAGACGACCTCGCGTGGTTCGGGCTTGGCGGGCGCCTGCGCGAGCAGGATCGGCTGTATGCACGCCTTCAGCACCTGTGCGAACCGCTTTCGCTCGGCGACGATATCCGCATTGGTGGCACCATCAGGCAGCACATAGGTTTTGGCCCCGCTGCGATGCCGCCAGTCGAACGGCAGCGCCTGCGCACCCGGGTAGTGAGCCCCATTCGCCACGAGGAGGATGCAACTCGTGGTCAGGGCTCGCTCTGCGTAGCCCAGTTCGGACATGACGTTGGGGTTCTGGAGGAACTTGGGCTCGGACCGTTTCTCCTCCACGACACCCGGCTGCAGCGTGGCGGGCTCCGTCATCCCTACCGGCGTCATGTCGGCGATGAAGACGTTCGCCGACGCGATCTTGCTCAAAATGGTGCTCGCGATGTCGGGTGAGCCTGTCACGCCCTTTGTGTCATGGTCGACCTCGGGACGATCGGCCTCCTCGTAGTCCGGATCACTCGCGATCAGCTTGCACGCTTCCTTGATCGCGTCGCGCACGAAGTAGTGGTGTAGCTTCGGATCACGATCGCTCTGCCAGGACCAGAATACTTTCATGCCAAGATGCCCCACCTGTGTTGCTCCGACGGGTAAGTAGCAATCTAGACAGCGCCCCGCCAACCCCGCACCGACCTGAGCTATGACGCGCCCTCGGCTCGGGCCTCAACGTCCAAAGTTGGTTTCAATCAGGATTCTGAATGGCAGCCTCTGGGTCGAAGCTGCCGTCCGCTGTGGTAGTTCGAGCGCCTGGGAAGGGCGCTCATCGCCTTTAAGGGTGCTTGGAGGGCGTCCGCTTTCGGGATTTGTGGATCGGGCGCTGAACGACCTGAATAGGGGCGCATTGCTGCCAGACGTTTTCACGCCGACCGAGCGGCAGGTTTTGGCAGCAGCTGTCGTTGAGAGCGCGACCGGCGAACGACGCATCTTGGTCGGGAGCCGTCACGGCTCAGATTGGGCCGCTAATGGCCGCTTTGCCTTGCTTCCGAAAAATTGCGGCAATTCAGCAAGCGACCCGAAACGGACATCTTAGCTGCGAGTTTCGTGTGGGGGTTTAGCCAACCCAGAACGAGCGATTGCCCGAGCGCAAGTGCCAGCGAATGGCGTTCTGGGCCAGCTATTCAAGAAATCGAAGATACCCCTGAACGAAGGTGACGGGCTCGACAGCCGCTGTCAAAATTCCGGCACAACTCAGCCCCTCATTGCTTCAGCTGGAGTAGCCCCCTAAATACTGTGACATTATAGATGGATGGAGGCGGGTCTGTGTAGATCTACAGCACCCGTCTGCCGAAGCTTCCGGACTGGCTTGATTGCTTTGACGGCGATCGGGACCTCCCCCTTGGCCGGACAAGATAACACCGCAGCGGAAGATGCGCCTCCTAACGAACCGGCATCCCCGCCGCCCTCTGAGCTGAACTTCAATCTGAATGTTTCAGTGCCGCGCGACAACTTTAGTCTGCTGCGGTTGAAGGAATGCCAGGATCGAAATGATGCAGGCACCATCAGCGGAGAAATCGTGGTCTGTCGCGAAGCGGGCAGCGAAGACACCGCGATGACCGGCACACGCGAACAAACACGGAGGCGTTACGCGCAGGAGACGATGCTAAGGGGCGCTCCTCGCGCACCGGATTTCATCATCGATTGCCATGAGCAGGGCTATCCATTCGGCTGCGTTGCATTCGGCAAGGCACCTCCGCCCGCATACGTGGTCGATTTCGGTGCATTGCCAATGGCCCCTGCAGGGTCGGACGCGGATCGCATCGCGCGCGGTCTACCGCCGCTGAGTCAGGGGGGCGAGCTGCCTGAAAATGAGGAGTAGGTGCGCCCGGAGTTGTGACCAACGTCTGGCCGTCGTCCAGAGTATTGAACCAGTGGAACGGCAGGGCATCCCATTCACCCGATGTTCAGAGCCATGACCGCTAATTCCCCCTGTATTCTTGGGGGTTATCCGCATGCGACACTGCCTATCGATGCTCGCGGCTGCCGCGATCGCGACCGCCGGGACAGCAGCTGCAAAGCCAGACGAGACCGCGCAAACCAACCTCGAGGTTCGGATTGGCGAAGCCATCCCCATGACGATCAACGATCAACCGGTGCGCTTACGCCTCGCGCCTGATGCTGTTTCCGTCCCGACCCTCAATGCCGATGCTGCGCAGCGGATCGGGCTGAAACCCAGCATGATCGGCTTCATCTATGTGATTGGCCCGGAGAAGATCGGGTTCCGAACCGACAACGTGCGGTATCGCGCCGGCACGGCATCATTCAAGCGACGCACCGCCTTCAGCGACCGGCAATTGACAGAGGGTGCTGATGGCATCGCTGGCCCTGAGACATTCCCCTTCGCACGCACCACCTTCGTCATGCGCGATCCCGATCCCGACGACCGGGCGATCACCCTCCCGCTCGACACGGAGATGGGGCGCAGCCAAACCGGGGTGCGGATCGATGTCGGTGGGCGCCCGATCTACGCCGCGTTCAGTTTCAACCGGGCTGAAAGTCTGGTGACAGCGACGGGCGGTAAGTGGATCGCCGATGCGAATGGCGGACGGTTCGATGGCGAAGCGCGGGAGGCGCCGATCCTTTACGGCGTGGCTCGCCCGATCCGCTCGCTCAGTCTCGAGAGTCCACTGATGCTGGGGGAGCTGGAAATCCGCAACCTTGCCGTGCGGGTCTCGGACATGGGCAATTCACGAGGGATTGCCGAGGGCCCCGCGCCCGAAGGCGATCCGAGCGAGATTATTGTCTCCGGCGAAAGCAAGGGCAAGGTCCCCAGCCAGCGGCTCTATATCGGCATGGACACGATCGGGCATTGTGCGTCGATCACCTACGATTTCGCGGCCGGGACTGTCACCCTCATGTGCCCTGATCAGCCACCCTTGCCAAATCCATAGCCCTTGGTTCCCGGCACAGTTAAACCCCTCATAGGAAATGAGGAGAAGGCGATTGCGGTATAGTCAGCGATCCATAACCCAGTCTTGCCTGGGGCTGGCTTCCCTCGCCGCGTTGCTAGTCGCCCCCGCGGTTTCCGCGCGCCCGCTGACCATCGACGATGTCCTTGCAACAGCCACCGTCGACCGCGCTGACATTTCTCAGAATGCCGAAGACATCGCAATCGCAATGCCCCGCCCCGCTGCCTCGGGCGAGGTATATGGCCGCAATTCCTACGAGATCGATTCCTCACGCACCGATATCTGGCTGGTGAAGCGCGATGGGTCGCAGCTGCGCCAGCTGACGGATGGCAAAGGGGCCGCAGCTGGTTTCTGGTGCCCCTATTGGAGTCCTGACGGACGGCGACTGGCGATGCTTTCAACCGCGCCTGAAAAAGGCGAACCGCACGGCGGTGACAATGTCCGCCTCTACGTGTGGGAACGCGGAGCCGAATTGCCCCGGCGCATCAGTGATCGCGCGATGATGACACAGGTGCGCTACGGCTCGCCGCTCAACGAACTCGATATGCGTGCTGCGGGCGCAGGGCGACCGAATACCTGCCGCGACAATGACGAGAACGCGCCTTTCCTGTGGCTCGGACCGGATCGCCTTTTGGCGGTGCTGATGCCGCCGGGTGAACGTTCGGCCATGGTCGACCGCTTCGCCAAGTTCCATCGCGAGGCATCGCAGGCAGGCGCGGAGATGCGCAAAGGCGAGATGCCGACCGTATCGCGCTCTGACAGCGGCACGGCGGCGGCGGAGCTGGCCGAGGGGCGCTACGCGGCGGAACTGGTGATCTTCAATCTGGCGGATGGCTCGACGACGAAGCTTGGCGAGGTGCCGGCGTTCCCGATGTTCGGCGCGCTGACCATCGCCCTGTCGCCCGATGCCCGCCGCGCGGCGATCCTCGCGCCGGTTCAGGCGATCCCGCCGCACCGGCGCTCACCCGATATGCCGAATGTCATGGCATGGGCAGTGGAGAATGCCCTGTTCATGCTCGACCTGGGCGAACGGCCCGGCTTGCAGCGGGTCGAAACGCCAAGCGGAGCCCAATATCCGTTCGACATCATCGGATGGTCCCCGGGGTCGGAATATGTCGCCTTGCGCACACGGGCAGTGGCGGACGCGAACGCGGCGAGCCTCTGGACCCTTACCGCGAACGACCTGGCGCTGACCGCCCAAGCTCCCGGCATGACATTCAATGACGCGGTGCCAGCGCATTGGCGCGAGGGATCCTACGCGCTCTGGGCCGACCGGACACGGATTCTGGCGCGGGATGCAGAGGCAGTCAGCGGATGGCGGCTTGTTGATGTGCGCAGTGGCCAAGTGAACGAGATTGACGGCAGCGTCGATGGGCTTGCCAGCCTCCGGACCTCCGCTGTGGGGTCGATCACCGGGCAGAGCAAAGCCGGCCCTGTCCGCTTCGATCCCGCCGCACGCCGGTTCGTGCCATGGCAGGGTTCCAGCGCAACGGGTTGCAGCAGCTCGGCACGGCTCGTCACTGAGCGGAAAGACGGGGCCATCACCTACAGCCTCTGGACCAGCGACGGCCCGTGCCCCGCCAACATCACGCTCGCATCATCCGCCCGGCTGCTCGATCATGATTGTAGCGGAATTGTCTGGGCCGAGAACGGGTTTGAAGGCAGCGCCGTGAACTTCACGCGGTGGGACGATCCCGCCGCGCCCCGCGCCCTGATGCAGCACAATCAGCACCTTGCCGATATCGCATGGGGCGAGCGGCGCATGATCGACTATCGCCACGCTGATGGCACCGCGCACAAGATGGCGGTGCTGCTTCCCGCCGATCATGATCCCACGCGGCGCTACCCGACGCTGATGTGGGTCTACGGCGGCTACAGCCCTTCCGGGACCGACGACTACTTCCTCGATCCGCACATGCCGGGTCTCTATAATCTTCAGCTCTATGCGAGCCGCGGCTATGTCGTCGCCATTCCCGCCATGCCGATCCCGCGCACCGATGCTCCGGGAGAGCCGCTTGCCGCGTTCCGTGGCGGCGTGCTTCCCGCTATCGACAGGCTGGTCGAGCTCGGCATCACCGACAACGACCGCGTCGGCGTGTTCGGCCAGAGCTTCGGCGGCTACACCGTCAGCGCGCTGGTGGGGCAGACCGACCGCTTCAAGGCGGCGGCAGCGATTGCCGGGGCAACCGACATTGCCACCAATTACGGCGCGTTCGACCCAGCGGCGCGGGGCTGGCCCTTCATCGAACAGGACATGGCGGTCAACGGCCCAATTTATGAGCGGGGCCTGGGCTTCAAGATCGACCCGGCCACCGATCCCGCTCTCTATCACCGCAACTCGCCCCTCACTTTTGCCGACCGGATCCACACACCGCTGCTCCTGATCCATGGGGAGCTGGACACACGCGCGCCGCTCTCGCAGCCCGAGGCGCTGTATTCGCTTCTGCGCCGAAAGGGTCGCCCGGCAAGGCTGCTGCGCTACTGGGGTGAGAACCACTCGCTCGCCAATTCGCCCGCGAACATCCGCGACATCACGCGCGAGCTTATCGACTGGTTCGACCTCCACCTGAAAGATGCGGGGCGCGATAACTAACCGTGGAACGACCCCTTTCGCCCCGCCTTCCCCAGGCTGTCATCTTCGACATGGATGGCCTGATCTTCGACACCGAAGCCTTGTATCAGAAGGCCCTGCTGGGATTGGCCCACGAACGGGGCATGACCGCGATAACGCAGCCGATCGTCGATCAGACGATAGGCCTTTCGTGGAGCAGCACGCGCGTCCTGCTTTCGCGAGTCCTGCCCGGCAATGTCGACATTGATGCATTCATCGGGGCATGGACCGAGCATTATGATGCAATGGCAGCGCGTGAGTTGTCGCTGAAGCCGGACGTGACCGAACTGCTCGATGCGCTCGAAGCCCGCGACATCCCACGGGCGGTCGCAACCGGATCACACCGTGATGTCGCCCTGCGCCATCTCACCGATTTCGCCTTGCACCATCGGTTTCATACCATCGTAACCAAAGAGGACTGCATAAACGGGAAACCGGACCCCGAGCCCTTCCTGACCAGTGCGGCGTACCTTCAGGTCGAACCTGCTTATTGCTGGGCGCTGGAAGACTCGCTGAACGGGATCCGGTCGGCACATGCTGCCGGGATGGAGACGATCATGATCCCGGACCTCGTTGCACCTGACGCAGAGACCAAGGCACTTTGCTGCCACATCGCAGCCTCGCTCAACGAGGTTGTCTCCTTGATCGAAAAGCGCGGCTAATACAGCGCAAGGGGGGGACGACACGGCCTTGAGCAGGATCGATGGGAAAGCAGGTAAGCGGTAGGGCGGCTTTGCCCCGGTTCTGAAAAATTGCTGCCCTTCAGCAAGCGACCCCGTTCCAGACATACCCTTGTCGCCTTGGTTCATTTGCCAGGCGATGCTGGATTTTGTTCACTCATGGCTGCTAACGTAAGATTGAACAATGGCTTGACCAGCATCGTGTCCGATCAGGTTG